>Ga0268264_10000012_pt1 | contig 521740 bp, 384 predicted proteins | sample KBSSwiS32_FD_190357 | JGI IMG/M metagenome (GOLD analysis project Ga0268264, IMG submission 190357) | Switchgrass rhizosphere microbial communities from Kellogg Biological Station, Michigan, USA - KBS Switchgrass S3-2 (SPAdes) (version 2) | ecosystem: Host-associated > Plants > Roots >... | reverse complement strand
TCAGTGTTTATTGTTTACCCCAACCGCACGTCAGGATCAACCTATCCATATTCTTTCAGCAGACACCTTACAAAACACAAAATTACAGGTGCTTAATACCCTGGGGCAAAAAGTGTACGAACTGGCGATCGACGATGAAAACCTGCAGATCCCAGCAGGGAGACTCAGCAAGGGACTTTATTTATTCCGGTTTGTCCGAAACGGGGAGAAAGATATTGTATTGAAGGTTCTTATCTTGTGATTGAAGCAACGAATTTCAGGCTTTAAAAGGCTTGCCATCGCTTAAATTGAACGGCAGCTTTCTTATTCGCCGGCCAGTCAGGTCATAAATCGCATTGGTAAGTGCAGGAGCGAAGGCTGGTAAACCAGGCTCCCCGACACCACCCGCATCCGCCTCATTTTCCATGATATGGATCTCGATGGGAGGGACATCATTGATCCTCGGCATTTTGTAGGCATAAAAGTTCTTTTCCACTGTCATACCATCCTGAAAAGTTATTTCATGTACCGTTGCAGCACCCAGCCCCATTATGATGGAGCCTTCTACCTGAGCCCTGATAATGTCCGGGTTGACATACCACCCACAGTCTATGACCGCCCACACCTGGTCGACCTTTATCTTACCGTCAGCCGCCTTTGAGACTTTTACTACCTGGCCAACCGTGCTGGCAAAGCATTCCGTGATCGCCGCGCCAAAACCAGCATGCGTCCCCCTGTTTTTCCAACCGGACACCTCTTCCAGCCGATCTATCAGGCGCTGGCATCGTTCATCCTGCAAATATTGTCTTCTAAACTCTAAAGGGTCCTTTCCGGCTGCCACCGCCAGCTCATCCATGAAACTTTCATAAGCAAACCCATTCGTAGAAGCATAGACTGAGCGCCACCAGATGGGCGGTATGGTCGCCTCGAAAGGGATATCCGAAAAACTCAGGTTCTTAATGCTCTTAAAGTAAGGCTCCAAAAATCCTTCCGCGGTACTGTCATTGGGCTTATCCTTACGGCCCCCGCTCCAATGGCCAATGTTCTGGCCCGCCATCCTGACCTTCATGGCGCTGATCCCTCCATTTTCCACGACACCCTCACACCTGTACGAGATGCCCGGACGATAGGGCCCCTGTGTCATATCATCCTCCCTCGACCAGACCACCTGTACAGGCGCGCCCATTTCTTTGGAAATTATTGTCGCCTCATGCGGATAGTCCCTGGACGCCTTACGTCCAAACCCCCCGCCAAGAAAGGTCATATTGACAATGACCTTCTCCAGCGGCAAATTAAATTCCTTGCAAATAAACTCTTGCAGCCAATCCGGGGCTTGTATGGGGCCCCATATCTCGATCTTGTCGCCCTGGTAGTGTGCGATGCAGTTCAAAGGTTCCATGGAGCTATGCGACTGGTACGGGGTCTCATATACGACATCCAGTTTATTTTGGGCTTTTTCTATGACGGCTGAGGGGTTCCCCTGGCTGCGGAACGACAATCCTTCTTTTGTCGACAGGGCCTCCTTCATCCGGCGGTAGATCTCCGCTGTGTTGATATGTTCAAACCCACTATCGTCCCATTCTACTTTTAAAACCTTTCTCCCCTGCATGGCAGCCCACAGCGATTCAGCCACCACCGCCACTCCCTCCCGGAAAGAATCATGAACTTTCATCCTGACCTTGAAGACGTTTTTGACACCCGGCACCTTGCGGGTTGCGCTATCCTCGAAGCTTTTCACTTTCCCAAGGAAGCGGGGATTCCGCTCCACCATCGCATACAGCATACCCGGAAGCCGCTTATCCAACCCGAATATGGCTGTGCCATCGGTCTTCATAGGCGTATCCTGCCGGTGAAGCGGCTTGCGGATCAGGCGATATTCCGACGGCTTCTTAAGCGGTATATCCTTGGGCGGTGTAAGTTTGGATGCATCGATGATCAGTTCACCGTAATGAAATTTCCTGCCGGATGGCCGGTGCACGACATTTCCCGACTCCGCATAGCATTCGGATGGGGCAACACCCCATTTCGCCGCCGCGGCGGCTATCAGCATCACGCGCGCCGATGCGCTCAGGTTCAATAAGTTCTTATAAGAGCCCCGGATGGTAGAGCTGCCCCCGGTGATCTGGCTGCCATACTTTTTGTTGTTCCCCTGGCCAAATACGATATTGACGTCATTCAAGCTGACCTCCAGCTCTTCAGCGATGATCTGCGCAATGGAATGGTAAACGCCCTGGCCCATTTCCGCCCGGTGACTGACCAGCGTCACTTTGCCGGAGGTATCGATCAGGATCCAGGCATTCAATTCGATGTTTGCCGTTTCCGCTGCGACCGCGTTGACTATCCGTCCCTTCCCGGCTTCCGCCGGGAAATAGAAGCCAAGGCAAAGGGCCGTTCCGCTCAGGGCTGCTATTTTGAGGAATTTCCTCCTGGAAACAGCTTCTCTTTCTGAAGGCATCGGCATATTTTTATTTTGGCGCATTGGCTCCTTTTTTAGAAAGAGTTAGTTCATAATCCAAAATTACGAAACTCCGGAAAGCCGCGGTGGATGAATTTTAAATATTATCATGAAAATCCCTTATATTTAGGACTACTCCCTCTATTACATCCTGTCCACCATTTTTCCATTCCTCTTATGAGCTGCACATTAATTTTGTATCACATTCATTAAACTTTACCTCTTGTGAATCACATCCAAAAGCTACCCATCGTCCAGGAAGACCCCTGGCTGGATCCTTACATTCATGATGTTCACGAACGATTTGAACGTTTTAAAGAAAAACGCGGGGAAATCGAAGCAGCAGCGGGCAGCCTGCTCAACTTTGCCAAAAGCCATTTTTATTACGGCATCACCTTTGACAGTGAAAAGAAAGGCTGGTTTTATAGAGAATGGGCTCCACATGCACACAACCTATTCCTGACAGGTGATTTCAACGATTGGAACAGAACCTCGCATAAACTGGAAAGGAATGAGAGAGGCGACTGGCAAATATTTTTGCCTTATGCAGCATACAAAAATACTTTTGTACATGCCAGCAAAGTGAAAGTGCATGTGCATGGCAGGAATGGTTCAGCAGACAGGATACCTGCATACATCCGAAAAGCAATTCAAAACCCCGTCACGTATGATTTCTCCGGGCAGCTATGGTTCCCCGAAAGTCCCTTCGAATGGACTGATGGCAACTTTGATCCGGGCGATAATACTCAACAACCTATCATTTACGAATGTCATGTGGGAATGGCCCAGGAACGGGAAGAGGTCGGAACCTACAGGGAATTTGCAGATGAAATTCTGCCAAGGATAAAAGCAGGAGGATACAATACGATCCAATTGATGGCGATCCAGGAACACCCTTATTATGCGTCGTTCGGGTACCATGTTTCCAATTTCTTTGCCCCCTCTTCCCGGTTTGGCACGCCTGAGGACCTGAAATACCTGGTGAATAAAGCCCATAACCTGGGGATAGCCGTGATCATGGACCTCGTCCACTCTCATGCCATAAAAAATTTCGCCGAAGGGTTGAATGAGATCGACGGCACCGACGGTCAGTATTTCCATACCGGGGGAAGGGGCTACCACGAAGGATGGGATTCAAAATTATTCGATTATGGAAAATGGGAGGTAAAAAGGTTCCTTCTTTCCAATGTACGGTATTGGCTGGAAGAATTCCACTTCGACGGATACAGGTTCGACGGGGTAACGTCTATGCTGTATTTCCATCACGGGTACACTTCTTTTGACCACTATGACAAGTACTTTAAATATGGTGTGGATTGGGATGCAGTCACCTACTTACAGTTAGCGAATGAAGTGATCCACCAATTTAAAAAGCACGCCCTCTCTGTCGCCGAAGATGTAAGCGGGATGCCGGGCCTGTGCAGAGGACCGGAAGAAGGGGGATTGGGATTCGATTTCAGGTTGGGCATGGGAATACCGGATTACTGGATCAAAATATTGAAAGAGCGGCGGGATGAAGAATGGGATATATATGAAATGTGGGGTGTGTTAAGCGCGCGGCGTTATAAAGAGAAGACCATTTCTTATGCTGAATCACATGACCAGGCGCTGGTGGGAGATAAGACCATTGCCTTCTGGCTGATGGACAAAGAAATGTATTTCTATATGAAGGTGCAGGACCAGGACCCGGTGATCGACCGGGGGATCGCCTTGCATAAAATGTTGCGTCTGTTGACCATCAGCCTTGGCGGCGAAGGTTATCTGAATTTTATAGGCAATGAATTCGGACATCCGGAGTGGGTCGATTTTCCAAGGGCAGGCAACAACTGGAGCTACCATTACGCCTGCAGGAAGTGGTCATTGGTGGACAGAAAGGACCTTAAGTATCATTTCCTGGCCGATTGGGATAAGGCGATGGTCAATGTCATTAAACAAAATAACGTTCTCGCCTCTAAGGCGGCAAATCAGATCAATATGGATCCTCATAACAAAGTAATGATCTTCGAGAGGAACAGTTTGATCTTCATTTTCAACTTCGGTATTGACAATTCCATTTTCGGATATAAATTCCGGGCGCCCGGAAAAGGCACCTACCATATTATACTTAATTCAGACAGTGCAGCATTCGGAGGATTTGGCAGGGTGGATGACACCATCGATCATACGACAAATGAGGAGCAGGAACTGAGTGTATACCTCACGAATAGAACGGCCCTTGTGATGAAGAAAAAATAGACAGTCTGCTCAGCGAACATTATTACATATAAATAAAGGATCGCGGTCACCGTCATCCATAGTCCGGAATTTTCCTTCGAGCATGCTCTGACCTGCGTTGCCTGGATTGTTCCCTTTGCCCAGCGGCCAGGTTCCGCGAGTGTCGGCGATGCTGATCCCCACCAATGAAGCGACATTCAGGCCAAAATCGGTGCAGTTATTCCTGTTGAGATTATAGGTCGCGTGGTCATATTTTGCCAGAAGGTCCAAGATCTTTTCAAACCGTGACGCGGAAATAAACTTACCAATGGATTCATCCCAGTCATGCAATGCATCATCCTTGAAAACAGAGGGCGACCTTACATGCAGTGGCGTAGCCGAAAAGATGTTCTTTTTATGAGGGTAAAAGCCAAATGAGCGTGCTATAAAGGTATTATCGGAGTTATATTTGATCAACGTAATGAACATGTGCCCCACATTGTTGATATGGGTAAAGGATCGTCTTTTGCCGGGAATGGGCTGTTTGTCGTGCAGGATCAATGCATAAGATACAGCTGGCTTGCCATCATTGAATGATCCGCGGAGGTCCTGTACCTGCACAGGCGGGGAGTTTGTCCCCGGGCCTGGAGCAAGAGACGATAAGGAGTCTATGTTTTGTAAGTAGGAGTAGGTGGTGCTATCGGCCAGGGGTGTTTCTTCCCACCATGACAGCAGGGTTTTCTTTCTGTACTCTCCGGCTTTATTGTAAAATTTCATCGCCAGCGGGTACAACTTGAGCCTGGCAGAAAAACGTGCCAGGTTAGTGAAGAGCTTATATCCCCGCCTGTTGTCCGGGATCAATCTTCTTATTTTCATGACCTTAAGCAATCGCCGTAACCCTTTCCGGTCGTCCCTTGTCCTCTCATAGTCCGCCTCGGCTTCCAGCAGATCGGGAGCTACGTCCTCTTTTTGAATGTGTCCGGCGCTCACGGGTAAAAGGGAGTCCGCAAGGCGGGGGTCCGGCAACGGTCGATTATCAGCCGCATGGCCATGCAAGCCCGTAAAAATGAATATTATTCCCGGGAAAAATTTCTTATGCAGCGCCATATGAGAGATGTTTGGACTGAAATAACCTTACAAGATACAGGGTGGCCACTGCGGCAGCCAGGTGCTTTAAAGAGTGCCCGCTGACAAAGCCTGTGAAAGCAAAAATGAACCGATCGAATATATCGCATGCTTTCGCAATGAAATACCAAATGACAACCCGGACCAGGTGCGGTACTCCTCTTCTATAGCCTGCCGAAGGGAAGAGCCATAAGATCAGCGGAATAAGCAACATCGGGTAATATTGAACAAGGATATACAACCTCAGATCACCTGCCCCCTGTGATTCCGTATAATGCCACCACCATACGCTGGTCACTCCTATAATAAGCAGGGGCCCCAGCAAAATCCCTCCCATCCTGAGATTGACGAACTCAGACAGCGTAGCCGACAGCAAAGACATAAAGACAATGGTCATCGGTATGCGATCATATACCAGCGTATTATTATCCGGATCCATGTGATACCATGCGGATCCCAGGCCGGTCAACAAAACGCCTGCAAACAAAACGGCATAGATCGAAGGCAAAGGCCCCGGAGCAGATGTCCTTCCTACCATTATCAGCCCAATAATGCCTACTATCACAAAAGGAAGGTTGGTGACGACATTGAAAAAATTGGGGATGCCCCATAGAGGGCGTTTGTCAGCAAAATCATGGTACGCAGCTGATTCAGGTATAGCGCCGGCCATAAACACCCCCACTGTCACCAGGATGGTCAGCGTGATCATTATCGATACTTTATTGCTGAAAGAAATATTTGCATATTTCACTTTAGTCTACTATTTTAGTGGACTAAAGTAATACAATTTCTGTTAAGTACAAACTAAAATCAGGGCTAATTACATAATCTATGCTACGTCAATATCGACTCCTGCTTTCCGTCATCAGTATACTGTTGGTTGGTGATCTATTTGCGCAGACCACAGTGAGTTATTCCCGGGAAATAGAAACCTGGCATGCTTCGCGGATTAATAACCTGCGATCCGCTGACGGGTGGCTTAACCTGGCAGGGCTTTACTGGCTCGAAGAAGGGAGGAACAGCTTTGGAAGTGATCCGGTCAATAAGATTGTGTTCCCCGCAGCCACCATCGCAGGATCAGCCGGTTATTTCGAGCGCAATGGTAATACCGTGAAGATCGTCGTCCAAAATAATGTGGATATTAAAGTAAACGGCATTGCTGTCAAAGAAGCGGTGATCTATGAGAAGGATTCCGGGCGGTCACCCGTGGTAACCCATGGCAGTCTGCGCTGGACCATCATCCGGCGGGATGACAAAATTGGCGTCCGGCTGTGGAATTTAGAGAGCCAGCAGGCCGCCGGCTTTAAGGATATAGAGCGATATCCCGTTGACAGCACCTGGAGAATAGCGGCTACCCTGCGGAAAGAAACGTATCCTCAAACTATCTCCATTACCAATGTCCTGGGGCAAACCAGCCGGCAGCAGACGCCGGGGAAATTGGTCTTTACGATCAGCGGTAAGCAATATACGCTGGATGCGCTGGAAGAAGGCGACCATCTTTTTGTCATTTTTGCCGACGCCACCAGCGGCAAGACCACTTACCCGTCCGGCAGGTTCCTGTACGTCAAAAAGCCGGACGCAGATGGCGTCACTTTCATTGACTTTAACAAGGCATTCAATCCGCCCTGCGCCTTCACCCCCTATGCCACCTGTCCCCTACCTCCCAAACAAAATGTGCTGGACCTGGAAATTACCGCAGGCGAAAAAAATTACGGGCACCATTAGCCATCTGCGATCCAGGCCTGTATGCAGCTTTATGGTATAGTCCGTGGCGGATGTCAACCTGATCTCCGTGGGAAGGATGTCGTCGCGGCTCAGCAGCAAACAGGAGTCCTTATCGGTGACGGGAAGATAGAACATGCCGTCCTGCATCGTCCCGGTGATCAATCCGGAACCTTTGGCAATAACCCGCACGCCTTCCAGGGGTGTACCATCTTCCGCGGATGTCAGAAAGCCACTGACAGTGCGGGAAGTGTTTTGACCAAAGGCAGCTTGTGCCAGCAGGACACAAAAAATCATCGGAAACGTTGCAGAGCGGAACATGATCTCAATGTTGGTGTGAAAAAGCTAAGCCGGCACGACGCGTTTCTCTTTCATCACGGTGAGCGAATATTGCCGGCCTATCCTGCCGGCGGCGGTATAGGCCGCGGTGATGACTGCCTGCAGCGTCGTTACGCCGCGGTAGTTGTACTCCCTGGCATTCGCCACAGCGTCGGATGACGAGGTCCCTCCCTCGCCTACCCTGACGAACAATCCTTTTTCCATTTCAATGTCTAATCTTTCATAATCGCCTTGTTCGGCATTTCTGAGCTGTACTCTCGTGATGAACTTACTCATGATCATAAGGTTTTTTTATGTTTACGATTGCTTCTTTGCCTGTATGGCGGCCAAAGAGATTTTACGGCCAGACGGGTTCAGACTGAGCTGGGCAAGCTTATGATAGAATGGTGTGGGGCTCGCGGCTGATTTCGGTTGATAGGCTCCCGTGATAATGGGGATATACATCACTCTTCTCCGGCTGGCTTCTCCCAGCAGGGGCGACTGCTGGACCCGATGCCATATGCGCCCGTCATGAACGGTGAGGTCACCAGCCGCGATGTCGAAGCCAACCTCTCTTGCATCCGCACTATTGTCAATAAAATATTTTTTCCGGAACAAGAGCCGGAGCAGGCCTTGCTTGTGGGTGCCGGGCAATACCCTAAGTCCGCCATTTTCAAATGGGCAATCGTCCAGGTGGAGTCCAACGTTCAGCATCGGCCGGATCCGCCTGCCGAGGAACAGGTCCCTTGGACTGTCCGTATGCCACCCCAACTGGCGAAAAGCGCTGTCAGGCGTATTGACATAGTGGTTGACAACCAGGCCATCCTTCTCATTTTCCCCGATGCGCCCCTGGTAATCTCCCAGCAGCGAAGTGAGCGCCGCGAGACGCGGGTCCTGCAGGAATTTCCTCAGTACTGGATTGTAATGGGAGGCGAAGGCGATGCGTTGAATAAGGGAGGACCCGTCCACGTCCTGTCCGAACTTCAGCGGTATCCCATTGACCTTGGAGATGCCATGATCCAGGAGGTAACGCTGTGTCTCTGCGACCTCCTGCAGGAGCAGCTTCACCGTAGCCTTGTCTATAAAGGATTTGAACTGAATAATGCCGTGTTTGTCGAAATAACGTGTTTGTTCATGGGTGAGTGAATTACCAAAATGGAACTCGCCGGTCGATTTCTTACTCATGTCTCTTATTTAGTCCACTAAATTAGTAGACTATTATGATATAAGAAAATTTATTTTATTGTGCGGGAAATTTTAAATACTTTTTTTTTAAAACTATGCTATTTATTCATCGTCCCCCCCTTTTGCTTTTTCTTTCGACAACAGGTAGAAAGCGCCTTTTTTCACAATCCAGGTGGAATCAGACAGGTTTGCCAGGGGGGTTATCTGTACATAGCCTAATTCCGACTCACCTGCGACGACTTCCACCTTCTTGAAGGCAATTGGCCGGCCGGCCTTTCCATTTTCACCTTTTTCACTGTCGACCAGGAAGATGTAATCTTTCCCTTCGCTCCGGACCAGGGCGTCGACAGGTGCAGCCATGGTTTGCTGGTGCCCTACGTCGATCAGCGCTGTCACGTACATGCCGGGGATGAGCTTATAGGTGTTGGCACCCTCAATGATGGCGTGGACGATAATTCCCTTGCTGTCGTCCTCAAAAGATTTATTGATCCCATAGATCTTCCCCTGAATGAGCTGGTTGTTCTGATTGGTGAGAATGAAATTGACCTTCTGGCCGACCTTTACTTTAAAAAGGTCTTTTTCATAGACGGTCAGGTCGCAATGGATCTGGGAATTGTCAATGATCTGCATCAGTGGTTTGCCGGTTTCCGCAAAAGTGCCCGTATTTACGGTGATATGCCCGATGGTCCCTGCAATGGGCGCCGGCACTGACACCTGCGACACGATATGCCCCCCCGCTACACCCACCGGGTCAATGCCCAGCTGCTGCAGCTGCCTTTCAAGGGTCAGGATCTTCGCTGTTTCTGCATTATAGTTCGCCTGGACTTGCTGGAGGTTCTTTCCCGTGCCTGCATTTGCTTCGCTCAGCTCTTTCTGCCGGGTCAGCTCATCACGCGTGTAGGCAAACTGGTTTTTGACGGTGAGATATTCCTGCTGCAGCTTGATAAGATCGGTATTCTCCAAGGTTGCCAGTATCTGGCCCTTTTTTACCGCCTGCCCTTCCAATACCCGGATGCTCCGGATAATGCCTCCTATCAGGACATTCACATCGGCCTTGTTCTGGGGAGGGACGGCGAGCTGACCGCTGGCCTTTACCACGGCATGGAGATTCTTCTGTTCGATGGGGCCGATCTCTATGCCGACGGCTTTAATTTGTTCGGGAGTTAGTTCCAGCTTGCCGATGGGTTTTTCCGTTTTGGCGCTGTCGCTGCCTTGTCTTGCTGCGGGTGCCGCCTCTTTATTATTATTGCAGCCGAAGAGCGGCAACATCGGCACTATGAGTAAGGATATTATCCATTGGATCGTTCCTGATTGCATGATGTCTTTTTTTCGGTTATTTATTTCCTTTCAGGTATTGCAAGCTGATCACCGACCTGTTATAGTCATTGACTGCTGAGAGATAATTCAGGCGGCTATCGGTCGCCAGGGTGATGTTCTGGATATATTCCATATAACCGATCTCCCCTTTTCCAAAAGCAAACCGGGCGATCCTGATCTGCTCTGCCGCCAGTGACAGGCCGGAGGATTGGTAGTACTCCACTGTCTGCCGCCATTTTAAAAATTCCTGGTACGTCTTATTCCACTCGGTATTCCATTGCAGCCGGGCGGCAGCCAATTGGGACTGCGCCACAGATACACCTATCTTTTCTGCGTTTATCCGTGCTTTGTTAGCGCCGGCAAAGAGCGGAACGGCGAGGCCCAGCTGAAAACCTCCTATTCTTGTACCCGGAGAATAATCCCGGTTGATCTTCGCAGGATCAAATCCTTTGATCACCAGCTGATGATTGTATCCTATCACCAGTTCCGGCCACATCTTAGCCTTTTCAAGGCTCACCCGCGCCCCTGCCACCCGGATGCCCTGCTCATAGTAATGGATAAGGGGCGCACTGCCACCTCCGGAAGTATCGGCGGATCCTGCGAAGGCAAGGGGCTGCAGCTCTTCCTGTATCGTCAATGCCTGATCGCTGTTGATCAATTGCTGCATGGTCAGCTCATACACCTTCAGATCACTGATGGCCTCCTTTTTTCGCAGCAGCACTTCCTGGTATTTGTTCTGTGCCGTCAGCTTTTCCAGGTTGGAGGTTTCCCCCGTACGCTGCCGGACCTCCGCCTTCCTGGCAAAATCGTTGTAAAGGCTGTCCAGGAAGTTAAGCACCTTCAATCTTTCCAGGCCATACAGGTAGTTGTAATACGCCAGCTTGACCTGTTTTACAATTTCCGCCCCGGTCATAACTTTTGCGTTTTCCAGCAGCGAGGTTTGTTCGCGATGTACGATCTTCTGGTTCCTGTATAAGCCCGGCATTCCCAACGTCTGGGTTATGCCGATGGAGTTGTCGATGTTGCCGCCGCTGGTTGGGTCCTGGGTCAGCAGCAGGTTGGTCTTACCCGGATCGAAAGATGATCTTTGCAGCGCACGGCTCTGGCTTACTTCCAGGCCGGCCGTCCTGAACTGTAAGTTGTTTTTCAGCGCGAGGTCGATGTATTGCTGCACGCCCGTCGAGCCGGACTGCGCCACAGCCTTTTGACCACTCCATAATGTCAGGCAGGCAAATACCAGTATGGCAGGAATAGATCGTTGCATATTCGAAGCTTTTTTTTCTTTCCCGGAAAAAAGTATGTATAAGCAAGGCAGTACAAACAACGTCAAAAAAGTAGCGGTGATCAGTCCCCCTATGACCACCGTAGCCAGGGGCTTTTGCACTTCCGCCCCGGCGCTGCCCGATAGCGCCATGGGCAAAAAGCCTAAAGACGCTACGGCTGCGGTCATAAAAACAGGACGGAGGCGCACATTCGTTCCCTTCAGGACACGATGATACAGATCGGTCAGTCCCTCCTGCTTCAATTGATTGAAATACCCGATCAGGACGATGCCGTTCAGTACAGACACTCCGAAAAGTGCGATGAAGCCGACGCCTGCCGAGATACTGAAAGGCATCCCCCGTATCAATAAAGCGAATACTCCTCCTATGGCGGACAGGGGTACGGCTGTAAAAATGAGCAATGTTTGTTTGAAGCTGCGGAAAGTAATAAACAGCAAGACCAGGATCAGCAACAAGGCGGCAGGCACTGCAATGGTCAATCTCTTTTTGGCTTCATTCAGATTCTCGAACTGTCCGCCGTAGGTGGTATAATAGCCGGATGGCAGCCGCAGGTTCTTATCCAGCAGCTGCCGGATCTCGGTGATTGTGCTTTCCACGTCCCTGTCCTTTACATTAAAGCCTACGTAGATCCTTCGTTTGCCATCTTCACGGGAGATTTGTGCGGGAGCGTCTTTAAAGGATATACCGGCCACCTGGTTTAAAGGCACCCGGTTGCCGGAAGGCAGCGGAATAAACAAGTTCTCGATGTTTACAATGTTCTCCCTGAGATCCCTTTGCAGGCGCACCACCATGTCAAACCGCTTTTCCCCTTCGAATACAACCCCTGCTACATTGCCGGCAAAGGCCGTTCGAAGGATCGTATTGACGTCGCTGATGTTTAAGCCATATTGCGCCATTTTATCACGGTTGTATTCCACTGTGATCTGCGGCAGTCCGGATACCTTTTCCACAAAAGGTTCAGCTACCCCTTTCACCCTGCTGATCAATTGGGCCACTTTATCCGCCTCGCCTGTCAGTATATCGAGATCCTCTCCGTATATTTTAATAGCCACGTCCTGCCGGATACCTGTCATCAATTCATTGAAACGCATTTGCATCGGTTGGGTGATCTCTACATTGATCCCCGGAATAACTGACAATGCCTTCTCCATCTCTTCTATCATCCCTTCCTTCGTCCGGGCGCTGGTCCATTTTTCCTTGGGCTGCATAGCCACCATCATATCCCCTTTTTCCAGGGGCATGGGGTCGGTGGGGATCTCCGCGCTGCCGATCCTGGTGACCACCTGTTTGATCTCCGGGAATTTTTGTTTCAGGATCTTCTCTGCCTTTCCGAACGTCGCTACCACCTGGCTCAGGGATGTCCCCTGCATCATGGCGATCTCTACCGTCAGGTCCCCTTCTTCCAGCGTGGGTATGAACTCACCGCCAAGCCGGCGAAAAACGGCGATGCTAAAGACGAACAATACCAGGACCAACGCAACAACGGTGATCTTGAACTTCAGTACAAATTTCAGGGCGGGTTCGTACAGCCGGTGAAGGAATTGGGTGATCCTGTCCGATATATTCTTTTTATGGGTTGTATCCTTGCTTAACAGCAGGGCGCTCATCATGGGTACATACGTCAGGGAAAGGATGAACGCTCCCAATATGGCGAAGGCCACTGTCTCAGCCATCGGCCGGAACATCTTTCCTTCAATTCCCACCAGGGCAAACAGGGGCAGGTAGACGATGAGGATAATGATCTCCCCGAAGGCCGCGCTGCTCCTGATCTTCGATGCCGCACCATATACCTCTCCATCGATTTGCGGCTGCGTCAGCCTTGGTACGCCGGGAAAAGCGTTGTTTTCCGTCAGCCTGAAAATGATCGCTTCCACGATAATGACCGCCCCGTCTACGATGAGCCCGAAATCGATCGCTCCCAGGCTCATCAGGTTGCCCGATACACCAAAGGCCCGCATCATGCCAAAGGCGAACAGCATGGCGAGCGGGATCACGGAAGCGACCAAAAGGCCGGCCCGCAGGTTGCCGAGCAACAATACCAGCACGAAGATGACAATGGCGGCCCCTTCCAGGAGATTTTTTTTGACGGTGCCGATCGCCCGGCTTACCAGTTCGGTCCGGTCAATGAACGGCTCGATCACTACTCCTTCGGGTAAGGACTTCCTGATCTGTATCATCCGCTGCTTTACATTAGCGATCACCTTGCTGAAATTCTCGCCCTTCAGCATCAGCGCCACTCCTGCCACCACTTCCCCCTCTCCGTTGCGGGTGACCGCACCATAGCGGTTGGCGCTCCCAAACTGAACGGTGGCCACATCCCGGATGAGCACCGGAATACCCTTTACACTCCTGATCACGATCTTTTCGATATCGTCTAGGTTTTTCACCTGGCCCAGCCCCCGGATAAAGTAGGTATTGCTGCGCTGTTCAATGTAGGAACCGCCCGTATTCTCATTGTTCTTTTCCAGGGCGGTGTATATTTCCGGAACCGTTATGTTCTGCGCATTGAGGCGTTCGTTATCCAGGGCGATCTCATATTGCCTGACATAGCCGCCCCAGCCGCTGACCTCGGCCAGGCCTTCGGTGCCTGCCAGCTGCGGACGTACTATCCAATCCTGCATGGTCCGCAGGTCCATGGCCGAATACTTCTGCTCATAACCTTTTTTGGCATGTATCACATATTGGTAGATCTCTCCCAGGCCTGTTGTGATCGGGGCCAGGGAGGTTTGGCCCATTCCCCTGGGGATATTGGCAGCAGCCTCCTGCAGTCGTTCGTTCACCTGCTGCCGGGCCCAGTAGACGTTTACATTATCCTTAAAAACAACGGTAATGACCGAGATACCCGAGCGAGATATGGATCTTTTTTCGATGACGTTTGCGATATTGGCGAGGGCCAGCTCGATCGGCGCTGTCACATATTGCTCCACTTCCTGCGCACCCAGGTTGGGCGCCTGCGTGATCACCTGCACCTGGTTGTTGGTAATATCCGGCACAGCATCAATAGGCAGCACCGAGAGGGAAAACGCGCCCCAGGCCACCAGCAGCAGTGTCAAGACCCCGACGGCCAGCTTGTTGCTAATAGAAAATCGAATGATCTTGTCGAACATAAATGATGAATGGCGGGTTGATGACCTTAGTATAGCCATAACCACGGATTGACTGTATGATAAAATGAAAATTAAGAGACTAAGCGATCAATTGGGGCGGCTGCCAGATGGGAAGAGAAACTGATCTTATATAAGACAGGTAGAATTCAGCATGCTTGGGGTCAACTTTGGGCAGCGGTGTAATGGCCGGCGACGGGTGAAACATAAAAGCAAAACCTGTGCAGCAGCCGCATTGGCAGAACGGAGAACACAGATCATCCTGCGGGTCCTGGCAGCCATGGGATTGGGAAACTTCGGCTTTCCCATTGCCTGAACCCATGGCAAACGCGTCCGTACAAGGCATGCAGCTTTGCACAATTACGATTATTGCCAATATGAGGGTGCAAGGTTTCACGGGACAAATGTAGGTTTTGTCAGGAAATTCCTTCCATTTAAAATAACAATAATGTTGCAAATTACTGTCACGCCAGTCGTACAACCTCAATACATTCGTCATCTATTCAATTCTTTTATTGAATAGATAATTAATTCCTACCTTCGCTGCATGACCAAAAGAACCTTCAAGGACCAGGCTTATGGCCTCCTGGCCAGGTTGGTTAAAGCTATGTCAAATCCGCATAGGCTGGAAATAATCGATCTTCTTGGCCAGGGCGAACGTCCGGTCGAGCAAATAGCGATGGAAACAGGTATTCCTGTAGCCAATGCCTCCCAACACTTGCAAATACTCAAAAGATCCAATTTGGTAAGGGTGAGGCGGGAAGGCAATTTCATCCACTATACCCTCGCAAATGAACAGGTGTATAAGTCCTGGAGTAATTTAAAGGCCATTGGCCTGGAAAGCATTTTCGAACTCAACGCACTGATTGAGGACCTCAGGAAGAAAAAGAACAGCCTTGAAGCAGTGACGATGGAAGAACTATCCAGCAAAATGGCATCAGGGAAAGTCGTGTTGTTGGACATAAGACCGGAAGAGGAATACCATGCCGGACATATACCGGATGCCATTAATATTCCTATCGAATTGTTGAAAACGAAATTAAAACAGCTGAGTATGAATAAAGAATATATAGCTTATTGCCGGGGTGTATTCTGTGTGTTTGCGGATGAAGCAGTGCAACTTCTAACCCAAAAAGGATTTAAGGCAAGGCGCCTGGAAGAGGGCTATCCGGACTGGAAATTGAAATTTTCATCCTGTTGACGCTGAGGCAGGCGCAAACAGGTGTTCCATATCATAAACTAATCAATAATATGAAATCTGCATTCTTCCTGATCTTATTCTTCGTTGCCTCATTTATTGCCATATCAGCCGTGAAAAGTTCCAGTCAAAAAGCTGAAGGTGATCCCTGGATTTCCGGGCAACTGCTTGCCCCGGCAGATCTGGCAAAGGTCATCAGCGACCCTGCCGCAAAGCAGCCTGTAATTTTCAGCATTGGCCCCGGCGCAATTATCAAGGGTTCCATTGACATTGGCCCGGCAAACAAAAAAGAAAACCTGGACAAGTTGAACAAAGCGCTTGAAGCACTGCCAAAAGACGCCAACATAGTCATCTACTGCGGCTGTTGCCCTTTTGAACATTGTCCTAACGTACGACCGGCATTTAAGCTACTAAACACAATGAAATTCACCAATCACAGGTTGCTTAATCTTGAGCATAATATAAAAATTGACTGGATAGGCAAAAATTATCCGGTGACGCAATAATGAACCGTATTTTAGCATGAAGCAGGTGCAATCAGGCTTGAAGGAAAACTGGAAGCAATTCACTTTGCTGGTGATCATCAATGCTTTTGTCGGAGGCATGGTCGGGCTGGAGCGGAGCATCCTTCCCCGGATCGCGGAAGCAGAATTCCATATTGCGGCTAAAACAGCCATTCTTTCCTTCATTATCGTATTTGGCATTGTTAAAGCAATTACCAATTATTTCACCGGCGCAATGGCAAACAGGTCCGGCAGGAAAAAACTGCTTACGGTGGGCTGGTTGATCGGTATCCCGGTTCCCTTTATGCTGATGTTTGCCGGGAGCTGGAACTGGATAGTAGCGGCGAATGTGCTGCTGGGCATCAACCAGGGCCTTACCTGGAGCAGCACGGTGGTAATGAAGATAGACCTGGTGGGTGAGAAGCAAAGAGGCTTTGCCATGGGGTTAAATGAATTTGCGGGCTATATTGCCGTAGCGCTTGTCGCTTTTCTAACGGGCTGGACTGCTTCAACATATGGGCTACGCCCCTATCCTTTCTACATCGGCGTGGCATTATCGTTCTTGGGTTTCCTTGCAAGCTGGCTGCTGGTGAAGGATACAAAGCATCATATAGCAGCGGAAACAGTTACCAGCAAAACACCGAAACTGAAAAATATTTTCTGGCAAACAACATGGAAAGACAAAAACCTTGGTTCTGTTACGCTGGCAGGCCTTGTAAACAACCTTAATGATGGCATGGTATGGGGGCTGTTCCCTATATTACTGGCAACAAAAGGGTTTTCAATTGCGCAGATCGGAGTAGTAACGGCCATTTACCCGGCAGTTTGGGGTATCGGGCAGTTATTTACAGGAAAAATGGCAGACTATTTCTGCAAAAAGGATCTGTTGTTTTGGGGCATGGTTTTGCAGGGATTAGCATTGATTGCATTGATATTTGCCGGGACAATGACACACTTTATTATTCTTACTACCATTCTTGGATGGGGCACCGCAATGGTGTATCCAACGTTCCTGGCAACGGTTGCTGAAAATACGCATCCATCCGACAGGGCGGGCAGCCTGGGGGTATTTCGTTTTTGGCGTGATCTGGGGTATGCAATTGGCGCCATACTGACCGGGATCATTGCGGATATTTTTGGTATGAATGCTTCTTTTTTGGTAATTGGGTCCCTTACTGCCGGCGCGGCCGTCATTATTTTTTTGCGCATGAAATGCGTTGACTTATCAGGTGTTAAATTCTTTGAATGGTTACCGGGCCTGTTTAAACATTTCAATAAGATCCCGTAATTATTTCCGGAATTAACACCCCATTATTTTGACATCCCCATATTAGTTATACTTTACATAGGTTTTCTCCATGAAAAAGTTTCTAGCCACCATATTAGCCCTGGTCTATCTTTCCACCTCCATGGGAGCCACCGTCCATTTGCACTACTGCATGGGTGAGCTTTTTTCCTGGAGCCTGATCGATAACGACAGCAAGACCTGCGGCCAGTGCGGAATGCCCAAAAACAGCATGGGAGGACATTGTATGTCTCTAAAAGACGGCTGTTGTAAAGATAAGGACGCGCACATACAACTGGACAAGGACCAGAAGACGACAGAAGCTGCCTACAAGTTCCTGACATCTTCATTCATCGTTCTTCCGGCAACGATGAGGGCGCTGCCTGACTTTTACGTGGGTTCCTATGCCGTTGACTATCCCACAACGAATGCTCCTCCCGACCCCGGGAAAGTTCCTGTATTTATCCGTAACTGTACTTTCCGTATTTGATCCTCTTCCCATCCATTCATGCCGGCTTTCTGTCCGGCGCCGGGGTTATCGCATATTACCCCATTTTCATCCAATTTTTCCATTTCAATTTCTGAACAGGCCGCCCGATATACGGCTGTTCTGTTCCCATTAGTAATACAAAAAATGGTTCAGCAACTCATAGAACTATCTCTGCGTAACAGGTACGTGGTGCTGGTGACAGCATTGGGCCTGTTTGCATGGGGCATCTTCGCCGTCAGGCAAAACCCCATTGACGCCATCCCCGACCTGTCCGAAAACCAGGTCATTGTATTCACGGAATGGATGGGGCGCAGTCCGCAGATCATGGAGGACCAGGTGACTTATCCGCTGGCATCTAACCTGCAGGGTGTTCCGAAAGTAAAGAATATACGGGGGACATCCATGTTCGGGATGAGCTTCGTCTACGTCATCTTCGAGGACAATACAGACATATACTGGGCCCGCACACGGGTATTGGAACGATTAAACTATGCTCAACGGCTGCTGCCTCCGGGAATAACCCCCAGCTTAGGACCAGACGGAACGGGCGTGGGACATGTCTTATGGTATACCCTGGATGCTCCGGGCGTTGACCTGGGAGAGCAAAGAGCGCTGCAGGACTGGTATATCAAATTCGGGCTGCAAACTGTACCTGGCGTAGCTGAGATCGCTTCCTTCGGGGGATTTGAAAAACAATACCAGCTGGTGGTCGACCCTGTCAAGCTGCAATTTTACAACATCTCCCTGATGGATGTCATGAATAAGGTGAAGGCCAATAATAACGATGTAGGAGGCAGAAAATTCGAGATGAGCGATATGTCCTATATCATTCGCGGCCTGGGTTATGTCAAAAGCAAAGAAGACCTGGAAAGTATTGCACTTACCAATTCCAAGGGAATACCTGTCAGGATAAAGGATATTGGCACTGTACAAATGGGCGGGGATCTGCGACTGGGCATCTTTGACCAGAATGGGGAAGGCGAGGTCGTGGGCGGGATCGTTGTTATGCGTTATGGAGAGAATGCAGACAAGGTGATCAACGCCGTAAAGGAAAAAATGAAAGATGTGGAAAAGGGTTTACCGGAGGGTGTTCACTTCAAAATTGCTTATGACCGCAGCACGCTGATAGAAGCAGCCATTGCAAATATCAAAGGAAAATTAGGAGAGGAGATGCTGGCTGTATCCCTGATCGTGATTCTCTTCTTATTCCATTGGCGCAGCGCCCTAAGCATAATCATCCAGATCCCCATCACGATTGCCATCAGCTTCATCCTGCTCAACGCCTTCGGCCTCTCGTCCAATATCATGTCGCTCACCGGTATTGCCCTGGCCATTGGCGTCATTGTGGACAACGGCATTATCATGTCGGAAAATTCTTATCGAAACCTGGCTGAATGGCAGGCCAGGCACTCACCGAATAAATAACAGTTGTATGGCATTTAAAAATAGCCGGTCCAAAAGCAATGACTACTACCGCATCCCGTTCGCCGAACGCCTGGCCATCATTGAAAGGTCCTGTAAACAGGTGTCCAGGGGAGTCTTTTTTTCGACCATCATCATTATTACCTCCTTTCTGCCAGTTTTCCTGTTAACGGGCCAGGAAGGAAAGCTGTTCCATCCTTTAGCCTATACCAAGACCTTTATCATGCTGGTGGATGCCGTCCTGGTGGTAACCCTGGCGCCAGTGCTCATCTCCTTCTTTATGCGGGGCCGTTTTCGCAGTGAAGGAGCCAACCCGGTCAACCGCGTATTGGAAAGGGCCTATGAGCCCATCATACGGCTGTGCATCCGGTGGCGGAAAACCACCATCGGCATCAATATCATTGCTTTGCTCTTTAGCATTCCGCTGGTCCTAAGTCTGGGAAGGGAATTCATGCCACCACTGGATGAAGGGTCGATCCTTTTTATGCCGGTGACCTTGCCGGATGTCGCCAATTCCGAAGTGAAGCGAATATTACAGGTGCAGGATAAGATCATTAAATCAGTTCCGGAAGTGATGAACGTCCTGGGTAAGGCCGGCAGAGCGAACACGGCTACAGACAACTCCCCTATCAGTATGGTGGAAACCATTGTGCTGCTGAAACCACGCTCGCAGTGGCGGACAGGTGTCAACAAAGAGGACATTATCAATGAGCTCAACGGCAAATTGCAGATACCCGGTGTCACCAACGGCTGGACCCAGCCTATTATCAATCGGATCAACATGCTTTCTACAGGGGTCCGTACAGATGTGGGGGTGAAAGTATATGGGCAGAACCTGGACACGATCTATGCTTTTGCACAGAAGGTGAAAAATGAGTTACGGGGGGTCGATGGTGTAAAAGACCTGTATGTGGAACCCATCACTGGCGGGAAATATATCGATATCGTCATTAAACGGGATGAGATTGCGCGGTATGGGCTGAGCATTGATGATGTGAATGCCGTTGTCGAGAGCGCACTCGGGGGCATGAAACTGACGACGACCATTGAAGGCCGCCGGCGTTTTTCCGTGAATGCCCGGTATGCGCAGGATTTCAGGGATAATATGGGAGCGCTGAAACGTCTGACCGTGCAGACCATGCAATTCGGGCCTATCCCTTTAAGCGCCGTTGCGGATGTGCAGATGACGGAAGGACCACCTATGATCAATTCTGAAAATGCCTTATTACGGGGTACGGTCTTGTTCAACGTACGTGACCGGGACCTGGCCGGGACGGTGCAGGAGTCCCGGGACCGGCTGAATAAAATGCTAACCCGTCTGCCTAAGGGCTATTTCCTGGAATGGAGCGGCCAGTATGACAACCTGATCCGGGGGGAAAAGACGTTAAAGCTCGTCTTACCCATCGTACTCGTCATCATCTTTATTTCCATGTACTTCGCCTTCCATTCGGCCCGGGAAGCCTTGCTGAGCTTAATCTCCATTCCCTTTGCCCTGATCGGGGGAGCTTACCTGGTGTATTTCTGGGGCGTGAACCTATCCGTCGCGGTAGCCGTTGGCTTTATTGCCCTCTTCGGCCTGGCGGTGGAAACGGGCATCGTCATGGTGATCTACCTGAATGATGCTATGCAGCGATTGGTTGAGGCAAAAGGTAATTCAAGAGAGACGATCACCACCACCGATCTGCGGGAATATGTGATCGCAGGCGCTGCGAAGAGGCTGCGCCCAAAGCTAATGACCGTCTGCGTTGCCTTGTTCGGCCTGATACCCATCCTGTGGAGCTCAGGAGTCGGCAGTGACGTGATGAAGCCTATTGTACTACCCATGATCGGCGGAGTATTCACTTCGTCCATCCATATTTTACTCGTAACCCCCATTATATTTTTAATGAGTAAGGAATATGAGCTGAGAAAACATGGGAAGATCGAAGTACTGGAAGTAAAACATTAAACTATGCAAAAGTTAATAATGCTGATGATGGCTGTTGTTGTATTGCAGGTGGCGGCCCGATCGCAGGCTGTTATGAAACTGGATGACATATTACAGGCCATCCAAAACAATCATCCGTCGGTGAAAATGTACGATGCCGACATCCGGTCTTCCGATGAAGCGGCGAAAGGAGCACGGAGCTGGATGGCGCCGGAACTGGCCACCGGCCTATGGATGACGCCGTATAATCCTTCTCTATGGAAAAGGAATGCGGATGGCGCTAACGGGATGGGGCAATACATGATCTCGGCCCAGCAGATGATCCCTAACAAAAAAGAACTGGACGCGAATGAAAAATACCTGCGGGCGGTGTCCGCCGCGGGAAAGGAATCCAAACAGGCAAATCTGAACGAATTGTACTCTGCCGCTAAAAAGAGCTATTACGTGTGGCTGATCACGGAAAAAAAGCTGGCAGTGCTGGATAACAATGAGAAGCTGCTCGATTTCATGATCCAAAGTACCGAGATCCGCCTTAAGAATAACCTGGGAAAGCTGAATGCCTACTATAAAGCCAAAGCGGAATCGGGCAATATCGGGAACCAGCGCATCATGCTGCAGAACGAGATCCTTCAGCAGCAGGTGCTGTTGAATACATTGATGAACAGGGATAAGCTGGCCTCATTCAGCATCGACACCTCTTATAGTCTTAAAGACTATAGCCCGGCAGACAGCAGCTATTTCGGGCAGGCCCGCAGCGATATCAAGGCGGTTCAGTGCAACATCGATCTGGCTTATTTGCAGCAGGACCTGGAGAGGAGCAAATTAAAGCCCCAATTCGGTGTCCGGTATGACCACATGTTCGGGTTCGGCGGCTTGCCTATGCAATATTCCCTGATGGCCATGGTAAAACTGCCTATCGCAGCCTGGTCTTCCCGGGGTCCGAAAGCTGCCATCGAGAGCCTGAAATGGAAGGAGGAGTCGCTTAACCAGCAAAAGCAGCTGCTGATCAATGAAGCAGCGGGACAGGCCCAAGGCTTAATAGCCGCCATCGCCACCAAAAAAAGGCAGATCCAGCTCTTCGAACAAAACATCATCCCCGCGCTGACCAAAAATTACCAGGTGCTGCAGCTGAGCTATGAACAAAATACGGGTGAATTATTTCAACTGCTGGATGCCTGGGAAACATTGAACATGACGCAGATGGAATATTTACAACAGTTGCAGGACCTGCTAAATATGCAGGCCGAGATGGATAAACTACTTGAACAAAAATAATGTTATGCGGATCAGCAATTTTAAAATACCGGTTTGTTTGTACATGGTCTTTACCGGGGCAGTATTGCTCCTGGCTGCCTGTGAGCATCATCCGGCCAATCAGCCTGCCGGGGAGGCCGTTGATCTCCATACTTTACTACGGCCGACCAATAGCGCCGTCGTATCGGCAGTTCCGATGACTACCTTACAACAATCCGGTCAATCCCTGAGCATTGAAGCACTAGGACGGGTGGATTATGATACCCGGAGGAGTCATACGATTGCCGCCAGGTTCTCCGGAAGGATCGAAAAGCTGTATGTAAAATATCGATACCAACATGTCCACCAGGGAGATAAGATCATGGAGATCTACAGCCCGGAACTTGTGACTGCCCAGCAGGAACTGTTATTTGTCCTGCATAACGATCCCGCCAATGCTCCCCTGCTCGATGCGGCCCGGACAAGACTGCAACAGCTGGGTATGGATGCAGGACAATTACAACAGGTGATACGATCCGGCAAACCACTCTATAAAGTCACCGTGTATACCTCCTTTACCGGTCATATCCACGAAGCAGGCGATATGTCTGAAACCACCACCGGCCTGCAAACTATGGATGTGTCGAAGGAAATAAGCGAACTACCTATCAAAGAAGGAATGTATGTACAAAAAGGGCAAACTGTTTTCCAGCTCTACAATACGGATCAGAGCCGGATCATCCTTAACATCTTTGCCGGCCAGTCATCCCTGGTAAAACGCGGTTCCCCTGTTGTCATTACACCGGAAACATCCCCGGATAAACCATTCCAGGCTACCATCGATCTTATTGAGCCTTTTTACCGGGATAACAGCAAAACGCTTACCGCCAGGGTATATTTCGACAATGCCAGCAGGCAATTACCGATCGGCAGCCAGGTGAAAGCCACCATTCGTGCAACCGGCCATGGCACCTGGCTGCCCAGGGGGGCCGTCCTATCGCTGGGGCTTCACCAGGTAGTCCTGAAGAAGGGAAACGGTCTTTTCCTGGTCAGCACCGTCCAGACAGGCATCACAACGGACAGTTTGATCCAGATCGTCGGCGGATTAAGCCCACAGGATAGCGTAGCCGCTAATGCACAGTTTTTAATGGACAGCGAAAGTTTTATCAAAGTAAAAGATCAGTTATGAAATATTTTATCAGTGCCGGTCCGGCCGTAATGGTTGTCCTTCTTTTACTGGCATCATGTAAACAGGGGCCGCGAGATCATGCGAAAGCAGACCCGGATGTGTACTACACCTGTTCTATGGACCCACAAGTGGTAGCATCCAAGCCCGGGAAATGCCCTATTTGCCATATGGAGCTCGTCGCAGTCAGGAAGAGCCAGCAGCAAAACAGCGATGAAATAAAACTCAGTCCGGAACAGATAGCGTTAGGCAATATCAGCGTAGATACTATCCGCACCGCCAGCATGGGAAGTGAAATAGTATTGACAGGCACCGTCAATTTTGATCAGTCGGCTTTGTCCGCAGTAAGCACCCGGCTCAGCGGCAGGGTGGAGAAATTGTATTACAAAAATACCGGCGATCGTATACCTGACGGAGCTCATCTTTATGATCTGTACAGCGAAGACCTGAATAGCGCCAAACAGGAATATCTCCTTATTTTACAAAAGCAAAAGGCTTTAGGCAATTCTATCGTCAACTATAATGAACTGGCCCAAAGTGCGAAAAGCAAATTGTTACTTTGGGGGATGCGGGAATCACAAATCACTGAGATGGCGAGAACTGGCCAGGCAACTGCGACCACCCCTTTTTACAGCACAGCCGGGGGAACCGTTGTGGAACTGGGCGTAAAAGAAGGAGATTATGTAGCTGACGGGGGAATGATCGTGAAGCTGGCCAACCTTTCCACCGTATGGGTCGAAGCCCAGGTATATACTTCGCAGCTATCTCAATTCAATGCTAACGGGACAGCGTATATAGAATTTCCGGACCTGCCCGGGAGAACTATCCAGGGCAAAATTGCCTTTATCAACCCGGAGATCAACCCGGATAACCGGATCAACCTGGTGCGGGTGGAAATCGTCAATAAAGACAATTCCCTCAGGCCGGGCATGCCGGCGTATGTAACCATTAAAGACCTGCAGCGAAAAATGATCTCCCTTCCTTCCGATGCGGTACTTAGGAATGGTAAAATGCCGGCCATCTGGGTACAGACTGCCGAAAACACTTTCAAAAGCCGGATGGTCGAAACAGGCCAGGAGGGAAATGGTTTTATCGAAATACGATCGGGTTTGCAGCCGGGAGATGTAGTTGTAATGAGCGGGGCGTACCTGCTTCAAAGCGAGTACATCTTTCGAAATGGCGCCAACCCGATGGAAGGTATGGATATGGGGAAGATGAAAATGTAGGTGCATGCTGCTTTGGCAGAGGCTAAAATGGGGTTATGCCGCGGGGCTTGTAGACGGACAGGATCGTGGCAGTGAGTAATGCAGCCAGCGCGGCAATGGCGGTGACTATGAGTTGGACGCCTGGTCCGGCAAGGTCTGCATCGGAAAGGTTTCCCCTGGCCGCCGCGCCGGCCATATGGTCGATAACCCGGGTGTGTAACAGCAAAATGGGGATGGAAAGGAAGTTGATCAGAAGTTTCCCGAGGACCCAATAATGGCGGAACAGGCCCCATGGGGTGCCCAGTGATAGCAGTAGCCCCGTTAAAAATGAGGTGAAAGCCAATGGGACAATGACGAACCAGGTGATGGGCACCATGGCCAGGTAGGCGGCGCGAACAATTTGTATGTTCCTGCTTGTGACGCCCGTTGCGGCCAAGGCAAGGAAGCCGGCGACTGAACCCAGCCAGCCGACCGAGAAAATGATATGTGCGAGGAGCGCCAGTTTGCGAAGGCGTGATGTCATGGTTATCATTAATGGTGAAAACTATGACCGCTTAGGTGCAGGATAACAAGACCCAGAATAAAGATAACCACGACGATACCGGATACTTTTACCCAACGGGGAACCCGATGATTGATATTAGAGCTCATTGGACAAAGTTGGGGGGTAATCGGGGGAAAGACTTTGCAAAAGCTGGGAAAGGCTTTGCAAATCTTGCGAAAGTTTATACGGCGGGTTCGACGGGGATGTAGATCTCCCTTTCCAACTGAGCATAGGGGATGGAGGCTGGGTTTTCGGCAAATGTTTCAAAGCCGATGACATCAGCAATTTTATATCCGCTGCCCGGCAACCATTGCTGGTAAAAGTAATGGATGGCCCGGTTGGTTTGCCGGAGCCCGCCGCGAACGGTAAAAGCAGCGAATAGTCCGCACTTTATTTCGGTGAGGGGGAATCGATGGGATGCCGGGTCCTCCGGGGCCAACGGTAAAAAGGCCTTATAGGTATTACGTTGGTGAGGGGCGAGGATGCCGTATAGGACAGGCGTTGTCATGACCGGGTCGCGTGTCCCGGCGATCCTTGCCAGTTCCTGGAAGGCGAGCTGTATCTTTTCAGGATCATCGAATGGAGAGATGCGGTAAATGCCTTTGAGGGTATCTTTTTTGACGATGCGGATGACAGGAGGGCCAGTCGGGACAGGGGGCGCGGGGACAGCAGGGGACTGGGATCTGGGATTAAGGGCATGGAGAATTTTCATTTGCTGTATATGGGACAGCTCGCGCAATTGTCCCGGCGAATGATCGAAATAAGATCTCATGGCCCTGGAAAAAACGGCCGGGGAGGAAAAGCCGGAGTCCGCAGCGATCTCCTGAATGGACTTGTGTGGGTGAATGATCAGGAGATGCAGGGCGGTTTCCAGTCGTAGTTTGAGGAGGTATTGTTTAGGGGATTCACCTATTACCTCTTTGAAGATCTTTTGAAAGTGAAAGGGGGAATAGTGCGCCAGTTCCGCCAAGGTCTGTAATGACATCCCGGTAGTAGCATTGGCTAATATATGGCCAAGTACGCGGTCAATTCTATTTTTGTGTTCGGTGTCGGCTAAAGTTCCGGACATAGCGGTGATGTTAATCCTAAACTCTCTTAAATTTTATCATGTTATCCTCCTCCCAGACACAGAGTATCTTATTACCAGGTAGACCGGCAGACTTCAGGAACCCGCCTTTACCAATCGTTATTTCGCTTTTTTCGGGCAGTTTTACAAGTTTTAGGGTATCTTTCTTCTCCATTGTAATGATGGCATTTTCTGCTGTTCCGGCTATGCTGCAGGTCCTACCCTTATCGACTACGGTTTCGGTTTCACCAGGCTTACAGTAATAAACAGTTCCTTCCCTTTGCCAGACTGTATGAACAGTGCCGGTCCGGTCAATAAACACTCCCCCGCCGTCCATGGGACAGCCATTCAATTTCCAGGTACCCGTCCCAAGCTTCCGGGCCTCCTGGAAGGACCTCCCCTTATCCCGGGATTGAAGTAAATAAAGATCTCTTGAACCGTTTAGCCAATTCCTGAACATAATGGTCACCTGGGAACCCCGGGCATTGATGCCTGGCTTACAGCATTCGCAAACATGCCCGTCAGGAGATTGATAGACCATCGTATTTTTTGACCAATGAGCAGCAGCAGCAGAACTGGAAGAAAAATAGATCTGATTCTTATTGCCGGTCCTCGTATCCAGCCAGACTGCATAAAAATTATCCTTATCGTCCGCTGCTATGCTCATCAACCCTTCCGGGGTTGAACCTTTCATGTCATTGATCGTTCCCATTTCTTTCCATTCATTAGTTGAATGGCTTAGCCTGAAACAATGGATGTTGCCGGGTTTGTCCATCGCTGTAACAATCGAATAGTTGCCCGAACTTGCGAGTTGAGGCCCACGGGACATGCCTAAATGCATATCCGGAACCTGCGCTACAAGCGCCGGCTTTGAGAAGGTAATACCCTGATCGTTTGATGTCGAGCAAAATATCTTGTCTTTAAGGCCAAATACGACCCGTATGACACCTTTACTATCCGCGCTGATCTGAGGCTGCTCGCCAGATGCAATGATATTGGTTTCACCGCCCGACCAGGATGCAAGCGCCCCAAAGAAGATCACTAACAATACAACCCTTACTGTTTTCATGCTTAAGGTCTTTCAACGAATATAGCTAATTCCTATTTCATTCCATAGGTGAGAGTCACATAATACATGTCCCCAATAGAGGGGCCGCCGAGGAAAGAGTAATAATACTTATTGAGTAAATTCGTACCCCCCAGCCTGACCTTGCATCCGGCCTTTTCAAATGTATAGTTAACTTGTGCGTCCAGCGTTGAGTAGGCGGATACATTGCCATTCACCAGGAAAGATTGCCAGTAATAGCCGCTTTGCCATTTCCAGGTGATCCCAGCGCCGGTGTGTTGACAGATCTTTTCTTTTGATACCGACAGATTTACCATCCATTCCGGCGTATTAAAGCCATCTTCCAGCCCGTCCTCATTGGATGATCGTTGAAGTTTGGCAAAGGATGTATTGGCATTGGCCATGTAGCCATCGGAATTAAAGGTAAAGCCCATGCTCCCTCCGTAGTTATAAACCCTGGTCTGTGAATTCGTCCACATACGGTATTGGCTCTGCCGCGCCTTATTGTATAAGGCGAATGGGATGGAATCTGCCTGCTGCGTATTAGGCACATTCATATTCGCCTGGGCTATGAAGGACTGGTAATTATTAAAGTAGAAGTCGGCGTCTACGTACAGCTTCCCCTTTGCAAACACGCCTTTGTACCCGCCTTCGACCGAATTTACGTGTTCCGGTCTTATATAGGTATAAGGGTTCTTCTTAAGTAAGGACTGATTGCTTCGGATAGCGTTGTCCTGCGTCATTCCGTTGGCATTCATATCTTTGAGCACGGCCTGTTGAAACGCGGTGATCGAAGACTGCAGCCAGGCGTTCTCAAAAATGCCATGAGACATTGCCGGCAGCCCCCCTACTCTTTTCACTCCTCCGCTGTTTACGTTGGAATAGGCTTCAAATATGCTGGGAAACCGATATCCGCTCTGGAAGGAAAGACGGAAATGCTGTGTATGCTTCGGAGAATAGACAGCGGTAAACCTCGGGTTCCAGGTCCGGGTGAAATAATCGTTCTTATCGGACCGGATAATGGCGCCGAGCTTCAAATGATCTTTTAATAAAGATCTTGTTACAGAAATAAAGCCACCTGTTTTGCCATAATGAATATTGTTATATGCCTTTCCCGGGACGGGGTTGATAAAGTAGTTACCATCCGGCACGATGATATATGTCCGATGATCAGCTCCCGCCAGGATCTCAATGCCTGCTTTCTCTTTCAGCCCCTTTAACCATTGTTCGGTGAGGTTTACCTGCGCTTCTGCGTGGATAAAATCCGCCTTTACTTTTAAAGCAGCACCGGAGTCCCAGTTATTGATCTGTTGTAATTTATCCAGCACATTTGTAAAACCGGGCGTTCCGGGCTGATATATGCCTGCATCTGCGGCTGCCCTGGCCAGGCGGTGCGACTGCGCAACTGTGCTGCCCGACTGCCAGGCTGTGTTGTATGCGGTTGTATAGTCGGCATACCATGCATTATCAGGCTTGTAGTTACGGTCGATATTCTCGGCCATAGAGCGGAGATTGTAGGAGTTCCCGGTATTCTCGGCGTTCAGGTACACTTTCGCCTGGATGGACTTGGACTGGAATTGGAACCCGTGCTGCTGGATGAGGTAATCCTGCAGGCGAAAGCGGTTGGCACGCTGGTATACATTGTCAAGCACCGCAATATGAAAAAGATAGCTGATCGTTGCTGTACGAGAGATCTTAAAATAGAGCCCCGCATCCGCCCTGATATTCTGCAGGTCGTAGTTCACGACATCAGCTTCGTTATAACCGGTACGCGCCACTACATAGCTTTTACCTTTTAAGCTGATGGTCTTGCGATCCGAGGATTCGTTGCCGTAACCGTTCACGGGGTCCTGTGCCGGATTATCGGCCCCGGTGAGACCGGTGCTGATATTGGCATTGGAATTCAGGTCGGAATGATTGCCGGCGATCCAGTCATATCCTTTGCTGAAAGTGCCGTTCAACTTGAAAGCCCACCTGGAAGAAAGGACCTTCGCCCATCGCAGGCTGGTCTCTGAAAATAGTTTTGCGCCGGTGGCCGCGTCTCCGATGTGTGTCACGGCCGTCTTTTGCTGTATGCTGAGGCCCTCAGAGGTGAAAGGATCTTTAGTGGAAATATTTGCGAGTCCGTTGATGGTATTCATGCCATACAGGGCAGAGGCCACGCCGGGTACTATTTCCACATTGTCCACATCAAGGTCCGAAGGTCCCAGGGCATTGGCGATGGGGCCACCAATATGGGGAGAGGCCATATCCATGCCATCCACCAGCTGGGCAAAACGGACATTGGTGGTATTCGCAAAGCCTCTTGCATTCAGGACCTTAAAGCCCATACCCGGTGTTATCACCTGCACTCCCTGTACATTTTCCAATGCATCATAAAAAGAAGGCGCAGGAGACGCATTAAAATACTTTTGCCCTACTTTCTGTATGCTTACAGGGGATTGAAGGATGCTCTCCTTAAGCCGGGTAGCGGAAACTGTGACCTCTGTGAGGATCCTGACCATTGAGTCTGTCCTGGCGGTGTCCTGTCCATAAATCAGATGGTGGATGAAACATAAAAAGATCACTAAAATTTTTTTCATGAACAGGCTCGTTTTGACCGTTATATCCTAAGGTATATAACGCAAATATAATTAAAGTTGGATAATGAACTCCCGCCTGGGGGATGTTTCCTAATTTGCGGGGTATGGGTAAATGGATCACCAGAGAAAGACCGAAGATCGACCGGATCGCCTGTCCCTGGCTGATAAAGCGTTTTATCGACAAGGAGGCGGAGATCATCTATGTGCCGTTTGCGGAAGTAGCCGGGAAGGCTGAGCAACTGGGGGCTATCCCGTTCGATGTGCCGGGGGTGGAGTTCACGCATTACGGGGATGAGTGCACGTTTGATTATTTTGTCAAAAAGTATAAGATAAAAGATCCCGCGGTGCATACCATGGCGGTGATCGTCCGGGGTGCGGACACAGATCATCATGAACTGGCTGTCCAGGCTGCCGGCTTATGGGCCATTTCTGCAGGGCTGGGGTACAACTATAAAAATGACCTGGAACAGCTGGAAAAAGGAATGGTCATCTACGACGCTTTATACAGCTGGGCGAAACACCTCCAGGAAGAGAAACATACCCAACAGCCTGTGGAAAATCTGCTGCTGAACGTTTTTAATAATTTTCTGAAAGAAAAAGCAGGCTCCAAAAAGAAGATCCCCGCGTGGGCGCAGGAACTCAAGGAACTTATACAGGATCATATTGACACTAACCTGAGCTTAAAAGAGCTGTCGAAGGGGTTGGAAATTAACCCCTCCTACTTGTCCAGGGAATTTTCGAAATATTTTGAAGACCTGTCTTTCGGGGAATACATCCGCAAGCAGCGGATAGAAAAGGCGAAGGAACTGATCGCCTCGGCCGGGTACTCCCTGACAGAGATCGCCTATCTCACCGGCTTTTCAGACCAAAGCCATTTTAATCGCATTTTTAAGAAGCACACCGGTCAAAACCCTTCTGACTATAAAAAATCTTTGCAGAAAAGGTAATTCCTGTACAAGTAGTAACTTTTATCCAATTTGGCGACGGGCGGAATGGCTACGTTTGCCAAAATGCAGGAAATTATCACACATCGCCAGCCAGTATATACACTCCGGCAATTGACCGGCTATTTCTTTAAGCTGGGTTACAGCGGGTTTGGAGGTCCGGTAGCCCTGGTGGGGTATATGCACCGGGACCTGGTGGAGAGAAGAAAGTGGATCACTGAAGAAGACTATAAGGAAGGGCTGGCCTTGGCGCAGCTGGCCCCCGGGCCGCTTGCGGCCCAGCTGGGCATTTACCTGGGGTTCGTTCATTACCGGGTTTTGGGCGCGACCCTTGCGGGGATCGCATTCATATTACCTTCCTTTTTGATGGTCGTAGCCCTTGGTATAACCTACAAGTTGTTCGGAGGCTTGCCATGGATGCAGGCTGTCTTCTATGGCGTTGGTGCGGCCGTTATTGGGATCATTGCCATGAGCGCCTATAAACTGACCGTAAAGTCCGTGAGTAAAATAAATGGAAAGGCCATCCGGTCCAACTGGCTCTTATGGGTTTTCTATCTGGCAGGCATGGTAGTGACGGTCATTACCCAGTCAGAACAAATTTTGCTGTTCGTCCTGGCCGGGCTGATCTATATGGTCGTCAAAGCACCTCCGAAGTGGATGGGGATGGCCCGGTCTCCTTTGTCCGTCGTTCTATTTGCAGGGTTTTGGGACTATCAGGCGGGAATGTTGGGTAAGATTGGGCTCTTTTTCCTCAAAGCCGGTGCTTTTGTATTCGGCAGCGGTCTGGCCATCGTCCCTTTCCTGCACAGTGGTGTCGTCACTGAATATCATTGGCTGACCGAAGAACAATTTGTGGATGCGGTGGCCGTAGCCATGATAACGCCAGGTCCGGTGGTTATTACGGTTGGGTTCATCGGCTACCTGATCGGCGGCTTCCCGGGAGCAGCCGTCGCCAGTCTGGCCACCTTTTTGCCCTGTTATTTATTTACTGTTTTGCCCGCCCCCTATTTTAAAAAAATTGCTAAAAACACTTCCATCAAAGCCTTTGTGGATGGCATTACCGCTGCAGTGGTGGGTACCCTGGTAGGGGCGGTGATCGTGATCGGAACGCGAAGCATCAGAGATATACCAACGGCGTGCATAGCTGCCGCTGCCTTGTGCGCACTTGTCTATTTCAAAAAATTACAGGAACCGCTCATTATCCTGGTAGCGGCCGCCATTGGGCTAATATTGAAAACATTATTATAATTATAAACCACCTTAAAAGTTATAAGAATGATCACACGTAAAATGATCCTTTTTTGCCTGCCGGCTATCATGTATGGCAGCATCGCCCTTGGACAGATCGATTCTACCGCGCTGAACGATGCTTTCGGAAAAAAGGGAACGATGCAGGGGCAGGTATACCGCATCACTTTCCCCAGAAGCGACCTGAAGGTCAAAGTAGGCGATTTCACAGTGTTGCCGGGTTTGGCGCTGACATCCTGGCTTGGTTTTATTTCAATGGGACATGAAACGATGGTCATGGGCGATATGGTGCTGCTGGATACCGAAGTCGCGCCTGTAGTGGCTAAGCTGGTAGCAGCACATCTTTCACTGACAGCTATGCACAATCACCTTGTAAATGAAAAACCCGCCATAAAATACATTCACATTTCAGGCAGCGGGGACGCCCTGCAGTTGGCCGCAGCCATCAAGTCGGCGCTTGCGGTGACTGGCACTCCTTTGACTGCGCCGGCTGCGTCTGCTGCCGGCAGCACCCCTGATTGGTCGAAGGTCGAGGCTATCCTGGGTAAGTCGGGTAAGCACAATGGGCAGCTGCTGCAATACAGCTTCCCCCGCAAAGAAAAGCTGCTGGAGAGCGGAATGGAGATGCCGCCTGCCATCGGCATGGCGACGGGGATCAATTTTCAGATGGATGGTGCCGTTGCGGGCATCACCGGGGATTTTGTACTGCTGGCGGATGAAGTGAATCCTGTGGTGAAGGCATTGACGGAGAACGGTATTGCTGTGACGGCAATTCATAACCATATGCTGTATGATGACCCACGTTTGTTCATGCTGCACTTCTGGGCGGTGAGCGATCCGGAGAAGCTGGCTATTGGATTGAAGGCCGCGCTGGATAAGACGAATTCCAGGTTATGACCAAAGCATATTGGTGCTAAACGGGCCTCCCTATCCGACCTTTCGCCAACGACCAAACCAGATTAGCCACAAAAACCACCTGCCCGCAAACCAACAAGATCATCGCCTGCATGGCAAAGTGATTCGTCCCTGAGAACTCATCCAGGCTCACCCCATTGGAATAATCCAAATATCTCCGGGGCATGCCTGCCAGGCCAGTGTAATTGAATGGCCAGCAAAGAAAATATACGGCGATCAGCGTGAGGGCGAAGTGAATATATCCCATCGCCGCATTCATCGTTCTACCCGTCACCTTAGGAAAGACAAAATAGACCGCGGCAAAGGCGAGGAAGAGCAGGGCAAAGAAGAATATCAGATGGACGTGCGCGATCACAAAATATGTGTCGTGCAGTTGAATGTCCAGGGTAGAAGTCCTGTTGTTCACCGTATTCATCAGATCTTCCACCAAAAGCACGAAAAGCCCGAAGATGAAGGCCGTTGCCGGGGTAGGCCACAGGGATTGCCTGGCCACCCATCTGAAGGAAAAGAAAACAACCGGCACGAAGATCAATAGCGAAAGGACCAAAAAAACGATACCCAGGAAAGGATTAAGGCCTGTAACGAAGCTGTGGTAAGCCCAAATAAATGCAAGTGAAACGGCATTGATTGCGATGGCCAGGAGTAGAAGGATAGCAGCCTTTTTTATCATAGTCACGAAATATAGTGCGAAATTTATCCAATCCCTCCATTTATATTATTTAAATCAAAAATATTTCAGGAAATTAGCATAAGCAACCCTTCATCTCCAACCTGTCTCAATTGACCGGAAATTATTTACCCGGCTTACTCTAAACTGCTAAAAGCCAGTTTTAGACAAAAAACGATTGTTAAAACCATCCGACGACAGGTCTTTGCTGCTCTTCGGACTAAATTAATGGAATGGGCAAACCCTCCAGGCGTCCAACCCGTCAACACAGGCACGACCCAGGTTCTCCTGCATCTATGCCAGGCGCAGCCCCTGCACTGAAAGCAATCATCGTAATAAGAAATATAGCAATCATATTGGCTGTTATTTCGCTGATCGTTGTGGTAAAATATAAAGATCCCATCCGGAATTTCTTCCAGCCTCCGAAAGATAAATTTGTCACACAAAAGCCGGTGATCGCAGACATTCCCCCGCCTAAACTTCAGCCGGGAAAGTTAGATATGAGCTCCATTAAAATACTGGAACAGCCGCCTGTATTTTATACAGAACCTTTCAAAAGCAATTATCCTACAATTAATGGGATCCGGCTAAGAACATATGACTCCAGCGGATTTACCGTATTCGGCATTGGCAACACTGCTCTTCCCTTTTATAACCCGGACCTGGAGCGGGGGATAGAGTTCTCGATCGGGAACCAGTCCGGTTGTCCGGATCATAAAATATCGCTCTTTCTCAAAAATATGAAGATGTATGTTGCTGTAGAATTCAGGAACTTTGAAAAAGAGGAGGTGATGGGCGTTATGGAATATAATCATTGGAAGGAATACAAAGGCAATATAGGGGATTTCAAGAATGACGAATTCGGGCTGGAAGTTAAAGACAAGCAAGGGAAAGTCGCTTTTTCCATCTGCTGCGGATATGGCAATGTTGTTTATATAGCCGGATATTTTATCAATCACCGATCTGTCATGGTTGTTCAAAATAATTATCAGAAAACCAGGGAGCAGTTTAGATGTATCCAGAAAAAGGACAGCGATTGGCGGAAACGGGCTGAATATGAGGTGGGGATCATAAAGTCTATTTTTGATCCTGATAAGCCGTATTGACTTCCTCAACGTTTTAATTATACCTCAGCATAAACTCCACCCTCCTGTTCACACTCCTTCCTTCCGCCGTGTTGTTATCCGTCAATGGCCGCGAACTTCCATAGCCGGCAGATGACAGCCTTTCTTTTGAAATGCCCGGTTTCGCCAGCAGATATTCGAGCACGGCATGGGCACGACGTTCGCTGAGTACCTGGTTCTTTTCCTGAGTACCCGAATTATCCGTGTGCCCTGCAATATCCAGCTTCAGATACGGGTTCTGTTGCAGTATGACAGCTACTTGATCCAGGGATGTAAAGGAAGGCGGCAGTAGTGTATATCTGTCAGTCTCGAAGAATATATTTTTTGCGGCCAGCTCGATCTTCCGTCGCAGATCTTTTTGCACCGGCGGACATCCTTCTGTCTCACTGAAACCCGGTAGATCAGGGCACTTGTCCGCAGAGTCGGGTACACCGTCTTTGTCCCTGTCGGGTGCAGGACATCCCTGCAAGCGTTGTATCCCACGGATGAGCGGGCATTTATCCTTCATATCAGGTATGCCGTCGCCATCGGTGTCGGGACATCCATTAAAAGACTGAAGACCTGGCGTCAGTGGACAGGCATCCAGGCTATCGGAAATGCCGTCACCATCCGAGTCTTTAGACATGAGTGACCCATGGGGGAAAACGGCCTGCTTATCTCTTCGCTGTTTCTTTTTCCCGATGATGCCTGCAATGCCAAGGCTCGCATATAAGTGCCCGGTCTGCGTATGCGTAAGTGGTATACGATATTGTCCATGCAACAAAAGCAAGGTTTCGCCGGGCAGATCAACCTGGACACCGACGCCAACTGGAGCAAAGGCGCCGTAATAAACGGAATATTGAGAAACGCCCAGCCCTGCCTGCACAAAGGGATTGAAGCGCCGTCTGCCGGGGAAAATTTTTTCGCGTAGCGAAGCATCAGCTTCCAACAGGAGGTGCTTATTCCCGTCCTGCTGATGTGAGCGTGGGAAAGATAGAAATGAACCCGCCAGGGTTACATCGATATCCGTGCGGGGTGTAAGGCCCTGCTGGTAATTCAAAGCAATGCCAACTTTTACGGGTAAAGGCTGCGCTCCATCTATCCGATTGAATTTATTCATGAACACATGAACACCCAATGCCGGCTGCTGGATATATTTCGGATCCTGGGCGAGTACGTCGCAGGTATAAAATAAAATACTGATAATCAGGCGGTGCTTCCTATTCATTAGCATCAGTTACAACATGGCCATGGAAGACATGTCGTTTAGAGTTTGAGTAAAAATACTCGATTTAAAAAAATTAATCCAAGAGTTTTTTTAGTTTCAGACAGGAGTTATAGTTTAGCACCTGTAATACGACAACTATAAAAATTGTACGTATCAACCCTAAACCAATCTTAACTGTAATCTATGAGGCCTTATCATCCTCTTAAACGGTGTACAGCCGTCTTCAACCCCATTGGAACAATGATCCCGCATCCACCAGGGAACTTCCTTGCTTCTATTTTTTCCGGGCATCTTTCTAAGCGCACCAGCGCCGCCGGCTGCGGTTAGCAGAGATCACTATGTCCTTTCTATTTTGGCGCAGCGTGTTTAATGCTGCAAGGCAATGCTATTGCCAATACCCAGCTCTAAAGTAAAATCAAATCATCTATATGACTTTTCTAAGAAGGCTCGCAGTCATTGTTTTGCTTATTAGTCCGTGGATCGTCACGCGTGTGCAGGCCCAGGTGACTTCCAGCTTTAATTTCTCAGCAGCAGCCGTATCTGTATCGGGATGGACAAACGTGTCGGGAGATCCATCTACCGGAGTGCGTTCCGCTACGGATGCCGCTACCGGCATCAGCATCAGCTCTGTTTCCACGGCTAACTGGGCGCCGTACAATGGCGCGGCAGCTTACAACGGAGGGGGGATGACAAACGGCACGTTCTTCCCCGCCAATGTCATGCTCAACCACTGGTTTCAGGCCAATGCATCCCTGGCGAGCTATAATGCGGCTATACCTCAATTGATCATCAGTGGATTGAACATTGACAGTGTATATACGGTGTCGATGACAGGCAGCTGGGGCGACCAATACTACAATGTTGATCCCACGCGCTACACCGTGGCAGGCGCCACGATCTACGGCTATGTCGACCTGAACATCAGATACAATACCGCTAACGGGGCAACTTTCCATAATGTTGCTCCCAATTCCAGCGGGCAGATAAAGATCTATATAAATACCATCTCCACGACCGACATAGCAGGCATCAGCGGTCTACAGATCACCCGAGGCCGCACCAGCAGTCCGGTGCCATCGGTGCTGCTGACCAGTCCTTCCAATAATGTCACCCTTCCGGAGGACGCCAATGTGACCATATCAGCCAATGCTTCTGAAACAGGCGGTAGTATCAGCCACGTGGAATTCTACCTGGATGCCGTGAAGATCGGTGATGATTCCACCGCGCCCTATAGTATGCAATGGATCAGCTCAGACCCCGGAACCTATTTGCTCAAAGCCCGCGCCATAGACGGATTCGGCAATACCAACACCTCCACCATCAATATCCGCGTGGAAAATCTCAACTACTTCTGGTCCACCACCGGCAATATCGCCACCAATGCCGACAGCTTCTTCATAGGAACAGTGGACACCAACCGCCTCGCCATCCGCACAGGCAACCTGGAACGCATGAGCATATTGGGAGATGGAACGGTAGGCATCGGGACGAAAAATACGCAGGGTTATAAGCTGGCCGTGAATGGCAGCGCCATTTTTACAAAGGTGCGGATACGCAACTATGCCGCATGGCCCGATTACGTTTTTAAAAAAGATTACAAGCTGCCCGGACTGGATTCATTGGAGAAGTATATCCAGGTCAATCAGCACCTTCCAGGCATCGTGTCCGCGGCCAGCGCCGGGAATGAAGGGATCGATCTGGCGGATGACCAGGCACTGCTGTTGAAAAAGATAGAAGAGCTTACGCTTTACGTGATAGAAGAGCATAAACAAATGGAAAAGCTCAAAAAAGAAGTACTGCGGCTGAAAGCTCAACATAAAAAGAAGCCGGTTAAAGCAATTCATTAATGGGCTGGCGGACCATACTATACGTCCTATTGTTCGTGCTGATCCGGGTCTCTGCATCCGGGCAGGGCCTCTTTCCTCGAAAGGATACGATCCTGCTGGGTATTCCCGTGCCCCTGTTCTTCCTGCAGGACAGCACGGTACATGCAAAGGATTCGTTTGGTTTCGGCAAATGGCAGCTTAAGCAACCCGGACTGGTAAAACCACAAAGATCAGCAGGGCGGCCAGCCTTTCTGCAGTTCACCGGGGGATATGCCGGCTACACGTTCAACTACCGGTCTGCACTGGATACCCCTTATAATGAAAAGAACATTACTCAGCACCAGGTGAACTCAACTTTATATTTCACTGTGGGAGGAATAGCGCCCATACGAGTAAATAGCTTTCTGCGCCGCAGCAACTCCGCCATCTTCCGGGACATCACTGATATCCAAGTGGCGTTCGACGCAACGGCCTATCGCAATCAGTTGGCGTCCCGGACACGGGAGCGATTGCTAAAGCAAGCGCCCGCCACCGACTCTTTGGCCGGAAAGCTATACGGCCTCCGGCAGCTGCAGAGCAAGAAATTGGGCAACTGGCTGCAGGATCCCCTGACGAAGCAAAAGCTCATCGAAGCCAACGAGATCGTACGTGTTCCCCGGGTAACCTATGACCTGCATTTACCTGACAGCATTAACAGTCACCGGGCCGACTCCCTGCGGAAGGAGGCAGCGCTTTTACTGGAGATCTATTCTAAGAATCGCGACAGATATGAGCGGCTGTCACAGGAAGCAGATTCGCTGAAAAAAGTATACGAAGCTTCAGTGGAAAAAGTAAATCAATACCGGCGGCTGACGGCGGGGTCATATGTACCGGGCGCGGGAGATCTACCGGCCGGGCAGCGTTGGCTACTAGGGGTACGCAGCTTCGGGATTGGCAGGAACAACATCAATACATCAGAGCTAACCGCCCGCAATCTTAGCCTGAACGGATTACATTTTGAATATAATTCGTGGTACTATCTGGGTGTGACGGCGGGCCTGATCGACTACCGCTTCCGTGATTTTGTCGTACATCGCCTGCAGCAGCCGAAGCAATACATGTATATGCTGCGTGCCGGACTGGGTCACCTGGAAAGGAATTATTTCATTTTATCGGTATTCGGCGGACAAAAACAGCTGCTGACCAGTGTCAACAGCGCCGGGATCCCGCCTGTGATCAAAATGACCGGGTTGAGCGCTGAAGCGAAGTGGCAACTGGAACGCAATACCTTTTTGCTGGCGGAAGCCGCCCAATCCTTTTCGCCGGCAATACCCGGCAGCGAGTCTGCTACCAAGTCCGGCTGGGACCTCTCGGACAGGAGCAATAAGGCCCTGTCCTTAAAGTTTTCATCGTGGATCCCCATGTCATCGTCACGGCTGGAAGCGCAATACAAATTTACCGGGGCCAATTTCCAGTCTTTCAACAGCTGGCAAACCAATTCACAGCTGAAAGCGTGGTATGTAAAAGCAGAGCAGCATTTCTTCCGCCGCCGGCTGAAGCTCAGCGCCTCTTTGCGCAGCAATGATTTTTCGAATCCTTACATCGTGCAGAACTATAAATCCAACACGGTATTCAAAAGCCTGAACCTCACTTTCCACAAAAAGGGATTACCCATCATCACAGCGGGCTATATGCCCATGTCACAGCTGACCAAGGTAGGCAGTCAACTGGAGGAAAGCCGGTTCCAGACCTTCAATGCGGGAGTCAGTCATTTCTACCGGCTGGGACAGCGGCAGGCATCGACCAATATCGTCTACACAAAGTTTTTCAATAGCAGCGCAGACACGGGCTTCATTTACTTCAATTCAGCGAACCTGTATGTCGGACAGACGATCTTTTTCAGGGATTTCACGGCTACCCTTGCCCTTTCGCACAGCCAGAGCACGGGTTACCGATATGACGTGCTGGAAGGGAATGTGGAGCTCCCGTTGACAAAAACTGCGAGCGTGGGGTTGGGCGCCAGACTGAACCACCTGAACCAGGCGCTCACAGGGGTTGGCGGCTTTGCCCATGCAAATTTCGTTTTCAGTTCCCGCGACAGGCTATACATCCAGGCGGAGAAGGGTTATCTGCCCGGCAGCGGCACTGCGGCCAGGCTGGTACCTAACGTGATGGGAACGGTGCAGTATATGAGAACATTCCGGTAATTATGAAATTATATTATGATGAAAAAATATATTCTTATTATCCTGTCAGCGGCCGTCCTGCAAGGGATTCGGGCGCAGGTGGTCATTAACCCACAGCTGCCGCCGGGAGGGCTTACGGTGAAGAGCCAGCTGTGGAACCTTGCAGTGGTGAACACCGGCAACCAATCGATCCAGGCCCAGGTGGAACTCTCCATTGTCAATGCGGCTAATAACCAGCCCGTGCTGACAGCTACGACCCGTGTGCTGACCTTCCCCAAGGGCCTGAGCAGCTGCATTCGGGCGAAGCAGCGCCTGTAACTTACAACGTTGTCAGCGGAGATTATCACATTGACGGCAGTGCGGAAGGTTTTTTGCCTGTAGGAACTTTTCAGCTATGCTACTCCGTGATCCGGGTAGACCTGGAGACTTCGGACAGAGTGGCTGAAGACTGTGAGACTGCGGTAATAGAGCCGGTCAGCCCGCCACAGCTGGTGAACCCGCCTGACAGCGGTGAGACAGAACTTACTCATCCGCTGTTCAACTGGCTGCCCCCGTCTCCCTACCAGCTCTTCACCAACCTGGTTTATGACTTCAACCTGGTGGAAGTACAAGGGATGCAGACAGCAGCGGAGGCATTGCAGCAAAACATACCGCTGCATGGGCAGGGTAATCTCACTACCACTAACCTGCAATACCCCGCCGCCTTGCCGGCCCTGGATACCGGAAAGCTCTATGCCTGGCAGATCACGGCACGCAGCGGCGGCGCAGAAGTAGCGAGGAGTGAAGTATGGTCCTTCCGGGTAAAGTACCCCATGGAGGACCCCGCCAGGGTCTCACCAGGATATTACACAAGAATGAAGCAGGAGAATGAAGCAGGACTAACCGTGTGCTATGGTATCCTGCGGTTTGAATATCTCAACGAGGTGAACGATAAGCAGGCAGCCTTTAAGATCTACGACATCAGCCAGGCCGGACGCCGGGAGATCCTGCTGGATTCCTCCCTGATCGACCTTCATTTCGGTGAGTACCTGGGTCAGCTTGATCTCACCCGTGGGCATATGCTGCAGGACAAGCATATCTACCTCCTGGACCTGACGAACAGCAGGAAAGAGCATTGGTGTGTAAAATTTCAATATCACAATCAGCATTGATAGTTATCAACTAATTGAGCATGATCATCAATTTACTTAGCCGTCATCCCAAATCCATCGCCTGGTGCTTCTATCTTCTTTTTTGCAGTGAATGCGTTTCAGCAGCCCCTCGCGTGGAAAGCGGCGTCGCCCGCTGCAACTATTCACCTATACGTGCAGTCGCGTGGAGGGCAGCCCCTGGTGTTTACCAGCCGGTGGAAGCGATGCCGCCTGCGACAAAGAAAGCTGTCTATGGCGGTGGACCAACCCAACCGGAGATGCAGGCTTTCCAATCCGTCAATGCCAACAACATGGTGGATCTTTTCAGCGGGGATTTCTCCTACAATATTCCGCTCATGGACGTAGGCGGCTATCCCGTGAACATCTCCTACCGCAGCGGCCCCTCCATGGACCAGGAAGCGAGCTGGGTGGGATTGGGATGGAATATCAACCCAGGAACCATCACCCGCAATCTGCGAGGTTTACCCGATGATTTTTCCGGTGAGGATTCCGTCAGGAAGGTCACCAGCATCCGGGAGAATAAGACCATAGGTGTTACGGGAGGATTTGCCGGAGATGTGGAAGTCGCCGGTCTTCCCCTGAATGTGCGGTTTGGCGCCAACCTGGGCGTATTTCACAATAACTATAAAGGATGGGGCGTCGAGAATGGGATCAATGCCAGCATCAATGCCGGCGGTGGCGCCAAAGGCAGACTAACGGCCGGGCTCGGTCTGGCGGTGAACAATAATTCCCAGAACGGGCTAACCCTGACACCATCTCTCAGCCTGGAGCTGGCGCACCGAAATGCCGAGGAGCAGTCCAGCCTGTCGGGATCTTTCACTGCTTCCCTACCCTATAATTCACGCAGCGGACTCAAGGGGCTGGAACTGGCCATCGGGGAGCGGCAGTCGAAGACGGATAGAGATAATCAGAGTCAAAATGACAAGACGCATAGTGCCGGTGGTGAGTTCTCAAGCCTCATCTCCTTTGCTTCGGCAGCTTATACGCCTTCCATTACCTTGCCGATGACAACCCGGCAATATTCATTTACCGCAAAGGCCGGGCTGGCGGAATTTGTCTTCCACCCCAGCTTTTACCTCACCGGCTATGTTTCCAAGCAGAGCATCGATGCAGCCGACAGCATGCTGGCCTTGCCTGCCTATGGTTATCTCCATTATACGGAAGGTTCGGGCAATAAAAGCGCGCTGCTGGACATGAACAGGGAAAAAGAATTGATGTACCGGGAAAGCCCGGCCATGCCTCATATTGCCGTTCCGTTGTATACTTACGATGCCTTCTCCATCACCGGAGAGGGGACGGGCGGCATGTTCCGCGCTTACCGGGGAGACGTCGGCTATGTCTATGATCATTTCATTCGTACGAAAGATATTTCCGACAGGGCCAGTGTGGACGTCGGCGCTTCCAACCTGGTGCATGGCGGTCTTGACCTGAACGTCACCCGGGCCTTTACGCAGAACAGCGCCTGGACGGATCAGAACAGCCTGGGCCGGGTGCTGCGGTTCAAAAAAGATTCCGGACTTTTCGAAGCAGCTTATTTTCGTAATCCGGGAGAGAAATCTATCAACTCGAAAAAATTCTATGATGCGCTGGGCGGCGACGATGTGGTGACGGCCAAACTTTACCAGACGGGACCCGGCAGCTCCGTGATCACGGCTACCAATTACCTTACGCTTTACCGGAACAAACGGCCCGTTGCCGACAGTTTGATGACCCCGCAAAAAGCTTTCAAGCAGGAAAGGGACAAGCGGACGCAGGTGATCTCCTACCTGAATGCGAAAGAGGCTGATGCAGCCGGGTTAACTAAATACATCGAGAATTACACACCCAACGTGTTCAGCCTCACCACTTGCAGCCCGGCCAAAGAGGATGATGAAGGACTGGCACTGGGGCTTTTTGGTGCATATTTCAAGAATAATAAGTTCCAGGGTGACCCTTATTTTACCAGGCTGGGAGATTCTATTTCTTATGATTGGGGGAAAGGCGCGCCGGATAAGCCTCCCTTTCCAAAAGATGATTTTTCCGTTCGCTGGATAGGACGGCTCAAGGCGCCGGCGACCGGGACCTATGTCTTTCGATCCAACCCGGATGACGGTATGCGATTCTGGCTGAACGACTCCCTGCTGATATGGAATTATCATCCCAATACCATCAAAAGCAACACCGTACACCTGGTGGCGGGGGAAATGTATACCGTGAAATTCGAATACTACGAGTATAAGGCCAAGTCCCATATCAACTTGCAATGGACTTATCCCGGTCAGAGCAGTTTTGTCAATGTGCCCTTTGGTTATTTCTTTCCGTCCGCAGTGGACACCTTCGACGTGCATGGACTACTGGTCAAGGAGAAAAGGGTCAACAGCTTCCGCAAGGCCAATCATATCTCGGAGATCGACGTGCTGAACAGTGACGGCAGGAGGTATGTATACGGCATTCCGGTGTACAACCTCCGGCAGAAAGAAGCCACGTTCTCGGTGCAAAAGAACGCAGGTAATGCTACTACCGGGCTGGTACGCTACAATCATGATGTCAGCAACGCCGACAACACTGCCATTGGCAATCATAACGGCAAGGACTGGTATTACACCAGCGAGGAAATGCCGGCCTATGCCCACTCTTTCCTGCTGACCGGGCTGCTTTCTCCGGACTATGTGGACCTCACCGGCAACGGTATCTCCGATGATGACAAGGGCGACGCTGTCAAATTCAACTATTCGAAAATATGCGGTATCGGCCATCCCTATAAATGGCGGGCCCCCTACTCCATCGACAGCGCCACCTATAATGAAGGGCTAAAGACAGATAGCAGGGATGACAAGGGCAATTATGTCTATGGAGAGAAGGAGCTGTGGTATATGCATACCATCGAGTCTAGGACCATGATCGCCACCTTTGTGATAGAGAACAGGGCGGACCTTTTTGCCATCGACGAGAACGGGCACCTGGTGGCGGACAGCTCCGCCAAAAGATTGAAAGAGATCAACCTCTACAGCAAAGCCGATTTTCTCAGGAACGGGACCAGCGCCATCCCTGTCAAGACCGTGCATTTCGAATATTCCTACGAGCTGTGTACAGGCCTGAACAAGGAAGCTGGCCTTAATAATAACAACGGCAAGCTGACCCTGAAGAAGATATGGTTCACCTATAACGGGAATGATAAGGGCAAGCAAAACCCATATATCTTCAATTACAATGCGCTTAACCCAACGTATAATATCAAGTCCTATGACCGCTGGGGTAACTACAAGGATCCCGCACAGAATCCCTCCACCAGTGGCCTGCTGAGCAATGCGGAGTATCCCTATGCCTTACAGGACAGCACCCTCGCGGCAGGGAATGCGGCTGCCTGGAGCCTGGATTCCATCTACCTGCCTTCCGGAGGAGCCATCAAGGTGAACTTCGAGAGTGACGATTACGCCTATGTCCAGCACAAGCGGGCCATGAACCTGTTCAAACTGGCCGGACTGGGGCCTGACTCTTTATTAACGCACAGCAGCAATAAGCTTTATAGTTCCAAAGGCGACAATCTATATGTCTTTGTGAACATCCCGCGCGCCGTCACCAATAAGGGGGACCTGTATGAAAAGTACCTGGCGGGTGTGAGCAAGCTGTACTTCAAGCTGTTCGTCCGGATGCCGGATGATCAGTACGGCAGCGGATCTGAATATGTCTCCTGCTATGCGGACCTGGACCAGGGCAATAGTTACGGACTGGTGAACAGCAGCACCATCTGGGTCCGAATCAGTGGAATATCCCTGGCCGGTGATGCACCAGGTTCTTTTAGCCCCTTGGCGAAGGCCGCTATCCAGTTCCTCCGGCTGAACCTGCCGTCCAAAGCCTATCCCGGCTCGGAGATCAGCGACAACCTGGACCTTGCCGGCGCCGTGAAGATGATCTTTTCGCTGGGGGACAATATCCGGACGGCCTTTGAATCTTTTGATAATATTGCCAGGGGCAAACCATGGTGTACGGATGTAGACCTGAACCGGACCTTTATCCGGCTGGACAATCCTCTCTATAAGAAATATGGCGGCGGGCACCGGGTGAAAAAGATCACCATTTATGACAAATGGGACAAGATGACGACGACGCAGCGGGCTGCTGTATATGGGCAGGAGTACACTTATACCACCCAGCAGGAGATCAGCGGAGTGATGACCACGATCAGCAGCGGCGTGGCGAGCTACGAACCGGGCATTGGCGGGGAAGAGAACCCCTTTCATCAACCCATCGAGTACGTGGAAAAGATAGCGCCGCTGGGGCCCGTCACCCTGGGCTATTCAGAAGAGCCGCTGGGGGAATCTGTTTTTCCGGGCGCAGGTGTTGGCTACAGCAAAGTGCGGGTACGGACCATCAATTATAAGAACCGGAAGTCGGCCAACGGCTATGAAGAGACTTGCTTCTACACCGCTTATGATTTTCCCACCTTCACGGACAGGACGGTGATAGACAACGATACGAAGAAAAGGTACAAGCCGGGCCTTGCGAATTTCCTGAAGATCAACGCATTTCATTACCTCACCTTTTCCCAGGGTTTCAAGGTGGAATTGAACGACATGCATGGGAAGATGCGGTCCCAGGCTTTCTACCCCGAGACGGACCCCTTACGATACACCTCCTACACGGAAAATATCTACAAGGTGGAAGATCCTGCCGCCGATGAAAAGAAGCTGTCGAATATCGTCAGTGTGATGCGCCCGGATGGTACGATCGATACGGCGGCCCTTATCGGCAAGGACGTGGAACTGATGATGGATATGCGGGAGCAGCTGTCCATCACCAACGGATACAATCTCAGCCCCAATACGGACATGTTCGCCGTGCCCTTTATCCCGCCATTATTCCTCCTGCCCGCGCTGATCAACCTGGCGCAAAGGGAGGAGAACAAGTTCCGGTCGGTGGCCGCCCTGAAAGTAATTCAGCGTTACGGCATACTGGACAGCGTCATCCATATCGATAAGGGAAGTAAAGTGTCCACCAGGGACCTGCTGTATGACAGCGAGACGGGGGATGTGCTGCTGACGAGGACGCAGAACGAGTTCAATGACCCCGTGTACAGCTTCAGCTATCCTGCGCATTGGGCCTATGACGGCATGGGCCCGGCCTATAAGAATATCGATCTCCTGCTGCAGCATGTCACCATCAAGAGCGGTAAGCTGATCAGCGGCTCGCCGGTACCGGACAGCACGATATTCAGCAGTGGCGACGAGATCCTGGTCGCCGGCAGATTGCAAACCGGCACTTCGGCCTGTGACCCCGTACCCGCCACCTTCGCCGGATATACGAAGATCTGGGCCATCGACAGCAGTGTAGTCAGGGGAGGTCCCCGGTGTATTTACTTCATCGATGCGGATGGGCTGCCTTACAGCGGCAATGATGCGACGCTGAAAGTGATCCGGAGCGGCCGGCGCAACATGAATACCATGGTGGGTTCTGTGACGACGCTGCGAAGCCCGTTGGTAAGGGACAGCGTTTCGGGTGGATATAAGCTGAGCTTAAACACAGGCTCCCAGGTGGTGAATGCCGGCGCCGCCGAGTTCAAGCAGTTGTGGAAGGTAGAGGACCGGAAGGTGCATCACACATCGGTGAATTGCGTGGATTCGATACCGGCCGACTGTACCGGCAGCGGAACATCCTGTTCCTGTCAATGCCTTAAAAGCCTGTTCAGCTATCTCATCGCCTCCCGGCGGCTGTTCATCAGGCAGTCAGACGGGATCACCGTGTCATCGCTGGTGCAAAATGCCAACAGCGCCGGCTATCCCGTGACAGTGAATGACTGTCCTGTGCTGAAGGCCAACCAGAACAAGCCGTTCTATGCAGTGACGAAGGATAGTCTTGCTTTCTTCTATGCGGCGAAGATCGGAGATTTCCTGCTGACCTGGCATGTGTCCGAACGGGCGAACCTATATCATTTTTATCCTGAGGCATGTGGGGCCGGAAGGAAAGTGAGTTGGAGAGATACGGTGGATGTGTCGCACGCAAGTGAGACGGATACGGTGTATAAGTTGTTTTATCCGACGCAGTCAATGACCTATTTTTATCTATGGGATGACTCTGTCAATTATCCGTTGACAAGCAGTTTCGGGCATGATTCAATAGATATCAACACGCAGAAAATCATGACCGCCGGAAAATTCGTCAATATAGAGGGCGGCCCCTATAACAATACAAATATTCGCACCTTAATGAAATTCGACAGCGTCAGCAATATTCCTCCGAATGCGACACTACAAACCGTGCACCTGTATCTTTATCCATACCCGGACGGATTTCATCCCCCGGAATATCCCAATCCCCATACCGTCACTTCCGACAGTCTCTTTAAAGTCGGCATACCTGATCATGATTGGGATTACAGCAATTACCCTACCACATCGCCGACGTACATTTCCTATAAGATCAATTTCAATAACGAGAGCATAGAAATGCATGGGGCGAAGACATTGGTGCAGCGCTGGCTGGATGCTGGCAATACAGGCATGATGATCTCTACCGGCACTACCTACACTTTGAAATACTCGACTTTCTGTTCCCAGCGAAACGCCAATGAGTCGTTGAGACCTCACCTTTTTGTGTCCTACACCGTCCCTGCCGACTCCATCACGGGATACATGCAGCTCTTCTACAAACCTTCCTGCGATACCATCACGGACTATTCCTGCCGGAGCGTAGTGGCGGACACTGCTTTCAATCCCTATACTGCCGGTGTGCTCGGGAACTGGCGGGGTAACCGGAGCTATACCTACTATGGCACCCGTGCGGAGACCGATCCGTCGGCCGGCACTAATTTGCGCCATAACGGAACCTTCCATGACTTCGCCCCCTATTGGGCATTCCAGAACAACAGACTGCTGCCCCAGGCTGACACCACCCGCTGGGTATGGAACAGCGAGCTGACGCTCTTTAACCCGAAGGGGATGGAGATTGAGAATAAGGATCCTTTAGGCAGGTATAATTCCATCCTGTACGGCTATAATAAGACGCTGCCGGTGGCGGTGACCCAGAACGGGCGTTACAGGGAATCTGCTTTCGAAGGGTTCGAGGATTACGGATTCCTTACGCAGGTGTGCGACACCGCCTGCCCCGCCGACAGGCATATCGATTTCACGCCTTATATCAACAGGCTATCGACAACGGAGAAGCATAGCGGCAAGAGCAGCCTGCGCGTAGAAGGCCACAACCAGGTGGGATTACTGTTCAATCTCACCAGCCAGGACACGGCACAGGCCGCGCTTAATTTCAGCACCAGTGCCGACGCCTGCGCAGGAATAGGATCCGTTTTGAACAGCATTAAAATACCCAATACCATTCTGTTACCCACCTTCTCCCCTTTCAAGGGAAAACAAATGGTCGTCAGCGCCTGGGTGAAAGAGCAGCAGACCTGTACCTGCACATCCTATGCGAAGAACGATATCAAGATCGTGTTCGACCAGAGCCAGACCATTACATTCCAACCTTCCGGCCCCATCATCGAGGGCTGGCAGCGCTATGAAGGGGTATTTACCATCCCTGCCGGGGCAGGCACCATAAGCGTCAACCTGGAAGCGACCGACTCAACGCCCGTCTTTTTCGACGATCTGCGTCTGCATCCTTTCAATGCCAATATGAAATCCTTTGTCTACAATCCCGTCAACCTCCGCCTGATGGCGGAGCAGGATGAGAACAACTATTCCACTTTCTATGAATACGATGACGACGGCACCCTGATCCGGGTGAAGAAGGAGACGGAAAGAGGTATTCAAACCATCAAGGAGACGAGGAGCGCCTTGTTAAAACAGTAAGCCATGCGACCAAAAAGAATATTACTCTATGTCATGCTGACCGGCTGTATCCTCAGGACCGCAGCCCAGCCTTCCACGGAAAAACAACGGGCTGTAACCTTGCTGGCGTCCGTAGCGGAACATTACCGCAGCTATAAGGGGTTACATTTTTCGGTACAATACCGGTATGCCGACGAGCGCAAACCCGGGATCTACCTGGATTCGCTGAAAGGGGACTTTACCATCAGCGGGGACCGCTACCGGTATTCCCTGGACAGTACGGAGTTCATCAGCGGCAAGACGATGTCCGTGATCCTCTTCAAACAGGACCAGCTGATGTACCTGGCCAGGGGTGATAGCGCCTTACAACGTGCAAACCCAATGGCCCTGCTGGATAGCATGGTGCTGAAAAATGACAGCGTGGATTGCAGGATACAGGAGACAAAGGATTGGCAAACCATTATCCTCAGCTTTCGTCCTGCACGAAGGACAAAACGGGTGGAATATACTATTGACCGGCATACCGGATTTTTAACAAAAGCGATCACCGTCATTTCCGCCCGGGAGCTTTACGATGTTTCGGTCCGGCAGAAGGTGGAGGATGACAATACCTATGCCATTGTGGAAACCGGTTTTACGGATTACCGGCCTACAGATCCTTTGGGACAAGAATGGGATCTCAGCCGGCTGTTTAAAAAAGAAGGCAGGGAATACATTCCCCTTCCTCCCTATGAAACCTATAAAATCGTTCTCGGATCACCTGACCTATAATAATCGCATTGTATGAAGCAATCATTCATATCCCTTATATCGTCCGTTGTACTGCTGATCCTGTCCGGAATTGTCAGCCCGGTGAGGGCAGGAAATCCCCAGCCTCCTGTACTACAGGTGCTGGACGGCAGCCTCGGACAGCTGAACAAGGACTCGTTCAACATCGTATCGGACACATTGTTCTTCGATGCTTCGTACAATAGTGTGCTCACCAAACCCTACCTGGTGAGGAATACGCTGCGGTTCCGGATCAATCCATATACCCCCTATTCCTTAAAGAGGAACTTTTCGGCCACCCTGCGGCTGGAGGTGACCCGGACGGATGTGAATGGTACCGAGACTTCTTTCGATACTTCCCTTACCGTACGCTATAACAAGGACAGCCTGATCCGTGACGGGGATAGCTACCTGTTCAGCAATGCTTACCGGGTGAAGGTGAAGGTTATCGACCGGCAGACAGATGCAGACTGGGATGTATGGAAGTCGCTAAGCCTGGAGAATGAGCTGCAAAGCTTTCCCACCTTCAGCTTCGATTGTGCAAGGGATACCATCCTGTCGGTGAGCCATGCGGCATTGGACTCCAATACCGTGACAGACGAGCTGCCTGTGAGCTGGACGAATGTCATGGGCGCCGACCAGTATGACCTGGAATGGACCTATATCGACTCCAGCGCCCTTAAAAATCCCCGGAATCTCTATGGCAATCCTGCGAGCCCGGATGCATCATTGATCTTCGAGAACAGCTCCAGCCGGGTGACGATCTCCGGCACCACTTATAACATACCCATCTTTTACGATGGGACCGGCACTTTGTTCTTCCGTGTCAGGCCTGTACAGCTGCAGGCCGGAGGTGGGCGAACGGAAGGGCATTGGAGCAGTGACAAACAGTCGCCGGCGAGTTTCTACTTCAAAGGGCATCAACGTAACCTGAACTGGCAATCTACCGCCAGTTATGCGGAGGAAGGCAAACGGAAAGTAGTGGTACAGTATTATGACGGGTCCCTGCGCGGCCGTCAGACCGTAACGAAAGACAATACCACCAATACGACCGTTGTCAGTGAAAGTTTTTACGATTACCAGGGCCGGCCGGTGATCCAGGTGCTGCCCGCCCCTACTTTCGGCAATGTCATCAAATATTCCCAGGGTTTCAACCTCGGGCTGAACGGGTCAGCCTATGATAAGAATGATTTTGACAGCCTGGGGAATGCATCTCAATACTGCAACAGCAGCGCCAACGCCATGGGAACAGGCAACGGGGCATCGCAGTATTATTCCACGGCTAACCCCGACAAAGATTCCGGCATCGCCAAATATATCCCCGATGCCGCGGGCTATCCGTTCACAGAAGTAGAATATGTCCAGGACAATACCGGCAGGATCAGCCGGCAGAGCGGCGTTGGGCCCCGGCACAAGCTGGGCAGCGGCCATGAGACTAAATACTTCTACGGCACACCCGACCAGCACGAGCTGGACGCACTTTTCGGGACGGATGTGGGTCATTTTTCCCATTATTTCAAGACCATGGTGCAGGATGCCAATGGTCAATTCAGCGTGAGCTATACGGACATGCATGGACGCACCATCGCCACGGCGCTGGCAGGGGTACCTGACAGCACGAAGCTGGACACACTGTCCTCCTATCGCAACCAGCTGTTCACCGAGTCGCTTTCAGACCCGGCAGCCAATGTCGTCAAGGACCTGGTGATGGAAAGCAAAAAGGGGTTGGTGGTGGCCGTTCCGGGCACGCATACTTTCAATTACACGCTCAACCCCGCCAGCCTGCAACTGCCGGACTGTAATAATCACACAGTCTGTTATGATTGCCTGTATGACCTGGAGATCACGATCACCAGTGACTGTAACAACCAGAAGCTGCCCGGCGGACAGCCTTTCGACACTGTATTCCATAATTTCTCCCTGGGTGGCCGTCCCGATACCACCTGCAATGCGGCAGACAGCTTTGCCGTGCACTTCTCCCAATGGCTGGAGGCCGGCAGCTACGAGATCACCAAACGCTTGTCCGTCAGCCGCTATGGAGAAAGCTATTACCGGGACAGTGTGTATATGAAACGGAACAGCTGCAGGAACGTGAACAGCTTCCTGCAGGAGCAGCGTGCCATACAGGCGAGCATAACCGAGTGCGCTCCATCCTGCGACAGCTGTAAAGCGCAGCTGGGAGACTGGCCGACGTATTACAACCGTTTCATTACCCGTGTGGGTATTGCCGCGGACGATTCCTCTTACAAGGACATGATCCTGTCCGCCTACCAGGATGCCCAGGCTGACTGCCGATTGCTCTGCGACAGCATCAATGACCTGGATAATGTACGGAGGGCAATGCTGCTGGATATGACGCCGCCGTCGGGGCAATATGCGAATGTCGACAGTGCAACAGATCCGTATTCCATCTTCTACAGACACCTGGATACCGACGGCAACCAAACCGACCCTGCCCAGCCCGTGTACACCCGTGATGCCAATAACTATGTGGACGAACAGGGGAATCCCGACACGGAATATGATGAAGCCAGTGACCGGAACATCAGGCCCCAGGATCTTACACCGGAACTTTTCGCGCAGAAGTTCAAGCTGTCATGGGCGGAAGCTTTGCTGCAGTATCATCCGGAGTATAATAAGCTACAGTTATATGAGCAGTTGTCATTGAGTACTGCATGGGACAAGCGGTTTGAGTCAACGGATACGTATGCGGAGGCGTTGAGCAAGGGGTATCTGAATCCTACACAAAACACCAGCGCTCCGTATAATAGGTACAATGCCACAGGGACTGCGGATTATGATCCGTTGGCAGTTACTTACAGCACGTCCTTTGACTACAGATCCCGTCTTAATGACAGCCTGAAGCTATACATCACAAAGACCATCTCTCCTTTCCTCCCTCCTCAAATTGAAATGACCTTATGGGGATTTGCGACTGCCGCCATCCGTTGCTCGGGTAGGGACAGTTCGTGCATGAATAATTTTAAATACATCAATCCCAATGACGACAGTGCTTTTAACAGTCATATATGTTCCGGCGACATGGACATGTCGTGGCGGGTGTTCCGGCAGGCCTACCTGGATATCAAGCGGAAGCTAGTCAATGCCCGCATGAAATCGCTGTATCCCACCCCTACCACCCATGATCTACTGACGGCAGGCCATCAGCCACATTTTACAGATGCGGCCGAGCTGATGAAGGAAGCCGGTCTCACGCCACCTTCGGACAAGAACACAGCCACCCAGCAGAGCCAGTCAGCCATAGACGACTATTACGATTCCAACTGCCGCAATTATGTATCATTGTGGTGGCAGACCCTCAAATCCTGCTATAACAGCACCGATTCGGCCATCATCATTCCCCGCCTGATCCAGGTGTGCAAGGAAGGATCCGATGGGAGCCATCCCTATGGCGCCAGCTCGGTAAGACCGACCAGCGTCTATCAATATACCAGCTTTGAAGATGTACTGGAGCAGTACAATGCGGCCAACCATAAACCCACAACCTGTAATGCATATGGCATCAAGGCTCCCAAGCCTTATGATCAGCAGGGGGCCTATAACAATAAACCATTATGGACACGGCCAGACGACTGCGAATGCGATCATATCACTTCCATCTATCACAACTACCAGGCAGTGGCCAGCCATTATCTCTCCTTCTCGGACTATGTGTACAAGGCATACCATACGTCCATGGCGGACTCGGTGCTCACCCAGCTGATGACAATGTGTACGGTGGCGCCCGGCACAGCATCATGCAATTATCTGACGTCTCCTATCCTCTTACCCCCTGCCATGCAATGCAGCACAGGGGATATTTGTGTCGGCTGTACCCAATTCCAGGCGCTGGACGCGGAGTTCAGGAACAAATTTCCCGGCATGGTGCCCATTGCTTCGCCTTCCCCATTTGATTCGACCCAGCTGGCGAGCAACCAGCTCTATGAGGATTTTTTGAACTACAGGCTCGGGTTTACGAAAACGACTCCGGAGTATCTTTCGTTCCTCAACTCTTGCCTGGGTAAGGGAGGTGGCATCCAATATGATTCCCTGCAGACCATTCTAAGCAATGCGGCCTGCCTGTACAATTCCCTGTCAGACTCGCTGGTCAATACACATCAGTGCAATACTACAAACTGGACTTTTGGCCCTGACAATGAAACAAAATCCGGTGTCTTCCATAATGGCGTCGCAACCATGGCCGATACCGTTACCCCGATGGTCTACGGTTCTATGATATATACCAGCCAAAGGCGTTTTTGTACCAACAACGAGATTGCGTATGAGGTCAGGCTAAAAGCTCCCGTAAAAGATCCGAACGGTGCATATGTTGATTGTGGAGATGTGGCATTTCAGATCTTTACCAAGAGCATTAATTCTATTCCCACGGACCGCGATGAAGATCCCTATTTCGACATGATCCCTTATTGCGGCACTCCCTTCTATCAATACCGGCACATTCGTTATAATGATACAGCGTTGGGCCATCGGGACTTCGAAGACTGGCATGTAGTAAAATATAAGATCAGCGCCTCAAAAGCTCAGTTATTCTATGATGGAACCCTTGTAAAGGAGATCCAGAGGGACGGCAACTCAGTCATCACTTCATGGAATGGGTTCGTTATACTTATGAAAAGGGCCGAAAGGGCCCAGCTGGACTGGCTTAAAATTTACAGCGGCAATGACAGCTTAATATATTATGAGAACTTCGATAATGCCCCTGGCGCTTTTGCCAGGCCGAATCCAGCCTATTTATGCCCCCGGCAAGATTGCAAGGGTTTTTTCACCAGTTATTTCAACACGCAGACCGGAAGAAATTATACCTATTCCCAGATAGACTCGATCTATATGGCGGTCTGCGGTATACATCCGTCATTGTGTGATTCGAGCTATGTTCCAGTCACAGACAGCTGTAGCCAGATCACCTTCACCCGTGGCTACTCCGGCAATGGAGGAGAAAAGGCGAATGATGCCGTAAAGACGCCGGATGGTGGATTCATCACAGTAGGCAAGGCAACTGCAGTCAATGGAGCTACGCAAGGTCAGGGCGGATTTATCGCCAAGGCTGACAAGAAAGGGGTTACGAAATGGTACAAGACATATTGGGGAGGCGGAACGGATGCCTTTGTAAAGGTGCGGAATACAAGAGATGGTGGCTTTATTGTATTAGGCAACACCACCTCTTATTCCCAAAGCCAAGGTGAACCGTTGCTGGTGAAGATAAATGCCAGTGGGCAGGTGCAATGGAGCAGAACATATGGAGTTGGATCGGCTCATGGCGAATCGGGCGTGGATGTAATTCAAACCTCTAATGGCGGATATGCTATCGTGGCGAACTATGATAATATTCGGGGCGCGGTTGACTGGGAGATCATACGGACGGACAGTACCGGTGCATATAACTGGGCCAAGCGCCTGGGTACTAGTCCTATCAACAATGCCGGTGGATCCGATAATGTCGGCGGGATTACAGAAGACCAGGATGCGCTGTATTTCACCGGACACGCTACCGGACAGGATCTTCCAAGTGGCGGCAACGGGGACTCACAGTATGATGGGGTAATCGTAAAAATTTATACCAGCGATGGCAGTTTTGCGTGGGCCAGATCCTTTGACATTGACAACCAATGCAACTGGTTTTTCAATCTCGAACCTATTACAAATGGCTACCTTGTTTCGGCCGTCGCCACGGACAGCTATGAATCTCCCTTCGGCAATATCGAGCATATGGTGGTGGAATTGGACAAAAATGGCGATTATCGACGTATTCGGACCCTGAATAACCCAACCGGCACAGATGCCCTGTCACTTAATTCTTACCCAACCCCAGATGGCGGCTATATCAGCACCAGAACCTTGAGCAACGATGCCACCGGAATTTATGTGCATAAGACAGGCAGCAATGGTGCGATCACCTGGTCCAATCGCATCCAGATACCGGGAAACCCCACGATCAGCAAGATCATAACCACCGGAGATGGCTCCTATGCTATAGCCGGAACTAACAGTGCAGGAGCTTTTCTCCTAAAGATCGACAGTCTGGGAAGAGCAGGGTGCGCAGATTCAGCTGTAAGCTATGGCAATGTCTCGCCGACATTCGTAGAACACAGTGAGACCTTCACTCCCTTCGCCCTTTATCCCAACAATACTCAACGGACTTTGACGGTAAGCGATGTCAGCATTTCACAAACCACGCTTTGCTATCGCGGCAACTGCCCGCCCCCCATCATCACCGACACCCAATTCCTCTGCGGCCGTGCCGAACCCGTCTTTCCTCCCGTCACCCTGAACGCCATCAATAACTGCAGCGACTCCACCTTCTTCGCCGTCAGCAAGAGCACCGAACTATATAACGTCTATACCGACTCCACCCAGAAAAAGTTCGACAGCAGCTACCGTGCAAAGTGCCTGCAGGCTTACCTGTACGAGCAGTTCACCGTAACCCATCATGTCAGCGAGTACCATCATACGCTGTACTATTACGACCAGGCCGGCAACCTCCTGAAGACCGTACCCCCTTCAGGCGTACAGGCCAACTATGACCCCGCGTGGTTCGACAATGTAAAAGCAGCCAGGGAGGCCGATCAAGTATTAGTTCCCTCCCATGGCCTGAACACCCAGTATCGATATAACACCCTCAACCAGGTGGTCGCCCAGCAGACACCCGATGCCGGCCAAAGCCATTTCTGGTACGACCGGCTGGGAAGGCTGGCCATCTCGCAGAATGCAAGGCAGAAGGCGGCCGGTGGTTCGGAGCAAGGCAGACAGTACAGTTATACCCTGTACGACTATATCGGCAGGATCACCGAAGTCGGGCAGATCGCCAATGCAGGAACAGCCGCTATGACCGATTCCATCAGCCGCGTGGAAGGCAACCTGACCAGTTGGCTCGCGGGTTCTGTAGCGAATAAGGAGCAGATCACGCAGACGGTGTATGATCTCCCCTATACTGGATTTACCGGATTGTCCTTTACGCCTCTTGTCCAGCGCAATCTCCGCAATCGGGTCAGCTACACCAGTTTTACCACAGGCTCCAACCCCGCCCAATACAACCAGGGCATGTTCTACACCTATGACATCGAAGGCAGCGTCGATACCCTGGTCCAGGACTATGGTAGCAGCACATTCAGTCCCGTGCAGAACGTGATGAACCTGAACGGCAATCGGTTCAAGCGACTGGTGTATCAATACGACCTTGTCAGCGGGAAAGTGAACAATGTGGCCTACCAACCGCACCAGGTGGATGCCTTCTATCATAGATATACATACGATGCAGAAAACAGATTGACGCTCGCCGAGACCAGCACGGATAGTGTTTACTGGGATAAAGAGGCTCGTTACGAGTACTACAAGCATGGACCATTGGCCAGGGTGATCATTGGTGACAAGATGGTGCAGGGACTGGATTATGCCTATACGCTGCAAGGTTGGCTGAAAGGCGTGAACAGCTCCAGTTTATTGCCCACTTATGACATGGGCAGGGATGGGGATACGACGTATCGGAACAGGTATATTGCCAAGGATATTTATGGTTTCGGACTGAACTATTTCACCGGAGACTACTCGCCCATCGGTACAGGCGTGACGCCTTTCCCCGGCAGCAGTGGCGCACTTGACATGGCCTATCGCCCCCTGTTCAACGGCAACATCAGCAGCATGGCCGTCAACCTGGGACCTTTGTATAAAGGGGACACCAGCCATTGGAGAGGGCCGTTGCTATACAACTACCGCTATGATCAGTTGAACAGGATCACGGGGATGGATGCGTACTATGGACTCAATCAGGCTACGAACAGCTGGGCAGGCCTGATGCCAACAGCTGACTTTAAGGAAAGAGTAGCCTATGACGGCAATGGCAATATCCAACAATACCGGAGGAACAATTTTGGGGAGACCGGTCTGCCCATGGACAGCCTGGGGTATAAGTATTTTACGGGGACCAACAAGCTTTCCTTTATCAGGGACAGCGCTTCAGACGCCATCGGCGGTGGCTATGACCTGCACAACCAGCCGGACAGCAACTACACTTATGATGCCATCGGCAACCTGATCAAAGACAGCAGTGAGAACATCAGCGCCATCAAATGGAACGTCTACGGCAAGATCACGGAGATCGACCACAGGATCACAACTCCGGCCAAACCAACAAAGAACATATATTATTACTATGATGCGGCCGGCAACCGGATCGGCAAGAAAGTGACCCGGGGCGATACCTCCGCTGTCACCTACACCTGGTACGTCAGGGACGCCTCGGGCAATGTAATGTCCACCTATACGGCCAGGATCGACAGCAGCCAGGCGCTGGCTAATGCTGATTTACAGGTGAATGAGCAGCATATCTATGGCAGCAGCAGATTGGGGATCCTTACGGCCAACAAATCAGCGGACGCCAATACAGACGGGTTTAACAACTACGTCTCCCCCTGGATAGGCATGCACCTGGGGAACTATACCGGCCGGAAGCAGTACGAGCTATCGAACCATTTGGGCAATGTCCTGGCCACTATCACGGATAAAAAAATCGGTGTATCTTTAACGGCAGACAGTTCTTTGATAGACCATTATGAGGCGGATGTAAGGACAGCTCAGGATTACTATCCCTTTGGTATGATCATGCCGGGGAGGATGTTTACGGCGCTGGCGGTGCTCGGAGGGACTTATAACGGGACAACGCAGGTCAATGGGTATACCTTGCCGGTGGATTTGACACTGACGGGCCGTTCTGGCAACCAGCCTACCAGCTATGTAGCGACTGACCTCATCGATCTGAATGATGGATTTGAGAGTGGCACCAATGATGATGTGACGGCTTATATTGCGGATGGCAGTTATGCGGGGGGCGGGAATGGCTCTGCTGATGGAGGTATTGCGGGGACCAGTAAGTATCGTTATGGGTTTAATGGGAAGGAGAATGATGATGAGGTGAAGGGATTGGGGGATCAGATTGATTATGCAACGCGTGTGTATGATCCCAGGTCAGGAAGATTTTTAAGCGTCGATAATGTAACAAGAAAATATCCTGAACTCACTCCATATCAGTTTGCAAGTAACAGCCCAACTGGGTGTATAGATGCAGATGGTCAGGAATCTTTATCCAACTTTGCAAATGCACAAAAAGCCCGAATTGAAGCAGAAGTTCGCCTGCAAACAACCTATAGAGGGCCAACGCTTAGCTCTTCTGACCCGTCTAAAAAATCTCTTTCGCAATCATGGAGAGATTCCCATAATTTCTTTGCCAAGTTGACTTATAGTATGGCTAATGGGGTGTATACATTTCCTCAGCAATTGACGGCAGACATTAGAGGGGCGAAGTTTGTGTATAACATTGGAGGCAATGCTTACCATGCCCGCGGACTACAAGATGAGAAGGAGAGACTGAATAATTTCGCAGACTTTGCTTCAACCGTAATGCCTGGTGCTCCAATTGAAGGGAAGGCTAGCCAGTTCTTTGCTAAAACTGCAAATAAGGTTTTGATGGAGCTTGAGAATAAAGTCACCCAACAAATTCCTAGCCTATCATTTGCAGAGGAAAAAATTGTAAAAGAAGCACAAAATATTTTAAGCTCAAAAGAGTTTGGAGTCATAAGAGCGGCTTTTGTAAAGGGAGAAGAAGCCACAATTAAAGTGGGAGATAGAACAATCCATTATTCACCTGATCTTAAAGATGCTGGTCTAACTTTATTTAGTCATGGCGAGTTTATTATTGGGTCAGGGGCATTCACAAAATCTCCAACAGAACTGGGTAAGACAATATTACATGAATTATATAGGTTAAGCGAACAGTCAGAAAGGATGCTTGAGCATTCTGTAGGAGTTGGGGAAATACAAGGAGGCATTGATGTTGCTCCAAGAGAGTTCGCCGAAAAAGCATATAAATACTTACAGAAACAATAAGTCATTATGGATTCTAAAGCTCGAAAATGGATAGCAGCTGCTAATGTATTAAGGGAGAACACGAGTGCAATAGTTATCTGCCCTGAGTGTAACGTTGGTCATTTGCACGTTAAAGATGAATTAATCCCAAATTGGGATTCAAAAATTGATAGATTCATGATATGTGACAATTGTGGAAAATACAATATTTTGACCATGGAGAATCCCCATCAAGAGTAGATAGCGTTTCGGAGCAGGTGATGTTTCAAAGTATCTGCTTTTTAATTTACAATCCTAAATTAGGTAGTGCTTCAATGTAGCAGATCACCTACCCTATTGCCCACAATACAACACAGTATTTCTTTACTAACCTTCCATATAGCCAGGAGTAACATCCTGGCTTTTTATTGCAAAAAACACTCAACGCCGTCAAGGAGAGAACATGATTTTGGTCAAGTCCCGGCATTTTCTGCTCTATAAAAAGTAACAAAGTAATAGTATATAATTGAACGATTTCAAATGAAAAGTGAGATTCTATGTAAGAATCAAAAATCTGTAAATTCCTAAATTAAGCGGGTGCCTTCTGGAATGCATTCCTATGGCGCGTTTTATTGAATTTAACAGCGTTAGAGAATCGACATGAGAAATAATCATATGTCTAATAGCTCAAAAGGATATCCGCTTTTCATCGTATATTTGTATCCCACTAGCCGGAAATATCTAAATAGGTGCTCCGAGCTGCTGTAAAGAAGATCATTGAAGAAAATAAATTTCATCCCTCACCCCCACAAGGGTGCACATACTTCCCCAACTCAGGGAACATTGACTGAAAGGTCAAAGCATATTGTCTCAAAAGCCTCATTCGAGGCTAAAAATTTCACAGTTTTCAAAGCGCGTATTGCGTTAGCCTGATTTCCTATACTGAATGGTTTGAACTATTCAGGGTATGCTGTATTGCATTCACAAATGGAATTGGTCCTAAAAAGCCAGGTCCATTCATTTACTGGATAATTCTTTGAGCCCTGGGCTATGGCCAGATCAATACGGGACTGAAGAAAAAGTAACAAAGTAATAGTATACAACTACTAACAGGAAAAACTATGTAAAAATGGCAAACACAACAATAGAATGGACCCAGATGACCTGGAACCCAACAACAGGGTGTGATAAAGTATCTGCCGGATGTAAATTTTGCTATGCAGAATCATTGGCAGGAAGGCTAAAGGCCATGAACTTGGAGAAGTATGCAAATGGATTCAAACTGACTTTACATGAAGACACACTAACACATCCCTACACCTGGAAGAAGCCAGTGATTGTTTTTGTAAACTCAATGAGCGATCTATTTCATAAAGACGTTCCTCTGAAATTCATACAACGAGTATTTAAGGTCATGAATGATTGTCCACAGCATCAATTCCAGGTCCTTACCAAAAGGTCTGAAAGGCTGGTAGAATGTTCCAGTCAACTCACCTGGACAGATAATATCTGGATGGGGGTAAGCGTGGAAGATGATAGGGTAATCCATCGGATTGACGATCTGAAAGCCACTGAGGCTAAAATAAAGTTCCTTTCATGTGAACCATTGATCGGACCATTAGAAAGCCTAGACCTGGATGGGCTTCATTGGGTAATTGTTGGGGGTGAAAGTGGGCCAAAAGCCAGGCCCATGGAAAAGCGTTGGGTACTTGATATTAGAGACCAATGCGGCATGTTTGGTATCCCCTTCTTTTTTAAACAATGGGGAGGGAAGAACAAAAAGAAGGCAGGCAGGGAATTAGATGGAAGAACATATGATGAAATGCCTATTAATGCAATTATAAACCATTTATTATGAGAAGAAGATATAGGGTGATTATAGTTAGTCTTATAGATAATCCAAGTGGGTTGTCCAAGGAGGTTTTACAGCTTATGGACCAAGAGGGTATTATTATTAAATACACCAACATCTCTCTTGCTCAATCTGGGGGGCCGGCAAACGAGCCTTTAAGTTACTGGGAAGAAAAAGTAGGGAACCCATTAATGCAAGAAAACAGAGTAAAAGAACCTAATGCACCACCTATTATTCATTGGGAAACTAATAGAATACTTAAACCCTTTCAGGCCTATTTATTGGGAAGACATGCCGAACGATTTGACCAAGAGGATACAGTTAATTGTGATGCAACCTAGCAACTAATAGGCAAATAAGGCTGTACCATATTGGTGCAGCCTTACCTCCACTTCTCCTATTGAATATTTGCAGAAGATTAATAAAGAGTTAAGAAGATCAACCTTGACCTCAATTAATCAAGATGAGCATACAAATGTATGTGCCGTCTAATCTGGATTTTGTTGATTTATCAGAGCAATATCCGTTAACCAATCTGCCAGCAGGTAAACATAGTAAAGACTATCTGTACTACTTCTGCCATCAATTGGTTCAAATAAGGTCGATGTATGGGGGAGAACATCCAATTTATGGCAGTTACTTTCCTATTTGTACAGCAATGCTACGAACATTGCATTTTAACTATAATTCGTTTATGAATTATTTAATCCAGGCACAGGTAATACAATCAGATGGGCAGTTTATAGTCGGCCAGAAATGCAAAGGGTATAAATTTACCCAAACCTATTCCGGCCAAATTATAAAACCTCTGGTTGTTGAGAATCATGTTTTGAGTAGAAATATTCAGAAGCAAAAACAAAAGCTCGAATCCGAAGCAAAAGAGCTGTTAAAAGAATATGCCCACTTAACCAAATGGTATTTATGTGGAGGGTTGGAAATAGATCAGCCTTCCGCACTGGCCTGGGTTGAGCGGTATAAACGTTATAAGTTACAAGAATTAAATGCCGGTTCTCTTAGTGGGTTAGCTTTGGAAGAGAAAAGTAACAAAGTAATAGATACATGTGAAGGCTGGAAGCTGTTCATTGATAAAATAGATCGTAAAGAACTAAATTATTCTGATTTTACTGTAGATGATTTTGCAGGAAGATTTCATGGAGTTCTGACTTTCCTGAAAAAGGAACTTAGGGCTTTTCTCAAATTCAGAGGGCAAAAGTTGGTCAGCGTTGACATAAAAAATTGCCAGCCCTATTTGACTACAGTATTGTTGACTCCTGAATTTTGGACTCCTAAAGAGCGGTCTGGTAATTCTATTGTTAAGCTACAGGATATAAATCCAGCTATGTACGCTGATCTTTCTATCCATCCTATATATAGTACTATTACTTTGTTACTTTTTGACTCTCCCGGGAAAGGGTTTTCAATGCAAAAATATAAGGAGTTGGTCATTAACGGAGATTTCTACGAATTCCTTCAAAAGGAACTGCCCCAAAGGCTCCCTAATAATTATGCAGAAAGATTCAGCACTAGGGACAAGGTAAAAGAAGAAGTATTGCGGATACTAAATTGTGCCAACCACGCCAGGCATCAGCCTTTTTACGCTCCTTCCAAAGTGTTTGAGCAATTATTTCCCAATGTTGACAGGGTGCTTTCGTTCATCAAATCAAATGACCATAAGAATGTAGCACGTGTTTTACAGAGAATTGAGAGCAATTTAATATTAAGGGAGTGCTGCAAAGGATTGTCTCAAACAAACCCTGATTTACCCGTTTTTACATTACATGATTGTATTGTGACTACGGAAGGAAACGAAGGATTAGTTAAGGATACAATCACAGGCATATTCAGTAAAAGAATTAATTTACCACCAATGATCAAAATTGAAAGTTGGTAAAAAAAATAGCAATGCTACTATTACAGGAGTTTTTTGCGCAAATATTGTCCGAGCATTTCGTCAAAGCACGGCTCGGTGCTAAAAAACAAGGAGACGTTTTACATGCTGATCTTTGTGACTTATTTCACACTTTACCAGGAGCAATTCTACATTCCGAGATTAGCGAGTTTGAGTTTGACAACTTTATCCGTCGTGTAAAAGAATATGGATACGAAGATTCTTTAAGGCAATGGGTAGATCTTTTTTCAAGCTCCTACCCTGACATGGTTCAGGCATTAGTAGACCAACTTAAAAATCGAATAGAGGCGGCACTGGAGAAATAGGCTAAGCTCAAAAACAGGCCGTATTATGGGTACGGCCTGTTAATTAAATTTATATACTTCATGGTGCGCTTTAATTCCAGGAAAACCTCAAAGGATGGCCAAGCCTGAACGGGATAGATTAGGTTGCATCCACCGTAGAAAGACCCCCATAGCCTTCAACAACTTCCATATCCATATAAAATATGGCTAATTAATACAGGTGGTCAATTATTTTTATAGTAGGCTGCCTGTATGTTAAATTCACTGAGGCCATCATCCAGGGCAGGGTGTGCATTTTGTACACCCCCCAGTTGGAATGACTTGGATATATACCTCTGGTCAGTCAGTCCAATCCCCTAGAGAATCCATTGACTGACTGATTTCTGTTTAATAGAAAAACCAATGAATGTTGCATTGAAAATAATCAGCTGGCTTTCCTAGCCTCTTTAACTTGTTCTATCATTTCCAGAAGAATATTTTTGGAGATGGGAACTTTCCTCTCTTCAAATGCATCCAGTATAGCTGCATTGGTGAAGCTGCGATTCAAATAATGTTGTATTGCTTCTCTCACCTCTTCTGGGTCTGGATACTTATACTTGGAATCTTTAGGAATAATGCCTAAGAAAGGTTTAGAGTTACTATATTCAATTTCCCTCATCCTTTTTTCAAGACTTCTAACTGCTGATAAAACTTCTAACAAAATCTCAGGTTCTTTTCTGGTCTCTGCTACTGGGACTTCAGGGATTGATGAAAGGATTGATTGAAAATCCTTATCAAACTGAGGCCAGTAAGTATTAAACGCCCTCTCTAATACAGCTTCTTTTAGTGCAAGATCCTTAAGGGATGAGTTGATTGTTCTAACTAAGGACCATACTCCCTCTTTTGATGGCAACGTATGATTGAATTGTGCAAGCGGGTTCTCTAAATCAGTGGAGACTAAATCAATAAGAAAGGTGCATACTCTGTTTGATGAAAGTCCTTTAGCAAGTGCCCCAGATTCAAACAATATCCAGGGCTTATTACGATTCTCCTTAGTTATACATACTATCCCAACCGTAGTATTTGCCAGTTGGTCATTGATCTCTGTAAACCATAATGCCCCTCTATCTATATCCTTACTGGACATCCAGGGTGTGACAGCCTGAATAACACATTGAAGCCAGCCATCCAACAGTTCAGCTACTCTTTTACTTCTCTCTCCAGACCAACTAATGAAAACCTTCATAAGGCGATGTTTTAATTGACAAAGCTACTCTAATTGCTTACTATTGTCAAGGCTCGTTTGTCCAGTCATTGCTGGTCTTTATCTCTGTCATTGGTCAGTCCGTCCTTTTCTCTGTGAAATTCCAATGACTAACAGGCATGGGAAGGCTCTGAGGATCAAATCCTTTAAGTAACTTTAGACAAACAACCTCACATGACTAAGGAAGAATTGATTATAGCTGATCTGATCCTAAAAAAAATGCCTTTCAATCAGGCAGTTAACTTCCATCCATTTGTGGAAGGGCAGCTAAACATGGAAGCCCATAACCTTGATGTTGAGGTTCGACTTAATCTACAGAGTATCAATACCAGAAGAATAAGAACCTTTTTATTAGAGGAGGGGTACATTGATCCTGTAAACCACGTCATTCCCTCCGACAAATTAAATGAAAAAGGAAAACAGGCAAGGGACTTGGGAGGGCACGCCCAGTATAAGGAGTGGGAAAAGAAGAAGAAAAGGAAAGAGAGAATTGAGGATTTTCCAAAGAAGAAGTGGTACTACTATGAACCTGTAAGAATTATAGCTGGGGTAATTATTGGACTGTTGATTGGCTATGCCTGGGGGGTGTATATAGGAGCCCAAAAGAATGCTATAGCCCCCAGTCAAGTAAAGATAGCCCCTACGAACTTAAAGCCCAACCATCCCACAGATAGTCCAGTTCATCCACGTGTGCTGAACAAGTAGCCTGTCAGTTATATACACACCCCAGTTGGATGAACTTGAATGTATATACCCATGCCACCTCCTTCTGCATCAACAACCCAGGGCACACCTTGGATGTTGGAGTGCCCCGCCACGTTGTAGAAACTTTGCAAACCTTCCACGTGAATACATTTTCCAAGAGACTGTTTTCTTGCGTTTGGCCATTGTAAAATGGTTGGCCCGTCAGTGCAATTGAGCGAAGAACAGTAGGAGGGCCTCTGTGGCTCTCCTTTCTTTATATACATGTCCCTCAAATCAGGAAAATAGGTGCACAGTATGAACGGCTACCCTGAAAAACACACGCCAGAAAAGCTATACACAATCCATCGCACTTTTCTGTCATGGTTTTGCCTTCCCTTCAGTTCATCTGTGCTCCGCTGCTTAAGTCTGTACTTCGTACAGACCGCAGCTCCACATTGATATGCTGCACCTGCGGTAGTCAGGACCTTATCTATTTGTATGCCTTCGGCAGAATTGTCTCACGGAGGTTAGTAAGTGCCTTCATGCACCTTGTAACCAATGCACAATAGCCATCACAAGCTGCATTCCCGGCCCTTACAGTCCTTTGACTACATGCAGCGGTGCAGCCCCTGTATTTCAGGCAACTGAGGCCTATGGTCAGTCCTAAAACCCATGCTAATCCTGAAAAATACTTTATGAAGGACAAAGCCACGGATAACATAAAGGAGCTTGCAAAACAAAAGAGAAGGACCAACAGGCTCAATAGCATTAAGAATGGGATTGAAGGTGGTACCATAAAGGATTTCGAACAAATCTTTGCTATTGTAAGTGAAACCAAGGTTTCCAATGAAATGGGCATCAGCTATTATGCATTTAAAAAGAAAGTCGCTGATCCTGGTGAATTTAGTGTCAAAGAGATCATGCGCTTTGCGGCCTTGTTTGGAGTAAAGTATGATACAATGCACTCCTTCATAATGGAGAAGATCAAGGCCAGGTCTAAGAGCAGGATATTCCGCGAGTGAGTAAGTAGCTACAAAAAGTATTGAAGACAATACTTTGTTTCATCCTTTTTAAAGGATTGAACAACGCCAGCAGGATCACATTTCAACGATAGAATATACAATCCTAAAACCAGGATGAAAGCGTTTATACCTCTCATTCTTATCCACCAACTAAACCCATTGCCATGTCTCACTTTCATGCACACCCTGATCTATTTAATTTACCTATCCTTCTTACTGAAGAGGAAAAGCAAAACCCTTCCGTAGTATTAACGCGGTTTTGCAATGATTACAGCTTATTTGAGCTACGAGACTACCACTGGAATCAGCTGGAGACCTGCCTGACCACGGATAACACTTCTTTTAGTGAGCCGGAGCAAAGAGCTGACCTGCTTTACAGGTATCAACAGCTAGAGAAGGTCCTGGAAGCCATCTTCCTGCTTTTCAAACCCAGCACTCCCGAAAAGTAGATCGTATTTATTCACAAAAATTATTGTATGACCAATTCAGACAAGCTGGATACCAGCAACAAGGATCATATGACCTGGCAGTATGAGAAGCTCCTTTTTGCTCTCCTGGGAGGCTTTACCCTGGAAGGATTGGACAGGATGAGGGTCACCCTAAAGGTTTCTTATCACCAGCAGACCATCCGGCATAACCTGGACCTATACAATGACAGTGCCCTGGATAAGCTGATCAAAAGATGTGCAGAACGCTTTGCCCTGGGTACAGCATACCTGGTTCCCATCTTTTCTATGCTGATAGGAGAGCTGGAAGTATATCGCCTGGAACAATTAAAGGAGCTGAGTACTGCCAGAACAAGGCAGCTTACTGCTGAGGAGATAAAGCAAGCCGAAGAATTTCTACAGCAGCCTGATCTCCTCTCCAGGACCAATATCCTTATTGGCCAAAGCGGTGTGATAGGTGAAGAAAATAACAGGCTACTGATGTACCTGGTCTTCACCAGCAGGAAAAGGGATCAGCCCCTGCATGTGGTCAGCCTGGGCAGCAGTGGGGCAGGCAAAAGCCATCTACAGGAAAAAGTAGGAGAATTAATCCCTGAAGAGGATAAGATAACTCTCACCTCCCTCAGTGGCAATGCCTTCTATTACTTCGGCAGGCAGGAACTTTGTCACAAGCTGATCCTGATAGAAGACCTGGATGGTGCGGGTGAAGTGTTGTACCCACTGAGGGAACTACAGAGCAAAAGGATGATCACCAAGAGCATCCCCTATAAAAACAAGGCAGGAGAAACACAGACCATCCATCTGAAAGTAGAAGGGCCTGTCTGCGTGGGAGGATGCACCACCCAGGAGAGCATTTATGAAGATAATGCCAACAGGTCCTTCCTCATCTACCTGGATGAAAGCCCTGAACAGGACGTGCGTATTATGGATTACCAGCGGAAAAAGAGTGCTGGCAGGATTGATACAGCCGCAGAGAACAGGATCAAGGAGCAATTGCAGCGTGTTCAGCGGGTATTGCAGCCCATCTCTGTAAGAAATCCATATGCAGAAAGCCTGATCCTACCCTCTTCAGTCCTGAAACCCAGGAGGACCAATGCCCATTACCTGGCTTTTATCGAAGTGATCACTTATTACCATCAATTCCAGCGTCCTCAGCAGGTAGATCCCACGACAGGAGAAAGGTACATTGAAAGCACCCTGGAAGATGTTGCTGCCGCCAACCAGCTGATGAAAGAAGTGCTGCTGCGTAAATCTGATGATCTGCCAGGAGCCTGCCGTAATTACTTTGAACAGGTAAAGGCTTACCTGGAGGGTAGTGAACTGGATAGCTTCACCAACCTGGGTATCAGCAAGGCCCTGCATGTGCCCCTCAGCACCGTAAAAAGGCATAACCTGGCCTTGTTATCTGCGGGCTACCTGGTTAAGAGCCAGTCCAAAGAGACCAGGATTTTTACCTATAGCCTGCTCAGCCAGGAACAGTACCAGGAGTTGCAGCAATCCATCAGCCAGGGTTTGGATGCCATCCTGAACAAGCTTACCCAGGATACCAGCCCAATACAGGCCCAAAAACCTGTTAAGCCGAGGAAACCCAAGCCCAGCAAGTAAAACAGCTTATCGGCTCATTAGCTCACTTATTTCACCTACACACCATTAATCAACAATCTTATGAAAAAACTATCCCTGAAGTCCTCCCATTACCTGTACCTGATCAAATCCTACCACGAGTGGCTACAGATCATTGGATATGCTGATCCCACCGTATCCAAATGGCCTGTGTATGTACAGGAGCTTTTGCATTACCTGGAAAGCAGGGGTATTTCCTCCATCCTCCTGGTCAAATCCCAAGATATGGCAGACTTCTTCCAACACCTGCAAGTCAGGGCCAACCACAGCAGGCCTGGCGCCCTCAGCAGCAACCATATCAGGAATATCCTGAGTGCAGTGGGCAGCTTTGCCAAGTACCTCAACAGCACGGGGAAGTATATCCTGGACATACCCCCTGCCTATCTATCCACTGAGACCCCTTTGCAGACTGTACTCTCGATAGCTGAGGTGAAAGACCTGTATGAAGCTACTTTCTTACCTGCCCCTATTGGAGGGACAGCAATGAGACAAAGAGACAGGGCTATGATTGCCATTTTCTATGGTTGTGGACTAAGGAGATCAGAAGGCATTCACCTGAACTGTGCAGACATTGATCTGACCAAGCGCCTATTGCTGGTAAGGAAGGGCAAAGGTGCCAAGCAACGCTATGTTCCCATTGCCAGCAAGCATGTGGAGGATATACGGGTCTATCTGGAAGAAGGCCGGGAGTGGTTCCTGTACAGGCATCATGCCAGGGATTACACCAGGAAATTCCCTCAGAAAAAGAGCATCACTGATGATGCAGCCTTTTTCATTGGAGAAAGGGGTCTTCGGATGAAAAGCTTTTACAAGAGACTGCATTACCTGGGAGAAAAGGCAGGCATCCTGAAATCCTTCAGCCTGCATACCCTTCGCCACAGCATTGCTACCCACTTGTTACAGAGTGGGATGAGCCTGGAAGACATAGCCAGGTTCCTGGGCCATGACAGCCTGGAATCCACCCAGATTTACACCCATTTAGCCCACGAATTAAACAACGAGACATGAATGCATTCCAAACCTACCTGCAAGGCAGGAATATGAAGGACAGCACCATCAGAGAGCATATAGCCAATGTAAAGCGATTTATCAGCTGGCTAACTAAGGAACAATACCTGGATGCCAGCACCATCAGGTATGCCGACCTGTTGGCTTATATTCAATCTGAGAAGCAAAAGGAGTTGGATATAGCCACGATCAACATTCGCCTGACCAGCATCAGCCATTATTTTGAGTTCCTTAAAAAGGAGGGCATGGCAGCCAGGAATCCTGCCAGGACACTGAGGGTAAAAGGTGCTATCAGGAAAGTGGTGGAAAATCCCCTCCCCTATGCTGAATTGGGCATCCTCTACCAGCAGTACGAGCAACTAAGGAGGGCCACCATTTTCCAGGCCAAGACTGACATGCTGCACCAGCGCAACCTGGTTATCCTTGGCCTGTTGATCTGGCAAGGTGCACATGCAGGAGAGTTACAGAAAATGGAGACGGGGCATATCAATCTGAAAGCTGGAACAGTCTATATTCCCTCCACCAGGAGGAGCAACAGCAGGCAGCTACCCTTGTCCTTTATGCAGGTGCTGCCCTTGAACCGCTATTTAGAGGAAATCAGGCCCCTGTTGCAGCCCAAAGGGGAAAAACTGATACCCGGAGATATTGGCAACCTGCTGACCTGGATGATGCCGCAATTACAGGGGATCAATCCTGTGATCCGTAATGCTCTCCATATCAGGGCCTCAGTGATCTTGCACTGGCTGACCCAATACAACAAAAGGGAGGTACAGTATATGGCAGGCCATAAGTATATCAGCAGCACGGAGAAATATGTTCAGCAGGAAATGGGCAGTCTGACTGACCAACTGGCTAAGTATCACCCTTTTGGATGATTTCCGAATCACAATTATATAACCTAAATTTGTTGCAAATGCACATTATTATGGAACCAGCCAATCTGCGTCAGAAATTACATCAGTATGTAGATAAAGGGGATGACAAGCTACTGAAGCTCATGTATGCCGTTGCCAGGGAGTACAGCGACGAAGATGACTTTGAATATCAATTCACCGATGAAGAGATAAAGTTGTTCGAAGAACGCACTGCCAAACGTCATAGCGGAGAGAGCAAGACATATAGTTGGAAAGATGCTAAGGAGATCATTACTGGTAAAAGGAAGATGGAATGAATTTCGAGATTGTAGTGCAGTCAGAGGCTACCATTGAAATGCAAAAAGCCTTTGAGTGGTATGAGGATAAGCAACCGGGAAAAGGATATGAAATGATAGAGGAAATAGAAGAAAGTTATGAAAGACTCTCGAAGCACCCTTACAATTATTCAGCCACCAACAAAAAATATAGAAAGATCGGTATTAAACGCTTCCCTTACCTGATCGTGTTTGAAATTGAAGAGGCCAAAGTTATCATTGTTGCATATAGACATATTAGGCAAGAACCGAGGCATTGATAAGAAAAGTATAAACTGACTTTCATACAATAGAGGGCTAATCACCCTCTATTTTTTTTATGCTCCATACTATCAAAACACTGAGGTGTTTCTATAAAAACCGATGAGTAGGCCAACCATTTGGGCAATGTCCTGGCCACTATCACGGATAAAAAAATCGGTGTATCTTTAACGGCAGACAGTTCTTTGATAGACCATTATGAGGCGGATGTAAGGACAGCTCAGGATTACTATCCCTTTGGGATGATCATGCCAGGGAGGATGTTTACGGCGCTCGCTGTGCCAGGAGGGACTTATAGCGGGACGACGCAGGTCAATGGATATACCCTGCCGGTGGACTTGACTTTGAGTACGCGCTCTGGCAACCAGCCTACTTCGTATGTAGCTACTGATCTCATCGATCTGAATGATGGATTTGAGAGTGGGACAAATGATGATGTGACGGCTTATATTGCGGATGGGAGTTATGCGGGGGGTGGGAATGGTGATGGTAGTGGAGTTGCGGGGACAAGTAAGTATCGGTATGGGTTTAATGGGAAGGAGCAGGATGATGAGGTCAAAGGGTTAGGGGATCAGATAGATTATGGTAAACGTATTTATGATCCAAGAGTAGCACGCTTTCTAAGTACAGACCCACTTACGCGTAGTTATCCTGAGTTGACTCCATACCAATATGCGGGCAATTCTCCTATTACTTTCATTGATCAGGATGGGCTTGAATTTGTTTTTAAAATGCCTGACGGAAGCCTATATTTTCAGCCGCCATCTGATCATAATAGGGTTCCAATACCCACAGCTGCTATACCTCTACCTGTAAATACGGGAACTCATTCCGGAGATGGGAATAATGTTATAACTTCCACACTCGCGGGAGGGTTAAATGGCTGGAATACCTTCATTACAGGAAAGAACATGGGAGATTATAGGAATCTGGTTAAAGGACCAGATGGCAAAATGCACTGGAAGAAGGCAAATTTCCATGACTATGTACAAGCCACGCAGGAAGTAGTATCATTCGGAACCTTATTTGACGGAGGTGAAGGAGAAGGTGCTTCTCCTAAAGAGCCAGGTGCTTTACATGGGGAGAGCCCAAGTGCTCCTAAACTTAGTAAACCTGCAAAAGACGAGGCCGGCCTTCCAACAACAAAATCGCAAGAAGGGGCAAATGGAGGACGAACAACAAAAGGCAATTCTACAGTCAACGAGATAAAAGGCGGCTCTAAAGAAGAAAAGACAATCGGCCTTGGAATTGACGAGGATTTAGCTTTTCATAGAGGAACAGGAGCGATAACATATAAGAAGGCTGGCTGGCAAAAAGCAGGGCTAACAAAGGTAGATTGGGGTAAGGCAGCATTTGATGAGTTTAGTTTTAAAGAATCGTTCAGAGATGCTGCACAAAATGCTGATGCAATCACCTTTGACGTGACAAATTTTAATCTTACACCTGCAAAACGAGGCGTCACCAATTACGAGTTTGATTATATAATTAGCAATGAAAACTTATTTAATAAAACAACATTCAAAAGCAATGGTCAAGACGTCAAATGGGACGGAGCAAAATTTGTAAAACCATGACAACAATAACAGATCTCAGTGAAATTAGCTCAATGCTAGAACAGTATCGTGGTGCAGCCGCCAAAGTATGGCACTTTAATGTTACTCATAAAAAACTATTTATCCGCCTGTCGTTACCAGGACAGAATGAAGTTGTCTTTATTGTAGCGGTAAGCTGTGAAAATATGAATGGACCTTTTTCTTGGAAAAATGCAAACATATCTATTAGTGAGGAAGTCGATAAGGAGACTTCCGAACAGATAACTTATCTGATAGATAAAGACGCATTATTTAAGCTTGCATCTTCTGGCGGAGTTGTTTTAGGGCGTGGGCTTGAGCCAGAGTTTGATGAGTCTTTTAGGTAGTGCTTCAATGTAGCAGGTCACCTACCCTATTACCTACAATCCAACAAAGTATCTCTTTACTAACCTTCCATATAGCCAGGAGTAACATCCTGGCTTTTTTATTGCAAACACATTCCACGCTCTCCGGAGTGAGATAAATTTTGGATAAGTCCCCGGAGCAACCTCCACATTCTTTTGATAATCAGTTGTTTGAATATTCGAACAGCGAGTTTATAATAGGGGGTAACGGTATATTTTTTCGAATGTTCGCTTTGACGAGGGGTTTTTGGGGGCCGTCATTGCAATGTTGAGCTATAAAGAATGTAGAAAAGAGAGCTATTTTCAACGAAGGCATTCAACTGAAAGGATCAGAAACTATAGCTACAACATTTTGTTCTTTTATTCTCGGTGATTCGGGTGCTTTTGGCAAGCCTGATCTGCTGATGATCGACAATTTTGTCATAAGCGGCTCCGTTCAATACTTCCAAAGGAGTTAATCCATCCAGAACATGATGGGGTCTGTTGTTATACTCCTGAACGGCCTCCCGGACATATTGTACAAGCGCTTCATGATCCGGTATATGCTGATGATAAAGGAACCTGTATTTTAATTGCTTGTTTGCAGCTTCTATCATAGAATTGGAGAACTCAATATCACATTGAGCGATCAGGTGAGTGATGACGGGACCGGTAGCTTTGGCTACCAGTTCTTTTACCGGGCCTGCATTTTCAGGACCATCATCCGTAATTAGCTTGCAGGACTCAATACCAGCCGGAATCAAATATTGTTGCCGGACAGCTGCAAGATTATCGAAACTGATCCGGGCCTTGCATTCTATAGATACCCTGTAGCTTAAAATAGCCCTGGAAAAATTATCCTGTATAAGATAGATATAATTCTTGTGGTTGTCAGCTGTTTTAAAGATAGTGGAGTCGGCATGGAGAATTTGCAAAGGAGCAGCAGCACGGATACCGGTGTGGTGGTTCTTCCTCCTTTTGTTGGCATGGAACCTTTTTAAATGTAAAAGGGAGACATATTTGTAGAAAGTGCTTAAGGTGAAAGCTGCGGCCCCATCCCGTCGCATCTGGTGATAGACGGCAGACAGCGGCCAGTGCAAGAAACGAGCATCTTTACAATAAGCAACTATGGCATTTACTTCCCGTTTCAATAATTGAAAAGAGTGTTTGACCCGGCATAAGGAAAATACAGAAGAAGGACAGCGGCGTCTTCTCCTCATGCGTAGATAGGAGGAATAAGGCAATTGCAGGAACTTAAGGGTGGTTCGCAGGCCAAGGATGTGGCTTAATTTGTACAGATTGTTCAATACTACCTGGTTAATACCGTGGATATCTTCTTTGATGCGTTGGCTGTGTGTCTGTATAAATCGCTGTAAGGCCAGGATACGTAACAGCGCCTTATTAATTTGCAGCAGCCTTTTATGCGAGACGATCTGTTTTAAAGTAGCAAAAGTATGCTGATTATCCTTGTACCAGTCATACCCATATAGAGCAGACTGCTCTTTATGCAGCCATCCATGCCTGGTAGAGCGTGGAATATGCTGCACAAGTTCGTCCGGCAGGCAATTAAGGTAAAAGGCTACGAGAAGATAGGGGTGATAGGAGGTTTTGGGTCGGGTGGTCATGGAAAATGTGAAGTGGGGAAATTTGTTAGTTCCATGCAAATATATTATTATTGGCCGAATAAGACCACATGCAATTTTAAGATTTATCTCCTTCAAGGAGACTTCAAAAGAGAGATAGCCGCAAGGGTGAATGAGATCTTTGACATATTACAATTCAATAAGCTCAGGTAAAAGACAAGCCCTTAGGGGGCGCCTTCCACCCATAGCTCCCTCTTCAGCAAAAAATACCCAAAAATACCCTTGCAAGACCTAGCACGCCAGGATCATAAAGCTGTTTTTATTACCTCGGTGTTATCAAGTATCACCAACCTATGACCTGTCAAAATTGCAAGGGTACAATATCATTGATATTAAGGATATTTTGCTTGACTCGATGGGCATAGGCCTGAATACAATGTTGGCCTAATAAGACCGCATCTATTTTTTCTGTATATTCGCAGCCGAACAACATTTATATAACCTGAATTTGTTGTAAATGGATATCGTTATGGAGGCATCGGGTATAAGAGAAAAGCTTCACCGCTATATAGAAGTGGCAGACGAGAAGAAGATACGGGCTATATATACTATCCTGCAAAATGAAATTGAAGCTGAATGTATTGACACCACAATAAATGATGCGATCATGCAATACCTTCCTTATCTTAATACACAACAATTAAAGGTAGTGCTGGATCTGGTAAAGGCATTTGTATATGGAAAGAGATCAGTGAAGAACAACGGCGATCCATAGTAACATTTATTTATATTTGGTTATGAAACTAAAAAAGGACCCCGAAAAATATCCGTGTTTCAATACCTCCTTAAAGAACCTGAAAGGCGAGAAGTGGAGGGAGATCCCTCATACAGAAGGTTACTATCAGGTTTCCAATTACGGCAGGGTCAAGGCCTTAGCGCGCACTATTGAATGCAATGGGTATTTCCGGCATTTGAAGGAACGGATACTAAGTCAGTCAATCACCAGCAACAGGAACAACTATCGGCGTGACTACAAGTTTGGGACGATGGTTAGATTCCGGTTTGAGAACCACAAACAGGTGGCGATGGTCCGGCGCCTTGTCTACGCAGCTTTCGTGGCGCCACTGAACGGAGAAAAGCCGGAAAGCATGCTGGTCTGGACCCGGGATGGGGACGGGCTCAACAGCCATGCTGATAATCTAGTTATTACCACCCGTTCCTCCCTTCGCAAGATGGATCTGGGAAAGGACAGATACATTCCTCCGGCCTATCTGTTGGACCCCAACAAGAATCGCAAACATCTGCTGCGACTTAATCGCGAAAAGCGGATGCAGGTCAAACAGTACAGTCTGGAAGGGAAACTGTTGGGGGAATATGTTAGCCTTACAGCCGCCAGCCGCAAGACTGGGGTAAGTATCTCTGCCATTAATTCCAGTGTCCGGGGCAAAACCCGCCGTCCTATACGATTTGTATGGCGCTACAGCGGGGATCATTATGACGGCAACCTTCCACAGACCAAAACAGCAAAAAGATCGGTCGTTCAGTGTAGCACGACCGGCAAAAAGATTGCCGTCTATCTCTCGATCAATGAAGCAGTGAGAAGCACCGGCGTTTCCAGTGCGGGAATATGCAGATGTCTCAAGCAAAGAAGCCGCCACGCTGGAGGCTATCTTTGGCGCTACCTGAACGGCAAATAGTGCCGAGCAACCTCCCAAACTTTTGATAATAGGCGCTCGAATATCCGAACAGCAGTCTATAGAACCTGTACCACCCTTGTATCTTACTACGCTTCTATGGCCAGGAGCAACACCTCCTGGTTTTATTACTTTATCCCGGCCTTATTAAGCCTCATGAATTTACCTTTGATCAATTGTTCACCCTGGTATATCGACCTGAAAGCTGGGTCAGTCTATATTCCCTCTATCGAAGGAGCAACATCAGGCAGTTGCCCTTGTCTTTTGTGCAGGCGCTGTCCATGAACCGCTACTTAGTGAAAATCAGGCTCCTGTTACAGCCTAAAGCGAGGAACCGTTACCCGGGGACATTGGCAACCTGCTTACCTTGATGATGCCCCAATTACTGGGGATCAATCCTGTGGTCCGCAATGCCAAGTATCTCAGCAGCACGGAGAAATATGTCCAGCAGGAGATGGGTGGTCTGACTGATCAACTGGCTAAGTATCACCCTTTTGGATGATTTCCGAATCACAATTTTATAACCTAAAATTGTTCAAAATGAACATAATTATGACTCCTAACGCAATACGGAAGAAACTCATCACTTATTTGGCTGATGCTGATGATAAGAAGGTCAAAGCTATTTATGCTCTTTTTGAAGAAGAGATCAATCAAGAGAGTTCTTTTAAACTATCTGATCAACATCTTAAGATAATTGAAGAACGAAGGGCTAAGCATCTAAGTGGAAAAAGCAAGTCCTATACCTGGCAGGAAGTTCATGACAGTATAAGGAAAAAAAGGAAATCCAATGGCCTATAAATTGGTTTTAAGACCGGAAGTTGAAGGCGACACTCCTACTGCCTTTAGTAAGATTAAGAAAAACTATCGACAAGCTGCATTGAAACGATTTCCATCAAAACACTGAAGTGTTTCTATAAAAACATCATCTCTCGATCACCCTTAACAACGAAGGCAATTAATCTCGATCCGGCCTCCCGAACCGAAATACACAAAACATCATTTGCAAAGAACCGGCTTTTTATTCACTTTTAGTGATCCAGTACAGCATTCAGAAGAAACGTATTGCAATTTTCAGGCGGCTTTATCTGGAGGGAGGGTAAACAGTGAAAAATGGTATTAAAATCCAATTATCACTAGTAGTTCTTTTTGGTTAAAATCGCAATTTTATGCTGTCTCTGATCTTTATCAGAACGGATTTAGAAAAGGTAGGGGGGGTATATCCATACCCCCCGCTTTTTATCGATAATGCTAAATATTTTAGTTTTTCGGTGGTGAGCTTTTGAATAACGAGATTTGGGTGAATGCCCCGGACTGATCTATGCCCAGTACAATTATGCACCTCCCATCCATTTCGCAGTACGGGAAGGACACCTTGAATTGCCATAAAGCAACTATTGGAACAATATGCCGCCAACCCCGGCAGGCATCAATTCAGCGGAGACAATGGCCGTATCTTTTATAACCGCACACCGCAACAATCGGAATTTGAGAAAGCAGTAGATCATAATGATCTAACCAAAACCGAAATAATCCTGAAAGAACACCCTGAATTTGCAATGGATCGAACGCTATGATGCGGCAGCGTATTTAATGGAAAAAGGCATGAACCCGAATGTTATGAGCTGGCAACGAGTGACGTTGCTACACGATATGGCGCAAAAGGGTTTAATGGACAAGGCCGCTTTGCTGATCAGATATGGTGCTATCAACGTTGTTGATGAGGCCTATCAATCGACGCCCTTGGGTTTGGCTGCACGATGGGGGCAGCGGGAAATGGTTGACTATTACCCTTCTGGTCTGGGCACTGAAAGAAAATGAGAGGGTCTCCAAACTTTTGAGCCGACATTTCTATGATTGAAATGAAATAATTATTAACTTCAGTTCCAAGCGTTAACCAGACTGACTGCTATGGCAGGACCCCCAAGTGATATCAATCGCCTATTTTCTTTTACGGTGACAGAAAGTAGTGAAGCTGCATACAAAGCGCTGTTCGGGGCTTTATATCCATCCTTGTTCCGGTTTGCCATCTGCCTGCTCCATTCCAGGGAACAGGCGGAGGAAGTGGCCAGTGATGTAATGATCCGGCTATGGCAGGGCAGGAATGAGTTTTCCACCATTGAAAATATTAAGATGTACGCTCTCGTCATGACCCGGAACCTTTCCCTGAACCTGATCAAGAAGAACGCCAGGACCAGGGTCATCCCGCTCGACGACATGGAATCCGAGACTACCCAGTACGGCCCGACCCCTGAGCAGCTGATGGTCAATACCCAGCTGAGATCCAATCTGCAGCATGCCATCCAAGGCCTTCCTCCCAGGACCAGGCTGGTATTCAAGCTCATTAAGGAGGATGGACTTAGCTATAAACAGGTGTCGGAGCTGCTGAATATCTCCATCAGAACGGTGGACGCCCATCTTGTCTCCGCCATGAGAAAGCTTATGCAGGCTTTGAAGGTCAAATTTGACAGAGCGTAGGTCCCGGACCGCTGCACGGATTTTTTTTACAACTGACTAAGGAGTTCCCTTTTTTTTATTGTCTTTTCTAATGTGGACGATGCCTTAATGGTATTGTTCCGTCATTATTTATGCCTGACAAAAGAGTTATTGAATTATTTACCAGGAAGATGGCTGGGGAAGCGACGGCAGCGGAGATCAAAGAGCTCGAACAATATCTGGAGACATCGGCTAATGCACAGGATATAAAGGAGTTAATGGAAGAGATCTGGCAGTCTCCCTCACAAGCGGAGAATGCGGATATTTTTTACAGGCGGCATATGGAAGATCATGCTGCCGAATTCGATTGGGCCGGAGAGGCGCCGGGGAAAAGGGTTGTCCGCTTCTCACTGACCTTCAGATCTTTCCTTCGGATCGCGTGCGTGCTGGCGGGTTTGACGATGGCGGGTTATTTCCTGTTCAGCCTTGCAAACCGTGACGGCGAAAAAAGCGTCAGCTCTTCTGAAATTATCGCCGGGAAAGGGGTTCGAAAGACGATCCATCTTCCGGACGGGACGACTGTGTGGTTAAATGCGGACAGCAGGCTCGTTTATGACCAACACATGAAAGAGCGGGAAACCCGTACCGTCAGCCTGACGGGTGAAGCATTCTTCGATGTTGCTCCTGACAAGGACCGGCCCTTTATCATTCATACCAGCAAGATCTCTGTCAGGGTGCTGGGAACTTCCTTCAATGTAAATGCATATCCCAATGGTGGCAGGTGTGAAGCAACCTTATTGAGCGGGTCTATCGAGCTGTCGGTCAACAACCGGCCGCAGCAAAAGATCATCCTGAAGCCTTCCGAGAAATTCGCGCTCGTAGAGGGCGGGGCCATTGAAAGCATCAAGCCCATTGCCATCGGCAATCAAAATTATTTAAAAGAGACATCGTGGAAGGACAACCGGCTTGTATTCGATTCGGAATCCTTTAGTCAACTGAAGACGAGGCTGGAGCGTTGGTACAACGTGAATATAGAAATACAGGGGGAAAGGATCAACAACTATCGTTTTACAGGGATATTCACCACTGAAACGATCGACCAGGCGCTGACAGCCATGAAACTGATCAAACCATTCAACTATAAAATAAACAACCATGAAATAATCATCTATTAAAAAAACCGGGGATGCGCTAACACCCCCGGTCAATTTAATCCAGTCGCTAAACCAGATTTTTTAAACTTCCAAGTACCAAAACTATGCCTTTTGACGAACAATTCAAATTCGTTAGGAGCACTATTTGCTCGCGAAAAAAATTTATTTTAATGTTTAATTGGGCCATGATCCTGACATTTGTACTCTGTGTAAATGCCACAGCAAATGGTTTTTCCCAGGAGCGTAAAATAAGTGTGGACCTCAAAGGCGTCAGGCTCAAAAAGGCGTTCTCCCTCCTGGAGGAAAAAGGGAATATCAGGATACTCTACAGCGAAGAAGACCTGCCTAAGGGCCACTCGGTGTCCGTACAGGTGAAAGAGACGCCTGTACTGGAAGTGCTGAAGATGCTGCTGAAAGACACTTACCTCAATTACCAGGTACTGAAGGACGGTCTTGTCATTATCGCCGCCGCTCAATTGGACATGATCCCGGATCCTACCGTCAAGGGAGTGGTCACGGATGATCAGGGAGCTCCATTGACCGGCGTGAATATCACGGTGAAAGGAACCAACAGGGGGACGACTACGGATGCAGCCGGGAATTTTTCGATCGAAGTGCCTACCAAGGGTGTATTGGTCTTTTCATTCGTTGGATTCGTCCCGCAGGAGATCAGGCCCGGAGAGCAGGTGCATCTAAGCATCCGGCTGATACCGGAGAATAAGATCCTGAACGACGTGGTAGTGCTGGGCTATGGCTCACAGAAAAGGAAGGACCTGGTAGGAGCCGTAGGGGTCGCTTCCCGGAAGGATTTCGGCGACGTGGCCGTTAGCAACACCGCCCAGCTGATCCAGGGAAAGATCGCCGGTGTCCAGGTATTGAACAACAGCGGAGAACCCGGCTCCGGAACGCAGATAGTCGTTCGCGGGACGGGATCTTTCACAGACGCCTCCCCCCTGTATGTCATTGACGGGATCCAGAGCGACGTAGCCACTTTTAACGCGTTAAGCCCCTTCGACGTCCAGGATATCACCGTGCTGAAAGACGCCTCTTCCGTGGCCATTTATGGGGCCCAGGGCGCCAATGGTGTTGTCATCATCACGACCAGGCACCCTAAGATCAGCAAGACTAAAATAAGCTATGACGGGTACGCAGGTTTTTCCAGGCCATGGAAACAATTCCATATGTTGAATGCCGCACAGTACACCGACCTGGTAAAGGAATGGTACGTCAACTATGGGCAGCCGTTGCCGCCCAGGCTGAGCACGCCCGAGGCGCTTATCACCAAAACGGACTGGCAGAAAGAAATGTTCAGGACGGGCAAGATCACGGAACATCATATTAACCTGGCAGGAGCCACGGAAAATGTAGCCTACAGCTTCTCTTTCGGCTATACGAAACAGGAAGGCCAGGTGGTGGACCAGAGCTTTCAAAGGGCGAACATCCGGATCAACCTGGATGAGCGCGTCGGCAAAAGATTGAAGTTCGGGCAGCAGGTGAATTTCTCCAGCCAGCTGCAGAAAGGCGTTTCCGCAGACATATTGAACGGTCTGCGCATGCCTCCTTATATATCCGTATATGACACCTCCAATGTATTGGGCGGTTACGGCATCGCCACCAGCGCATTGGATGGCAATGACGCTCAAAATCCGCTGATCCAGCCCCATCTAAGGGATGTGAAGAACCGGTGGCTGAACGGGTACCTGCAGTTATTCGGTGAAGTGGACATCATGGAAGGGTTGAAATTCCGTTCCCAGCTCGGCGGCACATTCCTGTTCAACCAGAGCTATAACTACAATCCTATTTATGCCGGCAACCAACTGGTGACGCAGGACCAGATCAAGGAAAACTATAGTTACGGATTGAGCTATATTTTCGAGAACTATTTCACCTATGTCCACCGTTTCGGCGTGCATGATATCAACCTGACAGCAGGCAGTTCCTATAGGGATGGAGGACTGGGCAGGAGCATCGGCCTCGTGGGCAGCGATTTCGCCAGCGACGAGATCCACCAGATCGGGGTTGCCAAGACCGTGACCTTCAGCTCCGGCAGCGCCAATTCCAATGCCCGTTTCATTTCCTATTTTGCCCGTCTGAACTATATATTCCTGGATAAATACATATTGACCGGCACGGTCCGCCAGGATGCCACTTCATTGTTCAGCGAGGCCAACCGGGTAGGGTATTTTCCTTCGGTGGGGCTGGGCTGGAAATTGTACAATGAACCATTCATCCGTAACGTCAGTTTTCTTTCAGACCTGAAACTACGCGCCAGCTGGGGCAGGACGGGCAATTCGAATATCAGCGGGTTCTCCTATCAATCCAATGTATGGACAGGCTCGGGCAACAGTGTGGTCTATCCATTAGGACCTAATGAAGTGCTTATCAATGGTTCGACCGTAGCCGTTCCCGCTACTCCGCACCTGAAATGGGAGACTACGTCGACAACGGATGTAGGGATCGACGCCGCCCTGTTCAAAAACAAACTAACCCTCAGCATAGAATACTATTACAGGAATAACCAGAACCTATTGGTAAGCGTTCCCCTGGCCCTTTCAACGGGCTATGGCGGCGTCTCCGGAGCCAGCAACAGCCAGCTCATCAATGCGGCCTCGGCCTATAACAAAGGGTTCGAGCTGTCCCTGGGCTATAACGGGAAGCTGGGCGATCTCACTTACAGCCTGAATGTAAATGCCGCCTATAATAAGAATTCCGTTACTTCTCTCGGCACCCAGGGCGCCGCTCCGATCATTAGCGGCGCTTTCTACGAAGTCCCTTCGATGACGCGTACCCAGCCGGGACAGCCCATTGGCTCTTTTTATGGATATGTCTATGACCATGTGGCCATCGACCAGGCGGATATCGATAAATACAATGCCATCGCAAGGCAGAAGACGGGGGACCCTTCGGCCGAATACCAGTCGGGACTGCTGCCGGGCGACAGGATCTTTGCGGATGTCAACGGGGACGGTGTCGTTACGGAGGCCGATAAGAAGTTCTTAGGAAGCCCGATACCCAAGTGGAACTATGGGTTCAATCTTACCATGAGCTACAAGAACTTCGACATGCTGGTGGCGTTGCAGGGCGTGGCGGGTGTGCAGCTGATCAATGCCATGAAATATTACATAGAGGGTGTTGCGCTGCCTTTCAATGCAAAGACCACTGTCCTTAGGAGATGGCAGCACCCCGGCGATCGCACCGATATAGCAAGGGCCGGACAAAACTACGGTACGGCGGCGAACCTGCGCAATTCATCCTGGTTCGTTGAGAACGGCGCCTACGCCCGCATCCGGAATGTGACCATCGGGTATACGATCCCGGTAACCAGCATGAGCCCATCGGCCGGGAAGGTATTCTCTTCCATCAGATGCTATATCACCGCGCAAAACCTGTTCACCTTCACGAAGTACTCGGGCTATGACCCCGAGGTCAGCGGGGGCGCCGGGAACCTGATCTTCAGCAGGGGTATCGACCAGGGGGCCGTGCCTCAGCCAAGGTCCTTCCTGCTGGGCCTGCAGGTAGGATTTTAATTTTATTCAAATTATTATAAAAGAACTCATGATGAAAACAAAGATCATCCTACTGTTCATCTCATTCTTTCTTCTTTTATCAGGCTGTAAAAGAAGCTTGCTGGATGTGAAGAATGAGAACACTTACACCGACGATTCCTATTTCAAGACCCAGGTCCAGTTCAATGAGGCCATTGTAGCCACCTATGCGGTCTTCAACCACCAGGGAATGATGTCGCGGGAATGGTATTTCATCTTCGATCTGCTGGCAAATGATGCGGAAAGGGCCTCCCCGCTGGTGGGAACGGAATTGCAGCTGACGGATTATTCCTATACAGCCAACAACGATGACATCGTCTGGCTTTGGATGTCTTTATATCGTATGATCTTCAGGGCCAATTTCGCCATGCATGTCATGGAGAGCTGGACGCCGAAGGATGCGGATGAGGAAGCGCTGAAAAAACAATACATCGCCGAAGCGCATTGGCTGCGGGGATTCGCCTATTTCAACCTGGTCACCAACTGGGGAAGGGTGCCCCTGAAAATGACCTATGCGGCTTCTCAGCAAAACGCCACGCCCCGGGCAGCGGTCGCCGACGTCTGGGCCGTGGTAGAATCAGAGTTCCAGCAGGCTATCCCCGATCTGCCTGTCGACTATCCCGACGATCAGAGAGGCCGGATCACGAAAGGAGCGGCCATCGGCTTCCTGGGCAAGACTTATCTTTTCGAAAAGAAATACCAGCAGGCCCGGGACCAGCTGGTCCAATTGACAACGGCGCCTTATCATTACAGCCTCGACCCCAGCTACGATCATCTCTTCAGCGAAGACAACATCAATAGCCCCGAAGTAGTCTTTGCCGTCAATCATGTCTATACCACGGACAATACGCAGTACTATATGTTCGGGGGACAGGAGGGTACGGATGCAAGGACGGCGCATACGGGAAGGGCGCAGGAATACGGATTCAACGACTGGCAGAATGTAACGGCTTCCCATTCGCTGGTGACCTCACAGCATTATCCCAACCCGCAAAATGCCACCGATTACCTGGATCCCCGCGCGAAGCTGCTCTATTATTCGAATACAGCCGACGGAGGAGATACGGAATATTGCGATGCCTGCGCGGCGGGGCCTATCCCCTACCCTTATGACCTGTTCGGAGACAGCTGGCGCAAGTACGAGCCCTATGAATCGCAGCAATATACGTCTGCCCCCATGAGCGGGATCAATACGCATGTCATGCGTTATGCCGATGTACTGCTGATGCTGGCCGAATGCTATATCGAGATCGGTACGGATATAAACAGCGGAGTAGCGATGATCAACGACGTGCGGAACCGTGGCAGTGTCATGGCCGTCAACTATCCCCTGACGCTGACGCAGGACCAGGCCAGGGATGCCCTGAGAAGGGAAAGGCATATCGAACTTGCGGGAGAGCAATCCAGGTGGTTCGACCTTGCCCGCTGGGGTATCTCCAAGCAGGTGCTGAGCGCCGAACATCCGGCCGGTCCGGGCCAGCAACCATTCCTCGACAAGCATGTGCTACTGCCGATCCCTACTGCCGAAAGAGATGCAAACCCCGCTATGACCGGTGACGTAGCAAATGAATGGAATTGATATGAAATGCAGGATCATTCACAGCTGCCTCTGTTCGTACTTGTTCATTGCCGGTGTGACATGCTCAGCCCAGCAGCAGGGGCAATGGGCCGTTCCTTCAAAGGACGGAGGAATATTCCGTTTACAGGTGGGCAACCAGTCCATGGACATCGATGCGAACCTTGGGGCCAGGATCACTTCTTTTCTCGTCGACGGCCGCAATTTTCTAACGGATGCCCGGGTGGATTCCCTGAACTGGGGCTCTACTTTCTGGCCCAGTCCCCAGTCTGACTGGAATTGGCCCCCTCCCGCGGCAATAGACAACGAACCTTATACGGCGAGCATTGAAGAACGGGGGCTTAAGCTGGTCAGCAAGAAGAGCCCTGCCGGGCTGATCGTCACCAAGCGGATCTCCGGCGACCTGCAAAAAAGCTGTTTCCTGCTGGACTATACGATCACCAATGCATCGGGGAAGGCGTTGAAAGTTGCGCCCTGGGAGGTCACGAGGGTGAAGACGGGAGGAGTGGCTTTTTATCCAATGGGTGCAGGAATAAGGCAGGGAGGATTGCTGCCCCTCACGCTGGAAAAGGATGGGGTAACCTGGTTCGTCTACAGGGAGGACGGCCTTCCTGCGAAAGGTGACAGGCAGTTGTACAGCGATGGATCGGAAGGCTGGCTGGCGGCGCTCAACGGGCGCACGATCCTCGTCAAACAATTCCCGGACATACCGCCTGAGAAAGCCGCACCCAAGGAGGGAGAGGTCGAATTATATGCAAGTCCGCTGACGAAAGGCGACGGGCCCGTGGAAACCAGGGGTTATGTCGAAATTGAACACCAGGGCGCCTTCCAGCTATTGGAGCCCGGCGCTTCCTCCAGTTGGCACGTCACCTGGCTGGTGAGACAGGTCCCCGATGCAATAGATGTCAAAGCCGGCAGCCCGGCGCTCGTAGCGTTTGTAAGGCGGCTGGTCAAAAAAGTATTATAACTCAATGCAAAAGTATAAGCTATTATTTCTCCTGTTCCTCTACATGAGCTGCAAGCCACGCAACGTTGATTGGGCGCTCTATAAGGCCGACGCTGCCAGCAGCAGCTACTCCGCATTAAAGCAGGTGGATACAGGCAATGTGGGCGATCTGAAAATGGCCTGGACCTTTTCCCCGGATGATGCGCCGGCCGGAGCGCGTTTCGGCGAAAGCGAATGCAATCCCATTGTCATTGACGGGGTCATGTATGCCACATCGGCCAGGCACCGGGTCTATGCCATCGATGCGGCCAATGGAAAAAAGCTATGGTCTTTCGATCCGTTCGACGGAGGGAGGGGCGGCGGCGTGAACCGCGGCGTCACCTATTGGGAGGATGGAAAGGATAAAAGAATATTATTTACGGGCGGGGACAATCTTTTTGCCCTGGATGCGAAAACAGGCCGGCCTATCCCGGCTTTCGGGCAGGGCGGCAAGGTAAGCATGAATATCGGCATCCGGGATGACCCCAAGGTTATCTCCGTAAAGCCCACTTCGCCGGGTATCGTATTCAGGGATCTGCTGATCATCGGCAACGAGGTTTCCGAATTATACGGGGCGCAGCCGGGTTATATAAGGGCCTATAATATCAGGACAGGGAAGCTCGAATGGACTTTTCACACCATCCCGAAGCCGGGCGAAAAAGGGTACGAGACATGGCCGAAAGATGCCTGGAAATATGCGGGCGGGGCCAATGACTGGTCCGGCATGAGCATAGACGAAAAAAGAGGGATGGTTTTTCTGGCGACGGGGTCGCCTTCCTACGATTATTACGGGGCCGACAGGAAAGGGCAAAACCTGTTCGGGAATTGTGTGGTAGCACTGCATGCAGGAACGGGTAAGCTGATCTGGTATTTTCAAACGATCCACCACGATCTATGGGACTACGATCTGCCCGCGCCGCCCAACCTCGTGACCGTGATAAAGGATGGTAAAAAGACAGATGCCGTGGCGCAGACCTCGAAGGTCGGCTTTGTTTATTTATTGAACAGGGAAACGGGGCAATCCTTATATCCCGTCGAAGAGCGGAAAGTGCCCGCTTCGGACGTGCCCGGAGAGGAGTCCTGGCCGACCCAGCCTTTTCCTGCAAAACCCGCCCCTTATTCCCGGCAATGGATGACCGAGGATGATCTGGCAGGCGCGACTCCTGCAGGCCATGATTCTTTGGTACAGCGATTCAGGGCTTTGCGGTATGATGGATTGTTCACCCCACCCTCCACGAAGGGAAGCCTTAACCTTCCCGGCTCGGTCGGCGGCATCGAGTGGGGTGGAGCGGCGTATGATCCGGCAACGGGAATACTCTATGTGAAGGCCAATGAGGCCCCCGAGATCGACCATTTACAAAAGATCGAGCCGGAGCGTTCGAATCCCGGAAAGGAAAATGCATCCGGATTCTTTGAAGGCAGGACTTTTTACATGACCTATTGCACCAGCTGCCATAAGGAGGACCGCAACGGACAGGAAGGCCTTTATCCGTCGCTGCTGGGTCTCGACAAAAGATTGAAAAAGGAAGAGGTACTGCATAAAATAAAACAGGGCGGCGGGAAAATGCCTCCTTTCGAATCAATGCTGAAAGGGAAAGAGGAAGCCATTATCGCTTTCCTGTTCAATATCCGGAACAATGAGGCAGCCAAAAAGGCGCAAGACCTGGCAGAGATCCGGGAGAATATGAAAGCATTCTCCAAAAAAGATACTGCCCCCAGTTACCTGAACCTGACAGCCTATGCCCAATTCGAAGATGCCAGCGGACATCCCGCCATCAAGCCGCCCTGGGGAACATTGAACGCCATCGACCTCAACACCGGGGAATATGCGTGGAAAATACCGGTGGGAACCGAGAGCTCGCCCGGCCCCATCGTTACGGCCGGGGGGCTTGTGTTCCTTGGTGGGACGATGGATAAGAAATTATCCGCTTTCGATAAAGCTACCGGTAAATTGAAATGGGAGACCACCCTTCCGGGCAACGGGTCTTCCACGCCCTGCGCCTATATGGTGAACGGCAGGCAGTACATCGCTCTTTCAGTGGGCGGAGGCAGGGATCATCCTGCCGGGTATATTGTTGCTTATGCGATACCGTAATTACAGCCGATCCCTCAGTTGTAAAAAAGGTTTTTCTATTAAACGATAGGTTATCCCGGAAACTATCAAAATAATTATGCAGGCGCCGGCAGCCAGCAATGATCTTTCCATAAAGCTCTGCGGTTTAAAAACAAACAGGCATAGCTGGATAATTATTACATTGACAAGATAAACAGAATAGGATATTTTACTGATCACCGTTATCCAGGACCGGAGAAAAAATCTCTCAAACCGGCCTGACATGACCTTCATATTCATAACGATGATCGCAAGCCCCGTTCCTGTCAATGGATAATATAAGAGATAAGCATGACCAGTCCTAGAACGAAACAGGAACAGGATGATGCCGGCAACAGAAAGGACCATTCCGGCAGGCCACCTGAGCATGCGCCATTTCTCAAAAGGGAAGCAGTTATAGATCACGGCCATTAGAACACCGTAAGCAATGGAATCCTGGCGAAACAATACAATAGTGAATTCAGCATAATCATAAGATGAGCCAAACATCCTGAACAGATTGAAGAGAACAATGTAACCTGTTGTAAACGCCAGCAATTTGTATTTTAATGACTGTCCGGACCCACCGATGATCTTTATAAAAAAAAACAGACCTGCGGCGAAAAGAAAGTAAAACCATTCTTCTACCGACAAGCTCCAGGACTCCGCAAAGAAACCATTCAATGGCCGGCTGAAGTTCTGCAGCCAAAAAAAGTAATGGTAGTCAAGTTTGTCAGGGTAATTAAAAACGATCCGCAATACAAGCCAGGTAACAATGAGCATGATAATATAAAGGGGTACTGTCCTGAACCATCTGCGAAGAAGAAAGTACCAGGTCCTTCGGGGGGTTAGCCCTTCACTGTCATCAACCATTTTGATCAGTATGCTCCCGATCAAAAAACCGCTGAGCGCAAAGAATATGTCCACTCCAAGGAAAGCAAGATACCAGAGACCCGGCAGATCCGGCGTAAGGATCTTGCCAATCAAATGTGTCCCTAATACCAGGCATATAGCCAAGGCTCTTACAATATCCAACCCAAAGTTCCTTTTTATCGTTCCCACTTGTTGTTGATCCTGTTTATGTCCGGGTATACATTATCCGGATCTATTACAATGCGCTGAATGCCTTCTTTCGTTTCTGTCCGAAAGACATATCTATGGTCGTATTCCCAGATCTCAACGGGGAATTCATGTCTTTCTTTTTTCCCGCTGACGGTGACGATCTCTACCACGAGCGGCATTGCAGCCTTTTCGAGGTTTTCGATATGTACAACGGCCCCTTTGGATGGATCATTATGCTCATATTCCACGCCGGTAATGGCTTGATCCAGCCGGTAATTCTCCATAAACATCTCTTTCCAGAACCAGCTCAGGTCCTCACCTACCGAATTGTTGATACTGTGGAAGAAATCCCAGGGGGTGGGATGCCGGAAGGCCCAGTCATGCATGTATTTACGCAATGCAGGATCAAAGCGGTCCGGCCCGATGATGTGGTCTCTCAATAAGCGCAGGGCATAGGTAGTTTTGAGGTATTGAATAAAAAACACATCGCTTCCCCTGATACCATCCGGCCGTGTAAGGATGGGCACTAAACTATCGGAAAAAAATTGTTCCGCGGGAGGTTCAAAACCCCGGTACCCTTCGAATTCCCCATTGTGAAAGGACTTGCTGGCCATATTGTCGATGAATACATTGAAGCCTTCGTCCATCCAGGCATATTTTCGTTCGTTGCTGCCCACGATCATAGGGAACCAGGTATGTCCCAGCTCATGGTTCACTACTTCCCAAAAGCGGTTGCCTGTGTCCGAAGCCGAGCAAAACACGATACCGGGGTATTCCATGCCATCCAGATTGGAAGCCACATTGACGGCGCATGGATATGGGTATTCAAACCATTTTTGAGAGAAATATTCGATCGTGAATTTGATGATTTCCGATGACCTGTCCCAGCCTCCGGGGAGGTTGGATTCAGCCGGATATACGGAAATGCCCATTGCCTTTTTCCCACCCGGAAGATCGATGCGGATCCCTTCCCACGCAAAAGACCGGGAGGCGGCAAAGGCAAAATCGCGGGAATTATCGATCCTGAATTTCCAGGTACAGGTGGGTTTCGATGGCCTTGACCCGGGGTCCTTTACTTCTCCGGGTGTCCGGATAAACACTTTTTTTTCGCTGTCGCGCGCTTGTTTGTATCGTTGTAATTGTTGGGGCGTCAACACTTCTTCCGGGTTCAACAGCTCGCCCGAGGCAGCTACTATGAAGGCGGACGGCACGGTGATATTCACTTTGAAGTCCCCATATTCCAGGTAAAATTCGCCATTGCCCAGGTAAGGCAGGGTATTCCATCCTTCCACGTCATCGAAGACGCATAGGCGGGGGTACCATTGTGCAATGGAATAGATATCGCCTCCCGGCGTGGGCAAAATATCCGTCCTGTTGACGTTGAAATCCGCGTTATAAAAATAGCGGGGTATCGTATAGCTGTAGGTAATCTTAAAAGTGATCTTAGCGCCCGGCGCCAATGGCCGGGGCAGATGCAACTGCATACGGGTATCATTAACCAGGTAGTCTATTTTTGCCGTATCCGGACTATTATTCCCTGAGGAGGAGATCATTTGAACAGACCGGATGGTGTAGCCGCCTTCGAATGTCTTTTTCAGCTTGACATTATTGCTGTCCAGGAACAGCCGTGCATCCAGTCCTTTTGAGTGCGGTCTAAAGGCGTTCTGGTCCAATTGCATCCAGAGCCAGGGCAATGAATGCGGGCTGTTATTGGTATAGGTGATCCATTCCGATCCCTGAATGACGTGACGTTCCTCATCCAATGTCGCATCGATCGTATAATCAACGCGGTTCTGCCAGTATGCCGGGCCGGGTTCGCCATTGGCCGAACGATAAGGGTTGCCGGCAGGAAGCAGGGGGAGAGCGGGAAAAAGAGCCCGGGGGTCGTACCGGGAGGGGATCTTATCGGTCTTTTGCGCGGATGCAGCTGTAAGGATCAATATTGAAAAAACCAAGCCTATCCCCTGTTTCATATTTTGTTCCGATTTTGGTCCTTAAAAATAGGTTATTATGACGAACCAGTTCCTCTTAAATCACCAACCAATTCTCTCCCGCCTTCAACTGAACCTTTTTCGTCTTCCATACCAGTATACCGGAGGTTTTTTCCGGCAAGGCTATCTTTATTTTCCATTTACCTTGATCAAAAGCATATGCAACGGCAATTTTTCCGTTGGGATGCGGCACCTCGCCGCTGACATTGGTTAAGTTTCCCAGATGCGGCTCTATCTTTATTTTACGGAAACCAGGCGCATCGCTGTCGATACCCAGGACCGTTCTGAAAAATTCGATATTGGGACTGGCGCCCCAGGCGTGACAATCGCTGCGGCTGTTTGGCAGGTCCGATATTTCAGCCCAGGTGGTCAATCCCATTTTGATATTGTCCCGCCAGACGTCGAGCCATTTAAGATAATCGTCTCCAAAACCTCCTTTCACCAGCGCCTGGTGCAGGTAATACTTAAAGTAGATGGTGCACTGCGTCAGGGTACTATCAGACAAAAGGTTCTTGCACACCGCGGGCAGATCCGCTGTATTTACCACACCGGCCAGTATCGCCAGCGCATTGGCATGCTGCGAATAGACGTCTTTCTCCCTGGTATCCGCATATAATTTCCTGGCTGCATTCCAATATTTGGCGTTGACGGTTTGTTGCAGCTGTTTCGCTTTTTCCCTGTACAGGACAGCATACCCGGGCATACCCAAGCTGGATTCCAGTTCGGCAGCCCACTGATAGGCCATCAGCAGCTGCAGATCAAGGATGGCCGAGCTGCCATCGCTGCCTTTTGGCGCCTGCGCGAAATCCCATCCTTTATCGCCTACCCAGTCGATAAAAGTCCAATAAGGAGTACCCTTCAACGAACCGTCCGGTCCCTGGTATTTGTAAAAAAAATCCAGCACGGCGCGCTGTCCGGCCAGCTTGTCCCTTATAAAATTACTGTCGGACCTGTACATCCAGTAATCATGCAGCACACCGATGTACCATAAAGAGAAGGTGGATATGATCTGCGTACTGTGCGTGGGCCACCGGCTTTGCGTAGCTCCCTCCGGTATGCGTGAATGGTCCATCAGGTTAATAGCATTGCGCGCCAGCCTGTCGTCACCGCTGTTGTAGTAGCTGATCATCGCCTGAATGCGGGTGTCGCCGATGTACTGCAGCTGCTCATAATAAGGGCAATCGAAATAGGTTTCCATGGCGCACAGCCGGGCGGTGCGCCACCCTATCTCCAGGATCTTTTTTATTTCGGCATTGTCAGTGTTGAAGGCCGCCGTAAATTTAAAAGGATAGCCGGTGAATGTGCCATACAGATCGTCCATCACCAGCGGCTCGCTTTGCGTATGCACCGTTACCAGGATATAGCGAAAGCTCCTCCAGTAAAGGGACGTATAAGATTGTCCCGTGCTGCCGTCGGAGATCAGGCTGTCCTTTCGCCCGTTGAAGTCTTTGCCCTCTACCTCATTGCGATTGCCTTTACGGTCGCCGTATTTCTTTACATCCTCAAAAAGCGACTCGGCATACCGCATTGAAATACCGGCATCCTTGCCTTTGCTGAAGATCATATTGACATAGGCGTTCGTGAGATACGTTTGATCGAGCAGGAAAGAGACCGTTGAATTGGCAGGAACGGTTATGGAGGTTTTCGATGCAGGGAATGTGGCAGGAAGCGAGATCCCCGTCGCTTTACGGACAACGGGTATTCGCTGATACGTCAGTTCCATCTGCGGCAGCGGCGAAGGCACCAGCATCCAGCCGAATCCGTCGGACAGACCTTTGGTATGGCCCTGGAATAAATTAGCGGCGGGCGACCATTTGCTATCATCAAAATCAACAGCCGTCCAGCCTTTAACGGATTGGTTCAGATCCACCAGCTCTCCCGTACTGGCGGCAAAAAAGCCGGTAACAGGCTGATACCCCCTGTCCCGGGTGCACTTCCAGGTATTATTGGTATTCAGGATCTCTTCCTCTGCGGCGTTTCCTTGTACGATGAAGGCCGTCCTTACCGTGATCTGCGCCTCCGGGCGTTGTTCACCTTCGTTATAAACCAGCGCCGCCACTATGTTCCTGCCCGTGGTAAGGTAGGGCGCGAGGTCGACCGTCTCATAATTCCAGTAATAAGTATCTCCCCGCGCCGGTCCTAAGGACACCAGCGTACCGTTGACATACAGTTTATAACGATTATCGGCCGATACATGAATGATAAAGCTGGGAGGTTTGGCGGCCAGGTCAATATTTTTCCGGAAATAGTAGATCCCATATCCATTTCCGGGGTCATTCGGTGCGGCGATCCAGTTGGCGTTCCATGGTAAAAGAGCTACCAGGAAACAAAATAAAGTATTCATTATTATGTTAATTTTAGGTTGTTATGTCAAGATCGATCCTCAAAGAGGCGCCTCCGCTGACGAAGTCCGATTGCTTCTCTGTCTTTGCCAGGTATAAAACAGAGTTTGACTTTCCCGTGCATTACCATGAAGAATATGAACTGAATTTCATCGAAAATGCCAAGGGCGTCAAACGGATCCTGGGAGACAGCGTGGAGGAGATCGAGGACCTGGAACTGGTGCTGATCGGCCCGAACATCCCCCATGCCTGGTTCACCCATAAATGCAAAACTGAGATCTTTGAGATCACCATCCAGTTCCATCGCGACCTTTTCCATGAGGTCTTTCTGAAAAGAACCCAGCTGAGCTCGGTGAGAAATCTCTTCGAGCAGTCGCTTAAGGGGATCCTTTTTTCGAAGGAAACGATCCAGCGCCTCGCTCCCCGGCTTAAAGAACTGGAGCACAAAACCGGCTTCGACTCCGTCATCGAACTCATGTCCATTCTCAACGAGCTATCGCTGTCGACGGGTTCGCGCTGCCTATCCGGTGAAAAGATCTACAACGCGGACTATATCTACATGGACAGTGTCCGGATGGAAAAGCTCATCGAATTTTTGAATGCCAATTTCAGCCGGCCTGTCCGCCTGGCGGAAGCCGCGGAGCTGGTGAATATGGCTGAGACGGCCTTCAGCCGTTTCTTCAAGGCAAAGACAGGCGTAAATTTCGTTGACTTCCTGAACGATATCCGCCTCGGCCATGCCTCCCGGCTCCTCATCGACACCAAGGACCCCATCACGCATATTGCCGTCGCCTGCGGCTTTACCAATATCTCCAATTTCAATCGCACGTTCAAACGGGAGAAGGGCCTTACTCCCAAAGACTTTCGCGCCAAGCACGGGAATGTCGGGGAGCGGGTGTTCTTCTAGCCGATCTTTTTGATCCGGATCGTATGCTTCCGCGGCTGGTTGACCCGATAGATCTCATCCACCAGCACATCCATTTCCTTTTGCCAGGCCTGTCTCACTGCGGCATAACGCGCAGCACGATAATTATCTTTCTTCGAACCCACAAACCAGTTTTTCGACGCCGTCGCGTTGAGGGAATCCATTGCTGCCCCATTGTCGGAAAAATACAGACCGGCGTCCCGGAAAAAGTTGAAATGCAGCCAATAATAAGCCCTCATTTTGGATTCCAGCGCCATTCTCTCCTCATTCAGCCACAACACAGCCATCGCCTGCTCATATTCCGGTGTGCTCTTCACCAGGGCCAGGTTGACACCGACTGATAATTGATCTCCTGTCCATTTGCCTACCTGCACCTGGTCGATCGTCAGTGCATATTCGCCAGCGGGCAGGCCTTTTACGGACAGCATCTCCCGGTTCATCTCTTCGTTGAAGGGCACCAGGTCCAGCGCGTCTGACTGCCGCTGCGGGTTGTCCCAAAGCCTGGGGATACTATCCTGGGGAAAAGGGAGGGACCCGGCCAGGTAGTCTACCTTTATCTCTCCGGGCTGTACGGTCAACCCGGACAGCTGGCAATTCACAGCCTTCCCGATCTTCTTCCCTGCCGCATCGATCATGATATCAGCCACCGGCTTGCCGGCAAGCCCCTGTGCCTTTAAGAAGAGCCAGGCCATCACGAAATGACCCGCATTGCCCGGGTGTATCCGGTCGGGGCCGGTGAGCGTAAATGCGGAATCCCTTTTCTGTTCGCGCAGGGTAATTTCGGTCATCGGATGAAAGAAATCGACAAAACCCCAGCGGTTGGCCATGGCGGCTTTTTGCTGAAAGGCGCTGATCTCCTCCATCGCCAGGCTCTTCTTTGGAAAATAGTTCTTCGGGTTCTTCATCGTCTCGTCGTAAAGGGGCGAGGTAATCAATATTTTTTTTGCCGACGTGAAGGTCTTCAACTTATGTCCGATCGTATCAAAGAATAGCCGGCTTTCCCTTACCCTCTCCTTTGCTGTCGAGTCGGCATTGGAAGACAAAAACTCAAAATACCCGGAGTCGTTCATGCCGAAGGTCAGACAGATGGTCGTCGGCTTCTTTGCAAAAACATCATCGTCCAGGCGATAGAGGATATTTTTTGCCCGGTCTCCGCCGATGCCGCAATTGTAGACCGTGATGCGCCGGCCCGGATAATGGAGCATATAATAGAGCCAGATATAGGACTCGTAATAGCCCGCTTCAGTGATACTGTTGCCCACGAAGGCTACTTTTTCGCCAGCGTTAAAAGGTGCCGGGGTCTGCGCAAAGGCTGAGCGCCCACAGGCGATGAAAGCCACAACAAAAAGTAATTTTTTATACATGTTCGAATTTTATTGTTCTGATGCCAAATCTTGGGATGCTGAGCTCTATCCAGCGGCGTCCTTTCCTGTCCTTGCGGATAGGCAGCTCCCTGATGCGACGGCCGTCGAGCTCCACTTCAACGGCGCGCATCGTTTCAAAGCCAAGGTAAACGGGTAGTACAGGGGTTGTCGCCTCCGCATTGAATACCCGAACGGTGAGGTCTTTGCCGGACATTGTCAGCGAGGAAAATTCCACTCCTTCCACCGTCTGCAACAAAGATCGCTCTCCGCCGGCGCCGGCCGCAGTCACAAGGAGCGGTTCGCTCCATTTCGTTCCTTCCGTCCAGATACCCGCCCGATCCCACTTGCCCGCGTGCGGTATCAATGCATAGTTCAGCTCCGAGGGGCCATTGATGCGATAGTCCCTGTAAAAGATGCCGTTGCCGGAATATTGAATGGTCAGTGCCAGCGGGAAATCCCGGCCATGCGCATAACTCGTCGTATGGTCGCAAAACAGCGCCATCCCGTATTCACCTGCGCCGTCCACTACGTCAACCCAGTTCAGCAGTACGTTGTTCTTAATGCTGTCCCATCGATTGTAAAACGTATTGTCGAGCTTGCTTTCGCAGACGTCAAAAGGCGCGTTCTTATATACTTTTTGTGAAGAAAGATTGAGGGGGAACAAAGCCAGCAGTTTGAAGCGGTCGTCGTAATAAGCTTTTCTGACCTCCTCGTTCTTCGGCACCTCGAAATATTCACCGATGGCCGTATTGTCTTTCCAATCGATCTTCAGATGCAGATCGACGCGGCGCTGACCTTGCCGGACCGTCAGGTCCTGGGTGAAAGGATGGCCGGCGATCAGGCCCCGGATCCCTACCTTGATCTCTTCGGGCCCTTCTTCGAGGATGCGGACTTCCGCCGCCGCTTCGGCACCAGATCTCATTCCGCCGTCATTATAAAAATTGCCTTTTAACTCGTTAAGCCCTTTCCCTGCTTCGACGAACTCTTTGTTGCCCAATTGCTTTGCGACCCAGCTGGAAATGCGTCCGCCCTTTGCCGGATCGATCGTTATCTTGTAAAGATCGGTCTCGATGCTATAGTCACCATTCTCCAGCCGCCGCACGGAAGCGCCGGATCGCAAGGGTTTTATCGTATCTAATTTGCAGGTGGTGTATCCCATCGGCGGAACGCTTGCCAGGAACAGCCGGTCTCCGTAGCGTACGTATTCCTTCCTGGGGGCTGCCGTTGTATTATATACCCTTACGTAGTCCCCCTTGCCTTGTTCGTCCGACAATATTTGCAGATCAAGCTTCGCGATGCTGTCGCAGACAGCGTTGGTATAGTCCGTCCACCGGGCAACCTTATCCGCCCAGGTATCGCCCGGCTTGCCGTTGTAAGGCACGATCCAGCAGTCGTGGTGCTGCGACAGCATTAAAGTCCTCCAGGCGGCGGCGAACCTGTCTTCCGGCCAGGCAGCACCTTTCCAGGCCCCGGCCAGCGCGGCTATCTTTTCTGTCCTGATCATTTCATTCTCCGATGATCTCACTGCCCTGGCTATCCGCTGCAGCACCTGCGCTCCCCACATCAATCCTACCAGCACATCTTCCTGTGAGAAATGCCAGCTCTTGTCCGTCCCGGCGTTGGACCTGTTTTCTATATACCCTCTCCAGGTCTCATAGACCGACGGCTGATAGCCACCTTCTTTCAGCCAGGGGCCATTGGTCCAACCGGCATCCTGCAAGCACATGCCCACGGGATGCGTGATACCGGCGTTCAATGCGCTCCTCACGTAACCGGGGCTGTTGGACGACGCAATGGTTTCCCAGACAGACCGGGGCTTCAGCGACTCGATGGCATATCTTGGTACGGTGAGGATCGAAGACCCATCAGGTCCGACCCAATTGACCAATTCTCCGCCAAAGGCCCGCGTATAGCCGCCCCAGCAGGTGTTGGGATTCTTTAACGAGGCATATTTGAAACCATACGATCTCAACAGTTGCGGCAAAGCACTGGTGAAGCAGGGCTCCTCCGAAGCATAGGTGGAAAAGATCATCCCGGGGAAATGCCGGCGAAGCTTTTGCATCCCATAATAGAACTGGCGGATGATGCTTTCACCTGATATGTTGTACAAATAACTTTGGCCGTAGGCAGGGTTTACGTATTCTATACGGCCCTTTGAAGACTGGTCCGCCAGCAGCCCGCGGAAGGCGGTATAAGATGAAGGGTCCGAAAGGGCAATGCTGTCCCATGATTCGGGTTCCAGCTCCAGGTTGATCTTCCAGCCGGGATATTCAGCCAGCTTGTCCACCATGAATCTGGTCTGCCAGGAAGGGAGATGTCCGTAGATGCCGCCGTGGTAACCATCAATGAAATAAAATGTTTGTCCGGAGCTCCGGAGCAGGCTGAAACAGAGGATCGCAGATACCAGTTTTTTCATCTTAATTAGTTTTCGGTGCAGGCTCGGTCCATTTGTCCGTTCTGAATGGGATCACCGGCCAGCCTGCACCGTTATGTAGGGTCGTAACCGGATAGTTTGTAAAAGCGTATCTGACCGCCACCGGCCGCCTGACCTTTGCGGACCAGACCAGGACCTGGTCGCCTTCGATCCGGGCTTCCGCGGGATAGAACTGCTGGTCCGCACCTGCTATCTGGAAGTGGACGGGTTCGCTGCCGTCGTCGGTGGCCAGGCCGCCACTTGCCGTACCGGGCTCGAAGAACAGCCTGATCTTTTTTCCTTCTATCTCCATATGCTGGTACTGGGGGCCGCGCCAGACGGTGTCGAGCCGGCCATAGGTCCTGTTAAGCGCGGTCCTGGCCAGCCGGATGCCGATGGGCTTTTTGTTGTGGGGGTGCAGGTTCTTCGCTTCCCCCACGTCGATGGTCGTGATCATTGCTGTATTGTTCAGCGCCGACACTTTTTCCTGCGCTTCCCTGAAAAACGCGTAGTCTGCAAGGACGGGATCTTCCTTGTCCAGGAAGAAAGGCGCGACCTGGACATAATAAAAAGGAAGCTCACCCTGACCGAACAGGTCCCGCCAGCTTTGTATCAGGGCACGGGTCAGCCTGGTATAGCTATCCCTTTCCTTCCGGTTAGCCTCCCCCTGGTACCAGCAGATGCCCCGGAAGGAAATATGTCTCAGCGGGTAGATGATGGCGTTGTACAAAAGGAAGGGCCGGGTGACCTTTTCAAAGCTGAACCCTCCGTTGATGGCTTCTTTCGATCTTGGGCTATTGAGATATGGCTGCAGATAAAGACGGTTGAGCTGTGTATCGGCCGTCAATATGGGCTGCGGCACATATGCCTGTGCGGCGCTGGCGCCGATCCCCGAGAAGATGATCCCAACGGGAACGTTCAGAGTCTCCAGCAATTCCCTCCCGAAATAATAACCCACGGCAGAAAAATCCTTAGCGGTCACAGGACTGCATTCCACCCATTTTCCTGCAAAGGAATCGATAGGGCTTGCGCTGAAATTAAGACCCACATTCAGCAGCCGGAGATCCGGGTGTCCCGCAGCGGCCACCTCCCTGGTGGAATCCGTCACTTCCTTCATGCTAAATTGCATATTCGATTGACCGCTGCAAAGCCAGACTTCACCGATCAGTATATTATGAAGTATGATCTCCGTGTCACCGCTGACGACCTGCACGGTATGCGGTCGGTAGTCTCCGGACCGGATGGGCGGCACTTGAACGATCCCTGCAAAGCTGCCGGCGTCATCAGCCCTCACCGTCACGCCATCGGGCAACCAATCGGGCCGGATCCGCACAACGGCGCCGGCGCCGGCCCGACCCCAAACGGTGAACGGCCTGTTCTGCTGGACCACCATATTGTCCTGGAGTCCGCTGCCAAGTATTAAGCCGCCGGCATAAACAGTAGTTGTCACCAGACCTGTCCATAGTAAAAGAAATATTTTCATGACTATCTGTTATAAGGTTCCAGGATCAATTTATACTTTTTCCAGTCAAAGAGGCGCCCCATTTTACGTTGGGCCCGGGTCCCATTTCGAGCTCCAGTATGCCGCCGGCGGCGATGTCCGCATGGTCAAGCCAGCATTTGTCATACTCCCGGCCATTCAGCCAGGCCCGCTGAATATAGATATTGGCGGGAGAATTATTCTTCGCCACTATGGTAAAGGTCCCTCCTTTCGTATAGCGGGGGTCCAGCTGCAATTCTATCCTTGAGAACACCGGGCTGGTGATCTCGTAGCGGGTATCACCCGGGCATACAGGATGAATGCCGGAAGCCGCCAGCACGTACCAGGCCGACATCTGACCGACATCCTCGTTACCCACCAGACCTTCGACCCCATTGTGATAAGCGCGCGCACAGATCCTGCGGCTCCATTCCTGCGTCAGCCAGGGCGCACCCAGCCGGTTGAATAAAAAGGGAACATGATGCACGGGTTCGTTGGCGTGATTGTAATAGTCATTCCATAACATATTGTCCGGCGTGCCGTGAAAAAAATGCAGCAGATCGGCGATGACGCTGTCTCTTCCACCCATGAGCCTGACCATACCGGGTATATCGTGCGGCACGAACCAGCCCTGCTGATAGGGATTGCTTTCCACTGTGCCATAGAACTGCCGGAGCCGTCCTTCCGTCGGCCAATCTTCCCAGGTCCCGTCTTCCTTTCGCGGCCGGAACCAACGCCTGGACGTATCGAATATATTCTGATAGCTCAGCGCCCGCTGCGCGTATTTTGATTCGTCGTCCTTTTTCCCCAGCATCGCAGCCAGCCTGGACAGGCACCATTCGGAATAGGCATTTTCCAGTGTATTGGAGATCGAAAAAGGAGAATTGCCATAAGCGTTGCGGCGGTGATCTTCGGGTTCGCAGATATAGGTCCAGCCTTTGTCGCCGTTGCCGAATCGCTCGCAGGTGTTCAGCGCATATTCATAGGCCTTTTTCACGTCATAGCCCCTGATGCCCTTGGCGTAGGCATCGGCCAGGACTGCGACTGCCGGATTGCCGATCATACAACCTGTATAGGCATTCATCAGCTCCCAGCGTTCGAAATAGTGTTTGCCGGATTCGCCGGCAAGATCCGTCAGCGAGGACAAAAGGTCGTCCACCATTGCCGGGTTGATGATGGTCTGCAAAGGCATCTGGCTGCGGAATACGTCCCAGCCGCTGAAGATCGTCCTGCGGCTGCTGTTTCCCTTATGCGTTTTACCATCTCCGCCGGGATAGGTCCCGTCGACGTCGGACAGGATCCTGGGATCGATCATCGTATGATAGAGGGCGCTGTAGAAAACGGTCTTTTCGTCTTCGGTCCCGCCTTCGATCTTTATCTTCCCCAGCGCCTGGTTCCACATCTCTTTCGCCTTCGCCTCCACGCCGTCAAAATCCCAGCCGCTGATCTCCTGCTCCAGGTTCATTTTAGCATGACCCATGTCCGTAAATGAGATACCTGCTTTCATGAGTACCTGTTCGCCGGCCCTGGTAGCGAATTCGGTGAAGAAGCCCAGGTGTTTGCCACGGCTGGCGGAAGGTTTCATCGTCACCGGGGCTGCCGCCACCCGCTGCTGGTAGCGGGCGCTTTCTATGTCCTCTCTTTTCCTGGGCCAGTCGTCGGGGATCGCTGCGCTCCAGACGCCGTACTTGTCCAGTGGTTTGCTGAACTGCGCATAGAAATAGACGGTATAGTCGGCATGGCCTTCTCCATTTCCCCAGCCGCCGCCTTCGGGAGTGCATTTCATCCAACCCCTGATGGTATGATCGTCCACTACTTCGACGTACTGTGCGGTCGAAGTTCCGCCGACCCGCCGGGCCAGGTCGATCTGGATCCTGCTGTGGTCGCCGGCCGGATAGGTGAACCGCATCATGCCGCTGTGCGGGGCGGCCGTCATCTCGGCCCTGATGTCGTACCTGGACAAGGTCACGCTGTAGTTGCCCGGGCTTGCAGACTCGGATCTTTTCTGAAAGGCAGACCGGTATCCCTCGTCTTCATGGTCCCGGCGTCCTGCCGAAGTCTTCAGGGCGCCGGTGGCCGGCATCACCAGGAAATTGCCCAGGTCTCCATACCAGCCGATGCCGCTGAGCTGCGTAAAAGCAAAACCTTCTATTGAATTGTGCTCATAGCTGTAGCCCGAACCGTTGTCGCCGCCGGTGATCGTATTGGGGCTAAGCTGGGTCATACCGAAAGGCGTAGTCGCTCCCGGGAAGGTCTTTCCCAGCCCGTGATTGGCGCCGGCCTTGGCGATGCTGGTGCTGGCCCCGATAAAGGGGTTTACATAGTCTGCCGGCGGCCGGCCCTGCTGGGCGGCGGCGGACAAGCCAGTTAACAAGAGGGGGCAGATCGACATCGTGTAAAATATTCTCTTTTTGTTCATCATAAAAAACCGGTTTCTATAAACCCACCTGCAGCCCAAAATTGATCACCCGCTGCGCGAGATAGGCGTCACCCGCCGTATTGCTGGCGGCTTCAGGGTCAGCCTGGTATTTTTTGCCGACATTGCTCCAGGTAAGCAGGTTGTAAGCGCTCAGATAAATTCGTCCGTTGTTGATCTTCAGGGGCAGCCACTTATGCGGTAGGATATAGCTCAGCTCCACCGTTTTCAGCCGGATATAATGCGCATTGACAGACCAAAAATCAGAATAGTAAGCGCCCGGACTATTGATGGTCGTCGGGTTGCTGGTCAACCGGGGGAACTCCGCGCTGTTGGCAGTCGCCGGGGTCCACCTCAGCTCATGTATATGTTGGAACTGGCCTTTGAAAGGTTCTATCCCTGATCCCACCAGCCCCAGGCTATAGCCAAAAGCGCCCTGGAACAGTACGCTGGCATCAAATCCTTTGTAACCGACCTTGATCGGCAAGCCCATGGTGGTATTGGGAAGATTGGGCTTACCAATGGTCGTAAGATCATTCTGGTCGATAAAGCCGTCCCCGTTGATGTCTTTATATTTCAGGTCGCCGTGCTGTATTGCAACAGAACCCACGGGTTTGGCCACTTTGGGATCGGCTACGTCCGCGGCGCTGTAAAAGCCCTGGAATATATAGCCAAAAGGCTGATCGATCGAATGGCCCGTGGCAGCCAGCCAGGGATACCTCGGCGATGCCTCGGCCATATAGAGGATCCTGTTCTTTGCATACGACCATACCAGGCCCACGCTGTACTGTATTTGTCCGATCTTGTCCTGGTAGGTAAAGGTTCCTTCCCAGCCCTTGTTCACTGTGATGCCGACATTCGTGGGGGAAACGCCCACACCCAGGATCAACGGGATATTGCCGGGCGTCACCAGCTGGTCATAGCGATGCTCGTGGAAATAGTCGGCCGACAGCGTGAACTTGTCATTGAATAAGTTGAGGTCCAGGCCCGCATCGAACTTCTTCGACTTCTCCCAGGTGACGTTCTTGTTGCCCAGCGCACCCTCGTAGATGACGCCGGCGCTCTGATTGGTCTGCCCGAAGCTATATGCCCCTCCCTGTCCATAGACCTGGTTGTACAAATACTGGTTGCCCCGCGCCACGTCGGAACCGACTACGCCATAGGTCGCCCGCAGTTTCATCAGGTTGACAAAGGGCAATGCCTTGCTGAAGAAGTTTTCCTTTGAAATATTCCACCCGGCGCCGATGGCCGGGAAAAATCCGTTCCTTTTTCTGGCCTGAAAACGGTCGGAACCATTGATGGCTCCGTTGAAATCGATCAGGTATTTCTGTTTATAGTCATAGCCCAGTTTGAGAGAATACCCGCGGAATTTCTGCGGGACCTGGCCGGTGACCGGAAAAATGCCCGTATTATCCACGTCCACGCGAAAACTTTCCTGGTTCCAGAGTAGCAGCGAAGTAACATGATGGTCCGCCCCGAACATCCGCTCATAGTTGAGATAGATCTGTACGTTGGTCCGCTGGTTGTCCAGATCCGTATTGCCCAGCGTCCTGTACGTATTATAGGTATAGCCTCCCGTGCTTACACCGGTGTTCAGGTGATAGGTCTGGTCCCTCGGGTCATAGTGATAGGTCGGCGGAAAGGGTCTGAACAGGGTCAGCGTATTCTGCTCCACGCTTGCATAGGCCACCCGGCCAATGAGGGAAAGCCCGCGCGTGAGATCGTCCAGCTTTTCGGTAAAACCCAACAACACATTGTAGTCGGTGCGGCGATTGCGGTTGTATCCCTGGGTCGCGAGCTGGGCATTGATGGTCGGCAGCTGACCCCTTGTATCGTAAGCAAAGGCATAGGTACCATTGGGGTTGATAAAGGGCGCTGAATAAGGGTGGACCTTGGAGAAATCGTAGATATTGCTGATCACATTCAACGCATAGGGCTGATTGATGTCACCCAGCCGGACCGTCGCATCCAGCCGCAGGCTAAGGTTCTTTGTCGCCTGTATGTCAAGGTTGGACCGGACATTGTAGCGTTTGTAAAAATAATTGCTGTTGACCCCGTCGGAATTGGTGGAGAAATTTCTGACGCTGCCGTTCTGCGTAAAGGCGCCGCCTGAAATAAAATACCTGACGTGGGAAGTACCGCCGGAGATGTCCAGGTTGGCATTGGCCTGCAGGGAATAGGGCCGGTTGATCTCCTTATACCAGTTGACATTGGGATGGCCATAGGGGTCGTTGCCGCTCTTAAACGCATCCAGATCGGCCTGGCTGAACTGAGGTGCGATGCCGTCATTGGCATAGGCTTCATTCACCAGTACGGCCGTATGGTAAGCGTCCAGGAATTTGGGTGTCCGCACCGGCGCCTGCCCCCCACCCTCGAGCCGTACGTTGAACTTCGGCTTACCGGCAGCGCCCCTGCGGGTAGTAACGATCAGTACGCCGTTCGCGCCCTTGATCCCATAGATCGCGGTGTTGCTGGCGTCCTTCAGGATAGAAATGCTTTCGATCTCGTTTACGTTGATCTGGGCCAATTGTTCGTACGTATACTCTATATCGTCGACGACGATCAGGGGCCGGTTACCGTCGGGATTCAGCGAGCTGACACCCCTGATAAAATAGTCGGAAGCGTCGTGACCCGGCTGGCCCGAACGCTGCTGCGTAAAGAAACCGGGCAGCTTGCCGGCCAGCGCATTCTGCACACTGGACGTAGGCACGTCACGGATCTCGTCGGCATTGATGGTGCTGACGGCGCCCGTATTCGTTATCCGCTTTTTCCGGCCGAAGCCTACCACAACGGACTCTTCCAGTCCCTGCGAGGAATGCTGCATTACGACCTGTACATCGTCCCCCTTTTTAACATTGACCTCCTGGCGCTGGAAGTTGAGATAGGATACGACGATGACATTTGAATTGCCATGGAGCACGATGCGGAACCGACCGTGATCGTCCGCCGCAACGGCATTGGTGGGCTGCAGCTTTTCGACAATGGTCGCCCCGGCCAGGGGCCCGTTGGCGTCCTTGACCGTGCCGGTCACGACCCGGGCCTGGGCAAAGGCCAGACCGGGCAACAGTGCCAGCAGTGAAAAGAATATGAGCTTATTCATATGGAGAAAAAATTAGATTGTTAGGATTACCATTGAGGGTTTTGTTTCATCTGGCCGTTCTTGATCGCTTCGCTGTACGGGATGGGATACAGGTACATCTGCGGATCTTTGAAGACGGTGGTCAGGACCGGCGTAGGATTGTAAAAGAGCTGGCCGCTGCTGGACTGCTGCAGATCCAGTCCCCGGAGGGGAGCGCTGTTGTATACCTGCGCGGCAATCTTCCAGCGCCGGATATCCCAGTAACGCTGTTCCTCAAACGCCATTTCCAAACGCCTCTCCTTCCGGATGAAATTCCGCATATCATCCTGGCTCATTCCCTGCGGAACGCCGTAGGTATTGTCGGCCGACAATATGCCTGCCCGCTTGCGCAGGTCGTACAGCACGTTGTATACATCGGCCGCAGGCCCGGAAAATTCGTTGGCGGCCTCTGCATAGTTCAATAGAACGCCGGCAAGACGGAAATAGGCCCAGTCGTGATAGGTAGCCGAGTAAGTCGGCGGATTGGCGGATACGCTCTCGAAGCTGCCCATGAATTTGCGCATATAGTAGGACGTTTTCGTCTGCTGTACGGAGCCGCCTGGTTTGTCGGCGCCTCCGGCATAGGTCTGGACAGCCCTGTTCAGCCAGAGCGATCCGTTGTGAAATACCGTCAGATCGAGGCGCGGATCGCGGTGATCGTAAGGTTGATCCGGGTTATAGTGCGCGTTGGGGTCCGTGATGGCCAGGCCCGAATCGGTAGGGAAAGCTTCCACCAGGTTCTGCGTGGGGCTGGTAGCACCATTGCCGCCGACCGAACTGAAGCCAACAGGAGCATTTGCATTCTCTACGCTGTTGTTGCTGCCATTCTGGAACCAGCAAATGATCTCGGTGTTGCTGCCTACCGGGGATGCCTGGGTGGTGAATACGTCGTTGAATTTCGGCATCAGTTGATATTCATTGAGGTCGATCACCGCCTTTGCTGCATCGGCAGCCAGCTTCCAGCGATTGGCGTCATGGCTGCCGTATCCCGTCAGGGGATTGGAGGGATCGATATTGCCGCCATTGAAAAGGGGGCTTGCCGCGTAGAGCAGCACTTCCGACTTCAAAGCCATGGCAGCGCCCCGTGTGATGCGGCCATAGGAGGACGAGTTGACCATTGCGGCAGTCCGAAGACTGTCCCTGATGTCGTCGCATTCCGACACGATGTAGTTTACACAATCCCCAAAGCTGTTCCTCGGCAGCTGCACATCATCGGTGATCTGGCGGATGTCGTCTCCCAGCAAGGGAACACCTCCATAACGTTTCACCAGCTGCCAGTAAAGCCAGGCGCGGAGCCAGCGGGCCTCACTGCGGTATGCCGACCTGGCGGGGCGGCCATCGGGCAGTTTTTCCAGCATCGGGACCCGGAGAATATAAACGATAAAGACCGTGGCATTCCGGATGGCTGTGTAATTCCGCGTCCACATATCATCTGCATTCGTCTGCGCGGCAGAATATGCTCCGGTCGCCAGGGCCTGGACCGATGGAATACCGGAGGCCGAGGAGATGGCATCATCGGAGGCGGCGTCCAGATAGGCGCCGCCGATCCGGTTGTGCCCGCTGTAAAGCGCTTGCTGATAAGTGGTGAGCAGGTAAGACATCGCTTGTTTGCCCAGGGAATCCCGCGGATCAAAAGCCAGGTCCAGCGTCACCTGTTGACCCAGGGGGACACTTTCATAAGACTTCTGGCAGGAAGAGAAAATTCCGCACAGCATTGTCGTAGCGATCGCTGTATGAATAAGATGTTTCATGTTGTTTAGAGTTTGACGGTGACCCCGGTGTTGATAACTTTTTGCATCGGATAGCTGGGAAAATTGACCTCGGGATCGATGCCCTTATAAGCCGCGTGCGTGAACAGGTTCTGCGCATTGGCAAAAACCCGGATACCCCTTAGCTTCAGTTTTCTGATCCAGGTATAGGGAAGGTTATAGCCCAGGTCGACATTCTTTATCCGGATATAGTTGCCATTGCGGAGGAAGAAGGAGCTCGATTGGAACAGCGGTGCATAGTTGTAGCCATTACCGCCGGCCGTCAGTCTCGGATAGATGGCCGAAGCCGCAGCCTCGGGTATCCATCGTCCTGTCGCCTGGAGATAGGCCTGGGAATAGCCGTTGTTCTGTCCCTGGAAACCGGCGTCGGTGTAACTGTTTGCCACATATTGTTCGCGGTTGGCCGCTCCCTGGAACAATACGGTAAGCTCAATGCCTTTATAGCTGACACCCGCGGTGAGACCATAGTAGATCGAAGGTCTTTCTTTCCCAATGGGAGCCACGTCGAACTGATCGATCATACCGTCGTGGTTGAGGTCTTTGTACTTTATATCGCCGGCATGCGGTGTATAGCCCGCGATCGTCGGTGCGGCGGCTGCATCCTCTCCGGACTGGAACAGCCCGTCAGCGATGAGACCGTAGCGCTGCCCCACAGGATGTCCCGTATGGACATTCCAGGGATATTGCTGGTATTGCTCGTCCATGAATATCACCCTGGACTTCTGCAGGGAACCGTTGGCCGTGACAAAATAATTAAGGTCGCCCGCATGGTCCTGCCAGGTCAGCGTAAGTTCCGCACCTTCATAGAGATCGATGCCGATGTTTTCGACGGGGTATCCGGAACCGATCAGTGCGATGCTCCTGCCCCGGGTCTGCATTACGTCGAAATACCGTTCGTGATAATAGTCGGCCGTCAATTGCAGGCGATGATGCAGGACCGAAACGTCGATGCCGGCGTCCAGCTTGTCGGCGCGTTCCCAGGTGGCATTGACATTGGCAAGTACCTGACTTCCGGGATTGCCCTGCTCTGCCAGGCCCCCGCCGTTGGGATAATTGCTGCCGATCGGATAAGTCCCCGCCACCCCGCTGAAATGCTGGCGCCAGACGAAATAGCCGTAATTGTCCACATTCGCATTGCCCGTCCTCCCATATGTCACCCTCAGCTTCAATTGATCCAGCCAGCGGGACTGGGAGCTAAGCCAGCTTTCCTTTGCCATATTCCATCCGATCCCTCCGGCGTAGAACAGGCCATACTGGTGACCGGGAGCAAAACGGTCGTAGCCGCTGCAGGTGAGGCCGCCTTCAGCAAAATATCTTTCGTCGTAATTATAAGAGGCCCTGGCGCCATAGTTCGTCAATGCCGAAGGGATGTCGTAGTTAAGCAGGGCGTTCTTTTGATCGAACATCACCATCCCGCTGACCGAGTGGGGGCCGAACTGGCGGTCGTAGCCGGTCGACAGCTGTACAAAACGATACCTGGCCCAGGAGGTGTTAGTGAAATCGTTCTTCTGATTCACAGTACTCCCATAACGGTGGTAACTGGTGTCCCCTGATGCAGCAACAGACTGCGAAAAGACGGGAGCCTGCTTGCTCCGGTCCTGGTTGGTGGCCTCCTGTACGGATACATTCCCTTTTGCTTTCCCCCACCAGCCTTTCACCCATTTGTCGAATTTGTAGTTCAGGTCCAGGTTGGCCATAACGTCGCGGACATGATCGGCCATATAGCCGGAGCCTACCGTCTGCGCCATGAGGTTCTGTGTATAATTGTTATTTCCGCCGAATGACTTATCCGGGTTGTAGACCGGGTAGGCATTGTCAGGCGTGGTCATGAGATTCTGTAATATCGCGGAGGTCGTGGCGCCGGGCTGGTTGCCGTCCTGGAGACGGCCAAAGATCTGCAGACCGACATTGAAGTCCTTGTTCACATCGATATCGATCTTCGAATTGACCACATATCTTTTCAGCTCCGCGTTGGTATTGTAAGGATTGGCGCCCGAGCTCACGAACAGCCCCTGCTGATCCATGTAGTTAAGACCTACCACATAACGCGCAGTGCTTCCACCGCCGGTGACGTTGAGATTATAACGGTTGAGCCGGGCGTTATCGCGCAATATGGTCTTATACCAGTTGACGTCGGGGTGACCGATGGGGTCGGTGTGATCGCGGTAAGCCGCGAAGTCGGCGGCGGTATAGGCAGGCGCTTTGCCGTCATTCAGCAGGGCCTCGTTCAGCAAATAAGCATACTGGTGAGCCGGCAGGGGCGAAGGTATCTTTATCGCCGACTGAACGCCTGTCTCCGCCGTAAACTCAACGCGCGGAGGGCCGGCGACGGGCTGCCTGGTCGTGACGATCAATGCACCGCGCGCGCTGTTCTGCCCCAGCAGGATCGTCGAAAGCGGATCTTTCAGAACGCTGACAGACTCGATACTTTCCGGATCGAGCGAGTAAAACTCGCGCTGCACACCGTCGACGATGGCGATGGGAGACTGCCCCAGGCTGGCATTGTGGCCCCTCAGCCGGATATTGAATTCGGTATTGTCGGTGGGACCCGCACCGCTGGTGTTGTTAGGGATATTACCGACAAAGATATCTACGCTGATCAGGCTATTGGTCAGCGGTGTATAGAACCCGCTGGTCTGCCGGACATCCAGCCCCGCCAGCCGACCCGGCAGCGCATAGGTATAGGATGAGGCCGGGGTGCCGCCGAGCTCACCGGCGCCTATCGTCGAGATAGAACCCAGAAAGGATTGTTGATGGGCCTTCCCGTACAACACGTTGATGGGCTGAACGGCATTGTAGGCAACATAGATCGTGTCACCGGAAGCCCTGGCGCCAGGATCCGGTGCGGCAGTTTGCCGGAGGTAGCGCGCCGGCATCCGCACCAACAGCGGGCCGGCCGATCCGGCCCTGATCTCGGTAGTATTGAAGCCGCTGTGCTCGAAGACCAGCACGGCGCCGGCCCCGGCGGCAATCCCGAAACTGCCGTCGCTGGCTGAAACGGGCCCGGTCTTTTGACCTTTTATATGGATCTGTACTCCCTGTAAAGGATATCCGAAGTCATCCAGGACGGTGCCTTTGACAGATGCCTGGGCCAGGCTTATCCGGGGAACGGCTATGCAGAGCAGTATGGTAATTATTCGATTCATTATTGGCATTTGAAGGTGTAGATAAAGGGATCCTGGGTGCCGGCATAGCCCACTTTGCTGCCGCCCGTGGCATCGGTGAACCAATACCGCAGACCGGTGAGATACTGGTTGTCATTCAGATCGAATAGCTTCCTCGGCCATATGTCCTTTCTCCATTTGTTCAATCCCAGCGCGGTCATTTTGGTCTGATCGGTTTGTGTGCATACGCTCAGACTGTCTCCTCCATCGGTGATGCCGGATATGCACAGGTATACCTGCGAAGCATTGTCCAGCGGGGTCGGCTGGACGCCGCCGTCAAAAGTGAGCGAAACGATATCGTTATCCAGTGAAGTGCGTGGATCGACGTTTGCCAGCTGCGGATTACAAAAATCGATCAGGTCGCCGGCGCCGATGGACTGAAAACAACCGGTGAACCTGGAACCATATCGGTCTGACGAACTTAGGCCATCAACGCTGTTGGCCACGCAATACCCGAGCTTGAATAAAAGATTGTCGGGGCTCGATTTGATCTTGATGCTCACTGTTGCATGGATGGTGGCGTTTCCTGCCACGGAATAGCTGCTGTTGGAATAAAAGGCCACCCATTCATAGTCAGGAAGCAGGTTGCCCCCGTTGCCGATCTTACCGGCCAGGTAAGTGGGCCAGTCCAGGCCACCGCCGTTGGGCGCAGCCGTTCCCGCAGGGATCACTGTCATACCCTGATCGCCTGAAGTGATATCGCTGGTAAAGGTGATGATGGCATTTTGCGCCGCTTTCCAGACTTTGGGTACCAGGACCGCCACCATAAAATTCTGGGTTTGCGACGTATTTGTCGTTATCGTCACGTTCAGCGTCACCGGCAACAGATCGCCGGCGTTGATGGAGGAAGGCTGAACGATACTGTCGATCGTCATGCTGCATCCAACCAGCACCAGCAGCAGCAATCCGCCGACAACCTTCCAGGCCACGCCCGCTATCCTGCGGAGCTTCCCGGATCTTCCCTGTTTAATATTTTTGTTTTCCATTAATTCGCTTTTTGGAGGGTATACTGATAGGAGTTTTGACTGCAGCCGGGGCTGAAGGTGATGATCAGATTGCGCTGACCGTTGGTGACGGGATAGAGCAGCGGTGATCTTTTCGCAGTGCTGTCGGCCGGCTGGAAACTGATGCTGAACGGATAGGTTGGATCGTCAAAGGCCCATTTTCCATTCTTGCTGACGATGAAGGGCACCAGGCTGTCGATGGTATAGCTGCTGTCCGAAAAATGGATCCGGAAATGCGAAAAGTCAAACCTTGTCGTGAGATCCGTCCCGTTGCGGGAGGCTTTGATGATCTGCCAGTTCCCGCTGAGCTGTTTCACCGGCTCGCCGGGAAGGATCAAATGTTCGGGCTTACAGGCAAAGAGGCCCGCAGCGCAAATCGTTAAGAGAATGAATAATTTTTGCATATAGACATAATAGTTAGTACAATGGGTTCTGCAGCAGCCCGGGGGATTTGGCGATCTCCGACAGGGGTATGGGCCACAGGTACATTGCTTTGGTAAAATTGTGCTTACGGACGTTGAAGGGTTTATAGGTGATACCGGGGCCGCGGTCGACCTCCATGCCATGCATCATCAGATTGTCTGTCTGCTCCGCGATCATCCAGCGACGGACATCGAAGAAGCGATGGCCTTCGTAGGCCAGTTCCAGCCTTCTCTCTTTCCGGATGACGGCGCGCATCTGCGCCTGGTCCAATCCCGAAGGCAGTGCGAACGGTCGCAATCCGGCCCGCTGACGGATGGCCTCCACCGCCTGGTAGACTTCGGTCGATGGCCCCGTAGCCTCGTTGGTGGCCTCGGCAAAATTTAAGAGGATCTCCGCATAACGGATCAGGGGGAGGACCCTGGAGGCAGTGCTAAGGCTGTTGTTGATGACCGACGGGTCCATCATCTTGTAGATATACAGACCGGTGGGCGTCCCTTTATAGACGGCGTCCCCGCTGGCGGCCACGGGCGGATTGACGCTGGTGTTGACATAAAGCTGCACGGGCGAAGGCTGGTTGGTCCCGAAGGTTACGCGCAGCGTCGAGTCGTGGATGATCGAATAGTTCAGACGAGGGTCGCGGTCCTGGTATGGATTGCCGGGATCATAGCCGGAAGCAGGGTCGGTGATGTCCAGGCCGTTGCTCATCGGAAAGGCGTCCACCATCTCCTGGTAAGGGAATGAACCGCCCGAACCGCCACGGGAAGGCACATCCCAAAGGCTCTCCAGGTATTTATTCTCCCCCATCATATGATTGAGGATATACTCGTTGTTGTAACGCCTGGTGAACAATACCTGGAAGCCGTAACCCAATTCACCCGGTCTCGACGAAGAGTCGACAAACAGCGAATAGGCGTTCAACAGGATGACGGCTTTCGCTGCATCAGCCGCCAGCTGCCAGCGGTTGGGGTCCGCGTCGGGATAAGCCACCAAGGAATCCAGTCCCGGGCTTCCTTGCGCCAATCCGCCGTTGTTGAACAGCGGGCTCGCAGCGTACAGCAGCAGCCGCGACTTGAGCGCCAGGCAGGCGGCCCTGCTGATCCGGCCATATTGTGCGCCTGACCAGGCTACCGGCAGCGCAGCGGCAGCGGCGTCGCATTCGGAAAGCACATAATTGACGCAGGACTTGTAAGCGCTGCGGCTGACATCGATATGGCCGGCGCTTGCATAGATGGTATCGCCGATCAGCGGAACGCCGCCATAGTGCTGCATCAGCATAGCATAGTACCAGGCTCGCAGGAACCGGGCTTCCGCCGCCGCCTGCTGCTTGAGCGCGCTGTTCCAGGGAATGATGGGCAGGTGCTTCAGGAATTGGTTGACCGCCCGGATATTCGAGTAGCCGGTAGCCCATATATCGATGGGAACCACGGTCGGGTTGACCGAACCGGTAGCAAACTGGATAAAGCCGTTGGTGCTGGAAGCGTTCGGTCCTTCCGCTTCGTCGCAGGCTGCCTCCAGTCCGGCCGCGTAGCCGCCGTTGCTGAACCGGCGTGGGTCCTGTGCCAGTCCAATGTTCCCGTAGATGTTGTTCAGGAACTGCATGGCGTTGGAACTGTCCGAAAAAGTTGCCGACTCATCCAGGCTGGTGGTCACCGTCTGGTCCAGAAAACCTGATTTTTTGCAGGAAGGGACCATTGACGCCAACACAAGCAATAAAAGTGTAACACCGATCGTACGGATGAGAAAAGAGAGGCTTTTCAGGGGATATGGTAAAATTGTACAGGCTTTGGCCCGATCTTTCTCCCAAAAAAAGTTGGAGGAGGTGGAAATGGAGGGGGTCGTTCCGGGTGTACCGGCAGTGGTAGACCTAAAAAAATCGCTTAAGTAAAAACACGTAGAGATGGGTCGAAATACGGGAGGAGTTAACCGTTTTAATCTCATATACAAGCAGTTAGAGTGAAAAAATGAGCGCCATTCAACGTTGTTGCCCGTATGAAAGTAGAAAGAAAAACGGTTTTCCGAAATTTTTTACATATTTTTTTAGCTGCAACAAATCCAGTGATGTCAAAATAGTATCATGTTCTCCAGCTTTGGTCTTTTCGTGCTGCTTGCTTTTACCGGCGCTTATTTCGCTTTCCGTTCCGAATACCGGAGGAAGGAGGCGGAAGGGCTGATCCGTCCGCCTTATCCGCATATGGATATTCTTTTGTTTTGGTGCGGGCTCTCCGGCTTTGCCGGCGCCGTCATCTTCGCGAAATTTGAAAAACCCACCTTGTACTATCTCTTTCGTTTTAACGGACTCAATTACTACGGTGCATTGATCACCGGCGCCCTGACCTATTTGTACATCAATAAACGATATGGCATCCGGCCCGTGATAGCCCTGGATATCGGCAGTCCCGGAATGATGCTGGCCTATGCCATCGGCAGGATCGGATGTCACGTCGCCGGCGACGGGGACTGGGGCATCGTCAATGAAAAGCCGCGTCCCGACTGGCTTAGCTGGCTTCCGGACTGGGCATGGGCTTACCGCTATCCACATACCAGCGCACCTGTCTATCCCACATCGATCTATGAGGCGGTGATCTGTTTCCTGCTGTTTTTGGGACTCTGGTCCCTGCGCCGGACCCTAAAAAAACCGGGCCTTCTCTTTGCATTTTTTGCCATTTTCAACGGCGCCGAACGTTTTCTCATCGAATTTATCCGGATCAATCCCCGTATCTCCCTGGGAGGCTGGACTCTAAGCCAGGCCCAATTTCTTGCAGCCGGCTGGGTGCTGACGGGCCTGTTTACGCTGGTCTTTATCGCTAAAAAACCGATTGCCTGCATATGAATCGATATTCCGCCATTTTCGGAGCTATTATTTCCGGCCTGTGCCTTTACTTCGCCGTTTTGCACACGGTGTTTATGCTGTCCTGGGTGGCGTTGGTCCCGGTGCTCGTGGTCGCCCATCGGAAAGGGGAATGGAAAAGGGGCCGTCCCTTTGCCCTTTTCTTTGTGACTGCCCTTACTTTCAGCGCTGGTGCATTTGCCTGGATGATCCCCGGCGCCCAAAGCTTCACCGGCGGGCCCGTTGGTTACGGCATCGCCGCGTTTGGTATTTGCGTATTCATCTTCTCTTTCGGTCTTGCCTCACTGTTATGGGTATGTATTTGGGGGAATGCATTTTTTGCCGCAAGCATCTGGGTGGTGGCCGAAGCGCTGCTGCAGTGGGCGGCCAGGGGAATGCCCTGGTTCCTTTTTCACCTGGGTAATGGCCTTGCGGACAACCTCTATGCTATTCAACCGTTGTCCGTCACCGGTGTATATGGCGCCAGCTGGGTAGTCGCCTGTGTCAACTTTCTCGTGGCCCGGGCGATCGTGCTTCGTGACCGGAAGAAATTCTTCCTCCCCGTTGTGTTGTTTGCCGGCTATATGACGGCCGGCTGGCTGCTGCTGCGGTCTTTCGAAGGGGGTGAAAGGCCGGGAGATTCAGGGACGGTCAGGGTTTCCGGGGATTCAAGGGCCTTTTCCGTTTCCATCCTCAACGAGCAGATCTCTCCTGAAACGCAATGGGACCGGGACAACGGCCGGCAGCTCGTCCGTCAGCTCCTGCAGGAGGAGCAGCTGGCCATAAACCGCAGACCGGCGATGATCCTCTGGCCGGAATCCGCCATACCCTGGACCTATTCACCTGATGACGACCTGGTCCGCGAGCTCCTGCGCCGGTCCGACGCCGCAAACATTACGCATATATTGGGCATGAATACCGCCGCCGGGCCCGGCGTGGTTGGCAATTCCGCCTACTGTATCCTTCCCGGCGGCCGGGTGGCGGGCCGTTACGACAAGAAAACGCCGCTCCTGCTCATCGAGCAGCCCTGGCATCAGTGGCTGATCCCGTTCGTTTCCGCAAACGGCTATTCGGTCGCACCGGGTAAGAGCGACCTACCCTTGCACACGCCATACGGGAATGCCGGTGTATTGATCTGCAATGAATCCACGCTGCCCGATGCCGCCGCGGCCACCGTATCCCGGGGTGCGCAATGGCTGTTCAACCTGAGCAATGACGGATGGTTCCGGGACAATTATCTCGTTCAGCTGCATTTCTCGAATGTGCGGCTCCGCGCCGTCGAAACGCGGAAGGATATCGCCATCAACAGCAACAACGGGACGTCTGGACTCGTCAGCGCTTCGGGGCGCATTGATCTTTCGGACCTCGTCTATATTCACCCCAACGGTGTCTTGACGATCGCGGTCAAATACCCGAACTGGCCGATTTATTTCTGCCTATTAGCCAGTCTCACCATCCTTATCATAAACAAAACTAAATTGCCATGAACTCAAAAGATCTGGTCCTGCTGTGTACACTGTCACTCATCACGGGTACGCAGCTTTTTGCCAATTTCAGCCAGGCGCACTGGCGCTGGCGCAAGGACAACGGTACTGAAACAAAGGCGGGCTGGCATGCTCCGCAAGACTTCCCTTCTACCCTCCCCTTCATCCAGGGGGCGCCGATACGCCTTCGCATCGAGGTCTACAATTCCCTGGGCAACGCCGAAAGAGGAACCGTTAGTCTTCAATACCAGCGCGGCAGCGCGGGCGCGTGGACCACGGTCTCCAACAGCGCTGCTAACGACTTTGTCATGTCAGGCTCCAGTCCCTATGTTACGGACGGGCAGCCCACTACCTCCCTCATCCGGGACGACGGCGCCGGCACTTTCGCGGGCGGCAGGGTCCTCGTCAGTACCTGGCAGTTTGCCGATACGCTGAATGCAGGCTACAAAAAAGAATATGAATGGTGTATCCGGCCGACGGCCACCCTCTCGTTGGACTCGGTCTACCAGTTCCGTTTGACCTTTACCGGTACATCCGATGTCATGAATTATGGAACTCCCGTTCCGGATATGATGTACCAGCCGAACGTGACGATCCCCGGCAATGCCGGAATCTATAAAGATTCCCTGGTAACAGGCTTTTTCGACAGGGACAGTGGATGGATCGCCAGCGACGGCGCCCTTACCATTCCCCTCTCCGACGGACGGGTGTTTTGGGCGATGAACGACAGCTATATCGACCACTTCGATACGGTGGCCGGCACTGCGCCCTGTCTTTTCCAGGTCCGCAATGCCGGATTGGTCCAGCCGCTGAACAACTGGACCTGGACATCCACTTCCACCCGCATCGGCAGCGGTCCCGGCATACCCAGCCTCTTTAAGAACAATAGCAATGACAACTATCTGCTCTGGCCGACGGGCGGTTACCAGCAGGGAGACACTGTGTACGTATATTGCAGCAATATCATGAATTCCAGCGGCGGCCTTGGTTTCACCAGCGGCGGAAACGATTTCCTGGGGAAGATGGTCATGCCGGGTCTTACGGTAACCGGCTTCGACTCCCTGCAAAGCATGCCGAACATGACATTCGGCGTTGGATTTGATACCGATGAACCGGGGAATTATATCTATACCTGGGGGTTGAAAGGCGCATTTATTACCAGCGATATCGTCGTCGCCCGCTTTCCCAGGAACAATCCCCGCGCACACTGGTCGTTCTGGAACGGCACGGCCTGGGATACCGCTGTTTCGCATATCGCCCCTATCACGACCGGCGCCTCCAACGGCGTGTATTGCGCCAAGGTCCGGAACAAGTATGTCCTGTTGAGTACCGAATTCACCGTATCCTGCGATGCCGGCACCCGCATCTATGTCGCCACCAGCGACAGCATTACCGGGCCTTTTACCAACCGAAAAGTGCTCTATACCATCCCTGATAACGTACTTGGTCATACGCCTTTTTTCTACGCACCGGCTATTCACCCGGAATACATCAACTCCAAAAACGAGATCCTGATCACCTATGACATCAATGGATACAGCAATTGCGAACCCGCCTGTATCAACAATGGGTATAACCCCGGCTACTACCGCCCCCGCGGGCTCCGTGTGCCGCTGGCCCTGATCGATTCCGGGATAACCCGGATCCCTTTATCCCTGCCGGCCTCCCACCCTACTCCTTTCGGGGATCGATGGAGGATGGCGGCTTTCCCCAATCCCGCGCACTCCACCTTCACCGTGGCGATCGAAGGCTGCAGCGAGCATATGCTCGATCTTACGCTGCTGAGCTTGTCGGGCAAGGCTATATATTGTAGTCAGGTCCCCGTAACGGGGAGTTATATGACGAAGAATGTTTACCTGCCGGCCGGCCTCAGCAAAGGTCTTTATTTCCTGATCGCACGGGGCGAGCGGTCCTTTCGGTTCGATAAAATAGTACTGGAGTAGGTAAAATAACCCCTATCGGGTATAATACTTGAATTAAAATCAAATTATGTACCCGATCGGGGCGATTTCGTTTAAAATGACTATATTTATACCCGATAGGGATTATTTCGTTAAATCTGATGATATTTAACCCCTATCGGGTATAAAACAATTCAGATGGAAAATTCGAGGTTAGCAGCGTTTATCAAGTATAGCCGGCAGCGATCTGGGATGACGCAGATCGGACTTGCTCAAAAATCAGGTGTAGGGCTCCGCTTTATCAGAGAGCTGGAACAGGGGAAAGAATCTGTTCGCTTGGACAAAGTGAACCAGGTGCTTAGCCTTTTTGGGCACGTGATCGCCCCGGTTACTTCAAAACAATTGGATCCTTATGAAATTCTTTTAACCTATCTAAAAAAAGATGTAAGGATTCAATTGAAAAAAAAAGAAATAGTGTCGGGTACCTTGACAGCTCCTGTCTTTGAAAATGAGCAAATAACCGGATGGCGCTTGAAATTGAGGTCGATTAAAAAAAAGGAAGCAACAACTGCAGGGGCCTTCGATGAAGCCATGATCAACCACGCTGATATTGAGGAAATAAGTGAAAGTCTAATATGAGAAAGGAAGGAAAAGTATATTATAAGAACACCGAAGCCGGAATTGTATGGCAGGATGAAAACGGGTATGGCTTCCAGTATACAGAGCAGTACCTGCAAACAGAAGGTAATTCACCTGTGAGTCTGACACTGCCAATCAGGAAAGAGCCATACATAAGTAATACAATGATCCCCTTCTTTGATGGGATAATCCCAGAAGGCTGGCTATTGGAACTGACGGTCAAAAACTGGAAGATTAACAGGAATGACCGAATGGAGATCCTATTAACTGCATGCAAAGACTGCATTGGTGCAGTAAGCATTGAACGAATTCAAAGTATAGAAGACAATGAAAACTAAAAGATGTCTATATTGCTATAAGCCCTTAACAGGGGAAGAAGCCGATTTTCACACGACATGCAGTAAGAGAATGTTTGGCACCCCAATTCCCCCCGCATTGGAATACACTAAAGAAAATATGGAGGAACTTGCCCGGCAGATCATTATCAGGAGCGTAACTTTAACCGGGGTGCAATCAAAGTTATCCCTCACTATAGAGCCTCAGCCAGATGATCCTAAAAGATCCAGGTTTACAATTGTAGGACTATGGGGTAACTATATTCTGAAGCCGCCGTCTTCTCAATTCCCTAACCTTCCGGAAAATGAGGATCTGACTATGCATTTGGCCAGCATTTTTGGTATTCCAGTTGCAGAACATTGTTTGCTGCGTTTAGCATCCGGAGAGTTGGCCTACATTACAAAGAGGTTCGATAGATCAAGTGATGAGAAACTGGCAATGGAAGATATGTGCCAGCTGACAGAAACCCTTACGGGTGACAAATACAGAAGCTCCATGGAAAAAATTGGAAAGCATATCGAAAAATATTCTTCGCAATCCGGCCTGGACAAAGTGACCTTTTTTGAGATGGCCCTTTTCTCATTTCTTACCGGCAACGCTGATATGCACCTAAAGAATTTTTCATTACTGACAAGCGGAGACAACCGGGTACAGCTGTCGCCTGCATACGATATGCTAAATACCAAACTGGCAATGCCAAAAGATCATGAAGAACTGGCGTTAACGCTAAATGGCAGAAAAAGAAAATTAACCAGGGCGGATTTTGACCGCTTCTCACAGTCCTTAGGTATTCCCGAAAAAGTAATAAAAGGGATCTTTGGATCGTTCGCCGCGCAAATATCAAAAGCCGACGAATTTATCCGCAATTCTTTCCTAAGCCCGGAAGACAAGGCGGAATACATGACCTTGATGCAGGAAAGAGCGGCGCGATTGGGTCTCCTGCCTTAATGCAGATCCCTCTTTACGTCCGACCCCGACCCCCCGCGTAATATATCCATATCCGCGCCCAGGTGCGCCTGCTGCACATGATCAATATACAGCCTTACGTACCCTCTTGCCGTCACAGGTTCCGGGCGCACCCACCGGGCTTTTCTCGCGGCCAGCTCTTCATCGGGAACATCCAGGTGCAGCCGCCTGGCGACCACATCCAGCTCTATCATGTCCCCGTCCTGCACCAGCGCCAGCACGCCCCCCACCGACGATTCAGGCGACACATGCAATACCACCGTACCGCCGGCCGTACCGCTCATGCGCCCGTCCGAAATGCGCACCATATCTTTTACGCCCTCTTTCAGCAGCCGCATGGGCAGGTCTACATTGCCCACTTCGGGCATGCCGGGATAGCCCACCGGCCCTACGCCTTTCAGTACGATGACGCAGGACCCGTCTATTTCCAGGTAAGGATCATCTATACGTGCATGATAGTCTTCCATACTTTCGAATACCACCGCTCTTCCGCGGTGCTTCAGCAAATGCGGAGATGCGGCGGAAGGCTTGATGACGGCGCCCTGCTCGCACAAGTTGCCTTTCAGCACGGCCATGCCGGCTTCAGGCTGCAGGGGACGCTCCAGCGGAGCGATGACATCGGGGTTGTAACAGGGTGCGACGGCGCAATTGGCGCCGAGGGTTGCGCCGTTGACGGTGAGGGCATCGTTGTGCAGGTGGGATTGCATTTCCCGGATGATCACCGGCAGGCCGCCGGCATAATAAAAATCCTCCATCAGGTATTTGCCCGAGGGCTTCAGGTTCAGCAACAGGGGCACTTTACTGCCGATGGCATCGAAATCTTCCAGCGACAGCGGCACACCTATCCGTCCGGCAATGGCCAATAAATGAATAATAAAATTGGTCGAACCGCCGATGGCCGAGTTAACGACGATGGCATTTTCAAAAGCCTGGCGGGTGAGTATGCGGGAAAGCTTCAGGTCTTCCCGCACCATTTCAACGATGCGGCGGCCGCTGAGCTGCGCCATCACTTTCTTTCGGGCGTCCACTGCGGGAATGGCGGCGGCTCCGGGGAGGGTCAATCCCAGCGATTCCGCCATGCAGGCCATGGTGCTGGCCGTACCCATCGTCATGCAGTGTCCCTGGCTGCGGGCCACGCCGGTCTCCACTTCACGAATATCCTGTTCCGTATAATTTTCCACTCCCTGTTTCTCTTTGATCAGCCAGTTGAAGGAACCGCTGCCGATGCATTCCCCGCGAAAACGACCGTTCAGCATGGGGCCGCCGGGCACTATAATCGTAGGCAGGTTCACGCTGCAGGCGCCCATTAAGGTGCTGGGAGTGGTCTTGTCGCAACCAGTGAGGAGCACCACGCCGTCGACGGGATTGGCGCGGATGCTTTCTTCCACGTCCATGCTGGCCAGGTTGCGGAACAGCATCGAGGTCGGGCGCATCACCGTCTCGCCCAGCGAAGTAACCGGGAATTCCACCGGGAAGCCACCGGCTTCCAGCACGCCGCGTTTTACCACCTCGGCGAAATCCCTCAGGTGCCCGTTGCAGGGCGTCAGCTCACTCCAGGTATTGCAGATGCCTATTACCGGTCTGTTCACAAAATAATCATCAGGATAGCCCTGGGTATGGAACCAGGACCGGTGCACAAATCCCATCTTGTCCGATTTGCCGAACCAGTCGTAACTTCTCAGCTTCTTTTCGTTGCTCATGATTCAAGTCTTATGGTTTATCCCACCACACCCGCGTGCTCAGTTTGTCGGCGCCCTGGCTTGCGATCGCCTCATTCACGTTGGTGGTATTGACGCTCAGCTCCGAAGTAGGATAGGTAAGCCTCCTGATGAAAGTGCCGTTGGGTACATCCGGATTATTGGGCTGGCCGTAAGGATTGGGCGTCAGAGCGGGATATCCGCTTCTTCTGAAATTGGCAAAGGCTTCCGGGCCATTTAAGAAAGAAGCGATCCAGTACTGCGTATTGATCTGTTCCAGCTCATTGCCCGCCGTCAGCGGGTGGGCGGTGACATAATTATCGCGGTCAGCGCCGGCAACAGCTGAATTGAGGTCATAAAGGGCCATCTGGTCCATATGTGCCTTGATACCGTCGGAGAAATATTGATCTGCGGTACTGGTGGTGATCCATCCCCTGAAGCGGGCTTCGGCCAGCAGCAGGTTTGTCTGGGCGGCGGTGACCAGGAACACGGGCGAGAATGTTTTCACCATTCTCCGGCGATCCACCTGGCTGTAATCGTAGAAGCTCTTGAGCCCGTCCGCCAGGGCGGCGGCTACGATCGTGCCATTGTCCTTCCCGATAGGCATGCCTATTTGTTTCGCCGGGTCCGTGCTGCCGATGGCCACCGTTTGAGCGGCCCCGCTGGTAGCGCCCACATACCGTATGGCAATGGACTGTAGCCGCGGATCACTCGTGCTCTTCAGCTGGTCCACGAAAGGCTTGGTAAGGTAATAGTTCGCCGCTTCGCTGCCGTTGAGCGTGCCGCCGATGGGTTGCGTAAAATTGGCGTCATGACGTATATAGGCATTGTCGGCATTGTCGGTGATAACGCCCCCGGCAGCGGCGGCCTGCACGGTGCTCTGTGCTTTAGCCGCGTCTATTTTGATCAACCGCATGCCGGCACGCAACAAAAGGGAATTGGCGAACTTCTTCCACTTGCCTATATTGCCCGCATACAGTACATCCCCGGTCTCAATGGTGCCGGCAGTGCTTAAAGCGGCCGCCGCCTCCGTCAGCTCCTGGATGATCTTCGGGTAAATATCCTGCTGCTTGTCATATTTGGGAAAGAGGATACCGTCGGAATAACCAGCGCCTCCTTCCGTATAAGGTATCTCGCCGTATTCATCCGTCAGGATCATGAAAGTATACGCCTGGTAAATGCGCGCCATATTATACAGATTGCTCCTCAGCGCATCGTCCTTCGAACGCATCAGGGCATCGTGTGTATTCTTGATCACGCTTTGATAATAGGCCGCCCACAAGGGCTGCGAGGTCACATCCCGGCTGTCCTGGTTGAAATTGGCGCCTGCCAGCACCCCGCCGTTAGGCGTAACCATCTGCTGCACGATACCAACGTCGAATACCAGCGATTTCGCGGGAAATGAAGTATTGATGACAGCCTGGTTCAACAACAAGGCAGGGTCGAGCAAAGTAGCATTTGCCCTGTTGACATTCAGGTCCGACAAACCTTTTTCACAGGCAGCCATCGTGAATAGGAATACAATAGTTAAACTATAGTTGAAGATCTTTTTATCAACGTTCATATACGTTTTTTTAAGGAGTTGATGAATCTTCGATTTCATGGTCGAAAGTGTTAGAATTTAACATTCAGGTTCAATCCAAAACTACGTGTGGTCGGCAGGCCGGGCGATTCAAGCCCTACCTGGTTGTCCGAGCCAAAACCAAACGTCTCAGGGTCGATGTTGTCCACCCATTTCTTGATGAGCAGCACATTGTTGGCGACAAGGTCGAGCTTCAATCCCTTGATAGGCCATTTGGCAGGGACATATTTGGTTAGATCATACCCCACGCTCACCTGGCGCAGCTTCCAGTAGCCGCTGTTGTAGATCACGGGTTCCACGATCTGCTGCGAGCGAAGATGTTCCCAATAGGTCTGTACAGCCGCCACCGCCGTATTGGGGTTGCCGCCGGCATCCACGCCCACACCTTTCACGCCCCCGACACGGCCTTGCAGCGTCATTTTGTGCAAGCCGTGCCGTACCGCATTGAAATTGGTGCCCGACAGTAGTTTACCCCCCAGCTTGTAATCTATGAAGACGGTGAGGTTGATGCCCTTGTAATTGAACGTGTTCAGAAAGCCGCCTACCCATTTGGGCAGGGCGCTGCCAAACAATACAAAGCCGGTCGTACGCTGTGGCAGGCCGTTCGATTGAAATATCATTTGTCCCTTCGCATCGCGTGCATATCCGTATCCCGCGATCTGCCCGATCTCCTGCCCTACCACCTGTCGTGTCTCGCCATTGAAGACATGCGTGCCCGTGGTGATGCGCTCGCCCGGCGTGCTGGTGATGATGCTCAGCACCTTGGTTTTGTTGTAGGAAGTATTGGCCGTGAATTCCCATTTGAAAACCCTGGTTTGCACAGGCACCAGGTTCAGCATAGCCTCAAAACCATAATTGCGGCTTTTACCGCTGTTGATCGGCCTGTTGAAATAGCCCGAGGCGTCGGAGATCTGCACCAAAACGATCTGGTCTCTCGTGATCTTCCGGTAAGCGGCCAGGTCTATATTCACCCGGCTGTTGAACATCCGCAGCTCCAGGCCGACCTCTGTCTCCGATACACGGCTGGGTTTCAGATTGGCATTGGGCAACGTGGTGCCCGTCACCCCGTTGCTGATATTGCTCGTACCCACCGGTACCGCTACGCCGCTGGGGTTGTTGATAAAGTTCGCATTTGCCGTATAGAACAGCTGGTCAGAATACGGAGCCACATCACCGTCACTGCCTACTTCCGCATATCCCAACCGTATTTTGCCGAAGTCCAGCCAGCCTGCGTTTTGGAGGTGCTCCGAGAAAACATAGCTGCCGGATACCGATGGATATAAGATGCTCCTGTTCGCCGGCGCCAGTGTGGAGAACCAGTCGTTACGCACGGTACCATTCAGGTAGAACGTCCTTTTCCAGTTGAGCTCCGCAGAACCATAGAGCGAGTTGACGCCCTGTTCCATCAACGTATATACGGGGTCTTTCCCCCGCCCGTTCTGCACCGTGTATAGGCCCCTGGTGATAAAGTCCGTTACTACCACGTTGTTGATGTCGGACCGTTTGCGCATGCGGTTGCCGCCGCCATTCACGTTCACCTCCAGGTCGCCGAACTTCTTGTTGGCATTCACGAGGAAATCCAGGTTCGTTTCGCGGAACCGGCGCGATTCCTGGGTGTATACGCCGTTCACGAAGCCCGGAGGCGCCGCCGCCCTCGAAGCCTGGCCGGTGGGGAAGTTATTGACGTCTTCATCGCGGCTCCAGTAATCCTGTCCAAAGCGGCCCTGCAGGCTCAGCCAGGGCAGGATGTTATATTTCACGGCCACATTCCCGAAAAGGCGGTCGCGTTTGATATTGTGGAACTGTTCTGCCATCACCCAGTAAGGGTTGGTGCGGTTCATGAACCTGGACCAGACATATTCATTGCCCGCCGCATTGTATTTGTTGGCGTCGAGCACGCTCAACGGCATGGACGTCGACAAGGCCATCAACGTAGTAGGAATGGAATTGTCCTGGTTGGCTATATTCGGCGGGTTCTTATTGATCTCCCTGGAATAATTGACGTTGCCGGACAGCAGCAATTGCTCGGACAGGTTATAGCTGAAGCCCAGGTTCATGGATTTGCGGTTGAACGAATTGTTAGGCATGATACCTTTGTTGTCCGTATTGTTCAGCGAAAGGCGCAGGCCCCCTTTGTCACCGCCGGTCTCAAAAGCCACTGTATTGGCCACATTCTGGCCATGACGGAAGAACTTGGGGATCCGTTTACCCTGCGGTTGATAAGGCACGGTAAGATTATTGAACAGGACCTGCGTCACACCCGGCGCAAACTTTTCCCCGAAAGACCATTCTCCCGAAGTAGGATTGGCCGTCGTTGGACGGACGCCATTCTCGCCCTGGCCGTATTCCTGCTGGTAATTGGTGTAATCCAGCGGCGATTCATTCGTATAGTTCACGTTATAAGTGACGCCGATACCCTTCGTCTTTCCGCGCGTTTTCGTCGTGATCATGATCACCCCGTCCTTTGCGCGAGAGCCATAAAGCGCCGAGGCCGGCGCTCCTTTCAATATCGTCATGCTCTCGATATCGTCCGGGTTGATGCTCGACAGACCGTCGCCGCCGTCAGCAAATACGCCGCCGCCTTTTACGGAGATCGTATTGTCGTTGAAATTGGTATTGTCCACCGGGACGCCATTGATGACGATCAGCGGGTTATTCTGCCCGGAAAGGGACGATTGCCCGCGGATGCGTATCTTCGAGGAACCGCCAGGCCCTGTGCCCAAAGTCGAAATGTTTACCCCGGCCACCTTGCCCTGTAAGGCATTCATCACATTGCTGGTGCGGTTCACAGACAGCTCTTCCGGCTTAACGTTGGTAGCGGCATACCCCAATCCCCTGGATTGTCTCTTGATCCCAAGGGCCGTTACGATCACTTCGTCCAGGTTCCGGTTGTCGGCCGTCATGGATACATTCAATACCGTACGGCCTGCAATGCCCACTTCCATGACCTTGTACCCCACTGAGCTGAATACAAGCGTGGCATTGCCCGCGGCAGGCAGACTATATCTGCCGTCATTGTCCGTAGTAGTTCCCTGTGAAGTGCCTTTTACGATTACGGAAACACGTGGAATTTTTATACCTGTTACATCCGATACCGTACCTGTAACCGTCTGCGCATGTGCGGCAGAAAATAATAAAAGAAAAACGCAAAGCAGCCATAATCTGGTGAGGCCAGGAGGCGTGCCATTGGTGTGCTTTTTCATATAGCCAGTTTGTTTTGATGAGAAATCGTTATGAGCGGCAAATTACCAGCATTTACGGGCAAAAACTACCAAAATAAAACAGTGTTGAATTTTGTACATACTTACTAAATAAATTTCTTAAGATTGTACTGGGGTCAGAGCAAGCCATATGAATCAATTTGTGCTACAACAAGGTATATCGGCCGAATTGCGCCCGTTCCCATATATACTGGAAATGGGCGCGAAAAAAAATGGCTCTATCCAACCCAACACTTTTCCCACCACTACCACGGAAGGCATCAGGATCTATTATATCATAGAAGGCAGGTTCGAGTGGCATATCGCTCACCAGCCCTATAGCTTTTACCCCGGCGATGTAGCCCTGGTGCTGCCCGGCAGTCCGTTGGGCAGCGACAACGGCATATTGGAGATCGGCTCCTTTACCTGGATCCACCTGCGCATGCAAAAGGCGGCGAATGGCCATATGCTGCCCGGTAAATGGAGCGGCCTGTCGGAAAGCGAAGGCGCCGCTATCGGCAAGATATTGTCATTGAACAGCACGCCAGCGTTATCCCGGTTCGCTGAAGCCGGTAAGATCCTCAAATACATACACACCGAACTGTTCAGCCAGGAGATAGGTTACCAGGCGCGCATCAATCACCATGTTGCGGGGCTGCTGATACAGTCCGCCCGGCAAATGACCAGGCAAAACTATTCCGGCCGCGACTTCCCGAAAACATTCATGCACCTGGAAGAGATGTTGCGCCAAAACCTCGCGCATCAATGGACAGTAGAAGAAATGGCCGCCATGGTCGGACTGAGCACTACCTTGTTCAACGAAAGAGTAAAAAGCTATTCCGGATTTTCACCCATCAATTACCTGATCAATCTCCGGATCTCCGAAGCTATCAAGTTGCTGAGGCGGCCGGAGATCAGCGTAACAGATATTGCGCTGGACACGGGCTTCTACTCGTCCCAGCATTTTTCCACCACATTCAAAAGGCTCACGGGCTTCAGGCCCAGTGAATTTAGAAAAAATCATTTGCGAAATAAATAAGTAATTATATGAAATGCATCATCACAATTGAGTTAGGGACCAACGGCGTGAGGGTGTTCGCCTTCGAACTCAATGGCCGTGTCATCGGTTCGATGAAGGGCTACCACCCTACATTTCATACGGAACCCGACAAGAGCGAGCAGGACCCCGAGCAGATATTCATTACCACGCTTTACCTGCTGAAAAACCTGCTGAACGAATATATCCATCCGAAAAAGCACAAAGTCGCCTGCATTTGCTTCAGCGCTTCCATGCACAGCGTACTGGCCGTCGATAAGAACGGGAGCCCGCTCGGTTATGCTATTACCTGGGCTGACAACCGCGCCAAGAAAGAATCGGAGGAATTACGTCATTCGGCACTTGGCAGGAGCCTGTATGCGGCCACAGGCACGCCCATCCACCCCATGTCGCCCCTGCTGAAAATTGCCTGGATCAGGCACCGGGATAAAGAGCGCTTCAGGCTGACCAGTAAATTCCTGTCCATCAAGAGTTATATCGTTCACCAACTGACCGGGGAGTACATGATGGATTACAGCATTGCCTCGGCCACCGGTCTGCTGAATATTCACAAGGTTGCCTGGGAAGCCGATGCTTTGAAGTTTGCCGGTATCACCGCCGACAGGCTCCCCGACCTGGCGCCCGTATTTACCAGCGCCGGCCGGCTGAAAAAGGCTTACCAGCAGTCGCTGGGACTGCCCGCCGAAACGAAGGTAATCATCGGCTCCAGCGATGGCTGCCTGGCCACCTTGGGGGACGGGATAAAAGGCGAAGGGAAGGCCACCATCACCATTGAAGACAGCGGGGCTGTGAGGGTAATGGGCCCCACTGTATTGAAAGACGAGCAAATGCGTTTCTTCAACTACCTCCTTACCGAAGACTGCTATGTATCCGGCGGACCTACGAACAATGCCGGAAATATTTTTGAATGGTTCACGCGGCAGTTCGGAGATTTCTCACATCCGTACGATATGGAGAACAGCATGCGAGAGCTGATAGAAGAAGCGTCCAAAGTGCCGGCCGGGTCTGACGGGCTGTTGTTCCTGCCTTATCTGCTGGGCGAACGCGCCCCTATCTGGAACGCCGACGCCCGGGGCGCCTATTTCGGACTGAACATCAAGCATGAACGCAAACATTTCGTAAGGGCTACCATCGAAGGCATATTGTACGAAATATACAGCATCGGTAAAACCCTCGGTGAGCAGCGCACGATCAAAAGCCTTTCGGTCAACGGTACATTCGGCACGATACCTTTCTGGACCCAGATGATCTCCGATATGTTCAACCGCCCCGTCCGCCTGCGGCAGCGGTCGCACAGCGTAAGTTTCGGCGCCTTCCTGCTGAGCGCCACCGAAATGGGGATCTACCGATCGCTGGATGAAGCGGCCCGGACCGTCGAGCTGCCCGATGTATACAAGCCGGACAAACAAAGGCATGCCGTGTACGCCGATTACTTCGCCATCTTCGAAAGGCTCAGCGGCAAGCTGGCCGATGAATTCAAGGCCATCGCCACGCTGCAGCAGGAGCATGCCAGCCCGGCGGATCGCATAAAAAACATACCGGCGAAACCAATCACCCGTAAAAAACAAAAACAATAGCTATGACACCCTCTCAAAAATTTATGGCAAAACTGGGATTAAAAGATCCTGCGCCTGCCACCGCCAGCCGGCGCAGCTTCCTGAAAAGGTCCGTCCTGGGCGGCATCGCCCTGGGTGGGGCCTCCGCATTGCTGCCCATCGAAGACGTCCTTGCTCAAAGCACACAGAAGGTCAGCCGCTATTCCAGTCCGTCTGATCTAAAGATCACCGATATGCGATGCTGCATTATTCAGAACGTCGGTCGCACTCCCATCCTCCGCATCGATACCAACCAGGGTATTTATGGCCTGGGAGAAGTCCGGGACGGCGCCGACGAACGCTATGCCCTGATGCTGAAGAGCCGCATCCTGGGACAGAATCCCTGCAACGTGGAAATGCTGTTCAAGACCATACGGCAGTTTGGCGGTCATGCCCGTCAGGGCGGGGGCGTCAGCGGCGTGGAAATGGCCCTTTGGGACCTGTGCGGGAAAGCCTATAATGTGCCCGTGTGGCAACTCCTGGGCGGCAGGTACCGCGATAAGGTGAGACTCTATGCCGATACGCCCGAGGCGCCCACATTCGATGAGTTCAAGGCAAAGATCAGGCACCGCCTGGAAGAGCAGGGCATGACGTGGCTGAAGATGGACATCTCCATCGGCGAAGTAAAAGATAAGGAAGGCGCCCTGGTGAACGGCAAGTTCTGGGGCAGCAACCTTGCGCAGTGGCGTGGCGGCTATATGGATTACGCGAATACCAAACATCCTTTCACCGCCATCCAGATCACAGAAAAAGGGCTGGACGGCATGGCCCAGATCGTCAGTGACGTACGCTCCGTAGTGGGATACGAGATACCCATTGCCAGCGACCATTACGGACATTTCGACCTTAACAACGCCATCCGCTGGGGAAAGAAGGTAGAGCCTTTCCGCCTGGCCTGGCTGGAAGATATGGTGCCCTGGGAGTTCACCGATCAATACAAGAAAATGTCCGACGCATTGGAAACGCCCGTATTGACCGGTGAGGACATTTACCTGCTCAACGGCTTCAAACCCCTGATCGACGCCGGCGCGGTGGATATCGTACACCCTGACCTGGCCACGGCCGGCGGCATCCTGGAAACCAAACACATCGGCGATTACGCAGAAGAAAAAGGCGTGGCCATGGCCATGCATTTCGCCGGCAGCCCCGTCTCCTTTATGGCCAATGTGCATTGCGCCGCCGCCACGCAGAATTTCCTGGCGCTGGAACATCATTCCCTCGACAACCCCTGGTGGGAAACGCTGGTAAAAACGACGGACGGCCGCAAGCTGTTTGAAAAAGGATACGCCAACGTGCCCCTGACCGCGCCGGGCCTGGGCATAGAGCTGGTGGAAGAAGCCATCAAAAAACATATGGTTCCCGGCGACAAGTCGTGGTTCGCACCTACGCCCGAATGGAACGATGTCCGCAGCCACGACAGACTATGGAGCTGATGAATAAAACACTTTATATGTACAAATTAAAATACCCGCTGCTGACCCTGTTGTCATTTCTGCTCTATGGGGCAGCTTTTAGCCAGCAGATCACCCGCGATCAGCTGATCGCCCTGACACCGGAATGGAAGGGCGAACGATTTGCAGACGGAAGGCCCCATGTGCCTGACAGCATCCTGGACCGTATGAAGCTCGTGACCCTCGAAGAAGCCTGGGCGGTCCTGCGGAACGAGCATTACAAGCACCAGTACGATGGCGAATGGAAGACCATCAATCCCGACAGCGTGCTGGTGGGACGGGCGGTAACCGCCATCTTCATGCCCGGCCGGCCGGATATACACCGGGTCATCGACAAATTCGGCGTGCGCGACAAAAGAGTGAAATCGCAGAACTCCTGGCCCATCGATCTGCTGGTGAAGCGTGATGTGTACGTGGTGGACCAGTTCGACGCTTATGAAGACGGCCCTACCATCGGGGATAATCTCGGCAATTCGATCTATGCAAAAACAGGCAATGGCATCGTATACGATGGCGCTATACGCGACATCAAAGGATTGAAAGAGATCGGGTCCTTCACGTCCTTCTTCCGCAGCTATCATCCTTCGCACCACCTGAACAACCCGGATGGCGAACTGAACACTACCCTCACCGGCATCAACCAGCCGACCCGGATAGGCAAGGCCACCGTCATGCCCGGGGATGTGGTCCTGGGCAGGGATGGCGGCGTCATCTTCATTCCGCCCCACCTGGCGGAAATGGTAGTAAAGTCCTCCGAGATCGTGCGCCTGCGCGACCTGTTCGGCCACCAGCGGCTGCGCGAAGGGAAATATACACCCGGCCAGATAGACTCGCGCTGGAGCGACGAGATAGAAAGGGACTTCTCCAAATGGCTCAATGATAAAAAATAATGCAATGACCAACCAAACCTCGAGAAGATCATTTTTAAGTAAGGCGGCTCTGGCGGGCGCCATGGCCCCATTCGCCTCCTTGTCCGCCTTCGCATCCTCTCCCACCGACCTGAAGATCACCGAAGTGAAATGCGGCTATATCACAGGCAGCCTCTTCGTAAAGATCTACACCAACCAGGGCATCTGGGGATGCGGCGAAGGAGTGGATGCCATTCCCGGCACCTATTACCTCGTGAAGAATTTCGGGAAACGCATCAAAGGCAAAAGCCCTCTGAATGTACACCGCCTCTTTGAAGACATCCGTAAATCAGGATTCTTCCAGGGAGCGCAGGCGGGGATGTATGTAGCCGTACTGTCGGCCATAGAGGCGGCCCTCTGGGACCTGGCAGGTAAAGCCTTGCAGCTGCCCGTTTACCAGCTGCTGGGCGGCAAGTTCCGGGATAAGGTACGGGTGTATTGCGACACCGCCTTGTACCAACGCAACCTGCCTACGCCCGATGATTTTGCCGAGGCCGCCACGAAGGCAAAGAGCATGGGTTTCAACGCCATAAAATTCGACCTGGACCAGGCGGGCGACCCCCATAAATATGATCGTTATAACTGGACGGCCAGCCCCGCCGAGCTGCAGCGCATGTACGACCAGCTGTCCGCCGCCCGTGGGGCCGTGGGTCCTTCCATCGATATCTGCGCCGATATGCACGGCCGATATGACGCGGTGACAGCGCAGGCCATAGCCAAAAGACTGGAGCCGCTGAACCTGATGTGGCTGGAAGAACCGATCCCGGCCGAGAACGTAGAGGCTTATAAGCTCATCACCGCATCGACGAGCACTCCCATCTGCGCCGGCGAGAACCATTACCTGGCCTACGGCTTCAGGAGAATGCTGGAAATAGGCGCGGTGGATATCGTTATGCCGGACCTGCAGAAATGCGGCGGCCTGGGTGAAGGACAACGGATAGCCAACCTGGCTGATCTTTATTATGTGCCCTTTGCGCCCCATATGGTGGCCTCCTTCCTGGGCGCCATGGCGTGCGCCCACGTTTGCGCATCCGTGCCTAATTTCATGATCATGGAATGGCAGTCTTACTTTCATACACAGCCCATGTTCAAGGAGATCGTCACCTACGATGGGGAATGGGTGAAAGATAGTTTTATTACCGTGTCGGATAAGCCGGGCATCGGCGTGGAGATCAATGAAGCGGCGATGAAAAAATATGCGATACCGGGGGTGCCTTTTTTCGAATAATCGAAATTTACCCTACATCATTCAATAGCAGCCTTTCATCACATATAACTTGCATCTACGAAGCAATTCGTTAACCTTATATTTCAATTTGTCAAATCGAAAAAAGGTTATGCGAAAGTTTTCCTTATCCGCTCTTTTACCGGCAATCCTGTTCATCCTGCCCGGATATGTGATGTCCCAACCTAAAATGAAGCTGTCAGGAATTGTTTCGGACAGCAGCAAGCCGCTGGCTTTGGTAACTGTACGCATTTTCAAAGACTACCATGCGCCTCCTTTGCAAACAACTTTGTCAAAGGAGAACGGCAGCTATCAGTTCAATAAGCCGGATTCCGGGAATTATGTCCTTTCCTTCACGCATGCAGGTTTTGCTGAAAGCAGGATCAATATCAGCGTCACTTCGCAGGCCGGAGATATGCAGATCGGCCCTGTACAACTGTCAAAAGCAACTGGCCTCCTTAAGGAAGTAGTGGTAAATGCACAAAGACCGCTGGTGGAACAGTCCGATGATAAGATCGTTTTCAATGTGGAAGATGATCCGGCGACCAAAACGGAAACCGCCATCGACATTTTGCGAAAAACGCCTTTTATCACCGTGGATGGCGAGGATAATATAAAAGTGAACGGGAAATCAAATTTCAAGGTATTGCTCAACGGCAGGGAAACTTCCATGTTCGCCAGGAACGTCAAAGAGGCATTGAGAGGATTCCCGGGGGTAGTGATCTCAAAGATAGAGGTGATAACGACTCCTTCCGCAAAATATGATGGTGAAGGAATAGGCGGACTGATCAATATCATCACGAAGAAAAAGGTCGTTGGGTATAATGGAACGCTTTCTACTTTCTCAAGGACCAGTGATAAGATGAATAATTTCTCTGTTAACGGGAACGCAAAGACCGGCAAGATCGGTCTCAGCGTTTTCCTGAATTCCGGCTATTCAGACCCTGTATTACAGCACAATACCAACACAACCATCCCATCAACACAAAGCGTGTACGCCAGGAGAACCCTGGATGGCGACCAGCGCACCAGTTCAGGGTGGAGTTTCGGAAATGCGGAATTGAGCTGGGAGGTTGACAGTCTCCATACGATCAGCCTGTATACGAACATCGACAGCTGGTCCAACAAAACCTTGACGGATCAAACAATCACCACTGATCTCGCTGCTTCCCCGTCAACAGTGAGCTATTACAATCTCAATAACAAGGCCGACAACCCCGGCGTGAATGTGGGAAGTGATCTTATAAAACACTTTAAAAAGAATAAAGAAAGAGAGTTCAGCCTGAGATTTTTAGGCGAGTTCGGCAAAAATGACTCCAGGCTCAACAGTTACCAGGATAACCCCGGCACAGACCGGTACCTTATCAATAACAGCCATGCCATCAACAACCAATATACCATCCAGGCCGACAACAGTATCCCTGTGAAGAAGAACGGCAAGTTTGAAGGAGGATTAAAAGCAATCCTGCGCCGTGCGAGCTCCGACTTTCAAAGCCTTATCAAATATGACGAAGCGGACAAGTATGAAACGAACGCTACCAATACCGATCATTTCAAATACAACCAGGATGTGTTCAGTCTTTACAGCATGTATAGTTTGAGATTAAAGAAATCGAGCTTTCGTTTTGGCGCCCGTGTCGAATACACTAATATAAACGGCGACTTTATTTCATCCAAAACGCGGGTAGGGCATAGTTATGCTACTTTTCTCCCGAACATTCAATTCACGAACCGCATAACCCAGATAACAACGCTGGTGTTCACCTATACAAAAAGATTACAACGGCCTTATATCTGGGACCTCAACCCGTTTGTTTACAACAATGACTCGCTGAATATAACATCCGGCAACCCTGATCTTGGTCCGCAAACCATTCATTCGCTGTCCGGGCAACTGCGGTATGCAAAGGGAAATACATTTGCCGGGATAAACATCGAAGGAAGCTATAGCGGCAATAAGATCCTGCAGTATTCGTCCTTTGATCCGCAGACAGGAATTACAAAAACAACCAGTCTGAACATCGGCAAGGAATTTCAATCCAGCCTGAACCTGAATTTCAGTACAAGGATCACTCCCAGATGGAGCCTGTTCGTGAATGGGTCACTCCGTTACAGCACCGTGAAGAATAATTCCGACGCGTCGCAGACCAACAGTGGGTTTGGATGTAATTTCAACCTGAACACGGCCTATAGGTTCTCGGATAAATTCGCCATCAGCAGTTACCTTGGATTATGGCAGGATCCGCAAACCATCCAAACCACTTACCCATTCAATACCTGGCACAATGTGGCATTCAATTATAAAATATTTAAGAACAAGATCAATATTTCATTAAGAGCCGTGAACTATACTGAAAAAACGCATGACTTCAAAACGATCACAAAGGACCGGAATTTTTACAACACCAATATCACCAGGCAGATCAGGCGTGGCGGGGTGCTTGCGCTGACATGGAATTTCGGAAAGCTCTCCGAAAATGTATCGAAAAAGAAAGGGGTAAATAATGATGATATTTTAAGTAAGCCTGCGGCGCCCGGGAGTAATTAAGATCTTCCCTCTACGATCGTAAATATACTTTGAACTCCGATCCTTTTCCGACCTGGCTATTTACCTGGATCTTTCCTCCGGCACTGGTGACAATCTCTTTTATTAAATATAGTCCAATGCCCGAACCTTCGACCTGTGACTCAATACGAGTGTATTTTGAAAAGATAATTTCGTGATTACTTTCATCTATCCCAATACCATTGTCATTTACAGATATTACGACAAATGGATCTTCATTCCAGGTTCTAATAAATATTTCAGGAATCCGATCCGGCGACCTGAACTTTATGCCATTGGTTACGAGGTTAAAAAGTATACTTCTCAATTTCCTCCTGCTGAAGGTCATTTGTGACGCATTAAATTCACATTTAATAATGGCGCCTGATTCTGATATTTTATCATTTAAGGTAAGTCGAACGTCTTCCACAATATGTTCTATGTTAAGCAGCTCTTCTTCCGCCTTATATTTGTGCTCATCCTTTCTCGTATCTGTGAGCTCAAAAATTATCCTCTTCATTTTATTGACTGAGGCTTCGGCGGCCTTTAACAAATCCTGGAATTCTTCAGGGTACTCAAGGGATGCAGACTTCAAAAGCTCAATAGACAAAACCAAACTGGTCAGCGGCGTTTTGACATCATGCGAAAGCGTATCCAACAACGTTTCATGATCAGAAATCAACTTCTCCTGTTCTTTCAAATCTCTTATCCGGCTGGTGATGTCGACAAATGTTATAATTACCCCGTTTGTCCTGCTGTTCTTCTGAACTACGTAAGGTATTATATTCATTTGGTACCACTTACGATCAGTTGTTTGAATTTCCTTTTCAAGGATGTTATGGCCGGCAATAACCATTTCAATATTTTCGATGATATGCGGGTACCGGAAGTTGTCTTCAATGTCCCCAATATATTTCCCAATGTCTCCAGGAGACAGGCTGAACTGCTTCATGGCTGGTGGCGTGAATTTCCTCAATAGCAGATTAGCGTCCACAAATAATTGCGGGATGATAGTATTGCGGAAATAATTTTCCAGCTCCTCATTGATCTCAATGAGATCTTCAAGATGCTTCTTTCTGGTCGACATATGGAAAGACGTTTTCCCGGCTGCCAGGTAAGTAAAATTAAGGTAGTTATGGCAAACCGGGGAGATTATAAAACGTCGAATTTCCTGACCTTGTGGACAACGCAAAATGGAGCCTGGGAGGCAAGTTTGTTCAATCTGTCTAATTCCTCCTCATAATCTTTATTTTCAGTCTCTTTGAAAGAGCCTGCTTTCAACCAATTAATTACAACAAGGGCGGCTTTGTTCAGGTATCGCGAACTGTACAGGGGATTTTCAATGGGGAAGGCGGGTTCTATCATTAGCAAGTTTTTCATATAGTTAATAGCTCCAGGAAAAGCACAGCAGCGCCGTTGGTCGTGGTACGGCCAGTGCTCCTGACAGGATAAAGATGGGAAGAATTAGCCGGCCTGCCCAGGCATGCTATCCCCTATTTGGTTGTTTTATTGGTAAACTTATCCCTAGTTAAGGTAATTACTTAGTTTTCGTGCTAATTACGCAAAAAACATGGGAATAATATAACATATTCTCATAGTTGTGTAACACGTATTTGGGCAAGATTAGCCATCTTTAGTTATGGCACATAAGCTTCATTCAAATACAAATGGCATTAAGAAAACAGGTTATCATGAGAAGCCTATCTCTGAAATTATTACCAATGGCTTTTTTTCTGTGGACCAGCGCTGGAACGTAACCTATTGGAACAAAGCTGCCGAAAAATTATTAGGGGTAGCCGCAGCAGATATAATTGGGAAGAACCTCTGGGAAGAATTTGCCAGGGTAATTCCATTGGATTTTTATACCGTCTACCATGATGCATTTATACAGGATATTCCTGTTCATTTTGAAAAATACTGGGGGGAAATGGGAGCCTGGTTTGACGTCATAACGTACCATTGTGACAACACCTTATCCGTATCTTTCAGGAGTCGTAATCATCCGGGGAATTCAAAACATCCGGACCGGCAACTTAGGACGTTGAACGAACTATACCGATTTGTGGCAGAAGTAACGAATGATTGTCTTTGGGAATGGGACCTTCAGACCAGAGAGATCTTCTGGATAGATGGCGGCCATAAAAGGGTTTTTGGTTTTCCGATCGTAAATGCCCTTATCCCTCAAAGTTTTTGGGAAAATCACCTGCATCCGGCCGATAAGGGGCGCATCCTGAACAGGCTAAACAAAATTCTTTCGGAGGGATCCGACAGTGTCTGGGAAGATGAATACAGGTTTCAAAAAGCCGATGGCAGCTATGCTTATGTCCATGACCGCGGGCATATTATTTATGACACGGATAAGGCGGCCTCCAGGATGATCGGGTCCACCCAGGATATAACCAACAGTAAATTAGCAGAAATTAAACTATTGGAGAGTGAGAGAAAATTAGTGCAGGAAAGACTGGTAAGGCAAAAAGAAGTGACTTATGCTGTCCTGGCGGCACGGGAGAACGAAAGGTCTGAAATCGGAAAAGAACTGCATGACAATCTGAACCAGATCCTCAGTGTAGCCAAACTTTATGTCGAAATGGCAAAAACGGACGAAGAGAACAGGGAATTATGTTTGGAGAAGTCCTCCGAATTCATATTGGCTGTGATCGAGAAGATCCGCGGAATCTCGAAAACCCTATCGACGCCGGTGATGGGTATGGGCTTGTTTGATAGTATAAATATCCTGGTAGATGATCTGATCACCGTAGATGCGATAAAAATTAGCTTTCAAGTGACCGGCATTGCCGAAGAAGACCTGGAAGAAAGGATACAACTCACCCTTTTCAGAATTGTGCAGGAACAATTGAATAATATTTTAAAACATGCAAAAGCCACCCACGCGATGATTAGTTTAGCCAGGCAGGAAAATGAAGTCATTTTACTCATTTCCGACGACGGAGAGGGCTGCGATATTTTAGAAGCAAATAAGGGGGTAGGTATTATAAATATCAAGAGCAGGGCAGAGTTACATCATGGAAGCGTTGCGATCGTATCAAAGCCGGGTGAAGGATACGAATTAAAAGTCGTTTTGCCGTTGAATGCCCGTATATGAATAAATATTTCAAAGATAAAACAGTGCTGGTCACGGGTGCAGGATGGGGCATCGGTGCTGCCACCGCCTTGCTTTATGCAGCTTACGGAGCAAATGTAATCGTCTCAGATACCAGCCGAAAGGAAGGCAAGAAAACAGTAGCAATAATAAAAAGCCGAAACGGAACTGCCACCTATATTATGGCAGATGTGAGCAACGAGTCAACATGTGAGAAATTGATAAGGAAGACCATCGAGACCTACGGCAGTATTGATATTGCATGTAATAATTCCGCCATATTCAGCGACCCGCAATATGTGGCAGGCGAAAACATGGAAGCATCAGATAATGAGCTGGGCGTTAATCTTAATGGACTTCGTAATTGTATGCAGTATGAAATCGAAGCTATGCAAAAGCAAGGAGGAGGCATTATTGTAAACACCTCATTCATCGTAGGCATAATAGGTTTAGCTTCAATGAACCAGTTTGTAGAGGCACAATATAGCATGGCTGCGCTACTGCTAAACACGCCCGGGCAATATCCTGCCAGGGGCATCCATATAAATACTATCGCACCGGCTTTCATTAAGACAGCCCTATTGAATTCTGTCATCCAATCTCCCAAAAAAGGGAAAATAAAATCATCTCCCAAGGGCAGGCGCCGTATGGTGCAAGAAGTAGCCGGCCTTGTATTATGGTTAAGTTCAGACGAATTGCACCTCTTACCTACTGTCTGTAATGATAATAATTAATTCCACTTCTCGCCGAGCACATAAGATACCATATAATAAACATCGTCAGGAGACGTAGGCTTGCTCATGAAATGTGCTGCTCCTAAACTTTTCAACCTGATTGACTCCCCCACCTCTCTGGAAGTGGTATAAATGATTACCGGAACAGGGAAAAGCCTGCTATCCTTTTTAATTTCCTGCAAGCATTCCTGACCAGTCAGGCCAGGCATTCGCAAATCCAAAAATATGAATTCGGGAAGCGGATTAGCTTCGTTTTTCAAATAAAGCAACGCATCCCGGCCATTGGCGACGCCTACACACGTTATAGTCGCATCGACTTCCATTGCGGCTTCAAAAAACAACTTCCTGTCGTCGGCGTCGTCGTCCACCAATAGAACGGTGATATTCTTATTCATAGACTGATTTATAAAAACCGGTTAATGTAAGCAGACTGTTAAGGTACACCTATATAGCGGGTATCTCTTATAGATCTTCCAGCATGGAACGTTTTTTATTTCCCAGCTCTTTAAAATAGGAAGGTGTCAGGCCGGTGACTTTCTTGAACTGGGTGGATAGATGAGCTACGCTGCTATAGTGCAGTTTGTAGGCAATTTCGGTAAGCGTAAGCTCATTGTAAACGAGCAATTCCTTTACCCGCTCAATTTTGTGAGAAATAAAGAATTTTTCTATCGTAATGCCCTGCACTTCTGAAAAAAGATTAGCCAGATAGGTATAGTCGTGATTTAATTTTTGACTTAGGTGCTCTGATAGTTTTCTGGCCAGCGGTTCTTCTGAATGATGCACGACCTCAACGATAAGGCTTTTTATTTTCTGGACCAACACGCTTTTTTTGTCATCCAGCAATTCAAGGCCTGACTTCAGGAGGGCCGACTTGATCTGGTCATGCTGCACGGTGGAAATAGTCTCCAGAATCTCCGCTTCCCCCAGCTCCACCATTGTATAGTGCAACCCGATCTTTGCCAATTCTTCTTTCACTACCATTTTGCAACGGACACTTACCATATTTTTGATGTAGAGCTTCAAAGACTTAATTTTAAGTAATTGCTACATCCGCAGAACCTTTGAGTCAAGGAAAGATAAACACTCAGCTATGACACTGAAGATAGTTAAATATTTTCACATATATCTGTTTCCAGAAAAGACTTTCCAGGCATTTTGTTCTGCTGTTCATCATCCCTCCGGAAGCGTCGCTGCCTTATTTGACATCCTGAGCACCGTCTTGCCTCTCTTATCATTCCTCCGTAGCACGTCCAGTACCTCTTCATTGGCCTTCCTCCAGCGGCTGGTCTTGCGGCCGTGAACCCTGCCCAGGATCCAATTCATCAGCAGGGAAAAGGCGAGGACCCCAAATACACGGGATTCCATCGGCAGGTCCTGGAAAGCAAGTACAAACCAGCCGATGACAGTATTCACCAGCAATAGTACACCCGTGGCCTGTAAATGAGATAAGCCCAGATCGATCAGGCGATGATGGAGATGGCTGCGGTCGGCGGAAAAAGGAAGCTTTCCCTGGATCAGCCGGAGCAGGAAGACGCGTAGCGTATCATAGATGGGAATGATCAGCAGACCCAGCACAATGACAGGCGCACCTTTCACCGGAACGACATTGGACAACCCCGGTTTGCCGGATTCAATAAAAACCATGGAGAACACTGAAATAATGAACCCCAGCAGGAGCGCCCCGGTGTCGCCCATGAAAATACGCGCGGGCGTCCGGTTGTAGATGAGGAAGCCGGCAAGGCAACCGCTCAATGCAATGGCCAGGAAATAATAGCCTGTTAAATGCAGCTGCCAGAACAGGCAGGCGAAGCATATACACACCAGCAGCCCGATGCCGCCCGCCAGGCAATTGATCCCGTCAATAAGATTGAAAGCATTGGTGACCAAGAGAACAAACAGCACGCTGGCGCCGACACCTACCCAATAAGGCATGTCTCCCAGTCCTAAGAACCCCTGCCAGCTGGTGAAATGCAGACCACCCGGAAGGACCACGATAAGGGCGGCCACCAGCTGTCCCAGGATCTTTTTATGAGGGTTCATCCCAACGAGGTCATCTGTCAGCCCGAGGAAAAAAATTACGATGGATCCGGCCAGGATATAGTTCTGAGGGCCAATGCCGGCGTGGGGCAGAAAAAAACAGACCGATATCAGCATGGAAGAAAAGATCGCTACTCCTCCCAGGTTAGGGGTGCGCGTAATATGCACCTTCCTTAGTTCGCTGGGTTCATCGAACAGATGCTTCTTATGCGATACGTAAATGATCTTACGGATGGCATAGCATACCAATACAAAAGCAAGTAAAGCAGTCAAAATAGAATAAGTTAGCATCGTTTAAGCTTTTTGTTCTTAAATATCTTACGTCACACCTTGATCTCATAATCTTCAACCAATGATCGCCTCACCAGCGCAAAGCCTTCCTTCGGCAACTTCCTGAGATAGCCTCTAAGATTACTCCACCCGCCGGCAAACGGAAAGATCATCAGACTGTACAGTGCATCCAAATACTTTCTTTCCCGGAAACTCCGGAATACTCTCACCTTATAGTACCGTGTTCTATATATTTTTTTAACCTCTTTATTTTTCATCCGCCGCAAACAGGCCGCCATGATAATGGAATAATGTGCGCAGGTGGCTTCTCTTTCCTTTCCTGCATTCGATATGGAGCCGGCGTGGATGCGGTAAAAGTACAGCGGCTGATCGATGAACAAGATCTTACCCACCTCTTCCAGCTTATAATAAAGGTCCTGGTCCACCGCCTTGCGGTGCAGCGGCGACAGTCCTTCCGTCAGGCGATAGGAGGCTCTCCTGAAAGTAGCAAAATGATGTACCCGGCCGTCGCTGAGCAGCAGGTAGGGCGTACCGGGCGGAAGCGCCCTGGGATAGTCCGCCACCCGCCGTACATTCAGCTCCGGGTCGCAGATGTAATGCGTGGAATGGATCAGGCTGCATGCAGGATGCTGTCTGTGCGCCTCTGCCATGACAGCCAGCGCACCGGGCGCCAGTGCATCATCCGGGTCCAGAAAAGCCAGCAGGGAACCCGATGCCAGTTCCGCACATCTCCGTTTTGTATACCCGCATCCTTCATTCCGTGCATTTTTAAATACCCTGATGCGCCTATCCCATCTCCAGCAGGCAATGATCTTTTCAAAGTCATCCGTGGAAGCATCATCCACGAGAATGACCTCCCAATCCGTACAGGTCTGCACCTGCAGGCTCGCCAGCGCCGTATCCAGGAACCTCGAATTATTGTAGTTGGCGATCAGGATTGAAAAGAGCATAAGGCTCGGTTTTTAAATATTGAGCGACCTTCTCCGGTGAATGATGATCCAGGAGATACTGATAGATCTCCTTCCGCATGGAGTCCTGTAATGATCTTTTGCCAATCAGATCTCCAATGAGCGCGGCATCTTTCTTCAAATTACCAGACAGGAAAAATCCATTCTTCCCCTCCTCTATGATCTCCTCCACGGCATTGACCCGGTTAGTCAGAACGATCTTTCCCATCTTCATGCTTTGCAGGAGGCTTCCGCTGAAGGGATGGAAGAACCGGTACTCTGAAAAAAGCAGCAGCGCAAAGGCAGCCTGCCGGAAGACCTGCTGCAGGTCCTCATCGGCTATATACCCGAGGTAGTGCACCTGGTGCTGGTATTGCCGGCGCAGGGCTTCATAGAACCGCTGCTCTCTTCCCATCGCCTTGCCGACCACATAGAAATGGCTGTCCGGAAAACGCTCCATCAGATGCCTGTGCAGCTTCAAAGAATATCCAATGCCCTTATTCCGGCCCACAAAACCGAAAAAGATAAAATTATTATCGGCGGTCCTGCTCCTCACCATCTGCGCAGGGTCAATGACATGCGGCAGGTAATGGACATTGCCGAGACCGTACTTTTTCTCCAGCACTTCCCTTCCCCTCCGGCTCAGCACGTAGACGGCCTTTATCTTTTGCAGGAAGGGCTTCTTCCATCGAAAACGGTTGATATACACGTCATAGAACTTCGAAACATTGTGCAGGAAAGAATGCCGGAAAGGTTTCAGCGGATATTTGAGCAAGGGAGGGTCATGCATGGTGACAGATACATTCCTGTAGTTTGCCCTCAGCATGGTGAAAAGGATCTCCTGCTCTTTCTGCTGAAAGATGCCCAGTTCGATATGCACATGGTCCCTGGAAGAGATAGTGGAAAGGATATGGATGATGTCCTGCGCACTGTCCATGAATATATATCCCTTATCCTTCAAGATCAATTGGTAAAAATCACGGGAATATTTACAGATCCCGGAATTTCCCTGAAGGTGACTGATATAATAATAATTGGGTTTCATCTGGATATGTTTATTCTCTCTATGTTTTCCCGGAGCGCCGGCCATTTGTGCCTTAACATGAGCATCTGGCGCATGTAAGCCATATTCCAATGCAGGTAGATCCATCTTCCCTGTTTCTTGGGAGGCAGGAGCATATATTTCATCAATCTGAACATGCATAGGGACATGTGGATATACCAGTTGCGTATGGGCTGATGGCTCCGGCGGCTGCTGAGGTAAGAGTAGTAAAGGTTCCGGACAGGACCGTCTTTACCAAAGGCGATGAATAATTTCTTTACATAGTCAAAGGTCAGCCGCTGGCGGGGCAGGTGATGAAAGAACGTCAGCTCTTTTGCAAAATGCAGGCGATATCCCAAAAGCACCAGTGCATAAGTCAGTTCCGTATCATCGGAGGAACTCAGCGCTCCACCCGTCCGGCCCTGCATGGTGGAGATAAAGCCGGATCGCCTCAGGTGCTCAAGGGCCGGCTGCCTGACAGCCAATCCCGCTCCGTATAAGTTAAGGATACGGCCCCCTTCCTCATTGATGGCTTGCGAGCCAACCGCAAATGCCTCCTGGTACTCGTCGAACCAGGCTGGTTTTGCAGTATCAAAAGCCGGAATACCCAGCCCACCGCAGGCGGCCAGATCCGTGTTGGATCCCAGTATGTCAAAAACGCCTTCCACGTATTCGGGACACAGCTGATTATCATCGTCACAAAAAAGCACGACGGAATACTGCGCCGTCCCTATGCCTTTGTTGCGGGCATTCATCTGCCCGGGTTCCATCTCGTTCACTATCCGCAGAGGTATCCCTACCCGAAGGTCTTCCCATATTGCTGCCGCCAGGGCCGCCGTATTGTCGGTGGAAGCGTTGTCCACGAGGACGAGCTCCCAGGCCAATGGCCGCCGGAACCGCTGCCCGGCCAATGCCTGTAAGGTATTGCGTATCCTGGCTGCGCTGTTATAACAGCAAATGATCACCGAAACACCTTTTTGCCAGTTGTTCATGATTCGGCGGGGATCAGCTGTTTAGATGTAAAAGTAGATACTGTGGTCGTCTGTCCCACCTGGAAAACGGACGGCGTATTCAATGCCCTGTTGATCAATGCCCGTTTTCTGTCAAAGAACCAGCCCCATTTATTGAAGTATTTGATGGACGACTTTAAATGATAGCTCAGCAGACGGAAATTCTTATAAGAAGCTTTCGCATAAGCATGGATAATGGTTTCCGCCGGATAATACACTGTCCGGTAATGCTCGTTGATCCTCCGGCACAGATCCGTGTCCTCCAGGTACATGAAATACTGTTCATCGAAGAGACCTACTTTGGAAAAGACCTCGGTTCTGAGGAACATGAAGCAGCCTGACAGATTGGGCACTTCCATGACGGAGTCATAATCACGGTGCTTCAGCTCATAAGTCTCCAACGGCTTCCTGAAAAAACGCTTGATGGGACCGGGTATGAACCTCCGGAGAATAAGGTCGGCCGGAGAGGGCAGTTTCTTACAGAGGTGCTGCAGCTCACCGCTCTTGTAAAGCACTTTTGGCATGACCAGGCCGATATCCCTGTTCTGCTGCATGAAAGAGAACAATCCATTCAATATACCCGGGTTGAACTCTACGTCCGGGTTCAATACAATATGATAAAGGGAATGATCCTTTGCCCTGTTGATGGCGATGTTGTGCGCCGCTCCGTATCCAAGGTTCCTTCCCGTAAAAATATATTCGATCTGCGGAGAAATGAACTGGTATCGCAATGTATCTTCCGCAGAATTATCGACCAGGTATAATTTCGCATCCCGGGAATAGCGTAGAAAGCTTTCTATCGGCTTCCTGAGTTCCTCCACGGTATTGTGGAATAATACAATGGAGCAGCTGATCGCGATCATTGTCTTGAGTTTTAATTTATTGAAAAATGATTGTCTAATAAGGTCTTTACTTCACGGGCCGTCTTTTCCCATGAGAACTTCTTCACCTGGATCAAACCTCTCTCTCTCAGCCGGAGGCATGTTGCCTCATCGGAGATGAGCTGCTCTATCACCAACCTGATGGCGTTCTTGTCCGCGGGGTCGAAGTACAGGGCCGCATCCTCGCATACCTCCGGCATGGAAGAAGTGCCGGACACAGCCACGGGGCATCCGCAGGCCATTGCTTCCAGCAGGGGAATGCCAAAACCCTCATACAGGCTGGGGAAGATCAATGCATGAGCCTCCCGGTACAATGAAGGCATCAGCCGGATGGGTATATACCCGGTGAAATATACATCCGTACCCAGGTGAAGGTCTTCAACCCGGCGTTTCAGAAAATTCGTGTATTCTTTTTTTCCGCCGGCGATTACCAGGGGATGCCGGTTGCGAATGGCGGGGCGAAGCTCATGATAGGCCTGCAAAAGCATTTCAAGGTTCTTGTGAGGATAGGTAGGTCCCACGGCCAGCAGGTAATTCTTAACCCCGTACTCCTTATATATAAGATCGTCTTTCTCCGCCAGGGGATAATAGCTGGATTCGTCGTAGCCGTTGTAAACCACCTTCACCTTTTCCGGCGGGCATTTCAGCAAACGGATAATATCCTGGCGCGTCGTCTCCGACACCGTCAATATCAGCTCGGCACGTGACACGAGCAAAGGAAGCAGATATTTAAAATACAGCCGCTGGTGTGCGCTGATATGTTTGTAGCGCAGGGAAAGCAGATCGTGTATGGTGATGACCTGGTTCTTCAGCAAAAAACTACCGTGTGTCGTAGGACTGATCAGCAGATCGTAGCCCCGCGCCTGTAACGGATACGAGAAAGTATTCCAGAGGAACCGGCAGAGCGCCGCAATCCTGCCGTATTTGGAAGATTGCAGCAGTGCAGACAGCTTCACCACTTTAAGATCCTTATCGAGGGAGGTCTGTGTCGGTGTAAATACCGTCAGGGGCTTGCCGCCATCTTTCCCGTAAAGGCAGAAGAGGTGATTGATCAGATTGAATGAATAGACTCCTACGCCCGTAGGCTGCTCATCCAACATAGAACCGTTCATAGCGATCGACAGGTCGTGTTTGGTCATTGAACTCACCGTTTAGAAAGGGTCAGTAAAGGGCGTAAGCAACCGCAACGGATTTGATAGAAATTGGATAGATGTGTTTTAAAAGGGGCGAGATCTGTTGAGGACGAGATTCCGTTGACACAAGAAAGGTCATCTATTACCTTTAACTAATTGTTAACGCACTGTTACTATTCTATTTTCATTCAAAAATCTTATACACATCAACGGAGAATATCTTTATTTGCACACCAATGGTTCACCTTATTAAGATCTGGTACGCGATGATCCTGCTGCTGATGAGCGGCGGCTGCTTCGCTCAATGGAAAATTGCCCCCGGCTTTGCGCTCGTAAGATCTTCTATAACAGATAAGGACTTCAGCGCAGTCCCTTTTTCATCCTATGTTCCCGGAGCGTCCCTTTCAATATCATATGAAGGCGATCGTTCCATCCATGCGTTGTCCTTCAATTATGCATGGGGGAGTTTAAAAATGCCGAACCAGGAGGAATATAAGGTAACATCGAAATTCTTCGATGGAGCTTATACATGGTTATACAAGCTGGGTGCGGCCGGTGCGGCCTGGACGGGAGGAGCCGGCGGCGGTCTGCAGGTACTGTACAACAGCAGGACCTATCCCGGCATCATCAATAACAATGCTTCTTTTGACTTTGCCGCCTCGCTGGCCCTTGCGGGCGCCCTTACCTACTCCTTTAATAATGAATGGTCGCTTTCAGACCAGGCCGGCATACCGCTTGTTTCCTGGATGATCCATCCTCCTTATGGAGAAGAATCCGCCGTCTCTTCTCCCGGCGGTGAGGGCAACCGGCAGAAAATAGCGGGCTTCTCTTCATTCTTACGCCTGAAGAATACGATGTCCCTGAACAGGCAGCTCTCATCGCGGGGAACGCTTTGCCTGGCATATGGCTGGGACTATTACAGGATCAACGAACTCAGGGAGGTGCGACAGGCCGTTCACAGTCTCGGGATTATCTACCGGTTAACACTTTAGCTATGCATGATCGTCATTGGGTGATAAAAATTATCGGTGTCCTGCTCACTGCGGCGATGCTAACGACCACGGGGTGCGAAAAAGCATTGAACCTCAAGGATCCTGCCACCAATGCCACCGCCGTATTTGACGAGCTGTGGACTGTCATGGATAAGCATTACTCCTTATTCCCCTATAAGGGAGTGAACTGGGACAGCAGCTATGACCAATTCCGCGCAAAGGTCCACGACGGCATGTCACAAACGGAACTTTTCAACGTCCTGTCCGAGATGCTCTCCACACTGAGGGATGGACATGTTACCCTCTCCTCCCCCATAGATACTTTCACTTACCTGGGCTTCTATAAACCTTACCCTTACAACTTTAATTACGACAATATAGTCCATACCTACCTGGGGAATGAATACAGCAGCAGCGGACCCATTATCTATAAGATAGCGTCCGGAGTAGGATACCTTTATTATAAGAGCTTCGCCAATGACATTACGGACCAGCAAATCGATAAGGTGCTGACGGACATGGCGCAAACGAAGGGATTGATCGTGGATGTAAGGAATAATACAGGGGGCGGCACGGAGAATGCCGACAGGGTCTTCCAACGGTTGATCACAGCGAGAACTTTGGTGAAGCTGGAGATGAATAAGAAAGGTCCGGGCCACGGTGACTACACGGATCCTCAACCATATTATCTTTCTCCCGCGGGAACGCATTACGGCAATCCTATCGTCGTACTCACCAATCGTTCCTGTTTCAGCGCCTGCAATGACTTTGTGCTTTACCTGTCCGGACTGTCCAATGTGCAGCAGATAGGTGATCAGACGGGAGGAGGGGGTGGGATACCCCGTGATTATATACTCTCCAACGGATGGAAGCTGCAGTATACGGCTACAGTTACGCTGACTCCCGGCAAAGTTCCCGTGGAGAACGGCATCGATCCGGACATCGATATCACCATTACGCCGACGGATGAGACCAATGGAAAGGATCCCATTCTCGAAAAAGCATTTCAGTCCCTGCAGTGATCTCCGTCGATCTCCAAAAATAATAGGATGTTAATGATCCGTTAACACAAACATTCACATCATAAACTAGTTTTGGAAAAATTAGCCATTCGACCCAAAACTTATGCCTGTGCTCAATCAAAGACGCAGGGTGGGCATTTTATTGCCTGCCTGTTCCTTCATCGTGCTATTGCTAGCATCTTTACCCGCAGCCGCTCAAATTGTCGATAGCGTTACACACACCCATAACTCCGTCACCTATGCCGATGGCGTATCTGACAGGCTGGACAAAAAAAACATTCAGCCCGGTACAGACAAAGATGGCGCACAGCTGCTGAAGCGGTTAAACTGCGTGATCTTAGAGAACAAGGCGGGATCGGCTAATCTCTCCTCGCTGAATATTTTCGGACTGGGTGAAAGATATAACCAGGTGCTGTTCAACGGGGCGCCCTTTCCCAGCTTCAGCCCCACGGGCAGGGCCTGGCCCCTGGATCTTATTCCCGTGGAAACCATCGAAGAAGCAAGTGCTTTCAGAATAGCCAATTCCTCCATTCCCGCTGGTTTTGCCGGAGGGACCATCGCTATCCGGACCAAGGATATGCCGGATCACAATTTCTTCTACATAAAGGCCGGCAGCGGATCCTCCAGCGCTACCAACGGAAAGGATTTTTATTCCGATCGCAGCAGCGGAGGGGAATGGCTGAGCTTTCCCGGATCCATGAGAGATCTCCCCGGCGCTTTCCCGACTACCCGGACTCAATTTTCACTCGACCAGCTGAACCCGCAGGAACAGGTAGACCGGTCTAAAATGCTTAAGAATAACCTGGCGCCTGTTAGCCATGGCAGCACTAAACCGAATGATAAGGAAGTATTAGGCTTCGGCAGGATCATATCCTTAAAAAAAGGAGGGACCATCGGCCTTCTCGCCCTTATAAACCATGAAGGCGCCGAACGCATCGATGGATCCACCGTCCAGGCAGCGCCGGACCTGACGGCCAACCTCTACCCTTTTGCAGATGGGAGCAAACCCCTGATAAGATCGTTCTCCGAAGACATCAATTATCGTTACGCCTCTCGATCAGGCGCCATGCTGAATGCATCTATCCTGTTTGGGAATAATAAGGTTTCCCTGAAGAACTTTTTCAGCCACCGGTTTACAAACACCTACACCAGGAGATCGCTGCTTTTCAAGCCGGATGAAGATAGCCTGGCTCACACAGGGATCAACTATCTCACAGAGCAGACAACATTTCTGCATACACAATTGTCGGGCGAGCATGCCCTGGGAGGAAACGGCAAATTCAAATTGAACTGGCAGGCATCCTATGCCTATCTCCGCCAGCAAAACCCGGATGAACGCAATTTCCTGCTGAGACAGGACACTGCCAATGGCAATACCTATGAAATCGCCCGCCCGCAGGTGATACTGAGCGTCGATCCCCTGAATCCAAACAGCCAGAGCACCATCGATCCCAGCTTCACTAATTCAGCCAGACAATGGAGGGATGCCACGGAACATGATTTCACCGGGTCGGTGAGTATCCTCGTTCCCTTTAATGTCTCGGACCAGGTACAGGTCCTGTCCGGCGGGGTGAGCATTCAATCCAAATACAGGGTCCTGCACAGCGACCTTTTATTGACACGGGGCACCGGCTATTATTCATTGAACGATCTCCTTGCACCGGAACGCTATTTCCCCGGTGGCCTTAGCGTAGCCAATTACTTCATCAATGGCAGATCGATCTTTGCAGCCAGCAACAGCGCCTACATTGATGGGACCAACAGGGGCAACTATGTCGCTTCCGGTAACCTGGGATCAGCCTATATCAAGCTGGAAGATCATTTGATGAATTCCTTATCGCTTAATTGGGGATTACGCCTGGAATCCAACAGCCAATTGGTCTCCAGTACCCAATATGCCTACAGTACAGGATTCAAAAATCCGCAGCTCCTGACGATAGACGAAAATACCAGGGTCACCAATACCGATGTGCTGCCTTCCGTGGAGCTCGTCTACCAACCTCTCTCCAAAGTTCAGCTGCATGCTGCCGGGTTTAGAACGGTCAGCAGACCGGAATTGCAGGAACTATCGGCTTACAAGCATTATGATGCCCTTTCATTCATGGTCACCACCGGCAATCAGCTGCTGGCAAACTCGCTGGTCAATAATTATGACATAGGATTGGATTGGGATCCTCACACGGGTTGCCATATTGCTGTCGCGGGGTTTTATAAAAGGATAGATCAACCCATCGAAAACATCCTGTCGCCTTATTCAAATTCGGCAGGCAACCTGGCCAGCACCCCTTACAATACGCCATCCGCCGATGTACGTGGATTGACCGCTGCCTTTAGAACGAACCTGCGTTTTATTGCGGCCGCCAGCTGGCTGGAGGAGATCACTTTTTTTGCGGGTGGCAGCTGGCTTACTTCTTCCGTTTCAGGTGGCTCCGTCAAGAGCGCCGTCACCCCGAATGTTGTCGAGCACAAGCTGAGCGGAAGTCCCGATCATACGATGAACGCCGGCGTGGTGATACAGCATCCCAGCTGGCCCATGTTAACTGTCCTGTACAATCGCACAGGGGATTATATTTCCGCCCTGGGCTCAGGCACAAGATACAAGCTGTCCAACGCCGCCGAAATCTCCGCCATCCCTGATTACAGGGTGAAGGACAGGGATCAGCTGGATATCCAGATCTCTCAAAAATTGTTCAGGTCCAGGGTGCAGCTGATCGCAGGCGTAAACAACCTTACCAACAGCGCCTACACCGAATACCAGGACCTGAATGGCAATAAGAAGTTCGACCAGCCCCTCGCCCTTATCACTAAAAACAACAGCGGAGGGTATTTCAACGGCGGAGTGGACAATACAGTCCTGAGCATCAAAGCGCAGCGCACCTATTATCTAACTGTTTCATACCTCTTCAGATAGAAAATGAAAAAATATTTGTATCATACGTTTTCCATCGGCTGCCTGGGGTTTGCGCTTACCTGCATCCCCGGTTGTAAAAAGGCAGAAGACATCACTATATCCGCAGCCAAGCCGGAAAAAGATATCAAAAGTTTCTTTGGTACGGATAACAGCGTCAACAGACCCAAAGTTATACACCTGTACAGCGATACCGTTTACAATGTCTCCGAATCTTTTACCAGGGAGGCCGGCGAGCAGCTCCTCATCGACGAAGGCACGGTGTTGAAAGCCGCAACTGCGACGATCACGATAAAACCCGGGGGTGTCCTGCTGGCTAACGGCACGTCTGATCACCCCATCGTATTTACCAGTGCATCTGCTGCCGGCACCCAAAATAAGAATTGGGGAGGGATCATCATCCAGGGGAATGCCGCCGACAATTCCGTTACCGCAAGCGGCAACCCTGCTGATTTCTCAGGGACGCTTCGGTATATCAGGATCGAGTTTGCGGGGCTGGTCCTTACCGGTGCAGGCAGCGGGACCACATTGGAGAATATACAAGTGAGCTATGCACAGGGCCGGCCTGCATTTGAAATTGACGGAGGCACATTCAACGCCCGCAATCTGCTGTCCTATGCCTGCGGAGGGTCGGTGGATTTTTATATCACGCGCGGATATACGGGGAAAATGCAAAATGTGCTGGCTTACAGGCATCCTTTCTTCGGTGTTAACAACCCTGCACCGCCGAATGTCCTCGCGGGTGTATTCATCGAGAACAATCCGGATGATACGGCAAAAAGACCTTATACCAATCCCATCATTTCCAATCTCACCGTGATAGGCCCCAATGCACAGGATGGCTCTTCCGCCGTCTATAGCGACACTGTATCCTCCCGCTCCGCAGCGCTTGTTACTTCGCGCAATGCCCGTTTCCGCATACGCAACTCCCTGCTGCTGGGATTCCCTGAAGGGGCCTGGTACCTGGACGATTCCCTTATCGCAGCCGCCCTGGTCGGCAAACGGTCCGAATTCACTTATTCCATCGTGCAGAGCAATGACAGCGCCAGGGCCTTCTATCTGAAGCCAGGCGCATACATTCCTTTTAGTTCGAAAGACTTTAATGAATACATGCTGGTACAGTGCTATGACCGGCAGTTTAAAAATGCCGGGGATCTTATGTTCAGGGACCCTTTTAATTACGACGCGCCCGATCCTATGCCGAAAGAAGGCTCGCCCGTGCTCACCGGAGCCGACTTCAGCGGCGCCGACTACAGCGACGCTTATTTTAATAAAGTAACCTATACCGGAGCCATTGGCAGCGATAACTGGCTCAGGGCCTGGACCAACTTCACCCCGCTGAAGACGAATTATAATTTTCCAAAATAAAGAATTGACTGCAATGCATCAACATATTAAAAGAGCCTGGATACGAATGTGCCTCCTGTTCCTTTGTACATTCCATTTCTCTCTACTGGTACTTGCGCAAAAAGGTTCCGGGAAGCTCACCGGCAAGATCCAGGATGTCGGCACCAATGAAACACTGGCCGGCGTAACCATCAGCGTAAAAGGCTTCAAATACGGAACAACCACTATCACGGATGGTACTTATATCCTTTCCCTTCCGGAAGGCACCTATACCATACGCTACTCCTATACGGGACATAAAACAAAGGAGATCACCGGTGTCGTCATCAAGCCCGGGGAAAGCACCTTCCAGGATATCCTGATGGAATCAGCGACCAAGGAGCTGCAAGGCGTGGTAGTCACCGCCAGCGCAAAAAAAGAATCACAATCCTCCGTCTACTCCGCCCAGAAACGCAGCGCGGCCATGTCGGATGGCATCTCCCTGGAAGCCATTCGTAAAACACCCGACAATAATGCCGGTCAGATCCTCAAAAGAGTATCCGGCGTAAACGTACAGGACAATCGTTTTGTCGTGGTGAGAGGGTTGGGAGATCAGTATAACCAGACAACGCTGAACGGGGCTGTTATGACGAGCACGGAGACCAACCGGAACGCCTTCGCCTTCGATCTGATCCCTGCCGCCGTCCTGGACAATATCACCATTAATAAGACCGCCACACCGGATATGCCCGGCAACTTCGGAGGGGGTATTGTACAGATCAATACCAAGGATTTCCCTTCCAATAACTTTTTCTCCATCCTCCTGCAGGGAGGATTTGCGGACGGCACCTACGGAAAGGATTTTTATGGCGACCGGCGAAATAAAATGGAATGGCTCGGATACGGAGGGACCATCCGCGATCTGCCCAAAGGCTTGCCCACCGGGGTCGGCAGGACTACGATCGTGGATCTGAGCCTCCAGGAAGAATACAGATATTTAAAACAGCTTCCCAATAACCTGGCGCCCGTGAATCACGGACCTGCCAGGGTCAATCCCACCGGGCAATTAGGCTACGGCAAGACCATAAAATTCAAGGATGACACCCAACTGGGCATTGTGGCTGCGCTTAATTATCGTAAAATACAGATCATTGAACAAGAGACCACCGTCAGGGACCCGCTGCTTTCCATCGGCGGCACGCCCCATGATACAGTCCGGGGATTCTCCTATTCCTTCAAAGATACCCGCTACCGCTATACCGTCGAGTTCGGGGGGATCCTGAATATAGCCTATCGATTTGGGAATAACAAGGTGACATTAAAGAACTTCTATACCAATGTGTTCAACAGCACTTTCACCAGCCGCCCGGATATGATCATCAGCACAGAGGCATATACCCCGAACCCTCCCATCGGCGGCAGACCGGAGAGGATATTAGGGCTGGGATATTATGTCGAGCAAAAAAGCATCATCAACAGCATCCTGGGAGGCGAGCACAGGACGGGGAAGAACAATGAGACGAAATTGGACTGGAATGTCAATACAACCACCATTATTACCAATACGCCTGATCTCAGGAATTATGTGCTGACATACGATTCCGTCTCCAGGAATTATTACACCAGCAACAATCCCGCCGACCTCACCCAGGCGCTGGTGATCAACAGCAGGGCGTGGAGCCTTACCAAAGATCATATTTACGGAGGCGCTTTCAATCTTACTACGCCTTTTGGATTGCTAAACAATAAGCAGCTATTGAAAGGCGGTATTCTCTTCCAGAACAGGGAAAGAAAGAACACGGGCACTGTGCTTCCCATTGCGCATCTTGGCGGCCCGTCGATCGAAAACCTGATGGCTCCTTCCAGCTATGTCCCTTATTATGGGGCAGGCATAGATGTCGGCTCTGCTGCTTTGTTAGGCGGCAGCGGAAACTACAATTCGGGCAGCAGCCTGCTGGCAGCTTATGAAAGTCTCGAGAATACAATAAAAAAGAAGATCCGCATCATCTGGGGACTTCGCGTGGAAAGCTACCAGCAGACGGTGAATCTTTATAGCCCCGTGTATTACAATAATTTCCAGGACCCCGAGCTCCAGCCGCAAAAATTCGCATCCCGGACAACCTTTAATTTTCTACCCTCTATCAATGCCGTCTTCAGCCCCATTCCCGATGTAAACATAAGAGGCGCCTATTCAAACACAGTTATCCGTCCGGACCTGAAAGACCTGGCCGATTACCAGCGCTATGACCTTGCATCCTTTTCCCTGGCCTCCGGCAACAGCCGTCTGAAAAGCACTTCCCTGCGGAACTATGACCTCAAGTTCGAGTGGTTCCCTTCCTCCGGAGAGATCATTTCATTCTCAGCCTTCTATAAAAACATACACGACCCCATCGAGTACGCCCGTGCCGATATAGGAAATGACTACAGTTCGAAATTCGCTATCAACAGCGGAAATGCCTATGTAAAGGGGCTTGAAACAGAGTTCAGGAAAAAGCTCGATTTTATACCTTTCGCACCCTGGCTGTCCCATATTACCATCTTCGGCAATGCATCCATCATCCGGTCCAAAGTGTCCGGCAAGCAGATCAATAGCTTTGTGCTTAGCAGTTTCAGCGAGCATACGCTCACCGGACAGCCGGATTATATTATGAATGGTGGCGTCAGCCTGTTGGCATTCAACAACAGTTTTGAATTTACGGCTTCCTACAATAAGACAGGAGATTATGTCCATGAACTGGGAACCTCCGATCTGTCAGTGCATCTTGCCAATGGTATAAATATTCCCATGGTCCCTCATTACCGGGTGAGATCCAGGGATATGGTCGACCTGGTGTTCGGCCAGTCCCTGTTCAATAATAAATGCAAGCTGAAACTGAATGTCATCAATTTGCTGAAAAAAAGATATATCCTATACCAGGACCTCAATGGCAATAAGCGATTCGATACACCGGTGACCGTGAAGCAAGGCGGCAAGACGACCAATTACCTCGCCGGTGTCGACAACACGCCCATTAGTATCGATCCCCAAAGAGCCTATTCATTTTCGGTTTCTTACACATTTTAAGAATTCCAAATGACTACAGACATGTCGAAAAATAAAAATAAGTTCCTGGTCCTCTTCACCCTGCCATTGATGCTGCTGTATGGGCAAGCCTGTAAAAAATATGCGCCTTTTATAAAAAAGGCAAAGCCTGAAATGATCATCACCGGGAATGACAGCAGGCTGGCGGAAAGATCTATTCATCTTTTCCGGGATACGGTGTATATCCTCTCCACCTGGCTGGCCAGGGACAGCGGACAGGACCTTACCATCGATGCGGGCACGCTGATCAAAGTAGAGGATAATGTTTCCATCATTATCCGGCAAGGCGCCACCATTCAGGCAAAAGGCACCGCAACGGAACCCATCGTCTTCACGAGCACCGCTTATCCAGGAACTGCCGGTGTCGGCTTATCCGGCAACAACACCAATACCGGCCATCGGTGGAATGGTCTCTGGATCTATGGAAGCACAGGCGTCACGTCAGGGAGCTTACATTATGTAAGGATCGAATTTGCGGGGGGCAACCAGAATGATATAACAGCAGCGCTCTATTTGCATAATGTCCCGAAGGCCACCAGCATCGAACATGTACAGGTGAGCTACTCCTTTCTGAATCCGTCGTTCGAGTTTGCGGGAGGTGATTGTGATGCAAGGTATTTGGTCTCTTATGCATCCGTTGGCTCCGACTTTTATCTGCACCAGGGATATACGGGACGACTACAAAATATTTTAGCCTACCGTCACCCTTATTTTCCGGACAACCAGAGCAGCTATTATCCCGGCGACGCCCTGGCAGGAATGCTGATCAGGGACGATACGACCCTGCCATCCATCTCCAACCTGACGGTGCTGGGACCCGAACCGGCACAGGCAAGCAGCAAATATGCTGAAGCAGGTCACCGTGTGGCCGGCTTCGTTGCTCTGGGAGGCGCAAAGTTCCATATCAGGAACTCCATTTTTCTCAGCTTCCCCAAAGCAGGATGGTACCTGGACGATGCAGCTGTGGCGTCATCCATTTCCAATGGACAATCCGATCTTACCTGGTCAATCGTTCACTGCAATGACAGCCTGGCGGCATTCTACCTGAAACCGGGCACTTTAGGTTCTGCCACTTCGGCCGACTTTAAAAACTTCATGCTGCAGCCATCGCTGGGAAATCAACTCTTTCTCAGCGCAGATCAATTCATGCTGACGGACCCCTCTAACTACAACGCGCGTCCCGACCCTTATCCCCGGACGGGCTCTCCATTGTTGAGCGGCGCCAATTTCGATGTACCTTTTAATGATGCCTTCTTTAATAAAGTGGATTACCGGGGAGCGTTGGGGTCTGATAAGTGGATGGCATCCTGGACGAACTTTCTCCCCCTCCAAACAAACTATAATAACTAGCTAAGGAGAACACCTTATACTTCGTATATATTTAACAGTTACTACCTCCATCACTTAACATTAACGTTTCTTTCTGTTAATACCGCGATAATGATCCGGTCATTTTGCCTTGTTAACTTCATGTCGTATTCGAAAATAACAGTGTGTACGACAAGAAACCTTTCCATTAATTAAAAAACCTTCATTAGATGAAATCGAAGATTCACGACCTCCATAAAAGGATAATTATGTCCGGGAGTAAAAAAATTCTTTTCGCCTTCGTAGGCGTAGCTACGCTTTTCACTGTCTCCTGCAAAAAAGATGGATTTCACGAGAGCAAAGAACTGGTGTCCGGCGGCGTTTCCGGTGTTGACACGCTGGCAGGCACGATCTCACATGACACAACGGTTGTAAGAACCACTTATCTGAAAGGCATCGTATATGTTGCCCCCGGCGCGACATTGCGGATCAACGCCGGTGTAACGATCAAGGGCAGTCCCGGCGGTGTTGCTCCCGATACGATCAACCTTGCCAATAATAAAGGCACCCTGGTGGTTGAAAAAGGCGCGAAGCTGATAGCCAACGGTACGCCTACTTCACCTATCGTCTGGACTTCCACAGCGGCTGCCGGCTCCCGCCACTTCGGTGATTGGGGTGGCCTCATCCTGCTGGGTAATGCTACTATCCATACGGCTACAGGTGCGACTACCAATACTTTCGAAGCGCTGCCTTCCTCTGATCCCCGTAACGGCTATGGCGGCACCAACGATGCTGACAATTCCGGCTCCATCACTTACAACCGTTTTGAGTTCGGTGGCGGCGTGATCGCCAAGCCAAACCAGGAAGTCAATGGCGTTACTTTCTGCGGCGTAGGAAACGGCACCGTGGTCAACCACGTTGAGGTCACGAATTCAGGCGACGATGGTTTCGAATGGTTCGGCGGCGCTGTTAACTGCGATCACCTGGTTGACTTCAGCCCCAAAGACGACGAATACGACTTTGACGAAGGCTACCATGGCAAGCTGCAGTTCATCATCGCTTACAGGCTGAACATCAATGACAATTCCGGCTCACATTGCATCGAGACGGACAATGATGCCAGCGCTACCGGCAACATTCCTCACACGCTGCCCTTCATCGCCAACGCAACTTTCATTGGACCTGCTGATACCACCAGCGGCACCGGGCCCGGCAACTACTATGACGGCGAGATCTTCTTCAGAAGGAACAGCCGCCTGAGACTGCTGAACAGCCTGATCGTTGCCCAGGCGCAGCCGTGGGCCGTAGTAAGCACACCTACTACCAAGCCCCTGGTTGCCAGTGCATTTAATCTGACGACCGACTCCGTACTCATCGCTTTCAACATTTTCCAGACGAATGGCTCGCATGCCGTTGTCTCTTCCAGCATCGAGGGCAATCCCTCCGTTGTCACGGATGATGCCACGACGCTTGGCAAGCTGGCTGGCCTGAGCAATTCCGCGCTGAGCACATTTGCGGATTTCAAGCTGGATGGAGCCCTCGCTCCTACCACCGGATCTCCTGCCCTCAGTGGTGGTGTTGACTTATCCGCTTCCGGATTCGTAGGAACTACACAACGAGGCGCAGTTATTTCCAGCGACCTGTGGACTTCCACCGGCACGTGGCTTTCTACCGCTACCAACTAGCCGGACCAGACGGATTTACCGTCTTACTACATGCTGATGATTTTCGAATATAAGGGGGTATCTCATCGTGCCGATGAGATACCCCCTTAATCAATTAGTTAACATTAACGTTCCTTTATGATAATACTACGTTAATCATTCGATCATGTTGGCGCTCTACCTTCACGTCCTTATTCGAAGCGAATTCTCCGCATTCTCCGATCACCCTAAAAACTGACCTTAATTTCAAACCAATTAATTAAAAATCGACAAATGAAAAAGCTCATTTTCGCATTCATGGGTGTAGCTGTGATCTTCGCTAGCTCCTGTAAAAAAGACGGATTTCACGAGACTAAAGAACTGGTCTCCGGTGGCGCTTCCGGCGTAGATACACTGGTAGGTACAATCTCCCATGACACAACGGTTGTAAGGACTACTTATCTGAAAGGCATCGTTTATGTTGCTCCCGGCGCGACTTTGCGGATCAACGCTGGTGTAACGATCAAGGGCAGCCCCGGTGGTGTTGCTCCTGATACGATCAACCTTGCCAATAATAAAGGCACCCTGGTCGTTCAAAAAGGCGCCAAGATCATCGCCAATGGTACGCCTACTGCACCTATCGTTTGGACTTCCACTGCGGCTGCCGGCTCACGTCATTTCGGTGACTGGGGTGGCGTAGTCCTGCTGGGTGATGCTACTATCCACACAGCTACGGGCGCGACTACCAATCGTTTTGAAGCGCTTCCTATTTCGGATCCCCGCAACAGCTATGGCGGCACCAATGATGCCGACAATTCCGGCTCCATGACTTACAACCGCATCGAATTCGGCGGCGGCGTGATCGCCAAGCCTAACCAGGAAGTCAACGGCCTGACATTCTGTGGCGTAGGCAATGGCACTGTGATCAACCACATTGAAGTCTCCAACTCCGGTGACGATGGTTTCGAATGGTTCGGCGGCGCTGTTAACTGCGACCACCTGCTGGACTTCAGCCCCAAAGATGACGAATATGATTTCGACGAAGGTTACCATGGCAACCTCCAGTTCATCATCGCTTACAGGCTCAACATCAATGACAACTCCGGCTCGCACGGTATTGAAAGCGACAATGACGCCAGCGCTACCGGCACCAATCCCCACACGCTGCCTTTCATCGCCAACGCTACCTTCATCGGACCTGCTGATACTACCAGCGGCGTAGGACCCGGCAACTACTATGACGGCGAGATCTTCATCAGAAGGAACAGCCGCATCAGACTCGTCAACAGCCTGATCATCGCGCAGGCACAAAAGTGGGCTATCGTAACCACTCCAACGACCAAGCCCCTGGTTGCCAGCACTGCTTCATTGTCTGATTCTATCCTGCTTGCATACAACATCTTCCAGACCAATTCCGCTCATCCTGTCGTTTCTTCCAGCATCGAAGGCAATCCTGCTGTCGTTACCGACGACGCAGCGACCCTGAACAAGCTGGTTGGACTGGGCAATTCAGCGCTGGGTGCTTTAGCAGATTTCAAGCTGGACGCCTCCCTGAAACCGCTCCCCGGCTCTCCCGCCCTCAGCGGTGGTGTTAACCTGGCTGCACTTGGCCTGACACAGTTCGTCGGAACCACACAGCGTGGTGCAGTTCTCTCCAGCGATGCCTGGACAAGCACCGGCTCATGGCTGTCTATTTCCACTAATTAATTACTAACTAATGCCTGCTGATTACTTCGAATAAGTATCCGCTAAACCTCCTTAGGCCGTCCGCCATCTGGCGGACGGCCTCTTTTTTATGCAAAGAGTTAACAAAAGGGTAAAAGCCGCTTAGCCGTATGCCCGGCGGATAGTCCTAACTTTAAATCGCATGAACCCGAACGCACTTAAAAGGACCTGGAGGGAGACCATTACGCCGCAAAAAAATATTTTCTCCCTGGATCTGAAAGAGATCTGGAACTACAGAGACCTTCTCTTCATCCTGGTCCGCCGGGATATACTCGCCATCTATAAGCAAACTATCCTGGGCCCCCTGTGGTTCTTCCTCCAACCGCTGCTGACCACGTTCACCTTCGTCATTGTCTTTGCCCGCGTTGGAAACCTGTATAAGTCAGACTTTCCCCCTTTGCTGTTCTACCTGAGCGGCCTCGTGCTCTGGTCCTATTTTTCGGAATGCGTGCTGCGCACTTCTACTTTTTTGCGCGATAACAACCCCATTCTCAGCAAGGTATACTTTCCCAGGCTCATTGTTCCCTTATCCCTGATCCTGACGAACCTGGTAAAGCTCTTTATTCAGCTGATCGTATTCCTCCTGGTTTACACTTACTTCCTGATAACGACGCCTACGGTCAGGCCCAATGTATATGCCCTGCTGTTTCCCTTGCTGCTCCTGCTTATAGCCGGACTGGGGCTGGGGGCAGGCATGATCATCTCCTCCCTTACCACCCGTTATAAAGACCTCAGCCACCTGACCACTTTCGGTGTGCAGCTGCTCATGTTCGTATCTCCCGTGATCCTGCCGATCTCCAGTTACGGCAATGGCAGCTACCGTCTGCTGATCATGGCCAATCCCATGACGGGGATCATTGAAGCGTTCCGGTATGGGTTTTCAGGACAGGGCTATTTCAGCTGGGCGCTGCTGGGATATGACACGGCATGTGTCTTCCTGTTCATGAGCCTGGGTATCATCGCTTTCAATGCCGTAGAAAAAAATTTTATCGATAGCATCTAACCCGCGACCATGAAAAGCGAAATTATTTCCGTAGAAGGCATATCGAAAATGTACAGGCTGGGCGAGATCAGCACCGGGACCCTCAGCCATGATCTGACCCGCTGGTGGAGCAGGCTTCGCGGAAGACCGGACCGATTTGAGTCTGTTGCGGAACCCAACGACCGTCAAACCAAAAGTAAGTCAGGTTATGTCTGGTCCCTGAAGGACGTCGACTTTTCCGTAAGGGAAGGTGAGGTTTTTGGGATCATAGGTAAGAATGGCGCCGGGAAGTCTACCCTGCTGAAGATCCTGTCCAAGATCACCAGGCCCACCAAAGGCGCTATAAAGATCGATGGCCGTGTGGCTTCCCTGCTGGAAGTAGGTACCGGCTTCCATCCCGACCTCAGCGGCAGGGAGAATGTCTTCCTGAACGGGGCCATCCTCGGCATGCGTAAACATGAAATTAAAAGCCGGTTTGACGAGATCGTGGATTTCTCAGGCATCGAGCGGTATATCGACACGCCGGTGAAACGATACAGCTCCGGCATGTATGTCCGGCTGGCCTTTGCCGTCGCAGCGCACCTGCAGCCCGAGATCCTCATCATCGATGAGGTGCTGGCGGTGGGAGACGCCGAGTTCCAGAAAAAATGCCTGGGAAAAATGCAGGATGTCTCTCAAAGGCATGGCAGGACGGTGCTTTTCGTAAGTCACAACGTAGTAGCGATTAAACATTTATGCAACAGGGGCCTGTTGCTGGACAAAGGCCAGGTACAAAGCATCGGCACGGTGGACAAAGTGCTGGAAAGCTACCAGGGGCCGGAGACGGATGCTGAAAATGGGGTGAGAGGTGTTTACCCGGACAACGAGATGGGCTTCTTTAGGGAGTGGAGGCTGGAGGGGCAGACGTCCTCCGACGCCCATAGCTGCTATACGCGGGAGGAATGCTGTGTCGTATTTACTTTCCGTGCATTGACGCGGCTGAACCGATGCGAGCTCAATTTCAGGATACTGCAAAATGACGGGGCTTCGCTGCTGTATGTGAACAGTATGGATTTTTTTGGTCGCCAGTTTACGCTGGAACCTGGCGACCATCAACTGCGGATCTACCTGGCCCTGCCGGTGAGCAAGGGTCGTTATGTCATCGAAGCGGGTGTTTATGCCGACAAATGGATCGATATCTGGCGAACGACCACCCGGTTGACCGTGCTGGATACGTTTGAAGGGCATGCAAGAGACAGTGCTGCGGGCATACTGAACATTAAAACAACTTTTAGTATCACTGCCGTATGATATCCATCATCATTTGTTCCGTGAACAAGGAGCTGCTGTCGCAGCTGGTGCTGCATATAGCCGACACCATCGGGGTACCGTACGAGGTGATAGCGATCGATAATTCCGACAACAAGTACGGCATCTGCTCCGCCTATAACGAGGGCGCGGACCGGGCAAAGTATCCCATCCTCTGTTTTATGCACGAGGATATTTCCTTTGAAACCAGGGACTGGGGACAAAAAATATACAGGCACCTGCAGGACCCGGGGACCGGTCTGCTCGGCTTTGCCGGCGGGGACGCAAAAAGCCGGGTACCCTCGTCCTGGTCCTTACCGGTGATAAGCAACCATATCAACCTGGTGCAGCATTATAAGCACAAGGCCGGGCCAGCCGATCGTATCCTAACGACAACCGGCCCTCACAATGCCGGCCGGGCGAAAGTCGTCGCGCTGGACGGCGTATGCCTTTGCACGCGTAAGGACGTTTTCCAGCAATTCAGGTTCGATGAGCTGATGTTCACGGGTTTCCATGGTTATGACATCGATTATTCATTGCAGGTAAATACCCGATATGATGTCTATGTGATATTCGACGTCGTTATCCATCATTATTCAGAAGGAAAGCCGGACAGGAAATGGATGGAAAGCGCCTGTCTTGTCAGCAGGAAATGGAGGCGCCGGCTCCCGCTCTCCGTGCCGGAGGCGCCTGAAAATGTATTTTATCTCCACCACTGGCATGCCACGCACGTTTTCCTCCGGAAATTATCGGAGCTGAACTATAACTATGTACGGATCGTGTATTATTTGTGCGTTTATTCGTTCAACAAGTACTTCAACCTGCGGCGATTCCTTTCCATGTGGAAGTTTACAATGGTCAGCCAGATGGGAAGAAGAGATTCACAATAACTTAATCTTCCCGCTATATAGAAGAAACATTAAATAATTATTTTTCAAGTTATGAGAGATCTTTTGGAGACGCCGGTATTGATGCTCGTATTCGCCAGGCCCGGCGCTACCAGGCTCGTCTTTGAAGAGGTTCGGAAGGCGCGGCCCCGCAAGCTATATATTGCTGCGGACGGACCGGTGCCGGGCAATACCGCTAACGCTGAAAAATGCGCCCGGGTGAGAGAAGTGGTAAGCCAGGTCGATTGGGATTGCGAAGTGAGCACCTTGTTCAGGGAAACCAACCTGGGCTGCAGAACGGCTGTCAGCGAGGCGATCAATTGGTTCTTTTCACAGGAAAATGAAGGCATTATCCTGGAAGACGACTGTCTGCCCCACCAGAGCTTCTTTTCCTTTTGCGGAAGCATGCTGGAAAAATACCGTGACGACAGAAGGGTCATGCATATTTCGGGCACCAACTTACAGTTCGGTCAAAAGAGAGGGGATGCTTCCTATTATTTCTCGTCCATCCCATCGGTATGGGGATGGGCAGCCTGGAAAAGAAGCTGGGAGCAATACGATCTGCACATGAGCGCCTACCCGGAATTCAAGGCCTCGGGACTGATAAAAAGCATCCTGCCCGATGAACGCGTCGCCGGCCATGTCATGAATGTGCTCCAAATGAATTACGAGGGAAAGATCATCACCTGGGATCACCAGTACGGCTTTTCCCTTGTCATCAATAATGGGCTATCTATCGTACCCAATGTCAATCTTATCAGTAACCTGGGCTATTCGAAGACAGACGATCCGATGACTCCCGACAACTACCTGCTGTCCAGGATCCCGCTGGAGGAGATAACATTTCCCCTGACGCATCCTGTCTTTTTTGTTCCTGATAAGGAAGCGGATCTTGTTCAGGCGCAATGGGACGTGTTCGACACAAAAAACTCCATAGTATGAGCACAACCAAGTCAGCCGTCCTGCTCCTCCTGTTCAACCGCCCGGACCGGACGGCGAGGGTATTCGATGCGATCAGGAGATACGGGCCTCAGCGATTGTATGTTGCGGGGGATGGCCCCCGTCCCACCGTTGCCGAAGATGTGATGAACTGCCAGGTAGCAAGGGCCGTCGTCCATCCCGACTGGGATTGCCAGGTACAAACCCGCTACAGCGATACCAACCTGGGTTGTAAGAAAGCGGTCAGCAGCGCCATTACCTGGTTCTTTCAGCAGGAAGAAGAAGGCATTATCCTGGAGGACGATTGCCTGCCCGGAGAAACGTTCTTCTCTTTCTGCCAGGAACTGCTGGAAAAATACAGATATGATGACCGTGTCATGCATATTGGCGGCTCTAACCTGCAATTTGGCCGACAGAGAGGCAACGCCAGCTATTATTTCTCCAGCATCGCGTCCATTTGGGGTTGGGCCGGCTGGAGGCGGGTATGGAAAAATTATGATCCCGGTATGGCCTTATTTGAAAGGTTCGAAAAGACCAGCGTGATGGAATATGTCTTCCCCGACCGGCATACGGCCGAATGGTGTCTCCATATGACCAGGCAGGTGTATGAAGGCAGGATCGATACCTGGGATTATCCGCTCGCCTTTTCCATCATGATCAACAACGGATTGTGCATCACTCCCAATACCAACCTGGTAAGTAATATAGGATTCGGCGAAGGAGGAACCCGCACCACCAATGAAAAAGACATCCATGCCAATATTCCCATCAGGGAACTGGGCGGGATCGTTCACCCCAAATTCTTTATCCCCGACAGAGCCGCTGACCTCTACCAGCTGTCACACTCCATTCCCAGGCTTTCCCCGGCGCCCATGCGCCTGTCGATCATGGAAAGAGTAGTGCAAAAGGCCAAAAGATCAGTGAAAAAATTCCTTCATTCCTGAAGATATGAGTAAGATAATATTTACCCTTTGCAGCAATAATTACCTGGCCCAGGCGCAGGTCCTGGCCGCATCCGTCAGGCAGCACCAGCCCGGCTGGAAGTTTGTTTTGGGGCTGGTCGACACGATGCTGGAACAGGTGGACTATAAGTCCTTTGAGTTCGAAGTGGTGACTGCCGCAGACATAGAGCCGGGCATACAGCACCTGGCTGAAAAATATTCGATCGTCGAGCTGAACACCTGTCTCAAACCGGCATTCTTCCTTTATTTCTTCCAGCAGCGGCAGGCGCAGAACGTAGTGTACCTTGATCCGGATATCAGGCTATACAGCCCACTCCGGGAAATGGAAATTTTCTTCCTTGCGGGAGATATCATCCTCACTCCCCATGTCCTTACGCCGATCCCTTTGGATAAGCAGACGCCCGGAGAAAAGCTGTTCCTGAATTACGGTCTGTATAACCTGGGATTCCTCGCCCTTAAAAAAAGCCTTAATACCGACCGGTTCCTCCACTGGTGGAAAGAAAGGACTTATGCGCAGGGCTACGACCGGCCTGCGGAAGGCTTGTTCACCGATCAGCTGTGGATCAATCTCGTGCCCATCTATTTTCCACGTGTAAAAATACTCAAACATACGGGCTATAATATGGCGCCTTGGAACCTGCATGAGCGATACCTGCAGGATATTGGGGGGGAATTCCGGGTAGGACCTAAGAACAAGCTGATATTCTTTCATTTCAGCGGATTTGACCTGCAGCAGAACAAGCTGCATAAAGATTATTCACGTTTCCATGCCGACCAGCGTCCCGACCTGCGGAGATTATACGACGATTATGGGGTGAGGCTCCGGGAAGAGAATTACACCTTTTATTCCTCTTTGTCCTGCCATTTCAAAGTGCTGCCGGCGGAGAAAGGAGCTTCGAACGTCTCTCTGTCGGGGCCTTCTCTTTCCAGGAGACTGGTCCGTCGTATCAAGCAATTAATGCCCTCCGGGTTGAAGAGGGCCACGCTTAACCTGATCAAAGCATGACCTGGCCACGGATATCCATCGTCACCCCCAGCTATAACCAGGGACAATACCTTGAACAAACCATCCGGTCCGTATTGACACAGGACTATCCGAACCTGGAATATATTATCATAGATGGAGGCAGCACGGACGATTCGGTACAGATCATCCGTAAATATGAAAGCCGGATCAGCAGCTGGGTCAGCGAGCCCGACTCGGGACAAAGCGAAGCGCTGGAGAAAGGTTTTGCGCTTGCCACCGGAGAGATTGCCGCCTGGATCAATTCCGATGACTTCTATGAGAAAGATGCTCTTTACAAGGTGGCCCGGGCGTATAGGGATGAGGGTTTCGACTTTTTCTGCGGAACCTGCCGGATGGTGGACACCGAGGGGAAGCAGCTGCGCGTGCTCCATACCCCGGAAGTGACCCACCGAACATTGACACAATACTGGAAACCGCACTTTTGTCCGCCACAGCCCTCTATCTTTTTCCGGAGGGAGCTGCTGCATGAGCTGGGCGGCTTCGACCGGTCGCTTCATTTTGCGATGGACTTTGATCTCTGGCTCAAGGCCAGCAGGAAATATTCATTTCGTCATACCAGTGAAAATTTATCTTATTACAGGGTCCATACGGATTCCAAAACGGGCTCTCCCGGAGGGCTGCAAAAATTCGTCCCGGAATGGAAGCAGGTCATTGAAAAAAGCCTGCGGGAAAGGACGTTGTCCGAGAGAGGGCGGTATCATGTCCATGAAAATATATTTCTACTGAAAAAGATCATACGGCAATGGTGGAAGAGACTGACAGCAAGGGCATCCGCATCTCCGTAGTCATCCCATGCTATAACTACGGGCAATATCTGCCGGAGGCGTTGGAAAGTCTCCGCCGGCAAAGCTTTACCCGATGGGAATGCTGGGTAGTGGACGATGGCTCGACGGACCGGACGGCAGACATTGTAAAAAGCATGATGGACATTGATCCCAGGATCAATTACCTGTTCCAGGCTAACCAGGGCCAGCCCGCCGCGAGGAATGCAGGACTACTGCAGGCCAGGGGCGACTGCATTCAATTTCTGGATGCCGACGACCTCCTGGAACCGGAGAAATTCCGCCGCCAGCTGGCATACCTGGATGAACATTCCGGCGCCGATGTCGTTTATGGAGAGGTTCGTTATTTCAGCCAGGATGCGCCTGTGGCGCTTTTCCTCAATCGATGGGATGATCCAATGAAGGATTGGATGCCCCGCATATCCGGGAAAGGGCTTTCATTAACACGGGCAGTCGTGGAAGGAAATATTTTCGAGCTCGGCTGCGCCTTGTTCCGGAAAGCTGCTATCGACAGGATCGGTCTTTTCGATACCCGGCTGCAGGGAGTGGAAGATCATGCTTATCTTTTCAGCGCCGCTGTCTCCGGACTTCATTTCCAATACCTGGCAGCGGAGCAGACAAGGACGCTTATGCGGCACCATCCGGGAAGCTACAGTAAGGGCCTCGCCGTCATGTATAAAAGGGAATTGCTCCTGCGCCGGACGATGGCTGCGGCACTGCGCCAAACCGGCGACCGGCTGCTGCTGCAAGTGAATGCATTTCATTACGGCCTGAGGCTGCGGAGGCTGCAGGACCTATTCATCGATCAGACGATAAAAACCGCGGGGAAAGGGCTTCGTTACGACGAAATGAGATGGATGTGGAAACATTCCAGCCTGGGGCAAAACCTGTATTTTTTCCCGCGGATCCTGAAAGCAATGATATTGCATTAAGCAGGATCGATCCATTTTTTCAATTCGGGTGAATAAGTCTTCACCAATACCGCAGGGTTACCGCTGATCAGGCTATAGTCCGGGAACGACCGGGTGACCACGGACTGCGCACCTACCACACAATACTTCCCCAGGGTAACGCCGGCCAATATGCATACATTGATCCCGATGCCTGTATAAGCGCCGATCTTCACATACCCTCTCGATATCAGCCTCCTTTTCCGGATGGGCACTCCTTCTTCGGGCGTGATGCTATGGATATGGTCCGACACATACAGGAAATCGGCCGTCTCCACGCCATCTTCAAAAATGATCTTATTAACAGCAGTTATGGAGGCATACCCGCCGATGAAAACATCATTGCCGACGATGATCTGGGGAGTGAACTTCTGGTTGCTGTAAGGATAGTAATCGTAGGCGGCCATCCATGCCTCCGGTCCCAGATACGAGTTGTTGCCAAAGCTGATATATTGTTTGCCATCGATCGGCCTTCTCGGCTTGCCGATGGTGGTGCCCGTGCCTGTTTTGATCCCGAAGTTAGGCGGTTCCGGAGCCGGAGGAGGCGGAGTGCCCATTACAATCCTTTTAGCTAAGCGGAGCATTCTACGTACCATATCATTAAGGTTTTAGTTATTTGTCAGATCTTTTGTACCTGGACCCATATCTTCCGCAATAGAAAATATCCGATGGCAGCCATCGCTCCCAGGAAAAAAGCGATCAACGCGATCTTCATCAAATTGCTTCTCAGCGCCTTCAAAGGCAGGACAGGCGTGTCCAGGTATTGGATCAGCGGCGTCTCCCGCATGAGGGAGGTCTTTGCCGCCTCCAGGCTTCTCGTCAGCTCCACATAGGAAGCCCGGAGGATCTGTATATCCGTCTGCTGCCGCTCCCTTGTCACCAGGGGCGTTTGCCTATTGGGGTTAAAAAACGCATCCGCAAATTCAGCCCTGCCGTATAAAGCTATGTTGTAAGCGTGCCGGATGGAATCTGTCCGCTGCTGAATAAAGTCCACATTCATCTTAGCACGCTCAGTCTTCTTCTCGATGTAGTATTGCGTGACGGTGTGCAAAAGCTCTTCCAGAAAAAATTTCGAGAACAGCTCGTGGGTACTGGTGCAGAGGACGGAGATGATGGTGGTCCCCTTCCCTTTTTTATCGATCTTGAGATCCTGGGCGATGAGGGTCTCGTACATGGACCGCATGATGCCATTCTCGAACAGCGCTTCCTGTTTATCCGTCTTTTTTGAAAGGAAGTCGAGGTGATAGAAGCGGCTCTTCTTCATCCATTTTTCCCTATAGTCCAGGGAGTCCAGGAAAAAGTCCGCCAGCACGACATTTCTTCCTTCCACGTTGACTGTACTGCGTAATGTCTTTTCGATAAGCAGCCGGGACTGCATCAGCTCTACAATATTGGTGGGACTGCTGAAGACGCCTCCGGCATCGCTGCCAAGGCCAAGCTCTTCACTCAGCTGTGAAATACCGGACTTGGGTGATTGTGTAGCTTCTTCATCCAGCACAAATGTCACCTCGGCAACAAACTGCGGGTTCCTGGTCATGCTGTAGGCTATCCCTGCCACGCAAAAAAGAAGGGCTACGCCTGAAATGATCAGCCATTTGGATAGAATATAGCGGCCTAATCCCTGCACCTGGAGAATAAACCTGCGGGGAGAAAATTCCTGGTACTCCCTTGGCTGTTCCTGATCGGAAAGGTTCGACGTCATGTATTTAATTACTTAAATGCGATTACCAGTAAAGTGGCCAGTGTGACGACAAGCGATACGATCTCCAGCACCCGCAATCGCTCCCGCTCCCGCTTCATGGGGACATAGATCTCGGCGCCGGGCCTGACCTTGGGATAATGCCTGAAGAAAAGAAAAGACTTTGTGCCCTTCACCGATCCGTTGGCGTAGACGACATAGGATTTCTTTTTGGCAGACCGCTCGCTGAAGCCACCGGCGCCCAGGATATAATCCTTAAAGCCCAGCTCCTTATCATAGCGTACTAATGTCGGATAGAGTACTTCCCCGTTGACGCGTACGGTTTGCAGCAGCTTGGGTATGCGCAGGGTGTCTCCATCATTCAGCAGCAGGTCATATTCAGCGCCCGGATGGGCCATTATCTTTGCGAGGTCTATGCCGACATTATCGGATCTCTTTTGGGCCATCCTCATCAGATCGTTTTGTACTACAGACGTTGATCCTCCCGCTTCATAGCTCTGCTTCAGCAGGTTGTTCAGTCCCTGCTCGATGTTGGACTGCTCCCCGCGGGAAAGGTTGCGGGTGCGCACCAGCACAGCTCCTTCCAAATACGCTTCCGGGGTAAGTCCCCCGGCACGCTTGACCAGGTCGGAGATCCTGTCGCTTTTTGCTGCCAGTGTATATTTCCCCGTGTAGATAGCCTCACCTTCGATGACGGCATTCTTTTGTACGGCATAGCCCGGTGCGGGACGTATGACCACTTCATCGAAAGGGGAAAGAACAAGCTTCGCCAGCGAAGCGCTGTCCCGCAGGTCCGGTGTGATGTTCTGCTCATAAATGATCGCCGTTTTCCGGTTGGGCGCCGTCGGGTCCGCATCCTTCACCCTCCGTGAGATCTCTATCCGCTGCAGGGAGGCGGATTCCTTCAACCCTCCCGCCAACAGAATAAGGTCCTGGACGGTGATGCCCTCTTCATAGAGGAAAACACCCGGATTGGCCACCTCTCCTTCCATACTTACATAATATCCTTCCTTGAGATCGAACCTGGAGTAGAGGGTGATACGATCCTCTTTTTTCAGCGGGATATCCGGCGTGGCTCCGCTGAACAGCTTTTCGGGTTCGAAGGAAATGATCTGCGGGCTCAGGTCGTCCTTTAGCCTGTGTATGATGGCCCGGTTGCCGAAAGCATCTTCGCGGATGCCGTCCGCTTCCCCGATCAGGTCTTTTACCGTCATTCCTTCCTTCAGCTCATATTCCCCCGGCCTGTAGACAGCGCCTTTGATACTTACCCTGTTGGTGAACCTGTTCAATATTTTTCCGATGATGTAATTGTCGCCGCGCCGTGGAATGAGATTGTCAATTTTGGTCTCGCTGACCGTTGTTACTTCGCGGTCTTTGGAAGTATTGCGGAAGACCTGGATCCGGGCCGTGTAGGCATTGTCCGTGAATCCGCCTGCATAGCGGATCAGCGTGCCCAGTGTCTCACCCTTCACCACGTCAAAGAGGCCCGGTTTTTTTATTTCGCCCTTCATTTCCACCCGGACCGAATAGGTGCTGATCCGGATGACATCCTGGTCCATCAGCCGGACATCATGCTGTTTGGAGCCGGAGGTAAGGTACTGGTAGATGTCGATGGTTGCAACGACCGCGTTGTTGCGGATGACCTGGATATTCCTGTACGACCCGTTGAGATTAGGGCCGCCGCAGGCGTACAGCGCATTGTAGGCCGTGGCAAGGGAAGGCAGCGTATAAGTGCCGGGGACTGTCGCCTCACCGATGATGGTTACCTTGATACTACGGATAGAACCAAGGGTCACTTCCACGCTGGTCTTCCCTCCTCTGATGTCCGAGTAAATGGTGGCGGCCAGCTTTTGGATGATCGCCCTTTTTGCCTGTTCGATCGTAAGACCATTCACCATGACCGCGCCGGCCACAGGGATCCTGATCCTCCCTTCAGGAGAGACCTTCAATTTGTAGCTGGCTTCCGAATAACCCGATACGTCGATCATCAGCTCATCATCCGCCGCCAGCTGGTAGTTCTTCGGAGTAGGCAGCCTCATATTGGGCTCAAAGCTGATACGGGGATTGCTGAATACGCCTGCTCCGAAATTCCTCATTTTCAAGGATCCGAACACAGTATTGAAATCCATCAGGGGCCGCTGCTCCAATGTGCTGATGGAATCCATCCGTCGCCCTTCGGGAGAGGAGGCGGGAGGAGCGGGAACGTTATTGCCTGCCCCCATAGCCTTCCGCATAGCCTGGACCCTGTCTTTCAGCTTGACGACCTCCACAGGGCTCATACCCCGCTGAAGCGCAACATCCTCTATCTGCTCATCCTTCAATCCAAGACGGTCAGCCTCAACGACAAACCGCCGGATCTGGTCGTCTGTCAATTCTTCGACCTTCACGTTGCCAAGATCGTCCATTGCTTGCCCATGTACGTAAAGACTGGTGAAAATAAAAAGAGAAATAAATAATAGCACTCGGTGGTACCTGGATCGCATGAGAAAGTTTGAAGCCGTAAAGATTACTTATGTCAGGGATTAAATAAATTATCATATTATTAAATCTCCTTAATTACGGCATGTATCCTGCACTTAATAATTAGATAATAGTCCATCTACCCTATCATCCGGGAGGAAATGCTACCTTGATCGACCTGTTATGGCGGATAACAATTTTAACCTGGTCAGACTTTACCTGTCCCTCAGCGTCCTGTTCTTCCACGCCTTCGAGCTGAGCAGGAACAAGGAGCTCTCTTTCCTGAATACGCTATTCAGCGCAGACAAAGCCGTGGATGCCTTCTTTATCATCAGCGGATATCTCATCATGAAAAGTTTTTTGCGCAGCACTTCCGGCATTGAATATTTCATGAAAAGGATCAGAAGGATCTACCCGGCTTATCTCGTAGTCATTGCACTGTGCGCATTACTTGGCGTCCTGGTCTCCAGCCTGGACCCGGCGGCGTATTTCAGATCGCCCTCGACATACAAATACTTACTATTCAACGCATTGTTCCTGAACTTTGCCCACCCGGGCCTTCCGGGGGTATTCGATAATAATTTTTTTCATGCAGTGAATGGCTCACTGTGGACTTTAAAGGTGGAGGTAAGCTATTACCTGCTGGTACCCCTCATCGCATTCCTCCGGGGAAAGATCAGGCCTGTCCTGTTATATAGCTGCCTGTTCCTGCTCTCGGCCGCCTACTACTACTGCATGCTATATCTGTATAACACCCGCCACCAGGAGATCTTCCTTTTTCTCTCAAGGCAAATACCCGGTGAATTAATGTATTTCATGCTGGGAGCCGCCGTTGTGGAGTTCGAGCAGCAGCCACTTTTCCGGAAAGCATTGAGCTGGCTGGGAGTACCTGCCCTGGTCGCGCTTTTTCTCCCTTTTGGCATTTTTGCAAACGGTCTATCTGCCAGCCTGCTGCTGGCGGCGACCGTATTCTTCTTCGCCTTTCGTCTTCCCGTGCTGCACTATCCCTTCCGGAAAGAAGACATATCCTACGGATTGTATATCTATCATTTCCCCGTAATACAGACCCTGATCACCCTGGGAGTGTATGACAGATCAGCCTTGCTGGGATTGATATTGAGCCTGTTGCTCACCGTCATCCTGGCCCTGCTGTCCTGGTTCCTCATCGAAAAACCCTTTATCCGGAAAAGATCACCGCTCAGTCTCTCTTCTTTTTATATACCCGGACATAATCGACAATAAACTTATCGGGCAGGGCTGCCGTGTCCAGGGGGCCGCCCACCATCTTGTTGATGCCCAGGCTCAGTACGATGAATTCAGGCACTTTTGACACCAGTGTATTCCCGGAAAAGGTCCGCACGCCATCCACAAATGTAGCATACCCCGAAGGCGCCCATTCCAGGCCAAAAGTGTGGAAGCCGTCCTTCGCCGGGCCCAGCTGCCCCCATACCGGACCCGATACCCTGTGAGAAGGCCCATAGCCGCCATAATGCAGTGTATGGGCGACAGCATCTTTTCTTACGTTGGGGAAATATTCAAAAATATCCAGCTCGGCGCCAGTGGTTTCCGGAGACCCGTTCTCTTCAAGGATCTTCGGCGACTGGAGCCAAAAGGCGGGGAACAAACCGGCGGCCTTCGTCATTGACGCCCTGCATTCGAAATAGCCGTATTTAGTATTGAACAGGCCGTCCGTACCTATCATGCCCGTAACGATTGAATCGCCACTCCTTCCTGCTTCAATAATAAGATGCCCCCTTCCGTCGAGCTGGACAGCCGAGGCGGTGACATAGGCCCCTTCCCGCTTACCCAGCCCCCGGTAATTCCATTTGCTCCTGTCAAGCTCCTTGCCGTCGAATTCATCAGACCAGGCCAGCTTGTAGCCTCTGACCGGAATGACCTGGTGCATGCCCCCCCACCCGGCGGCAAAAAGAAAAACAAAAGATAACATAGCCCTCATAGCGCGTAATTATTATTACCGTAATTTAAGCCCCTTATCGGATCCCCGGCATGTCCTTAATGTTAATTTCTGAAATACGGTCATCAATAGCCGCAATGCTATTCTATGCGCGGTACAAGCCGGCCCCGGAAAAAAAGGAAGGCGCCGGGAAAGTGCTGTTAATGGACATCAGGGACAACCCCTATGGAAGATACCTCTATTGTTTCCTCAAATTCTTTCACCTGGAAGGCTATACTATCTATATGCCGAAAAGCCTGACGCTGATGCGCCGCCTGAGGAGCGATCATCTCGCCGCCCACCTGCTGAAAGAAAAGATGGTGCATTTCGGGGCGCCGTCCGCCGCCCGCGCCATCCTCCGCATCGATGATAAAAAGATCAGCCCCGATTATTTCTCTGAAAGCGATCTCGCTCCTTCCCGTGTCCTTTACGTTCCGATGTCCCAGCATCCTTTAATGTATTACAACAGCTGGTGGAATACGCCGCTGGACAAAGGGATCCGAAAAAAGTCGCTGTTCATGGCCGGGAACTTTGATCAGGCCATCTACACACGGCTGGAAACAGAGCAGGTGTTCCCGGTGATGTCCCGGAGAGCCGTCTACGATCTTCTGAGAAAAAAACAACTGCTCCTTGAGGTGGAAAACAAGGACAGCATGCTGTCGTTCCTCGAAAGCAACGAGGATAAAAAGATCATCCTGGTGGACCGGCAGCATTTCGATATACCCATGTGGGACCTACGCCGGCTGCTGAGCAAATTCGATTTTTTCTTTGCCCTGCCCGGGGTGATCATGCCTTTCTCCCACAATGTAGTCGAGGCAATGTCCGCCGGCTCCATCCCATTCATCCAGGAAGCATATGCCGCGATGTTTGTTCCGGCGCTTGAAAATGAGGTAAATGCCTTTACATTCAAAGATCACCACGACCTGGAAGCCCGGCTTCGCAAATTGCCGGATCTTCCGCCGGAGAAAATATCATTCATGAGGGAACAGGTATTTGCATACTATGATACCTATTTAACTCCCTCCTCGCTGGTGAAGAACCTGGAAATGAATGGACATGATAAAATTTTCCTGCAGGCGGAAGGAGAAAGCGTAAAGATCTTCAAACACCGGCTAAGCCATGAACGACAGCATTAAAAGATATTATCTCATCGACCATAAGATACTCTTCCTTCTCGGGTATATCTTCTACCTGTGGATACCCTATTGGCTTGGCGCGGGGAATGCTTTCCAGGATTATCCCGGAGTGGATCTTTTTCAAAAATACTTTGTCCGGATCGCGGCGGGAAAGATCCACAGCTATGTGCTCATCACGCTCTCCTGGCTGCCCGCCTTCTACCTGGGTCATTTCGCATTCAAGCTGATCACTCCATACAAAAGATCGCTTCGACTTTATCCGGCGACTGCGATCACCTATTCGGCATCCTACGTCGGCATCATGCTGTGCTGCGTTCTTATCCTGTTCGTATACATGTCCAGAGGCGCTATACTGGGATCATTCGACAACTACGATGTAGGACCAAGGGGTAAGCTGACTACCCTGATGATGATATTCAACTTCTTCCTGTTGTACCAGCTGGTCAGCCGGCAGAAACCATCTGTTTTTCTTGCAGCGGGCACCATACTCACTTCCCTCATCCTGCTGTTGTCCGGCGGAAGACTGACGCCACTCCAGTCATTTCTCGTTTATCTTATCTATAAGACGTCCTTTGCAGAAAAAAGATGGAAGCTGTCGCATATAGCAATATTCGCCGTTGTAGGTTTCCTGGCCGGTGCATTGATCGGACTTTGGCGCGTCCGTGCCGGCTTTAGTCTTGAACATGCCGGATTCTCCTTATTCGCCGAACCACTGTTCTCCTGGTTCAGCACCTGCAGCTTTCTGGCGTCCAACGACATCCCATCGATAAATGTCCCTACCAACTTCATCACGTCTTTTATCAACCTTATTCCCAATACGATCATCAATGTACATCAGTACATTGTACCCGTATCGGGTATGGGCTATTCTTATGTCAATCCATTCGGCGCAGACAGTATCTGGACCTCCCTCGTCATCAATTTCGGCTCCATCGGATCCTTTATTTTTATTTTCTTCACCGGATTCATACTTAGCATGTTAAGACATTTATCCGAGAACAGCCGCTTCTGGGCGGTTTACTACATCCTCGTCTGCGGCATGCTGCCATTCGAGTTTTTCAGAACGGGTTTCTTTATCCTTAATAAAGAGCTGTTCTTCAACTTCCTCTTTTTACCTGTGACCATAGGAGTCGCGCTGAAAATATTGCTCCATTCGCAAAAAACAGAAAAAGCGCTGACATGAAGAAGATAGGTTCCATCCAGGCGCTCCGTGCAGCCGCCGCCATCGGCGTCGTATTATATCATATGCTCGTCATCGAAAAAAAGTATGCCGGGGGAGATCATTTTCTTCCCGGACTTTTCCGCATCGGACAGTCGGGCGTCGACCTTTTTTTTGTTATCAGCGGTTTTATCATGGTCACTATCGTCAGTAAAGAAGGCAGGGAGAGCAAGGCCTTTGATTTCCTTATCCACCGCTTTTCAAGGGTCTATCCTAATTACTGGTTCTATTTTTTCATCACATTCGCCGTTTTTCTTGTCCAGCCTGCTTTTGTAAATGCCTCGCAAGGCGGTCGTTTTAGTTTTTTCAGGTCCTTTTTCCTGCTACCTTCCGCCAACTTGCCGCTGGTGCTCATCGCCTGGTCCCTCACCTATGAGATCTATTTCTACTTCGTTTTCTCCTTCCTCGCCGGGCTGGGCCGGGTGAAAATGCTGCTCAGCTTATTGCTGTGGCTGTTCTTGCTGGTGAATGTCAATATATTCTTTCATGTGCCGATGTCGCCTGTGCCTGCATTGATCGTAAGTCCTTATTCCATTGAATTCATTTTCGGGGCATTGGCTGCGATGGCTATTGCGACTGCTGCCCTCAGGAAAATCCCGGCGCCGGCCTTATTCGGGATTGTCATCGCCTGCGTGGCATCCCTGCCATTCTTATTCACACACTTTTACAGCCCCAATGGAGCGGCCGGTAATCTTTTCCGGCAGACGATCATTTTCGGCGGCGTATATGCTGTGCTGGTGGCGGCGCTGGTGATGCTGGAACAGGGGTCCCGGCTGAGATTGCCGCCCTTCCTGGTCAGGATAGGCGACATTTCCTATACCATTTATCTATCGCATTTATTAATTCTCGGCGCTATTGGAAGGATATGGGCCCGCTGCTTTCAACACCCCGGGACCGCGTGGGATGAGATACTGGTATTCCCTTGCATGTTAGCGGTGATCGTCGTTTATTCGGCTATAGCCAACCGTCTGATTGAAAAACCGTCTTACCACCTGTTTGTGAAGTGGATAGACATGCTTCGGTTCCCCAGGGCTAGAAGTAAGGAATGCTGAGATATGCGCCGCCTGTACTAAAGGCATTGGCAACAAGCTTTCCATCGACACGGATCTCCCAATTATAAATGGTATCCGCGGAAGAGGCGGGGTTGACGGTGATACCGATGCTGGTGCCGGGCTTTCGCCAGAAATCATAATGGAAAGAATCCGTGTAGAGCTGGTCTCTGAGGAAGCCGCTGGTGGAGTCGATAAAATTCAATTTGATGCGGGTGCCTGTCACCAGATATGTTACATGTCTGGGATTTGTGTTCAAAGGCTTGTCCTTTTTGCAGGCCAGAGCAAGGAAAGCCAGGAGGATGACCGGAAAGCGTTTCATGGTATGGGATAAAACTAAATAAAATTCATGCCGGAGCGCCATATCCTATATTATCTCTATGTGAAGAGTAATCAAAAATGTGAATATCAACAGTTTACATGCAATGTTGCACATGTAGCATTTTTAGTATACTTTTAAGAGGTTCAATATCCTAACCAGTTGAAAAACCAGGAAGCACCCCATCCTATGCTACATCCTAAGGCCAGGTTCTGGCGGCTCAATACCTTTATTGTGCTGGCCATGTGCTGTAACCTGATCAATTTCCTTTTCTATATTGCCGACGGTATGAAGCAGAGCGCCGCGATCGAGATAGCGGGCATCTTTGTATTGTTCATTTTCATCCTGTTCAACCAGAGGGGCATGTCGGCCGTGCCTACCCTGCTCAGCATCTTTTTTGTGAACCTGCATGCTTTCTCTCTTTGTTATGTGCAGGGGACCGATCAGGGTTCGTTCCTATACCTGTTCCCTTTTGTCATGGCTATGATCTTCTTTCTGCGCGTCCGCAAGGACAACCTGGTGGTAAGGATCTTCATCATTGCCACTGCGTTGAACCTCCTGGTGATCGTCCTGTTCCTCCCGCATCATTCCAGCGCTTTCGAGCAGATATCCGAGACGGTGGCTTACAACCATCGGAAGGTGAATATCATCATCAACTTCTTACTGGTGATCGTTTTTTTCTATGTGGTGCTGCAGCTGCTGGATGCCAAGGAGAAGAAGAACAAGAAACATATCGCTTCGCTGGAGCGGGCGGAGCTTGAAATTACACAAGCGAAAGAGCGGGCGGAAAAGGCGGCCGCGGCGAAGACCCGGTTCATGAGCAATATGAGCCACGAGCTGCGCACGCCGCTGAATGCCATCATCGGCACTACGCATTTGCTGATGCAGGATTACGAGCTGTTACAGGAGAACGAGCATGTGAGGATACTGATGGATTCGTCGCAGCATATGCTGCAGCTGGTGAATGAGGTGCTGGATCTTAACAAGCTGGATGAAGGTAAGCTGGAATTGGTGCAGGAACCTTTTGACCTGGCAGAGACCCTCCGGCAGGCAGCCGATGCCATTACAACTACCATACAGCCGAAAAATATCCGACTTTCCCTCGATATCGGGACGCTTCCCGGGGATAAAAAGGTGGTCGGTGATGAGATGCGGTTAAAACAGGTGATCCTTAATCTCCTGTCGAATGCCGTTAAATTTACGGAGGCCGGTTCGGTGACCGTGAATGCCCATGTCAGTCATCTCACTAACGGGGGCGCCGAAGTCCTTTTTGCAGTGGCGGATACCGGTATCGGCATCCCGGCCGAAAAGATCGATCTTATCTTTGATAGTTTTACCCAGGCCGACGCGGAAACCACCCGTAAATACGGAGGTTCGGGATTGGGGCTCAGTATCTGTAAGGAGTTGGTGCGTATGATGGGCGGCCAGCTGCAGGTGAAGAGCGAACCGGGCAAGGGCAGCATCTTTTATTTTACTTTACATCTGTCATTTAAACAAAAGACGGCCGCTGTCTCCGAGGAAAAGCTCAAGGGAGAGAAGAAGCTGGATGGAGTTAGGATCCTGCTGGTCGATGACAATGCGGTCAACATGAGGATCGCCCGACGCTTCCTTGACAGCTGGGGGGCCAGCATCGACACAGCGGAAAACGGCTGTGTCGCCTGGGAGCTATTCCAGCAGCGTACTTTCGATCTGCTGCTTGTCGACCTGGAAATGCCCCAGATGGACGGCAAGGAGCTGTTGGCCCAGGTACGGAAGGTCAATAAAGATATACCTGCCATTGCGTTTACGGCAGCCGTTTATGAGAATATGTATGACGATCTGCAGAAGCATGGGTTCAACGGATACCTGCATAAGCCGTTCCGGCCCGACGAGATGCACCACCATATCCTTTTACATCTGGGTGCGTCTTAAGCTGTGAGCTGCAAGCTGTGAGCCAGGGTTTTCCAGCTATTCGTGTTGCTAAAATGGAGCAAAAATGTCTGTTTAGTATATTTATGGATATGAAGAAAAAAATCGTTGCTGCCATTGTCCTTCTTTTCGTGATCGTACGTCTTCCAGCTCAAAAATCACCCACTGCATATGTCAATCCGTTCTTAGGCACTGCCACTTTGTGGGACAGCGCCGAGATCGGGTTCAAGCCTACGCACAGGACCTGGGGAGCCGAAGTGTTCCCGGGGTCTTCGCTCCCCAATGCCATGGTCCAGCTGAGCCCGGTGACCCAATTCCACAGCGGCTCCGGCTACCAGTATGAGGACACTGTCATTTATGGATTCATCCACACCAGCAAAGGGCATTGGAATTTAGGTTACGTTCCTTTATTGCCCGTCACGGGCGAGGTATCGCCGGATAATTACGCCTCCGGCTACAGTCATGGCAAGGAGTGCGCGCAACCCGGCTACTACCAGGTGTACCTTGAGCGTTATGGGATCAATGCAGAGCTGACCTCCACCCTACGCTGCGCCTTCCATAAATATACGTACCAGGCCGGGGAGCACAAACGACTCCTGGCGGACCTATCCGTATCCAATGAAAGGGTGAGGAGCTGGCAGATCGAAAAAGAAGGCGACCATGTTTTCACGGGATTTCAGCAGGCGGGAGAAAAAATATACTTCTATGCGGTGGCCAACCATACTATCAGGCGCATCGACTCGCTGAAAAGCGATAAGAAGACGGTGCCGGTGCTTGATTTTGCAGATGCGTCCGGGCCCCTGGAGCTGCAGATCGGCTTTTCTTTTGTAAGCATACGGAATGCAAAGGACAACCTGGAAAAAGAGATGATGGGTAAGCGCTTTGCGCAGGTGAGAGAACAGGCATTGCAGACATGGGATACGCTGCTGTCGAAGATCACGGTGTCGGGTGGTACTGAAAGGCAGCGGGGACTGTTCTATTCCACCTTGTACCGGAGCTTTCTCTGGCCTGCATTGCGCAGCGATGTGAATGGAGATTTCACGGATATCGACGGTAAAGTGGTCAATAAAGGATTCAATTATTATACGGAACCTTCTTTATGGGATGATTACAGGAACAAACTGGTCCTGCTGGGGCTGCTCTCGCCTGCCGTTACCAATGATGTGATCAGGTCCCTTATCGACAAGGGGGAATCAAGAGGCTTTATGCCTACTTTCTTTCACGGCGACCATGCGTCCGTCTTTATCACCGGGTCGTACCTGAGAGGGCTTCGCGGGTTCGATGTGCAGGCTGCGTATAAGCTTATGCTGAAGAATGCAACGGTGGAAGGCACCCGCAAATATGTGCAGGAATACAACGACAAGGGCTATATATCGGAGCAGGAAGTGGCGCATCCTGTCGTAGAGACCGTCACCAGGGCGGCGGTGACGAAAACGCTGGAATATGCGTATGACGATTATGCCGTATCGCTGCTGGCGAAGGCGTTGGGTGATACCTCCAGCTTCAGGATGCTGATGAAGCGAACGGGTAACTATAAGAATGTGTTCGATCCTTCCACGCGTTTTATGCGGGGGCGCCTGGCCAATGGGGGCTGGGTTCAGCCTTTCGATCCGCAATATCCCTATTATGAATATATGTACAGGGAGGCGAATGCCTGGCAGTCCTCGTTCTTTGCCCCGCAGGACCCGAAGGGGCTGGCAGCGTTGTATGGGAGCAAGGAAGACTTCGACAAGAAGCTGGATTCTCTTTTCACGCTGCCCTGGGATGGAGTAGAAGCTTACAATATCTCCGGGTTCATCGGTCAATATTGCCAGGGCAATCAGCCAGACCACAGCGTGCCGTACATGTATTATTTCATCGGCAGGCAGGAAAAGTCACAGGTGATCCTGGATAGCATCATGAACCATTTCTATGATATGGGCAAGCACCGGCTGGCGTATGCCGGGATGGATGACGCAGGGGAGATGTCCTCCTGGTATGTATTCAATGCCATGGGATTCTACCCTTTCTCGCCGGCTGACCCCAGGTACATCGTCTCCGTACCTCTTTTCGACAGGGTGGATATAAAGGCGGGGGAGAACAGGGTCTTCACGATCTTCCGCCGGGGCAAGGGTAAAAAGATAAGTGAGATCAGCATCGGGGACAGGAAGTCCGAAGGTTATTTTTTAGCCGACCGGGACCTGAAAAGCGGAAAAAAGATGGTCATAACTACCCGATAGCACAATAATCCGCGGCCTAAATTAGTTAATGCCACATATCCTTCTAAAAACCTAAGAATATGTCGCTACAAAAAGAGAATACTACTCAAGTCGTTGAGGACGCTACGTCCAATATCAGTATCATTCAGGTCATCTTTGATGAGCAGATCTTCAGCCGCAGCGATTTCTCATAGCCTTGTCTATGCGGGCTCTATGCGGCCCAACTTTTTAGCGTTGATCGCAGTCCCCCATTTTTCCAGCCTGGTGAGCAGGGCATTGATCTCCACGGGCTTGGAAATATAGTCGTCCATCCCTGCCTGGATGCATTCGTCCTGGTCGCCTTCCATGGCATTGGCCGTCATAGCGATGATGACAGGTTGTTTCGTCAGACAGAGACGCAGCATCCTGGTGGCTTCCAGTCCATCCATTACGGGCATCTGGACATCCATCAGGATCACATCGTATTGTTCCAGGTCGGCCATCTCCAGCACCTCCTTGCCATTTTCAGCGAGTCCGGCCTTATAGCCCAGTTTGGCGAGCACCTTCAGGGTAAGCTTCTGATTGATAGCATTGTCCTCTGCCACCAGGATGCGCAACGGAAATTCTTTTGCAAATTCCTCCGACAGCCTGCGTGCGGGATCTGATATTCCTTTGCCCGTGACCATTATTTTTTTCCCGGCGTCCGAAAATCCGGGGTTGAGCGGTGAATATTTCGTTTTGAGGGCGGGCGCGAAAAAGAGCCTGCAGGTGAATGTGGTGCCCCGGTTCAACTGGCTTTCCACCGTGATCGTACCGCCCATCAGCTCAACCAATTTTTTACAGACGACCAATCCCAACCCTCCCGGACTGGCGCCGGCATTAACGGTTTCCTGGGCAGAGATCCCCTTGAATAACTGACCTATCTTATTTTCAGGGACCCCGCTGCCTGTGTCCTTCACCTCAAATGAAAGTCCGATGCTTGCAGGGATGTTGTCCCCGCCGGACGCGGCCACTATGCTGCGCACAGTAATAAGGATCTCTCCCTTTTCCGTATGCCTGACGGCATTCTCCACGAGGTTCATCAATACCTGGCTCACCCGTTTCCTGTCGCCATTGACCTGCTCGGGCACCTGTGCTTCCATACAATAGGCCAGGTCAGGGCCTCCTGTGGCAATCCTGCCCGCAAACATCATCAGCACTTCCTTTATACAGTTCCGGACCTCGAAATCTTTTTTATCGAGCTCCTCGCCTTCCCGGTCCGATTTGGAAAAGTTAAGGATGTCACTTACAAGGATATCGTTGACGGTGACCAACAGGCTTTCACCGCAGAAACGTATCGTATCGACATATTCACGCTGATCTGTGCTGAGCGGCGTCTCCACCAGCAGGGAGGTCATTCCCAGCATGCCGTTCATGGGTGTCCTTATCTCGTGATTGACGGTGGCCAGCAGCCGCCGCTTCATGTCTTTCGCCCTTTCTGCTTCCTTATATGCTTTTTGTTCCTTCGAAATTGAGGAATCGAGCTGCAAGTGCAGCTCTTCGACCTCTTTTTCCAGGTCAAATGCACGGGATTGCATTCCCTTCAGGCGTGTCCTGTAGAAATGATAGACCGTGAAAAGCATCGCCGCGCCGATGGCGGCTAACGACCACCATACGGAATAATGCAGCAGTACAAAGAACACCAGCGATAAGACAAGGAACACAATATAAAACCGCTTCATAATACATCGATTGTTCGTTAACAATAATAGGACTATCTTTTCCACTCTCTGCTTACTCCCAATACAAAATATCTTTGGTTAGATGAAGGATGAAATACATACAAAGGGATGGTCCAGCTCCCGATGCAAATCCCCATCTGCATGCCCGGTTCCCATTCGGCATCCGAATGGTAAGATGACCACTGCTGCATTGTCACACCTGCATAAAAATGATCTGACATCTGGCAATTCAGCTCGGACCAGCTGAAAAGATTGCTTTTTTGTTGTCCGGGGCATAATCCATATTGCAAAGAGGAAGAAAAGCTGAATGCCTTGTGCGAGAGGGAGCTGTTGAACCCAAAGGATGCCCCTTGCAGCCGCCCTCCGGATAACCCTGCCACCGGCGTGATGGCGTAAGCCCAGGCCCCTTCCTTCGAGAATGTCCTGCCGACCGAGCAGGCGAACGTTCCTTCTTCTTCAAAGTTATAGCGGGCCTCTCCGTACCAGTTAGAGCCGCCCTGGTAGTACACCCTGGCAGAAATGGATGGCAGTATCGCGCTGTTGCCGGGATAATAGAATACGTCGGCACCTTTTTTATCCTGTGCCACAGCGGCTTCACTGCATATAAATAATAATATGATCAAAATGCTATGCATTTTCAATGAGGGTTACTTCCGCGGAAGCCAGCCTGTTCATAATCGATATATCTTTCAAATAGGGATTCCAGCAGAACACCAGCTGGTCGATGGGCCGCCACAATATAACCCAGCTAAAGACCTCCAGGGTATTGGTCAGTCCGGAACTGATGTGATCGGTGCCGGGCAATAAGAGCGGCAGAACACCATGGCAAAACATCACGACGGCCAGCGCGAAGAACAGCACCAGGTAGGAGCGGCGCTTGAACTTTTCGAATTCCAGTTCCTTCAATGATCTCCTTTCCGTGAAATGACGGCGGATGGCGTAGATCAATGGTTCCATGTATTGCTTATCCTCTTCCGACTTGCAGCATACCTTGTAATTAATGACGGAATATCTTTTTACAGCGACGATGGAATTCATGATATACACCTCGAAAGCATGGCTGAGCTGCCTTTTGTACATGGGCGCCGGATCATGCGGATTGAAATAGTCATTCAGGCTTTGCTGATCCACCGAAATGAAAATGCTGATCCTGGAAAGTAATGAATTGCTCATATAGGACTGTTGATGCAAGGTTTTACGGGCACATTCCTTTGGCAATAAATCGTTTATTTCAATCATTTATGAGCAACCGCGCCCGCCTTTTCGCAAGAATAAATAAAAGAGAACCATTCACTAAGTACAAATACTTGTTTTTACAGGAGCGTCCGGAAAAGGCAGACTATCAAAGCACTAGGTCCCGTTTCTTTGCATATAGCCTGCCTGAAAACCAGTGTTCATGATGGAAAATGGTCACTATGGCCTGCACAATTGCCTAACACAGCAATTTTAGTCATTGACGATGGAGAAATGGTAAGGGATAATATTGAAGAAATCCTGGTGCCTAAAAAGAGCTTTCTGCAAAACGACAGCGTTGACAGTATATCGCTTCGCATGGCGGCAGCATAGCGGTCACCAATGATCAGGGCGAGGTCTTTACCATCCACCTGCCATTACCGGGTGATCCTGTCAGTCAGTCGTGAAGGAACTATTTTCATAATGGTCGATGGCGTTCCCGATGGCGAGACTCAGGGACGTTTCCTTGTTGGTGTCTTTGTGCACCCAGTGTCTTTCACACCGGCGGATCTCCTGGTCAGGCAGCATAGAGGGGCCTTTTTGCCCGGCGCTTCTGAAATTTTTCGCCGTATAATAGGCAGCGAAATGATGCGCTTCGACATCGGCGGTCAGCTGCATGTTAAAGATCTCATTGCCAACGAAATAGTGAAATTGGACTGTAAAGCTTGTCACTGTCATTTTGATAAAGTTTATCCAAATAACAGATTGTGGTTAAGGATCCGGTTTACATGTTGTCTAAAATAAATATATGAATAATAAATGACAAAGCCTGACCAATTTACGGTCAGGCTTTGTTTTAGTTCAATATCCCTGATTCTGGTACATTTTTGCGGTATCCAGCTTATACTCAGCCAGGGGGATGGGGAAATAATAATCTTTCGTAGTGATATTCGACAGGGGCGAATTATCATAGTTCGCCTGGCTTTTCGCCTGGAAGAAACTCACCAGCTCCGTGGGGTTGAAGAAGCGGACGAGGTCATGCCAGCGGTGGTGCTCGAATGCAAGCTCGATCCGCCGCTCGTGCAGGACCGCCAGTTTCAGGGTCGGATACTTTGCCGCATAGGCGGCATCGGTCATCATGGTGGCATAATCCGGTCTGCCGGCCCGGGCGCGGACCATGTCCAGGTAGGAGATGGCAGTGGCGTCATCATTCAGGAGCATATGGACCTCCGCCAGGTTCAAGACGATATCCGCATACCGGAGGAGGATCCAATCATTACCGCCATAGCCAAGGGTTCCGGCGGTGGTGCTGGCGTCCCTGAACTTGGTGATAAAATATTTATTGGTAGCCGTTGCAAATTTGATGGAGAAATCCGTACGGAGATCGCCTGTCTCAAATTCATTCAGCAGGTCCTTCGTGAACAGACCGCCGTCACCCTGTGAGGTGAACAGGGAATTGATCGTCTCTCCTTTGGCCTGGTTGTTCTTTGCCAGGGAAGAAGAATAGTTGATATCGCCCTGCTTGTACTGGATCTGCCAGATGATCTCGGGGTTGGTGGCTTTCTTGCTCACATCGAAAACGTCGGCGAAGGGGATGTCGGAGAGATTGATGAATGTCCGTTGATTGTAAGCGGCCAGCAGGTAAGTCTTTGCGTTGTTGAGGTTGTCCGCTTTGCCGGCATCCAGGGTAGCAGCCATCGTAAGATACACTTGACCCAGCAGCGCGTTGGCGGCCTGCAAGGACACCCGGCCCTTGCCCGCGGCGGGCTGTATCACCGGCAAGCCGCTGTTGAGGGCATCTTTCAGGTCGGTGATGATCTGTGCATAGACCGTGTCTCTTTTCACCCTGGACGTGCGGGCCTTAGCCTGTTCAGGGGTAGTCAGCCTGTCGGTTACCAGGGGCGCGTCACCAAACTCCCTTACGAGGTTGAAATACAGGAAGGCCCTGATAAATTTCAGCTCGCCTTTGTATTGCGCTTTGGTCGCATCGCTGGCAAAAGTTATCTTGTCGATAAAGGATAAGATGATGTTAGCGCGGTTGATAGGCGTGAACAGCGCCGACCAGTGGCTCATCAGGTAACTGTTGCTGGGCGCCAGCGAAAAAGCCGTGAATTGGAACGGCTCGCCGTTGTTGGATTGGTTGTCCGTGGTATTCACGTCGTCAGCCCTGTCATCCGTCCACAGCTGAGCGCCTTCCCCGACGCAGTTGGAGGACCTTAGTCCCTGGTAAACGCCATATAGACCGGCGGTGATATCGGCTTCGGTCTTATAGCCATTGTCGACCAATACGCCGTTGGGGTTCGTTTGTTCCACAAATGATTTCTTGCAGCTGCCCAGGCCTACCAGTAAGGTGAGGGCCAGTATGATGGAAATGTTATTACGCATGGTTGTTCTTTTTGAGAGATGCATTGTTAGAACTGAATTTTTACTCCTGTGTTGAATGACCGGACCAACGGATATTTCCCGTAGTCTACACCCGGCGTAAGGTTAGACCCATTGTTAAAGTCGACTTCAGGGTTATAGCCCAGATATTTGGTAACGGTGAAAACATTGTCAACGGAAACGTAGAAACGCAGGCCGCTGATGCCTAATTTCTTTGTGCCGACCAGCTGTGCGAGGTTGACGCCAGCGCTGATATTGGTACACCTGAAAAAGGAGCCGCTCTGCAGGTAGTAGTCGGACAGACGCGTGCTGTTGCTCTGGGTCCCGCCGCGGGAGGACCTGTATTCATGACCGTTGCCGGGGCGCTGCTCGCTCCGGTAGCGCTGATCGATGACAGCATACTGGTTACCGGACCCTTCCATGTTCCTGATATAGTAGTCCTGGCCGTCGATGATCTTATTGCCTTTGGAGCCATTGAAAGATGCGCTGAAGTCGAAAGCTTTATAGTTTGCATTGAGCCCGAAACCATAAGTGAAATCCGGGTATGGCGAACCGATGACATCTTTATCCGCATCCGTTATCAGGCCATCGCCGTTCTTATCCTTGAAGTACAGGTCGCCGGGGTTGAGGGGTGTCGAGGAATAAGTGGAAATGGGGAAAGCCTGTAATTTGTAGCCTGCCGGGAACTTGCCGCCATTAGCCTTATACACAGCCTGATCGGCAATGACGCCGGGCATGTCTTTCGCTCTTACCATCCCCGCTACTTTTACACCGTAGAAGGATCCCACGGGTGCACCTTCCCTTGTAACATGCGTGATATAGCTTCTTTCCGCGCCGTTGGTCTGGATCTCGCTGGCGCCGCCCAGGCTGATGACCTTATTTCTATTGGCTGTGATGTTGCCGCTGAAATTCAGGTTGAACTCCTTTGTCTGTATGGCCTTGACATCCACCTGCAGGTCCAGCCCCTGGTTGTGTATGTTTGAATTACGCAGGTTGGTGTAGTAAGAAGGGGAACCGGATATGGCGGAAATATTCCTGTTATACAGCAGGTTGTAAGATCTGCTCAAATAGTAGTTGACCATGAATGACACCCTGCTGTTCAATACAGTGGCATCCAATCCAAAATTATACTGCGAGGTAGACTCCCAGCCCAGGGAGGGGTCCGTTATATCTCCTGCCCAATTGGCATTGTACACCGTATTGCCGATGACCACGCCGCCCGTGCCCGTGATATACTGCAGGTCTTTGTAGTTCGGGATATTGTTATTGCCCGTAAGGCCCCAGCTGGCGCGCAGCTTCAGGCTGGAGTTCCGGCCCAGCCAGTCGTGGTAGAATGATTCGTTGGACAAGCTCCATCCTGCGGACACCGATCCGAATTGTCCCCATTTATTTTTGGGACCAAAGCGGGAGCTGGCGTCAGTTCGGAAGGAACCTGTCAAAAAATAGCGGTTGTTGTAACTGTACACCACCCGGCCTAAATAAGACAGCAGGGTCGTCGTAGATTTGCCCGAATTGGTTTGCAGGGAGAAATCCCCGGGAACGGAGCCGCCGGCAGTTATCTCCTGGATATTATCGCTGGTGAAATCTTTCGTGGCAACTGCAACGATGTCTTGTTTTGTCTCCTGTGCCGTGTAGCCGCCCAATACGTTGAATTGATGCAGGCCAATAGTCTTTTTGTAATTCAAAGTAAACTCCGCCAGCCTGTCCTGGGAGGTCAGGTTCTGTGCGGAAGCATTGGCAGCCGTGATGGACTGGGTACTTCCGGGAGGGTTGATCCCGCTGCTCAGGTTTGTCGGATAGTAGTACTCATATTTTTCCGAATAGGTCTCCCCACCCAGGTTCACTCTGAAAGAAAGGTCTTTGATGATCTGGTACGTCGCATTTGCGATGTACGTCGCCCTTGTGCCTTTACGGGTGATCTTTACACGCTGGGCCAGGGCCAGCGGGTTTTCGATCCCCTGGAAAGCGTAAGCGAATCCATCGGTCTGGGCGCCTGCGCCTTTATCAGCCGTCGCCAGGCTGCCGTCAGGATTGAAAGCAGGGAAAATCGGCATGTACACCAGCGCGCCTAAAATGGGGCCCTGGTTGAAGCGGCCTTCCTGCACTTCCCTGTTATCGGTGTTGGTGACGAAGACACTGGAAGAGACCTTCAATTTTGGAGTAAGGTCCGCGTCGATATTTGCCCGCAGGTTGATCCTTTTCTGGTAGGTGCTGTTCAGGATGCCCGGCTGGTCCAGGTAACCACCGCTGATGAGATAGCGGGTATTCTGACTGCCGCCCGTGAAAGACAAATTGTGCCGCTGCACGGTGGTATTACCATATAGTACATCCTGCCAGTCCGTGTTGTATTTCGGCTGCTTATTGGTTTGGGTGGGAAAATCGTACAGGTCTTTAATGATGCAGACGGAGCAGCCTGTTTTCGTTTGACCCGATTTCGTCACCCGGGTGGCATTGTCATCGGAATAGAATGCGTCGTCCCAGGTGACGCCCTTGGAGATGAGAATATCCTTGTAATTGGCGTTCCTGCCGTTGACGAACAGGTCGGTGAACTGTGCAGCATTCAGCAGCTTGACCTTTTTTGCCAGCTGTTGCCGGCTCAGCTGGAGATCATATGTCAGTATGCCTTTCCCGGTCTTGCCGCGTTTGGTAGTGATCAGCACCACGCCTCCCGAGGCCCTTGAGCCGTAGATGGCGGCAGAGGCGGCGTCTTTGAGGATCTCGATGGATTCGATGTCATCCGGGTTGATGAAAACATCGTTGCCTGAAGTACCGGGGTTATATCCATTGGTGGCATTACCGCCGTTGCCCTGACCCTGGGTGATGTTGCCGCCTACAGGGTATCCGTCGATCACGTACAGTGGTTCGGAGCTGGCATTGATGGAGCCGACGCCCCGTACACGGATCTTGGCGCCTCCGTACGGAGCGCCGCTGACTTGTGCGACCTGTACGCCTGCCACTTTGCCTACCAGCGCCTGGCTGATAGTCGGCGTACTCAGGTTCATTTCGCTGGCCTTCACGCTGGAGATGGCCCCGGTGACATCGCTCTTGCGCAGGCGCTGATAGCCAACATAGACCTCTTCCAGCATCTTGCTGTTCTCTTTCAGGCGGATGGTCAGCGGTGTGCCGGATGCCGGCAGCTCCTGCGAGATATATCCAACGCTGGAGATCACTAGGATGCTGCCCTCTTCGGCCTGGAGAGAGAATTGTCCTTTCATATCAGTGGTTGTGCCCCGTTTGTTGCCTTTCACCACCACATTTGCGCCGGACAGGGGCGTACCGTTCTCGTCCGTCACGACGCCGGAAATGGTCATCCAACCTGCCGCATGGAGGAAGGACGAATAAAAGAGCAGCGCGATGACCAATAGCATGATTTTTTTTTCTCGCATTTTTTTTATTTTAGCTGTGATCTGTTGGTGATTTGTTGGTTCTGTGCTACCAGGTGATGCTCATCCTATTCACATTGTCCCGGCGCGAGGAGGTTACAGCGATCCCTTTTGTATATCCTAGCAGGAAGGTGAAGCCTTCCAATTCGTCCTCTCTCCCGTCTATGTCCACAATCTTCACTACCTCCTGTTTACCGGACGCGATGGAAGCGGCAAGATCCACATAGGTGAAGCGCCATTTCCGGCCTTCCATTTGATTTTGGATCAGCAACAACAATCCTTTGTCCGCCATCCAGTACAGGTTTTGCACCCAGGGGGTGCAGGTGAATTTTTTATAGAGGACGCCTTTCTCGGAGGTCCTTTTAGCTTTGCTGAGGGCTTGGGGGTCATAGAGCCTCACCTCATTTCCTTTGTCGCCATAGTCAGCGGTGGCCACGTACCATTTTTTATTGCACCGGACATATTCGGGCCGGGTGCCCTGGATACAGGCGTCATCTTCGATGGTATTGAGCAGGTTGCCATCCATGTGTTTTGTGCGCTGGAGGCCTTTCCAATCGACGCAATAGATCACGGCCCGCCATGAGGTCCCTTCTTTGTTCAGGCGGATGCTGTTGCCGATGAAGAATGGATCGTCTTTATGGCAGGCAAACCCTGTGGGATGATTGATCACGTCGGTGTCGTTGAGCGTGAGCTTTATTTCTTTGCTGGTGTACACGAGGCTGTCGCCTTGTTGTCTATATTCTCTCACCATTCCTACCTCCCTGTCGCCATAGAGGAAGACCCTTCCGTCCTGGTAAGAGATACCCTGGCAGGCACCCAACGAATCGACCGTATAAGGCTGATCGATCTTCATGGAGGGGCCGGCTTTGGGTTTGGCAAGGAATGGGAGTACCAGCACGGCAACACCGGTGATGATGTATCTCATAATGACTTTATTTTTTAGTCGTACGCCGGCAAGCAATGCGGGATGAGCTCTTCTAAGGGTCGATGGGTTCCAGGGGGTTGATCTGCAGCGCTTCCAGCTGCGGATAGAACTCCATTTCCGTTTCACTTAAACGTTTACCGTTCTTATATGGCGCTTCGTTCAGCTCTCTTTTACAGCGGTCGATCAATGTTTTTTCGATCATGGCGCTCTGACCCCGGGTGGTGCAGGTGAGCGCTACTTTATCGAAGGGAATGCCATAGCGGTGGATCAGACGCACTGTATTGCGCATATTGGTTGTCGTGTGCCTGGCATGCGGGTCTATCAGTATGGCATTGGCCGGTATGTGCAGCTTGTCGACCAGGTATTTTTTCATTTCAGTGGCTTCACAGTATTTGGTCTTGTAGGGATGCACTTTGCCACCGGAGGTGAGGATGAAGGGGGCCCATCCTTTTCTGTATTGCAAGGCGGCCAGCCGGCATCTCAGCATGCCTTCCGCGCTCAGTGGCGTTGCCGGGTCATCGGGCCCGGCGCCGGGCACCATGATGAGGGAATATTTATAGGTGCCCCATTTGATGGCCGCGATCCGGTCGCACGCGGGTTTGTTCTCACCTTTTTCCATGGGTTCGAAGTCCGCGGCCTGGTCTCTTTCGTTGAGGTCAAGCAGGGTCAATGCAGCTGTGAGGGGTATTTTGAAGAAGGAGGTTTGATCAGCGTTTTCGGCGGCTATAAGCGAAGCTGTGTTGTACAGGATACCGGTGTTGATACTGATGGAATCGATATTCGGGTAATTAGGCTTTTTACCGTCGGCATAGACGCTGATGGTGTAGTTGACGCCTGTCGCGTCCTGTGTCCATGCTTTTGCCAGCATCTCTTCCGCGGGGAGGTCCTGGAATAATATATAAGCGCCCGAGGGGATGAGGTGGTCTTTTACGAGCTTGCCGAGTGCGTTGGCGGGTTGGTACAGTGCTTTTAGTCTTTGTGCGATTTGTTCGATCTCGGTTTCGCTGAATCTCAGGTGTGCGGTGTAGCAGGCGCCATTCCTTTCGCAGGTTTTTAGTGCCTGGTTAAGGGAGTCGAGTTTGGTTTTTCCGAGGTTTTTTAAAGCAGTGTCTTTTGATAGCAGGGTGCTTACTGCCGGCAGCTGCTGAAAGAGGGTCAGGAGATAATAATTTTTGGATTGGACGTAGTTGCCGGCGCTGATCAGTTTGTAGTGGGGATCGGGTGATTTTTTTTGGGCAAATGTATCCTGTGGTATGGTGAGCAGTGCTAAGAGAAGAAGCCTTATAACCAGATTCGAAGTAGAGGTCGTCATGTGCAGCCAGATTGTCGGATGCAAAGTTGAAGGGTTTTAACGATTGGTTAACGGAGGTGAGGAGGATTTAATAATTAGGTATTGTTGGGGTTACGGTTTGTTAATTTTGAAAATAGGCCAATCTTTCCTATGATCTGCTGCTCATTCAGCCGCTAAATGATTTTTCCATTATCTTGCTTATCAAACTACTGCATCTTGAAAAATCGCTTTTATTCTCTGGACGTATTCCGCGGCGCGACGGTTGCGCTGATGATCCTTGTCAATAATCCTGGTAGCTGGAGCTATATCTATGCGCCCCTGGAACATGCTCCCTGGCATGGCTGTACGCCTACGGACCTTGTATTTCCCTTTTTCCTTTTTGCAGTGGGCAATGCCATGGCTTTTGTGATGCCAAAGCTGCAGGAGGCGGGTGATGCGGCGTTCCTGAAAAAAGTTTTCACCAGGACACTGTTGATCTTCGGCATCGGCTTGTTCCTGAACTGGTTCCCTTTCATTAAATGGTCGGGGGATCAGCTGGTTTTTAAAAAATGGGTAGAAGCGGCCGGGTCCGGGGGGCTGCCCACGGGTATTCGGATCCTGGGCGTTTTGCAGCGTATTGCGCTGGCGTATTGTTTTGCGTCGCTGATCATATATTATGGCAAGGTGAGGGCGGCCTTTGTGGCAGGCGCGGTCATTTTGCTGGGCTATTGGCTGGTGTGTATGCTGGCGGGTGCGCCGGGAGATCCTTATAGTTTGTCCGGCTATTTTGGCACGGCTGTCGACAAGGCGGTGTTGGGAACGGCGCATATGTATAAGGGGGAAGGCGTAGCGTTCGATCCGGAGGGGCTGGCCAGTTTGTTACCGGCAGTAGTGCAGGTGATCCTGGGCTACATGGTAAGCAATTATATTTTACAGAAGGGTAAGACCTATGAAATGATCGCGGGTCTTTTCGTCATTGGCTGCATCTTCATTTTTGCGGGCTTTTGCTGGGACATGGTCTTCCCTATCAACAAGAAGATCTGGACCAGTTCTTTTGTGATCTATACCACGGGATTGGCCATCCTGGTGCTTTGTGTGCTGATGTACATTATTGAAATGCGCCAGGTGCGGGGCGCCTGGAGCCGGTGCTTCGACGTCTTCGGAAAAAATGCCTTATTCATTTTCATGGTCAGCGGGATATTGCCCAGGATCTATGGTTTGATCCGTATTACGGACGGCGTGGACGGGAAGGGCCAGGTCATTCATAAGGGACTAAGTCAATGGATGTATGATCATGTTTTTGCGCCGGCATTTGGGTTTATGAATGGGTCGCTGTTGTATGCTGTTTTCAATATACTTCTCATGTGGGTGTTGTGTTACTGGCTGGATAGAAAGAAGATCTATATAAAGGTTTAGTTCCTGGCCCAATGTTGCGCCAGGCGGTCTGCCTCCTCTTTCGTCAGTTGTATGACAGCGCCATGTTTGGGGGATGAGAAATTAGTCGCCTTCATGACGCCTTCATTGAAGTGACCGAGGTCGGTGAAATGCACAAAGTCAGCAGTTTCGCTGAATCCGAAATTATGGGGAGTGATGCCATAGATATCATAGATCAATACCCATTTATTTTCTCCTATTCGTTGGAAGACTGTGGGCGCCTCGCAGGCTTTTGGTTCAGGGTCATACCATTTCGGGTCGTAAACGTAGCCGGTGTTAATGCTGTCGGAGATGGATTGTTTGATCCCTGCTTCGCCATCATGGGAAACATAGAACATATGGTATTTATCCCCTACCCTTGTAATATCCGCGTCGATGGTGGATCTCTCGGTGGGATATTTGAACAGAAGCGCAGGCTTTGTCTCCATCTTTGTATATGCATCATTCATATAAGCGTAGTAGAGCTTGTTGAGACCGTTCCTGTAGCGCATGGTGAAATAGAGCATCAGCTTTTTTCTTGCCGGGTCATAAATGGTTTCCGGCGCCCAGGCGCAGCCGATGCTGTCCAGGCCGGGGAAGGCCTCGTCCACCCGGAGGTTGGTCCGTGACCAGTGGATCAGGTCGGGAGACTTCATCAGGACCAGCGCCCTGTTGTTGCCCCATCCATATTCTTTTCCGTCCCGCTCCCATTCGGTGAACCTTAAGCCCATTTTTTTAGCGTAGATATGGAGGTCGGTCAAGGCAAGGTAGAACCAGCCGTCCGGTCCCCGCGTAATATGGGGATCCCGGATGCCTTTCTGCAAAGCGATGGTGTCACCGGCCATGATGGGCTCTCCGTGATTGACATCGGTGAAGCTGTATCCGTCCTGGCTCAGGGCCATGTATAGGCCATGTGTAGCGTCTTTGAAGTATACAAGGAGGTAGGCGTTCATCTTTTTGTCCTGGGCGGAAGCAGCAGGAGCAAGGAATGAAAATGAGATAAACAGGATCCAACTTGATCGCATCGGTTAGAGTTTGAAGGTTACTGGTTCTCCCCGGTAGGAAATGGTTTTATGCAGCTTATTTAGCACGATGTTGAATTTCCGGGATTTGAGCATGCCGGGGAAGCTGCCATGCCGGGGCCCGATCGTCAAGGTGCGGACATTTTCATTCCACCGGAAGGTGATCTCGCTGTAGCTGCCTTTCTCATAATTATAACTGTCGTTCTCGTCTTCATAGAGGGTGAATGCGGCATCGGAGCCGGGGTAGATACGGAGCTCCAGGTTATCCCATTTCTTTTCTGCGGCGTATTGAACGGTTGGTCCCCAGGGCAGGATGGAGCCGGCTTTTACATACAAGGGCATGATGTCCATGGGTGTCTGCCTGTTCTGTGTTGTGCCCCCTTTCAGGAGCTCGTTCGTCCAGTAGTCATACCAGTCTGCGCCGGCCGGTAAATAAACAGATTGTTCTTTTGCTCCTTTCTCCGTCACCGGGGAAACGAGGAAGGACTTACCGAACATGTATTCATTGTCGATGTCGAGGGAAACTTTGTCGTGGGGAAAATCGAGATATAAAGCCCGCATCATAGATCCGGCATGGGCTGTGACATCCCAGGCCGTGGAATACAGGTAGGGTAATAAATGATAGCGCAGGTTGATGAATTTTTCCTGCACGTCGAATGGCCAGTCGCCGCGCTGGCCAAACTGGTATATTTCACGGGGTATATCGGTCCCGTGAGAGCGCATCATCGGAGTGAAGGCGGCAAACTGCAGCCAACGGGTGTATAGCTCCTGAAAGTCGGGGTTCTTCGCTCCTCCCCCTTTGACAAAGGCGCCGGCAAAAAATCCGCCGATGTCTGTGTTCCAATATGGAATGCCGCTGAGGGAGAGATTCAGTCCCGCAGGGATCTGCCGGCGGAATACCTGCCAGTTGGAGACGACGTCGCCACTCCAGTTACAGGCGCCAAAGCGCTGCTGCCCCGCAAATGCGCTGCGTGTGAGGATGGTCACTCTCTTTTCATTCGTGGTTTGCCGCTGATGTTCATACACGCCACGGATATGTTCCAGGGGAAAGGCATTGCGTACGCTGCGGAATGTTCCAAGTGCGGTGGAGAGATCGAAATCCTTTTCTTTCAGATTGACATGGTCCGGTTCGGAAGAGTCGAGCCACCATCCGTCGGTACCGAGGGAGAAAACGCCTTTGTTCAGAAACTCCCAGTAAATGTCCCTTGCGGCCGCGTTATACACGTCATAAGGCCGGGCGCCGCTGTTGGGAGGCCAGGTCTCAAAGTCCAGCAGCATCTGTTTTGGCTTGAATGCGGCGTATTGCTCTGTCAGGGGGCCGAAGCCTGGCCAGGCGACGATGAAAAGGTGCGCATTCAGTTGATGAACGCTGTCCACCATGCTTTTGGGATTCGGATAAGTGGCAGGATCGAAGCGCATCGCGTTCCAGTTGCTGTCCCTGCCCCAATATTGCCAGTCCTGGATGATACCGTCAAGGGGTATGTGCAGGCTGCGGTATTTTTTCACCACATCCATCAGCTCATATTGTGTTTTATATCGCTCCCGTGATTGGTTGAACCCGTATACCCAGAGGGGCATGAGGGGCGCCTGGCCGGTGAGGTCACGCAGCCGGGCTACAACCTGGTCGCCGCCGCCACCATAAAGGAAATAATAGTCGGCGCCATCGCCGACCTGGGATTCAAATGCCGTCTCCTGCGGATTGTCGGTAAAGTCGGTGGGGGAATAATTGTCCCAGAAAAGGCCATATCCTTTGAAGGATTGGAAAAAAGGGATACAGATCTTCATGTTGTCCTGGCGGAGGAAGATCCTTTGTCCACGCTGGTTGAGCTTCCCGTTCTGCTGCTGCCCCAGACCATAGATCGGCTCATCCTTATCCAGGAGGAAGGCCTGGCGTACGATGAAAGTAGGTTTGTTTACATCAGTGATGGGTGAGAATTGTGTACCATAATCTTTTTCGGTGAGGAGCGACAGGCCGGCGGGGTCTTTGAATTGGATCTTTCCGGTGTTAAGGTTCAGCTGTACTTGCAGACTGTCGGTGCTCAAGGTTACGGTATCTCCCTGTTCCCGGACGGTGAAACGAGTTGACTGTGGTTGTTTGATGACCGAGAGGCTTTCTTTTTTGAATATGCGGTCCTGCGGGGATTTGATGATCCTGGCCATTGAAGGACTGTAGAACTGTATTTCTATATCTATGTCATTGACCGTTGCTTTGCCGCCGGTGGCAGTGCGGGTGAATTGCCGGGGGGCCTTCTTCCGGTACACCCGTACATAATCCACTTCGAAACGATTGGGGAATTTTGTATCGGGCGTTATTTCACCGCCGTTCTGTCCGCCCATGGCCAGGTTCAACAGCATATAGTGCGGTTGTTTGAAAGGATTGAAGCCGGAGCCATCTTTATTAACAAGATCCTTCAGCGCTACTTTGTTCAGGAGTATGTCGTCGACATAAAGGGCAATGGCTTCCTCATCCCAGTCCATGCGCCAGATGTGAAATTGGGAAGACCATTTTTCACCGCCCATGGAATCGACGGGTCTTGTTTTCGAGTACCATTCGGCTTTTTTGTCGCTGCCAAGGCAGGCGACGTTCGCCAGGAGCTTGTTGCGATAATATTCCATGATGTCTATCTCTCCATTGGCCGGCCAGTGGCCCGTATCCCCCAGGGTCCACCAGGCGGGCCATAAACCATGGCTGATGTCGATGCGGCCCCGCATGATGAAGCGCCCGTACTGCCAGCTGTGGAGGCCTTTTGTATTGATGCTCGATGAAGTGTAAGGGCGATCCGGGTTTGGTGTTTTTCGTCCTTCGATGATGAGATTACCGTCTTTGCAAAAGGCATTTTCTTCCTGGTACCACTGGGCTTCTTTATTACGGACGAAGCCTTTCTCAAAGCGCCAGCTGCTGGGGTCGGGCGGGCCGTCTGTATTGAATTCGTCGGACCAGACGAGCGTATACCCGGAGGTGTCGGTGGCTTTTGGCTGGGCCAGGGACGGGAGGGCAGAAAGAAGGGAAAGGGCCAGGAGATGGAAGCGGGTGAGGCGAAGGAACATATGGGTTATGCTTTTCGGGTTTTAAAACGGAGGATGGTAAAAGAATACGGTGGTAGTTCTGTGTTAATGGTTGCGGCAGCGGGGAAGGCGGATGTTGCGGGTATGGCTTTCTTATCTTCCGGGAGACCCGTGAGGACTGTTCTTATTCCCGTGTCGCCGGACAATGGCAGATTGCCCAGATCGATGGAAGGGTTGACCGCCACGGGCAGGAGGTTGACCATCTTTATGATCAGGTCACCGGAAACTGTCTCACGAACAACAGACATGGCTAACCGTTGCCGGACGGATCCCTCATTGTTGGATAAGATCGTTGACCCGGGCAGGTACTCATTGCCTTCGTTGCATCCATAGAGTTTCTGGACCTCGTAGTCTACGGTCGTCTTTACTTCCGAGTTGGTGAAATAGATGAGATCCGGATTCCATTGAGTGTGCCCTTCTTTTGCCAGCAAGGGCGCGTAGGACGCCATGGTCACGATGTCGCCATTCCTTTCAAGCGCAGTGAGGTAGAGGGCTTCGGCCAGGGCTGTCTCAAGGTTATTGGGTCTGCCGGGCAGGTGGGCGGCATATTCTCCCAGGTAGACCTTGCTCCGGGTGCGATCATACCGGTCGTAATAGTCCTGGTTATAGATAAACCATCCCGGTGACTGATAGTAATGTTCGTCGACCTCGGGAACTTTTAGCTTTGTGGCGAGATCCCATCCCTGTTCGTAATCTGTTCCTTCGAAGTTCGGTCCGACAGTCCCTATGACCGTGATCTCCGGGTACGCCTTTTTCATCGCGTTATAGATCAGGGTAAACCTTTCCTCAAAAACATCGGTGATCAGGTCTTCATTGCCGATGCCAATATATTTCAGGTGGAAGGGCTGCGGGTGACCGGCGTCGGCGCGAACCTTTCCCCATTTTGTATGGATATCGCCGTTGGCATATTCCACCAGGTCGAGGACATCCTGTACATATTCATCCATTTCGTTCATCGGGATACCGCCCTGCTGACCCTGGAGACCAGACTTGCCAGGGCCCGAGTTCTGGCAGGGGACGCCCGCGGCGATGACGGGCACGGGCTGGGCGCCAATGTCTTCACAGAATTGAAAGTATTCAAAATATCCCAGCCCGACCGTCTGATGATAGTTCCAGATATTGCGTTGCGGCTTGCGGGTTTCCAGGGGCCCGATGGTGTTCTTCCAGCGGTAGATATTGTCCAGTCCGTCGCCATGTGCAAGGCAGCCTCCCGGAAAGCGTACAAAGCGCGGATGGATGTCGGCGATGGTCCGTGCGAGGTCGGCGCGAAGGCCGTTCTTTCTGCCTTTAAAAGTATTTTGGCTGAAGAGGGAGATCATGTCCAGCTCTACCCTACCCGGCTTTGCAGGCTGCAATTCCAGGTGTGCGTCGCCCGCATCGGCATTCGGCGTCAGGATGGCTTCGGACTTTTTCCAGCCGGAGCCGGCCGCGGTGATGGAGGTCCGGGCTATGACGCCGGCCGTGGGGCTGACTAAGCTGACCTGTAGTTTTCCCTGCAGGTGACGGGTGAAGAGGGAGAAATTATAGTGTTGGTTCTTTACAACGGGGATGTTGTCGAATCCTGCATTGACCAATACAGCGCCGGGCGTTGTAATATCGAGGATGGCGTAGTGCGGATTGTTGGGATGGACGGGGTTGGAAGAGTCGATGGTGAATTGGGCGTTGGTTCCTTTTAAGGACCAGGAATGGGTGCTGTTCCAATCCTTGTCACTGCCTTTTTTGTCTTGCGGCGCGTATTCGAAGTCGCGGTTCTGGATCAGCTCAGCGTATAATCCGCCGTCGGCGGCGTAGTTGAGGTCTTCGAAGAAGACGCCTACCAGCATATCGCTGATCGGTTTGGCATTTTCGGGCCGGAGGGAGAATTTTACATCAACTGGTTTCAGACCGGCGAAACGCACCTTGTCTTCTGCGGTGGATTCGTTGTAAAGGGTTCTTTTGTACTGTTGGGCTTCGTAGGTTTGGAGGAGTTTGGCGACGGTGGTGTAAGACACGTGGAGGACCTGACCGGCAGTAGGGCCTTCGGCTAGTTGAATGGACACGAGATTCGGGGCGGCGAAGTCATTCACCAGCTGATAGCTTTGTCTTCCCCAGTTGATGAGGTCGGCGGAGGCTGCATGCGCAAGGACTTTTTCCCGTTGGTTTACGCGCCAGGTGCATTGCCAGGTCCCGGTATTATCCAGGGTGAGGATGGGTGTCCACATTTGTTTGTCAGTTTCCCAGGGACCGTAGTCCGACCTCAGGCAGCCGAAATCTGCGCCAATGGAGTACCAGGTATTTTTGTCCCGGCTCCAGGCGAATTGCAGTCCGCTGCGGCCATTGTCCTTTGCTTTCGCGTAGGAAAAGAGGTAGATGGAGTCAGGCTCGTAGTTCGAGGCTTTGGACTGGAAGGCCAGGAAGAGCGGGAATGCTGCGAGGATCGCTAGTTTGTGGAATGAAGACATGACATGCGCGTTATGTCAATGAAGGTAAGAAAATAAATGTAAAAATGATATTTAAAAAAACGGCCCGGTCCGCAAGCGGACCGGGCCCGGGTATTTTACTGGTATCCCTGGTTCTGTGTAAGATTGCCATTCTTTGCGATCTCCGTCCGGGGAATGGGAAAAAGTGAGCGATAGTCGCCGTTGGGGGAATGCGAGAGCCATGATTTTTTTGTGAAGGCGCCAAACCGGATCATGTCGGTTCTGCGGCGGGCTTCCTGGCAAAACTCCCAGCCCAGCTCATCCAGGAAACGGCCGAACTGGATGTCGGCGCCGCCTTCATACGTGGATGTTAAATGGTTCCTAAGGCCATAATCATAGGTGCTGCCGCCCTGCAGCTGGGCGCCGGTGACGATGGCTTTTGCAGGATCCGATTTAAAATCGCGCTGGCGGACCTGGGTGACGAGGTCGGCGGCGTCATCAGCCAGGCCGTTCCTTAGCAGGGATTCAGCTTTCATCATCAGGATATCCGCATACCGGAACAGGGGCCAGTCATTGCTCAGACGGTTGGTCGCGCCTTTGGCGATCTCGAATTTTCCCAGTCGGAAGCCATCCACTTCATCGGAGATATCGACGCCTGCTACGTAGTTCCTATAGGACAGGGGTTTGCCGGCGAAGTCGCCCATGGTGGCCGTCAGGCTGTCCCCTGTGGAAGTATACTGTTGACCCTTGATATAATTATCCTGGTAGCGGCTGTCTTCCGTGTCGAAGGTGGTGATGAATTGCGGCACGGCGCATACCCCGCCCCAGGGGGAGAACTGGAGATTGTAGGTAGCCTGGTTCTCCGGCTCCAGGGTTTGCATATGGACGTCGAAGGAGTTCCAGTCGCTGACATACTTCGAGTCGAAGGGCAGCGCGAAAATGATCTCTTTGGAACCCTGGTTTTCCGTGACAAAAACGTTTTTCTGATTGGGTTCCAGGATGAATTGGTTGGAATTTATGATAGTGTCGCACACGGCGATGCATTTGTCCCATGCCGACGTGCCAGTATAAACTTCGGCATTCAGGTACATTTTTGCCAGCAGGGCAAGCCCCGCCCACTTATTGAACTTGCCATAGGTGGCCGTGCTATTGTCCTGGCTTACCTTGGGAATATTGGTGATAAGATCATTTACGATGAAGTCATAGACTTCTTTCCGGCTGTTTTGCTTTGGCAGATAGCCTACAGGAACATCGAACCTGTCCACGATGGGGACGTTGCCATAGCAATCGCATAGTACCCAATAATAGGATGCACGCAGCAGCTTGATCTCGGCAACGAGCGCCGTGGTATCTTTGGGGTCAACGGGAATGGCGCCAGACTGGACCTGGTAAATGATCCGGTTACAATTGGTGATGCCCTGGTAAGCTCTTGTCCAGACGTTGATCACGATGTCGTCGTCCGTGGTCCATTTGTGCTCATGGATCCTTCGGTAGACGCCTCCATCCACCCATCCGTTGGGGCGGGCAGGAGTCAGCATTTCGTCGCCGGATACTTCCTGTGCCCGGTAGAGTGTGTTCCATTGAAGGAGCAGGCCGCGCCAGTCCACATAGGCTGCGCCTGACAGTGCCGCCAGGTCTGATTTACCGGGAACAAATTCACTGCCTATGATCTGGTTGTATGAGGTATCCTTTAACTTGGTACAGGCTGCTCCTGCTATCAAAAAGAGGATAATTATATGTTTGTTCATATTTGCATTCGTTTGAAGTTAGAAGGTGACATTCAGGCCGACGCTAAACGTACGGGTGGTTGGATATTTGTAAGGGCTGTCCATACCGGGGTCAAGACCTGCCGTAGGCGTCTGGGCGACACCGGACTGTGCATAGGAAGTGCCGTTCCTCAGGCTGACTTCCGGATCGATGCCCTTATAGCCCGTGATGATAAATGCGTTCAGCACGGACGCATATAGTCTGGCGGATTGAATATACCGCAAACCTGTATGGTTCCAGTTATAGCCAAGCGTAATGTTATCGATCTTCCAGTAATCGCCGTTCTCGATGTAATAGCTGTTGAACTCCACAGGAGACTTTAGCTGCGTCTTACCAAATACTTTGTCAAATGCGTTGGTCAGGACATTATATTGAATCTGTGTGGGATTTTCGAACATCATCCGCTGCAGATTCGCCACCTGGAATTTGAAGGCGCCCCGCTGGGTGATGCTGAGGTCCCAGTTCTTATACCGGAAATTGTTGTTCCAGCCGAGATAGAATTTGGGAAGACCGTTGCCAATGACCCGTTTGTCACCGAAGGAGTGCGTAAAATTGGAATACTTCACCGGCTTGCCGTCGCTGCCCTGGTAGACCCATTGACCGTAGTTGGCAACGTCGGTCTGATCGTTACCGATGTCCACTACTTTGAACCCATAGAAATCACCGACGGGACCTCCTACCTTCAGCAGGTGTGAGAAGGTCTGGATGGGCGGAAAAATGGCGCCTACCTGTAAATAGTTGGTAGAGGTCTTGTACACATCGTTGGACAGGCTTTTCAGCTTATTGGTATTGGTGGAATAGCTGACGCTGGAATTCCATTCGAAGTCCTTTGACTTCAAGGGGACAAAATTCAACATGACCTCTACTCCTTTATTTTCCATGGTACCGACGTTGGCCAGTGTCTGGTTGTACAGGTTGGGCGGGCTGGGAACGTCGTACATGAACAATAAGTTATGGATCTGGCGGTTGTAGTAATCCACGCTGCCGCTGATACGATTCTGCAGGATGCTGAAATCAAGTCCGATGTTGGTTTCCCGTTTTTCCTCCCATTTGAGATCGGGATTGGCGTTCTGGGTGGGTGTCAGGGTTTGTATCCAGCTACCATTGGAATAGACAAATCCGCCATATCCAACAACGCCTACACCACGGAACAGATCCGTGGGCTGTGAGCCCGTGACCCCATATCCCACGCGGAACTTCAGATCGTCAAAGATCTTCTGATCACTCATGAACCCTTCCCTGGAGATCCTCCAGCCGGCGGACACTGCCGGGAATGTTCCCCAGGGGTTTTTTGTTCCCCAAAGCTGGCTGGCCGCCTCTCTTCTGACACTGGCCATCAAAAGGTATTTTTCGTCATAGTTATAGGTCAGTCTTCCGAAGAACCCGATCAGGTTCGTTTCGCTTTTGAAGTTTTTGATCAGGCCCTGGTAGTCGCCACTGCTGATGGCCTGGCCCAGTCCGATGTCGTTCCATCCAAACTTGTCCGTTGGAAAATCCCAGTTCTCCGTAGAATTGCTGGTATAGACATTTTCCTGATAGCTATAGCCGCCCAGCAAAACAAAATGGTGCTTGTTAAAAGACTTCGTGTATTCGGCGGTAAGCTCCGCCAGTCTGTCTATGGACTCATCACCACCAATCTTTGCGTAACCATTCTTTCCGTCCCGGAGGGTGGACACGTGCTGTTTGGTTTCGGCGTAACCGAACTCGCTGACTCTTTTACCATAAGAAAATACGCCGGATAGCTTCAGGCCCGTGATGGGCGTGAAGACGATGGCCGACTTGTACCTGGCATTGCTTTCATTGGACTGACCGTCACTTTCCATCAGGTCCGACACAGGATTCTCGTAGTCAAATTTTGTCAGCTCCTGGAACCAGGTACCGTCAGGGTTCTTCAAAGGCGAAGTGGGGTTTTGCATCGTGGCCTGGCGATAGATATTGCTGTTAAAGCCATTCCATTTGCGCGAGGAGCTGAATAGGTTGAGGTTGATCTTTAGCTTGTTATCAAACATGCTGTGATTGAAATCCGCCCTGCCGTTGAAGATCTGGTTGTAAGATTTTTTAAAGATGCCTTCCGCATTGTTATAGTTGCCGCTAATAAGGTAGTTGGTGGTGGCATTACCTCCCCGGAAGGTGAGGTTGTGTGATTGAATGATGGGCGTGCGGGTGATGGCCTTCAGCCAGTCTGTGCTGGCGCCGTTGTCGGCCATTTCTGTTTTACGGAACCCTGCCTTTATCTGCGCCCGGAAGTCTGCCGCGGTGGAGAGATCCAGCTTTCTGGCAATGGTCTGTGTGCTGACATAGCCGCTGTACTCGACGCTGCTCTTATTATTACCGCTTGCTCTCCGGGTGGTGATGAGGATCACACCGTTCGTGCCCCGGGTACCGTAAATGGCGGCTGCGGAGCCGTCCTTCAGAACGTCGATGGACTCTATATCCTGTGTAGCTACCGTCCGCAAGTCTCCGGGGATCCCGTCGATCAGTACCAGAGGGTTCTGGTTGGCCCCCATCAGGGTCGTTTGACCCCTTAAAAGTATTTGTGTGCTTCCCGTTGGATCGCCGCTGGGAGATATGACGGACAAGCCGGCTACCTTGCCCTGGATCAGCTGACCTGCATCTGTCACAGCGCCTTTAATAAAATTTTCGGCTTTTACCGTTGCTACGGCGCTTGTCAGTTCTCCTTTGCGTTGAGTGCCATATCCAATGACAACTATTTGCTGCAGCTCTTTATTCACCAGCTGTAAAGAAACCGACAGTGTTTTGTCGCCATTGAGGGACAGTTCCTGGGGCGCATAGCCGATCAGGCTGAATACGAGGGTTGCATTGTCTTTGACGACGTTGATCGAAAAGGCGCCGTCCTCTTTGGAAGTAGTTCCATTATTAGTCCCCTTTTCCCGGATAGAAACGCCTGAAAGCGCATTGCCGGTGGCATCGGTGATCCTGCCAGTCACCGGTGTGGCTATTTCTGTGGTTTTGCGGTTGGTGACGGAATCCATGATAACAAACAGCCTGTCGTTGACCTTACGATAAGTCAGGGAGCTGTTGAGCAATACGATCTTCATGACATCATTGAGAGAGGCATTGTCGACATTGATCGAAAGGCGCTGCTCTTTGGGCAAAACGCTGGTCTTGTAGACAAAACGAAAGGCTCCCTGGTCCTCAATGGCTTTGAGAACATCCTTTATTGTCACATTATCAAGCTTTAAGGTAATATTACCCTGACCATAGCTGCTGGCAGCTGCTGGAAGGGTAAAGCCAATAATGAGTATAATGGCAAGCTTCGTCATCAAGAAATATTTGAAAGTTAACCTGGCTGCCGGGCATGGCAGTCCATGTCTTGTTTTTTTCATACTTTTGCAAGAGTTAAATGTTAAAGATTGGATAGCTTCCTACGGCTATTAACTGTCTTTTACTAATACGGAGAATGCTGCAAACATTCTCCGTTGTTGTTTTACGTAGTTATTTTCATATGCAGTAGTTTGGTTTACAATAGTTAGCTTATCGATCAAATCATCAGGGCGTAATGATCACTTCATTCCGCCGGATGACATATTTGAAATTCCCGGATAATTGCAGGGCATACAATACTTCCGTCAGATTGTCGTCACTGAACACACCCGTATATTCAATGTCCTTCAACTCTTCGCCTTTGATGATCACTTTTACTCCATACCATCTTTCCAGCTTTAAGGCCACTTCGCTCAAGGTCTCTCCATCGAACACCAGCTTGTTCCTGGTCCATAGCATTTCCGTGGCGATGCTGTCCTTTTCCAGATGATGGACCTGGGTAAGCGTCATGACCGTCGGCTTTTTCAGGGTATTGACAGCATGGGAACTGTCTTTGATGAATGAGGAACTATCGTTGCTGACAACCAGTTTTTCATTGGGTTTTAGAACTATTTTCTTTTCGGAGCTGGCTTTCAGCGTAATTTCCACCGCCCCCCTGATCAAGGATGTTTCGGTGACTTTTTCCTCCGGGTAAGACCGGACATTGAATGCAGTGCCCAGCACTTTTATATCGAGGGTCGCTGTATGAATAACAAAGGGGCGTAAGGGATCTTTTACCACGTCGAAGAATGCCTCGCCTGTGAGCTTAACCTGGCGAGAGGTCCCCCCGAAATCATTCTCATAGGAAATATTGCTGCCGGAGTTGAGCCAAACCTGCGTCCCGTCGGGCAGCTGCAGCTTGGATTTGGAGCCGTTCTTCGTACTGACGAAGTTTCCGCTGACAGCCGGTGTAGCCGGCTTTGGCAGGCTGCCGTTGACAGAGAGGGTATTGAACATGATGACGGTTATGATGGCGGCAGCAGCCATGCTTGCGGCTATAAAGAATATTCTTTTCGTTCCGGAAGTTCTCCGGCGGACATCCGGAATGGGATGGAAAGGAGTGTTGTCTGCCGTTCCGTCGCTTAAACGTTGCAAATGCCTGTTGAACAAGTGATCCGTATCAGCCGGTGCCCGGGTCCCCTTACTTTTCCATATGGATTCCACGGATGCGGCGTGCAGCGCAAGATCCGGATGCTGTTGCAAAAGATGATCGAGCTCGTCCAATTCTTCGATGGAAGCTTCCCCCGAGAGTTTTAAGATGAGCAGCTGCCATATTTTTTCATTGTCCATTCGTAAAGGCTATATCAATAGGACACAGGAAAGAGGAATTTATACCAAAGAGGTGGAAATTAAATTTAGAAATATTTTGAGCGTGCTGATAATTAATCAGTTGGAGGAAGAATTTTATTTTGAGGCGTAGATCTGGAACGTGCAGGAGGAATGTTGAGCTGGGCAGCGGCTGCAATCTTTTTGACAGCAATGACCAATTGGTTGCGTACGGTGAATTCTGAAATATTCAATATGGCGGCAACTTCCTTATGCTTAAGGCCGCTTTCCCTCACCAGCTGAAAGACGATCTTACATTGTGAGGGCAGCGTATCGATGGCGTGTTGAATGCGTTTGGCAAGCTCTGCGGTGATAAATAATTCTTCACCGTTGTCAAAATTAGCTACGTTCTCCACCTCTATGGCGTCCAGGCTTACCTTGGGATATTTGTAGTTGCGGGTGATATGGTTGATGGAGAGGTTCTTTGCGATGGTATAAAGAAAGACGGTAAGATTCCCGATCGCAAGCAATTCATTCCTGATCCGCCAAAGCTTAATAAATACATCCGACACGATCTCTTCGGCCACTTCCCTGGATTTGATGATCGAAAAGCTGAAAAGGAAGAGCTCCTGGTGCAGCAGATCATAGAGGCTGCGATAGGCCGTCATGTCGTCGCAGAGGGCAACCTTCCTTTGCAATTGTGCTATCAATTCTCTCTTTTCCATGTCAATCTCCGATCAGTTCCGTAGTTTCAGTTCAGCAGCTTTAGCCACACGGTCATCTCTCCCGGGCCCCTGTTGGCCCAGGCATAGTAAGGTATCAGCGTCACCGGGACGGACCTGGTTACGGCGGAGGTGCTGTTCCGGCGAAGCCCCTGCCCTTTCAGGACAGTGATACTGCCCAGGTCACTCTTTTGTTTCTGAGGGGTCAGGATGGTGGTGGAAGGGAAGAGCAGGTCGCTGACCTTGCCGCCATTGTCCTTCCATTCCAGGCAATACATCAGGGGCCCGCGCTGGATAGCCACTTTGCCCGCGTCTTCGCTTAGGTTTGCATTTGCTTTTACTTTCCGTACCGGCATTGGCAGGTCGAGCTCGATCCTATCTCCTTTTTTCCAGGTACGGTTGAGGACGGCATAGCCGTTGTCCAGCTGGTATGATACTTTTTGGCCGTTGATCTTTATTGTGGGTAAAGATGTATTAATGGAAGTATAGGTATATAAAGAAGAAGGCATTGCTTCATTGCGGGCCCAGCCGGGTATGCGGAGGTGGAAGGTGAGTGGCTGGGGGGCGGCCGGGGACAGTAAAAAAGCAAGATGGCCATCCCATGGATAGTTGTTTTCCTGGGTGATCTCCATCGGCCGGCCGTCTATGGTAAGGGAGGCCTTGCTGCTGACAAAAAGATTGACATAAAGGTCCTGGTCCTTCTGCGCATAAATATATCCCGGTAAGGAAGGCAGCAGGCGCAGGATATTGGTAGGGCAGCAGGAGCATTCGAACCATCCTGAACGTTGGGGTTCCAGGGCATCGTGCTTGAAACCATCCGTCACCTGCATGGCATTGGTATAGAAAAATGATTTGCCGTCCAGCCCGACACCGGAGAGCATGCCGTTGTACAGTACCTTTTCCAGCAGGTCCATGTATTTTGCGTCTCCATGGAGGAGGAACATACGGAGGTTCCAGTACACGTCGCCAATAGCAGCGCACGTCTCGTTATAAGCGGTGCCGTTGGGCAGCTCATAATTTTCCCCAAACCTTTCGCCGGCGGGGATGGCGCCAATGCCGCCCTGCACATAGAACTTTTTATCCGTCATGTTGGCCCATATGCGGTCGACAGCGGCAATGTATTGTTTGTCGCCTGTAAGGGCCGCCACGTCTGCCATACCGGAATACAGGTACATAGCCCGAACCGCATGCCCCTCGGCCACATCCTGATCCGTCACGGGCTTGTCGTCCTGCCAGTATTCACCGTTCTTCCATTCGTCTTTGCTGGTCTTGTCATAAGAGCGTTTGCCCCGCGCGTCTATGAAGAATTTTGCCAGGTCGAGATATTCTTTTTTGCCAGTGATACGATAAAGTTTCACCAGGCCCATTTCCACGATCTCATGACCCGGGGCGACCTCTCTTTTACCGGGACCGAAAGTACGGACCAGCAGATCGGCGTTCTTCAGCGCGATATCGAGCAGATTGCGTTGTGCGGTAGCCTGGTAGTGGGCGGCGGCGGCTTCGAAAAGGTGACCAGAATTGTATAGTTCATGGCTTAGCTCATGCTCTTTTACCCATCTGTCGGGTCCTGACCAGGCGTGGGGATGCAGGGAGTCGATGGTACGTGCCGTGTATAAATAGCCATCCGGTTCCTGGGCGCTGGCAACGGTGTCGATCAATGCGTCGACATAGGCCTTTAGTTCCGGGTCAGGATGGACTGCCAGGGAAAAGGAAGCGCCTTCAATTGTTTTATAGATATCGGTGTCGTCAAAAGGGAATTTTGTGCCGAATTTTCCCTGCTTTTGAGCGGCCATTACAAAATTTTTGACCCGGCCTGTGCTCTCGCAGCGGGCGAAGGATGCGGGGATGGTGACGGTCCGGTTGCGGTTGATACGGGGAGACCAGAAGGAGTCGGTGAGCTGTACCTTTGTAAAAGCCACTGGCTGAATGGGATAGTCGCTGGACTGGGAGTGAGCCGCGAGGAATGGATAAAATCCGAGGATGATAAGGAACTTTTTCATTAGCAATGTTTTACAAGGACACTATCGTTAGAAAAATACAGAAACGTAGTACAAGGTACATTTTAATTGTCAAATGTACACTTTTGAGAGAAATGTTTATGTCGTAAATTGGATATATGAAGCAGGGATTATTATATATTATACTGAGCGTATTGATATTCAGTCCGTCTGTAAGAGGACAGGAGCTTTCGGAATTTCACCCCGGTGAGCGATGGCCTGATGCTGACGGTAATCATATACAGGCGCATGGGGGTGGAATTATCAAGCTGGGCAAAATCTATTATTGGTATGGCGAGCAGCGATCGCAGGGACTGGACAGCAACCAGCGTTATGTCAGCTGTTATTCGTCCGGAGACCTGCTGCACTGGACGTTCCGGGGCAATGCGTTGCAGATCACCGATCCTGAGAACCTGGGCCCACATTGGGTGCTGGAGCGGCCGAAAGTGTATTACAATACGAAAACAAGGAAATACGTCATGTATTTCCACCTCGATGATCATACTTACAAGCTGGCCAAGGTGGGCATCGCCATCAGCGATCAGCCCGCCGGGCCATTCCGGTTTGTAAAAAGCTTTCGGCCCCTGGATCACGAAAGCCGGGATATCGGACAGTTTATCGACGATGATGGGACGGCCTACCTGGTCTTCGAGGACAGGCCTTTTGGGTTTCGCATCGCCCGGTTGTCGGAGGATTATATGAGCCTTGACAAGGAGATGTGCCTGATCAGTGAGCATATGGAAGGAGGGGCTATTGTCCATTACAATGGTTTGTACTATGCCATCGGCTCAGCGCTGACGGGATGGCGCGCCAATCCCAACAAATATGCAACGTCATCCACGCTGCAGGGGCCGTGGTCGGATTTCAAAGATATCGCTCCGCCTGAAAAGAACACGTATGGCGGACAGTCCACCATGCTCTTAAAAGTGGCGGGTAAAAAAGGTACTACCATTATATTCATGGCGGATGTCTGGAAGCCTAAGGCGCAGTGGGAGTCGGCGTATATCTGGATGCCGGTGGAAATAGGGGACGGAAAGCTGTGGGTGCCCGAGCCGAGGCCCTGGACCCTGGATATTCAAACGGGAGAGAGCAGCTTCAGGGACTGAGGAGGACGTGATCAACTAAGACAGATGTTGTATTGGTCATTCCGGAAGCTACCCGGATCCCGACCAGGATTTGTTTGCCCAGGTTTATCTTCACCGAGCCGGCGGGAGACCATTCTGTTCCATTATAGGAAATGAAAGCGTTGCAAGCATTTCCTTTCTTTTGCAACCGGAGCCATATGTATCCGGTGAGCCGGCTCCAGCTTACGGCGGGTTGTTGTAATGGGATAGCCGGTTGCAGGGCGCCGGCGGCTGTTGCTCTTTGCAGGAGCCGCACCTGCCAGACGGGGGCTTCCACCTGCTCTGTCTTTTGCGGGTAGATCAACAATGCAGCAAACGGGGCATCTGTTGCGACGCCGCTCCTGAACATAAGCCCCATGCTGGAAAACTGGGAGCTGGGTTGCGGGACAAACCGGGCCGTAATTTCTCCGTCGCCGTTGCCGGGCAATGTTTTATACGTGTAATGAAAAGAATCTGCCAGGCTGCCGATGCCATTGCCGCCGCCTACGACCAGGAACGTTTCGCCGTCGAAGGAAGTGGCGCCAGTCACAGCCATGTGTCCAATGTCCTGTTGTTGCCAGCCTTCGGGAAGGCCGGCTGTGATCCCGGCAGGATACGCATTGTCACTTTCACCTGCTGCATTGGAGGCGGAGACGGTGTAATAATACGTTTTTGCCGGTGTGACGTCTGCATCTGTGAATGAAGGGCCGGTGATGTTACGGGCGATCACTATATAGGGTCCATCTTGTGTGCCGGATCGCTTAATCGTAAATGTCTTCGCTCCTACCGGCGGTATCCAGCTCAGTGCAATTGCTTTTGGTGTTCCGGCGGCATAGATGGCGCCAGGCGATGAAGGAAGGCTGTCTTTCTGGTGCACCGCGGCCCCGGAATAAAACAGTGTGCCGTAGCCAGGATGGTCTGCGCCGGGTTTGCCCGGTCCTTCAGGACGGAGCTTTTCGGCTGCCTGCTGCGTATAGGGGGTGGCTATTCCCAATTGTTTATAGTGGTTGTACACCTGTTCGAAGATGGGTCTCAGCCGGCCGCTGTCCCGGGCTGAAATTTCGGTATGGTGATACTTGCCTGTCTTGTCAAGGGTCTCGCTGAACGGTACCTTAATGCCCAAATTATATTTTGCGACATATTCGAATCCTTTCAGCAGGCGATGGTCATCATAGCCATAGAGGTCCAGTCCCTGGCGCCAGGCTATTTCGCAGGATTCAGCCAGCATACCGATCCCCAGCTGGGTATGGCCCTGGTCCCTGCCGCTCTCCTGTACCTGGCCCATATCATTGATGACGTAGTGTCGGATCGCACCGTTGCCGCCTCCATGGGTATAGTAACGCAGGGCCCGCTCGAACATCGGCCTGTCGTTGCAAAAAACCGCGATGGCCATCACTGTCTTGATAGCCGCGGCGTCCCAATTGCCATTGGCGAACAAAGCGAAGTCCTTCAATACAGGGTAGATCACTTCTTTGAAATGTCTTTCCGTCCGGAGGATGTCCTCTTCCTTCCATCCGGCGTTGGTATAACGAATGATCTCCGCGGCAAGGACCATTTTGAAAGGGCCCAGGCCAGCCATGAGGACGGCATCACGGCCTGTGATCGCCTTTAAGGCAGATGACCATGCGTTCAATATTTCGATGGCCTTTTCAGCGTAGGCCTTTTCGCCAGTGATATACCACATGACGGCATTTTGATGGGCAGCGTTCGCATCGTTGTCATAGACGTTCTGTCCAATGGTGGGGTTGCGACCCACGGTATCCAAGGGCCCCTGCATTTTATAAGTGTTTTGTGAGGAGGGGTTTTGTATGAACTGAAGGTAGCCGGCATAGATGGGCTCTTCTTTTGCAGCGACGGCCTTTTTCATCCTTTCGAGGTCTTCCCGGCTGTGCAGCAGGCCGGGATGTATGAATGGTTTAGTGCTTTCAGCGATAAACCGGAGCCCCTCCACATGCTCCCCCACATAAAAGCGTGCAAAGTCACCTGTTTGATACCAGGCCGGCTTGCCCGGCATACTATCCCAGATCAGCCTGCCGTTGATCCTCAGACCTTCGAATGTAACGTTCTTTATGCTTCGGCCGGAATCATAACCCGAGATCACGGATAGATTGGCGCGGCCGCCGTCGTAGCTGATGTTCTTAAAATAGATGTCGCTGATCCCTCTCCCGGGCGCCGTGTTATACTTCCGGTTGTACATCACGCGCAGGTTGACCAGCTGTCCTTCCCGGATATCCCCTACCCTGATATCTTCGAACCGTATATGACGCACGAGGTTGTCGTCGCCGGCATTGATGCTCATGCATCCCTGGTAATTCAGCTGTGCTTCGGCCTGATCGAGCACATCGATGTTGACAAATTTCATATCCTCCAGGGTGTCGGGGCTTGCAGGGTCACCGTGGGTGCCGATCAGTATCGGGTGGGCCACATCCGCCCATAGCACCGAATTCCGAACGGTGATGTCCTTCGTGTTGCCATAGTAACCCCAGCGATGGCCGTAGATGGCGATGTTGTCGTCGGAATTTCGCATGAACACGCTGTCGACCGTCACCTCCCGGCTGCAGAATATGTCGATGCCGTCGTTATTACCGCCTGCACTGAAGGATCTCATGTTCCTGATCGACACATTTTGGGCATTACCTGTCAAAACAGTGTAACCCTCCGGCAATACGGTAATTCCATCGATGACTACATTCTTTGAGAACGCAACTGTCAAAGCATCGCCTCTGCCGCGGGCTTCTTTCTTCCATCCATACTGGCTCAAAATGCCCCGGCCTATGATCCGGACATTCTCCGCATGGCTGACCAGGAATTGGCCCCGGACAATGGCGCCGCCGGCAATATAGACCGTTTTACCACTGGGGACGGCGACGGTGCCTGCCTGGTGGATCCCCGGACCATAATAGATCGTGTTGGTGTCCGCCGGGTTGGGATGGAAAGTTTCCACCGGGCCGGCAAAGAGGTGGAGGTTGTGAAAGAGATCCCCGTTGACCTCCACCGAAAGGTTGCAGGGTCGCGACAGTGAGAAACGGATCGTGTTGCTTTTCACCTGCGGCGTTACACCAGCAGACAGCGGCTGGACACGGGTGGTACGGATCGTTCCTTTATTGTACCTGACGGACACTTCCACGGCGCCGGAAAAATCGAAGTAAGCCATGGACGCGAGCTGCGGCGTGTGCCGGGCGTTCTCCACCTTATCCACTTTCACCTGGTAGACGGAAAGCGCCTGCCATTCACGCCCCGGCCTTCTTACCTCCACGGTGAAGTCATCATTCAGGAGACTTCCCGTAGGTGCGGGGTAGCTAATCAGAGTCTGGGCCCGGATGAAGGCCGGAGCGAAAACAGCAAGTAATAAAAAGAACAGTGGTTTCATCATAGGGAATCACATTATTGCCAGAGCGGATTTTGCGCCAGGTTAGGGTTCAACTGGATCTGATCGGTTGGCAATGGAATCAAATAATTCTTTTCGGAGAATTTCCGCTGGGCTGCCGGGTCGGCGATGATATCCCCGTCGCTGGTGAGGGGTTTGTTCAATTTGGGATATTTAGTGGCATATTCCGTACCTGTATAACGAATACCCAGCACAGGCTTGGTCAGTTCGGCAACGGCAATATACCAACGCTTCAGGTCATCCATGCGAAATCCTTCTCCCTGTAACTCTATGGCCCTCTCCCTGCGGATCTCTTCGCGCATATCCAGGCCATTGGCAGCAACGAATGCATTGCTGAGCGGCGGCATGCTATTGTCCGTGTTCACACGCAGGCGGACATTGTTAAGTGATTTATCCAGGTCAGCATCGCTGATGCTCCCGTTGCGTTCAAACACTGCTTCGGCAAAGTTGAGGTATACTTCCGCCAGGCGTATTGTGGGATAGTCATATCCTTCCTGGAAATTGGGCACTTGTCTTTCCGCGCCCCATTGCTGGTTGCCATAGCCGGTGGTATTGTTGGCAAAGGGGTCGAAGGTTCTTGAGATCGCCAGGTCGGCAGCGCTCCAGTCCCAGTTGATGTGGTAATTCACGGCATTCTGCCAGAAGCGGTAAAAAGGTATACACATAAAATAGCGCATGCGATTGTCCCTGTTGCGAAACTCTGAGACCATGGAATCGCGTGTAAACCCGGTTGTCGTCTTATCGATGGGCAATCCATCGCTACAGAGGTACATATCCGCCATTTTACGGCTCATGCTCGCGCCGACTGCTCCGAAAGAGATCTGGCCGGGAATGGTCTTCAGTAAATTGTTGGATTCATATCTTACGGAAAGGATATATTCATTATTGGCAGACTTGGTGATATTGGCGGGATTAGATCTCTGGTTCTCCAGAATGAACAGGTATTTCAAGGCGCTATCGCCTAAAGCGGCAGGCTTGAATAATGAATATTGGTTGCTGGTGATCACCGCATCGCTGTTGGCGATGGATTTGTCCAGCAGCGCGTTGTACCGGGTAGCATTCCCATTCCTGAACTTCTGCCAGGTGCCTTCATAAAGGCAGACCCTGCCTAAAAAAGCCTGTGCAGCCTGTTTGCTTACCCTACCCTTGTCGACGGCCGCAATTGCACTTTCCAAAGGCAAGTCGGGAATGGCGGCTTCCAGGTCCGAAATAATAAAATCGATGGTGGAATCCCGGCTGCTGCGGGAGGAAGTCAGCTCGGGCGATGTCAGGCCCAACAGGTCTTTCACCAGGATCACACCGCCATAGGAGGTCAGCAGTTTGTCGAAATAAACATAGGCCCTGAAGAATTTCGCTTCCGCGACATATTGCCTGATCAGGTCCGGGCTGGAATAGGTTTGCGCGTGTGCCAACAGTGTGTTGATGTTCCGTATCCAGATATAGGCATCGTTATAGTTACCATCTGAGGCGACGGGGGTATTCGTCCCCCTTGCGATGCCTCCCAGGTCGGTGCCCAGATCGGTGCCCGAATGCCCGTCGCCATTGCCCTGACCGAAGGTACGCAGGTAATTATAAAAGGCATTTGCCGCCAGTTTGAAGTCATTCGGCTGGCGCCAGTACGTGGCGCTCGACACCTGGTCCAGGGGTTTCAGGTCCAGCGCTTTGTTGCAGCCTGTGCCCATAACAGCCAGGAAACAGGCGGCAGCTATCATGCAACTGTATTTCGAAATTATTTTATTATGCTGGTTCATATTTGTCATTTTTTGCATCGTTATAAATGGTTGGCATTTCATAGGATCTAGAAGGTAGCATTTACGCCAAAGGTCAGCAAGCGGTAGAAGGGGTAACGTTGTGCCCCACCGGCTATATTATTGGTTTGTTCGGGATCCCATTTGTCCTGCACATGGGTCAGTTCCCAGAGATCATTCCCGGAAACATATACCCGCAGGCCTTGCAATTTTGCACGACGGGCGATAGCCGGGGATAGCGTATACCCGATGACGATGTTCTTCAGCCGGACGTAGGCGCCGTTTTGCAGGCTCCAGTCGGAGATCTGGTAGTCATATCCATTGTAGTTGCCGTAACCGCCCGAGTTGGCTGTAGTCAGGATGGGCAATGGCGCGTTAGGGCGTTCAGGCGTCCAGGTCTTGTCCACCCACCAGTTGGCATGTCCCTGCCAGATCGTTCCGAAAGGTACGCTCCAGTCGCTGCGCCGGTAGATCTTTCGCTGGCCCACACCCTGGAACACTACGGAAAAATCAAAGCCCTTGAATTCGGCACCCATGTTGATCGCATACACAAACCTGGGATCGCTCCTGCCCAAGTAGGTCACATCCCCGTCGCCGATGGGCTTGCCGCTGGCGTCCGTCTTTCCCAGCAGATGCTGGCTGGCGCCTGCGTTGGTAAGCTTTCCGTCGCCATTGAGGTCCTGGTACATATTCATGCCTTTGATCACCTGGGAAGCATTGGTAGGCATGCTGATGTTGTTATTCGGAGCCAGGACCGCGTAATCGCTTGCCTGTTTATCTGTTTGAATGCGGCCGGCGTATTTGAGGCCGAATAAAGAGTTGATAGCATAGCCCTGGATATTCAAAGTCCCTTCCAGGATATTATTGGCGCTCTGCATCCTCGTTATCCGGTTGCTGTTGTCCGTCAGGGTACCACCGATGTGGTAGGACACCTGTCCGATCTTATCCCTCCAGTTCAGCGCCATTTCCCATCCCCAGACCTTTATATCCGCGATATTACGATAAGGGGCCAGGAAACCGCCTACCGCCTGGACCTGCTGGTTATAAAGCATATTCTTATTTTGCTTCCAGAAATAATCGAAGCTGCCTGTCAGCCGGTTGTTCAACAGGGCAAAATCCACCCCTATATTCTTGTTCACCAGTTTCTCCCATGTTTTGGCGGAATCGGTTAGGGTAGGGTTTGGAGTTGCAGTTATGCTGCGGGAGGTATACCCCCCTAAGATGGGGCCGGCATTGCCCAGGTTCAATGTAGGAATATAGTCATAGAATCCTATGAGTAGGGTACCATCGGATCTCTTGCCGCCTTGCCCGCCAGCCGTACCATAGGCTGCACGAAGCTTCAGTTCGTTGACGAACCGAACATTCTCCATGAACTTTTCCTGGCTGATCCTCCAACCGGCGGAAAAACCGTCATAGAACAGCCATCTCTGGGAGGAATAGAACCTGGAATTACCGTCATACCGGCCCTGCGCTTCAATGAGGTATTTTTCCTTGTAGGCATAGTTCACTCTGCCGAAGGCGGACGCCAGGGCCCAATGATTTTGAATTTCTCCATTACTGTGCGTGGTATTGTCCCCCAGACCAAGGTTGAGGGAAGGCACATCGTTGTTGGCGAGGTAATTCGTGGTAGTGCTGTAATTATCGTACTCATCGCGTTCATAGCTGCCGCCAGCCGTAGCACCGATGCTATGGTCATTCTTTATAACCTTCTTATACTGTAAATAGGCATTCAGGTTGTAATAAACATCCTGGATATTACCGCGTGTGTAATAGGACTGTGCCTGGGTGGGATTGCCCTGGTATTGATAGGTCTCTGCATAATTGTAGATCAATGGGATGGAACTATATTCTATTCGAACGTCCCTGTTGGACCAATTGTATCCTACCTGTCCGATGAAGTTCAGGTCTTTGGTAATATTGTATTCCAGTTTGGTATTCAAAAAGGCCCTGGTGTCGTAGGTCTTGTTATCGCCGCCCTGCTCCAGGAGCCAGTTGCGGGCAGGCTGCGTTCCCCATGCATAAGGCTTGCCATGTATTGTTGCCACCGGAAAGCCGGGTTGGGACCCATAGTCTATCACACTCTGGCGGGTAGGTATGATCACATTGTTCTTCTGCAGGGAAATATTGCTGTATATTTTAAGTTTTGGAGAGAAAGCATAGTCATGGGCCAGGCTCACTGTGTAACGGCTGTTGTAGTTGTCGCCCCATTTCAGCATGCTGCCGTCGTTCAAATAACCCAGGGACAAACGATACCCCATTTTATCGGAGCGGGCGGAAAGGCTGATATCGTGCGAAGTGGATATAGCCCTGCCATTACCCCATAGGATGTCGATGGGATTGGTATCGAAGAAAGTATAATCTTTTACGTCCGTAAAACCGATGTTGTCCACATAGCCAGGAGCGGTCTTATCGATGTACCCGCTATCCGGCCTGTTGATCCAGGCATTTGCATACTTGGTCCAGATCCAGTTGGGATCGGCCACACCGCCGGGCGAAGCATTGGAAATGGCCTGCAGCATGTATTTTCCGTACTGGTCGCCATTAAGGAAATCCGGTCGCAAGCCCATTCTTTTCTGGGAGACAGAGCCGCTGTATTCAATGGTCGGCTTGCCGGACTTAGCTTTTTTGGTAGTAATTAATACCACTCCACCGGCAGCACGTGATCCATAGATAGATGCCGATGCATCTTTCAGGAAGCTCATGTTATCGATGTCCTGCGGGTTAATGGAGTTCAATGCATTGAGATCTGACAAAGGCACTCCGTCCACCAGCACCAACGGGTCCACGCCATTGATAGAACTGGCGCCCCTGATCTGGAAGGACCATCCTTCCTGTCCCGGTGCTGCGGAGCTACGGGTAACAACGACGCCCGGCACCTGACCCTGCAATGATGCCAATGGATTGGACACCACTCCACGATCCCTGAATACTTTGGAATCGACCGTTGCCACTGCACCTGTGAGGGTGGCTCTTTTTTGGGTACCGTAACCAACCACTACCACTTCCCCGAGGTCTTTTCCTCCTGCTACCAGCCGCACGTTGATGGTCCCGGAAGTTCCGATGGCTGTCTCGGTTTCCTGGAAACCAATGCTACTGATGATCAGGGTACGGGCGGATGCGGGGACCGTCCATTTAAAGACGCCCGATGAGTCGGTGGTAGTGCCGCCCGATACGCCTTTGATGCGGATGCTCGCTCCGAATACTGGTTCTCCGGTGGTGGAATTGACCACTTTGCCGGATATTGTCCTGGTCGCCTGGGCCATCGCAGCATGGTCAATAAAAGTGAGGAAGATCAAAAATAGGAATGAGGGGAAAACACTCCTGTGTAGTTTTAACATGCTTCTCATAACGGCAAGTTTTATTCTGGTTTTAAAAATTGAAACTTCTGTCTTACAGCGATCTTACTTTTCTCAACCCGACGGGAACGGCGGATTCCCTTACCACCAGGTGGACGGGCAGGACAGTGGTCGTCCTGGATAAGACATTCTTATCCCCGGACAAGCAATTGATAAGGTCCATTATAATCTCTTCTGAAATACCCTGTACAGGCTGCGCAACGGCCGTGATCGCCGGCGAGAACAGGCTGAAATGGGTGTTGTCGTCGAAGCCGATGACGCCCATGTCTCCGGGTATCTCCAGCTTTAGATCAGTGATGGCCTGCAGCCCACTGATGGCCAGGTAATTGGTACCAAACAACAAAGCATCCAAGCCGGGATTCTTTTCCAGGTAGGCCCTGATCTTTTCGGCCATGGCGGCATGCCCGGCCCTGTAAGAGATCTTAAGGATGTTTTTTCCCTGCCCCGACCCTTTGATGGCTTTCAGATAGCCATTAAGCCTGTCGGTCATCTGCGTCTGCCGGGAATCCAGTGTTACAAACCCGATGTTGCTATAGCCATTCTGCTGCAGATGCCGGATGGCCTGGAAGGACCCGCTGAGATTATCAACCACTACGTTGTGCGTTTCGAGGTCCGGGAAGAACCGATCGAACAGCACCACCGGGAAACCGTCGTCCATCAATGCTTTTATGTCCTCCTCTATACCCGGCGGCGGTGCGATGATATAACCATCCACCTGTGTATCGCGAAAGGTCCTGATCAGCTCCCGGGCAATAGCCGGGTCGTTGTTCGTACTGGAATAAAATATCTTGTAATCATGCCGGTGGGCCTTTTCTTCCACGATGCGGGCGATGCTGGCGAAGAAAGGGTCGGAAATACCTTCTACCAGCATGCCGATGATCCTGCTCTTACCCGTGCGCAGGCTCTTGGCGACCCTGTTCGGTCGATAGCCGGACTTCTGTGCGAATTTCAGGATCTTATTCTCCACCGCCCTGCTGATACGCTTCTCCGATGCCTTTCCATTGAGGACGAAGCTGATGGTGGCGGAGGAGACATTCAGCTGCCTGGCCAGATCGTGTATGGAAATTTTTTTCTTCAATGGCATCGCAATCATTTTTGGCGTTAGCTTAATCGATTAAGCTATTTTTTTCTATTCATGTCAAAATAACGGTTATTTTCGTGGACAGAATATTGAATGCTTTTATTTATTTGGGCAAACGTTGGCACAACAGTGATCTGGAAAGGCTTTGAGCGAATGAGACTATCAATTGGAAAAGGTTCGGAGACGATAGGACAGTGAAAGGAAAAAGGCTGTGATGACGGGAAGACAGTATAAGAAGTGCAGAAAGGAGCTTAATCGATTAAGCAATCCATCTATGCCTCTAAAGATACATCCGGGAACAGGCCAGCGTATTAAAAGTGGTAAATTTATTTGTGCAAACGTTGGCATAAGTCGTAACTTCTAATAGTGAAATATCGCGGGAAATGAAATTCGAGAGTATCACCATCAAAGACATCGCCAAAGCCCTGGGCCTTTCTTATTCCACCGTATCACGGGCCCTCAAGGGCAGCTATAAGATCAGCGAAGCCACCCGCCGGATGGTGCAGGAATATGCCGATGCCCACCAGTACCGTCCCAACCTCATGGCACAGAGCCTAAAAAGCCAGCGCAGCCGCAGCATTGGCGTAGTGCTCTGCAATATTCCCAACGTATTCTTTTCCGAGGTCATCAGCGGCATCGAATCGGTGGCCTACAACAGTGACTATCTCGTTATTATCACCCAAAGCCAGGAGTCTTACGAACGCGAGGTCAAGAACGTGCAAAACCTTGCCTGGCGGTCTGTTGACGGCCTTCTGGTGTCTTTGTCCACCGAGTCGGAGGACCTGGGGCATTTTACGCGTCTCCATGAGCAAGGGCTTCCCATTGTATTCTTCGACCGGGTGACTGACCAGCTAAAGACGCATACGGTAGTGGCCGACAATAGTGGCGGAGCCTACAATGGCACGCATCATCTCATCGATGCCGGCTATCGGAGGATCGCGCATATCACCAGCTCACCGCATATTTCCATTACCAGTGAAAGACGGGAAGGGTATGAGAAGGCGCTGCAGGAGGCGGGCATGCCGGTGGAGCAGGCGTATATCAAATATTGCATGCATGGCGGCATGCTCTTCGAAGAGATAGAAAGGGCCATGGATGAGCTGCTGGCCCTCCCCGATCCGCCCGACGCCCTGCTCTGTGCTTCGGACCGGCTCACGATGGGATGCTATTCTCTCCTCCGTAAGAAAGAGCTGCAGATCCCGGAACAGATGGCCATCGCCGGCTTCAGCAATTTCAACTCCGCTGATCTGTTCTCACCTTCTCTTACCACTATCCGCCAACCGGCCTTCGAGATGGGTAAGACAGCTACGGAGCTGCTGATCGAGCTCATTGAAAGCAAACGGCCGCCCAGCCAATTCACCAAAAAGGTCTTTCCCACCGAGCTTTTCATCCGAAATTCAACGCAAAAGAAAAAATAATTGATTCAGGGACATAAGTTGTATATCATTAAACCGAAAAGTATGAAAAACTGGGTATTGTGCATATTAGTCATGCTATTTGAAACAAATATCCATGGCCAACCAGGCGTGGCGCCTAAACCTTTGTTCGATGATCCGGTGGAACACGGCGCCGCCGATCCAGTGGTGATCTACAATAAGCAGGAAAAAATGTGGTGGATGTTCTATACCAACCGCCGTGCCCTGTTAAATGATCCAACGGGCGTGGCATGGGTACATGGCACCAGGATCGGCATAGCCGAATCTAAAGACGGAAGGATATGGAAATATAAAGATACGGCCAACATTAATTACAGGGTTGACCCCGGCTACACATTCTGGGCTCCGGATATTATTGAACACGAGGGCCTGTACCATATGTATCTTACCTATGTACCCGGAACGTTCCAGGACTGGCAGCACCCCAGGGAGATCGTGCATTTGACCAGCACAGATCTGCGTAATTGGAAATTTGAAGCGGTCGTACCCCTTACCTCGCACAACGTGATCGATGCCTGCATCATTAAAATTGCAGAAAGGCAATGGAGAATGTGGTATAACGATGAGAAAAATGGAAAGACGATCTATTATGCAGACAGTAAAGATTTATACAACTGGACTGAAAAGGAGCTCGTCATTCCTTCGAAAGGAGAAGGACCAAAAGTTTTCAGGTGGCAGAATAAGTATTTCATGATCGTAGACGTATGGCGTGGAATGGAAGTGTACAGTTCGGATGATCTGTCGACCTGGACCAGGCAGCCGGAACGTATATTAGAGCACCCCGGCAAAGGTATTGATGATCAGGCTATAGGCGGTCATTGCGATGTGGTGGTGGATAAGGACAAAGCCTATGTATTCTATTTTACACACCCTGGCAGGACGAAAGATACACCTTCTGCAAAAGGATCGTTTGAGGACAGGCGGAGCGTCATTCAGCTGGGGCAGCTGCATTACAGTAATGGGGTAATCACCTGCGACCGCGATGAACCTGTACGCATACAACTGTAAAAGATGGCCTTTTTCATACTTGGGCAAAACTGGGCATAATTGCCCGTATTTAAAATTCTATTTTTAGATACCCGTTCACATCAAGGCAACTTCCTCAAAACATGCCTAATGGGACCCATTATACTCCGTAGAAAGAGACATTATTGTCTCATCATTGCCTTGTTACTGACCTTTCTCCCTGCAAGCGTCAGAAGCCAGTACAGCTTTTCTAACAGCAACCTGAGCAATGCCAGTCTGGTGAATCCGACCTCGCTGCAATTCGGGCCCGACGGCCGTTTGTATGTGGCTCAGCAGAACGGCGTCATCAAAGCATTCACCGTGGCGAAGAACGGGCCAGGCAGTTATTCGGTAACAGCCACGGAAACGATAACGCTCATCAACAACATCCCAAATCATAATGACGATGGCAGTTTGGCGCCATCAATCACTACACGGCAGATTACCGGTATTTTAGTAACCGGTACCGCCGCCCAACCGGTGTTATATGTAACGTCGAGCGACAGTCGCATTGGTGGGCCGAACGGTGACCTGAACCTCGACACCAATTCAGGCATCCTGTCATTGCTAACCCGCAATGGCGGCACCTGGACAAAAACAGACCTGGTGCGCGGTTTCCCCCGGTCGGAGGAAAATCACTCCGTCAATGGCATGCAACTGGTTGAAGCGACGAACACCCTGCTGCTGACAGTGGGCGGCATGACCAATGCCGGATCGCCTTCCATTAACTTTGCATATACCAATGAATATGCCCTTTCTGCAGCCATGCTGTCTATTGACCTCGATCTCATCAATAGCCTGCCGGTACAGGGAAGCGGCAATACGGCTTTCAAATACGATCTTCCTACTGTAGACGACCCTACCCGCAGCAATGCAGGCGGCAACGATGTGAATGACCCTTTTGGAGGGAACGATGGATTGAACATGGCAAGAATAGTACCGGGTGGACCGGTGCAGATATTTTCACCAGGTTTCCGCAATGCCTATGACCTGGTAATCACAAAAACCGCCGGGAAAGCAGGAAGGATCTATACCATCGATAATGGCGCCAACCCCGGCTGGGGCGGCTACCCTGAGAATGAAGGCCCGGGCGGCAATGCTACAAATAATTATTTACCCGGTGAGCCCGGTTCTACGGGGCCAGGTGTAAATGAACCACAGGTAAACAATCTCGATAACCTCCATTACGTCGGCAATATCGTCACTTACCAGCCGGGCAGTTATTATGGAGGCCATCCTTCGCCCATAAGGTGCAATCCCAGTGGCGCAGGGTTGTTTACACACAACGGATCGAGCGGTGTTTGGAGAACGAGCACCACCGGCAACAATCCATTGCCCGTGGATTGGCCGCCGGTACCCGTGGCCCACCCGGTAGAAGGCGACTTCCTGATGCCGGGCAGCAGCAGTTCGGGTTCGCTGCTCACCTTTAACAACTCTACCAATGGCATAGCAGAATATACGGCCTCGAATTTCAACAATGCGCTGAAAGGAAGTTTGCTGGCTGTGGACTTTCAAAACAATATGTGGCTGATCACGCTGACTGCAGATGGAACGGATGTCACCAATTCCAGGCTGGCCAGCAACAAACTGATCCTGAACGCTCCGCTGGCTTCGAACTTCGGCAATGTACCGCTGGATGTGGTCGCCCAGGGAGATAGCGGCCCCTTCCCGGGGACCGTCTGGGTTTGTTTGTACGAGAGCAGCGCCATCCAGGTATTCGATCCGCAAGACGGCGTTGTTTGTACAGGTCAGGATAACAATCAGGATGATGACAATGACGGGTTTACAAATGCCGATGAGATCGACAATGGCACCAATCCCTGCTCTGCCGCCAGCAAGCCGGCTGACTTTGACCAGGACCATGTATCTGACCTCAACGATACGGATGATGATAATGATACCAAAAATGATAACATAGACTTTTTCCCCATAGATACCTATAACGGCGAGGGCGCCTACCTGCCAGTCCAGTATAGTCTGCTGAATAACAATCCCGGAACAGGGTTTTTCGGGTTGGGTTTCACCGGCCTGATGAGCAACCAGCTGGCATCGAACAACTACCTGAATAATTTCGATCCGAATAACCTGGTAGCAGGCGGCGCTGCAGGTGTGCTGTCGATCATTGCCGTATCGCCCAAAGATGCGCTGGGAAACCTGAACAACCAGGAAAACGCCTTCCAGTTTGGCGTCAATACCAGCGCCGGCGTGCCATTCACGGTGAATTCCCGCATGCTGGGACCTTTCTTCAATAATCAAACGCCATCCGGCAGCCAGTCGCAGGGCATTTACATCGGCACCGGCGATCAAAGCAATTATCTCAAGATCACCCTCAATGCCAACGGCGGCCAGGGCGGCATACAGGTCGTGACCGAAAATGCCAATATACCTGTTACCAATCAATATTCGCTTTCCGGAAGCCTGAGCAGTGTGTCGACACTTGATCTGTACCTGTCTGTAAAACCGATAGCCGGAACAGTACAGCCGGCTTATGCAATAAACGGCGGACAAAAGATCAATGTGGGTTCCCCCATCCTGGTAAGCGGCGGCCTGCTAAACAATATACGCGGAGCAGCAGCCCTGGCAGTGGGCATCATTTCCACTTCGGTAAATGCATCGCCTTTTACAGCCAGTTGGGATTATATCAACGTAACTGCTGACCCTATAAACACCAGCTGGGTGAAAGTAGCTCCTTCCAATACACCGAAATGGATTGGTTTCAGCATCATGTACAATAATAAAATGTACGTGTTCTCGGGATTCGATAACTCAGCGATGCATACGACACCGAAAGTGGAAGTATACAATCCTGCAGTGAATACCTGGACCTACCTGTCGGATATGCCGTTCCCGGTAACCCACGCAGGCATAGCGGTGGACAGCCAGAAAGTATATGTGGCCGGCGGCTTCCTGGGCGGACTGGCGGGTGATCCCAATACAGACAAACTACAGATCTTTAATATCGCCACCAATACCTGGAGCGCAGGTCCTAACCTGCCTGCGAAAATGGGCGGGAATGCCCTTGTACGCGTGGGACGCAAGCTGCATGCCTTAGGCGGACTGCTGGACGACCGGCAGACCGGCAACACCGCTCATTATGTACTCGACCTCGGCAATATGGCCGCAGGATGGACAAATGCCGCACCTGCCCCATTGCCGCGTTGTCATTTTGCCTCCGCGTGCGTGGCCGGGAAGATCTATACATTCGGCGGACAGCTTGGCCATGACGGGCCTTACCAGGATGTAAATTATGTACATGTGTATGATCCATCCACCGACGCCTGGACACGGCTGAACGATATGCCCTATGTCCGCTCGCACAGCGAACCCGCTACCTTTGTCATGGAAGGAAAAGTATACCTGGTAGGTGGACGAAGCGGCGCCGATAATAATATACTGGGTAATGTGACCTCCTACGATCCTGCCGCCGGAACGTGGACAGAAGATATTCCCCTGCAAGGCAATGTAACCCTGTTCGGGCCCGCAGCCGAGGCGATCGGCAACGAGCTCTTCGTTTCAAATGGCGGATTGAAAACCTGTTGCGCTCCGCAAACCACTACCCGCAAAAGAGGCATTACAAGAACGCCCAATTTAAAGATTGGGTTTTTACCCGGCACCGTCAACCTGCCGGTCATCTCCAATAGCATTACCAGCAAAAATGTGCTGCTATGGACTTTAAGCGGAGCGCCTTCCTTTACCATCAATACCAATGCGCTCCCCGGATGGTTGACCGTAGCACCCACCGCAGGAACGATCGACCTGTTGGGAGGTACGGAAATAAGTATCATAGCAAATTCAAATGGACTGGCTACCGGCAGTTATTCAGCCACGGTAACGGCCACGGCGCCCGGCTTCCCCAATGCCAGCTTACAGGTAAACCTCATCGTCGTACAGTCGATCCAGAAAGTGCTCTACCTGTATGGAAGTATCCCACCTGCAGAAGTGGATATGAAGCTTTCCGATGCCGGCAGCACGGGAATGTCGCAATTTGCCCAGGCGATGCAGGAAGTGGGTTTCTCTGCTACAGAATCGCCCGATGCCAATATCACCCTGAATGCGGGGACCCTCAATTTATACAAGGTGCTGATACTGGGATCGAACAACAGGCGTTTTTCAGCAGCTGAAAAGACAGCTGTTGCAAGCTGGGTAAATGAAGGCGGCGGCCTGGTAGCCTGGTCGGATGCGGCCTTTGGATGGGCAAACGGTGGTGTCAACAGCACCGAAGGGTTGCTGAGCGACAATGACCTTACCCAGCAATTCGGTATGCAATTTTTGCGTGACAACGGTACTGCCGCGCTGACATTGAATCAATGGGCCGTGGATCATTATATCAACAAGTTCAACAAGAATGCCGGCGTTACCATAAAAGCAGAAAGCGTGAGCCCTGTACGCACCACCGCGCCTGCCACCATTGTGGCGAAGATACCAGCCTGTTGTGCCGTGCTGAACCCACTGGATGGCCCGATCACCCCGGCGGATGCGGCCTTGTCGGTCGCCAAGCCCGGGCTTGGAAGGGTGGCCTGTTATTTCGACCGCAACACCTTCTGGAACGCTGTAGATGGCGCCCGGCTAAGTGAAGTTGACAACAAAGTGTTTGCGCAAAGGCTGATATTGTGGGCCTCGGGCATTAATGATCAGCCTACCAGTACACCTGTTTACCGCATCAATGCGGGTGGACCCCAGGTCACCAACTCGATCGGCACTTTTGCAGCCGATAATTTCTTCTCCCCGGCGCCCGGTGCGACCCACGCTACCACATCGGCGATTGCCGGCACTACCGATGACGCTATATACCAGACTGAACGCGTTTCGACCACCGGAAATGGCACGTTCAGCTATGCCTTCCCTGTCACCAATGGCGCCTACAAGGTGGTGCTGCATTTTGCAGAAATTTACTGGACCACCGCCGGCAGCCGTAAATTCGATGTAAGCATCGAGGGCGTGAAGGTGCTCGACAATTACGACATCGTGCAAAAAGCAGGCGCCTTTACAGCCGTCACAGAAAACTTCACCGTGAATGTAACCGATGGCACGCTGAACATCAACTTCACCGCTGCCGTAAGTGAGGGTGGCGTCGACCGGCCAAAAATATCGGCCATCGAAATACTCACCACCTCAACCACCAACCAATCGCCGGTGGCCAATGCAGGATTGGATACCACCATTACGCTTCCGGCCAGCACCGCTGTTTTGCGCGGCAGCGGCACCGATGCCGATGGAACGGTGACTGGGTACAGTTGGACAAAGATCTCCGGCAGCGGCACCATCGTCTCTCCCACCAGCGCTACTACCAATGTCACCGGCCTGACCCAGGGCACCTCGGTATTCCAACTGGTGGTTGCCGATAACCAGAACGCCACCAGCAACCCCGACCAGGTTATCGTAACCGTGAACCCGGCAGATACAACGACCACGTACCGTATCAATGCGGGTGGACCACAGGTCACCAACACGATCGGCACTTTTGCAGCCGATAATTTCTTCTCTCCCGCGCCTGGCGCGACCTACGCTACCACATCGGCCATTGCCGGCACTACCGACGACGCAATATACCAGACTGAACGCGTTTCGACCACCGATAATGGCACATTCAGCTATGCCTTCCCCGTCAGCAATAGCGCCTGCAAGGTGGTGCTGCATTTTGCAGAAATTTACTGGACCACCGCCGGCAGCCGTAAATTCGATGTAAGCATCGAAGGCGTGAAGGTGCTCGACAATTACGATATCGTGCAAAAAGCAGGCGCCTTTACAGCCGTCGTAGAAAACTTCAACGTGAATGTATCCGATGGCACGCTGAACATCAACTTTACCGCTGCCGTAAGTGAGGGTGGCGTCAACCGGCCCAAGGTATCGGCCATCGAGATACTGCCGCAAATCGCCGCTGCATCGCGTACGGTTGCTACCGATCAGCGCGAACAATTGTCACAACCAGCTGGAACGGTGACTACTACGGTATTTCCCAACCCAAGCAGAGATGGGCTGTTCAAAATGGTGACGGGCAGGCAGTTCCAGGCCGACGCCAGTTTTACTTTGCTGTCGTCATCCGGCACCCTATTAAAACAAGGCAAACTGCCGCCCCATGCACCGGGAACTGCCATACCATTGGATCTTTCAAGAGAAATGCGGGCTGCGGGCGTATACCATTTACACGTGGCAGATAAAAATCAACATATTGTTCTCAAGCTCATCCGTGAATAATGTTTTATATTTGCTTATCAGACTTTATCCCCGTATGAGTAACTCTCGTTGTACAAGCTCTTCCTTCAATAAAAGCTTGTCATTATGGAATCTGAATATGTTAGCCAGTTGAAGCTGTACACAGAAAAAATGCTTGGTCGTAGAGTATTATCCTCCACCGATTGTCGTTTCCTCTCCAATGACATCACGCAACAACTCGATTCAACGCTTAGTTTCAATACGTTAAGGCGTTTTTTTAACCTAATGGAAACCAAGCATCACCAATCTGTTTACACACTGAATATACTCGCCGCTTATTGTGGTTTCTCTTCTTTTGATGATTTCAGTAACATTGTCAGGCGAAAACCGGTGGAAAATAAAGGGCAGCAGAATCCAGACCTCTTATTTTACCTGGTCATGCTTTTCAAAGATACCGAGGTATCGGATGAGCATGATCTTATCTTTTTTCGTTTTGTCAGACAAACGATCACCTTTTTGGAATATCATCCCGACCTGATCGACCAATTTCAACGGGAAATCGCAAAGACGAATAACGGACAGCTGTATTATTTCGAGCAATTCGTCAATATCGACCGGCTGAATGCTTATTATGGTGATGGATTGCAATATTATCTGCACGAAAAAAGGACCACGGAAGCGCAGATCTTCGGGAACTACCTGCTTTGCCTGCGGTATTGGCTGGCCATGGACAATAAAAACCTGGAAAAACATTATGATGCAGTCATACAGTTTGACATAAACAAAAAGACCTCGCCTGTCACGGCCGCGCGTTACTATGCCGCGCAGCTGATACAGGCTGGTACCAACCCCGAGCCAATACTGATCAAGGCACGTCAGTTCTATGCAGCGGTGTCCCTGACCATAGACAATTTCATGTCGGTGTTCCGGTCCTATTGCACCCTTTCCCAAACCCTGCTGCTGACAAGGCAATATGAAGAAGCCCTTTTTTACATCGATGAGTTCCTAAAGAACAGAAAAAAATACGTGTTGCCGCCGAACGAAAGCAGCCTGACCGAAACGATCCATCTTTTCAAAGCCATAGCCCTGGTCCGTTCGGGTGAAAAGGCTGCAGGCAAGGAATGGCTCGATTCCATTAATATTTGCGATTTTTTCTTTTTGTCGAAACAATATCTCACCATCCTCTATTTATCGATCAAACAATTATTGAAAAAAAGCAGCTGCGAACAAAAACAGTTACAATACCTGGTGCGAATTACCGGTTTCGTGAAATTGCTGCAATTATAAACCCGTCATGCAAGCGACACCGCGATGAGGGGGTTGGCATTATTTTTGCTCTAATGTCGCAACATTGACTCACTCAGGGATGACTAACCTGATGTTGCATCCCGTCTACATCCTCTTCTCAAATTCCGGTATTCATGAAAAAACAACTACTCGCTATTACAACGTTATTGTTATTATTTGCTTACCCGCCACCTGCAGGAGCGCAAACTTTTGTGCATCCCGGCGGCTTGCATACGCTGGCCGACCTGGACCGGATGAAAGCCAAAGTAGCTGCGGGCGCTCATCCCTGGATAGATGACTGGAACCTGCTGATCACCGACCGGCAGGCGCAAAATAATTATGGGGCAAGTCCCCAGGCAAATTTAGGCAGCAACCGCCAGCGAGCGGATGCCGATGCGCATGCAGCCTATCTCAACGCGATCCGCTGGTATATTTCAGGCGATCCCTCTTTTGCCGATTGTGCCGTCCGGATATGCAATGCCTGGTCTTCGACAGTGAACCAGGTGCCTACGGGCACCAATATTCCCGGCCTCAGCGGTATTTCCATTTTCGATTTTGCCCTGGCAGCGGAAGTATTGAGGATCTATCCGGCCTGGACAGCGGCAGATTTTGCGCAGTTTAAGAACATGATGACCACTTATTTTTACCCGGTATGTCATGACTTTCTTACCAACCACAACGGCGCCTGTATCACCAATTCCTGGGCCAACTGGGATATCTGCAATATCGGGGCGCTCATCGCCATGGGCGTATTGTGCGACGATACGGCAAAGTACAATGAGGGGATAAATTATTTTAAGAGCGGCGCCGGCAATGGCAGCATTGTTAATGCCGTCAATGTGGTGCATCCCGGTAATCTCGGGCAATGGCAGGAAAGTGGCCGCGACCAGGAACATGCCCAGCTGGGTGTAGGGATGCTGGGTTATGCCTGCCAGGTGGCCTGGAACCAGGGGCTCGACCTGTTTGGTTTTTCCAGCGACCGGCTATTGTCCGGTGCTGAATACGTGGCGCAAACCAACCTATGGGATCCGGTTCCTTATACATTTTATAATAATTGCCAGAATGCAAGGCAGGACTGGGTATCCATCAACGGGCGGGGCCGCCTGGACGACCGCCCGATCTGGGAGCTGCTCTACAACCACTATGTGGTCCTTGAGGGCAAGGTCTCGCCGGGTGTTCAGGCTATGGCGCAACTAGTGAGGCCGGAACGTGGGAGCGCCGATCATTTCGGCTATGGCACACTGACCTTTACGCAGGACGCTACGGCTTCTCTCTATCCGCCTTCGCCTGTGCCGGCAACACCTACCGCAATGACAGCCACGCCAGGCGTAGGACAGGTGACATTGAACTGGACGGCTCCGCCGGGAAATACCGTGCAAGGATACATTGTAAGACGCGCCACCAGCAGCGGGGGGCCTTATACCACGATCTATTCAACGGCGAGCAATACCACGCCGCAGTACACTGACTGGACCGCCACTAATGGCACGACCTGGTATTATGTAGTCGCCTCCATCAACCAGGCCGGAACAAGTGGAAATTCAGCGCAAGTAAGCGCTACGCCCATGGCTGCCTCGACCACGCTGCCGGCGGGATGGACCAACCAGGACATCGGCACGGTGTCTGTCGCCGGCAGCGCCAGCTATGCCAGCGCCGAAAAAAATACTTACCTGGTGAGTGGTGAAGGCAGCGGCATCGGCAGTAATTACGACTCCTATAATTATACCAGCAGGAAAGTGACGGGCGATGTTCTGTTCACTGCACGCATATGGAATGTGACAGGCACCCTGGCGAAGACAGGGATCATGATCCGTGAATCATTGGACCCTGACGCGAAGATGCTGGTGATGAAACTGGGGGATGTGGGCGGGCGCGAGGCCGGATTCGGGACACGGTCCACCACCGGAGGCTATGTGCGTTGGTTGGGAGGGAATGATTATACCTGGCTGCCCGCATGGTTCAGGTTACAACGCTCTGGTAATGATTTCACTGCTTTCGAGTCCTCGGACGGCTTGACGTGGTTCAATGTAGGCACCAGCACCGTAACGATGGACAGCACCTATTATGTCGGGCTGGCGGCCTGCTCAGGCAGCACGACGGGTGCCTTTGACAACACAACTTTTGACAATGTGACCGTCATCGACAAGAACACCGATACAACCAATGCAGGCAATACTACCAATACAAGCGCCGTGGCAAATGATGTCACCATTTATCCTAATCCCGTCAGAGATCAGCTTACCATCAGGCTTGCGAACCAATATATGAACGGTGTTATTATTACGCTGTATGATGTTACAGGCCGGATAATGTCCAGCGTACCCGTAACGGGCGCCCAGTATATACTCGATTGTAGTACTTTATCGCGCGCAACTTATTTTATGATCATCAACAACGGCGTGGCAAGTATTGCCAGGGAGATCATTAAGCAGTAAGAGGGAACCTTCATTTTTCCGGGGTCAACCATATTGCAACTCCGCCGGAAGCCATTAGGTTCACCGGCAGTATCGTAGTCGCGTCCACTTTTTTTTGTTCTCTTTTCACATGCGTGGCTGTCGGTGCAGCCGGGTCGTCTGAATAGATGGCAGCAACGTATTTCTTTCCCCGGGGTAAGAAGTCGAATGCGATGGATGTCCTGCGGGCGCTGTCGTTGGTGATGGCTCCAATGAACCAGTCATCGCCGCTACGGCGGGCCGTGGTGATATTGATGCCGGGTGCACCATCCAGGATCCTTGTCTCATCCCAGGTGGTGGGGATCTTTTCGAAGAACTCAACTTCCGGCTCACTGTGATATGCAGCAGGCTTATCATACCAGAACAATGTCTGCAAAGGGCTGTAGTAGATTGCCGTCAGCGCCAGCTGATGCGCGTGTGTGGTTTTGATACGGGGATCATAGTAGCAGATGGTATAATCCGCCGGACCGGCTACCAGGCGGGTGAAAGGCAAAATGGTATTGTGCGTGGCTGAGGGCATCTCTTCATTGCCCCGGATGCCCTCGGCCGTCATCAGGTTGGGCCAGGTGCGCTGTTCGCCTGTGGGCCGCCATTCATCATGTATATTCACCATCAGGTGGTGGACCGCCGCTTTGCGGATAGCTTCTTCCAGCCAGGTAGTCCACCGCTGGGAACCCAGCTCCACGAACCCGAATTTTATCCCTTTGATACCCCATTGTTCATACAACGGGAGGATCGTATCCAGCTGCGTAAGCAGGGATTGCTGGTTGACATACAGCCAGACACCAATGCCTTTGTCTTTTCCATAACGCACAACCTCCTGCATATCGATGGGGGCTTTCACCTGTGTGGCATCCGTATGAAAGGTCATGGCAGGCCCATACCATTTCCAGTCGAAGAGGATATACTGCAGGCCATGGGCGGCGGCAAAGTCGATGGTGTTCCGTGCGCCCTGGGTGGTGAGTGTCATTTCCCGAATGATCTTGCCAGGCTTGATCCAGCTGGTTTCCGCAATGGCCGAGGGCGGGTTCAGGTTCAGCAGCAGGTCTTCGTTCCGGATGATGTCGGCAGCCTGATCTCCCATTAGGATCGCCCGCCAGGGCGTGGCGAAGTCCGTGATGCCGTCAATGGGTCCGAAAATGGCGGTGCGGATGGTATTAGGCTTGTCTTTGTTTAACTTGAATTTAGTACGGGCATAGTCTGTCATCTGCGCTTCCGCCAGGCAGGCATAGCTTCCATCCGGCAGCTGCAGGGTCAGCGGACGCTCGGATTCGTCCGGCCAGTCCTTCAACGCCGACAGCCGGTAAGGTCCCTGCGCCCAGGAAGTGAACCAGGCCCTGGTTCCCGGCGGCAGGGTAAAATCCGTCTGTTCCTCCGTGATATGATAGTACACTCCGGTGGGATTCTCCGGGAAATAATACCTGAAAGCCACTCCCCCATTATAGGCACGGCAAATCAGCTGCATGGTATACTTCGGCCTCTCCGTCTTGACAAAGCTCATCGTCACTTCGTTGTAATGGTCGCGCACTGTTGTTCTCTCGCCGTACAGAGGATGCCACACGGTATCACGGGTGAGGGTATCCGATCTTTGAAAGCGGAGGCTGGCGCACCAGCCGGCTGCCGTATCCGGCGGCAATGCCAGGGCTTGCTCCATGATATGGTTGTCCATGCGGATATCCAGGGCTGACTCCAGGATGAAAGGCCGGTCTTTAAAAAATACTTTGTAGAACAATCGCTTCCCACCATCTTCGACCTGCTGCTGATACAGCTCCACCCGGATCTTTCCATCAGGCGAATGGAGACGGGTGCGGGTGGCTTCCAGGACCTGGGCATTCATTTCGTGCATCAACGGCACGCTTAACAGTAAAAGGAACAATCTTTTTTTCATTTCCGGACATTAATTTTGTTGTACCCTAAACCAGTCGATGTCGGCATAGCCGCCATTTTTCCCACCCGGGGCGTTGAGGCAGAATAGTCCCATCTTCGCGCCGATCCATTTACCCTCTTTCGCATTGAAAGGTTCACCAATCATCATATATTCATTACCATCATAGCTGTAGCTGAACCGGCATTGGGCATCCGGGCTGGTGACAGTCACGCGGAAATACAGATAGGACGTGGCAGGTGCAACTGTTGCCGGCGGTCTATTGCCGGAAGGCTGATCCGCGGAGGATGCAGAAGAAATAACCTGGCGGGCGATGATCTTTTCTTCCCCGCCTTTTTCGGCATCCACGCACCGGGCTTGCACCAGGGAGAATCCATCCGCCTCTTTTTGCAGGGCGATGTACGCGTAGTCCAGTCCCATGATGAGCAATCCGCACTTTTTACCCGCCGCATCCGCTGTTAGCCTGATGCGGGCAGTGGCGCTGAAATCAGGCGCAGGGAATTTCTGCAGCAGGAGGTTAGGTACGCTCCATAAATTATTACCGTCAGATGGTGGATGGATGGCGAAGAGGCGCAGGCAGCCGCTGCCGGGGATCTCCGCTGACCAGGTGATGCGTGGATTGGCCTGCCACTGCCATTGCGGACCGGGGGCGTAGCTGTTGAACTCGTCCGATGTGGGGATGGAGGTTTCTTTTGTTATGGTCTTTACAGGTCTGGTATAAGTGAGCACCGGTTCGCCTTTGCCGTCGCCGTCCTTGTCGATGCCGATGACCGGCCAATCCTTTATCCATTGCATCGGCTGCAGGTGGACGATGCGTCCATAGGCGCCTTTGTCCTGGAAATGCAGGAACCAGGACCCACCTGACTTCGTATCTACCCAGGCGCCCTGGTGCGGTCCATTTATTATAGATGCGCCCTGGTCCATCACGATCTTTTCTTCATAGGGGCCATAGATGTCTTTGGACCGAAGGACCAGCTGCCATCCTGTAGGGACACCGCCGGCGGGGGCGAAAATATAGTAATAGCCATTACGCTTATAGAGCTTGGGGCCTTCCACTGTCGGATGGCGGTCGTGCCCGTCGAAGACCATGCGGGCCTCTCCTGCTGTCTGCATCCCATCCGGGGTCAGGGGGCGGATGGTCAGGAGGCTATTGACCTCTGCGCGGCTGCCCGCCCATCCATTCACCAGCCAGGCACGTTGTCCGCCCTTGCCGTCCGGCTCGAACAAGGGGCAGGGGTCGATCAATCCCTTCCCACCGACGACTAAGGATGGTTTCGACCAGGGGCCGGCGGGATCTTTCGCTTTCACTACATAGATGCCATAGTCCGGATCGGGATAATAAATATAATACTCGCCGTTGTGCCACCGGATGGCCGGAGCCCATACTCCTTTGCCGTGCTGGGGCTTGTCGTATACTTCGGCCGGCGCCAGCTCCTGCAAGGCGTATCCAATGATGGACCAATTGACCAGGTCCTTCGAATGGAGGACCGGCAGGCCCGGCATGCAGTTGAAGCTGGATGCCGTCATGTAATAGTCGTCACCGACGCGGATGGCATCGGGGTCGGAGTAGTCGGCATGAAGGATGGGGTTGGTGTAGGTTTGGGAGGCGGGGTGTGGCTGGAGGTTTGAAATTGGTTGGAGGTGCTGGTAGCGCCAGAGGGCTTCCAGCAAATAATAATCGGCGTAGATGATGGGCACGTCGATCTCGGAATTATGGGGCTTATGCCCTGTGCTGTGCTTTAAAAGAAAATGGTTGTTCGTACCCGCTGTGGCAAGATAGGCATCGGAGCAAAGACTTTCCAGCATCTCCTCTGCCTTGTGCAAATATTTTTCTCCTGCATAGCGGCTGAGCTCGATCATGGCTGAAGCTGCGACAGCGGCGGCGGAAGCATCCCTTGGGGCATTGGGTATATCCGGCGCCTGGAAATCCCAGTACGGGATGTGGTCGGCGATCTTATCCGTCTGCCGGATGAAATAGTCGGCTGCACGAATGGCCTGCTCCAGAAAGCGCCGGTCCTTTGTTTCACGGTAGAGTGTCGTATAGCCATAGATGCCCCAGGCCTGCCCTCTTGCCCAGCAGGAGGAATCCGCATAGCCCTGGTGGGTCATTTTACGAAGAAGCTTGCCGGAGGCGGGATCGAAGTCCAGCACGTGGTAGCTGCTATTGTCCGGACGGAAGCGGTATTTCAGGTCTGTATTGGCATGGGTGATGGCGATCTTATAAAAGGATGAATCGCCGGTGATCTTTGTGGCCCAGAATAAGAATTCCAGGTTCATCAGGTTGTCGATGATCACGGGGTAGTGAAAGGCCGGGTTGTCCCAGCTGCGGATGGCGCCTACTTCAGGGTGGTAGCGGGTGGAAAGTGAGCGGGCGCCTTGTATCAGCACCTCTTTGTAAGCAGGGTCCTTTGTCAGCGAATATCCAATGCCGTAAGAATCGAACAGCACGAAGCCCAGGTCATGGGTGGACTTGTCATTTTTTTCCTGTTCGAGACCTGCCGTCCATTTTTCGGCGGCCGACTTCCATTGCGTATCCTGGGTGAAGCGGTACAGCTGCCAGAGGCAGCCCGGGAAAAACCCGCTGGTCCAGTCGGCGGGCGCCACTTCACCCAGCGAGCCATCGGCGCGGGTGTTTCGGGGATAGCGGATCGTATCGGCGTGCGTCTTTACATAGCTGCCGTATTGTGCGGCTGCCAGCTGAAGAACTTTTTGCACGGGCAGGCGTTGGGATCTGGCGTGAAAGGATAAAATAAGGAGAGGCAGGAAAAGCCGGCGCATAGGTTAGTTTTTAGAGATAAAAAAAGTTTGTCGCACCGGAGTGGCTGTCCGGATCTTCGGTTCCAGGCTACGACCATATTGCCAGGCTACCACCGTCACTTTCACAGGCCAGCGGCTCCGGGGCGGGATGGGGGTAAGATACAGCTGGTCTTTGTCCAGGATGGCAGGTCCGGAGACTACGTAGTAGTGTACCGGGAGACCGGAGGAAGCCGTTGCTTTCAGCGGAATGTTTTTTGTTGTCGACGGCTGATCGTCAATCCGGGGGAAATTTATGGATTGTTCTTTGCCTTCAGTGAGTTCGGGAGGAATGGTGATCAATGCCGGTTGAAGCGCGCGGCGATAGGTCGCGTCGCCCTGCTGCGTCGCCATGATCATGATGTTACGGGGTTTCTGTCTGTCGAAGCGGACTGTGAAAAGATCGGGACCTTGCTGTATGCAGGGGCCCATCACAGCCCGGAAGGAAAAGGTTCCTGCCGCATGTCCCAGCGGCTGGCCAGCGCCGATGAGGCCTTCGGGTATGGTCAGTAAGGATCCGCCTGCTACTTTTATTTCATCGTTGTTGAGCTGTAATGGGAGGTCTACGTATCCATTTTTGCGGACGTCAAGTGTGTCGTTGCCTTGCAGGAAAGTGATCATTTGTTTTTGCCTGGGTTTCCTGTCGCCGCTGAGGGCGATGGCGGCCAGCGCAACGTCCTTGTCGAGGAACCAGTAGGCTTTTTGGGGATCGCCCTTGTAGGTGCTGTAGCTGGCGGGGGCAAAGTGGTCAGGGGCCATTCCTCCCGTGTCCGTCAGCCAGCCCATGGATGGCTGCAATGTCCGGAGCTTTACTCTGCCATCTGCAGGACGTTGTTCCGGCAGCCTGTATTTACAGGCTTTGTGCAGCAGCAAAGCGAGGAACCGGGACTGGTCGTCGCTCCAATCCATATGGCAGCCGCCGGGATAGGTCACTACCCCGATGAGGTTGCGTTCATCTTTTGCTCTCAGCGCCAGCGCAGTCCGGCGGACGATGGGCCAGAAGAAATCCCGGTCACCGGGACGGCCATCATTGAATTGCGGCAGCTCTGTCGTTTGCCCAAGGATATAGCACATGGGTACTCCGGGAAACTGCAGGCTGTCAGGCAAGGGATAGGTGCGGATGGGAATGGACATGATCACCCGGTCCGGATGAGCGTTGGTATAGGTCCAGGCTGCGCGCCCATTCCATGAGTGGCCCGTCATGACCAGGGGTGCATTTTCGATCTCAGGATACCCTGAGACAGCGGCCAGATCGCGGAACATCGTATCCAGTAATCTTATAGCATCAGGCTTCATCTCCCAGGTGATGCTGGTAGGCTTGCCGTCTGCCAGCCATACCATCGCAAGGTCTTCTTCGGCAGCTGCCTTGCGGACAATGGGGTCTTCCATCCAATTTCGTTCCAGGGCATTCTCCATGGCAAACACGATGCCGCGAACATATTTACAATGGGGAGGGATCCAAAGAAAGGCAATACGGCCTTCTACAGGCGCCTGGAATTGATACACCGAGGCGAGGGAGGCTGCCGACTGCGTAAAACCTGACAGGGAACAGGCGAGGAACAGGGATATGTACACCGGGCGCAGCAGGCAACTCGTTTTAACCATGCAGATCAAAAGTTGATGGCTAAGTTATCGGATTTCAGGATGCTACAGGAGAAATGCCGGGGAATATTTATGCAAACGTTGGCCCATTGAATATGCCGTCTTTGATCATTAATTGCTCTATTTTGTCATGACTTCAGCCAGTAGTTTATCCAATGCCGCCGCCTCTTCGTCCGTGCCTTTGTCATAGCGCCCGATGATCTTGCCGGCGGGGTCGACCAGGATCTTGGTGGGGAGGGAATGGATGCCAAATTTTTCGCTGATGTCCTTATCGTTCTTTTCTCCATTTTGAACCTTCGTCATGTCCAGTCCCCTCAATACATTGTGCCAGCTGCCCGTCCCGTCCTTCGCCATTGCTTTTTTCCATGCGGTGCTGTCCCTGTCGTCGTCGGCAACAGCAATGACGTCGAATCCTTTGGCTTTGTAGAGGGCGTACAGCTCTTTTACATGCGGCATGCTTTTCCTGCAGGGGACACACCAGCTGGCCCAGAAGTCGATGAGCACATATTTACCTTTCAGCGAAGAAAGGTTCAGTGTACTGCCGTTGAGCTCCTTTGCCGTAAAGTCCTTTGCCGTGCTGCCGGGGGAACCGGCTTCCAGCTTTTCCATCTCATCGGCCAGGGCCTTTCCATAGCTGCTGTGCTGTATGGCGGGTCCGAGGCCTGTATAGAACATTCTCAGTGAATCCAGTGTAAGGCTGGAAGTATGGAAACGCAATTCGTAGGCAGTAACGCAGGACTGTGGATGGGCGGCAAAAAAGGCATAGTCTACCTGTGCGGCACGTTGGAAATAGGGATCAAACCGGTCGTGGATGGCGGCGGCGCGATAGCGCAGGGTATCGATGAAAGTGTCATCCTTTTTGGCCTTCACGGCGGCCCTTAAAGCTTCGCCGGCCTTTGCATACTCTTTGGACAGGGGTTCCATTTCTCTATAAATAGCTTCTTTCTCTTTAGAGAGGGCTTCGTACTCCAACTGGGCGGCGGAGCCAGTGATAATGGCCTTTTTATAATTGTCCGCCGGGAGAGTAATGGTCATGTCGGCGGGTTCCAGGAAAATGCTCACCGTGTGCGGATCATCCATACCGGCCGTACGGGAGGCGCCGGAAAGGAAGGCGATGGTGGGTTCATTGATGTCGCCGTGAAAGGAGAATGTACCATCATGAACGCGGACGCTGTCTTCTTTTTGCCTGCCGTCGCTGGCGACGTAGTATAGTTTCAGCAGAGGTGTCGCACCCTGCAGGGAGCCTTTCAGCGTGAAATGTCGGGATGGGGCACCCAGAACTTCCTGTAATTTCTTTGCCAGCTCACCCTCGTGCAAATCTTTTGCGATGATCTTTCCGTCGGGACCGATCAGCAGGTTGGCCGGGATGGAGTTGATGTCATATTGTTTGGCCACGGCATTGTTCCAGTATTTGAGATCGGAAACATGGGTCCAGGCGAGGTGATCATCATGGATCGCCTTCAGCCATTTTTCTTTGCCATTGGGCTGATCGAGCGAGACGCCGAGTACGGTGAAGTTCCTATCCTTGTATTGCGCATAAGCGGCCACAACGTTTGGATTCTCCGCGCGGCAGGGGCCGCACCAGGAAGCCCAGAAATCCACCAGTACATATTTTCCCCGGAAGTCTTTCAGTGCAACGGGCCTGCCTGCCGTATCATTCTGCGTGAAATCCAATGCCGGCTTACCGATGCCCGTGAGGTTATTGATGCGGATGCTTTCGGCGATGCGTTTGGCGGGCGCGTTGTTGCGGGCATCAGGCGTCAGGGATGCAAGGATCGTCTCCTTTTCATCGAAGCTCAGCCTGCCCAGCTGGTAGGATAGCAGGAAGGCGCTGTAGGAGTCGGCAGTGTGCCTGACGATCCACTGTTTTGTCAGCGCCTTGTCGATGGAATCCACTTTGTCGAGCTCGGGCTGGAGGGCTGCGAGGGCAGCGGAGTCTTTTTTTGCGTAGAGCTCGTTGGCTTTTTTATAAAGATCGGAACGTCCTTTCAGCACCGGGTCGGCGTCGATAAAGGCGTGGTAGTCATCGTTGTCGGCCAGGCATTTTTCTCCTGAGAACTTCGCATCTTTGAATAGAGGCCCCTCTCCTTTTATTTCGATGTTGCCAGCCTCGATGTACGTCAATGCGAAGGAATGCTCGACATATTTGGCGCCGATGCGAAAGACGTAGGCATCACCCTGACCTTCAGGGATCTGCAAATGGATGGTGAATCCGCCTGCCGAGGTCTGTACAGAATCCTTCTGCAGGCTGTTCATCATGGCATTATAATAGACCCACTGGCCCGGCGCCAGATCCCTGATCGTGGCCTGAATGGTGGTGTTGTGCTGGGCGCGGGAGAGCAGGGACAGCAGGACAGCAAAGAAAAGTGTGATCGAATGTTTCATATGACAGGAGTTTAGTAATTGGGATTTTGTTTGATCTTGTTATTTGAAATGATCTCTGCGTCCGGAATGGGGAGCAGCAGGAGGTGCTTGTCTATGATCGTGGGCAGCATACCCTGTACGGCAGCAAAAGGCAAGCGACGCAAGGCAAACCAGTCCTGACCTGCCTCACTGACGAAGCTCTTCATTTCTTCCTCTATGATCAGCAGCTGCAGCTGCGCAGGGGTGGCAGCAGCATCTACGCTGGAAAAGTCGGTGAAGCCAGCATGCCCCATGACTATCTTCAACAGACCCTTCGCTTCGTCCGGGCTGCCGCCCGCGGCCACGATGGCTTCGGCCTGGAGCAGGTAGGCCTCTGTCAGCCGGAAAGCATAGCTGATCTCCGAAATAGGGTTCGCAGCGATGGTGGTGATAGACCCGGGGTAATATTTGGTGAGGGCAGGATAGCTGCCATAAGGGGTATTCACCGTTTGTATGCACCAGCCGGCGCGGGGATCGCCATTGAAAAGCGATGTCATGAAGCTATTCGGGCCATAGTCGTCATAAGAGATATAGCTCTTCCATTTTATATTCTGGGAAGGATACGGCTGGATGCCCAACATCACTTCGCTGCTGGCCAGGCCCTTCGACCAGAAGATGTCCTTCACATCGGCTTCCAGGGAGAAAGGGCTGCCCGCAATAATGTCCTTCGTAAGGCTGATGACCTTTGCATAGTCGGCGGCCGATCCCCGATTGATGAGCACCCTTGCTTCCAGGAGCTTCGCTGCCCATGTATTGGTATAATAAATATTGGTATTCAACGCGGGCAGATCGGGTATCGCTGCATCGAGATCGCTGAGGATGGAGTCATAGCTTGCCGCTACGGAAGACCGGGAAAGATACATATTCTCCGGCGTGACGAACTCATTGCGAATGATGATTCCGTATGGACTTGCCGTATCGTTGAACTGCCCATAAAAAAGGAGCAGCTGGGCATTACCGAAAGCGCGGAGGAACCTTGCTTCAGCGATCATACGTGTTTTGGCAGCGGACGTGATCTTCTGCAAAGGCGCTATATTCTTCAGAAAGCCATTGGCTGCGTTGACAACCGCATAGCCGTAGTTCCAGGTGGCGTCTACGCCGTATGCTTCAGCGTTGTAAGTATGCTGATCGAACCCTCCATTGCCGAAGGTGCTGGACAGCAGGCCGCTCAGCTGGGAGGGCCGTTCTTCATTGAAATCATACCATGTCGTCGACGGAACCCCGTTGTTGTCGGCGCCACCGCCGGCAAACCGGTAGTAAACGCCGTTGAGTGCGGTGGCAGCGCTTTTTTCGTCCGTGAGGACATTGCCATCCACTTCCTGGGTGGTGGGATAGACATTCAGCTGTTTGCTGCAGCTGCCGGCCAGGCAGCCGGACAACAGAAGGATCGAGTATATTTTATTTTGGATATGCATTGTTCATGTTTTTATTTAAAAGACGATCTTGACGCCCATGGAAAAGGTCCTGACGGCAGGATAGTTGCTTACGTCGAAATAGCCGCCGGTGACGCTGTAGCTGTCGTCAGATGTCTCCGGGTCATTACCGGGGTATTTGGTGATGGTGAACAGGTTGGTGGCTGACAGATAGACCGCGGCCTGCATGCCCGCCTTTTTCATCCAGCCAGTCTTGTTGAACCGGTAGTTCAACGTAGCCGTTCTCAGCTTCAGATAAGAAGAATTGTAAATGCTCAGGTTGGTGTTGTAGATCAGCTGATCACCGCCCAGCAGGAGACGCGGCCGGTCGGCGCCGGTGTTCTGAGGCGTGTAGCGTTTCAGGATGCTGGCATTTACGTTGGAGGTGCCCACGAAAGTGGTGCTGCTGACGTCATCTCCCCACATGAGCTTGCCGCCCTGCGAAAAGAGAAAATAGATGTTCAGGTCGAAATTCTTATAGCTGAAACTTTCGGTGAACCCACCGTAATATTTGGGAGCGCCGCTTCCGATGATGACATGGAAATCGGGATAGGCGGCGCCGTAGGATGCATAGGAGACGGTATCCAGCTGGTACATCGGATCACCGATGTCCAGGTAGGTGAAAAAGCCGGCGAAAGCCCCCAGCTTGCTTTTATAATCATCAAGCTGTTTTTGAGTTTTGATGATGCCAGTCACCTTCATTCCCGTGATGAGGCCCAGCGGCTGGCCCTCGATGAGGGTAGTATTCTGGTATTCAATCCCGGATGGAGAAGAGATCTGGCTGTTGAGGTCGGCTGTTTTGCTCAGTTTTGTAATGATCGACTTGTTCCAGGTGATATTGGCGGACATGTTCCAGCGGAAATCCTTCGTGCGGATGAGATCTCCCTGGAGGAAAAGCTCTACGCCCCGGTTGCGCAAACCCACCACATTACCCAACAGGGAATTGTAGCTGCTGCTGAGTGGAGTAGGCAGGGCCAGCAGTGCGTCATTCGTCTGCTTGTTGTAATAATCGAAGGTACCCTGCAGCCTGTTCTTAAAAAAGGAAAAGTCGAGGCCCAGGTCCGTCTGTCTGGTAGTCTCCCATTTCACGGCAGGATTACCCAACTGGTCAGGCACCAGGGCATTGTTGCCTGCATAGGAATACGGGGTATACAATGTCCGGTATTTCTGGTCGCCAATATTCTGGTTGCCTGTCAGGCCATAGCTGCCCCGCAGCTTGATGTCTTCGATCCAGGCAACTTTCTCCAGGAATTTTTCCCTGGACAGTCGCCACGCGATGGCGCCCGAGGGAAAATAGCCGAACTTATTATCAGGGCCGAATTTGGAGCTGCCGTCGGTGCGTCCCGTGAAGGTGAAGAGGTACCTGTCCTTAAAGGTATAGTTGGCACGCAGGTAATACGACACCAGGTAGCTTTGTGGTTTCGAAGGCTCGTCACCTTTTGTATACAAAGGGGTGACGGCGGAGCTCAGGCTGTTGAGGACATTGTCATTGGGATAGCCCGTGGCGGTTGCGCTGAAATAACTGGTCTTCAGCGTCTCGTAGGAAGTGCCCGCCAGGATATTGAGTGCATGCTTCTCCTTCCATTCTTTGGTGTACGCCAGGGTATTCTCTACGAACCAGTCGGCAAAGCGGCTGTTGCTGTTGCCTCCGATGCCTCCGCCGGACGAGACATTCCCGTAAAAGCTGCCGATCTGCAGGTAGCTGGGCGTGTACAGGCGTTGATTATAGGTCTGGTTGTTCAGTGAGACTGTACTTTTCAGCTGCAATCCCGGGATAATATCATACACAGCGCTGAGCGAACCCAGCAGGCTGGTGGTTTTTGAGTTATTGATGGCGGTCAGCAAGGCCACCGGGTTCTGGAAGCCCTGATAGCTGTAGCCCACATTGGCAAAAGTCGAAAAGCTGCCGGTGGAATCGAAAGGCGAGTAGTCGGGACGGGCTTTCAAAGCCTGATCGTACGCACCATTGGCGATGTTCTGGTTGGTATAGCCGATGTTGAAGTTAGTGAGAAAGCGGAATTTCCTGCTGATCTCGCTCTCCAGGTTGACCTTGCCCACTACCCTCTTATAGTCTGTGCCAATGATGATGCCGGGTGTGCTGGTGTAGGAAATGGAGGAATAGTAACGGGAGGATGCTCCCCCACCCTGGACGGCGACTTCCGCGGTATGGGATATGGTCTTGCGGGTGACCTGGCGTACCCAGTCGGTGCTGGAGGCGCCAAAGAAGCTTTGGGGATCGTCGACGATCTGATCGGCCTGCGAATTGTGCGCCTGGCCGGCTTTGTCGTGGGCCGCGTTGTCATTCACAGCAGCCTCTGTCAGCAGCGACTTATATTGTTGGGCGTCCAGCACTTTGGGCCTTTTCATGATGCGGGTCATAGTGGCGTAATAGTTAGCTGTTATCTGCGGTTTTGCATCCTTTTTGCCTTTTTTGGTCGTGATGATCACCACGCCGTTGGCTGCTTTGGAACCGTAGATGGCCGATGCGCTGGCATCCTTCAGGATGGAGATGGATTCGATGTCGTCCGGGTTGAGACCGCCCAGGCTATTGAGGCCGTTGACGAATGCCGTGGACATGCCCTGGCTGGAGCCGCCCTGGCCGGCGATATCATTGCCTACGGGGCTGCTGACGTCATAGCCCTGGTTGATATAGTTCGACTGGACCTGTACGGGAACGCCGTCGATGACATAGAGGGGGTCGTTACCGCCGATGATGGAGGCGGTGCCCCGCACGCGGATGCGCACTGCGCCGCCTGGTGTGCCATCGGTCTTGGTAACCTGGACCCCTGCAGCCTTTCCTGCGATGGCATTATCCACGGTGTTGAAAGGAATGTCCTGCACATCCTTTCCGGATATAGTGGAGACGGAGCCGGTGAGATCCCTGCGTTGGGAAGAGCCATAGCCGATCATCACCACTTCATTGAGATTGGAGGCCTGCGGCGTGAGCGCAATGGAAATGTCAGTCGGATTGCCTGTGACCTTATAGGTCTGCGTACCGTAGCCAACGATGGAAAATTCCAATAGATCCTTTTCTTTGGCGGCGATGTTGAATGACCCATCGGCCCTGGTCTGTGTACCCTTCTTCTGTGTTTTATTGACTACGGAGACGCCGGCCAGGGGCTTGCCATCAGGGTCGGCGACCTTCCCCGTGATCTCAGCCGGCGGAAGGTGTACGGTTGGGCTAACGAATACGGGAGCAGCCCGCGGGCTGATGATGAGCAAGCCTTCCATCAGCCGGAAATTAAAATTCGTAGAAGCAAGGGCCATGGAAAGCGCTTCGTCGACATCCGCATCCCGGACGACGACGGTGACACGACCCGCTTTCCGGATCAGGTCGTTGTTGTAAAGGATCTCGATCTTTCCCAGGCGGCTGATCTCCGAGATCACTTTTTCAAGGGGTTCGTCATGCATTGTCAGGGTTATTCGCTGGGAGAACCCGGTGGCGGAAACATGAAGCGCTGTAGCGAGCAAGATAGCGGCGGTTAATCTCATACTCCTGATCATTTGAGCATTGCTGCCTCTAATGAGACGCAATAAGCAGTGGTCCAAAAATTTCATACCTTTGGTTAGTTTGGTTAAACAATAAGCAATACAATAGCGCTTTACATGTTTTACCGATCTTTCGACCGGGAACGCGGCATCGTTCCCGGTTTTTTTACGGCAACACGTAATGGATCATCGAACATCATTGGATAAGATAAAGCAACAATGGCAAGACGAAGGTCAGATGGTTCTTGGCAAGACCTTTACTTCTTTGTTCTGCACGGAGAATTCCACTCCTCCCGCAGCCTGGAGCATTTTTAAAACCTGAGATATATTTACCTGACGGCTAATCTTACCGGTGTAGTGATCGCTGACTGTACCATCAAAATGAACCTCGATATCATACCAGCGTGACAGCTGACGCATGATCGCGGTCAGTTCATCCCCCCGGAAAAGAAAGTTACCCTCCTTCCAGGCAATGACCTTTTGCATGTCCACGGCCGGATTGAGCTCCAGCCTGCCATCGCTTTTTGCGATCAGCTGCTGGCCGGGCATAAGCAGCTTTGCCGCGGAACCGCTCACCACTTTGACCGATCCTTCCACGAGGGTGGTGCTGACGGCATCCTCATCGTTGTAGGCTGAGATGTTAAAGCTGGTGCCCAGCACCTGGATCTCAAGGGGGCTGGTGTGTAATGTCCTGACGATAAATGGCTGGGAAGGATGTTTTGCCACTTCGAACCAGGCTTCTCCGGTGATCTCCACTACCCGGCTGCCTGTAGTAAAGGCCGTGGGGAATTTTATGGAGGATGCCGCATTGAGCCATACGCGCGTACCGTCGGACAATACGACGCTGGTCCTTCTTCCCCGGGGAGTGGAGAGGGTGTTGTACATTACTTCAGCGGCGGCGGTAGTTTCAGACTGATAGGTCAGTTCTCCGGCGCCGAGCTTTGTTATGGCGGTATTGCCTTGCCTGGCGAGAGCGCCGTTGCCGCTGCTGTCGAGGACGATCTGCTTTCCATCGGCCAACGTCAGAATGGCGCCCTCATGTCCGGGTGCAACGTCGTGTGCGGCTTGCTGTGCAATGCCCTGCTGTGCAGCGGGCCGGCTTGCGCGCCAAAGCCAGAAACCGCCGGTCAGCAAGAGAAGGATGGCTGCGGCAGCAGCATACCTGGGAAAGGATATCCGCCTGGGCGGGGCTATCTTTTTATCCAGATGGGCCAGGATGGCTTGTTTTACGTGTGGTTCGTCCAGGGCTGCATAGTCATCGGAGGTCATCACCTGGCGGACAAAATCTTCCAGTGTCCTTTCATGTCCCGGCAGATCGATGAGCTCCGCCAGGCGGGCCCTTTCGGGAAGGGAGAGCTCCCCTGTGGTGTACTTATCCAATAATATTGCGAGCTCCTGGTTGTCCATACAATGGCTTTGAGTATATACAGGACGCTTATACAGATGAGCAGGGATTAGTTGCCAGCGGTTTTTTTTTATAAAAAAAAGAAAAAGGCCAGGGACAAGTAGCCCAGGTCGCGGAGCCAGCCACGCAGGAAGTTCAATGCGATGACCATGTGGACCTTTACGGTATTTTTGGAAAGACCCATCTGCTGAGCTATCTCTTCATGGGAAAGCCCTTCCAGCCTGCTGAGCCTGAAAACGAGCTTCTGTTGGGGGGTGAGGCGCTCTACGCCTTCCATGAGCATTTTATACGCGTCCTTGCCTTCCAGCCGGAGGTCGGGGGACAGGAGGTCTTCGCGGAGCGCGGCAGTATCGGCAGCGGCTGTGTCTATTATCTTTTTCCGCAGGGCTGCAATGACCTGGTTACGACCTACCACATAAATGTAATTTGAAAAATTTTGAACCTCCCTGAGCTTTTCCCTTTGCAGCCAGATCTTCAGAAAGATGTCCTGTGTGAGGTCCTGCGCGACAGCCGTAGATTTCACCAGGGTCAGCGTATTGAAATATACCCGGCTCCAATAGCCTTCCACCAGCGCCCGGAAAGCCTTTTCGTCGCCTGCCGCAACAGCCTCCAGGATCTGTCGTTCGCCTTCTATGTCGTTTTGGTGTATGTCGGTCATTTTCCCAGGTGTCCCTTTCCCGGATAAAGATAAGGGAAACATCCCAAGCTATTTCACCTGCGCTTTCAACCAGCTGACCCAGGCTGTTGCGCCTGCGGTGTTCTGAAAAGGGGCGGGCAGGATGTGGTTATCGATGTACTCATTATAGATCCAGGGGTCTCCCACTGCAAAGACGACGCCTTTCCCCATCCGGGCGGTCGCCGCGAGGGTAGCGCCGTTGTTTATAATGGCAGGTTTGGCCGGGTCGCTCAGACGGAGGCTGGCAACATCTTTCATATAGAGCTGGAGCGCGGTCTTGAAGATGGGATCGTTTGCAGGCGTGTGGATCGTGCCCGGCTCCCTCTCCTGTCCCACGACATGGTTTACACAGTCTTCGTTAAAATGGATGCCGAATGCTTCGGCCAGGAGGTTGAAATGTTCGAATTCGGCATTGCCTTTGTCATTGCCCATCAGGACGAGGACGCCTCCTGCTTTTACCCAGGAAGTGATCACCTGTACGTCTGCCGGAGATATGTAATTGGGATGCGGGTTCTCTTTTTCGATGTCGGGGTCTGCAATAATATATACGGATGCCTTGCTGAGATTGTCCCCGGAGGGCGCTGTCTCCAGGCTTGCAAGGGAAAAGCCCTGGCTTTTAAAAATATCGCCGAGCTTGGAGAAGCCGCTGTTGGCCGGGTCTTCCCAGGTGTAATGGAATCGTACCGAGTCACGGCCGGCCGGGTGCTGCCATTCGTTATTGAAGTAATAGTCCAGCAGGACCGTGGGAGCTTTTTTCTGGGCTATGGCGTTTATCGTTATCATGCACGTTATGAGCGCAAGTGCTAATACCTTGTTGGTTCGCATACTTTTAGAATGTATGCAACAAATTTAAACTATAGAATATAAGCGCAGGAATTTTTTACTACAACGTTTTCGGGCAATCGACGGGGATGAATTCCTTAATTACATTTGTATTGATATTGATATTCAAAAACTGTAACGCCGCCGAAAATGGATCTGATGGACGAGATCTTGCCATCGGGCCCGAAGCCATAGGTGAAAGTATTGTCGTCAATGCTTTTGAAAAGGTTCTTTGCCCGTATCTGGTCATAGCCTTGCAGCATTTGCCCGATCGAAAGGTAATCGCCCGGCTGGCCCGGTTTATCAAGGTAGTAACCGTAGGTGGCAGTATCGGAGCCTGTGATGGCGGAAATCAAATTCCCGTTGGACCATTGGTAGGTGGTAATCACTGCGGGATGCCCTTCGGCCGTGGTTTCCGTGCTCCTGGCAATCTGCTGTCCATCATATTCGTGGAGGATGTTACGCCAGGCGATGCCCGTCTGAGGCGTTTCCTTGTATACGTTGACGGCCAGGCCCATGTTGTTAAGGACGGCTGTGGTCTTGCTGATCAGGGTGCCGCCGTCCGTCTGCGTGATGATGACTTTGTTGTCGGCATAGTCATAGGTGGTGATCAATGAGCCCTGTACGAGGTTGCTCAGCTTTCCATTGCTGTTATAGGTCAGCTCGTTGGTGTTGTTGTTCGTTGTGTCCCGCATGCTGGTGATCTGGCAGGCAGCGGCGGCTTTTTTATCACTGTTCTTATTGCATCCTGCGATAATGGCCGCCAGGAATACGATCCATATTATTTTATTCACGTTCAATTATTTTATTTGCATTGATATTCGCAGTTATATACCGTGCCGATGCCAGGGACCTTAAGGGCCGCGATCTTACCATCGGATGTGAAGTCGTAGATAAAGGTGGCGCCCGCATAGCCTTTGAAAAGATCCTTTGTCCTGAAGACCTCATAACCTGACACGAATTGCGTCAGGTAGAGATAATCACCGTCCTGCCGGGGTTTGTCCGTATAATATTCGAACCTGGTCGTATCGCCGCCCCGTACCTGTCCAACCATATTATGACCGGTCCAGAGGTAGGTGACGGTATCCGGGGAATTGGAAGGGAATGTAGTGATCGACCGGATGACCTCGTCGCCATCATATTCGTGATAGGTGTTGGACCAATTCGCGCCGTCGGAGCCATATTCCGTCCTGACATTTGCCGCAAGGCCCAAGGTGTTGTTCAGCACGATCGTTCTCCGACTGATCAGGCCCGTATCGTAAGTAGTGATGGTGACCGTGGCGCCCTCGTAGGTATAGGTAGTTATGGACTTACCCGATTCCTCTAATATGAGCTTTCCTTCGTTGTTGTAAGAGAAAAAGGTAGTGAGTCCTGAAGGGGCGTGCAGCGCCGTCAGCCGGCAGCTGAGCTGTTTGTCGTGGTTCTTTTTGCACGCTGCAAGCAGGCCCGTCAGCAGTACGATCAATAGTATCTTTTGCATAACTGATGAGATCAGCCGCAAAAATCCGGTGATTTAATTTGCCATGGGGTTGAAACTACCAATAGGCAGCGTAGGAGCTATAGGGGGTGGCGCTCAGTTTATTACCGGCATTGTGCTAAAATTCTCCAACTTTTGTGTAGTTTTTCCCTTTCCGGGCATACTAATGCATAATATGACTGAAGATAAATTCATAGAGGAAATCAACAGGAATATTGGGATTATTCATAAAATATGTAATATTTATTTCAACGTCCCGGATGACAGGCAGGATGCTGCCCAGGAAATATTGTATCAATTATGGCGGTCGTACCCGGTTTTTAAGGGGAATGCCAAATTTTCCACCTGGATGTATAAGGTTGCTTTGAATACTGCTATCACCTATGCAAAAAAAAGCAGCAGAGAACCGCGAAAAAATTTGTTGCCCGAGAACTACAGCCAGGCGGCTGACGACAACGAACAAAATAGTACAAATGAAAAGATGACTTTCCTTTACAGCGCCATCAATAAGCTGAGTGGAATGGACAAGGCAATTACCCTGTTGTATCTTGAAGACAATAGCTACGATGAGATCTCCACCATAACAGGTCTTACTAAAAGCAATGTAAGTGTCCGGTTGGTAAGGATCAAAAAGAACCTGAAAGAGCAATTAAAAAACATCATATAACGCAAAAATTATCATCATGGACCCATTTAATGAAGTCAGGGAGCTTTGGCAGAAAAATGCAGCACCTGAAGCAAGCACGCTCCCTTTAAGCAAAGAAAATGTAGCAGCCGTTGTAAGATCGAGGATCAGAAAGGAAAAGAAAAGTATTGCCGGATATTTCTGGTTATCCCTGTCCTACCAGATACTCATTTATTCTTTTGCATGCTGGCTGTTCGTAAAATTTTGGGGTGATAGTCAAGTCATGGCAATGTCCGCCGCCGTAACTGCCTTATATATCCCATTTACAGCCATACTGATGCGCGAATTTAAAGCAATGTACCGGCCGGACACAGCGGCAAAACTACTCGATATCCGGGCCAGTGTCAGGCGTCAATATGAACTACTAAGCCAGTTTTTCATACTGAAGAAAAGGTTTGATCTGGGAGGAATACCCATCAGCTGTCTTGTATTGGAAGGGGTCTTATTCAAGCTGTATGTGCCTGGCGGGATCAAAGCTCATTTGCCTGCCGCCCTGGCTGTTTACGCAGGGATCGTTTTGATCTTTGGCACGGCCGCCTGGTTTGAGAATAAAAAACACTTTGTGCAACCACTCCGGAGGCTTGAATTTATTTTGAAGGATATCGACTATCCAGACTTTGCATAAATGCAGAATTTCGAAAGGCCTCTGCCGTCATACCCGCATATTTTGAAAAGAATTTGGAGAAGTATGAGTTGTCCGAAAAGTTGAGCTTGTAGGCAATTTCGGAAATGGAAAGCTCTTTGTTCACCATCAGTCTTTTTGCTTCGAGCACCACACGATCCCGGATCACCTCACCGGCGGACCGTCCAAGGATCTCGTTGCATACGGCATTCAGGTGGTTGGGTGTGATGAAGAGCAATTCGGCATATTCTTTTGGCAGCTTCAAAGTGCCAACGTGCTGCTCCAGCAGCCGCAAAAAATTCCTTGCCAGCAAGTAATTGTGAGATGTCAGCTTTACAGCGGGGTTTTCGAAACCAAGTCTTCCGATGGTGATGAAGAGCTGCATCAGCAGCACCTTTACCATGTCCAGGCTCTGCCTGTTGTCCGCCTCCATTTCTTTGAGGATATTTTCGAGGATATGGCGTACATTCTCCCTGAGTTCTTGAGGAAGGGTGATCACAGCGTTCTCCAATACGCCGCTGAAATAGGGAAATTGTTCGATGTAGTCGGGGTTCAACAGGAATTCCTTAAAAAAGGGCACGGGAAAATTAATGACATACCCATCCACCTCTCCTTCAAAATTCCAGCTATGTACCTGTCCGGGTATCATGAAATACATCTGGTAAGGCTGGACAGGGAATTGCTTAAAGTCGATCATATGGCTGCCACCTCCCTTTGTGAACAGCAAAAAATGATAAAAATTATGTTTATGCGGGAGGCAAAGGTTCTTATGGGTTTCCAGGTAGGGCGCAAACCGGCTGACGACGAGGTCCTCTTTTGTCAGGTGGGCAATATCATAAATAGGAATATCCTTTTTCATCCTACGGGGTGCTTATTTTACAAAGATAGACTTTGGCAGCATGGCATGGACGCCCACATTGCCATCCACCAGCTGCGTGATGTCCACATCTACCGCCACACTGCAAAGCATATAAGCATCCGCCTGCGACATCTTTTTTTCTTCCATCAGGTAGCTGATCATCTCCCGGACGGCGATGTGTGTAGCGGCATTGAGGTCCCTGTCGCAGCCCATCGTGATGATGTGGGTTGAAGTTTCCGCCCTTGGCCAGTGGAGGGTGGTGCCTTTGTGTACGGTGAATTGCAGCTTGCCTATGAGGGATGTCTCGATGGCCGTGATATCCACTTCGCCGTTGCCCTGGGCGGCATGGCCATCGCCAATCTCGAACAGCGCGCCTTTTATGTGGACGGGAATAAAAAGAGAGGCGCCTTCGACCAGCTCCTTATTATCGAGATTGCCGGCGTGGGTCCATGGCGGAGCGCTGTTCCAGCGACCGGCTTCCTTTGGCGGGGCGACGCCTGCGGATCCAAAAAACGGATGCAGGGGTATCTCGATGCCATCTGCGAAGTGGCCGGTCATTTTTTTTGTATCGAGGGTGATCAGCCGCATTTTCCTATCGAAGATCTCGTCCGACAGGAATCCGTTCTGCCCAATGGCATTGTATCCGTAAGGTATGGCCAGCCTGATGGAATCGAAGCGGACCTCCAGCACATCTCCCGGCTCTGCGCCATCGATGTAGACAGGACCTGTCAGCACATGACCGCCGGGTCCCTTGTCCTTGACGGACTGCACGTCACGGAGTTCTTTCTCCACCTGTCCGGGAGGAAGGCCGGCCGCCTCCAGCCTTTCGGGATTTGAGGTGAGCAGGGTGTGTATCCTCACGAAGTCGCCGGACTTAATATGAAGGGCCGGCGGCGTCTCCGACCAGTAGTAGCCCCAGGCTACCGTGGTTGGTGAAGGTTCCAGTATATAAGGGTTCACGGCGGAGCCCTTCTGGGCTTTCAGCGACAGGAATAAGCAGCTCAATAAAAGCGATGAAAGGATCTTGATCGGCATGTCCCTAAAATACGAAATATACCCTAGCCCGGCAACAGGAATCCAAGGGAGAAGCTGCTTTTCACGCCCACCAGCAATGCATGCAATAAATAGTAGGAGAAATAACGGTTGGGATCATGTTTGTAATCCACTTTACCTGTCCTTTTCGATGCCGGCAGTGTATGATCCTTGTCTTTCGGTATGATGAGCTTTTTCAGGAAAAAAGACTTTATCTTATCTACTTTTTTTTCATTCTTTCCCCGCAGTTTGTCCACCACCAGGTTATGGTATTCCCCTATGATCCTGCCGGTGGCTTTTTCTTCTGTCATCTCAAATTGAAAGGCGAGGCTATTCAGCATCCCGGATTCCAGGTGAATATTGCCGAGGTTCTCTGCAGGGGGGTTGAGAGCCGTCACATCCAGCTGGTGAAAAGCGCCTTCCACCTTATAAGGCTCCCCCTTGTGCAGGGGCATCTTTGTCGTTGCAGAGACAGATCCCGACCCCATCAGGGAGCCTTTGGTGACCAGGGTGATATAGGCCGGGTCGCCGGCGGCGGGGCGATTGATGAATGGACTAACGTTAGCGGTCATATGAAGGATCTTCAGTATACCTGTCTTATTCCCATTGGCAGGAAATTCTTCATATGAAAATGTACTTGCCCCGACTTTCACCGACTGTATCCGGATGGAGAGCGGAAGATCTTTGAGGTAATCCATCGGAAGCGGCTTTTTGCCAGGCTGCAACGGAAGGCGCCGGTCCCTGAAGACGTAGATATTATTCTTTTGAATGCTTATTACATCTGCGATCAGGCGATGTTTCAGCAAGGCCATTACATCCAGTTTTTCGATCTCCACCCCCTCGCTGACAGCTGTGACACAATCCACCTGGTGTCCTTTGATGCCCCCCAGCGCTGTTTTGTCGACGGTGGGGGTAAGCATTATACTGTCGATATGCAGCGATGATCGTTTGCTGTCAAGGAGAAGGCGGGACATGTGAACAGTTTCATAAGCGCCGGGGATCCTGATCGATAGCTTTTCCGCGTTCAGCCGGATAGCCCCGAAGTGAAAGCTGTCGGTGGGCCGCCCGAGGTCTGCGATGTGGACCGAGTCCAGCTCAAGGTCGCCTGTGACGGAGAATTCTTTGGGTTGTTCTGCTTTTACGCCGGTGAGCGCTATGTTGGTTAAAGAAATATTTTTTTGGGAAGCAGCCAGGGAAAGATAATTGATGCCATGGATCGACAGCCGGCTGATGGAGAGACGGCGCCCCGAATCGGTGGCCTGTATGTCATTCACCACCAGCGACCGGCTTAGTATGTCCGGGTGCAAAGAACCATAAGTCACTTTCAGGTAAGGCGGTAAGTCGAGCAATGCTTCATCGATCTTTTTCCTGATCAATGCATGGGTGATGAAATAGCCGGCTACCAGCATAATAATAAGGCCTCCTCCGATGTATAGAAGTTTACGCATAGCTAGCTGTATGAACGTCCAGGGCAGGTACGGAGGTTGCTCTGTGGAACATTTTCCCCATGTAAATCAAGCAACTGTCCGCTTTAAAGATTCGTTTGCTCTATTAGGTCCATTCCCGGTAAAAGCATACACCCCTCTCCCCGGACCTATCTTTTAAATTTTAAAAATCATTTTTATGAGACGCCTTGCATCCTTTACGGGAATGTTGATCATCCTATTATCGATCAGTTGCAAAAAGAATGACAAACCACCCGCCTCCAATCTTACGCCCGATCTGCAGATGGTGGCGGACAATCTTGTTTCTCCCGTAGCCCTGGCTTCCCCTCCCGACAATAGCAAAAGACTTTTTATAGTGGACCAGGTGGGTAAGATCCGGGTCATCCAGGCGGATGGCACGCTGTCGCCTATGCCTTTCATCGATCTTTCTTCCAAAATAGTGACGCTGGATGGCGGCTATGATGAGCGGGGACTGTTGGGGTTGGCTTTTCACCCTGATTTTAAGACCAACGGCAAATTTTACCTTTTCTACACTGCCCCACCTCATTCCGGCGGACCTCAGCCGGGATCGAGCTGGGATAACCTGACCCGGATCTCGGAATTCAAGGTCGCGGGGGATGGCAACCAGGCTGATATGGGTTCTGAAAGGGTCATCCTGGAGTCCGATCATCCGCAAGGCAACCACAATGGCGGAACTATTGCCTTTGGACCGGATGGTTACCTGTATATTTCCATCGGCGACGGAGGCAATAAGGATGATGTGGCGCCCGGGCATGTCGACGACTGGTACAGTGTCAATGCCGGGGGTAATGGGCAGGACATCTACAGCAATCTTTTGGGAAATATTCTGCGGATAGATGTCAATACGGGGAATCCCTATAGTATTCCGTCCGACAATCCATTTGTGGGAACGGCCGCCAAAGGTGAGATCTATGCTTATGGCTTTAGAAATCCTTATCGTTTTTCCTTCGACATGGAAGGGACGCACCAGCTGCTGGCAGGCGATGCGGGGCAATCCTTATATGAGGAGATCGACCTGGTGACGAAAGGCGGCAATTATGGTTGGAATGTCAGGGAAGGGGCCCATTGTTTCAGCACAGACAATGATCTTGAGGTACGGTCCAGCTGTCCCACAGTCGATACGGCAGGCAAACCGCTGATCGACCCCATCATCGAGCTGGTGAATACCGCCAATCCCAAGGGCGGAGGAGTAGCTGTAACTATTGTAGGAGGAAATGTTTACCGGGGTGATAGCCTGCCCAACCTGAGGGGTCAATATATCTTCGGCATTTTTTCACAGGACGGACAAGCCAATGCCAAGGTTTATTCGGCAAAGTCAGCCAACTCGGGCGTGTGGCCCTGGTCCGAGCTGAAATTGAAAAGTTATCCGGACAACCTGGGCATGTACCTGAAGAGTATCGGGCAGGACCAGGATGGGGAGATATACGTGTTGACTTCCGGGCAGCTTGGTCCCAGCGGGACTACCGGCAAAGTTTTTAAGCTCGTGGGAAGGCGGTAATCCAGACGGTAAATCTGATAAGGGTTAAATTATTTTTTTGGGGCGGATTATATGGTTTATTTTTTGCAATGAATGACCACATCGGCAGCTGTGGAATTTTGGCCACAAAGCAAGAATTCCCCCGTCGCTCCTAAATCGTTATGACCCAGCAGAAGGTAAAAGACAAGCTAGCAGCCACATCCGAATTCCTGGCAGGCGGAGGAGAAATGGGCCAACGTATCCGTGAATACGATTGGTCCAAAACGCCGCTGGGCCCCGTTGCCAGGTGGCCGCAAAGTCTCCGCACCTGTATCCGGATCATGCTGACCTCCCGGCAGCCCATCTGGATAGGCTGGGGAAAGGAGCTGATCAAACTGTATAATGACCCTTACAGAGCCATCGTCGGCGGCAAGCATCCGCGGGCGCTGGGAGAGCCGGCATCCGTCGTGTGGAAGGAAGTCTGGCGTGAAATAGGTCCTATGCTGAGGCAGGTGATGGAAAAGGATGAAGGCATCTACACGGAATCTCAGCTCCTTGTCATGGAACGTAATGGTTATCCCGAGGAGACGTACTATACATTTTCCTATACGCCCATTCCCGGCGATGATGGCGGCACTGCCGGCATGATCTGCTTCAATACCGACGACACGGAAAGGATCATCAGCGAGCGGCAGCTGAAAACACTTACCCGGCTTGGTAAAAACCTGACGGATTCCAGATCCAACAAAGATACTATTGAAAGGACGATCACCACCCTGAAGGACAATCCGCATGATTTTCCTTTTATCTTATTTTATACGCTTTCCGGTGATAAAGCAATGCTTTCCCGCTCCACTCCCCTGGGGGAAGCGGCATCCATTGTGCCCGCCGAAATAGACCTGTCCGTTGATGATCCCCGGACTTTCCCTCTTCACCAGGCTGCGGCTACACGGAAATTGCAGCTTTTTGAAGGGGTCCATGATAGGATCGGGCTTATGCCGAAGGGCGCCTGGGAAGTAGCGCCCGATAAGGCATTTGTTTTACCCATTGCATCCGCGGGGATTAAAGACCCATACGGCTTTCTTGTGGTAGGCAGTAACCCTTACCGGCTGCCCGATGAAAAATACCGGAGCTTTTTTTCATTGATCGCGGACCAGATTGCTACCAGCTTTTCCGATATCCATGCGTTGGGTGAAGAGCGTAAGCGGGCGGAGGCGCTGGCCGAAATAGACAGGGCCAAGACCATTTTCTTTTCCAATATCAGTCATGAGTTCCGGACGCCGCTGACGCTGCTGCTGGGCCCTATCGAGGATCTTCTCAATGATCCGCAATCGGTGGCCGTCAATAAATACAGGATGGGGATTGCGCATCGCAATGCCCTGCGTATGCAGAAGCTGGTCAACACGCTGTTGGAATTTTCCCGGATCGAATCGGGAAGACTGGACGGGAAGTTCAGCCTTGTGGACATTTGCGCCTTTACGAAGGACCTGGCCAGTTCCTTCCGTTCGGCCATTGAAAAAGCAGGTATGGAGCTGTATATTTCCTGCGGTGAGATCCGGGACGAGGTATATGTGGATGTGGACATGTGGGAAATGATCGTGCTAAACCTGATCTCCAATGCTTTTAAATACAGTCAGCAAGGTCATATCGAAATAGGTATCCGGCAGGAGGGAAAAGAAGTGCTTCTAACGGTGAGGGACACAGGAGCCGGGATCCCTGAAGACCAGTTGGAGAAGATCTTCGAGCGTTTCCATCGGATCAGCGAAGTCCAGGGCAGAAGCCTGGAAGGAACAGGTATCGGGCTGGCCATGGTGAAAGAGCTGGTAAAACTGCATAGGGGCGCCATCACAGTGGAAAGCCGCCTGGGAGAAGGCTCCACCTTTACCGTGGCGTTACCGGCAGGAAAGGACCATTTGCCGGAGGACAGGATCACCGGCGTTCCTTCCGGAGTGACGACCCTGAAGCATGCGGATGCCTTTGTCATGGAGGCGATGAAATGGATCCCCAATGAAAAAGGCGCGCCCGGAGAAGGGAGTCCGGGCGACGAAGTCAATGAACAGGTCCAGGCTCCCCGGACAATCCACCCGCATACAGTGCTGCTGGCCGACGACAATGCCGATATGCGGGAATACGTAGGGCGGCTGCTTTCAAACTATTACAATGTTGTCACGGCCATGGACGGGGAAGATGCGTTTAAAAAAATGGTACATTATAAGCCGGACCTGCTGTTGTCCGATGTGATGATGCCCCGGCTGGATGGTTTCACCCTGCTGAAAAAGATACGGGAGCATCCTGACATCAAAAATATCCCGGTCATCCTGCTGTCTGCAAGGGCCGGCGAGGAAGCGAAGGTCGAAGGCCTGGATGCCGGAGCAGATGACTATCTGACCAAACCGTTCTCGGCCAGAGAACTGCTGGCCCGCGTTGACGCCAGTATAAAGATCGCGAAGAACCGGATCACGGCCGAGAACAATCTGCGGAACTTTATCTTGCAATCTCCCGTAGCGACTACTCTTTTCCGCGGACCTTCTCTCATCATCGAGCTCGTCAATGAAAAAATGCTGGAGATCTGGGGCAAACGCCGTGAAGAGGTGATCAACAAGACAGCTGTCGAAGCGCTGCCTGAGATAATGGCGCAAGGCTTCAACAAGATACTGACAGCGGTATATGCAACGGGAAAAGCCCACCAGGGAATTGAAATGCCTTTCGATATCCGGCACCAGAATGGGATACATACCTTTTACTTTGACTTTATTTACGAGCCATTGTGGGATGAGCATCGCCGTATCACCGGCATTATTGCAGTAGGTACCGATGTATCCGCCCAGGTCTCCGCAAAAAATGCCATCATGCGGCAGACTGAGATCCTTGAACAGGAAGTAAAGAGCCGCACCGAGGAGCTAAGCCTGCTGAATATCTCCCTGCGGCGAAGCAATGACGACCTCCAGCAATTCGCTCATGTCGCCAGTCACGATCTGAAAGAGCCTATCCGTAAGATCAGGACCTTCGGCAGCCGGCTGCAGGATGAATACGGCGATCTGCTGCCTGAAAAAGGCAAGCTGTTCCTGGAAAAGATCCACAACGCCACGGAAAGGATGTTCTCCATGATCGATGGCGTACTGACCTATTCCATGCTCAACGGCTCACAGCAATCCATCGAGACCGTCGATCTGAATGAGGTCTTCCGTAATATCGAGTCGGACCTGGAGATCTTTATCGTTCAAAAGAAAGGCGTGATCAGGAGAGGATCGCTGCCTACTATCGAAGGGGCTGCCGTACTCATCTATCAACTGTTCTACAATCTTCTCAATAATGCCCTGAAGTTCTCCAGGCCCGACGTGCCTCCCGTGGTCCACATCAGCAGCCTCGTGACGGATCATGATGGGCGCAAGTGGGTGGAGATCGGTATTGCGGATAATGGCATTGGCTTCGACCAGAAATATGCAGCGACCATCTTCGATACTTTTGCCAGGCTGAACTCGAAGGATAAATATGAAGGGACAGGACTCGGCCTGGCATTGTGCAAGAAGATCGTCGAACGTCATCATGGCACGATTACTGCTCTGGGTACAAAAAATAATGGAGCAGCCTTTACCATCAGATTGCCTGAAAGACAAACGGAGAACAATATCTAATCATCTATAAACAATGGTTAAGCGATTTTTGTTAATTGACGACGATAATGATGACAGGGAATTATTCTCGGAGGCGCTTGCTTCCGTGAATCCCGTCATTAAATGCGACCTTGCCGCCGACGCAGCAGAAGCGCTGAATAAATTAGAAACAAAAGAGATCGACGCGCCCGATGTGATCTTTCTTGACATCAACCTGCCCGTGATGACGGGCTGGCAATTCCTCACCAGCCTAAAGAGCCTGGAGGCCTACAAGGATATCCCGGTGATCATGTATTCCACGTCTTCCAATCAGCGGGACAAGGATATTGCAAAAGACCTCGGGGCCCTTTGCTTCATTACCAAGCCGAATGCTTTCAAGCAGCTGCAGCATACATTGGATGTCATCGTCAGCTACAGCAACCGGCGGCTCTACCATCTTCTTTGCAGTGCGATCCATGAACGCAGGAGCTAATTTGGTTTGAATTTATTAACTTCACCGGATGAAGCAGACTGAAACGCTCCAGGAATTCTATACCCGGGTACCCCAGGCCAACCCGGAAGGGCTCTCACTGAATAATGCGGGTCCCGGTCATTTCAATATATTCAGCCGGGATAACTGCTTCCCCAAAACGTCTTATATCCGCCGGGACTTCTATAAGATATCCCTCATCATTGGAACGGGGAAATTATATTACGCCAATAAATGGATCGACATCGACAGACCGGCCCTGCTGTTCTCCAATCCCATCGTTCCCTATTCATGGGAAGCGATCTCGGAGATCCAGAAAGGTTGGTTCTGCCTGTTCACTGAAGACTTTATCCATTCTGCCGAGCGCAGGGAAAGCCTGCAGGACTCTCCTTTGTTCAGGATCGGCGGCTCTCCGGTGTTTTTTATCCACCGGCAGCAGCAGGAGGAACTATCGGCCATCTTCATCAAGATGCAGGAGGAGATGGGCTCTATCTACACTCACAAGTATGATCTTCTCCGCAATTATCTTCATATCATTATCCATGAGGCAATGAAGATGCAGCCCGCGGAGACCTATAAAAAACATCACAACGCCTCTTCCCGCATCACTTCTCTTTTCCTGGAGCTGCTGGAACGCCAGTTCCCTATCGACACGCCTGAAACCAGCCTTCAGCTGAAGACGGCCAATGATTTTGCCCGCAGCCTTTCCGTCCACGTCAATTCGCTGAACCGGAGCGTAAAGGACATCACGGGCAAGACAACCACCGAGCATATCTCTACCCGCATCGTAAAGGAGGCGCAGGCGCTGCTGACGCATACGGACTGGAATATTTCCGAAATAGCTTATAGCCTTGGCTTCGAATATCCCGCCTATTTCAATAATTTCTTCAAGCGGCAGACCCGGCTGACCCCGGGTGAAGCCCGGAAGCATATTGTTTGATATTTATAAGTATTGGTTTGAATACTTTTACAGCTGCCGCCCCACCCTGCCGTAATTTCGTCGAAGTAAAAATTGATCTTATGCAATACAGAACACTATCAACTACCAACGAAAAATTATCCGCCATCGGACTGGGCTGCATGGGCATGAGCTTCGCTTATGGTCCTGTCGATGACAAGGAAAGCATTGCAACGCTCAACAGGGCATTGGACCTGGGCATCAACTTCTGGGATACCGCGGACATGTATGCCAATGGCGTCAATGAAGAGCTGATCTCGCAGGTGCTGGCGCCCAACAGGGACAGGATCTTCATCGCCACCAAGTTCGGCTTCAGGTTCCGGGATGGCAAGGCCACGCACAGCGGCGCTCCCGGCACATATGTGGATGGCTCACCCGCATGGATACGCGAGGCGGTGGACAAAAGCCTTCAAAGGCTGAAGATCGACACCATCGACCTGTACTATGCGCATCGCATCGACCCGAAGGTTCCTGTGGAAGAGACTGTAGGGGCTATGGCCGACCTGGTAAAACAAGGAAAGGTCCGTTACCTGGGTCTTTCCGAAGCCTCGCCTGTCTCTATCCGTAAGGCGCATGCGGTGCATCCTATCGCTGCCTTGCAATCGGAATATTCCGTTCTTACGCGGGATGTGGAAGGAGAGATATTGAAGACCGTCCGTGAGCTGGGGATCACCCTGGTGGCTTACTCACCTTTGTCGAGAGGACTGGTGACGACTGTGACAGATCCATCCCAGCTGGCCGCGGATGATTTCCGCAAGGGTTTGCCCCGTTACTCCGAAGCGCATCTGGCCAACAACCAGGCCATCGCCAAAGGGTTTGCCGGGATCGCCGCCGGCAAGAATATTACTTCTGCGCAGCTGGCGCTGGCCTGGGTCCTGGCCCAGGGCGGGGATATCATCCCTATTCCGGGCACCAAGAAAAGGAAATACCTGGAAGAGAATGCCGCTTCGGTAGATGTGAAATTGTCTGCAGCAGACCTGCGGGCCATCGACGAACTGCTGGCCCGTTACCCCGATACAGGCGGCCGCTATAGCGAGGCTTCGATGAAGCTGGTGAACCAGTAGCCATCAGAACCAGGTGTAGGTTAGGTCTGCCCAGGGTGCCCCATCGACGATCATATGTCTTTTTACCGGTCGTTTTTGTGCGTCGAACTCATAAGTATATTCAATGATGGAAGTAGCTCCAGCATTGACCTGCACCTCTTTTTTCAAGAGGTTTGCGCTACCCGCACCGATGAAGGCGACACCATTCGACTCATTGCTCAATAGATTGGGCCGGTCAGTGTAATATTCATAATGTTCGGATTGCAGCAGGGTATTGTTATTGAGAGAAAAAGTTTTTGAACTGTCCAGATCCCCTTTGCTGTAATAATAAATGGTGTGATTGGTGGGCGCCTTTCCCTCCTCTCCAGCCGTCTGTTCGATGAGCTGCCTGTCTCCGTTGAATTTGAATGATAATACGATCGGAGCCGTTGAAGCATCGATGATATACTTTTCGTGGGCGGCCAGGCCATCGTTGCGGAGATAAAAGATCGTGGCGGAGCTTATAGGGTGATCCTGAAGATCAAAGTCCCTGCCTATGACAGAGTCCCTGGTATAAGAGTACTCCGTCCTTGCCGTCAGGCTGTTGCTATAATAACTCCTGATCAACCGGCCCAGGCTGTCATAAGCATAGGTATTCCCATTGATGGACTTTATCCGCGGATGGGCGGACGGCGCCGGATCAGGATCGTTGGGACCGGGGGGCTTGTCGTTATACTTGCCGCAGCTGATCAGCAGGCATAGAGCGACGATGCATAGAAGCCGCTGTTTCATAATTTCACTGAATTTATCATCAGCGAAATAAATAATAAAACAGGGGCATCTGCAAAGCATCTTCCCTGCGGCAGCACAATTCCTCCAAAAGGAACGCCCCCTTGCGGGGGCGTCCGGGTTTGTGGTCACTTACTTATCTTTTTATCAGCAGCTTTTTTGTTACGCTTGTCTTGTCCTCCAGGTCGATGACCACCAGATACATTCCTGTCGCCAGCCGTGATACGTCCAGCGGAAGGATGGCGTCGGTTGGCCGCAGTGCCGTCATCAGTTGCCGGCCTGTGTTGTCGAAGACGGTTACCTTTTCCACCTTGTTGTCGTTCAGCCCGATGAACACCCTGTCTGTTGCGGGATTGGGGTACATCGTTAGCTCAGATGCGGCGCCGATGCTGACTATGCGCACTTCAGAATACACTGTCGATCCATCAAGGTCCGTCATTTTCAGCCGGTAGTAAGACGTTCCTTTCAGCGGATGGCTGTCTTTCGTGGTATAGCTCAGGGGCTGTGTGCTGAAGCCGGCGGCCGGAACTGTCTGCAGGGGATCGAAATGCAGCCCGTCTGCCGACCTTTCTACGGTGAAATAACTGCTGTTCTGTTCTGAGGCGGTGGCCCAGTCAATATCCACCAATGAAACGTTGACCTTATTACACTGGAAATATGTCAATTGGATCGGGAGAACATTGTTCACCGTGAGAGAAGCCAGCGTAAAGGCACCGAAGGTCGTTACGGCACCGCCTGACGTCACAGTTCCTGCGCCTGTATTTCCCGTAGTAGCGCTGTTGCCCAGGTCCTTCCATTTTGTCTGTGCCGTGCTCCAGCCTGTCACATGCAGTGCGCCCATGCTCGTGATGCTGCCGCTGTGTGAATTCCAGGACAGGTTCACCGTGACATTGGAAGCTCCGTTGACCCTGTTCAGCATCCAGTACTCTGCCGCCGAAACATTGTTCAGGGTGACATCCCTGGAAGTTTGCGGATATGTTGGGGACGGGTTTGCACGGATGTATTGGGCTGTGAAAACATCCGTTGCGGAAGAGGGAGCGGACATAGCAATCGGCCTGTAGTATGCAGCGTCTCCCACCGGGAATGTAAAGGCGCCTGTTCCCACTTTGGTGACGACGCCATTGACATGGCTGTTGTCCGTTGCACCCGTTACGGCCGAGCCGTTGAGGAAGGTGAGGGTGGCATTCTGCGTTACGACACCGGAGACAAAGGTCATCAGCTTTGACACCTGCTGTGTGCCGGAGGTGATGGTCACTCCATAAGGCGTATTGATCACCAGGTTATAGAATGTCTCCGTACCCGTGCTGCTGATGACGGCAGGTGAAGAGCAGCTGACAAAAGCCACCGTACCGGTGCCGGGCGTAAAGGTGCCATTGTTCCTGAAGTCCCTGTAAATGGAAAGTATCGGAGATCCCGTCATCGTCAGAGAGGCTGTGCCGGTGATCGTGAGATCATGGACGCTGGCATCCGTAGTGATGACAGGGTTGTTCGGTGTTCCGGAAGGAATGACGGCAGAGGTGAACCGGTCGGGCAATCCGCCGGACCAGTTGGCGGCGGTGAACCAGGCGGTGCTGGCAGCGCCGGTCCACGTTGTCGTATTTCCTGACTTCACATAGGTGGCTGTATTGGATGTATAGGTTGCTACCGCGCAGCCCGGCAGATTGGGCGTGAGCACGCAGGTCACCACATCGTTGTTGGACAAGGAGGGGTTGTTGTAAGAAGCGCTTGTACCTGTCTGTACCACCGTGCCATTTACCTTCCATTGGTAACTGGGTGAGGCGCCTGCATTTACTGCATTGGCTGTGAAGCTGCCGCTGTTGAGGTTCGAAACCAGGGCGCCGGAAATGGTCGCTCCCGTATTGTACATGCTGACATCCACCAGCATCGGCAATGTGGGCGTCGAGCCGCTGCTCCGCAGTAATGTCCCATTCCTGTAATATCTTACTACATTATTTTCTACGGTGATCTTCAGGATGTCGCCGGTGGCATAAGTGCCAAAGGCGCCTTTGTCCGAGCTGGATTCATAGATATGCAGGCTGCCGCCGGCTAACAGGTAGAAGGCGTATTGTATCGTCGTATAGCTGGGGCTGCTGTAGGTGTTGCTGAGACCTGCCATCCTGTTGGTAGTGGTCTCGGTGGCCGTGAACTGGAAGTAACCGTTGTTGGACACCGTATTCCAGCTGGCTGCGCCGCCGTCCCAGGCATTATTCGACAGATACTTCGACAAGCCGTTCACTGTCACGACATTCATGTTGGCGGAAAGGTTGGACAGTTTCCATTTCACCTGCTCAACCACTGCCGCGCAGCTGGAAGGATCGGCCACACCCTGTATGGAGAAGTCCAGGTTCAGCGGAGGTGTGATCGTATTGGTGATCGTGTTCGAATTATAGGTGGTGACGGTACAACCGGGAAGATCAGGAGTCAGAACGCAGGTGACAACGTCGTTGTTGGCAAGGCCGGCGTTGGTATAGGTAGTCCCGGCGCCAGTCTGCACGGTGACGCCATTCACCTGCCACACGAACGTGGGGTTTGTCCCCGCATTTACGGTGTTGGCTGTAAAGACACCCGTGCTGTAATTGGATACCAGGGCGCTGCTGATGGTGCCATTTACGTCGCGGATGGATGCATCCACCAGCAGGGGCAGCACCGGGGCCACATTGCTGACGTACAGGAGGGTACCGTTCTTGTAATATTTCACCACGTTGTTCTCTACCGCGATCTTCAGGACATCTCCCGGTGTGTAGGTGCCAAAAGTACCTCTGTTGGAGCCGGATTCATAGACCTGCAAAGCGCCGCCCGACGCGAGCTGAAAGGCGTATTGTATGGTCGTATAGCTGGCGCTCGTGTAATTCGTGCTGAGGCCCGCCATCCTGCTGGTGGAGGTTTCGGTGGCCGTGAACTGGAAATAGCCGTTGTTGCTCACCGTGTTCCAGCTGGCAACGCCCCCGTCCCATACGCCATTGGATTGGAACTTGGACAAGCTGTTGACAGACACGATATTCATGTTGGGCGAAAGGGTCGTCAGCTTCCATTTCACCTGTTCGATGACGGTGGCGCAATTGGAACTGGCCGCAGTTGCCGTTATGGCGAAGTCCACATTCAGCGGCGGTACACTTGAATTCGTGATTGTATTGGAAGCATAGGTAGTGGCCACATTGCAGCCTGTCAGGTCCGGCGTGAGCGCACAGGTAACTACGTCATTGTTGTTCAGCGAGGCATTGGTATAGGTGGCGCTGGTGCCCGTTTGCACGGTGGCGCCATTGACCATCCACCGGAAGGTCGGATTGGCGCCCGCGTTGGCCGTACTGGCTGTAAAAGTGCCGCTGTTGTAATTGGATACCAGTGCGCTGCCGATGCTGCCTCCTCTGTCATAGACGGATACATCCACCAATAAGGGCAATACGGGTGTAATAGTGCTGACGTAGAGCTGCACTCCATTCTTATAATATCTTACCACATTGGATTCCACAGCAATCTTCAGTATGTCGCCCGTAGCATAGGTGCCGAATGTGCCGCGGCTGTTGCCCGACTCATAGATGCCCAGGCTGCCGTTGGACACCAGGTAGAAGGCGTACTGTATGTTGGTGTAACTGTTCCCGGTGAAGCTGGTGCTGAGGCCCGCCATCCTGCTGGTAGTTGTTTCAGTGGCGGTGAACTGAAAATAGCCATTATTGCTCACCGTATTCCAGGAAGAAGTCCCCGCGTTCCATCCACTGTTCTGGAATCTCGAGATCCCATTGGTGGCAACGAGGACCAGGTTGTTATTGAGATCGGACAACTTCCATTTCACCTGCTCGATGACAGACCTGCAATTCGCGGTGGAAGCAGTTCCCGTGATGGCGAAATCCAGGTTGAGGGGAGCCGCCACGCTGTCGGTGATCGTATTGGAGAGATAGGTGGTAGTTGCATTACAGCCTGTGAGATCAGGTGTCAGCTCGCAGGTGACCACGTCGCCATTGTTCAATGCAGTGTTGGTATAAGTGGCATTGGTGCCCGTTTGCATAGTGGCGCCATTGACCATCCACCGGAAAACCGGGTTGGCGCCGGCGTTCGCGGTATTGGCGGTGAATACACCGGCATTGTAGTTGGATACTACCGCGCCGCCGATGGTACCGCCCTGATCGCTGATGCTGGCATCCACCAGCATGGGAAGCGTAGGTGCGATACTGCTGATGTATAACAGTGCGCCATTTTTATAATATTTCACCGTGCCTGCTTCGACGGCGATCTTTAAGATATCCCCGGTAGTATATGTTCCGTATGATCCGCGACCGCTGCCGGCCTCGTAGATCTGCAGGCTGCCGCCTGACGTCAGGAAGAAAGCATATTGAATATTCGTATAGCTGGTGCCTGTATAGCTGGTGCTGAGGCCGGCCATCCTGGACTTGTTGGTCTCGGTAGCCGTGAACTGAAAATAGCCGTTGTTGCTCACGGTATTCCAGGAAGAGACACCGGCATTCCAGCCACTGTTCTGGAACCTGGAAAGGCCATTGGTCCCTACGATCAGCAGATTGGTGGAAAGGTCTGACAGTTTCCATTTCACCTGTTCGACCGCCGAGTTACAATTGGTCGTTGCGGAAGTGCCCACAATAGAGAAGTCCAGGTTGGCCGGGGTGACCACGGTATCCTGGATCGTATTGGAAGCAACCGGTATAGCGTTGCAGTCTGACAGGTCCGGGGTCATCAGGCAGGTGACCACGTCATTGTTGCTCAACGAAGCATTGGTATAGGTGGCGCTGGTACCTGTCTGCATCACCGTACCATTTACTTTCCACTGGAAGGTGGGATTGGCGCCCGCATTCGCTGTAGTGGCCGTGAAAGAGCCGCCATTATAATTTGACACCATGGCCCCCGTGATCGTGCCATTCACCGTATAGATACTGGCGTCCACCAGCATAGGCAATGTGGGTGCGGTATTGCTTTGATAGAGCAAGGCGCCGTTCCTGTAGTATTTTACCACATTGTTCTCCACGGCGATCTTCAGGATGTCGCCGGTAGTATAAGCGCCATAGGTTCCACGGCCGCTGCCGGACTCATAGATCTGCAGGGCGCCACCGGAGTTGAGATAGAAGCAATACTGAATATTAGTGTAATTGTTCCCCGTATGCGTGTTGCTGAGGCCAATCGCACGATAGGTATTGGTCTCGCTGGCCGTGAACTGGAAATAACCATTGTTGCTCACGGTATTCCAGGATGATACGCCTGCGTTCCAGTTGCTGTTCTGGAACCTGGAGAGGCCGTTGGCAGAAAGGATGGTCAGATTGTTATTAAGATCTGACAGCTTCCATTTCACCTGCTCCACAACGGAATTACAGTTGGTGGTAACAGGCACGCCCTGTATGGCAAAGTCCATATTGAGCGGAGCGACTACCGTATCTTTTATGGTATTGGAGCTGATCGGTCCAGCGACACAGCCCGCCAGGTCCGGGGTCATTTCGCAGGTGACCACATCTCCATTGACGAGGCCCGTATTGGAATAAGTGGCATTGGTGCCTGTTTGTACCGTAGCGCCATTGAGCATCCACCGGAAGGTAGGGTTGACGCCTACATTGACTGTATTGGCAGTAAAGGTCCCCCCATTATAATTGAAGACCTGTGCATTGGTGATGGTACTGCCCACATTATAGAAGGCGGCATCCACCAGGAGCGGCAGGGTTGGCGCTACAGCGCTGATGTACAAAAGTGTCCCATTCCTGTAATATTTCACCGTACCTGCTTCCACCGCGATCTTCAGGACATCGCCCGTACTATACGTTCCGAAGGATGCCTTACCACTACCGGACTCATAGATCTGGAGGTTACCACCATTGGTAAGGTAGAAAGCATATTGAATATTGGAATAGTTGACGCCTGTGTAGCTTGTGCTAAGGCCTGCCATCCTTGCTAGGTTGGTTTCGGAGGCAGTGAACTGGAAGTAGCCGTTGTTGCTCACCGTATTCCAGCTGGCGGCCGCGCCATCCCAGTTATTGGACTGGAATTTGGACAGTGTGTTCGTGGATCCCACCGTCACGTTGTTGGTCGTATTGCTCAGGTTCCATTTCACTTGTTCAATAACTCCGCTGCAGCTGGTAGAAGCTGCGGTGCCCACGATGGAAAAGTCCACATTGATGGGGGCGATCACCGTGTCTTTGATGGGATTGGAAGCCACCGGTATAGCGCTGCAGCCGGAAAGGCCGGGCGTGACGAGACATGTTACCACATCCCCACTGGCAAGGCCCCCATTGGTATAAGTAGCGCTGGGGCCAGTCTGTACCACGGCGCCGTTGACCTTCCATTGGAAGGTGGGGGCCGCACCCGCGTTGACGGTGCTGGCGATGAAAGAACCGGCATTATAATTTGACACCAGCGCATTGGCGATGCTGGAGCCCGTGTTGTACAGTGCCACATCTACCCCTAATGGTAAGGTAGGTGTAATGTTGCTGATGTACAGGAGGTTGCCATTCTGATAATATTTCACCACATTGGATTCAACCGCGATCTTCAGGATGTCCCCTGTCGCATAGGTCCCGAAAGTCCCGCGGCCGCTGCCGGATTCGGTGATCTGAAGGGCGCCACTGCTGTTGAGATAAAAACCGTACTGAACGGCAGTATTGTCATAAGTTGTATAGTTTGTACTGAGACCTGCCACTCTTATCTTGTTTGTTTCGGTGGCTGTGAACTGGAAATACCCGTTGTTGCTCACTGTATTCCACGAGTAGGTGCCACAATCCCAGCCGCCGAGGGTGCTTTGGAATTTACTCACGCTATTGTCCGCGGCAATGATCAAATTATTGGTCGTATTGGCCAGTTTCCATTTCACCTGTTCGATCACCGAGTTACAGCTGGTAGCAGCCGTGACGCCCTGTATGGCAAAGTCCATGTTGATGGGAGACACGACCGTCTGGGTGATGGTATTGGAAGTGAGAGGCGCCAGGCTGCAGCCGGGAAGGCTGGGTGTCAATACACAGCTAACCACATCGTTGTTAGTCAGGGAAGCATTGGTATATATGCTGCTGTTCGTTCCAACGGGGTTGCCGTTCAACAGCCATTGATAGGCAGGGCTAACGCCCGCATTCACTGCATTGGCGGTGAAAATACCGGCATTATAATTAGACACAGTTGCATTGCTGACAGTGCCGCCCTGGTCGTTGATGCTTACATCCACCAGCATGGGGAGGGTGGGCACCACCTGGCTGATGTAGAGCAAAGCACCATTCTTATAATATTTTACCACGCCGGACTCTACAGCGATCTTCAGGACATCGCCCGGGGTGTAGGTGCTGAATGTACCACGGCCACTGCCGGATTCATAGATGGCAAGGTTGCCGCCATTGACAAGGTAAAATGCGTATTGTATGGTGCTATAGCTGCTGCTGGTATGAGCCGTGCTGAGGCCGGCCATCCGGGACTTATTGGTCTCGCTGGCCGTAAACTGGAAGTAACCATTGTCGCTGACCGTATTCCAGCTGGCAGCTCCGCCATTCCAGCCATTGAACTGGAACTTCGAAAGGCTGTTGGTGGAGACGACGGACATGCCGGTGGACAAGGTGCTCTGATTCCATTCCACCTGTTCCGTGACAGCGCTGCAATTCGTGGCTGCCGCCGTACCCTGGATGGAAAAATCCACATTCGGAGCGGCGCCTATCGTATCCGTGATGTTGTTGGACGGCATCGTGAGGGTCCCGCAACCCGGTATATTCGGAGTAAGCACACAGCTTACCACGTCGTTAACATTAAGCGATGTATTCGTGTATGTAGTACTGTTGGTGCCAACGGGACTGCCGTTCAACAACCATTGATAACCCGGGCTTGTTCCTGCATTGAGCGCTGTCGCGGTGAAAGTTCCCGAAAAGGGATTCGACACGATCGCGTCGGTGAGGGTAGCGCCTTGGCTGGCCAGGGACGCATCCACCACCAGCGGTAGCGTGGGAGCCGTGGAGCTGATGTATTGGAGGGCCCCGTTCTTATAATATTTTACTACATTATTCTCCACGGCGATCTTCAGGATGTCGCCCGTGGCATAGGTCCCGAAACTTGCGCGATAACTGCCATTCTCATAGATCTGCAGGGCGCCGCCGCTGGTAAGGAACCATGCGTATTGGATCGAGAGATAGCTATTGCTGGTATGCGTGGTGCTGACACCACCCATCCGGGATTTATTTGTCTCGCTGGCTGTGAACTGGAAATAGCCGTTGTTGCCGATGGTATTCCAGCTGGCGGCCCCTCCATCCCATGTGCCGGATTGGTATTTGGACAGGTTATTACCGGTGGCCTGCACGTTATTGAGGCTGGATGACTGCCAGGCCACTTCTTCCTTCACCTGTGCGCAGGCGCTGGTGGAAATGCCGCTGGTGACATAGAACTCGAGTCCCGCGGGGACGATCTGTATAGTATAATATGTGCTTTGGCTGCATTCCAGCATCTGGCGATCCCCATCGCTCAGCTTGCTGCCAAAGACGATCACCTCGGAAAGCTGTCCTGCGGGCAGCTCATCAGCCGCCGAGGAAGTACCCCTGAACAGGCGGATCCCATTCAGGTTGGGCGTTGACGCGGGAAAATTATGCGATTGCACGCCTCCGTTGAGATACTGAACACCGCTGGTCCCATCGGTCAGTGCGGAATACATGAACAAGGTATTACTGTTCAGCTGGGGCAACGGCTGAAGCGTCGTCCCATTGTTCCAGTCCTGGGGAGAGACACCCATGCTGGTGGGGTTGGCAGTATTGGGATAAGCGATCTTAAAGGTATTATTGTTGGTCCCATCGAACATCGTAACATATCCGGTAGTGGAAGTGCCGACGCCGGTACGCCTGTTGACCAGGAATACGGACAAGGGGCCGGAAAGGCCAAAATTGGCCGTAGCCATCGTCTGTGTGGTACCGTTGAAATCACAGATGGCCCGTCCGTTCTGTATGTCTACCACGCCGGCATTGACGATGCGGGGCTGTTTGGCGGCTGTAGCCTGCACGGCGTCGTGACCGCTGCCGCTTTGGTCATACCAGATGGAGATAAAACCATTGTTGCTGCCAACGAAGGACAGCAGCGCTGTTTGATCAAGGTCTCCACCGGCGGTGAAACCAATATCCATTGTCGTGTTGTCGCTGCTGCGACGCACCTGGATCGCTTTTGTGGCTGTACTTTTTAATTGACGAAGGGAATAGGCTGCGGCAGGCGAGGTAGAGAGTAGATCCAGTATCTGCTGGGATTGTCCCTGGAATGTAAAGAGAATCAATAAAACGACCCCTAAAGCACTTCTCACGGCCTTGTGTAATGGTCTTTTCATAGAAGGGATATTGGTATTGGTTTTTTAAGGTCTAATTTGGATTTCAGTTGACAGACCACTAGGCATTCCTAAAACATGCCACAAATACAGTGAGCGCATTATCAGGCATTTAGAATCTTCGGCTGGCCGGACTCGTTCCCCTTTTGGGAAGAATTAAGTAGAATTGGGAAGATTCTCTTAAGGGGTTTACAGTATATAGGTGGGAATAATGGTATACACTTACAGATTTGCAGGCAGCTCCTGTATTTCGGGGAAAAGGGTTTTACAAGTCCAGACATAGCGACAGGTCTTATAGAGGCTATCCAGATCATGGAAGCCGTTGTACCGCCGTCCATCGATGAAGAATGTCGGTGTTCCATCTACGCCGCCTTTGACCCCTGTCTCATAATCACTGATCACTTTGTGAAAAAGTTTTTTATGCTCACGGCTGTCTTCGAAGATCTCTGCATTCAGCTCGATCTCCTGTGCAAAATGTCCCAGGCTGCTCCTGGTGAGGTATTTCTGGTTCTCGAAAATGATGTCGTGCATATGCCAGAACTTGTCCTGGATGGCTGCCGCCTCTGCAGCCACTGCTGCGTCCAGGGACAAGGGGTGCAGCACCGGCTGGGGATAATGCCGGAAAATGAATTTCATCCGGCGGCCCATCTTCTCCTGGAGGGATTTGATCACGGGATAGACATCCGCACAGTGGGGACACTGGAAGTCGCCATATTGAATTACTTCCACCGGGGCTGAAGGATCGCCCCAGTAATTATCTCTTTTCTCATCAAACACTGGTTTTGCTGTTGACATATCCGTTGATTTTAGGTGTGGTGTAAAGCTATTCCAAACCAAAGGGTGTGTCAATGGTCAAATCAATGTTACTGATGTATAAATAATTCGTCCTTTCCGGCCATGCCTGGTCAATCTGCTTTTATAGATCTTCGTTGTATGGTCTGGGCGCTGAAATAACCCACCGCTCCTCCGGAGATATTGCTGACCGGGTTGGCCGGCGAAGCGCTTTCGTTGGCGCCCGTAGCGCCGTTGCTCAGGCTATACCAAAACTTATATACCGCTGCGTCATTGCAGATCATATCGATACGGATGCTGTCACCGCTTTTGATATCCCGGGCGGGGTTATCAATGTCATTGTTGTAGTTCAGCTGTGACTTTGTGGTCTGACCGTCTGTAAATTCATCGTCGCTGACAAAGATGGACGGTTCTTGTACTCCATTGATATATTGTATAAAGTGGTAATAGTTGGCAATGTTCAATGGGTCTTTGTAGATCACCGTGACATATTTGGTATTGCTAAGCCGTGCGGTGCTGACATAGACGCTGTCGAGGTTAACAGGCTGGGGCATCGTGGAAGAGGAAGTGAAGGTCTCTCCTCCGAGGCGTATCGTGAGCAGATAGGTTTGGCCGGGCTGTCCTGTAAGGGTGGCGCTGGTGTATAGGCCCGATCCGGTCTCCTGCAATGTGGTGATGATGCCCTGGTTCTCCACCGTAACTGTGGCCCCGCTGACGCCCGGGAACTGGTTGTTGTCGCTGAAATCTTTTGTCAGGGTGATCGATACCTGGCATTCTCCGGGCTGGTCCGTGATCCTGCCGGAAACGACATATTTTTTTTCAGTGCTGTTGAGATTGACGCTGATGACCTTCTGGCAGCCTGCCAGGAATATGGGTATCAGCAGCAGAAATGCAAATCGCATATGATTTAGAATTTGAAGTTGTAAGAAATGGATGGAACAAAGGTGAACAAGCTGGTACGCACCGCTTCTGTCTTGTTGGGATCATCCTTGCCCTGCCGGAAGGTGATCTGGTAAGCGTTCTGCCGGCCATAGGCATTGTACAGGCTGAAGTTCAGCTCCGAAGAAAATCGCCGGTGTTTTTTCAGCTGAAGGGTTGCGCCCAGGTCCAGGCGGTGGTAGCTCGGCATGCGATAAGCATTCCGTTTGGTATAAAGAAAGTAAACATTTCCGTCCACTGTATATTTACCGCTGGGAAAAGTCACCGCATCGCCTGTGTAAAAGATCCAGTCGGCCGAGATCGTCCACTTTTTACTGAGCTGGTAAGTACCGACGATAGCGATGTCATGGGTCCTGTCCTGGCGGGCGTTGTACCATTGGTTGTCATTGATGCCGTCGATCCTGCGCTCTGTTTTGGACAGGGTATAGCTGAGCCACCCTGTGAAGCGTCCCGTTCTTTTCTTCAGGAGCCATTCGATGCCATAAGCACGACCTTTCCCAAAGAGCAATTGCGTCTCGATGGGTTCGTTGGTATAGATATTGGCCCCGTCGCGATAATCTATCTGGTGCTGCATGGTCTTGTAATACGTCTCTACCGTCAGCTCCCATCTGCCGGCCGCAAGATCTTTATAATAGCCCAGCGAGACCTGGTCGGAGATCTCCGGACGGATGATACCGGTGTTGGCCACCCAGCGATCGGTGGGAGAAGAGGTGGTGGAGTTGGATACGAGATGAAGGTTCTGTGTATTCCTGACATACGAAGCTTTCAGCGAAGTGATCTCATTCAGCTGCCAGGCGGCCGCCAGCCTGGGTTCAATATTGAAATAGGTCTTTGTTATTTTACTATGCTGCAAGGTGTCCAGCACGTTGAATGCGGAGAGCCGTATCCCGTATGTGAAGGTCAGGCTGCCTGATGCTTTCCACGTGTCGGTGAGATATACGGCGTTCTCCAGGGAATAACGCCGGGGAAAGATCATGGAATTGATGCCGGCATCCTTATTGGCGGTGATCTCCCCGGGACGGATGGCATGATGGGCAGCATTGAGCCCCATGTTCACCGTGTGGGCGCTGCCCGCATACCACTGGATGTCCTCCTTCAGGTTCCAATCCTTTATCTGGGAAATGATATTGAATTCGTTACCGGCCTCTTTGTTGGTGATCTTAAAATCGTAGTTGCTATAGATCAGGGAAGTGTTGGAGAACAGCCGGCTGCTGAATACATGGTTCCATCGCGCTGTAGCCGTAGTATTGCCCCAATTGATGCCGGCCAGGTTGTCCTGGCTCAGGACATCCCGCCCGAAATAGCCGGAGAAGTAAAGACGATCCTTCTCCCCCAGCTTGTAATTCATCTTTGCATTGAGGTCATAGAAGTACAGCCGGCTTTTGTTGACGGTGGAGTCATTGGACAGGCGGAGGAACATATCGGCATAGGTCCTGCGGCCGGAGACCAGGAATGACGACCGGTCCTTTTGGATCGGGCCTTCTATGTTGAGGCGGCTTGAAATAAGGCCGATGCCGCCGCTGGCCCCAAAGTCCCTGTTATTCCCTTCATTCATTTTCACATCTACCACGGAAGAGAGCCTGCCTCCATATTGAGCGGGCATTCCTCCTTTGTAGACGACAATATTTTTTATGGCATCCGAATTAAAGGTGGAGAAAAAGCCCAGCAGGTGAGATGGATTATATACAGTGGCTTCGTCCAGGAGGATCAGGTTCTGATCGGCGCCGCCGCCCCGGACATAAAACCCGCTGTTGCCATCCCCGGCCGACTTGATGCCCGGCAGCAGCTGGATCGTTTTCAGCACGTCCTTCTCCCCGAAAATGACCGGAATGTCCTTTATCTCGGACATGTTCATACGCTCCATGCCCATCTGCGGTGTTTTCAGGCTCCGTCCCGGCGTTGTCGCGCGTACTGTTACTTCCTGCAGGTCCCTTGCCGCCTCCATCAGGGGGAAGTTGATCGTAGTGTCGCCGTCCAACCGGAGATCCAATGCAACAGTAGCCATACCGACCGTGCTGGTCTCCAGGTGGTAGGATCCTGCCGGCAGCGTGAGGGAATAAAACCCATATTCATTGCTGACTGTTGCGGTAAAGAAGCTGGAAGTGGCGCTGCCTGCCCGGATGGTGGCGCCGATGATCGTCTCGCCCGTTCTTTGCGCCCGGATAGTGCCGCTGATGGTATATTTTCCGGGTACGGTGTAAGCGACAGGCGTATTGTATGAAACGGGGGGCTTTGATGGGATACGACGTAAAACGATATTGGTCCCCACCTGCCGGAACTGGATGTTCTGTCCTTTCAACAGCTGTTGCAGGATCTTGTCCAGCGGCTGTGACGTTGCTTCCAATGAAAGGTCCTGCACCGCATCAACATCTTCCGCGCGGGCCAGGAATTTAAATGGAGTTACCAGCTCGATAGCGTGCATGGCCTCTTTCAGCGAATTGTGCTTGAGGCGAAGCGTTACCTTAACTTTGGACATATCCTGCGCTCCTGCGCGATGGGTCAAGAGAGCAGCGGCCAGCGTCAGCAGGACAGTGGTTATAATTCTTATGTTCATATATTATTTTATTGGGGACCTTTGCCGGACAGTGTGACCGTGCGGTCTTTTTCATTGATGGTCCAGTGGAGGTCGATGAGACTGCTCATCGCTGTCAGCACCTGGGAAAGGGGTTCTTTATTATTAAAGCTTCCGATCAGTCTGTAGCTGCGCAGTGACGGATCTTTAAATATAATTTTTACATTGTACCACCGGCTCAGTGTACCGGCGATATCCTCCAGCGTTTCATCATCGAACTGCAGTTGTCCGTGCTGCCATGCCAGGGTATGCACTGTGTCAACGGATATGGTCCTGGATTGCAGGGTTTTTTCATTCCACTGCAGCTGGCTGGCGGGTGTCAGGCGGTCAAGGAGGTTATTCCGGTTCTCTACCTGCACTTTGCCCCGTATGACCGTCACCGTTGTATTGGTCTCTGTTGCAAAGCTCCGTACGTCGAAGCTGGTGCCCAGGACCGTGGTCGTCAGCTGTCCTGAATGCACGACAAAAGGGTGTGCCGCATCTTCGGCGACGTCGAAATATCCTTCTCCTTCCAGGTAGAGCTCACGATGGCTGTTGAAAGCTTTTGCGTACCGCAGGGTGCTGGCTGCATTCAACCAGACATGGCTGCTGTCCGGCAAGCTGATCTGTGTCACCTTGCCGGATGGATTTTGGATGGTAATAAGATCGGGGCCTTTATTACCCAGATACCGCCAGGCCATCCAGGCGCCGGCCAGCACTATCAGGCAGGCGGCGGCCCGTGTGACCATCCGGATGACGCGCAGGCGGGTCTGCGGCGGAGGTTTGAGATGTTCCCAGAGCCTTTGCTGCAAAAGTTGTTTTTCTTCGGGATTGCCGGCGGGCCATTCCACAGGCCCTGCCGTGTGAACAGTATGGTACCACTCGTGCAGCTCCTGCACTTCTTCGGGTGTAGCCTTGTCATCGGCGTATTTTCGGATCAGGTCGTTAAGACGTGTTGGTTCCATGATACTAATAAGTACCCATGAAAGCCCTGCGACCCTAAAAGCGTTGAGAATATTTTTAGAAAGGCAGGATATTATTGAACTTTTGAATATACTCCCGTAGTGTTTTCAGCGCCTTTGTAATGTGATATTCAACGGATTTGGGAGAAAGTTCCATCTTTCCTGCGATCTCCGATACAGACAGATGTTCCTCCCGGCTATACCTGAAGACCAGCCTGGTCTTTTCGGGGAGGGTCTCCACAACGCCATCCAGGAATTCCCTTAGGAAGCGGGCGTCCAGCTTTTTCTCCGTTTCGTCGTCGGCGTCACGACCGGCTTGCTCCTGCAAAATATCCTGCCGGCGCTGATGGCGCACCAGCACTTTGAACACGGCATATTTGACGGCCGTGCCCAGGTACGCGGACAGGGACCGGATCTCCAGGTCCTGTTTTTTATTCCAGAGACCGATCAGCACATCCCCTACGACCTCTTCCGCCATTTGTTTGTTGCGGGTGTGGTAATAGCCGATGGCCACCAGTTTCTCCCAATAACGCTGGTATATTTCGTTAAATGCTTTTTCATCGCCCTTTTGCAAAGTAAGGAGCAGCTGTTGATCTTCTAATGTTGCATAGTGGGTCATATTGCTTCAGCGGCGGGTAAAAATACTACAATTCATGCAAGCTTTTTGCGGCCTGGTGCAGGAAGGGTCTCCGGCAGCGGCCTGCACGCGCTTTATTTGTGAAAAAATTTAAAATTGTTATGAAAAAGATCTTACTAGTTGCAGTGTGTATCGGTGTTTCTTATTTCTCCCGGGCCCAGGTGAAATTCGGGTTCAAGGCAGGCGCCAATCTTTCAAATGTAGGAGGCAAGGATGCTGTGGGGACCAGCTCATTGATCGGCTTCCATGCCGGCGTTCAGGCCGGTATTCCGTTGGTGAGCTCGTTCAGCCTGCAGCCTGAACTGTTGTATTCCGCCCAGGGTTCGAAAGCGGAGGTAGAGACGTCCGGCGATGGTGATGAGATCATCACCGCAAAGGCAAGTCTTCATCTAAGCTACCTGGCGCTGCCCGTCTTGTTACAATATCGCCATGCCAGCGGCGTGTTTGTACAGACAGGCCCCCAGCTGAGCTATCTCCTGTCCGCGAAAGCAAAGGCTAACGGGCAATCCGAGGACCTGAAGGACGATTTTAAAAAGACGGACCTTTCGTGGACGCTGGGTGTAGGCTATACCATCGCCGATGGGAAAATAGGTTTCAATGTGCGGTACAATTTCGGGCTTACCACGCTGGGAAAAGCCGCCGGTGGGGAAGCGGCAGCAAAGGTATACGGCCGTGTTCTGCAGGCCGGCGTGTTCTATACCCTTTAATAATCAACCGGTTAAAATAGAAACCCCTACTTTGTGGGGGTTTTTGCATATCAGGAATTCTTTGTATTTTGCCGGAATCCTTACACGTACCTATTTCTATGAATGTAAGCATCGATTTCGAAAAAAGTATACGCAAAAAACGTCTGGTCTACCAAGGTACCCGCAAGCAACGGTTCTTTCTATCGGTAAGGAACTTTATGTCTGGCGCTCTTGCCCTGCTGGCTTGCCTGGCGTTCATCGCCTTTACCTACTATGGTGGAGCTACTCCTGCCATTGTTGCACTGGTGTCTGTCCCCGCGCTGCTGGTGATCATCAGCCTGTTTCTTCAAAACAGGCTGGTAAGCGCTAAAAGTACCCGGGCGGAGGAGGATCAGACCGCCATCATCCGCTTCCTGCTGCATAAATATCCCGGGATCATCCGTCACAACTGCGGCGAGCAGATCATCATCATCACCAGTCCCCGCACGTCCACCTTTAATAAGGAGTATCTCATTTTACAGGACGGAGAACATATCTATATGAATATTTCGCTGTACAGCCGGGGCAACCTGAAATTTGTATTCCTGTCCATTCCCCAATACTTTACTTCGAGGGTTGTACTGAAAAATTTCCGGCAGGCTATCCTAAGATCTGCCAGGGCCACCCAGCAAAAGGCGCGGGTCGTTATTTGATTTTTACAAGTTTTTGATTGATTTCCTTAAGGGTTTATTGGTACAAAGCGCCGACATTTGTATGATAAATCATAGTTATGACGCCAACAAAAGGATATGCAGCACAAAGCGCTACCACCAATCTTGCGCCCTGGAATTTCGAACGCCGGGACGTAGGTCCTCATGACGTTCAATTCGATATTTCGTATTGCGGTGTCTGCCATTCGGACCTGCACCAGATCCGGGATGAATGGGGAGGATCCATCTTTCCCATGGTGCCGGGGCATGAGATCGTAGGTACGGTGACAAAGGTCGGCGCCCATGTAAAAAAATTCAAGGCAGGCGACCTGGCCGCCGTAGGCTGTATGGTCGATTCCTGCCGTGTCTGTGAAGAATGTAAGAACGGCCTGGAGCAGTACTGCACCGGCACCGGCATGGTTGGCACCTACAATGGCCGTGAGAAAGACGGGACGCCCACCTATGGCGGTTATTCCAACAAGATCGTGGTGCATGAGGATTTCGTCCTTCATGTTTCCGACAAGCTGTCCCTTCCGGCTGTGGCGCCCTTGCTTTGTGCGGGCATCACGACGTACTCTCCCCTCCGTCACTGGAAAGTGGGCAAGGGTCATAAGCTGGCTGTATTGGGATTAGGGGGCCTGGGCCATATGGCTGTGAAATTCGGTGTTTCTTTTGGCGCAGAGGTCACCGTGCTGAGCACATCTCCTTCCAAGGAAGAAGCTGCGCGTAAACTGGGCGCACAAAAATTTGTCGTTACGTCGGATCCGGAGCAGCTGAAAGGGGTGAAGCGGTATTTCGACTTTATCATCGACACCGTGTCGGCTCCTCATGATTTCGGGCTTTACATGTCGTTGTTACGGACGGACGGGGTTCATATTTGTGTGGGGGTTCCTCCCGAGGCTGCGCAGATCCATGCTTTCAATTTGATCATTGGAAGGAAGAGCCTGGCCGGGTCAGGTATCGGCGGCATTCCCGAGACACAGGAGATGCTGGACTATTGCGCCAAGCATAATATTGTTTCGGATATCGAGATGATCGATATAAAGGATATTCATAAGGCTTATGACCGGATGTTGAAAGGCGATGTGCGGTATAGGTTTGTGATCGATATGGCGACTTTGTAGGGGACTGAGGGCCTACCTCCCTAATAGACGGGTCTCTTCTTCCAGGAATTTTTTAAACCTTTCTCTCAGCTGTCGGTGATAGTCTATCAATTGCATGGCTTCTTCCGAGATGGAGGAGCCGCCGCCTTTTTCTCCGCCGGTGGCGGTGACGACCATGGGCCGGGCAGACATGGCGTTGAGATTATTCACCAGGTGCCAGGCTTTTTTATAGGACATCTGCATTTTCTTCGCGGCAGCGTTGATGGAGCCTGTTTCATGGATCAGCTGCAGCAGCTCAACAGGCCCCGGGCCAAAAAAACGTACGCCATCGCCTTCCAGCCAGAGGCTTCCGTTGACGGCGAACTTACCTTGTTTCAGGAGTTGGGAGATATTGCTGTGCTTCATGCGGATCATTTATCCGGAAGGTAGGCCCCTTTGTCGATCCAGCGTTTGAATTGTTTTGCAAATTCCGCATGGTTCAAAGGCGGCAATGTGCGACCGTCACCGGGATGCCATCCCCATAGCACCAGGGTATCGGATGTAACGTGATCGATCAGCTGCTGTTTTGTTCTCCCGCCGTTGAGCTTCGGGTCCAGCAATTGGGCCGCCAGCTGACGGGGCGTACGTCCCTGGAAGACCATTTTCTTTTCCGCGGGAGGCAGTCCCCATTTAGGGTTGCCGGGAGGCATATGTTCGCCGGGTGTATTTTGCGGTTGATGACAATTGGCGCATTTTAAGGCGTACACGCCCTTGCCTTCGGCTCCTCTTTGAACATTCTGTGTATGTGGATGGCTGTCGTCACCCTGCAGTGGTGCATCGCCGGAAGGGTGGCAATTCATACATCTCGGGCTCATAAGGACTTTATAAACGGCAAGAAAGGCTTGTTGGGAAGCGGCTTTATCCTTGCCCGGTGCGGGAAGACCGGGCGATGCAGGGACGGGTCCGGTGAGAGCTGGCGATGTGCTGGCGGGCTCTGTATGAAAAGACATGGAGATCATGCCAAGGAAGATAGCTGTCAAGAGCGTATAGATCAGTTTCATTGTGCACCTCCCTCCTGTAATTGTGCCGCCAGATGAATGGCCTTGCGGATACGTGGATAGGTGCCGCAGCGGCAGATGTTGCCCGTCATGGCGTCATCGATATCTTTATCGGTGGGATGCGGATTCTCTCTCAGCAAGACTGCCGCGGACATGATCTGTCCGGACTGGCAGTAGCCGCATTGAGGGACGTCTGCCTGTATCCACGCTTTTTGCAAAGGATGACTGTTGTCGGTGGAAAGACCTTCGATGGTGGTGATCTCCTGACCTGCCGCCCTGTCCAGCAAGGTCACGCAGGAGCGGACGGCCTCTCCGTTGAGGTGCACGGTGCAGGCGCCACAGAGGGCCATCCCGCAGCCGAATTTTGTGCCCGTGAGACCCAGTATGTCCCGGAGCACCCATAGCAGCGGCATGTCCGGACTGGCGTCCACCTGGTATTCCTTTTTGTTGACTGTCAGTTTCACCATATACGGGGCTTTACGATTACCCTTATAAATTTACGGAAAAATTATTGCTTTTCGGGGCCGCTGCTCATCTTCCTGCCTTTGACCCAAATGGCGTTTATCTGTCTCGTATTCCGGATGTCCGCGGAAGGGTCTTTGTCCAGTACGATAAAGCTGGCGGCTTTGCCAGGTTCCAGGGAGCCCGTCTGTCCGGCCGCTTTTAATAAGGTGGCGCTGTTGAGGGTCGCCACGCGGATGGCTTCCAGTGGTGATAGCCCTGCCTGCACCATCAGCTCCATTTCCAGGTGTTCCGCAAAACCCTGCACGCGGATGGGCATGGCCCCAGAGTCCGTACCTAATGCGATCGTCACGCCTGCCCGGAACAGTGTAAGCAAGTTCTTCATGGCGATGCGCAGGGCTACTTTTTCCCTTTGTGCGGCGGGGTTATTCCTTATTTTTTCCTGGTAAGCAGGATTGGTGATCATCTCATACACACCAGGGTCCAGGGCGGCGCGGAAAAAAGGATCGTTCAACCATTCCGGGTTCTCTGCGTAGATGAAGGCAAACTCATCCAGGGACAGCGTGGGGATATAAATGATATTTTTCTTCTTTATCTCCGCTGCAAAGGCTTCGTCGATCTCTTCATCCCTTATACTATGGGCGATGATGTCCACTCCTGCGGCAACCAGCTTCCTTGCATCGGACAGCCTGTAGAGATGGGATGCTACGCGGATGCCGTACTTGTGGGCTTCGTTGATGATGGCTGTATAGATCTCTTCCTTCATGGTGGGATTGCCGTCCACCCATATTTTTATAGCGTCCGGCTTTAAGGGGGCCAGCTCTTCGACATCCTTTATGGCCTCTTCCGTTGTTTCAGGTCTGTAAATATGTGAGAAGCCCATGGATTCCGGCGGCAGGCTGCTCCTGACCCCGAAACCATAGATCGCGGAATACATGGTAGCGCCGGGGATAAGGCCAGCCCTGGAAGAGTCACGGATCTTCACGCCTATGGGCTGTTCCGTACCCATGGAGAGGATGGCCCCTACCCCATAATCCAGGTAGCGCTGCAATTGATGGCGGACGTTGGCTGGCGTATAGTTGGAGGCGGACATGGTGGTGTCCTTTACATTGCCGAGGTGTCCGTGGGCATTGCTGATGAGGGGCATGATGAATTTGCCGGTCATGTCGATGGACATGCTTCCTGCCGGAAGGGGCTGGCCGATGTTTTGGATAATGCCGTCCCTGATGACGAGATTGGTGTTCTTCCGGACAGGTGTGCCGGTGCCGTCGATGACGGAGACGTTTTTCAGGATGGTGGAGGACTGAAAAAACAAAAGAACTCCAAGAAAAGATAGGTTTATCATGATATGAAGTTATGACTTAATACTCCATGGCCCTCTGATCTGCGCTTTCAGATATTTATTCGCCGTGCGGTCTTTCTTGAATTTTTCCTTTTCGGGGTCCCAGGTCAGAGGACGTCCCAGCCAGTAGGCGATGTTGGCAAGGCAGCACAGGGAGCTGGTGCGATGGCCCGTCTCCACATCACAGATGGGATCTTTGTGCGCTTTGATGGCATCCAGCCAGTCCTGGTAATGGTCCTCGCTGTGGTAAAGACGTTTTTCTTCAGGCCTGATCTCCGCTGCGGCGATGTCAGCCGGGTCACTGTCGAGATAGTCGCGGCTGATATCCAGGCGTCCTTTGGTGCCGATGAAACGGACGCCGAATTTACGGCCAAAGTCCTGGTGTTTCATGATCACGCCGTTGGCGTAGATCATGGTGAGGGTCGGGTATTCTTTTCCATCGGGCGGGAAGAAATGGATGGGGCCGCTGCGGTCCATGCCGAGCGCCCATTGTGCGATGTCGAACATATGGGCGCCCCAGTCGCTGACGCTGCCGCCTCCAAATTCCTTGTAGTTGCGCCAATTGGGGTAGATGTCCTTTTCCACCGGCGGCGCCAGCTCCGCGTTGAAAGGACGGGCAACTGCCGGGCCCAGCCATTTATCCCAATCCAGTGCAGCCGGAACGTCCTGGGCCGGCAGGTCGCAGGGGATGGCAGCCTTGCCTACGCTGACCAGCACTTCTTTCACATCGCCGATGTAGCCGTTGCGCACCAGCTCGCAGGCGTGCCGGAAGTTTTTCCATGACCGCTGCATGCTGCCAGTCTGGAAGATAATGTCGTTCTTCTTCACGGCATCGACCATGGCCCTTCCTTCTTCTACCGAATGGGCCATAGGTTTTTCACAATACACATGCTTTCCGGCATTGGCGGCCATCACGGAGCCGACGGCATGCCAGTGATCGGGCAAAGCGATCACTACCGCATCGATGTCCTTACGGGTGAGGATCTGCTGAAAGTCATCGTAGGTGTCTATTCCGTTGTAGGCAGATCGTTCCTTCAGTTCGGCATAGGCTTTTTGTGTATTGGTCTTAAAGAGCTCCAGCTTTTGCTTGTCCACGTCGGCGGCTGCCACCACCTGCGCCCTGGACACAAATTGTTTGACGAGGATCCGGCCCTGTTTGCCTGTGCCGATGAAGCCCAATGTGACCTTGTCACTGGGGGCCGTGTAATATCTTCCGCCCATTACATGGCGGGGAATGATGGAGAAGGCAAGGGCGGCGCCGAAGGTATTCTTTACAAAGTTCCGGCGGCTGATCGTTAGGTTTTTGGGGGTCATGAGGAAGGTTTATTTTTATTTTATTGGGTAATCCGACTTTGGGCGGGCGGCGGGCGCCTGTCCAAAAAGATAGTTGGGTTTGTTGCCCATTGTGATCTTCAAGCTCCCTCCTTTTATGATATCCTGGTGAAGGATATAGCTTTTACTGTATTTTTTTCCATTGAGCTCCACGCTTTGAATGTAGATATTCTCCGGACTGTTGTGCACCGCTTCCACGACAAAGCTTTTCCCATCCGGGAGGCCGATGGTGGCTTTATCCAGCAACGGGCTACCCAGTACATAGGCGCCGCTGGCGGGAAATACAGGGTAGAAGCCCATGGCAGAAAAGACGTACCAGGCCGACATCTGCCCACAATCTTCATTTCCACTGACCCCGTCCGGAGTAGCCTGGTACATATTCTTCAAAATATAGCGGACTTTCTCAGCAGTCTTCCACTGGGTCCCGCCGTAAGCAAACAAGTAGGTGGTATGATGCCCCGGCTCGTTGCCATGGGCGTACTGGCCGATGAGTCCCGCAATATCCGGCGGCGCGTTGGGATCGGGCAGGGATTGGGTGGTGAACAGCCGGTCCAGCTTTTTGACAAAGGTTTTGTCGCCGCCCAGCAGCTTTATCAATCCTTCCACATCCTGCGGGACAAGCCAGACGTATTGCCAGGCGTTGCCTTCGGCATAATCGTCGATCCAGGGATGCGAGGTACGGGCAGGATCGAATACAGGGTTCCAGGTTCCATCCGCCTTCTTACCCCGGAAAAAACGGGTAGCCGTGTCGAAGTAGTTCCGGTAGTTCAGCGCTCTTTTAGCAAACCAGGCATAGTCTTCCTTTCTGCCCATCTTCCTGGCCATCAGGGCCGCGCTGCCGTCGCTGATGGAATATTCCATCGCTTTCGCCACCGATTCCTCCACCTTGTCGCAAGGAATATAACCCTGGGACCGGACATAGTCGAGGCCGGCCTCGTCGCGCAGATCGGAACCTTTTATCGCCTCGAGCGCCAGGGCCGTGTCGAAGCCACGGAACCCTTTCAGATAGGCTTCCGCCACCACCTGGACACCGCTGGTGCCGGGCATCGTATTGGTCTCGCATCCCATCAGGTGCCAGATGGGGAGCTTGCCCTGCTGCTGATAGATCGCCAGCATGGTCTGTACCAGGTCGTTCACCCGGTCCGGAGCAATAAGGGTATACAAGGGATGATTGGCGCGATAGGTATCCCAGAGGGAAAAAACGGAATAATTGGTGAAAGATGCGCTTTTGTACACTTTCTTGTCCGTCCCCCTATAATCCCCGTTGTGATCGTTGAAGATGGCCGGGTCGATCATGGTATGGTACAGAGAAGTGTAAAAGATCTTTTTGTCTGTATTGCTGCGCATATCGACTTTGATCCGGGACAGCTTGTCTTCCCATTTCTCTTCCGCCTCCTGGCGTACCTGTGCGAAGTCCCAATGAGGGATCTCAGCGGTTATATTGGCCAGCGCACCTTCTGTGCTTACAGGGGAGATGCCCACTTTCAGCCGGATGACCTCTGCGGGGTCATCAAAGGTGATGAAGCCTTTGCCGCCATCGACGGTGAAGTTCTTTATCGGCTGCTGGCTTTTGATGGCGAAATAGAGACGCTGGTCATCGGCCCATCCTTTCGAGTAGCGATATCCTACGATCGTATAGTCGTCGGTTTGGTGAATATCCGCGCCGGTGGTATGATCATCGCCGATGCCTTTTGTCAGATCGATGAGGATATGGAGCGCCCTGCCCTTGGGGATGCGGTATTGATGGAAGCCTACTCTTTCAGTGGCTGTCAGCTCCGCATCGATGCCTGAACTTGCAAGCCTGACGGAGTAATAGCCGGGTTTTGCGGTTTCTGCTTTATGGGAGTAGCGGGATGCATAGGTCGTATCGAAGGAAGGCATGATGAGCACATCGCCCAGGTCGGGGATGCCCGTGCCGCTGAGATGCGTATGGGAAAAGCCGATGAGGACACTGTCGGAGTAATGATAGCCGGAGCACCAGTCCCAGCCTGAAAAGTTGTTTTCGGGGCCTAGCTGAACGGCGCCGAAAGGAACGCTGGCGCCTACGAAGACGTGGCCGTGGCCGCCGGAGCCGATGAAGGGGTCTACAAAAGAAGTGAGCCGTTGAGCCTGTAAGGTGCTGCCCAGGAGCAGGCAGCCTGTCATCCATTGAACAATACGCGTAGTAATCATGCGGAAAATTATGTGATTTTGCCGACGAGTGCTAAGCTAAAAAAAAATTCTTATTAGCGCCGGCCGGCAATAATGCCTTCCAGTACGGATGCGATCTCTGCCGCGGGCAGCACACCACTTTGCCTCCATTTGATCTGCCCGTTCCGGAAAACCATCAGGGTGGGCACGCTTTGGACCTGGTAAGACGATGCAACCGCGGGATTTCTGTCGATATCCATTTTCAGGATGGTGACGGCGTCGCCCAATTTATTTTTCAGCTCTTTTAATATCGGTGGCATCATCTTGCAGGGACCGCACCATTCCGCAGAAAAATCCACGAGAACCGGCTTATCGCCATTGATGAGTTCGCCAAAGCTCTTATTCTTTGTCTGTTCCATGTTTAGAAGATTTAGTCAAAGTTACAAAGGATCCAGGTTAGTACAGGACAGTTCCGACAAGCGTTCCAGGTTCTGCAAATTGGTGGAATAAGTCCAGGTTTACACTTAGCGTGTTGGTATTACACAATGCCCGTACTACACAAACAAGCATGCCAGCTACATCAACAAGACGTGGCAATGGACAAAAAAAGGCCTGTATTTTTAGAAAAAATTTAAGGATGACTGCTTGACTTATTGGAGTATTTCATTCTATCTTTGCGGAGTGTTCTACCAACCAAAGACTGATGGCTTGACGGACCAGCATAGTCTAACCTCATCCTTGCCGGCACACTGAGATCATACAAAACTATTCCGTCAACTACTACACATTACGCTCAGAAAGCATTTTCCTTTAATTGGGTATAAAAAGAATATTGCGGTTAATTCCGATCATATAGTTTTCTCATGTGACTGTCTAAAAAACAGTGCGGGGTTTGTTTCTACAGACCCCTCTTTTATATCATTGATTGCACGATCTGCATACGCGCAATTTGCAAGAGCCTCGGGCCAATCGGACAAGGCCCGTTGGAGTCGTTCGTTTTTATTATAAAAGTCGACAGGGATTGTGTCTACAATCCCTGTATTTTTTATTTCGGCTAACGATGCGGCTTAGCGGCTTATTTGTCTTCGTTCAAGGCCAGGACGACACTGGCCCTTCCTTTATGGACATCGGGGTTGATGCCCACCTTCATCAGGAAATCCCCGGAATATACCTTCCCTTTCTCCAGGGAAGAAGCCGTACCCGGATACAGATCGATCTCCGAGACATGATATTTTTTAGCGGGATCCAATCCATTCAGCCGGACAGGCAGCAGGCTGCCGGTGCCATAGCGGGCATTGACGAGGTAGCTGAAGACGACTCCCCGGGACTTTGCTTCGTCCATATAGAGAACGGAGGCTACGCTGTTGTCGGAGGGGTTCGAGAGGCGATACTGGTCGCCTTGCCAGACCAGGTCCTTGATGGTATTATAGGTATTGACGGCGGACGTGACATATTGCAGGTCGTCCGGGCTTAATTTGCTGACGACGATGTCGAAGCCCAGTTTGCCCATCATGGCTACATCCGTACGGAATTTCAGGGGTTGTTTGCCCCAGTCCGTGACGTGGTTGGAGGAAGCTATCGCCGGGTAGAAATAAGAGTACTCCCATTGGATGAAAATGCGTTCCAGCGGATCTGTATTGTCGCTGGGCCAGAATTCCGAAAAGTACTGCAGGGCGCCATAGTCCACCCGGCCGCCGCCGCCGGAGCAAAGCATCATGGGCACTTTGGGGTATTTGGCCCTGAGCCTTTCCAGCACTTTATACAAGCCGTGGACATAGTCCACATAAAAATGCGATTGATCTTTTAATGTTGCCGAGGCGGCGTTGAACATGACGGCATTGCAGTCCCATTTGATATAGGCGAGGCTGGGGTTCTGCGTGAAGAGGCCGTCCACGACCCCGTATACAAAGTCCTGCACTTTGGGGTTGGTCAGGTCCAGCACCAGCTGGTTGCGAAAATAATGTTCTTCTCTTTTTGCCTGTTTGATGACCCAGTCCGGGTGCTGTTCATACAGTTCGCTTTTGGGGTTGACCATTTCAGGCTCGACCCAGATGCCGAACTTCACGCCATCCGTCTGCGCTTCCTTTACGAGGGAAGTGATGCCGTTGGGCAGCTTGGACCGGTTGGGCTGCCAGTCGCCTAAGCCGGCGTGGTCGTCGTTGCGGGGATATTTATTGGCAAACCAGCCATCGTCCAGGAGGAAAAGGTCGACGCCCAGCTTTTTGGTATCCTTCAGCAATTCCGCCAGGCGGCCCTCGTTGAAGTCAAAGTAGGTAGATTCCCAGTTGTTGAGTAGGGTGAGGCGGGCCCCTTTTCCATCCAGCAGCTTGTAGTCTCTTGCCCAGCGCTGTACTTTACGGCTGGCTTCCCCTTTCCCTTTCTCAGAGAGACTGTACCAGCAGGGAGGTGTCGTGAACACTTCATTTGGCGCCAGGGTATAAGGGGATGCGTAATTGTTGATGCCTGCGAGGATGCGGAGGTTGTCCTGGGGGTCTACTTCCAGGTCGACCCTGAAATTGCCGCTCCACTCCACGCCGCCATACAGCACAGTTCCTTCATCCTCTGTCGCGGGCCTGTCCAGGGAGACCATGAATACGGGAGGCTGGTACAGGTTGGCCCTTGCGCCCAGCTTCGAGTCCAGCGTTTTTATACCATGGGTGAGGCGGGCTTCTTCCGGCTGCATCTCTTTTGCCCAGTCTCCATGATATTGGCGCAGCCAATAGCTTCCCGCCTGAAGGTGGAGGTTGGCCGATGCGTATTTATGAAGGATGACATTCCCTTTTTCATGGTGGCGGATGGCGCTCCATTGCTCGATGACATCCTCTTTGAAATAGGACTTATAGTAGAGTGTCACCTCAAAGTCATAGATGGGGTCTTTGAGGAGGATGGCCAGTTGCGATACGTCGTCACTTATTTTAGAGATCTGCTGGCTGACGAATCTTAAGTCAAGTGAATAATTGCCGTCTGCATGGGTCACCGAGATGGCGGGCTCGATGAGGTTGCGGGAGCCGGATGGCGTATACGCGGAATTGAAAAGGTCGCTGGGGTCGCCGGGCTGGCGGTAAACGGAAGATACCAGGGCATATTCGGTGGTGTTGGACAGGCGCCGCCCATAATATATTGTATGAAGGTCCTTATTCGGCTCAACACGGAGGACCAGGGCGTTGCCAGCGGTTTCGATGGGGATAAGGGTAGTTTGGGCTTGTAGTGTAACAGAAAGAACAGACAAGAGGCTCGTTAGATAGAATGTGGTCTTCATTGAAAATGATTGAGGGCTAAAATTAGCGAAAAGAGTTCCTCCGGGAATGGACTATTCTACAAAATAAATGGATTATCGTGGGGCGGGGGAATGGATCATTGCGCGTTCTTCTCCGCCCATTTGCGCAGTCCGGCGATCGCGTCGTAGAGTACGCCGGCTTCTCCCCGGAAGTCCCCGGAGCCTTTCGCCTCGCCTGTGCGTACGTCATACCATTCAAAGAAACCATGATTGGAGAGGACCCTATCCAGCATCGGGCTTAGTTCTGCATAGGCTTCCTCTGCCAATCCATGATCAGTCAGCGCCTGAACCATGCGGCCACCGAACCAGGTCCAGTCGCCGCCATTCTGATAGGTATACGGAGGAACATTGGGAAAAGCTTCCAATGGGTAAGGCGGCCAGACCGTGATGCCGATGGTGGCATGTGGCTCTTTGGCAGCGGCCGCCACCATCTGCCTGTTAATGGAGCGTATCTCATCTTTAGTATGCAGACCCGCGAGGATAGCACAGGCGGAACCGCCCGTATAAAGGATCGGTTTTTCATTAAAAGCAGGTGGGAAAGGACTGCCGTCCAGGTAGAGATGCGGGATGTATTTGCCGGCTTTCGCATCCCAGAGGCTGCGGCGGATGCTCTTTTTCAGCTCCCTGAGCTTTTTTTGCCAGGGCTTTGCTGCTGCAGCATCCAGCATGGTGGCGAGGTCCAGGATGGCAGATGCGAACATGGCGTTGTCATAGATATCGATGGCCCATTTCGTCTTGTCATTGAGGGCTACCCCCCACCCCGTCTGGGCCTGCATATCGCCCCAGTCCACTGTCGTGGCGCCTTTCACCAGGCCATATTGATCCGACCATCTTTCTTTCAGGACATAACCCAGGGCGGCCTGCAGGCGCTGCAGCACGGTGAAGGCGCCGACCTTTTCGCCCAGGATGGATCTGTCGCCTGTGGCATCGATGTATTTTTTCACCGCCTGTATGAGGGAGGATTCCTGGTCTGTTTCTACTGTGTTCTTGTGAGCGGCCCAGCCTGGCGCCAGGTCCGAATAACGGTATTGATAGCCGACAGTGGCCTGGTCCTTATGGATGGCGCCGTCGGGGATATTACCGTCCTCTCCCTGGATCTTACAGAACAGGAGCAGCATGTCCTTCACTTCCGCGGCTTTGTGGACGCGCAGGGAACCATTAATGAAGGTGTTGAGATCACGGATCCAGACTTCGCCGTAGGATGTGCCGGCGGTGAAACCTGTCAGCAGCCGAAGGGCCTTGGACTGGATGGTGTCCATGCGGGTGTCCGTGAGGATGCGATGGGCCAATGCTTTGGGTAGTTCGGTCTGGGCAGGTGATGAGCGTGATAGCAGGCTGAAAGACAGGAGGAGGAAAAAGAAGGATCTCAATATCATAATAGTATGTTGGTATGTGCAAACATACTAAAATGCTATGGCAATACAAAATGGGCATAGTTTTGGCGGCCGGGCCTTCATGTCACCTACATCTTTTGTTATCGACGAACTGGAGATCTTGCTGGAAGAAGGCAATGCGCACGCATCATTTGAATCGGCGATAAAGGGGTTACCCTTGCCCCTGCTGGGGAAAGTGCCCGATGGCTCTGCATACAGCATCTGGCAGCTGGTGGAGCACCTCCGCATTGCACAGTGGGATATACTGGAGTTTTCCAAAGGCCCGGGGCATAAAAGCCCTCAATGGCCTGATGAATACTGGCCGAAAGACCCGGCGCCCCCGAATGCCCATGCACTGAAGAGATCTTTGGAGCAGATAGCTGCCGACCGGAAGACTTTTGTCGGGCTGCTGCGTAAGGCCGGCGAAGATATTTACAAGCCTTTCCCTTATGGGGACGGGCAGAGCCTGTTCCGGGAAGCGCTTGTCATTGCGGATCATAACAGCTATCACACCGGAGAGATCATTTTGTTACGCCGTTTGATGGGCGCCTGGCATTAATACACGTGCCTGCCCTGGTCCAGCCGCCGGGTCAGTTCTTCCTTTTTGATATTCACCTGTGCCCCGATGGGATGACCATTCCGGTAAGTGATCACATTCAGCTGCGTGGCCCCAATGGGGAATTTCAGGGGTGTGCCGTCATATTTGGGGTAATAAGCATCCGGGTTCGTATTATCGAAAGTATAATAAATATCCAGCCCGCTGACCTCCGTAGTCATGGTGACGGTGAAGTCGCGATCTACCCTCTTCGGTGTGAAGATGACATTGTAGGCGCTGCGTGCGTACTTGATATGGGCAGCATCCAGCCGTTGGAACTCATGTTCCATCCTGCCGGTGAAGCCATCCCAATTGCGGGCAGACTTAGGGCTCCAATACACTTCCGCCAGGGCCAGGGCGCGAGGCCAGGTCATGTATTCCACCTGCCGGAAGGTAGGCACGGATTCCGTCCAGAGATTGCCTTGTCCACCCAATATGTATTTTTCTTCCACGCTGTCCGGGACAGGATCGTAGGTGTAGCAGTCTTTCAGCCGGCAGATCCCGTAGGTAGGTGGTTCCGCCGCAGACTCGCCCTGGTAAAGGTCCAGGTAGCAAAAATCCCAGGGGGTCATCACCACCTGGTGGTTCATGCGCGCCGCGGTAATGCCGCCTTTCATGCCTCTCCAGCTCATCACCGTAGCTTCGGGGGCCAGTCCTCCTTCCAGGATCTCGTCCCAGCCGATGAGCTTTTTGCCTTTGCTCTTCAACATCTTCTCCATTCTTTTTACAAAATAGCTTTGCAGCTCGTCCACATTATTCAGGTGCTCTTCCGTCATGCGTCTTTTGCATTTCGGGCAGGCAGCCCAGAAACCTTTATAGGCCTCGTCCCCTCCTATGTGAATATATTCGCTGGGGAAAAGTGCCGCCAGCTCGGTGAACACCTTGTCCAGCACTTCGAAGACAGTGTCATTGCCAATGCACAACGCATTATCGTCCCGCGTGGGGTTCCGGAAGCCTGCATTCACAGGATAAGGCAGCTGTGTGCAGGAAAGATTGGGATAGGATGCGATCATCGCCAGACTATGGGCCGGTATGTCGATCTCCGGCAGTACAGTGACAAAACGTTGTTTGGCGTATTGGATGATCTCACGCATGTCGTCCTGGGTATAGAAACCGCCTTCCGTAGCAGGCTCACCCGCCAATGCGGGCAATGCTTCTCCCCATCGCGCCCCGGTGCGGGCCACTCTCCAGGCGCCTTTTTGCGTCAGCATGGGCAGGCTTTTGATCTCCAGGCGCCAGCCCTGGTCATCACTTAGGTGGAGATGAAGGGTATTGTATTTATAGCGGACCATTTCGTCGATGTACTTTTCCACCTCCGGTTTGGTAAAGAAATGGCGGCTGACATCCAGCATCAGTCCACGCCAGCCAAAGCGGGGGTAGTCGGTGATCTCTGCGCAGGGGATGGGAATGGGACCTTTGGACGAGACGGTCGTTTCAGGCGGTGTCAATTGCAATAAGGTCTGTAATCCGTAGAAGACGCCGGCAGCCTCATTGGCCTTGATACGAATCGTCGAAGGTGTGATGGTCAGCACATATCCTTCTTTGCCCAGGAGGTTACGGTCCTTCATTGTGCCCACTTCCAGGATGATCCCGGCTTTTCCTCCTTTGCCCTGTGCCAATGATATTCCCAATTGTTGGGAGAACCAGGCCGCAGCCGGCTCCAATGAAGGATCGTTGGTCTGAAGGCGGGTGCCGGCATCGATGGTGAACTTGCCGGCCTTTTCCGTCACGGATACGGGTTGGGGGATCAAATGGATGGGTTCGGCTGTTGCGCAGATACTGGTACTAACAAAAAACAAAGTAAGGAGGAAAGATACCTTCATAACGACGATTTACATTGAGGTCATGAATTTAGGCATTATGCACGACCCTGAAAAATTCATCGCGGTAAAATCTGCTGAGGGGGACCTCAGTTTGTCCTATCGTGATACTTTCGTTGTGGATACTGCTGATCTTATCCACCATAATGATAAAAGACTTATGGACGCGAATGTGCTTGCCGGCAGGCAGCCGCTCGCCGATGGACTTCATGCTTTGTTTCGACAGGATAGGCCGGGAGCAGCTGGCCACGTGGATCTTAATGTAATTTCCAAGGCCCTCTATATAGAGAATGTCATGAATGAATAATTTCGTCAGCTTGTATTCACTCTGGATGAAGATGTAATCCTTTTGCCGCAGCTCCTGGTATTCCAGGGCTTTGTGGGCTGCCTTGAGGAATCGCACGAAGCTCACTGGCTTCACGAGGTAGTCCAGCACGTCCAGGTCAAAGCCATCGGCCGCGTAATTCCGGTAAGCCGTCATAAAAATGACCATGGGCTTATTCTCCAGCTCTTTCAACAGGCGAAGCCCGTTGAGGCCCGGCATTTCGATGTCCAGGAACATCAGGTCGATGTTCACTTCCCGCAGGATATCCAGGGCCTGGTACGCGTTCTTGCACTTCTTCACCAATTGCAGAAAAGGTATGCGGCTGATATTATCTTCCAGGATATCCAGGGCGGGCGTCTCGTCGTCAACGGCGATACATCGGATCATTGCAGGGGGATTTGCAGGGTGATGGCAAACCAGCTTTCTGTCGCCGCATTCTCGCTGCGATAGCTTCTTGTCGTTTCCAGCCTATGGGTGCCGGGATAGATCAGGTCCAGCCTTTTTTGCAGGTTCATCAGCCCGATGCCCGGCAGCTTTTCTTCTTCCTGTAACAATGGGTTGTATTTATTCTTTACAGACACCGAAAGCATTTCGTTCGCTGCAAGGGTCGCATCGATATGGATGACGGGTGAGTCCACCAGTCCTATACCGTGTTTGAAAGCGTTCTCTACCAGCGGGATCAGCAGCATGGGTTCGATCAGCTGGCCACCGGCGCAGTCGGGGATATTGAACTGTACGGTGACATCGTCGCGGAAGCGCAGCATCTGCAGGTCTATGTACACCCGCAGATATTCCAGCTCGTCCTCCAGCCGGACCTTTTCATGACCGGCCTCATAGAGTGAATAACGCATCAGGCCGGCCAGCTCCAGCAACGCGGGTTCCAGCAGCTCCGACCTTTTCCGGGCCATCAGCACCATGCTATTAAGGACATTCAGCATAAAATGCGGGTTTACCTGTCCTCTTAGAAAAGAGAGTTCGGTCCGCAGGTGTTCCGTTTCCTTTTCTTTCCGCGCTTTCTCCAGCCGGGCATTTTCGCGGAAAGCACCCACACTGGCGCTGGCCAGGGTGAAAAAGAGGATAGCCACTATCCGGCGCAGCACGGTGTGGTAATAATCATGGCCTGGCGGATGGTCATGGAGATAATAGGACAGGCCGGAAATGAAAGCTGCTGCCAAAGCCGCCAGGACGACGGCCATGCCATAGGTCAGCCGCTTCTTCCGGAACAGGTAGGCCGGCATCAGCCAGTAAGAATGCACATAAAAAAAACCTATGAAGGGAACGACCGTCCATATCACCTGCAAACTTGTCCAGGACATCTGGCGGGCTTCAGGAGGACGGGGTCCTATCAGCAGCACACAGCAGATCAGCGCCGACCAGATGAAGCAATGGAATAATATCTTATAAAAATTACTCAATATGCACCTTGGTTTTCCTGGACCGGACGGTATGCGCGCTGAAATACCCCAGGGCCCCGCTGCTGATGTTGGATACCGGGTTGGCCGGTGAAGCCGCCGCATTAAAGGCCCCTCCCCTGCCACCGGACTCGTCCAGCTGATTGAAATAATTGAAGATGGGCTCGTCGATGCAATACATTTGTATCTCCAGGGAATCGCTTTCGTGTAAGGTCTCATCGCTATTACGCAGTCCCCGGGTGATATATTTCCCGTCCGACAGCCGATCGTCAAAGACAAAGATATCTTTTGTCACCATCAATCCGTTGAGGTATTCGTTGAACAGGTAGAAATTCTTTACGCCGGCCGGGTCCTGAAAATTCGGGACGGCCGTGATCCGATCGTTGCCGAAAGGACTGTTCTGGCGGAAGGTGATGGAATCAAAGTTCACAGGGAAAGGCATGGTGGAGACTGCCGTATACAAGCTGTCCAGCGCCTTCACCGTCATCGTATACGTATTGCCGGGTTTACCCTGCAGCAACTGTGTGCTGTACACGCCGGGCGAGGTCTCGGTCAGGCTGTCGGTATGGCCCTCGTTGTCGCTGATCTTTATACTTGCGCCGCTGACGGCCGGAAAAGAATTCTCCGAATTGAAGCTTACGCTTTGATTGATCTTCACTGAATAAGGGCCGGCGGCATCCGTGATCTCACCCTGGATGACGATGTGCGGGCCGGCATCGTCCAGGTTGAGGTTGACTTCCTTCTTACAGGAAAACAGGCAGATCGAGGCGAATATGAGCAGGATCGGTCGCATGATTAGAATTTGAAGTTATAGGTAACGGAAGGCACCCAGCGAAAGAGGGCGTATTGCAGGGCGCGGGTCCTGGATGGATTGTCCGGGTCCTGTTCGAAGGTGATGCTGTAAGGGTTCTCCCTTCCGTAAAGGTTATAGATGGAAAAATTCCAGTTGCTGTCGAACTTCTTCGTCTTTTTACCCTGCAGCGTAGCACCGACATCCAACCTGTGATAAGCCGGCATGCGATGAGTATTCCTTTGGGAATAAAGGAAGGCGATCTGGCCATTGACCTCGTACTTGCCGCTGGGCCAGGTGACGGCATTGCCGCTGTAATACGTGAAGTCTGCCGAGAGGGTCCATTTCTTACCGGCCTTGTAGATGCCGACAATGGAAAGGTTGTGGGTCCTGTCCTGGTTGGCCGGGAAGTAGCTGCCGTTGTTGATCTCGCTGAACTGACGTTCCGTGCGAGATAGCGTATAGCTCACCCAGCCATTGAACTTTCCGTATTTCTTCTTGATGAACAATTCCCAGCCATAGGCCCTGCCTTTTCCGAATACCACCTGGGACTCCACGTTCTCATTGGCTATCAGCTGCGCTCCATTCTTATAATCTATCTGGTTCTTCAGGTCGCGGTAATAAAATTCCGAAGAGAACTCGTATTGGTTGTCGTGGAAGTTCCGGTAATAGCCGGCAGAGACCTGGTCAGCCAGCTCAGGCTTTACATTATTGCTGCTGGGTATCCAGACATCCGTAGGGTTGGCGGAAGTGGAGTTGGACAGCAGGTGCAGGTTCTGTGTTGTCCGGGTATAGGCCAGCTTGATGGAGCTCCTGCCCGTAAGCTTGTAGCTGGTGGAGAACCGGGGCTCGAGGTTGAAATAATTCTTTACTACTTTCCCTCCGGCATAGGTGACGGTATCCACGGCATTGCCATCCTTGTCATAAGTATAAAAGCTGCCGGGCCCCATGATGGTGAAGGTGGTCGCCCGGAGGCCGTAGTTGATGCTGAGCCGGCCGGAGACGGAAAGATCATGTGAGAAATAGGCGGAGCTTTCCAGCGCATGCTTGTCCTGCAGCGTCAGGGGATTGAAGCTGGAGGTTTCCGAGGCCGAGATCACGCCGGGAGAAGTGATGTGATTGATGACATCGATGCCGAAATTCATCTTGTTGTTTGCATTGGCATAATACTGCATGTCCTCTTTGAAATGCAGGTCTTTAATATAAGAGGCAATGCCGATGTTGTTATTACCCGAATTGATCCTGATGTTATAATTGTACTTACTATAGATCAGCGACGTATTGGAGAAAAGCCGGCTGTTGAAAATATGGTTCCAGCGAAGCGTGCCTGTCACATTGCCGTAGTCGATACCGAATGTATTGCCAAAACCCAGGTTATCCTTTCCGAAATAACCGGAAAAGTAAATATGGTCTTTGGCGCCGACACGAATATTCGCTTTGGCGTTGATATCATAGAAATAGAGGCTGTTCTGATTGGTGGAAGAGTCTTTCGACAGTTTGAGGAAAACGTCCGCGTAGGTCCGGCGGGCGCTGACGATGAAGGAGCTTTTATCTTTTTCTATCGGTCCTTCAATGTTCAGACGGGAAGAAATAAGGCCGATGCCGCCGCTGGCATGAAATTCTTTGTTGTTCCCATCATTCATCTTAACGTCCAGCACGGACGAGAGCCTGCCGCCATACTCCGCAGGGGTGGCGCCTTTATACAGGGTGACGTCCTTGATCGCGTCGGAATTGAAAGTGGAGAAAAAGCCCAGTAAATGGGAAGGGTTATAGACGGTGGCTTCGTCGAGGAGGATCAGGTTCTGATCCGTGTTGCCGCCTCTTACAAAAAAGCCGCTGTTGCCATCTCCTGCCGACTGGACACCGGGCAGGAGCTGCAGGGTCTTCAGGATATCTTTTTCTCCGAAGAGCACGGGCAGGTCCTTGATCTCACTGATGGACAGCTTCTGTACGCCCATCAGGGGTTTTGTTACATTATTATTTTTACCGGCCGTCACCACCGCCTCCTGCAATTGCCGGCCGCCCGCATCCAGGGTGATGGAAATGGATGTATCCTTTGAGAGGTCCACGGCGATGCTGTCACTGGCGTAACCGGAGAAGCTCACTACCAGGGTATAACGACCGGGGACAGCGCTGAGGCTGTAAAAGCCGTAGGAATTGCTGACGACGGCTGCATAGGGAACTTCTATCAACATGACACTGGCTCCGATCAGCGTCTCGCCGGACTGCTTATCCCGAATGGTGCCGCTGACGACATGCCGCGCCTGGGCAGAGGCCATCGCCGGAAGAAGCCATATACATAAATAAAAAATTAATCTATTCGGCTGCATTGACAGGGTGATTTTGTTTGGCGGTACAAGGATAGTGAGGGCTACTGTTAAAAAAAAGTTATCGGGGACAAGATACACGAAAACGGGGGTAAGAAGCATGGCCGGGCATTTGCATGTCTGAAACTATGAACTATCAGCCAATTGAAAATTACGGCGTTATTGGCGACCTGGGCACGGTGGCGCTGGTAAGTCTGGATGGGTCCGTCGACTTCATGTGTTTCCCCCATTTCGATTCTCCCAGTGTATTTGCCGCCCTGCTGGACTACGACAAGGGCGGTTTTTTTTGTATCAGGCCCCAGTTCAGGCAGATGCGGACCAAGCAGCTGTATCTTCCGGACACGAATGTATTGCTCACCCGTTTCCTTTCAGCGGATGGCGTGGGAGAGATCACTGACTTTATGCCTGTGGACGGCGAGCCCAACGGCGAAAAGAAATTAATGAGAAGGGTCGCTACGATCCGGGGGGAAGTGACCTATTGGCTGCAATGCAGGCCCCGGTTCAACTACGGAAGGGACAAGCATAAGACCACACAGGAAGGGCCGAATGAGATCTGTTTCAGCGTTGACGGCAATATGAGTCTGCGGCTGCGATCCAATATTCCCATCAGGATCGAGGAAGGTGATGCTGTGATGGAATTCAAGCTGCCGGCAAATCAAACGGCCGATTTTATCCTGGAAGATGCGGGTGATGGAAAAGAGGAAAAGGAGGCTGTGGATGTCCTGACTACCCAATGTCTTTTCCGGACGGTGAATTACTGGAAAGACTGGGTCTCCAACAGCGTCTACAATGGAAGATGGATGGAGGCGGTCAACAGGAGCGCGTTGGTCTTAAAACTGCTTACCTCGTCCAAATATGGTTCCATTATCGCGGCGCCTACCTTCAGCCTGCCGGAGCATATCGACGGAGAAAGGAACTGGGACTACCGGTATACCTGGATACGGGATGCCTCCTTCACTGTTTATTCGTTCCTGCGATTGGGCTATATCAAGGAAGCAGGCGCTTTCATGAACTGGATGGAGAAGATCTGCCGGAGCATCAGGGAAAACGACCGGCTGGGTATTATGTATTCGGTCAGAGGCGATGCGCCGCTCCGGGAATATGAGCTGGGCAACCTGGAAGGCTATATGGGTTCCTCTCCCGTGCGGGTGGGCAATGACGCCTATAGCCAGCTGCAGCTGGACATTTATGGCGAGCTGATGGATTCCGTTTATCTCTTCAATAAACATGGAGAGCCCATCTCTTATGATTTCTGGAAGGACCTGGAAAAGCAAATGGACTGGCTGGCGGGCAACTGGCACCAGCCGGATGACGGGATATGGGAGGTCAGGGGCGGGAGGAATTACTTCCTTTGTTCCCGGCTGTCCTGCTGGGTGGCGCTGGACAGGGCGATCAAGATCGCGGAGACCCGCGGCTTTCCCAACAACGGCCGTTGGCGGAGCGAAAGGGATAAAATATACCAAAGCGTATATACGGATTTCTGGGACGAGAAGAAAAAGGCATTCATGCAATTCCCCGGCTCGGCTACAGTGGATGCTGCCAGCTTGCTGATGCCATTGTTCCGTTTTATAAGCCCCAAGGACCCCCGCTGGCTGTCCACGCTGGACAGGATCGAAAAAGAGCTGGTGACGGATTCGCTGGTCTACCGTTACAGACCGGAGATCGCGTCCCCGGATGGGCTGGTAAGCCATGAGGGAACCTTCTCCATGTGCACCTTCTGGTATGTGGAATGTCTCTCCCGTGCCGGTCAATTAGAAAAAGCCCGTTTCTATTTTGAAAAGATGCTGGGCTATGCCAATCACCTGGGCTTGTATTCGGAGCAGTTGGGCTTCGAAGGGCAGCATCTCGGCAATTTTCCCCAGGCCTTTACCCATCTCGGGCTTATCAGCGCCGCGCATAATCTGAACAAGCAGCTCAACGACAGCCGGAATAAAAATGTAGATGGCATTTACAAAGGGTTCCCGGGCGAGCCAAATGAGTGATTTGTACTACATTTGGAAACATGAATGGGAAACTGCTTTTGGGTTTGTTGCCTGTCTTATTGTCCTTTTCGCTCAAAGGGCAAATACTGAATATCGATAAGACCGATACGGCGGATTATGTCCGGCAGACCAAGGCTTCCTTTAATCTTAATTCCGGATTGGAGATCGATCAGCAAAAGCAGACCCTTTATGACGCCACGAACACTGCCGAGATGATGCTGCAACAGTATAAGGAATTGTTTATCCTGGCAGCCAGCTACCGCTTCACCTACAACGGGCCCGACGATATTCTCAATGCGGGCTATGTCCACCTGCGCTACCGGCACGATTATAAGAACAGGATCCAGCCGGAGCCATTCGCACAATATCAATGGGATAATAAGCGCGGGATCCGTTATCGTGCGCTGGGAGGTATCAATGCCCGGTATAATTTCTGGAAGGGGGATGGGTTCGATCTCAACTGCGGCGTTGGGCTCATGTATGAAACGGAGAAATGGGATTATACCGCGGTGGATTCGGCGAAAGTCCCATTGAATGCACAGCCCATCGTCCGCCGGCTGTGGAAGATCAATTCTTATCTCCGCCTGGATTGGAAGGTCAGCGCCAGCAGCAATATTACTTTCAATGTCTTTCTTCAGACAAGGCCGGACAGGTTCCAGCCGCGCATCGCCCCCCATGCGCAGTGGGATATTAAGGCAGGTAAGCATGTAGGGTTTTCCATTGCTTATACGGGGCTTTATGATACACGGCCCGTGGTGCCCATCGAGAAGTTCTATTACAGCCTGAGCAATAGTCTTTTGCTTAACTTTTGAATTCATCGAAGGATGCATGTAATTGGTCGAAAACATTTCGATCTTCCACGGGAAAAAAGGAATTTTAGTATCATAATACCCTACTAACCATGGAATACGACAACGACCGGGCCAGACGGCGAACTAACCACACGGAGATCTTTTACTGGGGACTTTTCGTCCTGGTCTACCCCCTGATCAACAGCGCCGCGATCTTTCCCGCCAATTGGCGGATCTGGCCGGTGCTGATACTGGTGAGCCTGTTCCTGTTCCCCGCCTACCTGCTTTATTCCCGGATCATGGGTACCATTTTTCTCATTCAGCAGCGGCGCGTGAAAGCGGGGTTGATGACGGTGCTGTCCTTCCTTGTGGTGCAGGTGGTGCAACTTGGGCTCTATTCCCTGGTATTGAAGTTCAACCTGAATGCATCCGAAAGAGCTTACTTTAATTATTCGTGGAACACCTTGCTACGGGAGAGCTTTTGGACTGTCCTCAACATGAGCTTTGCCATGGCCATCTTTTATATCCGCAAGTCCATCGAGGAAAAAGAGCTGCTGGATAATGTTCAGCGGGACAGCAACTTCTTCAAGCTCCGCTACCTGCGGGCGCAGCTTAACCCGCATTTCCTTTTCAATACATTGAACAGCATCTATTCGCTGAGCCTGCAAAAATCGGACAGGACGCCGGAGGTAGTGATAAAGCTGGCCGACATCATGCGTTATCTCATCTATGAGTGCAATGAAGAGAAGATCCCGCTGGATAAGGAGATCGAGTTCATCCGCAACTATATCGACATCGAGAAGATACGTTACAAGGCCGATATACGATTTACCGTGGAGGGCAATACCTCCGGGGTAATGATCGAACCTTTCCTGTTCATCTCCTTTATCGAGAATGGCTTCAAGCATGCGCTGGACAACTCATTTACCGAGCCTTTTATCTATATTACACTGAAAGTGGAGCAAGGGCAGATCGTGCTGAATGTCATCAACAGCACCAATGCCGACCTGGAAACCCAGGCTAAAGGCAGGATGACGGGAAAGGGCCTTGCCAACAGCCGCAGTATCCTGGAGCTGCTGTACCCCGATGCCTACGAGCTGGATATCATCCAGACGGAAAAGGAGGAGAACAGGAACAGCCAGCTAAGGCTCCGCAATGCCCGCGAAAGGCTGGAAAGCCTTTATCCCGATGCTTTCACCCTCGACGTCCTGTTAAGTAAAAGTGCTTTCACCGTATCTTTAATAGTAAAAACCGTAGCTTGATAAAATGCATCATTGTGGAAGATGAGACCCTGGCGCAGGATGTCATCAAAAGTCATTTGCAGCAGATGGGGCGATGGGAACTTGTAGGCGTTTACCGCAACGCCCCCGAGGCAACCGAGGCGCTGCGCACACAAGAGGTAGACGTCATGTTCCTGGACATCCGGCTGCCGGGAATGAGTGGTCTTCATTTCCTCCGCAGTCTTTCGGATCCCCCCCTGGTCGTCCTGACCACGGCCTATGCGGAATATGCCGTGGAAAGCTATGAGTTCAGCGTGATCGACTACCTGCTGAAGCCCATCTCGTTCGAGCGATTTTCCCGGGCGGTGAACAAGATCGAGGATGGGCGGCTATTTTCCCCCACCAGTAAGGAGGTGGAGAAGCCGCAGGGAGACCATATCTTTATCAAGTCCAACAGTAAATTCTTCAAGGTCAATTTTTCGGAGATCCTTTATGTACAAGGCATGAAGGATTATGCGAAGATCGTAACGCCGGAATATACCCTGGTGACGCATCAGACGATGAATGAGCTGGAGAAGGCACTGCCCGTGCGTCAGTTCATCCGGGTGCATAAATCGTATATTGTCGCCGTCGCTCATATCCGGTCGATCTATGGCAATTCCATCGAGCTGGGTAAGGTTACGATCCCCATTGGCATCAATTACAAGGAAACTGTCATGGCGCTGGTGGGGCGGCGGCAGTAATGGGTTCAGTTCTTTAAATACCGCTCCAGATACTGGAAGCTCACCGTCGAGATCAGCAGGTAGCTCTGCCAGTTATAGGCCGCGCCGTGCGCTCCCGGGGGATAGATCCGCAGATCCACATCCTTACCCGCATTAGTGAGCGCCGTCAGCAGCTGCATAGTATGCGCAGGATGGACGTTGTCATCGCTCATGGAATGGATCAGCAGGAGGTGGTCTTTCAGACCGGCGGCGTGGGTCATATCGGCGCTGTTCCTGTACCCTTCCGCGTTCTGCGGCAGTGTACCCATATATCGCTCCGTATACACGTTGTCATACAAGCGCCAGTCCGTAACAGGAGAATTGGCGATGCCTGCTTTGAAGACGCCGGGATGGGTCAGCAAGGTATAGGTAGTGCTATAGCCGCCGTAGCTGGTGCCCATGATCCCTATTTTACCACCATCCACATATGGCAGCGAAGAGAGGTAGCGCGCCGTTTCCGCGAAGTCATTGCTCTCCCATTTTCCCAACTGTCCGTATACGATCTTCATGAACTGGCTGCCGTAATTGGCAATGCCCCTGTTATTGACGTCTACCACGATATATCCGTTCTGCGCCAGCCACTGCTGCATGCCCCCTGTGGTCCATTTGTTAAAGACGCCATGGGACTCGGGTCCTCCATAGATAGCCAGCACAACGGGATATTTTTTGGCCGGATCGAAGTTGGCGGGCCTGATCATGCTGCCGTCCAGGTCAACGCCGTCAGCTGTTTTGAAATGGAACAGCTCCAATGGCGAATAGACATGCGCCTTAACATAATCGGCCGTAGCCTGGTTGTCCTGCAACAGCTTCAGCAGCCGTCCTTTTGAATCGTAGAGGCCCACGTGCACAGGCGTGCTGATGTTGCTGTATTCGTCGATGTAATATCCTGTATTCGTGGACATATCGATATTATGGAACCCTTCTACGCCTGTGAGCTTCTTCTTTCCTGTGCCGTCATATTTGATCGAGTAGAGCTGCTGTTCAAGGGGAGAGGCTTCCGCGGAGAGGTAATAGATGGACTTCGTATCCGGGTCGATGCCGGTGACCTTGATCATATCCCAGTTGCCGTTGGTGACCTGGTTGATCAGCTTGCCATCATATCCGTAATGGTAGATGTGATAATAACCGCTGCGGTCCGACACCCAGAAAAAGTCTTTTGTCTTCTCCGGGAAGTAGATCATGTCGTTGACATTGGTGTAGAAATTAAAGATCGCCACCCATGTGCTGTTCCCTTCCTCCAGCACCAGCCGGCGGGCGCCCGTCTTCACATTGAAGAAGTACAGCTTCATATGGTTCTGCGCCCGGTTGAGGGTCATCAGCGCCAGCTCGTCCGGGTTGCTGGTCCAGTATATGCGGGGAATGTAAAAGTCCCCCGTCTCTTCCGGCTCCAGCCAGATCTTTTTGCCCGACCGGACATCCACCACGCCTATCTTTACTGCAGGATTCGCGTCTCCCGGCTGGGGTATGGGGATCGTTACCTGATCCGGATGAAAACCTTCGTAATTGGTCATATGGAACATGGGGACCGGGCGTTCGTCAAACTGCCAGAAGGCAATATACCGGCTGTCCCTGGACCAGTTCCACGCCTGTGCCTGGCCGAACTCTTCTTCATAAACCCAATCAAAGTGACCATTGAATATACCGTTCTCGGTTGTGCTGTCTGCGGTCAGCTGTTGTTCCTTTCCTGTTGAAAAGTCATGGACGTACATGTTGCCGCCTCTTTCAATACCCACCATCTGGCCGTCGGGGGACAGCTCTGCCGAACGGGCATCGCGGGCAGCAGGTTCCAGCTGACGGGACGTCACGTCATAGATATAATAGTCGGAGATGCCGCTGCGACGGTAAAGACGCCTGAGGTTGGTTTTAAACACCAGGTGCTTACTGTCTTTGCTCCACTGAAAGGACTGGTAGGTGAAAGGTTTATCCGATCCCGGGAAATGCATTCCGCTGTTGGAGTAGACCGTTCTCTCCTGCAGTGCTTTCGGGTCCATGACATGGATCTCGCTGCCGGAGATAAAGGAATACTGTGTTCCTTCCTGGATCCAGTTAAGGCTTTCGGGGCCAGCCTTACCTCTCAACAGGCCAGTGGATTGCAGGGCCTCCGTAATACTTACATATGGCTTTTTATCCTGGGCATGAAGACTGTAGAAGCCCAGAACCAGGAAGGAAAGGATATATTTCATCCTAAAGATCGGTGTCATCCGTTGAGGTTTTTATTTTTTGGGAGGAAGGCTAAAGGCTATGGCGTCGTGCTCAAAATGTCCTTTATGGCTGCCGTCACAGAAAGGTTTGTTCTTGGAAAGACCGCAGCGGCAGATGGAAATGATCTCTCTTCCGGCGAGATCATAGGCAGCCCCTGTTTTATCTACTATTTCGAAGTCGCCTTCCACTTTCAATGATCCGTTGCTGTTGACTGTAATCTTTGTTTTTGACATATCCTGTTTTGATTGTGCGGCAAAATAGGGATTTTTTATCTAATGATCGTCCTTTGGACGACGAACCTCCGGTTCGTTTTCGGACAGGCGGGTTGGATTGTTTATGAACGGCGGGCTTTGTTTTGTCCGGCAGGTAAGTTTAGTCTATTTTAGATCGACAAACTTTATAATAACAACGGATGCAACGAAAAGACTTTCTCTCGATGGCCGGTATGGGCCTGGGCGGCGTATTGCTGGGGAGGATCCCGGTACTGGGCTCCTCCGTCCGACCACGTACTGAATCAGCGTGGATTGACACGGGTGTCAAAAAGCAGCTGGCGGATGTGGCCCTCAATGCGGCCAGATCGAAAGGCGCCACTTATGTCGATGTACGCATCGGCCGGTATCTCAACCAGTTTGTCATCACCAGGGAGGACAAAGTATTGAATATAGTGGACACCGAGTCTTACGGCATGGGCATCCGCGTCATCGCCAATGGCTGCTGGGGATTCTCCGCCACCGACAAGCTGGACAAGGACAGTATCGCCCGTTCGGCAGAGATGGCTGTATCCATTGCCAGGGAAAATGCCCGGCTGCAAACACAGCCTGTGCAGCTGGCGCCGCAAAAAGGCTTTGGCGAAGTCACGTGGAAGACACCTATTATCAAGAATGGCTTCGATATTCCCATCAAGGAAAAAGCGGACATGCTGCTGGCCGTGAATGACGCGGCCATGAAAGGGGGCGCCAGCTTTATCGATACGGCCCTTTTCCTGGTGAATGAGCAGAAGTATTTCGCATCCTCGGATGGCTCCTATATCGACCAGGACATCCATCGCATCTGGCCGACATTCACCGTGACGAAGATCGATAGCAAGACGGGCAAGTTCGAGACAAGGGATTCGCTGGGCTCTCCTATGGGATTGGGTTATGAATACCTCACACCGGACGACAGCAAAAAGGTGAAGACCGTGACCACCCTGTATACGGACCGGTATGATATGCTGGAAGACGCTAAGCTGGCGGCAGTACAGGTGGGCGAAAAGCTGGCTGCAAAGTCCGTTGAGCCTGGAAAATATGACCTGGTGCTGGATCCCAGCAACCTGTACCTTACCATCCATGAATCTTCCGGTCATCCATCCGAGCTGGACAGAGTCCTCGGCTACGAAGCCAATTTTGCCGGCACCAGCTTCCTCACCCTGGACAAATGGAAAACGAAAAAATTCAATTACGGCAGCAAGCTGGTGAATATCGTTGCTGATAAGACCCAGCCGGGCTCGCTGGGAGCCGTAGGGTATGACGATGAAGGAGTAGCCTGTAAGGAATGGGACATCATCAAGGACGGGATGCTGGTGAATTACCAGGCGATACGCGACCAGGCTCATATCATCGGGCTCGACGAGTCGCAGGGCTGCTGCTACTCCCAAAGCTGGCAGGATGTACAATTCCAGCGTATGCCCAACATATCCCTGCGTCCGGGAAAAGCTCCGCTCACCCCCAACGAGCTGATAAAAAACGTGGAAAAAGGCATTTATATAGTAGGCGCAGGCTCCTACTCCATCGACCAGCAGCGGTATAACTTCCAGTTCAGCGGTCAATTGTTCTACGAGATCAGGAACGGCAAGATCGCGGGGATGCTGAAGGATGTCGCCTACCAGGCGAATACGCAGGAATTCTGGAACTCCTGTGCGGCCATCTGCGATCAGCGCGACTACCGCCTGGGCGGAACCTTTTTTGACGGCAAGGGGCAGCCGCCGCAAAGCAATGCCGTATCCCACGGCGCCGCCACCACGCGATTCAACGGGATCAACGTTATCAATACAGCCAGAAAGATCTAAAGCTGCGCAAAAAAATAAATATTTATTATGGCACTTTTAACCCAGGACGAAGCACGTACGTTGCTGCAAAAGGTCCTCAGCTTTTCAAAAGCCGATGAATGCCAGGTTTCCCTGAATGGCTCAACGGGCGGCAATATACGATATGCTTTGAATTCCGTATCTACCAGCGGCGCGCTCGATCAGCTGAACCTGCAGATCGGATCCGTATTCGGAAAAAAGCTCGGCATCAGCACCATCAATGAATATGACGACGCCTCACTGGAAAAGGCGGTGCGCCGCAGCGAAGACCTGGCAAGGCTGGCGCCGGATAACCCGGAGCACATGCCTTTTTTAGGTCCCCAGACCTATGAAGCGCCGTCCAGGACCTATGTCCCGGCGACGGCGACCATCAATTCAAAATTACGTGCCGACCTGGTGCAGCAAAGCCTGCAGGTATCCCGCGATAATAAGCTGGCTGCCGCCGGCTTCCTGGAGAACAGTGTCGGCTGTTCCGCGCTGATGAACTCCCATGGGCTTTTTGCGTATACCACCAATACGGCGGTGAACTTTTCGGTGACCCTTCGTACGGAAGATGGAACGGGATCGGGGTATGCAGCCAGGGGGTATAATGATATTGCGAAGCTGGACGTGCTGGCAACTTCGAAGACGGCGGCATGGAAAGCCGGCAAGTCCTCGGGCGCTAAGGCCCTGGAGCCAGGGAAGTATACGGTGATCCTGGAGCCGGCCGCCGGCATTGTATTGCTGGAGAACCTCTATGGCGCCCTGGATGCCCGCAACGCCGACGAAGGCCGCAGCTTCCTCAGCATGCCGGGAGGTAAGACGAGGTTAGGCGAAAAGCTGGTGGACGAACGGGTGAACATCTACTCCGACCCCCACAACGAAGAACTACCCACCTTTTATTATAATGGCGACGGACAGCCTCAAAAGAAAATGAGCTGGATAGAAAAAGGGGTGGTGAAGAACCTTTTCTACTCCCGTTACTGGGCAAAGCAAAAAGGCGTGGCGCCCGTGCCTCAGCCGGACGGCATCATCATGGATGGAGGCGCCGCCAGCACGGAGGACCTGATAAAAAGCACGGAAAAGGGGATCCTTGTCACCCGCCTGTGGTATATCAGGTCCGTCGATCCGCAGACATTGCTATTTACGGGTCTGACCAGGGACGGTACATTCTATATCGAGAACGGGGAGATCAAATTTCCGATCAAGAATTTCAGGTTCAATGAGAGTCCGGTCATCATGCTGAATAACCTGGAGGCGTTGGGTAAGCCGGAGCGAACGATCAGTGGGGAGTCGAATGGTTCGGCGTTGATACCGCCTATGAAGATAAGGGATTTTACGTTTACTTCGTTGTCGGATGCTGTGTAACGAAAAAACCCCCAAGATTAGTCAGGGGCTTTTCAAGAGAAATTGGAATTTAATGCTTTCTTTGAACACGAGCGCGAAAGCTGGTTTTTCTGGATTTTTTGGATATTCGGTTACTTCATCGGTATTGGATAGCACAAATATCGTTCAAGGATAATTGTTAACAAAGAGCAAAGTCCCTCGATTTTTATCGTAGATCTACGATAGTTCTGCTTGTCACATTTCCGAATAGTTTCATCACATTTGCCCCCTCATGGGTCGGGAAAGTCCTAATCTTGTGCAAAAGAAAAGGATAATGACAACCCAATCCCCGCAACTTTCCGCCATCCGTCTCCGCTGGCGGGAGCATGAGCTGATCCTGGCCACCGTCATCTGCGTTTTGACTGTCGCCGGGGAGATCTGGAAGATCTTAAGCACCACCTGGTCGGAGTTGAACAACGCATACGAGCGGCCCTTTACCGACAACAATATCCCATTCAGCTATTTCTCGAATATCTTTTTCCCCGGGATCAGTATGGCCATCCTGCTGTACCTCTGCTTTCTTCAGATGAACTTCTTTATCCTGCCCCGGCTATTACAAACCGATGCACCCGTAAAAGGCACTTTTACTTTTCATTTTTCCCGGCAGGGAGCTATTGATATGAAAGGAGCGGAAGGCGCCGTGCTGAAACGCACCATCTGGGGCATTGTCTATACCCTGCTGCTCATCGTTTTCCTGGGAGCCGGCTGGGGCCTGGCCGATTACTATCGCTATGCCTATGCGTATTTCATTCCCGGGAACAGGGATGACAGCCGGCAGATCATTCTGGGTGTGGGGTTGAAGAAGGCCTTTACCTGGACCGTTCTATACCTGCTGTATGCCAGCCTGCGTGAAGCGGGCATCGGCCGCCTTACCGCATCATCGCAATGGAAGGCTTTCAGGATAAGGCTGTCCAACCAGGTCACGGGGTATCTTGCGGTCTTTTTTGCTGTCTTCTTTTACCTGGTGCGCTTTGATATCGTGGACGATAAAGCTTATGTCCTGCTTTTTTCCTGGCCACCTTCACTCGCGCTGACTTACCTGTCCCATATTTTCTGGCTTTTCCCTTTCAAGGGAAAACGGTCCTTCTTCCATGGTGCTGTATTCCGCCGGATGTTGCTGTCCACGCTCCTGTCGGCCATCCTGTTCGCTGCCGGGTTGAGCATGTCTGTCGAAGAAAGTAAGCTATTCATGCCCTTTCTCCTCGTTGGCTGGCTGTTCCTGTTGATCGTGGTTACCCCCCTCTCCTGGTTGATCTATCTCAGGCGGAAGGACAGCATATTGCGCTTCCAGGGGCTGGAGATCGCGCTGGATAAGTCCGAGGCGGACCTGCAGTTCCTCCGCAGCCAGATCAACCCTCATTTTCTTTTCAACTCTTTGAATACCCTCTATGGCACAGCGCTCCAGGAGAATGCTTTTCGCGCGGCGGAAGGCATCCAGAAGCTGGGGGACATGATGCGTTTCATGCTCCATGAGAACCACCAGGAAAAGATCCCCATGTATAAGGAGATCGAATACCTGAAGAATTACATCGACCTGCAGCAGCTGCGGACCCAATCTTCCCCGGACATCCTCATCGAGTCGGAGATCGATGGCGCCGGATGTGATCATATGATCGCGCCCATGCTCCTCATTCCTTTTGTGGAAAATGCCTTCAAGCATGGCATCAGCCTGAAGGAAAGGTCCTGGGTAAAGATCCGGCTTCATTGCGATGCCAAGGGTATCCTCTTCGAGGTGAGGAATAGCGTGCATGTCCGTAAGGAGGTGGACCCGGAAAAGGATCAATCCGGGGTGGGGATGAAAAATGTGGTGAACCGTCTGCGACTGATCTATCCCGGCCGGCATGACTTTTTTGTAAATGGGAATGACAAGGAATTCTTTATCCAGCTGCTGATCGAGCCGGGAAAGATCACTACATTCGAATAAATGCGGACCAATCCATGTTGAAGGCAGTAGCTATCGATGATGAACCCATGGCGCTGGAGGTGATCAAAAGCCTGTCGGTAAAGATCCCATTCCTGCAGCTGCAGGCCTGTTTTACCAACGCTTTCGAGGCGATGAGCTATCTCAGGACGGAGGAGACGGACCTTATATTCCTGGATATCAAGATGCCGGACATTTCGGGTATGGACCTGCTGCGCAGCCTCTCCCACCCTCCCATGGTGATCTTTACGACCGCGTACAGTGAACATGCCGTCCAGAGCTTTGAGCTGGATGCCATAGATTACCTTTTGAAACCGTTCTCGCCGGCCCGCTTCCTGAAGGCCTGCCATAAGGCTTATGAGCTGTATTCGTTGAAAAAGCAGCATACGGGCACCCATACTTCCACTGACCATATCTTTATCAAAAGCGGGTATGGCCAGATCCGTATAGACCTGGGAGAGATCCTCTATGTGCAAAGCACCGGGAATTATATGCAGTTTGTACTGCCTGAGGAGAAAATACTATCCCGCCTCACCATGAACGAGGTGGAAGCCCTGTTGCCAACCGGCTCTTTTGTCCGCATCCACCGCAGCTATCTGGTAGCCAGGAGCAAGGTCAGCCGTATCGAGCGGGGCTCGGTATGGATAAAGGACAAGGAGCTGCCTATCGGGGCAGGCTATGCCCATGAGGTGGACAGGATCACGCGGTCCTGATCAGCTCTCTTTTACTTCTATCTTATCCTGGTAGACCAGGATCGTTCCGGATCTTCCTGAGGCTACCAGCTTTTGGTACACTTTATTTACCACGCATTTGTTCAAAAAACGGGAAAGATATTCCACCGGTGTGAGATGATTCGGGTCCAGATGATTGCCCCTTTCGTCTACTAATTCAATTCGGATGTTCATTGTTCTTCTCTTTATATTGGATTTATAACTTAAAGATACTAATTATTTCTATTTCTCGAACACTATGATCTCGGCGCGGCGATTGAGCCATGCCCGGTTGGGATCCGTATTATCCGCCACGGGATTGTCACTCCCATAGGCTTTTGCCTTCATCAGATCGCTAGGCACACCCCGGCTGTTCAAATAGTCCAGCACCATCTTGGCCCTTCTCCTGGAAAGGAAATTGTTGTATGTTTCAGTCCCTACGTTATCCGTGTAGCCTTTGATCTCTATGGAAAGCTCGGGCCTATGGCGCAGGTGACTGATGACATTGTCGATGGTGGAAAAGGCTTTGGAGTTCAGCCCATATTCATTGAACTCGAAATAGACCACAAACCGCACTACTGGTACGCCATTGATCGTGTCCACTTTATAGTCGTCTGCACCGAAGTCGTCTTCCAGGTTGAGGGAGGAAGAAAGGCTGTTTTTGCGTCTGCCGCCGGAACGCCTGCGTCCGCCATCGGAGCCGTCATTGCCATCCCTGCCATTCCTTCCGTCGGCGCCGTCCTCATCATCGTTCAATCCATGTGCCTTTTTGACGGAATCCATGTTGATCGTGATGTAGTTATTGATCACGATGCTGCCGTTCCTGGCGGAGGTATCCTTCTTCTTATCATCATTTTTCCCGGATCTGTTATAGGGTGAATTATCTTCTTTTTCCTGCTGCTTCTGTTTCTTGTTCTTAATGGGCAGATAAACGCCAACTGCATACATCGTCGTGTTGGAGATGCTCTTGCTTACGGCATAACCATAGGTGATCTGTCCCAGCACCATGATCTTTTTTGCATTGAACTTGGCCCCTACGCCGATGGGCGCGCTGACAAAGGAAGCCTCGTTGATGACATCGTTGATGCCGATGGTGATATATGGCTGCAGCCGGTAGGAAGCGGCCAGCAGGTGATAGTAGACTGATGCGTTCAGCAGGTTATAGGTCTTGGATTTGGTCTGGCTGATCAGCACATTGTCATTGGTGACATGTCCGAATGAAAGGCCTATATCGGCGCTCACTGACAGGCGGCCTGTAATATTCTTATAGGCTGAGGCGGCAAAGGACCCATTGCCTCTTTTTTGAAAAGGCAGTGTATTGGCATCGCTGAGATAGCCCTTCCTGTTCTTTTCCAGGAACCCAAAATCCTGGAACTGTCCTTTCAGGAGCGGGGATATGAACCAGCGGGTGTCCAGCTGCCGCGAAGTGTTCTCATTTGAAGCAGAGTCGGGCGCCGGGAGGGAGCTGCCGGTCTTAGCCGCAGTGTCCTGTGCCGGCTTTTCCGCTTCGTATGGCGACGCCATGGTAGTCGCGGTGGTATCCACGACCGTTGTTTGGCGCACCGTGTCTGCCGGCGGCTGCCCGACGGTGTCTGTTGCGGGCGGTGTCTGCCGGGCGGTGTCCGCCGGTGGCAGCTGCTTTACAGTATCCGGGTATTGCCCGACAGTATCTGCGGCTTGCCTGATGGTATCCACGGCTTGCCGGGTACGATCCTCTGCCCGAAGACTCCCGAGGGCCAGCAGGATGCCACCTGTTAAGCAAATAATTACCTTCTTCATCATGGGTTAGTATTTAAAACCTTGTTCATTTTGTATCTAAAAATCTATTTTAAGCGCCAGCTCCAAACCATTACGGGTAATACCTGCGGCGCTGATGGTCGAAATATTGATGTCGTATAATACGCCTATCACCAGCTTCTGGTACCGCAGCTCCAGGTCGGGGACCAGGGCGTCGTCATACCTGTAGCCCAATCCAAGTCCAACGGCAGCGCCGCCGGCCACTCCCGGGATCGCCTTGGTATAGGAAAAATTATAAAAGTGCCTATAGGCCGGACCCTGCCAGTTCATGGACATATAAAAAGCCACTTCATCATCTGTTTTGGTCACATAGCGGTAGCCACCCTGTACGCCGAAGTTGGTCTTCAGGCGGGTGGAGTCCGATTTTACTTTATAGGAGTAAGGCTGGTTCACCTGCATGGCGGAGACGCCCACGTACCATTTATCATAGCGCGAGTTGCTGAATACGGAAACGCCTGCATTGAGGTTGAAATGTCCGTAGGACCAGCCATTGGCCAGGCGGTCGCTGCTGGGCGCTCCTTCGATGGGACCGTAGTTGTCGTACTGGTCGCCAAAAGCGTTGGATACTCCGTTGACATTAAAATTACTTTGGTAGTAAGCGCCCTGGAAGCCGGCCGCCATATAAGTTTCCTTCCGGCCGATGGGCACTGCATAAGAAAGCCCCAGCATCCCGAGGGTATTATTTAAGATCCCTGTATTGGACTTGTCGGAGGCGGCGCCTGCGCTCAGGCTGAGATAGGCGGCATTGGCTTTGCTCCTGGCTTCTTTTGACATCAGGGGCATATCGAAAAGGGCGGCGACGCTGTTATAGGCTATCTGGCCGCCGTACTGGACATTGCGATAGTTGAGCTTGAGGCTGTTTTGCTTGTCGGTTTTAAGGGATTGGTTATACCAGATTGCCATATCCTGCACACGCGAGAAGTTGATCTCCTGCCCGCGGGCGAGCCCTGCGGATAGCAGGAGACACAGTATGATAGAATTCTTCCTCATCTGGATATTGGATTTACTATTTTATATATATCGTTACAGCGCTGCCGGCGAATTACTTCACCAGCGACGTCATACCTTTCGCTATGATCTTCTTCCCGTTGAGATCTATTCCTTCTGCGATCCACAAATACGTCTCCACTGGCTGCGGTACTCCTTTGAACCTGCCGTCCCATCCAACATTCGGGTCCTGTGTCGTAAAGATCAGGTTACCCCACCGGTTGTAGACGTTGAAATAATGGAAGGCGGATATGCCCACGAGTATCGGCTTCAGCACGTCATTGGTACCATCGCCATTGGGCGTGAATACGGGCGGCACATAGATATTGATGGCTGCGAACTTTACACGCGCCGGGCTGCCGAATTTAATGGATTCGTCATTGACCGTGGCTGTGATCAGCGCAAAGCCTGGTTTAGTGCTGGTGAGCTCGATAGAGACATCCCCATTGGCATCTGTCGTCCAGGGCCCCGGCGTGATGATCTGCGCGCTGCCGGAGTCTACCTTGAAAGTGACATCCCAGCCGGGCAGCGGGTCCCCGTGCTGGTCTACCACATGGGCTTTCACCACCGTTGTGGAAACGCCGTCTGCCAGGGCTTCGTATACAATAACGATCAGCCGGGTGGCGGAATTATTCACATCCGGAAAATTGGTGAATGTCACCTCTTTATAGCTGCCGTCTATCAGCGCAGTGGGATTGCCGTTGTAGTCGATCGTTGCATCGATCCACACGGTACCTGCCACCGTATTGGTGATCTTCATGATGGCATTGCCACTAGCGTCCGTACTCACCGTCACCGTTCCTACCAGCGCGGCCGTGGCAGTCGATGTACCACCTGTCCGTATAGAGAAGGTAACTACTGTGTTCGGAACTGCATTGCCTTGTGCATCGGTGATATGGGCGTTCACGACATCGGTGGCGACGCCGTTGGCCGGGGCGAAATCTTTTGTTATTGTCAACATCGTACCTGTTCCGGCAGGTGCGTTGGGTGCACTAGGAACTGCTACGCCTGCGACAAATGTTACGGGGGCAGGGCTGCCGGTGGTGATGGCGACTCCATTGAATTTTGCGCCCAGCTGCACCGTGCCGACCTTGGTATTTTTGATGGTCAGGATGACATCTCCGGTGGCATTCGTCGACACGGTCTGGCTGCCTATCAATGAGAGGACAGCCGTAGCTTCGGGACCGCCGGAAGGAATAATGAAAAAATTTATGGTCACCGATATGTTCTTCAACGCGCCGCCGGCGGCATTCACCAGGTGGGCATGAATTTGCGTAAAGTCGACCCCATCGGCTGTCGCCGTTCCGTCGTCCACCACGAGCATGTTGGCCGGATTGGAAGGATCCGGGATGCTGGGATCCACGAATTTCACTGACGCCGGGCTGCCGAATGTAATGGTGGTGGTCACTCCTTTGTACGTGACCTTCGCGCCTATCAACACCGTACCTACTGTCGGATCCGTAATTGTCAGCGCCAGGTTTCCGTTGACAGGCGTCAAATTCGTGCCGCTGCCTGCCAGCACCGCCGTGGCGTCGGCCGATCCGCTGGGGATAATAAAAAAGCTTATATCTACAGGATAATTAATCAGGTTGCCGTCCTTATCTACCAGGTGTGCATAGACGATGTTGGCGTCTACACCGTCAGCCGCTGCGACGCCTTTGATCACCACCAGCTTGGTCTCCTGGTTAGTGACATCCGGCGGTCCTGCGATGAACTTGACGGTGACTGACGTGGCTGTGGCGCCAGGAGCGCCAGCGCTGATGAACACATCTACGCCATTTATCTTTACTGTAGCGCTTACCTGGACATCCCCTACTGTCTTACTGATCAGCCTGGCATCGATGGTTCCGGCGACTGTGGGTCCCGAGGCCGGGCTGCTGAAGGTCGCTGTGCCGCTGATGATGCTGAAAGTAGCCAGGGTGTCGGACAAGGGGTGTCCGTTCTTGTCGAAGAGATGCACCCGCACAATATCTTCGGAAGTTCCATCCGCAGCCTCCGGGCTGTGGATCACTTCGATATAGCTCTTGGCGGGATCTGGCGAACCTGCGATGAACTGCACCGTCACGGAATTACCCGTGCCACCGTTGCCGATGAAAACATCTACGCCATTTACCTTTACCGTAGCCCCTACCTGCACATCCCCTACTACCGTACTGACCAGTTTCGCATCGAGGACACCCGCGACCGTAACGCCGGAGGACGGAGAGCTAAAGCTGGCCGTTCCGCTGAGTATTTGGAAGACCACTGCCGTGTCGGTCAATGCGTGGCCATAAGAGTCGTAGAGGTGCGCACGCACAATATCTTCTGCGGTCCCATCCGCCGTCTCCGGGCTATGGATCACTTCGATCCAGCTCTTGGAGGGGTCAACAGCTGCCGGCTTGGCAATAAAGGTTACGATCACAGTGCCGATGTCTGTTCCATCTTCTCTTTTCGCCGTCACAGACACTTGTCCGGCAGATGCCGCGGATATGGAGAGCACCGCATCCCCATTCACGTCTGTAGTGACGTCCGTCCCAAAACCCAGCCAGGAAAAATTGATCTTTTCACCCGGGCTCGGAGCGGGGCTGACGTGCACCTTAATGACGTCCTGCTCTTTGCCGGCGATTGCGTAATCCCGCGTGATCGTAATGGTTACGACGTCGAATGCGCCTGAAGCACGGCCCGGCGCCGCCCCGCCGGCGACGGGTAGACCTATTATGAAAGCAAGCCCGAGGACCAGCGCTGAAAGTAATTTCCGGCGGCGGCCTGAGTTGCTGATCAAATTCAAAAGGGTCAGTATAGTTGGTTTCATGGGGGCAGTCATACGATACGGGTTTAGTTCAAAATACCTGAAAGCGAACGCTTTGCCGGAAGGCATTGCGAATGATCGATCAGGAATGAATGTGGAAAAGGACGCGTCGTTGCTGCCCGGGGGGAAAAGCAGGTGTTTGGGGGTTGGGGTTCATAAAATTGGTTTTAACGATTGGATTTTCAAGTCAACTTAAAGAAAAATTCGCTAATATAAAAGGGATTAAGGGATATTTTATTGTATAAACCCTTAGATTAATTTAATCATTATACGAATTTTCGTTAAACCAGATATGTAAAACGAGAAGGTTCAATGGTTTAATTACGCGAAAGAAAAAGTTTCCTGCCGGGGCTGCAGCACACTGTTGAAAAGCTGTTCGTCCAGCAGGTCTTTTACAGAGTTGATGATAAAGTCGGGGGAATAGCCATAATGTTCCAGGTCTTTTGCATTGGTAACTCCTGACAGGGTAAGGATGGTCGTGAAGCCCATGGACCCTGCGCCCAGGATATCTGTCCCCATCGTATCACCGATCATGATGGTCTCGTCGGTGGAGAGTCCCAATACTTTACGGGCCATACGCATCATTACGGGGCTGGGCTTACCGACGCTGAAAGCCTGGCGGCCTGTGGCAAATTCCAGCATGGATACGAAAGCACCGCAGCCGGCCCGGTATTTTCCGTTGCCCACGGGGCAGTTTGGGTCCAGGTTGGTTGCTATAAGTTTAGCGCCGCCCATGATCATGTTGATGGCTTTGTCGACGGACTCCAGCATGATGGTCCTTCCTTCTCCGATGATGACATAATCGGGATGATCGTCGACGATGGAATAACCGATGTTGTGCAGTTCTGTCAGCAGGCCGCCTTCACCGATGACATAGGCGGTGCCCTGTGCCTTCTTGGACGCCAGGTATCTTGCGGTGGCCATGGCGCAGGTGAAAATATCTTCGTCGTTGACATGAAAGCCCATTTTCCGGAGCTTGTAGCATACATCACGGTTGGTCCGCTGGCTATTATTGGTTAGAAAGAGGAAAGGGTAGCCTTCCTCGCGCAGGCGATTGATAAATTCCACGGCGCCGGGTATGGGCTCGCTGCCTCTGTAGATGACGCCGTCCATATCGATGAGAAATCCTTTCTTTTTGCTGATGCTCATATCATTGTTTTTAATGGGTTCCTGGCAAGAATTTACGTAGACATGAGGCAAGAAGCGCGTGGGCAAGGCGGGATGGCAAACGGAGGTGTCGATAAATAGTAATACCGAACGATGCCGCAAATATACAGCATATGCGGTAAAAACGTTCCGGGCTGCATTGTTATTGTCGTTAATTTTTTATTTCTTCTTCTTTGAAGTTTTCTTATTGGAAATATATCGAAGCGAGAAAATGGATAAGACGATAAAGATGATCGAGAGGAGGATCATGTCGGGTTTGTCGGCGTCAAGCAAGGTACCGCCTCCGAGACGAAGGACGAAAAGCAGGATGTATCCTGTCACCACTGCTGTGAGCAAGATCGCTGGTGGCAGCAGGAGGAGTATGCCCCAGTTCCTGGAACGCAGGATCATCCCTTGAAAGATAAAGTACAGGTAGCCGCTGATGAGCAGGAACTTCAGGTAATACCACCCATGTTTTTGGGGGGAAATATAAATAGTATATAACAGCATGAACAGGCAGTAAACGATCGTGAGGAGGAGACTTCGGGTGAATTTCATTTTTAGTATATATTTGCGATCTTTTATATGCTATTTACGGAAGCCGCATTAACCAGAGTTGCCGTCCATTATACGGGAAACAAGCAAAACGGCCAGGCCCTTTTGCTGTCGAAGCAGGAACAGGAACTGGACAGCGACAACCGTGTGCGGTTGTGCGAGGCGCTGCTTGCCCGGTTTAAAGACTGTCATGAACGCTATTCCTTCCATCATACGTCTTCGCTGGAGTACCATGAGGTTTACAATTTTGTGAAGGCCGTGTTCAATGAGACCGGGGAATTCCAGGCCCAGTCCGAGCGTATGGCCTCCCATCTTTACGAGGTCTCGGTGCATCCAAAGATAAAGCCTGGCGAATTGTATATTGCTCACTTTACGGACATTCTCATCGGGGACCTGCCTGTCGAGGCCATCGGGCTTTTCAAGGCGGAGACAAGATCGCTGTTTGCGGACATCGATCCCAGCGCGGAGCAGATCCATTTTCAGCTGAAGGAAGGGACCGAGCTCACCCGGATCGACAAGGGCTGTCTTGTTCTCCGACAGCAGGAGGAAAAGGGATACGAGCTGCTGATCTTCGATTCCAACGGGAAGGGGGAAGAGGCGCAGTATTGGAAAGACAAATTTCTGGGAGTGTTGATCCAGCAGAACGAGTTCCTGCATACGCAGGGATTTCTCACCATTACGAAGAACTTTGTCACGCAGCAGATGCCGGGTGAGTTTGAGGTATCACGGACGGAGCAGATCGACCTGCTGAACCGTTCCATGGATTATTTCAAGACGCACGACCAGTTCAACAAATCGGAGTTCGAGACAGAGGTGCTGCACCACGAGAACATTATACAGTCGTTCCGTCAATTCGACCAGCAGTACAGGGAATCCAATCCCATGGCCCCTTCGGACGAGTTTTTCATTTCTCCCCAGGCCGTGAAGAAGCAGGCGCGTGTGTTCAAGAGCGTTATTAAGCTGGATAAGAACTTCCACATTTACGTACATGGGGATCGCGACCTCATCGAGAAAGGTTACGACGAGGCGGTGGGCAAGCACTATTACAAGATCTGGTTCGAGCGGGAAGCGTGAGTCGGGCGGATTCCTTATCTTAGTAACATGCAAAATAAGACTGCCATTGTTACAGGCGCGGCACAGGGCATTGGTTACGAGATCTGCAGGCAGCTGATCACGCGGGGAGTGAAAGTGCTGTTGAATGATAGTGATGAAACGCTGGTGCAGCAGGCGGTGGAACGGCTCGGTAAAGACTGTATCCCCATGGCGGGCGATGCGGCGGATGTCGGTCTTATCCGGCGTATGGTGGACAAGGCCGTTGAAGTCACCGGGCGCCTGGACATCGTAATTGCCAATGCCGGGATCACCCTTTTCGGAGACTTCCTCTCCTATTCCGCGGCGTCATTCAACCGGGTGATGCAGGTGAACCTTGGGGGCAGCTTTTTTCTGGCGCAGGCGGCGGCCCTGCAAATGAAGCAGCAGGGTGAAGGCGGCAGCATTCTCTTTATGTCTTCGGTCACCGGGCACCAGGCTCATAAGGACCTTGCAGCCTACGGTATGAGCAAGGCGGCGCTGGAGATGCTGGCGCGGCATCTTGTCATCGAACTTTCGCCCTATCGTATTACGGTGAACGCTGTGGCGCCCGGCGCTACCCTGACCGAAAGGACTGCCGGTGATGCGGGGTATGAGCGGACCTGGTCGTCCCTTACGCCGATGGGGCGCCCTGCCGACGTGGCGGACATTGCGGAAGCCGCGTTGTTCCTCGTCTCACCGCAGGCGCGTCATATCACCGGACAGACCATCATCGTTGATGGCGGGTGGACGGCTGTGAGTCCCAATCCCTGAAGACAGCCGGTGAGGCTCCTGCGCTGCTACTTCAGCGCTGCATCATTTTCCTTTCGCAGAAAATCCTTGTGATCGCCCGACCCCGGCTCCCATTGGAGGATGGCTTCATCGGGCACAGGGTCGACCGGCACTTTCCAGGCAGTGGAATGTTCGTTGTAAGCTATATTGGATGCGGAGCAATAGCAGGAGATCAGCGACCAGCGTGGATGCTCCGACAGGTTGGCCTCGCTGCGGTGAACGAGGTTGCTGTGAAAGAACAGCACATCGCCGGGCTCCAGTTCGCAATATACCAGCTCCATCGTGCGAAGTGCATTTTTCACCATTGTCATGTCGGCGCCTACCTGCTCACCGGCAAACCCGTGGTTGACGCGGCCCATCTTATGGCTGCCGCGGATCACCTGGAGACAGCCATTTTCTTTATTGGCCGGCGTGAGCGCCAGCATGACGCTGATCATCTGATCAGGGAACATGAACTGGTCCTTGTACCAATATCCGTAATCCTGGTGCCACTCCCATGCCCCTCCCACCCTGGGTTCTTTCTGCATGAGCTTGGAGTGAAAATGGCAGACGGGCGCGTCACTGTCCATCAGCTGCCAGACGTTGTCGATGACACGGCGGCTCCGCGCAAAATATCCGAAGATATCGTCACCTGGCGTGAACCAGAGGGAAAGACGGGTCTTCTTACCGGTCTGGTCATTCAGGTCCAGCGCATTATTCTTCATGGCATTGTCGGCCAGGGCGGCGGCGTATAATTTGCTTATCTCTTCAGAAGAACAAAGCCCTTTTATCACAACGAATCCATCCCGTTCATACAGGAGAGACTGTTCCGGTGTAAGCAGATGAAATGACATAGCGATCGTTTTATATGTTAAAAGCTCCTCAGAGGCTCCATCCCTGGCGGTAAGTCCGCCTGACGAACTGGTTAGCCTCGTCGAAGTTGGTGATCTTCATGTTTGCTCCGTCCCAAAGCAGTTTGATATGACGACCCGGGTAGTCGAAGCCATTGTCGGCCCTGGGATGGCGTACGTCATAGGCCCGGATGGCCAGGTTGCCCATCAGGACCGATTCGGTGAGGGGGCCTGCCACCTTGAAATTGCTGCTGAGGTTCTTTTCCTTGTCACTGCCATAGCCGGCAAGGCAAGCCTCTACCCAGGCATTATAATGACCCTCGCGATCGGCGCCCGGCACTCTTGCAATGGTCTGTGGCACTGTTGTCTGCGCCGTACGGGAAGTGGGCAGCAGCTGAGGGTTCTGACCATAGGTGGCGCACATCATCTTGCCTTTGGTACCGATGAAATAGGTGGCGTTGTCGCCGTCCCCGAATATCTCGTTGGGCCCCAGTTCTTCGGGACGCTCCGGCTGTATGCCGCCATCCATCCAATGGAGCTTGACATCCGGCTTGCCCGCCGTGCCTTTGAACTTTAATGTGATATGGGAGGAAGGGGGGCAGCTGTCCGGGAAGTAGCCACGCGTGAACTCGCCGACATATACGCTGCCGATGCTGCATTCCGCCTCTGTGGGATAGCCCAGCTCCAGCACCTGGAAGGCGGGGGCGATGATATGGCATCCCATGTCGCCCAATGCGCCCGTACCGTAATCCCACCAGCCGCGCCAGTTGAAAGGCACGAGGTTGTCAACGTAATCCCTATACGGCGCCGTGCCCAGCCAAAGGTTCCAGTCCAGCTCGGCAGGTACGGGCGCCTTTTTATCCGACCATTGGATGCCCTGGGGCCACACCGGCCTGTTGGTAAAACAATAGACTTCGGTGATATCCCCCAGTACACCGGCACGGTACCAGTCGACAAGCTGCCGGACCCCATCGCCGGAGGCGCCCTGGTTGCCCATTTGGGTCACCACCTTATAGCGTGCAGCAGCCTGCGTTAGCATACGGGCTTCATAGATGTCGTGGGTCAGGGGCTTCTGGATGTATACGTGCTTGCCCAGCTGCATAGACGCCATGCCGATCACGGCGTGCATGTGGTCCGGGGTCGATATGCTGACGGCATCGATGTGCTTATGTTCCTTGTCCAGCAGCTCGCGGTAATCCTTATAATATTTTGCGGAAGGGAATTTCTTCCGGATGTTGGCGGCACGCCTGTCGTCGACATCACACAGGCAGGCAATGTCGGCTTTTCCGCTGCCGGAAATGTAGTTGACGTCTACCTCGCCTTTGCCGCCGACACCTATTGCGGCGACTGAGAGGCGGTCGCTGGGAGCTATAAAACCTTTTCCTAATACATGGCGCGGTACGATATAAAAGCCTGCAGCAGCCATCAGGCTTTTACGGATAAAATCATTTCTTTTCATAATTAGATCGTTAATGCGATCCAATTTATGGGAAATTCCCGATTTAATTTTCCATACCTGGCAGGGAGATGTATTTTTTGCCCGAGAGGATGCGGGCGACTGCGGTAATAAGTTCGTCAGCGGCGGCGTCCTTTCCGATGAAACCCGCGGCGCCGGCTCTGAGGGCCCGCACGGCATAATTTGCCTTGGGGTATAAGGTCAGGATGAGAACAGGCAGGTGGGGATAGCGCTGGCGGATCTGCTGCAGCGTGTCAAACCCGCCCCTGTCGGGCATCGGCAGGTCCGAGATCATCATATCCCAGGATGTTGCGTGTAATTTTTCGGTCCATTCCTCCCCTTCTTCCAACTCTTCAATCTGAACATTCGGATAAGCCTGAGAAAGTATCTGCCGGACACCTTTCCTGATGATAGTATAGCTATCCGCCAGTAGAATCCTGATCATTGCGATGGTATTAGGTTTAAAAATGGGGCGAACCAGATTGTACAGGGGCTACCGAGGATCCTTATCCGGATGTTAATAGTTAGATTGTAGTGTTCACTAAATTTAAGGTGAATTATTTAGATTAAATAAAAACACCCATAAGTGCAAACACCTATGGGCGTAAATATTGATTTTCGTCAAGTCTATGATTTACTGCTTATTGTTGCCGCGCAGAGACGACAGCATCTCATCGAGGTCGTGCTGGGTAAACTTCCCGGAGAACCGGATAAACAGGCCGCCATCCTCATCACCTGCAAAGAATGCTATTTCTTTCAGGCCCTGCCGGCCTTCTTTGGACAGCAGCTGTAATCTGCCGCTGCCATTGCGGATACTGAGCAGGTCCTCGAAGCGCTGGTCCCGGAGATCATGGGACAATTTATTCCACTGCTCTGCGTCTGCCGCCTTTTTTTCGTCCATGACCATCACTTGCAACTGCGTGACCTTGTGGATCCAGCCGCCGTCGCTGCTGCCTTTGAAACTGGCGGTCAGCATAAAAGAAGGATCGATAGAGAAGGAGGCGGAAGTCTGTGCGCTGCCGGCAAAGGCAAGCAGGCAAAATACGATGGGGAGAATCAGCTTTTTCATGTTTATCAGTTTTTTCTTTTAGCGTTCTTTAAATTCTCCATTCCCTTGATCGACAGGGAAGAAGACAGTTTCGAAAGTTTGTCCAGGTCGATGTCCCCCACGAAGCTCATCAGGGTAAAGTCCCCCTCGTCAACGGCGATCATCAGCAGTTCGTGGATGATCCCTCCGCTCTCTTTCACTACAAAATGGACATTTTCGTTCTTTTCCCTGACGGTGATGAGCTCTTCATATTCTTTCATGTCGATCCTGGACAATGCCTCTTTATAGAACTGGCGGGGCGTGGTTTCCGTACTCAGGATCCGAAGGCTATACAGCCTGGTGACTGTCTGCTTCAGGTCGGCGGGAATGGAATCCCAATTCGCCTTAGCCATCAGCCTGAACATTTTGGGGCTGACGGACACCAGGGTAAACCGGCTGTCTTCCATGTATTTCCCGAAAAATTTTCCAATGGCGTCGTCCTGGGCGAAAATGCCTGTTGCCAGGAGCAGCAGGACGGAAAGGGTGGATATTCTTTTAATTAATTTTGACATTTTTTTATTTTAACGGATGAAGTCCTTTGTTCATTTTTAACGAGGCGGTGAAAAGCGCTTTGCGTACCGCGGCCAGCGCCTGCTGCGGGTCTTCGTAAGTATCCTTTACAGAAGCATCGTACAGGGACCGGAAGGCGTATTGCGCTGCCGGGGCGGCTGCAGGCTCCGGCGCAGGCTGTAACAACGGCGCCAATCCGGCAACCAGGATGATCACTGCCGCGGCGGCCCACCATGCGATGCGGAGACGGAGGCGGGTATTGGCAGGCATCAGCGCGGGCAGTGGACGGATATGCAGCAGGATCTTCTCTTCGAGATCCTGACCGGCCTTCACCCCGGACTCTTCAGCGTAGAATGAGAAGACCTCCCGGTACATCTCCCATTCCGGAGGAATGTCATTATGTCCGCGAAAATACACGGCGAGCTCCCTCTCCTCTTCCACCGTTGTCTCAGCCTGCCAGTATTTTTCCAGCAGTGCGGCTATACTTTCCCGTTCCATTCGGCTGTGGATTTGATGATTGATCTTTTTATTGCGTTCCGGGCCCTGAACAGGTTGACCTTTACCTGGTCCAGGCTCATGTCCAGCACTTCAGCTATCTCGTTGTAGCTGAAGCCTTCGATCTCCCTCAGCTGGATGACCAGCTGCTGATGCTGCGGAAGTTCATCCATACATTTCCTGATCTGTATCGTTGCCTCTTTAGCCATCATTTTTTCCTGTGGGTCTTTATCGGCGCTGGCGACATCCCATGCTTTCTCTTCGCGCAGGGGCTGCAGCTTTTGTTTCCGGAGCCTGTCAAGACAGCTGTTCCTCATGGAGATCATACAATAGGCTTCCATGCTCTGCCACTTATTCCATTCCTGCCTTTTGTCCCAGATCCTGATCATCGTCTCCTGTACTGCGTCCTCAGTCTCCTCCACATTGCCGAGCATGCGGAGTCCAAGCCGGTAAAGCTTGTCCTTCATGGGTAAAATGCGCTGTTGGAAGACTTGTAATGACATGCTCATATTTTGTGTGCAATTGGACTTTGCGAAATTTAGTCCAATTGCACCGAACCTCTAATGTCTGGCCTTCGGCCATGAACCTCCGGTTCATTTGGAATGACGAGATTTTTCCGGGAATGTTACAGCCAATGTATCGAAAACGAACAATAAATGGTGGAGCATTTATATAATTAGCTATTTATCATTAAATTAGAAGAATGGCACGGGTTTGATCCCTTTTTGTTACACAAACGTGAGAAAAATGTTAAGGAACTACTTCACCATCGCCTTCCGGAACTTAAAGAAGCACAAGGTCTTTTCCCTGGTGAATGTAGCGGGTCTTGCCGTTGGGCTGGCAGTCTTCTGGCTGATGGCCTTGTACATCGCCGACGAGTTGAGCTATGACAGATGGGAAGCGAATGCGGATCGTATCTACCGGGTTGTACACAGCGCTGAATGGCCCGGCGGAAAGTTCCGGCTGGCGCCTACGTCCGCTCCTTTCGCTGCGGCCCTGAAAGAAGACTTTTCCGAAATAGCCGAGGCTGCCCGTGTGGATCCTGAAGGCGGCGGGACGCTGCTTTACCAGGATAAAAAGATCGAGGCAGGGGACATCCTTTTCGCGGACAATGCGCTGCTGACCATTTTCCAGTTCCCTTTTCTGGCGGGGGACGCCCGTCAGGCGCTGTCCACACCCCAATCCATTGTGCTGACGAAAACCCTGGCGGAAAAATTATTTGGCGATGCAGCCAGCGCCCTGGGCAAGACTGTGACCTTCCAGCATGACGTTCCTCACCGGGTCACTGGCGTCATGGAAGACATGCCCGCCAACTCTCACCTGGGGTTCAGTGCTTTACGCTCCATGCCCGATCTTTCCGCGGAAGGCTGGCCCAATTTCAGCAAGTATACGTACGTCCTTTTGCGCGAGGGGGCCAAGGCGGAGCAGGTGGAGGCCCGTCTGCCAACCTTTTTTCAACGTCATCTGAAGCCTTTTATGGGGGAGGGCACACATTACAACATGTGGCTGCAGCCCCTGACATCCATTCATCTCCATTCAGGCGGGTTGAGCTATGACAACAGCTACAACAACAGCGACATGCGTTATATCTGGCTTTTCTCCACCATCGCAGGTCTGATCCTCATCATTGCCATCATCAATTATATCAACCTGGCTACTGCCCGCAGCTCCATCCGGGTGAAGGAAGTGGGCGTGCGCAAGGTGATAGGTTCCGGAAGGCAACAGCTCATCGCGCTTTTCCTGGCTGAATCGGTGCTGTTTACCGGCATTGCCGCCATCATTGCCACTGTCATGGCAGGCATGCTCATTCCTTTTTTCAACCAGCTGTCCGGGAAACAGCTGTCCCTATGGCAATTCGGGATGACGCCTACATTGCTGGCGCTATCGCTCTTCTCCCTGCTCACGGGCATGGTAGGCGGCATCTACCCCGCCCTGTTCCTCTCCGGCTTCCGGACCATTCCGGCACTGAAAGGACAGCAGGGCAGCCAGCAGGCCAGCATCTTCTTCCGTAAATCCCTGGTGACCTTCCAGTTTGTCATCACCATCGCGCTCATTGCGGGCTCTACCCTATTATACCAGCAGCTGCAGTATATGCACAACAAGGACCTCGGATTCAACAAACACCAGGTGCTGACCTTTCATATCCACGATCCGGCCGTACGCAGCCGCATCGCCGAGCTGCAAACACGGCTGCTCCGCAATACACTGATAGAAAGCGTTGCCGTTGCGGGCAATCCCATCGGCAATAATGATATTGGGAGCAACAGCTTTAATTTCGAGGAGAACAATGGAGAGATAGCGCCTTCAGGCCGGATGGTGCAAAGCTTCTATATCGATGCCGGCTACCTGAATACCCTGCAGATATCGCTGGTGAAAGGAAGGAATTTTTCCGCAGACCGCCTTGCAGATGTGCAGGGCTCCGTACTGGTGAACGAGACATTGGTAAAAGAACTGGGCTGGAAGGAACCGGTGGGCAAGAGAGTACGTGTCCGCACGGACCAGGAAGGGCATACGCAGGATGCACTCGTCATCGGCGTGGTGAAGGATTTTTCCATTTATTCTTTGCAACATAAGATCGAGCCTTTGCTCCTGCGGCTGCCGCCCGTACCGAAAGAAGGGGATAACTGTTATGTGCGCGTCAGCAGGAGCAATATACCTGCGGCCATCCGCTTTATCGAATCTACTTACCGCACATTCGATGCGGCCTCGCCTTTCGCATACCATTTCCTGGACGAGAACTTCCAGAAACAGTATGCGACGGAGGAACATGAAGGCCGCCTGCTGCTGGTGTTCACCGCACTGGCCATCTTCATCGCCTGTCTGGGCCTTTTCGGCCTGGTGACCTTCGCGGTGGAACAGCGGACAAAGGAGATCGGCATCCGAAAAGTATTGGGCGCCAGTGTGGCGGGGATCGTTCGGCTCGTGTCGAAAGACCTCATCCGGCCTGTGGTCCTGGCGATCCTGGTGGCTACGCCCATCTCCTGGTATGCGATGCACCGGTGGCTGGAAGGGTATGCCTATAAGGTCAATATTAATATTTTGGTATTTGCCGGGGCCGGCCTGCTGGCTTTGCTGATCGCCGCGCTCACCGTCTCACTGCAGGCGATAAGGGCGGCACGGGTCAATCCGGCTAAAACACTCAAAATGGAATAGCCTGAAGCTGAATTAACACCTAAACAATATGCTTAAACGTTATTTCTCCATTTCCTGGCGCAACCTGCTGCGAAACAAAACGAATAGCCTGATCAACATCGGCGGGCTGGCCATTGGCCTCACCTGCGTGATCTTTATTGCGCTCTACGTGCTGGACGAGCAATCGTACGACAAGGGATTTACCATGTCGGACCGGATCTACCAGGTGACGCTGAATGCCAATTTCGGGGGACAGGAGTTCAATACGTCCAATACTCCGCCGCCGGTGGGCATCGACATGCGGGCGACCTTTCCCGAAATAGCCGATTATACCCGGATCTACAGGATGGGGAATGAGATAGTACGGAATGGGGAAGCCGGCCAGGCGAACCATTTCTTTACAGAGAAGAAGGTCTGGGCCGTGGACTCCAATTTTCTGCAGGTATTCGATTATGCCATGATGGAAGGTGATCCTGCCAGCTGTCTGAAGAAATTCCATTCCATCGTCATTACCGAGACGATGGCGAGAAAGTATTTCGGCAAGACGGCCGTTGTCGGGCAGTCCATGACGATGGATGAATACCAGGCCCCTTTCGTGGTCACTGGCGTGGTGAAGGACCTGCCGTCGAATGCCTCTCTTCAATTCGACATGCTGGTACCTGTGCAGGACTGTTGGCCTGTGCAGCATTTCAGCTGGAGCTGGGTATGGTGCCAGATGACCGCGTATGTCGTACTGACACCGCGAGCCGCGCAAGATCCTTCCGCGATCGCGCGGCTGGAAAGCAAGTTCCCCGCCATGGTGCGGAAGGATGCCGCCCATGCTTTCGACCGTATCGGGCAGCCTTTTGGCGAGTTCATCAAAAAAGGGGGCCGGTGGGACTTCCATCTTCAACGGCTGACAGACATGCACCTGCATTCCGCCAATCTGGGCACGCCGCTGACCAACCTGGGAAATATCAAATACGTCTATATCTTTTCTTTTATCGCACTCTTTGTCGTCGTGCTGGCCTGTATCAATTTCATGAACCTTTCCACCGCACAGGCTAGCCGCCGGGCCAAGGAAGTAGGCATCCGGAAAGTGCTGGGCTCGCTGCGGGGACAGCTGATCCGGCAATTCCTCAGTGAAGCGCTGCTGTATACAGGCATCGCCACTCTCTTCGCTTTATTTCTGGTCTTTGCCCTGATGACGCCTTTCAACCAGGTAGCGGGTAAATCGCTGGAGTTCCGGGCCATCTTCCAGCATGGGATCTGGCTGTTCATCCTGGGGCTTTTTGTTCTCACGGGATTGCTGGCTGGCAGCTACCCCGCCTTGTATCTCACTTCCTTCCAGCCTGTGTCCGTATTGAAAGGAAGCGGACTTTTTGCAAAAAGCTTCAGCAACCAGCTGGTCCGCAACGGGCTGGTGGTATTCCAATTCACTATCTCCATCGCACTGATCGTCGGTACGCTGGTGGTATTCCGGCAGCTGAACTTTATGCAGACGAGGGACCTGGGGTTGAATAAGGACAATGTCCTCATCTTTCCCAATGTGGAGAAGCTCATCGATCATGGGCCAGCCCTGCTGGGTAAGGAAGAGACACTGCGGCAGCAGATCGCATCTATTCCCGGGGTCATGCATGCGGGACTGTCAACAGGCACCCTGGCAGATGATTTCTCGGGCTTTACCGATTTCTATACGCCTGTGATCACGGGCGTCGCGGAACCGCTGGCAAAAGACCTTACCCTAACTTCCTTCATTGCTGACGAAAACCTCGTCCCTGCCCTTCACCTGCAGATCATCCAAGGGCGGAATTTTTCCACGAACTTCGCCGATTCCGATGCCGTCATCGTGAATGAAAAGACCGTGCAGACCGTGGGCTGGAAAGATCCCATCGGGAAAAGGATCGCCTACCCCGGCGGCAATAACCAAACTTTCCGCGTCATCGGGGTGGTAAAGGATTTCAACTTCCGCAGCCTGCGCGCTAATGTCGAACCTTTCGCGCTGTTCTATCCTACCTCGAAGACCCATAATACCAATACCGATTTTATCATCGCCGCCACGGATGCAAGTCATACCCGGGAAGTTTTGCAGCAGGCAGAGAAAAAATGGAAGGATCTTGCGCCCGGCATTCCCTTTGAATATTCTTTCCTCGACAAGAACTACGAAGCCCTGTATCGCAGCGAACAGCGTATGAGCACTGTTTTTGCCGTATTTACGACGCTGTCTATCCTCGTGGCCTGCCTGGGCCTTTTCGGGCTTTCCGTTTATACGGCTGAGCGGAGGATCAGGGAGATCGGCATCCGGAAGATACTGGGTGCGTCGACGCAGAACCTGGTGCGGCTGCTCTCCAGGGATTTCCTGAAGCTGGTATTGGTGTCGGCGGTGATCGCGTTCCCCCTGGCATGGTGGGCAATGAACAAATGGCTGGAGGACTTTGCTTACCGGACGTCCATCGGTGCAGAACTATTTGTAGTGTCGGGTCTGCTGGCCATCGGCATTGCCCTGTTCACCGTCAGCTTCCAGGCTATACGGGCGGCGACCATGAATCCGTCGAAGAGCATCAAAATGGAATGATCAATCTCCAATATAATTCGTATGTTTCGCAACTACCTTAAAATAGCATTTCGCAACCTTGTTCGTCACAGGCTGTATAGTCTCATCAACATCGGCGGTCTATCCATCGGTATCGGGGCATGCCTGCTCATCCTGTTGTTCGTCATCCATGAACATAGCTATGACAGCTTTCACCGGGATGCCGGCCGTATCTATTCCGTCTATTCACGCATCAGCATCGGGGGCGACACTGTGCAAATGCCCGGGATGAGCGCGGGTACGGCGCCATTGCTGCAAAAGGCTGACCCTTCAGTCGCGGCTACGTTGCGGATGGCATCGAACTATCAGAAAATATCCGTGTTCAATCCTTCCGCGCCGGAAAAAAAGTTCGGGGAAAGCCATTTTATCTTTGCGGACAGCAATTTCTTCCGCTTCTTCTCCTTTCACCTGCGGCAGGGTAACCCTGACCAGGCGCTGGCACGGCCTTTCAGCGTCGTCATTACAGAGGAAACAGCGCATAAATATTTTGGCAGGGAAGATCCCATCGGCAAGCTGCTGCGCTATGACAGCGCTTATACGTTCGAGGTGACGGGTGTGGCGGAAAAGGCCCCTTCCAACTCCAGCATTACCTATGACCTGGTGGCCTCCCTTTCCAGCAAGCCCCGGATGGCCGGACAGGCCGAAAACGGCGATGATGAAGTCATGTTCGGCAACTACACCACCTATTTCCGGCTTACACCCGGCGCAAAACCTGCAAATGCGGAGAGCACGCTTCGCCGGCTTGCCGGGCAAAACAAAGTCAATAAAAATGCGCCTGCCCGTTATATCGCCTATCCCTTTATGAGCAGTCACCTGGAGGCGAATTTTTCGGGGAGCGAGAATGGCAGGTACCTGGCCGTCTTCCCGCTGGTAGCAGGGCTCATACTTCTGCTGGCCCTTATCAATTACATGAACCTATCCACCGCGAGGGCCACTTTACGCGCCAAGGAGGTGGGTGTCCGTAAGGCCAATGGGGCCAGCCGCAGCCGGATTGCAGGACAATTCTATGTCGAGTCGGCACTATATGCACTGGCGGCATTCCTGCTCGGCTGGGTGCTGTTCAGCATCGCACAGCCCTATTTCTACAAGATCATCGGTGTGACCATCGATACAGGCTTTATCTATCAGCCCCGTGTGCTGGCGGTATTTGCAGGCCTCCTGCTGATCACGATCCTGGTGGCGGGCGCGTATCCTTCTATCGTATTGTCCTCTTTCAAGCCGGTGGCAGTGCTATATGGCAAACTCAGCAAACAGGCAGGGGGCGCCGCACTACGGAGGGGGCTCACCGTCCTGCAGTTCTTCATCAGCGTAGTGCTCATCGTCAGCAGCTTTGTCATCGGGCGGCAGCTGTACTTTTTCCGTCATACCGACACGGGCGTCAACCGTGAGAATGTCGTTACCGTTCCCTTCTACAATATGGGAAGCCATTACGCCGACTTTGGAAGAGAGGTAGCGCAGCTGCCGGGTGTCAGCGGCGTAGCAGCGGCCCGTTACGCCCTGTACAAGGGGTATAATATGAACGATGTCAATCTACCTGGCTCCGGCAAGCACGTCTCTATGCATACGCTGGCAGTCGACACAGGTTTCATTTCCGTATTGGGCGTTGAATGGAAGATCCCGCCGACAGGTGGCCGGCTGACCGGCGACCGGCAAATAGTGATCAATGAGGCGGCCATCGGCAAACTGCAATTATCCTCCAATCCCGTCGGCCAACAGATACATATGGGGGATGATAAAACCTTCACGATTGCAGGTGTCGTCAGGAATTTCAATTACAATTCCCTTCATTCGAAGATAGAAGGGCTTTTTCTTCTCATTCAGCAGGACGGCATGACAACGGGGAATGTATTACAGCAGGGCGTTCTTTTCGCACGCATCGCGCGGGGTGTCAATTTTCCCACTACGCTTGCGGCCATTAAAAAAATATACGAGCGCCGGGACATCACTGCACCTTTTGAATATGAGTTCATGGATGATGCCTTCAATGCACGTTACCAGGCGGAGGACAAGCTGGCAGGCGTGCTGGATGTATTCACGGGGCTCACCGTCCTCATTGCCTGTCTGGGCCTGTTCGGGCTGGCGGTTTTTTCCGCCAGCCAGCGATCCAAGGAGATCAGCATCCGGAAAGTGCTGGGAGCAGGCGCTCATCAGATCATAGTCCTGCTGACGAAGGATTTTATCAGGCTGGTAATGATCTCCATCCTGCTGGCCATACCCGTTGCCTGGTACCTGCTGCACAAATGGCTGGAGAATTTTGCCTATAAGATCTCCATCGGCTGGACCGTATTCGTCATGGCGGGTGGGGCGGCCATCCTGGTAGCCATGCTCACCGTCGGCACGGAAGCATTGCGAGCTGCGGTGACCTCGCCTGCGAAGGGGCTACGGTCGGAATAACCGCATCAACGTCTCCGGATGTAGAAAACAATTCCGGCGAGGAGCGACAGGCATAACAACGATTTTGCCAGGTTGCTGTTGAGGCCGATGCCCGGGGAATTATTGCCGGGAGATGTCAGCGGGCTGTTGTCGGACAGCTCATATCCCAGATCGTCTTTCATCTTATTGAAGTTCGAAAAGTATGCGTTTGTTTCCTCTGCGGGCACATGGTCCTTCAGGGTCTCATATATGTAGGTGAGGTTCACCGTTCTACCCGAACCGTTGATCGTGGAGGCGTATTGGAAGGAAGGGCTGCGGACCTCCGTTGGCGTGTGGTCAAAATTCCAGTCTTCGGGCAGCTGGATCCGGATCTGCTCCGTATAGCGGGCAGGATAGGTCAGGGCAACCGGCATCGTACGATTGCGTTCCCTGGGCTTGTTGAGAATGCTATTGATGAGCACCGCTTCGAAAGAAGCCTTTTTCAACCCCCGTTCCTGTTCCCAAATTTTATCGATGGTGTAAGTTTCATATGTAGTGATCTTCCCGCTGGCATCATCATCCTCGATCCGGAGGCTATCGGCCACTTTTGCTCCTTCATAATAATTGCTGTAGAAATTCAGGTAATTCTGCTGCAGGTCCGACAAGGAATTGCTGTTCATCTCATCTCTTATCCCGTCAGCAAAAGATCCTGTATAGGTGGTGATCACTTCCAGCTTTGCGGGTCCGTGTGTGTCGGACAGCGTGAAATTCTCTTTTGCTATCACCTGTCCGGGCTCCTGCAAGGGTATATCCGTCAGTCCGGTCGTCGTGTCTGTCAATACCAATCCGCATTTATAGTCAGGGTAGGCGATGGCCGTCAAATCGCCCCGCTGGAAAGAGATCGTAGGATCGAACCACCAGGATTTACCGGCCAGCGTGACGCGTACGGTGCAATGATCGAAAGCCACGGGCGACGGCAGCATCTGGCGGAGCTCCTGCTTTTCTTCGGTATTGATCAGCACAGGAGACGCGTCGATATCCATTGCTCTCAGCATGGTGCATAACAAAAAGGATTTATCCTTACAATCGCCGAACCGCTGACCGAAGATCTTATCCGGGTCATGCGGCCTGTGGGAATTGATCCCCATCTCGATCCCCATATATCGTACTTCGTCCTGCACAAAACGCAGCGCGGCCAGCACTCTTTTTTCCTGGTTGTCACCTGCAGCGGCCTTTATGGCCTCAACCTGCTTTTTTAGTCCCGGGGAAAGCGCATGGCCGCAGGTGAATAAGGGAAGGGCCCATTTGCAGATGTCATTCCAGCTTGCAAACTCACTCACCTGTATGGAGGGAAAAGGATCGTACCAGGAAGGGAGATCATCCTGTGCATGCAATGCGGCGACATGGTTAAACTCCCATTGATATATCTTATTATTCCCCTCCGTCGTCACCACCGGGGCGGCGGTGGTAAGTCGGGGCTTAATGGTCAGGTTGCGCTGTGAAGGACAAACGATCCTGTACAGGATCTGTCCCACAGGCGCCCCATACTGCACCTGCATGGAAGCGCTGTATTTGTCCTTAAACACCGGGTTAAAGCCCAGCAGGGAATAGGCGTATTCGATGATATCCCCTTTGCGCACATCTTCCAGGATGAGGACGGCGGTGACAGACCCGTTGTAGATGCTGCGGTCCAGCTCCGTTTCCTGCCGGATGGTCTTTATTTTGGAAAGCTCCAGCTTATTGATGGTCTTGCCATCCCTGATGATGCGGATATTATGGAAAACGAGACGCTGGTATGCGGGATCATACTCAGCGGAGATTTTCGAAGCATTCTGGACCCCTGCTTCCGTGACGATGCGGAGGACAGACCGTCTATAGGTCGTACGGCTACCCAGGTCCACCTGCCTCTCGTGGACAAGGTTGAGGTAACCGTCTTTTGTGTCGTTGAGCAACTTTGAACCTGCGAGGTTGTAGTCCGTCACAGTCTTTGCTATCCAGGAGGGCTCTGCAGCCGTACCTGGCTTCTGGGCAAACAGTTGACTGGACAGCAGGAGCAGTGAAATGATCAGGGGGCTTAGAATAGGGCGCATGGCCCCTAAAGTAATAAAAAAAGGGCCAATCAGGCCCATTTTTTTAATGCATTTTCTTGCACTTCTCAGCCTCCTGGAGGTGATGCCTCAGGGTATGCAGGGTGCTGTCGGCAAAAGCCCGGATATCCGCGTCCGAGCCTTTCTTGGACTCATCCTCAAATGCGCTGATGACCTTCTTATGATCGTCGACCATCATGTTGATATATGCTTTATCAAAATCTTTTCCACTCTTTTTCTGAAGGTCGTCTATGTTCTTCTGCATGTCGGGTGAAACGGCCGTGGGCAATGTGATGTTTTTTGTCGCTGCCAATCCTTTTAATTTATTGCCAGCGGCGGTGTGGTCTTTTTCCATCATCGCACCATAATCTTTTACGTCCTGCGCCATTCCTTTTTGCTGGGCCAGCTGCCCCAGCTGAACTTCGGTCATACCCGCATCTGCGGTGTTGACAACGAAAGTAGCGTCATCCTTGGAGACAGACGGAGGAATGATAGTGGTGGATCCTGCACCAGCCGTGTCATGGCCCGTGCTGTCCATTTTTGTCATATTGGAATCCTTGGCGTCTTTCGTAGCGTCCTGCTGGCTGCCGCCGCAGCTGACCGCGAAGAATGCGATTGATGCTGCTAAACAAAGGTTAGACAATCGTTTACTCACAAAATTATATGTCTTTTTAATGGAGTTCGTGAAATGAAGATTTGACAACGTCAAATCGAATTCGACAATTCCTTTGGAAATAAAATGTGACGTTGTCAATACTACGTATTTCATAAATTAATATTTTAAGTTGATACGCCTAGATATTCAAAACTTATGCCACGGGCCCCAGCATCGGCATGGGCGCATCCAGCTGATAAGGCCTGTACCCCGGACGGGTATTGAATAGCCAGGCGTGCAGTTGTGTACGCAGGTCACGCCACCAGCCGGATTGACGGGCGCCCATGGCGCTTTCGAAATAATCCACCTTCCCCATCTTTACTTTTATCAGCACCATATTGGATGAGACCTGCTGTTTCAGGTCATCGAACAGCAGGCTGTTGATCTCTTCAGGATCATTGATGATATAGGCCTTACCGGTGATATGAAGAAAAAATCCCTTCCCTTTACGGAAGAATTCGAGCCTTACAGGAAATTCCCGGTCGAATTCCTGGAGGGCCTGGGTGGGACGGGGCACAAAAAACCAAATATGCCCCAGCTCATCCACCTTTAGAATAGAAACGATGGTTGTAGCCATTCTCAAAAGAGAGCTGTTCTGGCTGAAGAAAAGCGCGTTCTTCAGCTCTTGTATCTTTTCCCGAAGAAAGGGTAAATCCGAATTGAATGAATGATTGTACATATTGGTGCATTTTGTTAAATAATTTCAAATCCAATACCATTCAGGATGCCGGCGAATAAGCTGTGGAAATCAATTCTGTAGGAGGCTGTGAAAGTGTTGCCTGACAGGATTACGGGAAGTTTGAGGAATTTTTTGCACAAAACACAATAAATCCGGACCTGAACACCGGGCATAATTTTTTAATAAATAAGCCAGTTAATAAAACCTGAAAGAAAAGAATAGCATAGCGCCCCGTGTCCACGGGGCACTATTTTTTCAGGAGCATTTTAAACTTACGCATATGATACGCAAACTAAAATCGGGACAATACAGGATCTATTCCCGTAAAATGGATCCAAAGACAAGGAAGAGGAGGAACCTGGGGACCTTCGATACCATGGAGGCAGCGAAGAAACATGAGCGGGAGATCCAGTATTTCAAGCATTAGAAAGGGTATCCAATGGCCAGGTTGAGCACCATGTTGGAAATATCGGTAGTCTTGTTGAATACCCATTTATGTCCATCGGGGAGCCAGGGATACCGTACGGGGGTAGCGACGTCTATCCGCAGGACGATGATATTCAGATCAAAGCGGAGACCGGTGCCGATGCCCACCCCGATGTCATTCAGGAAACGGCTGGAGAAGGCGGAGCCTACGCGGGAGCTGTCATACGTGCGTGTCCAGATATTACCTGCGTCAACGAACAGCGCCCACCGGACGATGGAGAACAATTTTGTCCTGTATTCGAGGTTCATTTCCAGCTTGACATCGCCGGGCTGGTCCGGCAGAAACGCATTTTGATTGGGGTTCCCCTTGAAATAAGCCCCTGGTCCCAGGGCCCTGGCCCGGAAGGCGCGGATGTCGTTGGTGCCGCCGGCGAAGAATTGTTTTACGAAGGGCATGGAAAGACTGTTGCCATAGGCAATGCCGATGCCGCCCGTGATACGGGCAGCCAGCATGCTGTACCTGCTAAAGCTCAGGTAGTGGCGGATGTCGCCTTCAAACCGGGCGTATTGAGAAAAGGGCGCATTGAAGATCTCGACCTGTTTTTTATTGAGGCTGGCGCCCGTGACGAGGCCCAGGATATTGCCGGAAAGGTCCACATTCCCATTGAGGTACCAGTTATGAATTCTGCGGTTGGCGCGTGCCTGTGAGTTATAATTAAAGTTATAGGAGCTGCCGATGATGAACTGTTTCTCGATGGCCCGGGCGAGGGCGATATTTTTGTCGAGCACGGCCTGGTAAGCCGGGGTGATGTTGGAAGGCCGGACATAGTTGATGGAAGCCAGCGTAATGGTATGCTCGGTCTCCAGGGATTGCTTGAAGATGTACCCGAAGGTGCCCCTGATGGAAGTGAGGGTATACTGCTGGCTTCGGTCGAAAAGGTCATAGCCCACATTGATCCTTGTTTTAGGGACAAAGGCGGAGCTGGTGCTCCAGTGGAAAGGCGATACGATGCGGGGGAAATATAAGTTAAGGTCTACCCCACCCCGGCGGGTGGCAACTTGTTGCCCGCCGCCCAGCAGCTGCTGTTCCAGGCCGCCATAAAGGCTGACAGTGAGCAGCTCAGCTCCTTTCAGCAGGTTGCGATTACGCCAGCTGAGCGATGCTTCACCGCCCGTTGTATTGTCGCTGCGGGTAAGGCCCGACACTTCGAACCGGATGGATTTTTTCTGTGTGGGATTGAGATAATAGGTAACATCGAGCCCATTTTTTCCCGAGTCGGACTTTTCATATTTGGCTTTGACGAATTTGAATACACCCAGGCTCACCAGGCGGGTGAGGGTCTGGGTATGATTATTCAGCCTGTAGGTGCTTCCCGGCCGGTAAACTAAGGTATTGGTAAAAAGGGAAGGCTTGAAAAGATGGGCGGAGTCCACGATGCGGATGCCCTGGGGCGTCATAATGCCTCTGCGGTTGGTATCCGAATGCAGGTCGTATTCCGCAAATACGAGCATTTTATTGATATGCCAGATCTGTTTTGCCTCGTCCGGCGTCTCGTCCTTGATCTTCATGAACATATCCAGCTGGTGATTGCCTACCGTGGTATCCAGGTCCACCACCAGGTAATTGGGATTGAAAAAGTAAAATCCCCGTTGCTTGAGCCGGGTATCGATGCGGATGCGCTCGTCCTTGATGACATCGAGGTCATAAGCATCCCCTTTATGCAGGCGGCTGCGCATTTTTATACTGTCTATCCTTCTGCCGATGTCGGTGCTGTCGCCGGGGAAATTGATATTCCGGATCGTGTACTGGGGACCGAACTGAGCTGTGTAGATAGCCGTCAGCTTTTTATTTTTCACCGGCGCCTCCAGCATGACTGTGTCTTTGAAGAATCCTTTGTTCTCCAGGTGGTTCTGCAGAACATCCCTGTTCTTTTCCAACAAGCTGGGCGTGGCCAGCACGGGAGGTTCACCCACCTTGTATTTGAGCCAGTGCTTAAAGCCTTTCTCCTTTTTGGTAGTGCCTGTTATATTGTAGATCCAGAGCCTGACGCGCATGCCCAGGATCTTGCTGTTGAGACGGGGGCGCAGGAGGTCTTTCAGCTCGGCGGCGGTGGCTCCGGCCTTTTTCTTTTTAACGTCGGTAGTTTTTGTCTTCACTTTATTGCCGACATAGAGGTTCTGCCCTTCGCCCAGGTATTTGGACTCGTTGCAGGCTGTCAACAGCGATACGATGCAAATAAAATATAGGAGTCTCCGGATCGTCATGCTTATTGTTTTGGAGGTTGCGCTGCTGCAGCCCTGGTCCTGCGTCTTTCTTCCAGCTTCTCTTCCTTCGTGCGGCCAAATATCTCTCTGAACTTGTTGTAGTCGAACGTCAGGATAAAGCTTACGCCCGTCTCCACCACCTGACCTTCTATGACGGCCTGGTACTGGTTTTTCCGGTAGGTACGGATCATATAGCGGCCGTCTTTGGTCAGCTTGTAATCCAATGCCACATCGCCGGCGATATTGGACCCCTGCTGGTTGGGATTATTCTCTCCCTGTACGTCGAAGTTGCTGCCAACGCTGACCTGTATACGATCGTTGAAGAGCCTTTTCGATACGGAAACGTTCAGCTCCGTATAATCCTTTTCGTTGCCTGTGCTGAAATCCTGCTGCTGATTGAGGTCAAAGTGGATGTCCACACCTTTGATCAGGCTGCCGGCCAGCTGGTCCAGCTGGTTGGTGAGGATCTGGCTGGCGCTTTGGAAAGCCAGGCTGCCGACGCTACCGCCGCCGCCTGCTGCGCTCTGCAGGGGATCGTCGCCTACGAACCTGTTCAGCAGCAATAAGGCGAATACCTGTTTGTCCAGCTCGGATTCCTGAACACGGATCTGCTGAAGCTTCTGATCCACATCGGGCCAGAGGGACAGCACATTGGTGGGCAGACTGATGTCGAAGGTGATCTTTGGCTTCAGCAGCTCACCTTCCATTTTAAGCGTCACCTGGAAGGGAAGCTTTTGCTTGAACTTATTGATATCTGTCTGGGTGCGGCCGGCGATCTCGTTTTCTATCAGGTCGATGGAGGGTGTATTGGCCGTATAAGTGGCTGTAATATCCAGGGTCGCCCTTGTGGGATCACCCGTCCAGGTGATGGAGCTGCCTCTCTGAATCTCAAATTTTCTTTTCAGCACATTCAGGGACAGGTTATAGGCGCCGCTTTCCACTTCATAGCCGCCCGTCAGCTCCATACGTCCCGATCTGTCCATCCCAAATACGAGATTGGACCTTCCCCTGGCCGTCAGCGCATCGCCATTCCTTTCGTCGATGATGATGGTGAACAGGGCGCTGCTGTCCGTGGCAATGTTGAGGCTGATGTCCATTCCTTTGATAGCTGAGTTGCGGGCAGCCATGAGCTTTGCGCGCTGGTCCACGAGCGTGTCGCCCGGATGGTCTTTGTCGATAAAGCGGACCACGCCTTCCCTGTTCACCACTTCCGGGTTGTTCTCGGGCAGGACAAAGGTGAAATCCGTCTGCCTGTTGACCCGCACCTCTCCGTCCACCTGGAGGGTGTTCATGTCCCCCGTGAGGTTGGCGGCAGCATCCAGGTTCATCTTGCCGTAGATCATGCGGCCCGTGGCCTGGGGTGCGTTGACCAGGCGGAAGTTATGTGCATTCACCGTCACATCGAACTCAAAGTCCTTGTATGTTTTCGTATATACGTTGCCGTCAACCGTGGCCTTGTTGCCGTCCGAGTCCTGCATGGCGAACTCACTGAAGTTAAAGCCGTCGGAGTCGAATTCGATATTGTCTTTGGAGAGCTTCAGCGGCTCGCCCGTGATTACGGGAACGATGAGCGCGTTGTCGAAATGGAGGTTGCCGTTGATACCGGGCTCGTCCACAGTGCCTTTGATGGCGAGGCTGCCCTTGAGGAATCCCCGGATATCCCGCACCTGGGAGGTGACGAACGGCTTCAGGGAAGCCAGGTTGAGCTGCCGGAGGTCCAGCACCAGATCCATGCGGCTGTCCTTCATATAATACTCTCCTTTGACTTCTACGTCATTCTGGTGACCGCTGAGCCGGACATCCGCAGTGAGGGCGTCGGCCTTCTCATTGCCGACCTTGATAGCCAGATCACCGACGGAGTCTTTCCTGTAGCTGAGATCCTTTATCTGCAGGTCCGAGGTAAACACCGGTGTGGAAGTAGGGTTCTTTACCTGGGCCTTGCCGTTGAGGACGCCTTCCACCAACAGGGAGTCCTGGTCGGCAAAGCGGCTGAGCGTGCCCAGCTGGAAATTGGAGAACGTCACGTCGATGGGTGAATTGGATGTATTTTGCGTGCTGTTGACCTGCAATGCCTCGCCTTTATTATCGATCCTGAAATTATGAACGAGGATGCCGGAGGAGTCGTGCTGGAAGAAATTGTCATTGCTCACCTGCCATTTGTCATAGTTCAGCAAAAGGCTATCGGGATGAAGGGTGAACTTCAGTCCATCTATCAGCTTCTCCAGCTGACCTGCCAGCCTGTAGCGGTCTTTGCCATTCTTATCTTTCAGCAGCGCTGTGGTGAACAGTTTGTCCTCGGCAAGCCATCCGTGCACGGAAGTCTGGTACAGGGAAAAGCCGCTGCCCTGTCCGGAGGTAATGTCGACGGTGTACCGCAACTGACCGCTGTCGGCGCCCGCACTGTGCGCTGAGGCCGTCATATTATGGAAGACCTGTGTTCCCACCTGGACCCGGGGAGCGTTCAGGGCGAAGCGGAGGTCATCGTAATGACTGTTGAAATAGAGGAGGCCTGTGACCGTGTCCGTTCCTTTAAGGGAAGGCATGTAGGCCAGCACGAGCGGGGAGGTCCTGAAATGCAGCTGCATACGCCACTCCTGCTCTGCGAAGACCGAGTCCTTGTACCCGTTGATCCTGTAATAATTGTTGATGGTATGCTGGAGGGCCCGGGCCACTTCCGTCATTTTATAGCGGCCGTTCCAGTCCAGGTCTGCCATTTCCGTATGCAGCTGTATGTCCTGGATACCGTTGGCATGAGCTGCTGTCAGGATGATGCTGTCGGTGGTGAATTTTTGTATGCCCTGCAGCAGGGCCAGGCTGTCCATTTTCAGGCGGCCGATAAGCGAATCGGGGTTCGTGCTGGCAAAGTCGGCGTTGATGTGTCCTTTGAACTGCAGGGTATCCTTCACCAGGTGAAGGGCGCGCAGGTCGACTGTATCGATACGCCAGTCCAGGAGCACGGCGGGGAATTTACCTGCCAGCCCGGCAGAGGCATGGAGGTCGAATGCGATGGCTGTATCATGGATAGCGGATCGCAGCTCTGCATGTTCATTGGCGACAGATCCATCGAATAAAAAGTTATGGTAGGTATATTGCCGGATCGTGGCGGACTGGAGGCGGCCATGCAGTACCGCATTGGCCGTGTGCTGATCCAGTCCCCTTCCTTTTGCCGTGAAGCCGGAGGTAACCAATCCCCATTGGGCGCTATCTTTCAGGATATAGCCCAGGTCCAGCGCTTTTGTTTGAAGAGCGAGGTCATACCGGGCATTTCCGGGGTCCCGGAACTGTTGCATATAGCCTTTCAGGATGATGGTCCCTGAAGTGGTGGACAGCACCAGGTCGCTGTTGAAGTCTGTCATACTCCCCTGCAGCTTGCCGCGAACGGTAAAGCGGGCCGGGATGGCGATGTTGGCCGGCAAGCTCCCTTTGGGCAATAAAGCTTCCAGGCTTTTGCGGCTGCCGGTTACGTTGTCTATGTTCAGGGAGGCCGAGACATGTTTGACATCCATGGGATGGAGCACCGTGCCGGAGAGGTCGAGGGTGATATCCCCGAGGCCGCTGAAGCGGAAACGTTGCACCTGCAGGGCATCCAGGGTGCCTTTCACACGGGCATCCACATTCCAGGTGTCGTTGGGGTGAAAGGCGGGCTGTGCGGCCAGGGATGGAACGAAGAGCAGCACATCCTTCACCTGTATCCGGCTGGCGGGCATGTCCAGGTCGACCAGCGTACGGGCCGGGTCTTTTACCATTGCCGTGGGGGAAGAATAGTGCAGGGTAAGGTTTCTTTGTATCAGGGTTCCTGGTGTACGGAGCAAAAGACCTTTGAGTATGGTCTCATGACTGGTATAGGCAAATCCTGATTGCAGCTGCAGGAGCTTGAATCCCGATCTTTCGGCGAGCTGTCCCCTTGTGATGACGCCGCTGATGGAATCCGCGCTATAGAAGAGGTTGTTACCCTGTAAGGAGAGATCGTGGATATCGAGGTGAGCGTAGTCCATTCCTTTCGGCTCGCGGCGCTGTGTATCATCGTCGTAGCGGACATCTGTGCTGTCAAGCTCCAGGGCTTTTATCCGGAACACCTGTTTGTCAGGATCGACAGACTGCACTTCTGCCGCCAGCCGTCCCAGCCGGAGACTGGCGGTCATGGCGGTGGCTCCATTGCTATAGTCTATCCTGCTGTCTGCAAACTCGATCTTCCCCAATTGAATGTCCATGGGGATGCCGGCAGCGACAGCTCTGGCAACAGTGGTGTCCGGGATTACCAGCGGCTTATACTGCCGGATACGGGCCTGCAGCCCTTTCATCCGGAATTGGGTGACATGGAAGGTCAATTTCGCGGGATCAAAGGCGTCCAGGTGGGTGACGCTGTGATCGATCCATACTTCCATGTCATTTCCAGTCACTGTGTCCTTATATACCAGGCGGACCTTGTCCAGCTGCAGTTCCCGCAGGGACATCTTCATGGAAGTAGTGTCCTTTTTATCAGGCTCCTTGTCTGCGGGACCGGAAAAAGCGTCTGCAATGAACTGAAAATTAAAGGCGGTGTCCGGCAGAAGGCGTTTTACCTTCATGGTAATGGCTTCCAGCTGCACCTTGCCGATGTCGATATTATTGTGGAGAAGTCCCCACATGTGGATATTGACGTCTATCAGGCCGGCTGAGAGGAGCGTGTCTTTCTGCAGATCTTCCATGTAGATGTTCTTCAGCACGACATTCTCGGGAAACTTAATATAGAGATTGCCGATGTTGACACGGGTATGGAGCTTCCGGGAAAGATATTTTTCGGCCTTGCCCCGTATAATGTTCTGGATATAAGGCGTCTGGATCAAAAAGATCACTATGATCAGGATAATGATGATAGAAGCTATGATCTTTAGAAATATTCTCGCCAACCTGCGTATGACGGATCTGCGCGGTCTATTTTTAGGCTGGCTGCTCGGCATATTCTTAGGTTCGATGATATTTAAGTTAAAGTATTAAACCTTATTGGACAAAATACAGACCATTTTCCCGTAACCGTCAAAATATGTGTTTACCAGTCATCGCAACGGGAAAATGTTGTAACTCAAGGGATTTGTTACGTTTTTTCCCCAGAGGCGTATCTATTTTTCTACATGGGGCGTCTTTCATCCGGGGGCTGTAGCACGCTTTTAAAGCGGCGGGATTTCTGGCTTCCGATTTGTCGTACCCATACTACAAAATTCCGTGGATTATGCTCAAGCAACTTCAGACGCAGAAGCAACAACACACGATCCTGCCCCAGCAGATTGAATTACTCAATCTTTTCCATTTGAATACATTGGAGCTGGAGCAGCGCATACAGGACGAATTGACCGAGAACCCGGTCCTCGAAGAGACAGCATCCGGTGATGAGAGCCTTTCGGACAAGTTCTCCAAAGATACGGTGCAGGATTTTCAGAATTGGGAAGAATATGCCTACGACGATATTCCGGATTATAAGACAGAATATAAGAATTATCTTTCTACGGAGAAGATCCCTGAAAAGCCGATGGCTGAGCAGACGGATTTCCGGGAAGAGCTCAAGCGTCAATGCCGCTATCTCGACATTCCCGAAGACAAATATTACCTGTTCGACTTTCTTATCGATTCTTTGAATGAGAGTGGTTTCCTGGAACAGGACCTGGAAGAGCTGGCTTCTGAAATATCTTTTTCCAGGAAGGTATGGATAGAGCCTTCGGAACTGGAGGAAACACTTACCTATATCCGTGAGCTGGAGCCATTCGGGGCCGGCTGCAGGAACGTGCAGGAGTACATGCTGCTGCAGCTGAAAAAAATGAATGTCAAACAACCGGATGTACGGATGGCTATTTGTCTGCTGGAAGAACATTTCCAGGACCTTCGGGGCGCCAATTTAGACAAGCTGAAAAAACAGCTGGGACTGGAGGACGACGAGATCAAGATCGTGCTCAGCCTGCTGGCCCATCTGAAGACGCGCCCTTTTACGCAACCGACGGCTGCGATCCAGGCCAACCCATCCATCCTGCCGGATTTTGTCATCCTCGACGAGGGAGAAAAACTGGAAGTGGCGCTGTACCGTCAACGGTCTTCCAATCTTCATATCAGCCAGTCCTGGGTAGAGATGGTGCAAAATGCCTCACAGAATGACAAGGTGGAAAAATCGGCCCGTCAATACCTTCGCAGCAAGCTGTCCTCCGCGCAATGGTTTATCAACGCCATCCAGCAGCGTGAATCGAATATGCTGAAGATCATGAATGCTATACTGGACATGCAATATGAATACTTCAAATACGGCGATATCTTGCTGTTGAAGCCTATGAAGCTTAAAGACATTGCGGACAAAGTAAAGGTGGATATCTCCACAGTCAGCCGTCTCACCTGTAATAAATATGCGGAGACCCCTTTCGGGACCATTCTGCTGAAAGACCTTTTTACGGAAGGCATTGTCAATAAGGAAGGCAACAGCATCAGCAATAAGGTCATCCAAAGCATTATCGGCGAGCTGATAGAAACAGAGAATAAAAAGGAGCCTTATACAGACAGGCAGCTGGTGTCTATCCTGGCGGGGAGGGGATATTCCATCGCACGCAGGACCGTGGCTAAGTACCGGGAATTAATGAATATACCGGTAGCCCAGATCCGCGGCTTGTGGGAGTAGGCAAAAATGATTAGCTTTATTATGCAATCATTTTTCCTTATCTAAAAAAATCAAGATGAAAAAGATCTTATTCCTGGCGCTACTGGCAGCCACTCTGGCCGGTGCTGTACCCTCCTATGCCCGCCACTTTACCAATGCCACCGTCGTACTGGTGAATAATGCCGGGGGTAGTTACAGGGCCGTATTTATCAAGGGCAGTGAAACCAATTTTCAGTTTCCCGGGTCCGGAAGCACTACCTTCAGCTCCGCTTTACCGCCGGGCGTTTACACATTGGGCGTAGCTCCTAACGGAGGCTCTTCTTCAATCAGAAACTTTTCCTGGAGTATCGGTCCCGATGGCGGAAGCCAATCGGGTACTTCTGCCACTTTTAATAATGTGAACGTCACTTCAGGGAGTACCATAACAGTCACTATTAATTGACCAGCTTCCTCCACTGAAAAGAGGGCGCCTCACTTTCGAGACGCCCTCTTTTTTAAAGGTTAGAACGCGAATCCCGCATAGACAGAGAATCCTGCGTTCTTGGCATTGCCGAGAAGTGTACCCGAGGCTTCACCCGATTTGCCGATGTGGCTCAGGCCATAATTGTACCGGGCGCCCAATGTAAAATGCTGGATGTCGAATCCCAGACCGCCCGCCAGACCGAAGTCCCACTTGTTGAAGTCACTCGTATTGAGATCGGTGACTCCCTGGACGTCGCCATTGCTGCTGACATTCTTTACATTGGCATTGACCAGGTAAGCGGCATAGCCGCCCAGGTGCAGGTTGAAATTCGACGCCAGGTTCACCACTGCCAGCACGGGCAGTTCCAGGTAGCCAAGATTGAAGCGGTATTCCCCGCTGCCCTGCAATGCATTGTCATAGCTGGATTTATTCCCCTTCAGGCTATATAGTATTTCAGGCTGAATGGAAAATCCCCTGGTGACAGGCAGCTTGGCGTATACACCGGCGTTGAAACCGGTCTTCAGATGGTCGGTGGTAGCCTCCGAGCTATAGAGATTGGTGAAGTTGACGCCACCCTTGATACCGAACTTTGCCGTCGGACCGCTGTCAGTGGTAGTCTGCTGTTCCTGCGCGCGCACAGTCATACCAGCGGCTAGTAAAGCCGCTGTAAATAAAACACTTAGTTGACAGATTCTTCGTTTCATAACAGATCATTTAGTTAACAGATCGGTTTAATTTCTTGCACTTCTTCAATTGTCGTGCCGCGCCGGGGTGTGCATGCAGGAACGGGAAAGGTACTTTGGCACAAAACTTCGTATATTTTAAGAAACACCCAGCTATGAGATCAATATGGACAGGGGCTATCGGCTTCGGCCTCGTAAACATACCCATCAAACTATACAGCGCCACGGAAGAGAGCTCGCTCGACCTGGACATGCTGGATAAGAAGGACCATGCCAATATAAAATTCAAACGCGTGAACGAGCATACGGGCAAGGAAGTGGCCTGGGAGAACATCGTCAAGGGTTATAAGCTGGACGATCGTTATGTAGTGCTGACAGATGAGGATTTTCAAAAGGCCAGCCCGGAGAAAACGAAGATCATCGAGATAAAGGAGTTCGTCGAAGAGGCGGAAGTGGATGGTCTTTACTACGAGACGCCTTACTACCTGGAGCCGGAAAAATCGGGTGGAAAGGCATATATATTACTACGTGATGCGTTGGCAAAAACGGGCAAGGTGGCGTTTGGCAGCTTCGTATTACGCAACAAGGAAAGCCTCTGCCTGCTGAAGCCGGTGGACAATGCGCTTGTGCTGTATAAGATCCGCTGGGCGCAGGAGGTACGGTCGACGGAGGACCTGAACATACCTGCCGGCGGCAGTAAGCCGGCAGAGCTTAAAATGGCTATCCAGCTGATCGATCAATTGTCCGGGCCGTTCGACATCGATAAGTATAAAGACACCTATTCTGATGAATTGATGAAGCTGATCCATGCAAAGGCGAAGGGACGCAAGCCGCCAAAGCCTGTCATGAAGGTGGTGCACAGGGAAGGCAAGGATCTGTTGTCTCAGCTGAAGGCCAGCCTGCAGGGAAGCGGAGGCCGAAAGCGTAAGGCTTCCTAGATCTCTTCTTACTCCAATTCCTGTACTTCTCTTTTAAGGATGAAGACGGCTGTATCGGAAGGCCTGATACGGCCTCCGAATTCCTGTGCATAAGCCTCCGTGAATTCTGCGCCGAAATACAGGATGATCGAGGAATAATATACCCAGGTAAGTATCACCACGATAGAGGCTGCGGCCCCGTAAGTAATGCCCAGCTTGGAATTCCCCAGGTAAAGACCGATGAGAAATTTACCCAGAATAAAGAGCAAGCCGGTAAAAACAGCCCCGATGAAAGCGTCTTTCCACCGGATGATGGCATCCGGCAGCACTTTGAAGATGATGGTGAACAGCAGGGTGACGGCTGCCAGGGTCAGGATCATATTGACGATGTAAAAAACCACTACTGTAGCATGTGAAAAATAATTTTTCAGATAGTTGCTCAGGAGGTCCATGAGGGAATTGATCAACAGCGATACCATGGCGATAAAGCCAAGACCCACGATCAGGCTGAAGGACAGGAGGCGGTTCATCAGTAGCTTCAGCCAGCCCTTTTTTGGCTTGGCCTGGATGGACCACATGTAGTTGATGGATCCCTGGATCTCCGTGAATACGCTGGTGGCGCCGATCAGCAGGATGACGCCGCCGATGATGGCGCCGGCCACGGTGTGCCGGGAAGCCTGGATATTTTTGATAATCTCCTGGATCTGCAGCGCCGCACCGCTGCCTACCAGTCCCTTTATCTGGTGATAGACCCTTCCTTCCACGGCATCATGGCCAAGAAAGATACCGGCCAGCGAGATAACTACGATCAGTAAGGGCCCCATGGCGAAGATGGTGGAGTAAGATAAAGAAGCAGCGAGCTTAAAGCCATTATCGCCGTCGAACTCTACGGCTGCCTTTTTAAACACTTTCCAGAAGTCTGAAACCTTCTTCATAATTATAATATAAATAAGATTGTGCCAGGCTGCGGCGCTTACGGGGATATAATTCCCCAAAACAGGACGAAGATAGGGTTAAAAGGAGCTTTATCCCGTTTTGTTGCATATTGGCAAGCATTTTTCATAGGTAGTTTAAGACAATGAGATTCCTTACTACTTAAAACTTTTTTTATGAGCGGTCTACTTTATTTAATAGCAGTAATCCTGATAATAGGCTGGCTTCTGGGTGTGTTTGTATACAGCGTCGGAGGATTGATCCATGTGCTGATCGTATTGGCGCTGATATCCCTGATCCTGGGCATCATCAGGAGAGCCTGACCGGTCCTTAATTTCTTTTGGGGGTAAAGGGTTGGTCTACGGACCCTTAAAGCCGGTCGTCGCGACCGGCTTATTTTTAATCTTGCTTATTATTATGAATGAAATAAAATTCGCCAATCCATTGCGCATCGCGGCAATCCTGATCATCCTGGTGATCTGCTTTGTTATATTGGCATGGGCGGAAGTGCTGATCATCCCTTTATTGTTTGCTATCATATTTTCAAGCATGCTGTTCCCTATTTGCCTGCGGCTGGAAAAATGGGGCTGGCATAAAGGTTTGGCGTCGTTCTGTGCTGTATTGGTCGCCGGCATATTGCTGGCACTGTTCCTCGCCGTGGTGATCATTCAGCTGCTGCACCTGATGGAACAGGCGCCGGAGTTCATTCAAAAAATGGGCGGACTCATCGACAAGGCTGAGAACTATGTATCGCAGCACTGGCGGATCGAGAAATCCACACAGGCGGACCATATCCATCAACTGCTGGGGAAACTGGTGGACAATAGCAGCGCCTACTTCTCGTCGGGTATGTCCTTTACAGCAAACATCATTTCCCAATTTGTGCTGGTATTACTCTTCAGCTTTTTCCTATTGTACCTGCGCGTATTCTTCCTGGAATTCTTCTATAAGGTCTTTGCTTCTTCCGACAAGCTGCTGATCGACGATACGATGCAAAAGATATATGAGGTCATTCAAAATTACCTGGTAGGCCTTCTGAAGGTGATCGGCATTATCGGCGCCCTAAACTCCATCGGTCTCTGGTGCCTGGGCATCGAGTCGCCATTGTTCTTCGGTTTCCTCGGCGGCGTATTGGTCATTATTCCCTATATCGGCATCCTCATCGGAAGTGCGCTGCCTGTCATCGTGGCACTGATCACGAAAGATTCTTACTGGTATGCCGTAGGGGTGATGGGCGTGTTTCTCTTTGTACATATCCTGGAAGGCAATCTCATCACACCGTATGTGGTCGGCTCCAAAGTGAGCATCAATCCCCTGGTAGCCATTTTTGCTCTTTTGCTCTTTGGAAAGCTCTGGGGGCTGTCCGGACTGATCCTGGCCCTGCCTGTGACGGCCATCTGTAAGATCATCTTCGATCTGCTGCCGGGGTTCAAGTCTGTGGGATTCTTATTGGGCAAGCCGCAAAAATATCATTTCAAGCCTCATTCGCGGCTGCATGCGAAGCTGCGCAGCCGGGTGACGGTGACGGAGCAGGAGACGACCGTGAGTACCACGACTACGGTCACGACTCCATGATGGAGGAAGTGCTGATATAGTTCTTCAATATTTTCATCAGGATCTTTTCTTCAGCGGTGAGGCCTGCCTGGCTGTCCGGATCCGGGTCATTCTCCAATGTATCCAGTTCCCGGAGGTATTTCACCAGCTTATTTTCCTCATACAAACGGATGAGCCCGGGATGAACATAGTATTTGCGGCATACCGTGCGTGTATTGCCCAGCTTTCCGCTGACGCTGTCCAGCACGGCGTTGACATTCTTTTTCATGTCCGCAGCCGTCAGCGCTTCCCCGATGGAACGAAAGGCCTGCAGGGCGTGAAGCGAGCCTGCCCAGGTGCGGAAGTCCTTGGTGGTGAAATCCTGGTGGGCAGCTCCCCGGATATAGGCATTGACCATTCCGGAATCGATGGGATGGCGGCTGCCGTCCGCCGTGTAATACTGGAATAATTCCTTGCCGGGGATATCGTGGCATTTGCTGACGATGCGGGCAAGCCGTTTGTTGCGCAGGGTGACGTCATGGTGGACGCCTTTCTTACCTGTAAAAGAGAAGACCAACTTGTCCCCTGAGATGGCTACATGTTTGTTTTTCAATGTAGTCAAACCATAAGAACCGTTGGTCTTCTCGTATTCGTTATTACCTACCCGTATAAAGGTCCGTTCCATCAGGCTGACCACGGTGGCCATCACTTTTTCCTGGGTGAGCTCCCTGGGCCGCAGGTCTTCTTCCAGCCGGGTCCGCAGCAGCGGCAGGGCTTTCCCAAATTCATACAGGCGGTGAAATTTCGTCTCATTGCGCAAAGAATTCCACAACGCATGATACCTGTACTGCTTGCGGCCGCGCAGGTCCAGTCCCGTGGCCTGGATATGTCCTTTTTCGCTGGCGCAGATCCATACTTCTGTCCAAGCCGGCGGGATCACCAGCTTGCGGATACGTTCCAACTGCTGCTTGTCTTTCAGCGGTTTGCCGCTGAAGAGATAAGTGAACCCTTTTCCTTTTTTAAGGCGCATGATGCCCGGCTGGTGGTCCGTCACATATACCAAATGCGCCGCTGTGGCCGCCTTTTCGTGGTCCCTGTCTGCCTGCAGGAACGCTTTATGGGTAAGGTCAGGTACTGTCTCCATACAGGCAGCAGGGCCATAATCATGCCTTGCTCCCGGCACTGGCGCTAATAGCCGGCATTCTGTGATATGTTAGGATTCAGCAGCCTTTCATCATTCGGGATGGGGAAGATGAAATTCGGTGTAGTCCCGGGTGTCACTGTCACACTTTTGTTGATGGCATTGGCAGCATCCTGCGACTGAGGATGGACAAATGACCTTTGCAGACGATACAGGTCCCAGAAGCGATAGCCTTCAAAAGCCAGCTCCTTAGCCCTTTCGTTAAGGATGTCTTCCAGCACCTGCGCACCCGTAGAAACGTAGCCTGTGAAAGAAGGGTCCCGCTGCATGGCCACCATATTCAGGTACTTCAGTGCATTGGTCTCGTCGCTCAGGTTGTAATAGGATTCTGCCAGCATCAGCAGCACTTCCGCATACCGCACGATCTTCACGTCGTCGTAGTTGACGACATCGATGGGATATTTTGTGATATAATAAGCTGTGCCCAGCTGACCACTGCGCGTGGAAGGGTTATACAGGCTCCTGCGGGCGTCTGTGGACGTATAAGTATTGTAGAATGCCTTGGTTGCCAGTATATCTCCATAGCTGCCCAGTGGCTTGGGTACATAGATATTGGCCAGGGTACCGTCGCCCACGTTGTTATTGGCGTCGGAAGTGACTTCGAACATCGTCTCGACTTTATCGTTGGAGACACCTGCGTTCTGCCAGTAACCTACCAGCGCGGTGCTGGTGGTCAGGGAATAGCCGCCGTTGTCGACGATGTCCTGCGCTTTGTCATGCACGGCCTGCCAGTTGCCCATGTGCATGTAAACGCGGGCCTGCAGCGCTTCGATGACATATTTCGTCACGAAAGTATAGTTCATGACCCTGTTGACACCCGTGCTGGTGAAAGCCATGGTAGCCGTCTGCGCATATTTTGACAACAGCAGGGCCGAGTCCAGGTCCGACAGGATCTGGGTATAGACCTCTCCTACTTTGCTGCGGGACGGCAGCGCTTTGTAGTCGAAGGACTTTACGATGGGCACGCCATCATTGGTCGCTCCGGCCGCATAGGGCATGGAGTAGTTACGCGCCAGATCGAACAGGAAGAGACCTCTCAGGGCATAAGCCTCGGCATACATATGGCTGATGGGATTATTTGTATTCGGCAATCCGCAGTTGATAATAAAATTGGCGTTCTTGATGCCCGCGTAGGCGTTAGCCCAGACATCGCGGGGATAGGCATTGGTCTTATCCATGTCGTAGTTATTGAACCCCAGATAGCGGCCGGAGTTGCTGGACGAGAGGAAAGCGTTATCTGCCATCAGGTCCCCTTTGACGGCATAGGTCCTGCCATAAAAATCCGTGGCCCGCATGGAAGAATATAAACCCAGGATGGCCGTATACATGGTGGCTTCGCTGGTGATGGCCGATGTAATAGGGGTCCCGTCCTTCGGCGTCTGGTCCAGAAATGATTTGCTGCAGGAGGAGAGCATGAACATCAGGTAGCTCACTCCCAGGATCATTGCTATATGTCGATGGAACAAAATTATTCTTTTCATTATAGTATGAATTTTTACAGTGCTGCGATTAGAATGAAATGTTTATACCGCCGGTGAAAGATTTAGAGGGCATCACCTGCTGCTGGTTCAATCCCAGGATACCTTGTTCCGGGTCGTTCAGGATGTCCTTGTCATAGCGTTTGGTCCAGAGATTGGTACCGCGGACATATACATTGATGGAATTGACATGCAGACGTTCCGTGATCGACTTTGCCGTGATCCGGTATGCCAGCTGCACGTTGCGCAGCCGGATATAATCGCCTTTGAACAGCAGTCTGTCGGAGCCGGAAGAGGTGTTGGCCAGACCGAAGACATATTTCGGTACGTTGGTCTTGTCGCCTGCCTTTTGCCATCTTTCCAGGTTGAGGGCATATTTGCCGCGTGTGGCGTAAGTGCCGTCCAAAAAGTACTGTGCATACGCCTCCTGGATATAGTTGCCATAGTTATAGTAGAAATCAAAATTAAGGCTGATGCCTTTAACGGTGACGGTGCTGCCGATGCTGCCATAATATTTGGGGTCGGCTTGTTTGCCTACGAAGAACAAAGGAGCGGAGCCGCGTGTCTTGGTGGTCGATTTCCGGCTGCTGTCCGTGTACCACATGGCGGCCCCATCTGCCGGATCGACGCCAGCCCAGCCCCGGGTATAGAAGGAGTAGATGGAAAGGCCTTTGCGCAGGAAGAAGCTGGCGTTCTGCAGGTTCTGCACATCGCCGGCAGGGAGCCTCGTCACTGTATTCTTGTTGTGTGTAAGATTGGCATTGATCTCCCAGGTGACATCCCTGGTCTGGACAGGGATGAGGTTGAGCGTGATCTCGTATCCCTTGTTCTCCATATCGCCAACGTTGTTGATAAAGCTGGGAAAACCCGTTGTTGGGGAAACTTTCTGGGGCAACAACGCATCCTTGGTCACCCTCTTGTAGTAATCGAACGTGATGTTGATGCGATTGCTGAACAGGCCGATGTCGACACCGAGGTCTGTCTGCTTGTTCTTTTCCCAGGTGAGGTTTTCGTTACCGATGTTATCAAACCGGCCGCCGGCTACCCCATTGTAGTTATAGCCATAGCTGTATAGCTGCCTCCAGCCATAGTTGGGGATCTCCGCATTACCATTGGTGCCGTAGCTGGCGCGGATCTTCAACAGAGAAAGGGTACGCGCCATTGATTTCAGGAACTCCTCGTTGGTAAGCGTCCAGCTGGCGCCTACGGAAGCAAAATTACCCCAGCGGTTGCTGGTGCTGAACCGGGAAGATGCGTCCCGGCGATAGCTGCCATACAATGAGTATTTATCGCTGAGCGACAGCTGGAGGTTGGAATAATACCCTTCAAAAGTGTAATTGGAGCCCGTCACCTTTCCATTGGTGGAAGTTGCGCCGTTGGTGGACAGATAGAAATCGAAGTTGGGAAAGTTGGTGACATTGCCCACCTGCTGGAAGAAATCGTTCTTGATGCCCTCATGTCCCAGTTTGGCATCCAGGGAAAGCTTTTGGTCGCCCAAGACGGAAAAGTCGTGGTGATAATCGAACTGGTTGATCCAGTCATACAAAAAGTTGCGGGTGTAATAAGCAATACCCTGTCCCGCGGAACCGGAGGCGTCCCCATGATAGGGGTTGTTGAACTGGTACTCTTCGTTGGTGGTGTACTGCAAACCCATGGTAGAAGTAAACTTCAGCCCCTCGATGATCCTGTATTCCAGGGATTGGTTGGCCATGCCCTGGAATGCTTTCAGCCAGCGTTTGTCATGGGCGGCAATATAGAGGGGATTGTAGTGCGAGGGGAAACCCGTGTTAGCCGTACTGACATTCAGGGTCCCATCGGCATTATAAGGCGTCTGCGTGGGGCGCAGGGTCAGGGCCACGTAGGTGGGGTTGCCGAAATAACCGCCGCCGCCGGAGGTACCGCTGGAAGCCAGCGCAGAATTCTGGTTGACAGCACCCACCGTGATCTTCGTCGTCAGGGTCAGCCTGTTGGTAGCATTGTAGGTGATCTTCGAGTTGCCTGTCACCCTTTTCAGATCCGTGCCGATGGTGGTGCCTTCCTGCTTGAAATAGCCGCCGGAGAGATAGTATTTGATCTTGCCTTCGCCGCCTGTAGCGCTGAGGTTATATTGTTGTTGCGTGCCATTGCGGGTGACCAGGCCCAGCCAGTCCGTATCGATGCCCGAAGTGTCGCCATATGAATGGAGAGAGCTCGTGATGCTGGCGTCGCTGTAGCCGCCATTCACATAGCTTTCTCTCAGCATCATGAGCCAATCCTTTGCACGCAGCGGACGTCCTTTGGGAGGAGGCAGGATAGCTTTGTTATTACCAATTTCCACATCCAACCTGAATTGGGCCTTACCCTGCTTACCGCTCTTAGTTGTGATGAGGATAACACCGTTGGCTCCACGCGAACCGTAGATCGAAGTGGCGGCTGCATCTTTCAATACCGTGATGCTTTCAATATCGTTGGCGTTCATGGTCGCCAGGACATTGGTGCTGGGGTTGACGTTGAATGTGCCGGAATTGGTGGTGGATACCCCATTGCCATTGCTCAGGTCGCCGCCGTTGATCTGCACGCCGTCTATCACATACAAAGGCTGTGCGCCGCCATAGGTAAAGCTGCCCACACCCCGGATACGGATGGCCTGGTTGGCGCCGGGCTGACCCGTGGAAGCCGACGATTGCAGACCTGCCGAAGCGCCCTGTAACATCTGGTCGACCGAAGTGAAGGGCTTGTTCTCCAACTTGTCTCCTCCGACCTTTACGATGGAGGAGGTGGAGGTAGCTTTTCGTTGAGTGCCATATCCTACCACGACCACTTCATCCAGACTGGTATTGCTGTTTTCCAGTGTGAAATTGATCACCCCCTTATTCCCGATGGACATTTCCATGGGCTTGAAATTAATAGCTGAAACGACGAGAGATCTGGCAGTGCGAGGAACAGATATTGAAAAGCTGCCATCTGTGGAAGTAGAAGTGCCTAAAATTTTGGCGCCTCTGATAATCACCGTAGCATTGGGGATTGGGGCTCCCTTTTCATCTGTAACTTTACCTGTTACAGTACGGTTTTGCGCAATTAACTGACTGACTGACATGCAAATGCATGCCAATAACAGCAGAAGTTTTCTCATGTTGATGCGTTTTAGTTTTGGTTTTCTAAAATTAAAAATCGATTAAAACTACGAACTATTAACACCCGATTAACATTCGGTTAACACGAAAAAATGAATTATTTTTTAATAAATATGTAACTGAAAGAGTGACCGAAATGATCAATAAAAAATAAATTTCATATTTAGTTACATATAAAAAAAGACCATACATAAGCGTGGTCTCATTTGTAAACTGTTCTTCTCTTTTTTATCCTTTCAGACGCTCTATTTGCCGGATGGTCTTTTCCAGGTCGATGCCTTTACCCAGCACCGGTTTGAACAGGTCGCCTTCATCCTTCAAACGGCTGAAGATATTGAGCATGGTGAATTTTTCCGGCTTCAGCCCTTTCTTCAACTCCTCCCAGTGGAGGGGTGTGGAAACGGTAGCGCCTGGCCGGGGGCGAACGGAGTAAGGGGCCGCCAGGGTCTGGATCTCCCTGTTCTGCAGGAAATCCAGGTAGATCTTTTTCTTTCTTTTTGCAGGAGTTCGTTCCAGGCTGGTGAAAGAGGCGATGCGTTCATCCTTCTGCGCCATTTCCACGATGAACCGGGCCAGCATACGGGATTGGTCATAAGTGTATTTTGCCTTGAGGGGAATGTAGATATGCATACCCGTGGCGCCGGAGGTCTTACAAAAGGCGGGGACTTTCATTTCGTCCAGCAGTCCCTTTATCACCAGCGCAACCGTGACCACCTGGTCATAGGGGTTATTGTCAGGGTCCAGGTCGATGACGCACCAGTCCGGATGATGAGGGGCGGCTGTGCGGCTATGCCAGGGGTTCATTTCGATGCATCCCAGGGAGGCCATGTACAGGAGGGAGGCTTCGCCGGTGCAGACCATAAAGTCGATGGCCCCCCGCGATTCGCTGTCAAAGCGGTAAGTGGAGATCCAGTCCGCGACTTTTCCCGCCGTATTCTTCTGGTAGAAATTCGGTCCTGCAATGCCGTTGGGATGGCGGTTCAGGGACTGGGGTCTGTCCAGCATATAAGGAAGTATATACGGGGCTATTTCGTGATAGTAGTTCAGCAGGTCCCGCTTGGTATATTTTTCCTTTGGCCAGTAGATCTTGTTGAGATGCGTGAATTTCAATTCCCGGCCGTCTATCTTCATGCTCTGTTCATCCGTTGTGCCGGCGGGGGGCAGTGCCCTGCCCGATCTTTTGGCCGGAGCTTTCTTCGTGGCATTTTTCGGTGCGTTTACCATTTTAATATTTTTTTCGCTGGATGCATGTTTGTCCTCCCGTAGCCCTGCAAAGATGGGATGACGGAGGATCTTGTCTTTCGTCCATTCCGAGAATTTCACTTCGCATACCAGCTCAGGTCTCAGCCAGGTGGCCGGCTGGTTCGTGTGAGGGATGGTCGCGAAAGGGCATTTATCCGTGATCAGGGATTGGAACTTTTTAGACATTTCCTTCAGGTCCTTGTCGGAAAAACCGGAGCCGCTGTGCCCGATGTAGACCAGCTTTTTCCCTTCATACCTTCCCAGGATGACGGCCCCAAAGAATTTTCGGCTGCGCCTGGGGAGGGTAAAGCCGGCAATGATGGCTTCCATCCGGTGATTGTTTTTCATTTTCAGCCAATTGCTGCTGCGTGCCCCCACTTCGTAGATGCTGTCGATCTTTTTGGCCATGACGCCTTCCAGTCCGTGGCGGACGGCTGTCGCGAGGAATTCGGTCCCTTTTTCCACGATGTGATCGCTGTACAGGATACAATGGTTTTTCTTAGGGAAAATGTTCTTCAGGATCTTCTTCCTTTCCAGCAGGGGCAGCTGGGTAAGGTCTTTCCCATCGTACCAGAGGATGTCGAATACGTAGTACACCAGGTGAGCGGTGGCTTTGTTCTTCAGCACGTTCTGCAGCTGCTGGAAATTGGCATACCCGTGTTCGTCCAGGGCGACGATCTCGCCATCCAGCACCGCCTTTATATCCCAATGTTCCAGGGCGTCCCGGATGACGTCAAATTTCTCGTTGAAGGAAAGGTTATTGCGGCTGCGCATCTCCACCTTACCCTTGTTGAGATAGCTTATGACCCTATAGCCGTCCCATTTGATCTCATAGATCCAGTCCGGACCATCGAAGGGCTGGTCCACGAGGGTGGCCATCATTGGCCTTACGTCATTGGGGAACGGGGTCTTTTTCGCCTTTGCCAGGTTGGGACGCATGATCTGAATATTATAGTGAAGCAAGTAAAAAATTCATGCCAGCCGGATAAAACAAGAACTTTGGAATGAAGCTTGTAACTTACACGAAGTTGCCAAATTCCTCCGGATATGGATGACTTTTTAAGCAAGTTCGACCGTTTGCCCGACATCATATGGGATCTGCTCTTAATTGCAGTGGCTATTGCCATTGGCCTCCTGGTGAAAACGCTGCTATCCCTGTTCTTTCGGAGGAAGCCGTCCGGGCAGCCGCATTATTCCATAACGCGGAGCATACTGGTCCGTATGGGCAAACCATTCAGCTATCTCCTGCCCTTGCTGACCCTAAACTTCCTTCTTCCATTAATGAAGATCAAGGCCGCCCTTTACCCTGCGCTGGACAGAACGGTGGGTATCCTGCTCACCCTGGCCTTCGCCTATGTGCTGATCGGCGTCGTGAAGATCTTCGAAGACTATGCTTATCACTCCTTCGATATAACGAAGGCGGATAACCTGAAAGAGCGTAAGATCCGTACGCAGCTGCAGTTCATCCGCAAGCTGGCCATTGGCCTGATCGTCATTCTCACCGTTTGTATCATCCTGCTGAGCTTTAACAACCTGCGGAAGCTGGGTGCCAGCCTGCTGACCGGCGTTGGCGTTGGCGGGATCATCATCGGCTTTGCGGCGCAGAAATCCCTGGGCAACCTCCTGGCGGGGTTCCAGATCGCCTTTACACAGCCGCTGCGCATCGACGATGTGCTGGTGGTGGAGGGAGAATGGGGACGGGTGGAGGAGATCACACTGACATACGTTGTGCTGAACATATGGGACCAGCGCCGGCTGATCCTTCCCATCAATTATTTTATCGAGAAGCCATTCCAGAACTGGACAAGGACAACGGCCGACATATTGGGAACGGTCTTCCTGTATCTCGACTATACGGTACCGTTGGAGCCTTTGAGAAACGAACTCACCCGGCTGCTGGAAAGCAATCCGCTGTGGGATAAAAGGGTAAAGGTATTGCAGATCACCAATGCCTCGGAAAAGACCATCGAAGTGCGGGCGCTCATGAGCGCCAGCAGCTCCGGCAATGCTTTTGATCTGCGCTGTGATGTCCGCGAAGGCCTTATTAAGTTCGTGCAGGAGAACTTCCCCGACAGCCTGCCTCACGGCCGGACCATCGTGGAAGTTCCTGCGGGCATGGCTCCTTTAGCAGCCGGTGTTACCAACGGGGAAGCATCATAGCTCATTTTCCTCGTCGTCGTTGTCGTCAAGGCTATATTCGTTGTTCTCTTCGTCCTCCTCTCCTATCTCTTCGTTGAGGTCGTCATCTTCGGCGCCAGGCACGTCCAGGTCTTCACCCGAAAGGTCGTCGTCTTCATTCAGTGGATCGCCGTCATCGTCCGTGTTGTCCAGCTGGCCTTCGATGAGGGGCTGGTCCTCACTTTCCGCCTTGCGATAGTCGATGTCTTCCAGCACTTTTCTTTCCTGCCGGGTCACGTTGGCATCCGGGGCGGAGGATGGATCGATATTGGTCTTTTTAGGTGCCATAAGTTTTTATAAGAGGGATGCAAAAGGAATGCCCCCTATCCCTCCGTTCGCAGACTTTTGGCCGGATTGGCCAATGCGGCCTTTAGAGACTGCCAGGTCACCGTCCCCATGGCGATGGTAAAGGACAAGCCTCCGGCAATGACGAATACCCAGGCGCCCAGATTGGTGTGATAGGAAAAGTCCTGCAGCCAGGCATGCATGGCCCATCCGGCCAGGGGTGAGGCAATGATAAATGAGATGAAGACCAGGAGCATGAATTCTTTTGTCAGCAGGGCGGTGAGTCCCGGTACGGAGGCGCCCAGCACTTTCCGGATACCGATCTCTTTTATCCGGTTCTCCGCCATGTAGGTGGCCAGCGCAAACAGACCAAGGCAGGAGATAAAAATGGTCAGGCCCGCAAAAATGAGCGCCATTACGCCAAAATGCCGTTCGCCTTCGAACTGGGCCGCATAGGAATCTTCCACGGAATAATACTGGAAGGGATAATTTGGATTATATCTCGTGAAGATGGAATTGATCTTTGGCAGCACGCCTTTCGCCTTATCATTCAACCTGAACGTGATCGTTCCAAAGCCGATGGTCGGCCCCTCGATGATGATAGGCGGCACGATCTCAAAAGGGGAGCCCGGTACAAAATCGCGGATGACCCCCACGATATGCCGGCTGCCGTCGCGGTTCTTTACTGTCTGACCGATGGGGTCTTTGAGGTTCATGGCCCGTGCGGCAGATTCGTTCAGCAGGATGGCTGTGGAATCCGTGGGGTAGGCTTGCACATCGATGTCCCTCCCGGCCACCAGCGTCAGGCCGATGGTCTTTACAAAATCCTTTTCCGCGGCGAACTTGCAGAAGAAAGACCTGGTATTCGGATCTTTGCCCTTCCATTCATAGCTGTCATCGCTGGTCCATACATCCGTCACGGGCGAATTGGTGCGTGTGATAGCCGTGACGAGGCCCTTGTCCACCAGTTCCTGTCTGATCAGACGGTAATTTTTAGCGATGTCTCCTTTTATATAGACATAGGCCAGCCGGCTCTTGTCAAAGCCGGTGTCCCGCTGCTGCGCGAAGAGCAGCTGCTGATAGACCACGAGTGTACAGATGATGAAGGCGATAGCCGTGGTGAACTGCACTACCACCAGGATCTTGCGGGGCGCCACCAGGGCGGTGACAACCTTGAATGAGCCCTTCAGCACCTGGATCGGTCTGAAGCCGGAGAGATAAAAGGCCGGATAGCTGCCCGCGAGCAGGCCGGTGAAAAGTATGAATGCAGCCAGGCTGATCCAGAACATGGTGTCTTTGTAAGGGATCGAAAGCGTTTGTTCCACCAGCGTGTTGAAAGAAGGCAGGACTGGCCGTACGATCAGCAGGGCAATGATGCCCGCCAGTATGGCCATCAACAACGACTCCCCTATGAACCTTCCTATCAGGGAGCCTCTGCCGGCGCCCACCACTTTGCGGATGCCTACCTCCCGGGCCCTTTTTTCACTCCGGGCCGTGCTGAGGTTCATATAGTTGATACAAGCGATGAGGAGGATGAAGGCGGCGATGATCATGAACATCCGGACCTGCTCGATATATCCGCCCGTGTTCCTGCCGTTGTCAAACCCTGAGTACAGGCGCCATTTGCGCAGGGGGTGGAGAAAGATCTCATTCTTTACGTCGGGGGCATGCGCCGTGATGACGTGCTCAAAAATTTTATCGGCCTGCTGTTCGCTGACACCGGGCTTCAGCAGCACATAGGTCTGGATGGAATATTTTGCCCAGCTGGGTTCTTCCCATTTCACCTCCCGCATATAGCTCCAGGGCACCAGGTATTCCATCTTGTGGAAGCGTGTGTTGGGAGGCATATCCTTCAATACGCCCGTCACCATGAAGTCGGAGATACTGTCCACTCTCAGGGTAGCGCCCAATACATCGGCGGTGCCGAATAATTTTCGTGCAGCCGACTCCGTTAGAATAATGGAATGCGGATTGTTCAGCGCCGAGTGTACGTCGCCCTGCAGGAGGGGGAAGCTGAACATATGTAAGAATCCGGTATCAACAAGGTATCCCTGTGTCAGCAGGTGTTTGTCTCCGTTGGAAAGGACGAAGGCCGCCACCCAGTTGGCGCGGACCACGTCTTCCGCCTGGGGATATTCTTTTTTCAGCGCGGGACCCAATACCATGGGCGTGGCCGGCCAGCATTGGACCTTCCCTTCGAAAGTGCCCCGGCTGAAGAGCTGGTAGATGCGGTCCTTCTTTACATGAAAGAGGTCATAGCTCATCTCATTCCTGATCCATAGCAGGATGAGCAATGCGCTGGCCATGCCGATGGCCAATCCTGTAATGTTGATGAAGGAAAAAGTCTTATTGCGGAGAAGATTACGTCCGATGGTCTTTCTGTAGTTATGCAGGAGGCTGAAGGCCGCCAGGAGCGTCTTCGGGCGTGGCGGCGGCTTATAGCGGCTGAGCGGCTCAGGCTTTTGTGGCCTGGCGGCCAGCCTCGCCATATGGAGATCGAAAGCACTCTCCGCAATGGCAGGATCCTTTGGGGTGGCAGGCTTCCACAAGTCCGTCAATAGCTGCAGTGAAAAGGACTGATCAGGGTGCGCCTTTAAGAGCTCCTGCAGCTCCCGCAGCTCATCTTCCGTCGCTTCGCCGGAGAGTTTCCGGGTTATCAATTTCCAAATGCGATCCTGCTCGTTCATATGGATGCCTTATCAGGGTTCCTTTTTTACGGCTAATATAGTGCCATCCCCTCAAATAATTGGAAATTAGTCATTTAGTGCTTCTTTTGCCCTATATGCTGTCCGCTAACGTTACAATGCCTGTTCGCATTTATTCAATGGAAAGGGTCTGCAACCGATGTTATTAAATAAAACCAACATGTATTAGTACTCATTTATTCAACAAAGCGGCCTAAACATTAAAAGTCAATCAATTCTCTATATATAATAACCATTATATTTAGAACTTATTTAAATTCGCCTTTAGGATAAGGTCTAAATCAGAGTCGACTCATACCCGATATCTTCATATCGGGTTTTTTATTCCGCATAGGTCAGCGAGCTGGCGGGCTGGAAGTTAAAATACTGTTTTGCATTGTAATAGCAGATATCTTTCACCACTTTCCCGATCCATTCCATGTCATTAGGCAATTCGCCGTTGGTGATCTCCTCTCCGAACAGGTTGCACAGTATGCGGCGGAAATATTCATGACGGGGGAAGGAAAGGAAGCTGCGGGAATCCGTCAGCATACCTACAAAGCGGCTGAGCAATCCCATATTCGAGAGCGCATTGATCTGCCGGATCATTCCATCTTTCTGGTCCATGAACCACCAGGCTGAGCCGTATTGCACTTTTCCGGCGATGGAGCCATCGTTGAAATTACCGATCATGGTCGCCATCAGCTCGTTGTCGGCGGGATTGAGGTTGTATACAATGGTCCTGGCCAGCTTGTCTTCCTTATCCAGCCTGTCCAGGAATTTCGCCAGGGCCCTTCCCTGGGAGAAATCGCCCATTGAATCCCATCCGGTGTCTGCTCCCAGCCGCTGCATCATACGGCTGTTGTTATTGCGCAGGGCTCCAAGGTGGAACTGCTGTACCCATTCCTTTTCCCAGTCCCATTCGGCGAAATGCACCAACATGGCGGATTTGAACTTACGGCGTTCGATCTCGCTGAGCCATTTACCGGCTCTTACCTTATTGAAGACAGCCTCTACTTCCCAGCCTGTGAACTCTTCCGAATACATCTCTTCAAGGCCGTGGTCGGAGACGGTGCAGCCTACGGAAGCAAAATAGTCGTGCCGGTTCTCCAGGGCGAAGAGATAGTCGTTAAAGCTGGAGATAGCTACATTGGTAGCAGCTTCCAGCCGGCGGATATAGGCATTGAAATGATCCGGATTATCCACATTCATTGCATTATCAGGGCGGAATGCCGGCAGGATAGGGATCTCGAAACCGTCCTGTTTCAGCTGAAGGTGATGCTCCAGTGAATCCACAGGATCATCGGTGGTGCAAACGGCCCTTACATTCATCTTGCGGAGCAGATGCCGTACCGAATATTCCTTTGTCTGTAATTTTTCAGAGCAGGTGTCGTAGATCTTTTTTGCGGTCCTGGTGCTGAGGATGTCCTTTACGTCGAAATAACGTTGCAGCTCCAGGTGCGTCCAATGGTAAAGTGGGTTGCGCAGCGTATAGGGCACCGTTTCCGCCCATTTGAGGAACTTTTCATAATCAGGCTGATCGCCCGTGCAATAGCTTTCGTCAACGCCGTTGGTGCGCATGGCCCGCCATTTATAATGGTCACCGTACAACCATACCTGTGTAAGATTGCTGAACTGGTGATCGGCCGCTATCTGCTGCGGGGGGAGATGACAGTGATAGTCGATGATCGGCATTTCCCTGGCGTAGTCATGATACAGTTGCTGCGCCGCCTTCGTATTCAGTAAAAAGTTCTCGTCCAAAAAATTTTTCATAACAATTTAATTTCTGTTGTGATCCACTTTACAAGGTCGGTGGCGGCCTGGAAGTTCTCATATTCCGCCGGCAATTTCCTTCCATCAAGATACTCATTATAAAACCAGGGATCGCCCACGGCGAATACCGTTCCCTTTCCAATTTTTGCGACAGCCATGATGACATCACCTTTGTCGGTGAATACAGGTCTTGCCGGGCCGGTCAATTTCAGGGTGCTGAGCTCTTTGATGTAAATTTTGTGTGTTGTTTTGAATATCCATTCCGCCGGTGGGCGGACGTCACTGCCTGTTCCTGTCATGGTAAACGCTCCCTGCTCGTAATTATTTCCGGTGACCTGGTTGCGATCGTCCAGGTTGAAATGGATGCCGAATGTTTCCGCCAGGTTGTTGAAATGACGGAACTCCGCATTGGCCGAATCATTGCTCATGAGGATCAGTACGCCGCCCGCCGTCACCCAGTCCCGGATCGCCCGGATGTCGGCCGGGGTGGGATAATTGGGTGCGGGGCTTTCCTTTTCGTTGTCGGGATCCACTATAATATAGACTTCTGCTTTCTTCAATTTGTTGCTTGTGGGCTGGGCTGAAAGGGAGTCGATATGGAAGCCATGGCGTTGGAAAATATGTCCCAGGAGGGAAAAGCCGCTGTTGGCCTGGTCTTCCCAGACGTAGTGGTAGCGGATATTCGCCCCGGTGATGTCCCTGCGATGCTCATTGTTGAAATAATAATCCAGCAGGACCGTCCTGCCTTTGCCCGGGGGAGGCTGCTGTTCCATTTCATCCGCGGCCAGTAAAAAAGCGCCGACGCCCTTGGGGTCGTTGGCCACTACTTTTTCACTGAGGTAATAAGCATAGCTTCCGTCGCGGTAGGGCTGTCCCCCCAGGCCGCTGACGCTGACCGTGCCCTGCAGGCTGGGGATGTCGCCTGCATCGATGGTGATGAATTTTTTCAGGATGGCGGCATATCCCTTTTTTGCAGCAGCAAGGAATGTCTTAGGCAGGTAGCCCATCCGTGCGGCTTTTGCCAGGGTATAGACGAACATGCAGCTGGCGGAAGCTTCGGGGTAATTGCCGGGGACCCCGGGCTTGTCAAGGATGTCCCACCAAAGCCCTGTGGCGGGGTCCTGTACTTTTTGTACAGCGGCAGCGTACCGCTGAAGGATATTCAGCAGCGACTTTCGTCCGGGATGTTCAGCTGGAAAATAGTCCAGGACGTCCACCAGCGCCATACCGTACCAGCCCATGGCCCGGGCCCAGAAGTTCGGGGAAAGACCAGTAGTTTTGTCCGCCCATTTTTCCTGCCTCGACTCATCCCATCCATGATACAACAGTCCCGTCCTTGTGTCCCGTGCATGCTGCTCGATGAGGGCGAATTGCCGGGAGATGTCGTTGAAAATGCTGTCTTCGTGGAAAGTGGCGGCCCATTCCGCATAGAAGGGCTGGGCCATATACAGTCCATCCAGCCATACCTGGTTCGTGTACTTTTTCTTATGCCAGAAGCTGCCTTCCTTTGTACGGGGCTGGTCCTGCAGCTGGCGGCGGAGAAGGCCGGCCGCCTTGTAATATTTTTCCTGGCCGGAGGTCTTATACAACAGGAGCAGGAGCCTTCCGCAGAGGATATTATCCAGGTTGTAGTCATCCATCTTATAGGTGAGGATATTGCCATCCTTATCCACGAGCCTGTCGATGTACTGTTGTATGTATTTATAGCAACGGGCGTTCCCCGTGTTGTACCAGCAATTTTCCAGTCCTTTCCAGACGACGCCTTCTTCATAGGTCCAGCGGACCGGCACGGTCTCATCCGAGGCGTTCCAGCGGATCATAGCGGCGGCGGCCATGCGGGTGGCATCGACGGTACGTCCTGCAGCAGGGGGTTGGGCCCGTGCGCCGGCATCTAAAAGCAGGAGACATATTAAGATATAGCGCATCTCAACAATGTTAGATAGTATTTTCAGTTCAGCCGGCTCTGCCGTCTTATTTTTTTACGCAATCGTTACCGAAGGTTTATGTTATTGGAATGACCTTTTTTTCTTCATTGCTTTTATAGGCTGCTGTGATGACCCGGATGATATCGATGCCTTCTTCGGGCGTCACCGGTACCGGCTTATTATGGCGGATGGCCTCATACATGTCTTCGTAGAACGATCCGTAATTCCCATGCAGGGAGGGAATATATTCCCTTATCACCTTACCATCCTTCTCCGTATGCAGCAATCCTTTTCCACTTTCGGGCTCCACACCCCAGCCCTTTTCATCCGGCATGGCGCCTGCCAGCAGCCGCTGCTCCTGGGGATCGGCCTTTGGCTTGAGGAAAGTGCCCAGGGTGCCATACAGCGCCGTGGCAGGGACGGGCTCACGGACGAGGTAGCTTGATTTCAGCCGCACCCGCAAATTGCGTTGGGCGGGATAATAGAGGAGCAGCTCCATATAATCGTCTACTTTGGAGATCGGCCGGATGATGCCGATGTCCGCGAAAACTGCCGAGGGCATACCGAACAGCTGCAGCACCTGGTCCAGGAGATGTGAACCCAGGTCATACAACAATCCGCGGCCCGGACCGGGTGTTTCCTTGTGCACCTTGGGGCTGAGCGCCGTCGTATAACGATCGTAATGCAGCTCCGCTTCCACGATCTGTCCCAGCCACCCTTCGTCCACCAATTTCTTGATGGTCCTGGAGTCGCTGTCATAGCGGCGGCTCTGGTAAACCGAGACTTTTTTTCCTGCCTCCACTGCAAGCGCCGCCAGCTCCAGGCCCTCCTCCACGGTGACCGTGAAAGGTTTTTCCACGACGGCGTGCTTACCTGCCTTCAGCACTGCCTTTGTAAATTCGAAATGCGTATAGTTGGGCGTATTGACCACTACCAGTTCCACCGCCTCGTCGTTCAGGATCTCTTCGAATGTGCGATAGATACGGACATTGGGGTACAGGGCCTGTGAGAGGTTCTTATCCCTTTCCCAGATCGCATACAATTCAAATCCCGGATTGAGGTGCAGAAAGGGGGCGTGAAATACGCGTCCGGACATTCCGAATGAAAGTAAGGCCGTCTTGATGGGTGTCATGCTCTATGATCTTTTTTTTATTTCCACTGCATTCACCGATGCGCCATAGCTAAAAGATGGCTTGACATCGGTGTTCGTCACAAGAATATTCGCGCATCGGTCGCCATTGATGCTGAATGGGAGGGCCATGCCGGAATTGCATTGGATATGATCGAAAAGCAGCCCCTTGCTATTCTCCACGTATACCACCGGGTCGGGCAGGGTGGTGATCAGCCGGATATTTTTCAGGCTGATGTTTTCCGCTGCGGTGAGCTCCGCCCCTTTAGCTGCTTTTAGCACCATATTCTCCAGGTAAATGTCCTTGATGCTCATCTCCGGCAAGCCGCGCACAAAGATACCTTCTTCGGCGCCATCACAAACAATATTGCTGATGTGAATGTTCCGGAATCGGGGGGTGGCTTCTGTCACAGGGGGTATTTCCGGTGTGGTCTTGCCATAGGTGTCGGCAATAGACGGCGCTTTCGAGAAATAATACATATCCAAAAAAACGGCCTGGTGGACAATGTCCTTCATGCTGATGTTCTTTACAAAGATCTTTTCCACGATGCCGCCCCTGCCTCTTACCGTCTTGAACCGGAGGCCGATGTCCGTGCCCAGGAAGCTGCAGTCGCTGACAAAGATATTACGGGCGCCGCCGGACATCTCGCTGCCTATCACGAATCCGCCATGAGCGCGATAAACGATGTCGTTACGGATGATGACATTCTCCGTGGGTTTTCCCCGCCGGCGTCCTTCCTCGTCACGGCCTGACTTGATACAAATGCCGTCATCGCCTGCATCGAAGGTGCTGCTCTCCACCAGTACATTTCTGCAGGATTCGAGGTCGATGCCATCCCCGTTGGCGGCATACCAGGGGTTGCGAACATGGACATCCCTTAAGGTGAGATCTTCGCAGAGCAGCGTGTGGAGGCACCAGGCCGGGGAATTCTGGAAGCTGGCGCCTTCCAATAATATTTTTTTGCAGCGGGTCAGCACCAGCATATTGGGGCGGAGGAAATCCTTGATATCGTCGAAGCTGCTGAGCGGTGTACCGGGTTTCAGCACGCCGGGGTCTTTGGTCTTCGATCCTTTCAGTGATCTTTCAGATGGGTACCAGGTGGATTTTTCTGTGTTGAGGACGCCGCCGGCGGCCACTTTCTTTTTCCATTCTCCTTCGGGCACCCTGTCTTTGGCCAGCATACGCCAGGCATCGCCGCTGGCATCGATGATGCCGCCGCCCGTAATGGCGATATTTTCCAGGTCGGCGCCGGATATGGGAGACTGGCAGCGGGCAGCGGGATGACCTTCAAAATTACCTTCCACCAGGGGGTATTGGTCGAAGTCCGCGGTGAATTGAAGGATCGCAGCCCGGTGGACATGGAGATTGACGTTGCTTTTCAGGACGATAGGCCCTGTGAGCCAATAGCCGGCGGGTACCAGGACCACGCCTCCGCCCTTTTTGCTGCAGTCTGCAATGGCCTCGTTGATGGCGGCTGTATTGAGCTTTACGGGGTCCTGTACGGCGCCGTAGCTTTTGATATCAAAAGTATCATTTTTGAAGGATGGCTCCATGACGGCAGGCAGGTGTTCCCAGGAATAGTCCTGGGCATTTGCCGTTTTCAGGGAGAGGATCGTCAGGAGACAGAGGGTGTAATTTCGAATTTGCATGATCTTAGTTTGAGGCGGGTTGCCAGTCCCCGAAGGTATTTTTTAAAGTGATACGTTGCGTCTCGTCGTCTGTCAGCTGATGCGCCCAGGCGACACGTTTTGCAGGGCCGGCAGCGGGCCCTTCATTTTCATATTCCGCATAGCGGGCTGTCTTATAGCTGCCATTGTTATTCCAGTCGCTCCATCCTTCAGGGCGGATATGTGGCCCAAGGTAGCAATGAATAAATGACACGCTGGCCCAGGGCCGCCAGGGGCGTCCGAGGTAAACGCGATGGATGCCGGTGTCTCCTGTCAGGATACAATTGTTAAAAATGAACCCATAAGGATGATCCCGGGGAGTGGCGGCGGCCGTTATGTACGAATCCTTTTTGCTGTGGATATGGCATTCATCGAACCAGGCGGTGGCGGTCCCGAAGATAAAGTCCGTCGTGCCTTCGATATAGCAATGCTTATAGTACTGGCGGCTTTCCGGGCTATTGAGGAAGAGCACATCCTGGTCGCCTGTGAGCCGGCACTCTTCGATGCGGGCCCGGTCTCCCCGGACCTCCAGGGCTACGGCCTGACCTGCCGTGAAGCCTGCTTCATTGCGGATGTTGAGATGTCTCGCAGTGAAGTCATCTGCTTTTACAATGAGGGTATAGGAGGTACGTGTGTTGATGGTATCGCCCGCGGGGGTCCTTCTGCCTGAGTGATCGTCATAGGTGAGAATGGTGTTCCATTCGCTCTCGCCCAGCAGGGTCACATGATCTTTTGTGCTGTCCAGGCAGAGCTTTTCCTTGTAGGCGCCTTTTTTAATGAAGACGGTGGTGGGTTGGGTGTTGTTGAGGGGGATGGCGTCCAGGGCGGCCTGCACGGTGCGGAAGTTGCCAGTGCCGTCGGGGGCTACCGTTATCGTACGCGGTGAGGAGCGGATGTGTCCGATGAGGGGCAGGTGCAGCTCCCTGATGCCGGCCAGCACCAGTTCCGCCATTTTACGGGCGCCCAGCTCATTGAAGTGTGTGTCGTCCTTATGACCTTCGGGGTAATTGGGATGCTCCCCCGGCTGCAGGTAATTGAACAGCTCTTTGGAATGCTCCGGGCCCCATTCCTGCAGGAGGGCCTTGCTTTTTTCGTCCAGGTCGATGAGGGCCACCTTGTTGTTTGCAGCTACAGCTCTTACCGCGTCGGCATATACCGGATGGGACTCCTCTACCCTGCCATCGGGGCTGAACCGGCGTCTGGCGACCGGAGTAAGCAGGATGGGGATGGCGCCTTTGCTTTTTGTGCCGGCGATATAGCGTTCCAGGTTCGTCCGGAATTCTTCGGGTGTGGTATACCGTCCTGTCTTTTCCTTTCCTTCATCGTTGTGCCCGAATTGGATAAAGACATAGTCGCCGGAATGGAGGTCGTCCAGGATGGGCGCCCATAGTCCTTCGGCTATAAAGGACTTCGTGCTGCGGCCGTTCTTTGCCCTGTTGTCAACTGTTACCGTCGAGTCGAAGAAATGGGCGAAAGGCATGCCCCACCCCGTCTCGGGGAAAGCTTTTATCTCCTTGTCCGCCATGGTGGAGTCGCCGATGAGCCAGAGCCTGGTTCTTTTTGGCGGGGTGAGGGATACCAGGATGAGTGTGATCGCCAGTGTGCACCTAATAACCATAGTCTTGTTTTAAATTATAGTTGGCGTCCAGCGCGGCCTGCGGGATCGGCAGGAGCTCGCTGTGGTTCTCCGCAAAATAGAAGGCATAGCCGTTGGAAGCCCCGGTGGCATTCAGTACGTTGGCGATGGCTTTCGAGACCCAGAGGGCTTTTGTATAGCCGGAGATCGAAGACGCAGGCTTTGGCGCATACAGGGATGCCCCGAATAAGAGGCCCGTGGCGGAAGTAGAGCTCGTCTTATAAAACACCGAATCGGGCAGCTTGCTGAAGTCCAGGGTATTATTGGTGTAATTGCCCGCGAAGGTCCCGGTACGGTTAGCCATGTTGGTGAGATTTGTCTTGGCATCGTCCAGCCGCTGCTTCAGAAGGTTCCACCTGATGAGGTCGAATTTCCTTATCCCTTCACCGCCGAACTCCAGGGACCTTTCCTTAACGATGGCATTGAAAAATCCGTCATGGTCGCCTGGTGTGGCGCCGATGAGCGCGGCATTGCCGCCATATCCTCTCTTTCTTACTTCCTCGAAAGCGTCGATGGCCGCCTGGGAAGGGGCCCCATTCAGCTCGTTGTCCGCCTCCGCAAACATCAGCAGCACATCGGAGAAGCGCAGGATCGGCCAGTCGATGCCATAATATTGGGCCGTGGAGGTCATTTGCGTAGGATTCGAGATCCAGTCGCGGCGGAACTTAGCCTCAGCGATGGTGGTAGGCGGATGGATCTTCAGGGTGGTGAGGTCCGCGTTGACCTCATAGGCGGCGCAGGTGACATCGCGTCGGGTGTCAGTGCTGTCGAAAAGATAGAAGTACGTAGGCAGAACGCCGATCGCGGCATTGCCCGTGAGAGAGGCATTGACCTTTACGCCGTCATAATAGCCCAGCTTGCTGTCGTAGGTGCCTGCGCCGCCCGCCATGGCCACCTGGAACATCACTTCTCCGGAGGGATCGAGGGTATGTGCGTCGAGGGCGTCCTTGAACAGGGCCCTGAAGCTGGCATTCAGCGTATGCTGGTCGCGGCGGCCCATCAGGCCTGCGCATTCGTCCTTTGCTATCTGGTAGTAAGTCTTATAGTCGGCGGGACGGGCCATTTTCTGGCCATAGGTGCTGGATGCCCTTCGCAGGCTGTAGCCGCCCCTGTAAAGGGCGATGCGTGCGCGGAGTCCTTTTACGGCCCCTTTGGTGATCCTTTCGTCCATGCCATCCCCTACCGTACCTACTTCCGTACGCCAGGGCACCAGGTCTTCCGCCTGCTGAAGGTCACTGAGCAAATGGTCGTAAATGGTATCACGGTCAGTCTTGGCCTGGTAGATATTGTCCATAAACGCGGAAGGGACGAACTGTACGGGCACATCGCCCCAGTTGCGTACCAGCTCCACGTAATATTGGGCCCTTAAGGTCAGCGCCTCGCCGTGGAGGCGGCGCAGCTCGCCTTTCTGGATGGCCGTCCCATTGGTGTACAGATCCATTTTAGGAATGTACCAGATGCAGAGGTTGGCCCGTTCGATACCCTGGTACAGCTGATTCCAGGGATTATTGATCTGGCCGTTGCCCGCATTGGCGTTGAAGTGGGCGATGTCCCCCCGGTCATTGTCGCCGATCTGGTGGATACCGATCATTTCATCGTTGTCGTAAGGGAAGTACATGCTGATGCGGATGCCGTAGCCATTGTCGCCTGCAAGATCCTGGTAGACGCCTAAAATAGCTTTTTGTGCGTTCTGCACATTGCTGAAGACATATTCGGGGCTGAAAGAGCTGACGGGTTCCGGTTCCAGGTATCTTTTACAGGAAGTGATGAAAAGGATAAGAAGGATGAAGGAATATCTTGGGTGCATATGGAAAGTTTTAGAGTCAATTAAAAGATTACATTAACGCCGGCAATAAAGCTCCGGCTGCGGGGGTAAGCGGAATAGTCCACGCCGGGCGTCATGGGCGTGTCGCGTCTTGTATTTACTTCCGGGTCATAGCCGCTGTAGCCCGTGATGACAGCCACGTTATTTACGGTGCCGTATATACGCAGTCTATTGATCTTCAGTTTCCGGGTCAGGGCCGCCGGCAGGCTGTATCCCAGCGTGATATTGTTGATGCGGATAAAACCCGCATCTTCAATGGCGTAGGACTGCGGCATAAAGGTCGTGGCGCTGGCGCCTACCAGGGGCAGCCAGAGCTTTGCGCCTTTGTTCAGGGCGTTCAATGAGTCCGGGGAGGCGCCTACCACCTTACCTGCGGAGTTAAGCCCTTCATAGACGACGCCGTTCTTATCAACGGTGTGCCAGCGGTCGGCCATATTGCCCAGGAGGTTGGCGCCGATGGTGTAGCCGCTGGTGAACTCCAGCTTGTTGTAGTTATAGACCTTATTGCCGTACTGGAAATTGATAAAGATGCTGAAGTCGAACCCTTTCCAGGTCAGCTGCTGCCCCAGGCCGCCGAAGAATTTCGGCTGGGCGTACCCGATCACCGTTCTGTCGGCGGCGCCGACTACCGTGTCGCCATCGATCCCTTTGTATTTAATGGAGCCCGGCATCGGGGTGGAGGAGGTGATACCTGCATTGTTGATCAATCCCGGCTTGGGGGTATAGATCCTGGTAGCGGGGTCGTAGTTAAAATCGCTCGTTTTATAGTAGCCGTCCGTCCGGAGGCCGTACATGGCGCCCACCGGCTCACCGACCTTTACGATGTAATCATCCGGGTTATTGCTGCCGGCCCAGCCGCTGTTGACCGTGAACGACTTTACTGCGCCCAGGCTGGAGATCTTATTCTTATTGAAGGAGATGTTGAAATTGGCCGTCCAGCTAAAGCCTTTCTGCTGCATAATGGCCCCTGTCAGCTGCACTTCCACTCCCCTATTCGTAGTGGATCCCACATTCTGCAATTGTTTCAGGTAGCCCGTGCTGGAGGGTATGGAAGTGTTGACCAGCAGGTCGCGGGTGCTGTTGCTGTATACGTCCACCGTGAAACCCAGCCTGTTGTTGAACAATGATCCATCCACGCCCAGGTTGCGGGAGATGGTCGTTTCCCATTTGAGGTTGGCATTGCGCAATGCCGTAGAAGCATAGGCGGTCACCAGCTGGTTGTTGAGGCCGTACTGGCTGCCGGACGTATACTGGGTGATGAACTGGTAGGGATTTATCCGGTTGTTACCCGCCTCCCCGAAACTGGCGCGTATTTTCAGATCATTTATCCAGCCTGCGTGCTCCATGAACTTTTCCTCGGAGATCCGCCATGCCACAGTAGCGGAAGGGAAATATCCCCAGCGATGGGATGCCCCGAATAAGGAAGAGCCATCTCCCCTGATGGAAAGATAGGCGAGATATTTTTTATCATGGGCGTATGTCAGGCGGCTGAAAAAGGACAGCATCGTAGTCGTCGAATCGATGGTCACCGGCTTGGGCTCGATCAGCGAGCTGTTGGGTGGCGTACCCAGGTTCATATTCCCCAGGGCCGCCTTGGAAGAAGTGCCCAGGGGGAAATAGCGTGTCTCTATATTGACGCCTTTCCCGTGTGTCTGGTAGGTCTCTTCACCCACGATGAGGGTAATGTCATTATGTTGATGAAAAGTTCCCTTCATCCCGGTGTTGGTGAAGGTGAACACATTGGTGTTGTCCAGGATGGTCTTGCTGGTGGAATTGATATCGGCCAGGGGCATGCCTGCGCCATTGGATTTGGAGTTGGTGGTCAGGCTGTCGTCGAAAGCATCTGCCCGGAGGCTGTTGTTGTCGTACCCGAGGGTGCTGCGGAAAGAGAGATATTTATTAAAGCTATAGTTGACATAGCCGTTCAGGTTGATGGCGCTGTTATAGCTCCTCCGGAATTGCTGGTTGTTCAGCAGGAACGGGTTTACCAGGGCCAGGCTATTGCCGTTGGTCTCTGCGTAATAGGCCGGGTCGAAGCTGTCCTCTCTTTCTCCCGGGAGGATAAAGGGCCTGTAGCGTATCACCTGACGGAGGAAGTTTAATGAGGACGATCCCGGGTTGGAGGTGCCCGCGCCGGAGATCGTCGTATTGTTGTAGCGGGTATTGAAGCCTACTTTAAGTTTTTCACTGGCTTTATGGTCCAGGCGGAAAGACACCAGCTTGCGGTCGTAATCCGAGTTGAGCATGATCCCTTCCTGGCGATTGGCCGTGGCCGAGAGGCTGTATTGGGTCTGTTCTGTTCCGCCGGAAACACTTACATTATGGGTCTGCTGGAAGGCGTTGCGGCCCAGGAGGGTCTTTTGCCAGTCATGGGCCGGTCTGCCGGCATACGCATTTACGGTGTCCCAGCTATAGCCATAAGGGGTGATGCCGCTGCTGTCTCCCGTCAGTTTGGCCCGTTCGTACTGGTAGTACATGTAGTCGTAAGGGCTGAGCACCGGCAGCTCTTTGGTGAGCTTGTTGATGCCAACGAAGCCGCTGTAAGAGACGGTGGTCTTCGAGCCTGTGTTATGGCCGCCTTTGGTCGTGATGATCACTACGCCGTTGGCGCCGCGGGCGCCGTAGATAGCGGTGGAGGCTGCATCCTTCAAAACGTCGATGGACTCAATGTCCTGCACCGAGATGGTGGAGAGGGCGTTGTCCACCTGGATGCCGTCGACCACATATAAGGGTGAGTTATCCTGGGTAATGCTGCCGCCCCCTCTCACGCGGATAAGCACCTGTGCGTTGGGAGAGCCTTCCGAGCCCGTCACCTGGACACCGGCCAGCCTGCCGGCGAGGGCTTCTTCGGCCGAGTTGAGCGGGATATCCCGGAGCTGGCGGGAGGTGACGGAGCTGATGGATGCCAGCGCATCTCTCCGGCGCACCGTCTGATAGCCGATGACGACCACATCCTCCAGGTCCTTTGATTGGCGCCTGAGGCGGATGGTGAGCGCAGCCGTGTTGGCAGCGGGGATCGTCTGGGTGGCATAACCTGCGTTGGAGATGACCAGGTTGTGTTTGCGTCCATCGGTGGGGAACGGCAATGTAAAACTGCCGTCTGCTGCCGTGGATACGCCCTGGCTGGTGCCGGACAAAAGGATCGTCACATCCGGAAGACCCGCGCCGGTGCTATCGTCGATGACGCGTCCCCTGATGGGGGAGGTCTGGGCGAACAGCGTAAAGTGCATGGTAAGAAAGAAAGATAGAAGGAATAAAGGTTTCATATAGCAGTTGAGTTTTTTCCTGGCAATCGAAGGCTCAATGCTAGTAAGATATTCCGGAATAGGGGTAGCCGTAAGGCGGGTTTATTTACGCAATCGTTCCCGACAACGATCCCAAATTACTGTTTGTTGTAGATGACGCCCGGGCGCAGTCGCAAAGACGTACCCGTTCTGCCGGCGAAATGGCTTCGGATCTCGGCCAGGATGGAAAGGGCGATCTCTTCAGGGCTAGCGGAGCCGATGTCCAGGCCGGCGGGGGAATAGATCCGGCGGTTATCTGCGTCGTTGACAGGCCGGCCTTCCGCCTCCAGGGCCGCATAGATCCTTTCCGTGCGTTTGCGGGGACCCAGGATGCCAATATAGGAGGCTTGGGTCTTCAGCGCCTGGGGCAGGCGGCGAAGGTCAGTCTTATAATCATGTGTCATCAGGAGGATGGCTGTGTAAGCGTCTCCTTCGGGGATGGTGTCGGTAGTGTGGTCGTGTGCTGTGGTGGTTAAAGCCAGGAGAGACTTGTCCGCGCGGAGGACATGGGTGTAGAGGGTCGTGTCCCAGCCCAGCTCAAGGGCCATGCGCAGGAAAGGGTACAGATCGTTATTGCTGCCGAAGACGATAACGCGGATGGGAGGAAGGATCATCTCGATGAAAAGGGTGATATCCGCGGCATAGGTGATGGTGCGCGAATGCAGGGTGGTTTGGCAATCGTGGATGTCATGGAGCACTTGCGCGGCCAGGTCCGCAAGGGGGAAAGCTTGGATAAAGGATTGCGGTTCAAAGAGAATATTGGTTCCCAGGTAAGGACCATGGGTGACAGTGATGAGACAAACGGGTGTGCGGGTGTGGATGATATGCGATAAGACCAGTACGGGGTTATTAGGATTGTCCGGGTCCAGGGGAGTAAAGAGCACGTCGATGATACCCTGGCATCCCAATCCCACGCCGACCTGGTGATCGTCATCCTGTGTGGTGTCGTATGTGACGACGGATGCGTTACGGAGGCCGATGGCCTTTTGGGCCCGTCGCAGGGCATCGCCTTCCAGGCAGCCGCCGCTGATGCCGCCCAGGTAGGTGCCGTTGTCAAGGACGAGCATACGGGCGCCCGCCCTCCTGTAAGAGGATCCCTCTACCCGTACCACCGTGGCAAGGGCTGCCCGGGTAGTGTTGAAATCGATGGAATGGTACGCGCTGACGATGGACCTGATCTCCTTCATTCATTAAAAATACGAAGGGCGAGGCAAATTTTCCTCACATCGTTGGCTGTAAAAAAAGGACTGCCGGGAATAATTTTTGCTGTTTCACTTCAAAATAAATGCGCGCGTATGAAAAATCGAACACACAGGCAAAATACCGATATACAGGAAGGCAATCCCAAAAGTAAGGCAACCTATCATCACGGATCGGCAACGCAGGGGGGATCTAATTTCGGACAGGGGTCATACCAGCTGGGAAAACGGGCCAATCAGCAGGGCAGCGAATCCAATAAAGGGGCGAATTACGATCAGGAACGCGGTTGGAATAATGAGGTATTGCGGAGGACTGACCAGGATGCCGCTCCGAAGAGACATAAGTGATCTGACGGGATATAACTCCCTTAGAACGAAGGCCCGGGGAAACTACTCCGGGCCTTTATGCTTTATTTGCCATTCCAGAGGCAATGGAGATAGAATTGCAGTTATATGTGACCGATAGAAACTACCGTCTGTTCCATGTTACGGCTTTTTACCCGGCGCGATCAGCAAAACAATACCAACCACAGCCAGGATACCACCAGCGTATGGAGGCCAGTTCACCGTCTTTTCCTTGTCTGCGGAGATCTGCACCGGACCGGCGTCCACTACCTTTTCTTTTTTAGTGTAGCTGAATCCTGTCCAGATGAGCATGACGACACCGAGGATGAGCAATACGGCTCCGAGGGTTCTTTTCATTTTTTTTTGTTTATACGTTTATTCAAACCATTCCATGATCTGCCCGCCGATGGCATCGACGAGGTTCTGATCCTTGATCAGATCCATTTTCCAGCCGCCCCTGCTGTACCGGATGATCCCGATGCTATCATTATTGAGCCATACTTCCAGCTCATAGCATACGCCGTTCTCACAGGTCTGGGCGATGGGGATGGCTTCCCCTTTAAATGTCTTGTCCTTATACTGGAATTCCAGCGGGATGGGTTTTTTTTCCAGCTGGGCGATGAACTCCTTCAGAAATTTGATCAGGTGTTTCCGTTGCGTAGGGCCAGAGGCGGACCATTTCCCTTTATCGGCCCGTTTGTGCGCCAGCTTGAATTTCAGTCCCGTCATTTTTGTGTCATATTCATTTGCATTTAATTTTTTGGCTGACTGGTGGGCCAGGATATACCAGTGATATTCCGTGCCGGTGGGAACGCCGGAATATTCAGGGGCATGGCCTACCCTTCTCTTGGTGACTGCGTAGGAAATTTCCCAGAGATCGGGCGTGATCTTCGTTTCTTTCCAATCACCTTTGTCATAGTTCCAGTGGTGTCCTCTGCCGATCTGGACTCCTGTATAAAGCTTGCCATTGAAGTTCTTGAATTTGTTAAAGCTTGCGGACAGATCTTTTGTTACCTTTTTAGGGGCTTTGTCCTTTCGGGCTGGCTTCTTTGCCGCTGTGGCAGGCTTATGCGCCAGAGTTGCGGTAGGCATATTAACTTTTACCGAACAGGACATAAATCTTGTGCCAGGGGGCTGGCATAGTTTTTTTGCGTTGTCCAGCGAAGCGCTTCACTTCACTAAATAAGATCTATTAAATTAATCACAAAAACTTAAAGGTATGGCTACGAGAAATTCAGGAAGACGTGGTTTTGCGTCTATGGATCCCGAGGAAAGAAGGCAGATAGCCCGCAGAGGCGGCCAGGCTTCCCAAGGAGGCCGCGGTTACCAGGAAGAGGATTATGACGAAGATTACGATGAGGAGGATGAGGACGAATATGATGAGGACGATCGTCCATCTGCCCGTTACCAGGAGTACGAGGAAGACGAGGATTACGATGAGGACTATGATGAGGATGATGAAGAGGATTACAACCGGCCTTATTCGAGGTATCAGGAAGAGGAAGATGAAGAAGAATATGGCGGACGCCGTTACAACCGCGGCAGGTATGAAGACGAGGATCGCAGATATTCGGACAGAAGCCGTTCAGGACGTCAGTCCGACAGCAACCGGGGATATGCCGGCTCTTCCGGTGGAAGGGGTTTTGCGGGTATGGACCCGGAACGCCGCCGGGAGATCGCCCGCAGGGGTGGTGAACATTCCCATGAAGGAAGGTCTTCTTCCGGCCGCGGGGGTTCCAGTTCTTCCCGCAGCAGGGGCGGTAGTAGTTCCGGCCGAAGCCGTTCCGGCAACAGCGGACGCGGCGGTAATTCCGGTCAAAGCCGCAACAGCAGCGGTCAGTTCACCAGCCGCAGCGGACGCAGCGGTTATGGCAGCCGTTCCGGCAGTAGTTCTGGCGGACGTTCCTCAGGCAGCCGCAGTGCTTCCAGCCGTGGAAATTCCGGTCAAAGCCGAGATTCCAGTGGTCACTTCACCAGCCGTGGACGCATTGGCTCCAGCGGACGTTCCTCCGGTAGCGGACGTTCTTCCAGCAGCCGCAGTGGGAGCAGCAGCCGTTCCCGGGGCAGGTAAACAAAACGATTCCTTCCATAAAAACAAACAAATAGGGCCTGTCAAGACTCTATTTGTTTGTCTTATAAACATTTATTAAAATCAGCATGCCATGAAACAAGCATCTACCGCCCGCCGCAGCAGCGGACAAAAATCTAAGAATACGACCCGGAAGAAACAAAGCAATGCTGGCAGCCGCCAGGCCAATAGCGGCCGGTCGGAAGAAGGCTACAGCCGGTCCGGCAGCAGCTCCCGTTCCACTGCCAGAACACAAAATGAAAGTTCGGCCAATATGCGGCCCGCTTCCGGCACGATGGAAAGAGGGGCATCGGCGAACCGTTCCGGTCGGCGTGCGCTCAGAGGATTCCAGCCAGAGAACGGCCAGTACCTCGAAAAATTCTTTTTAGACCAGTTGAAGGATATTTATTACGCCGAACAGAAGATCGTCCAATCCCTTCCGAAAATGATCGGGGCCACCACAACGGACCAGCTGCGTGAGGCATTCGAGGATCACTTGCATCAGACACAGCGCCATGTACGCCGCCTGGAAAAAGTATTCGAGGTGCTAGGGCAGAAAGTGGAAGGCAAAAAGTGTGAAGCCATCGAAGGCATCGTCCGCGAGGCCGAGCAGATCATAAAAGAGACGGAGCAAAATACAATGACCCGCGATGCTGCCCTCATCATGGCCGCCCAGAAGGTGGAACATTACGAGATCGCCAGCTACGGCGGATTGGTACAGCTGGCCATTACCATGGGACAATATGAGGCAGCAGAGATCCTGGACAAGACGCTGATAGAGGAAGAGGATACGGACCTGCTGCTGACCGAAATAGCCGAGTGCGAGATCAATGTACTGGCGGAGTTTGAGGGAATGCGATCAGGAGAGAAAGGGGAATCGGATGAAGAGGAGGATGAAGGTTCCGAAGAGGGTGAAGATGAAAAAAGAACACAGCGCAGACAGGAAAATGAGACACCGGAGGAGGAGTAGAACGTATGGCTGCAAAAACGAAAAATCACGCGCGGCCGAATAAGTCGGCGGTGAAGAAAAGTGCAAAGAAAAAGTCCTCCGGCGGTCGCAAATGGTCCGCCGGAGTAACAAAGCACAGCAATGCGCTGGACCTGGAAAAAGGCGTTTTCACTTCCGGCAGCCCGGAAAAAATAGCCGATTCGCTGGAACGATCTGCGCAGAAGAGCAAACGTAAAAAAGGCAGCGCCTACCAGTCCGCCATGTCCATGCTGAATTTTTATATCAACCGGGCGGGGAAGAACCTGCCTGCCAAAAAGAAAAAAGTCCTGACGAAGGCGAAGGACAAACTGAAGACAAAGAAAGAAAAGGAGGACAAGTCATGAGCACACTTACAAAGCCCGCCAAGCCATGGGCACAGCATACGAATACCGAGGAAAACATGAATCCGAAGCCCGTGTATGAGCGGGAATACGACCGGCAGGGAAAGAAACTTTCGGGGAAAGTGGCGTTGATCACCGGAGGAGACAGCGGGATCGGCAGGGCCGTCGCCGTTCATTTTGCCCGGGAAGGGGCCGATGTCGCGATTGTCTATCGCAAAGAGGATGAGGATGCGCAGACCACGCGCGAACTGGTGGAGGAAAAAGGGAAAAAGGCCATCCTTATCAAGGCCGATATAAAGGATGAGGACGATTGCCGGAGCGCTGTGGAGGCAGTGCTGAAAGAGCTGGGACATATCGATATCATCGTCAACAATGCAGCGATCCAGCATCCGCAGGAAAGCATCGAGAAGATCACCGCCCGGCAGCTGGAAGATACTTTTCAGACGAATATCTTTTCGCAGTTCTTTATCGTGAAAGCAGCCCTGCCCCATTTGAAGAAGGGGTCCGCCATAATCAATACGGCTTCGGTTACTGCCTACAGAGGCAGTAAGCAATTATTGGATTATTCTTCCACCAAGGGAGCGATCGTCGCTTTTACCCGGAGCCTTGCCCAGTCCCTGGCAGAGAAAGGGATCAGGGTGAATGCCGTAGCGCCTGGTCCGATCTGGACGCCATTGATCACTTCCACTTTCCCGGATGAAAAGATCGAGACTTTTGGGAAGGACACGTTGCTGAAAAGGGCGGGACAGCCTGCGGAAGTGGCCCCCTGCTTTGTATTCCTGGCCTCGGAGGACGGCAGCTATGTCACCGGACAGGTGCTGCATCCCAACGGCGGGAGTATCGTAAACACTTAAAAGTATATTTTTTATTATGACGTCTTATGTAAAATATCAAGCTTGTATTGACGCCTGCGTCTATTGCGCCAGCATGTGCAACCAATGTGCTACTTCCTGCCTGAATGAAAAAGAGGTGGAGAAGCTTCGGGAATGTATCCGGCTGGACCTGGAATGCGCCGCGGTTTGCCGCGCTACGGCAGAGATCATGGAGATGGATGGGAAATATGTGGATGCATTCTGTCAGCTGTGCGCAGACATTTGTACTTCCTGCGCTGAAGAATGCGACAAACATGCGGCCATGGGAATGGAACATTGCCGCATCTGCGCAGAAGCCTGCCGGCAATGCGCGGAGGAATGCATCCATATGTCCGCCCTTGCCTGACAGGAAGCTATTACAATGGCTGCGGGAATCGCATACCGGAGAGCAGTGGTTTCCGCAGCCCTTTATATTGGATCAGCACATTGAACTTCCGGCCCATGTCCATGAGCAGGGTCCTTATAAGCGAAAGCTTTTCATCCGAAGACCATCCATCCATCTGCCCTTTTTCCTCCATATTTCTCAGGTGAGCCGCAAGGCCGAGGCCTTGTAAGAAACAGGCCTGGCTGGTGTATCCGCCTGTTTCCAGGCCGTTGTTCAGGCCCCAGTGGCAGAGGGCGGAAAAGTTGATATGGGTCGTGATGTCCTGTTCCCCGATGTTGGTATAGGGACTGTCATTCACCATATGCCGGTGATAGCATACCAGCGTGCCTTTATTGCGATGCTGGTCATATAAGTGCCGGGAAGGGAACCCATAATCAATGGTCAATACAAATCCTTTTTTGAGGGTGCCGGAGATGCGGGCGATCCAATCGATGGCTTCCAGGTTGACCTCCGTGCGGAAGCCTTTAGGCAGCGTGACATGCAGCTCCCTGAAGTAATTGTTGAGCGGTTCGGCCGCGGGCCGCAAACATTCGGCGAAATTGCCCTTATGATCCACGAAGACCTCCATGAGCTGATCTTCCATCACTACCTGGTGAACGGCAAAATTGTCTATCAGCTCATTGGATAGTATGCAGCCCATAAGGGGAGGGATCTCCGTTATGTCGTTATGCCAGCTGACCTTCGAGGCATCGTGCAGGATCCGGCGGGTCAGATCCCCCATGGCTTCGCTCTTTTCAATGATGTAATAATGCAGGCCGGCGTAGAGGTCTTTATTCTTTTGCAGGCTTTGGAGAATATCCCGGCAAAGCAGACCCGTACCCGCGCCATATTCCACCACAGAGAAAGGCTGCCTGCCGAGCCAGCACCACATCTCTTCCAGCTGGCGGGCGATCATTTCCCCGAAGAGGGACGATACGCAGGGGCTGGTGTAAAAATCCCCACCCTTCCCTATCCTATCCCTTGTTGTGGAATAATATCCATACCCCGGGTAGTACAAAGACATTTCCATGAAATCGTGAAAAGAAATGGGGCCTTCTTTATGGATCTTCTCAGCAATGATACCGCCTAACGACATGCAACAATTTCTTCAGCTATCTCAACAGCCGTGCCAAGGCGCCATGGCATGATTTTTTGGCCTTTGGAGGGGTTATGGTCACCATCACTAAAAACATCGAACAGCTGTGCATCGACACCGTAAGGGTTTTGTCCGTCGACGCCGTGCAAAAAGCTAATTCCGGTCACCCCGGCATGCCAATGGGCGCCGCCCCGATGGGTCATGCGCTTTGGTCAACATTCATGCGTTATGATCCGAAAGACCCTCAATGGCCCAACCGGGACAGGTTCGTCCTTTCCGCCGGGCATGGCTGTATGTTACAATATAGTTACCTCTACCTCACCGGGTACAATGTGACATTGGACGATCTGAAAAGCTTCCGGCAGCTGCACAGCAAGACTGCAGGGCATCCCGAATATGGGCTCATCGACGGTGTGGATGTCACTACGGGACCGTTGGGGCAGGGTTTTGCCAATGGGGTAGGTTTTGCCATCGCACAGCGTCACCTGGCGGCAAGGTTTAACAAGCCCGGGTTCGAGATCTTCAACTACAGGGTATTCGCCATCTGCAGCGACGGCGATATGATGGAAGGGGTTACGTCGGAAGCGGCTTCGCTGGCCGGCCATCTGGGATTAGGCAATATTATCTATCTATATGATGACAACCATATCTCCATCGAAGGAGATACCGCCCTGGCGTTCACCGAGGATGTGGCCAGGCGATTTGAAGCCTATGGCTGGCATGTGCAGGTGGTGAAGGATGGAAATGACCTGGCAGCCATCTCAAAGGCTATAGCCAATGCCATGGATGAGCAGCAACGGCCTTCGCTGATCAAAGTGCGGACGCACATCGCCTATGGCAGTCCCAATAAAGTGGATACGGCCGGGGCGCATGGCTCTCCGCTGGGTGAGGATGAAGTACGGCTCGTAAAGGAATTCTTTGGTTTCGACCCTTCGGAGTCCTTTGTCGTCCCGGGAAAAGTATTGGAATTTTACAGGGCTGCGGGCGAGAAAGGTATACAGGCGCACAATGAATGGACCGTCCTTTATACGGCGTATAAGAAGAAATATCCCGAGCTGGCGCTGGCGTATGAGCAGGCGCTTCGGGATGAGCTGCCTTCGGGATGGGAAGACAAGCTGCCCGTCTTCAAGCCCGGCGATGCGAAAGGGGGTAAGCTGGCTACCCGCCAGGCTTCCGGCAAGGTGTTGAATGCCCTGGCTGAAAGCATACCCGCCCTTATCGGCGGGGCAGCGGACCTATCCCCTTCCACGGAGACGAACATGAAGGCGTACGCTTCTTTCACCGCGGAGAACCCGGGCGGACGCAACTTCCATTTCGGGATCCGGGAGCATGCAATGGGCGCTATCTTAAACGGGATGGCGCTGACCAGGGGGATCATTCCTTTTGGCGCTACTTTTCTTATTTTCTCCGAATATATGCGGCCGCCGATACGGCTGGCCGCCATCATGAAGATCAGGCCCATCTTTATCTATACGCATGACAGCATCGGTCTTGGAGAAGACGGAACGACCCACCAGCCTGTGGAGCAGCTGATCTCCCTCCGGAGCATTCCCAATATCACGTTGATCCGTCCGGCGGACGCCAATGAAACGGCACAAGCGTGGAAGATCGCTTTACAGCATAAGGGCGGTCCCGTGGTGCTGGTGCTTACACGTCAGGGACTTCCTGTCCTCGATCCGGATAAATACGGCCTGGGAGCTGGTGTGGAAAAGGGGGCCTATGTGCTTTCCGATCCTGACGACCTGCAGCCCGAGGTGATCCTCATCGCCACCGGCTCGGAAGTGGAGCTGGCGTTACAAGCACAGGAGCTGCTGCTGAAGGAAGCCATCCCGGCCCGTGTGGTGAGCATGCCTTCCTGGGAATTGTTCGAGCGCCAGCCTGATGCCTATAAAGAGGAGGTTTTTCCCAAGGCCATGAAAAAGAGGCTGGCCATCGAAGCAGGGTCTCCCCTGGGATGGCATAAGTATGTGACGGATGAAGGGGATGTCCTGGGGATGACCACCTTTGGTGAATCGGCGCCGGCGGGCGATCTGTACAAGGAATTTGGCTTTACGGCCGGGCGGGTAGTACAGAAAGCAAAGGCCTTACTCGGCTGAAGCGATATTGTCCATAATAATGTCCCAGTATTCTTTTCCATAGGCTACGAGGATCTCGCTGCCGGCCGGGATATTCTTCACAGCATAGATATAGACCTTTAATCCTTCGTTATCGTATTTGCTGTTGTTACGCACACCCGATGTGCGGATGGGTCCCATGGCATCGTTGGCATAACGGGCGAGTGCTGCCTTATAGGTCCAGGCGTCGATGACATGGTTCCTGTTGACATAATAAATATAGCCGTTCAGCCCATTGCGGTCATCTACTTCTTTCCATGTAGTGATCCTTCCTTTATATTCCACGATCTTTGTACCCTTTGCGATGGGCTTGCTGGTGAATAGCCCCATGCCGGCCCCTTTCAATGTACTGCGCCTGACAAATAACTGCTTTTCCAATAACGCCATGTAAATAATATGATTGGTAAAAATAGGTAAAAAACACCTCACTGCCGTAGGCATATCAGAACAGGCCGTCCGCCAGCTGGCGGACGGCCTGTCTTTTTGGACGGATCATTTGGACGGATCATCAAACGGGCAGGAAGACGTTGAATGTGGCGCCTTTTCCAGGCTCACTGATAGCCGTAATGGCGCCGCCATGATTCTCTGCGATCTTTTTGCACAGGGCAAGGCCGATGCCGCTGCCGTTGTAGGCGTCCTGGCTGTTAAGGCGCTGAAAGATACCGAAGATCGTATGGGCATGCTGTTGCTCGAAGCCGATGCCATTGTCCTGTAAGGTGATGCGGAAGAATTTGGTTGCCCCGTTGGCCCGAAGGACTTCCGGCAGCTCAGCCCGGCCGGCTGTTTCCGCACTAACAGATATACATGGCTGCTGTTGAGAGAACTTAAGGGAATTGCCGATCAGATTGCGGAAAAGCTGACGGAATTGTACTCCTATCCCTTTGATGACAGGCAGTTGGCCGACAGATATGAGGGCCTTCTTTTCCGTCACCGAGAGATCGAACTCCGCCAGGACCTCTTTCATGATCTCGTTGAGATCTACGGAGGCGACAGTGAGTTCGGCGCGCGACAGCCTGGAATATTCCAGGACATCCTTTATCAGCCGGGACATACGGACGGAGGCGTTTTTGATCCTGTTGAGGCTTTTGGCCATTGATGCGGGGTCGCCTCCTTTGCTGATGGTCTCTTCCAGGATCTCTGAAAAAACATGGATCTTTCTCAGCGGCTCCTGCAGGTCGTGGCTGGCAATGTAGGCAAATTGTTCCAGCTCGTGATTGGATTTGGCAAGGAGAGTATTGAGCTCGGCCAGCTCACGGGTCCTTTCCTGCACCGTAGCTTCCAGTTCCAGCCGAAATCTTTCCTTTCCTTCGCTGATGATGCGTTCTGCCTGTTTCTGATCAGTGATATTCCGGGCGATCTTGCTGGCGCCGATGATCTGTCCCCTCCTGTCCCTGATGGGGGAAATGGAAAGCGAGATATCCAGGAGGATCCCGTTCTTTGTTACTCTTTTGGTCTCGAAATGATCAACCCTTTCGCCTTTTTTCAGTCGTTCCAGTATTGCCGGCTCTTCTTCCAGCCTGTCCGGGGGGATCAACTTTGTGATGTGCTGTCCGATCATTTCATCCGCATGGTATCCGAAGATGCGTCGTGCACCTTCATTCCAGCTGCTGACAATCCCATCCAGGGTCTTGCTGATGATGGCATCATCGGAAGAATGGATGATGGCGGCCAGCCAGGTTTGCGCGGCGGCGGCTTCCAGCCCGGTGGCGCCAATATCTGTAAAAAGATCATTCATGGGCAAAAGATCGGGGGTTATATTTTTTCAGTACCTGTGCCAGGCTCTGTTTAATAGTAGAGATCTCATTGCCCTTGACGATGTAATCCGTGGCCCCGGCCGCGTGGCTGGCAGAAATGTCACGCGGGTTGGAGGAGGTCGAGAAAACGATCACCGGACGGCGGGTGAAGCGCTCGATCTGCCGGATGTTCCGCAGGCAATCCAGTCCATTCATCCGGGGCATGTTGAGGTCCAGGAAAATAAGATCGGGGTCATATCCGTCATTCTTCAGCTTATGCAGCGCTTCGACGCCGTCGATCGCGCTGTCAGTCACCAGGGAAGGATATATACTTTGCATTACGAGCGAAAAGATCTCCCGGTCGTCCGAGTCGTCGTCGATCAGGAGGATTTTTAAAGGTTGGTCCATTTTTTTGGTAAGGTTTGTTTTAGAGATCTTACCCAAGTTAAATTATCTAAAAACATATACAAACGACGGACCAAACTGGAACAGGGTCCTGGCAAAGGTTTTGAAGGTATTCCCCTATTATGGCACTACAAGAATATAAGAAAAAACGCCGTTTTGCCGCGACGCCTGAACCACAAGGCGGAAAGCCGTCCGGAAAGGCCCTCCAGTTCGTCGTACAGAAGCATGCGGCGTCACGCCTGCACTATGATTTCCGGCTGGAAATGGAGGGAGTGCTGAAAAGCTGGGCGATCCCCAAGGGACCTTCGCTGAACCCGGCGGACAAGCGGCTGGCAATGATGGTAGAGGACCACCCCTGGGACTATAAGGATTTCGAAGGCATTATTCCCGAAGGCAATTATGGGGCCGGCACCGTCATCGTATGGGATGCAGGCACGTATGAACCGCTGGCGCCGACGGATGGCACCAAGGCGGCCCAGGACAAGGAGCTCCGTAAGGAGCTGCATGCAGGGTCACTGAAATTCAGGATGAATGGAAAGAAGCTGAAAGGGGAGTTTGCGTTGGTGCGGACCCGTGGCAGAGGGGAGAACTCCTGGCTGCTGATCAAGCACCGGGACAAATATGCTTCGGAGGAGCCGGTGACGGAGAAGGACAAGTCGGTCGTTTCGAGGAAGACGCTGGAGCAGGTGGCAGTTAATCCCCGGTCGTTGCAGTGGATCAGCAACAGGGCGCAGCGGCCGAAGGTATCGAAGGGGACAGCGAAAAAGGTGCCGGTCGTGAAGAAGGTTGCTCCCGTCAGGCAGACTGCTCCGAAAAAAGGAGCAAAAAAAAAATCGATAGCCGGCAGTAAAGCTCCCATGCCGAAGGACGTCTCCCCCATGCTGGCGACACTGGTAGACAAACCTTTTGATGAAGCGGGATGGTCATATGAGGTCAAATGGGATGGCTATCGGGCGATGGCCTATTTAAATAAGGGAGCCGTAGAAGTGCGCAGCCGGAATAATAAGTCTTTCAATGAAAAGTTCTATCCCGTCTACAATGCATTGAAGGAATGGAAGGTCGATGCCGTAGTGGATGGAGAGATCGTGGTGCTGAATGAAAAAGGACTGTCCAATTTCAGCCAGCTGCAGGAATGGCGCAGCGAGGCGGACGGCCAGCTCTTTTACTATCTTTTCGATATCCTGTGGTTAGCAGGCCGGGATCTGACAGGGCTGCCGTTGAGCGAAAGGAGGCAATGGCTGGCGTCCATCGCGCCGAAGAACGACATGCTGCGCGTCAGTGAATTCTATGCGGCCAGCGGCACTGAATTCTTTGAAGCTGCCAGAAAAATGGAGCTGGAGGGTATCATCGCCAAAAAGGACGAGAGCGTTTATACATCTGGAGTTCGGACGCGCGACTGGCTGAAAATCAAGACGGCCAGCCGACAGGAAGTGGTCATTGGCGGATATACACTTAATGAAGGCAGCAGCAAGCCATTCAGCTCTTTGCTGGTGGGAGTATTCGAAAAAGGAAAATTGCAATACACGGGTAAGATAGGCACCGGATTCAGCCAGGCGCTGCAAAAAGAGCTGTTACAACGTTTCAGGCCGCTCGTGCGTAAAACCTGTCCGTTTGCCGTGGTACCGGATATCAACAAGCCGTCAAGGTTCAGGCCGGACCCTCCGGAGGCCAAAGCCGTCTGGCTAAAGCCGGAGCTGCTGTGCGAAGTCTCTTTCCGGGAGATGACGGATGACGGCGTCATGCGGCATCCTTCTTTCGAGGGTATGCGGGAGGATAAAAGTGCGAAGGAAGTGGGTATCGAGCAGGCGGCCCCGGTGGAAGAGGTTGTCGGAGAGACAGATGAAAAGGCGCCGGAGAGGAAAGTGTCGAAAAAGAAAGCTTCGGCGAAGCTTGATACAACGAAAATACTGACACCGGGGAAACAACGGGGAAGAAGGACCTTGCTGAATCCCAAGGATGCGTCACAGGTGCGATCGGTGAACGGCCATGAGCTGAGCTTTTCCAACCTGGGCAAGATCTTCTGGCCGAAGGAAAAATATACGAAGCGGGATCTGTTGAATTACTATTACCAGGCGGCGCCCTACATCCTCCCCTATCTGAAAGACCGGCCGCAGTCACTGAACCGTTACCCCAACGGTATTGCCGGCAAGAGCTTTTACCAGAAAGACGTCACGGCTACGGCGCCCGCCTGGGTAAAGCAATTTCCTTACCATACATCCAAGGGAGAAGATAAAAATTTCCTTGTCGTCGAGGATGAGGCAAGCCTGCTCTGGATGGCTAACATGGGCGCCATCGAGATGAACCCCTGGAACAGCACCATTCTGAAGCCGGATCATCCCGACTGGTGTATCATCGACCTGGACCCGACGGAAAAGAACCCTTTCGAACAGGTGATCCAAACCGCGCAGGTGACAAAGGAGATACTGGATGACCTGGGTGTATCGGGCTATTGCAAGACTTCGGGATCAACCGGGATCCATATCTACATACCCATGGGCGCTAAATATACCTATGACGAGTGCCAGCTGTTCGGTAAGCTCATCGCCACCCGTGTGCATGACGAACTTCCGGCCTTCACGAGCATCGAAAGGATGACCGACAAACGTAAAGGGAAAATATACGTGGACTATTTGCAGAACAGGCCCAAGGCCACACTGGCAGCGCCTTATTCGGTACGGCCCAAGCCCGGCGCGACTGTCTCCATGCCTCTCCATTGGGAGGAAGTTAAAAAAGGCCTGAAGATGGCGCAGTTCACCCTGGTCAACGCGATGGACAGGATCAGTGCCGGGGGCGATCTTTTCAGGCCGGTGCTGGGCAAAGGCGTCAATATGGAAAAGATCCTGAAAAAGCTCAACCGCCCTCTTCCGGCTGAATAACGATATAAGCGATCTTTGGCCATTGTTCACGAATATTTCTTTTGATGTCGTCGATATGATCGTTGAGCTCTCCCACCGTCAGCTGCGGCTTAAAGGTCAGCAGTATAACAAGGAGCACTTCATCCGGAGACTGGTAAATGGAAAAGATCCTGGGCGTGGCGACGACACTGCGATCTCTTCTTACCAGGTCGATAATTGCTTTTTCTGTCTTTGCTGAAATGCCTTCCCCGATGAGGAGGCTGCGGCTTTCCCTGGCCAGCAGGGCCGAGGCGGCAGTGAGGATCAATCCCACCAGGAGCGAGGCGACACCGTCAAAATAAGGATTATGGGTGATATCCCCGATGAAGAGACAGGCCAGCACCACTACGAGGCCTGTCACGGCTGCCCCATCCTCGAAAAGGACCATGAATGAAGCGGGGTCCTTGCTGCGAATGACGGCGTCCAGCAACGATCCTTCCGTATTCGTACTTCGGAACTGCCGGAAGGCAATGATAAAAGAGGCCCCTTCAAAGATCAGCGAAAAGACGAGCACGATGTAATTCCAAAACAGGGAGCCTGTGATGGCCGGCTGTTTCAGGTGGACATATCCCTGATAGAAGGATACGCCGGCGCCCAGCGCGAAAATGAGGATGGACACGATGAAAGACCAGAAATACAATTCCCTCCCGTAGCCGAAAGGATGAAACTCGTCCCTTTCCTTATTGCTGCTGTATATCCCGTACAATAGCAGGAGCTCATTCACGGAATCCACGATCGAGTGAACGCCTTCGGCGATCATGGCTGCGCTGCCGCTGACACCACCCGCAATGAATTTTACTGCCGCGATGGCGATGTTGGCTCCCAGGGCTGCATATATGGATATCTTTGACCTTTTCATTGTAGAACACTTACGACAGTGTGCATTATTTTCCCCATCTTATTTTTTCTTAATCACACTGATCTCTCCGTTCCTTTCGATAAAGATCTCCTCCACCTGGTCGAGAGATTCCCCGTTGATGGCGAGGCGCAGCCCTTCTTTTACATCCTTGTCGCTGATGCGTGACCGGCGCATATTCTTTTTGTTGAATGTCCCGTTAGCGTACAGACTGAGCTTTTCCCCTTTAACAAATTCTCCGATGAGATCGCTGTAAAGGCTTATCCAGGCCAGCACCCTGTGTACTAAGACAAACGCGAGGCAGCCTGTCACCGTGGCCACAAACGGCGAAGCGCCCACCACAGTGCGGCTTAGGATGGACCCCAGCATAATGATGATGACATTGTCCATTGCGGATTTTTTGCCGAACGTCCTGATCCCTGCAATGCGGATAAGCAACAGGGTAATGAAAAAAACCACTACGGCACGGCTGGTCATCTGCAGCGCGTTGAGGTCTTTCCCTTCTCCGAAAACCAGTTGTATCCAATCCATGGGCAATATGTTTATAAACGAGCGAACAAATATTGGCCCGTTTTTTTAACAATAAAATAATAAAGAAAGGTATGAACTGTGTAAACGTAGTAATAGAAACTCCAAAGGGCAGCGCACAGAAATATGACTATGATGAGAAAAGCCATTTTTTCAAGCTGAAGAAGATCCTGCCTTCGGGCATGGTTTTTCCGTACGATTTCGGATATATCCCCGATACCAGGGGAGAGGATGGCGATCCGTTGGATGTCATTGTCATTTCCGAATTCAACAGCTTCCCCGGCTGTATGATGAAATGCCGGATCATTGGGGGTCTAATGGCCGAGCAGTCGAAAGACAAAGGGAAAAAGCAATTGATCCGCAATGACCGGTTTGTCGCCATTCCCGATTGTTCCAACATTTTTGAAAAAGTAAAGACCCTTTCCGACCTCCCGGAGGAGATCACCAGTCAGCTGGAGCAATTTTTTACCAATTACAACAAAATGGAAGGAAAGGAATTCAAGGCGTTGAAGAAAATGGAGGCAAAGGAGGCAAAAAAATGTATTGCTAACTAAAATGAAATTCTATGGCAAAGTATTCCAAAAAAGCCGGCGACAAGGTAGAAAAGGCCATGCATGAAAAGAAACGGGGACAGCTGAAGAGCGGGCGGAGCGGCAAGACGGTGAAGAGCAGGAAGCAAGCCATCGCCATCGGGCTATCCGAAGCACGTAAGGAAGGCGCGAAAGTGCCCAAAAAGAAATAATCCCACTAACCCAGGGCCGTCGGCGGGAGCCGGCGGCTTTTTATTTATTTATCCCGTGTATTTTGTCGTGATATAAGACAGTATGTGTTTTTTAGAAGCGTCCGTATTGCTGATGCGTTCCGCCTCCTCCCCCACATTGGCCAGTTCCTGATCGTGTACGGAATCCCGGAACCAGCGGGAAAAATCTTTCCGGTGGAGGTGAAACAGCCAGGTTTCTGTGTCGATGCCTTCGGCGATATGGGCAAAGAGCATCAGGTTGTTGGCTTTCAGGTGCATCTTGTTGTCCGGTCCTGTAAAGATGAAGCTGTTGTAGCTCATATCGCCCTGGGCATATTTCTTCTTATGCCGCTGCTGCAGCTGTTCCGGCAGACGGAACCGGGCCTTGTACACCGGCTTGCCGTCCTCTTCCCTGTCCCATATCGCTATCTCGTTCTCCGCCAGGTCGGGGATAGACGCCGGCATCGGCAACTGCAGCTTTTCAGAGAATTGCCGGAAAGGATAAGCCGAGTCTTTCCCGATGGCTATGACGGTGCTTACCCTGGAAAGAGAGGTGGTGCTGAGCTCATGGGGAGAGGTGCTGATGATGATGAAGTTGTTAAACTCTTCCGGCAGCTTGTCCGCCAGTGTCTCTGCCAGTCCCGGCACCAGGTGATGAGCTTCATCCAGCAGGAGCCAGTGCGGATGTCCGTACTCTTTCCGAAGGTCCAGGAAGAAAGTGAGGAATTTTGCAAAAAACACCGGCCGGTCCGCCAGGGGGATGGCCAGGGTACAGACAACCACATTCTGTGCCGGCTCCAGCAGCAGATGGCGGATCTCTTCCATTGGCGGAAAAACTTTGTCATTGCCGATGATCACGGCGCCCGGCAGCTGCAGATAATCGCCTTCGGGATCTATCAGGCAGAACTGGTAACCTTGTTCGATCATGGTTTCCAGGACGGACAGCGTGAAAGTAGTTTTTCCGCTGCCGGATGCGCCGGCTAACAGGATCCCTTTACGGTAGGGGCTGATCTGGAACGGGTTGCCGTCTTCCAGCTCTCCCAGACAGAGATAATGCCTGATCAGGCTGTTATCCAATTCTTTGAGGTCGGTAGCCAACATGCCGTGCATGAGCTCGACCACTCCCAGCCCATGGCCTGCATCCGTCACCCGGTCCGCCAGGGACTTCAGGCCCGGCAGGGCATTAGCGACCGCCACGGCGCATTCGGCAGCCTGCAGCAGGGCTCCGTCATTTTCAGCGTCGCCGATAGCTACAGCGTTATGCACTGAAAGGTGTAAGGAGTGCAACAGTTTCTGCAGCCCCGTGGCTTTGTTGACGCCAGGCGGGAGGATCATCACCGCGCCCTTGTTGAAGATGACCTGTCTTTCGCTGCCAGCGGCTTTGATCACTTCCAGTACCGTCTTTTCGTGTGGTTCCCAGGTAGCGATGATAACTTTCCCCACAGATATAGGGCGCACGCCCCGTTCCTGCAGGGCCTGCACAAACGCAGGGTCGGGAGGAGGCCCCAACAGCTGTTCTTTTCCCGTGGCGGGCTCGTGGATGAGGGCGCCATTCTCAGCCACGATGTAATCGAGGATCTTATATTCCGGGAATACCTGCACCAGATCTTTCATTTCCCGGCCCGTCACCAGGATGAGGCGTCTGCCTGCCGCCTTAAAAGCCTGCAGCTCATTCAGTATATTTTCAGACACCCGACCCTGGTCGGCGAGGGTACCGTCATAATCCGTTGCAAGTACGAGATATCGCATTGATAAGAGAGATAAAAAACTGTGCCGTCCCTTTAGGACCATAATTAAATTTATTGTACTTTTATCCTGAGCCATAACTCAGCCTGCTATTGAGACCTGATTATCCATATAAGATCTTTTCCGATCGCCGGAATAAGTATTTCCTCCTCATGGAGACATTGGCAGAGCTTTCATCGCTCTAACTCTGTTTAGTGGTTTTTTCCTCATTAACCAACTGCGGTTTGCCCTAAACGCAACCTGTCCAATGCTATTTACATGAAGCTACCATCGTTTATCCCCCGGAAACAAAGAAGCTACAACGACATCAACTGGTTTGTCCTTTTTACAGAAGGTCACCGGGAGGCATTCGCCCATTACTTCGGTGTGATGTATCCCGGGCTGTTTACCTGCGCCTATAAAGCAGTGGGTGATCCGGTCCTGGCGAGAAACATTGTCCTGGCCGGCTTTGTCAATGCATGGGGGATAAGGGCGGAACTGCTTACGCAGGATGAATTGAAAAGAACTGTCATGGATAAGGTCAGGGAAGATTGCACCAGTCACCGGCTTTCACTGGTAAGGGATCATAAGCACGACAATGCAGGGGGGACGGATGAATCCTTCTTCCCTGAAGACGGGTCTGATGGGTCGCCGGCGGACGACTCCGGGATAATGTCAACTACCGATGTGGCCGGTGCGCTTTCCGAGCTGTGGCTTCTCACAGGCAGTGGGAAAAGGCGCCCATTTTATAAAAACCGGACCTGGCGGGCGGCAGCTATTTGTCTTGCCCTGGCTTTAGCGGCAGGCGGCATTATGGTCGCCCTCCGGCAACAGAAAAATGTTCCAGGCAATCAAAAGGACCAATCCCGGCATGCTGTTCCAGGCATTCCGGCAGATATATATGGCGGCGGCAATAAAGCGACGCTGACCCTTGCGGGCGGACAACAACTTAAGCTGCAGGACCTGCCGCAGGGTAATATAGCGCTGCAGTACGGCGCCAGATTGATAAAAACGGACAGCGCCCTGACCTATGTCCCTGTTGCTTTAGCAACCCGGGAAGGTAATACGGGCGCTCAGTTCAATACATTATCCACTCCCCGCGCCGGGCAATATTCGCTGGTGCTGCCGGATGGGACCAGGGTCTGGCTGAACAGCGCTTCCACCCTGTCGTATCCCACCTACTTCGATGGACGGAGCAGGGAAGTGACACTTACCGGGGAAGCCTATTTTGAAGTGGTTAAGAACGCCATGCAGCCTTTTCATGTCAATGTACGTAATGTCACTGTCCGGGTATTGGGTACAGGCTTTACGCTGAGGGCATACAGCGATGAAGGGCGCGTGACCGCTACACTCCTGAAAGGAAAGATCGTCGTGCATGACGGCCGTCGTGAAAGAATGTTGGTCCCGAATGAGCAGGTGAACATAGACCGGGAGCAGAATTGGCAGATACAACAGTCCGTGGATCCGGAATCTGTCCTGGCCTGGAAGAACCGCATATTCTACTTTACCCATGCGGATATCCCGACCGTCATGCATGAGCTGTCCCTGTGGTACGGGATAGACGTGGAAATAAAAGTACCCGCCGCCCAATATATTTATGACGGCGAGTTTTCCCGGGATGCGAGCCTTTCGACCTTACTGAATTATCTGACCAACGATGATGTACACTTCGTACGGGAAGGGAACAAAGTGACTGTAACGCCATAAACACTGCTATTCCATGCGCTTCATTGCCGCCATTTTTATTATTTTTCTCGTTCATTTCAGCGCTTCCGCTGATGCCCAGGCAACTTTCAACTGCCATGAAAAAAACATTACGCTCCGGAAAATGATCGATATCATCCGTCAGCAGACCGGTTACTTTTGTTTTTTCCAAAACGAGTCCAGGCTAATGGACAGGAAAGTAAGTGTGAATGTGCACAAAATGACCGTGGAGAATTTCCTGAAGATCTATTTTGGCGTGGGGCCCGCGGATTATACGCTGGAAGGTAAAACTTATGTGATCAAAAGGAAAGATCACATGACTTCCGGTCTCTTCGGGGGGCTTGCTACGGATACGCTGATCAATGTGCGGGGAAGGATCACGGATATGAAGGGCGATCCTCTCACCGGTGTCAACATTGTCGTAGAGGGTACAAATCAAATAACGATGACGGATTCCTCCGGTGATTTCAGGCTCCGTGCTGATCCGGATGCGGTGCTGCTGTGCCGGCATGTCAGCATGGATCCCTTACACGTAGAGATAGCGGGCAGGGCCTCCATTCACCTGCGGATGAAAGAAAAGCCCGCAGAACTGCAGCATTACAACGTAGTGGCCCCTGTAAGTAATGGTTATCAGCGGATACCGAAAGAACGGGCCACCGGGTCCTTTGGCTATATCGACCGGACGCTGATAAACCGGAGCGTTTCCACCAGCGTGGCGGACCGGATAGAGAACATCCTGCCCGGCATATTGTCCAATCACGGACAATCCTCCAATGGAACTCCCATCCGGGAAAAGTTCCTGGTCAGAGGGCGCAGCACGATTTATGCGAATGCGGTCCCGTTGATCGTACTGGATAATTTTCCGTATGACGGCGACCTGGACAATATCAACCCGAATGATATAGAAAGCATCTCGGTTCTAAAGGATGGCGCGGCGGCATCAATCTGGGGTGTCCGGGCCAGCAATGGGGTGATCGTTGTCAACACCCGCCGGGGAAGGATCGATGACAGCGCCGGATCTTTCAAGACGCTGCGCCCCGTTCTCACCTACACCAGTTCCATTACCTTTCAGGCGAAGCCTGACCTGTACAATGTGTCCAATATTTCCAGCGCCGACTTCATAGAATGGGAGAAAGACCTTTATGGGAGGGGGTATTATACCTCAGGCAATACCACTCCGTTCACACCTGTGGTGGACCTGCTGAGACAGAATGGAGGCATTCTCACGGGGCCCGCAAACACTGCGGTCGAGGGCATGAAGGGACAGGATATCCGAAAGGACCTCAGGAAATATCTCTATCGCGGCAGCGTCATTCAGCAGCACTTTATACAGGCTTCGGCCAGCACAGAAAATGCCGGCTATTATGTTTCGGCGGGTTGGGACCATAATGCATATGGCCTGACAGGGTCCTCTTATGACAGGGTGACCCTGCGGCTGCAAAATATCCTGAGGATCAGCGCCCCCCTGTATATAGAAGCGGGAGTGAACTTTATACATACTACGAGCCGGCAGGACGACAATCCCGGATATAATTACCGGAGCATGCACGCGAACAAAGGCTTTTATCCCTATGCCCGGCTGGCTGACGCACAAGGTCATCCCTTGCCTTTGTCTTTGGACTATAGCTCCGATTATCTTCAGGCAGCGTCTCAGCTGGGTTTCCCGGACTGGAGCTATGTGCCCCTGAGAGACCGGCAGGCATCCGCGAATACCAATAAGGTCCATGACCTGCTCATCAATCTGGGAGGCCATTATACGCTTAGTCCTTCGTTGAACCTGGAGCTGAAATATCAATACCAGAATGGAAGCGCTGGCGTGAGCAGCCTGCACGGCGGCTCTTCTTATTACAGCAGGGACCTGATCAACCGCTATGTCCAGGTGGCCCCTGTTACGAATGTGTTGAGCTACCCTATCCCGCAAGGCGGGATCCTGGACCTCAACAACCAGGAGACCACAGCCCACCAGGGAAGGCTGCAAGTGAATTACAACCATACCTGGTCCCGACGCAATACGCTGACAGCCATTGCCGGCGCTGAGATCAGGAGCCTGGTGACCACGGGAAGTTCAGACAGGCAATACGGCTATAACCCTGAAAATGGCTCCGTCAATAATTCCATCGACTATGACTCCAGCTATATGGGCTGGCAAATGTTCAATCCGGCCCCTATCCCCGGCTATGCTCCTTCTACGAAGCTGGTAGATCATTTTATCAGCTACTACGCCAATGCATCTTATACTTACCACAATATATATACGCTGTCGGCCAGCGCGAGAGAAGATGTCGCCAACCTCTTCGGCGTGAAGACTAACCAGAAAGGGGTGCCACTGTGGTCAGCAGGCATCGCCTGGCAGGTCAATAACGAATCATTTTATCATCTGACGGCATTGTCTTCCCTGAAGCTGCGGGCTACCTATGGCCGCAGCGGCAATATATCGCGGCTGGCATCCGCCTATACCACCGCTACGTATACACCGGGTGGAGGCATCACCGGAACCTCGTATGATATTGGGTATATACAGGGCCTGCCAAACCCTGATCTCCGATGGGAGCAGGTAGGCACCATGAGCATCGGATTGGATTTCGCCAGCAGGAAGAGGTTCATCTCGGGCAGTGTGGAATATTACCGGAAAAATGCCACGGACCTGATGGCCCCTGCCGCCGGCGATCCCACGCTGGGACTCACACAAAGTCCCGGCGTTCCGGGTTTTTACTATGGCAATACCGCCTCCATGCACGGATCGGGCATCGACCTCCAACTGGAGACGCATAATTTGAACGGGAAATTCAAATGGACAACAAACTTCCTATTCAGCAGAGCTGTGTCTACAGTGACGAAATACCTCCTGCCCGATGCCGCAGGCTATACTTATTTGAATGAGCATATCATCAATCCGCTGCCCGGCCGGCCATTGTATGCCATCTACAGCTATAAATGGATGGGGCTTGATCCGGCCACCGGCGATCCCATGGGCTCCTATAATGGTAAACCCAGCAAGGATTGGACATCTATAAATGTATATACGGCGATAGACAGTATGATCTACCATGGATCTTCCCAACCCACCATTTTCGGGGCGATGAGAAATACATTCCGGTGGCGTTCTTTCACAGCTTCGTGTAACATCAGCTATAAGCTGGGCTATTATTTCAGGCGGCCTTCCATCAGCTATACAGGTCTTTTCAATACCTGGACAGGCCATGGGGACTATGCCCGGCGCTGGCAACATGCGGGTGACGAAAACGGCACCTATGTTCCTTCCATCGGCTATCCGGGCAGTGACCTGAGAGACAGGTTCTATCTGAATTCCAGCGTCCTGGTGGAAAGAGCCGATCATATCAGGCTGGAGGATATCCAGCTCAGCTATGACTTCGACAAAACGCAGCAAGCGTGGCTGCCGTTCGGCAATCTGCGGCTCTACGGCTATGTCTCCAACCTGGGCTTACTGTGGAAGGCCAATCATTCGGGGATCGATCCTTATTATATCAATATACCGAAGGAAGGGCGCAGGTATTCAGTCGGTGTAAATGTTAATTTTTAATTCCTTATCATGAACCCACGTCAGCTGCTGTGTATATTCATCCTGCAGGCCGTGCTGCAAGGCGCCTGTAAAAAAGGATCCTTCCTGGATGCCCATCCGGATCAATCTATTTCCGTCCCGACGAACATTACCGATTGCCAGGCGCTCCTGGACAACGACGTGGTGATGAACGGCTATGGCGGCTACGGGTATCCCAGCCTGGGAGAGACCGGCTCCGATGATTATTATGTAACAAGCGCGCAATACACACAATATGCCGGGGCGGACCAGCGTGCGGCTGTCTGGTTCAAGAATATCTATCCGGGTGAGGAAGTGAATGACTGGAACCTGCCTTACAGGGCTGTCCTTTATGCCAATGTAGCTTTGGAAGCATTGAGCGCCCTCCATCCTTCGTCCGGGGAGCAGGCCGCCTGGAATAACGCCCGGGGAAGCGCCTTGTTCTTCCGCGCCTTTGCTTATCACCAGCTTGCCCAGATCTTCGCCCCCGTCTATGACAGCGCCACAGCGACGAAAGCCCACGGGCTTCCCCTGAGAAAGCATACCGATGTGAATGAAAAATTCACCCGGGCTTCGGTGCAGGAAACCTATGACCAGGTGATCAATGACCTGGTCGCGGCGGAGCCCTTGCTGCCGGACGCGCCCCAGTCCCCTACCCGGCCTTCCAGGGCGGCTGTCTATGCGCTGCTATCCAGGGTCTACCTGAGCGCGGGCGCCTGGTCCATGGCACAGCAATATGCCAGCTCATGCCTGGAAATGCGGCCTGCCTTAATGGATTATAACGCGTCTGACCCGAACAATCCGCTTCCTTTTACCCGCAGCAACCCGGAAGTAATCTTTGGGGCCGCCTATTCTTCCAGCGGTCCTTCCGTCATCGGACTAAGCCTGACGGACAGCGCGCTCTTCGACAGCTACGATCCCAATGACCTGCGAAAAGCCCTATTCTTCGAGAGCGGCCGCTACTTTTTCGGATGGTATGACGAAGAGGTCTATGCCTTTTGCGGTCTTGCCACTGATGAAGTGTACCTCACCCGGGCAGAATGTTATGCAAGGACCGGGGATGCCGGCTCCGCCATGGCAGACCTCAACCATTTGCTGGAGACGCGATGGGCAAGCGGCACATTTATACCGCATACCGCCGCCGATGCGGCAGATGCCCTTCACCAGGTCCTCGTGGAAAGAAGGAAGGAGCTGCTTTACCGCGGACTCCGATGGACCGACCTGCGCCGGCTGAATAAAGACCCGGCCACGGCCATCACGCTTACCCGCACCGTGAACGGCACGACCTATACGCTGTCGCCCAATGATCCACGTTATGTCTATGCCATCCCCGACAAGGTGAAGTCCCTTAACCCGGAGATGGAGCAGAACCCCAGGTAGGTCATAGCAGATGCTTGTGCCTTGTCACCAGGTAGCCGGCCGCATGATACCCGTACTCATCCTGCGTATAGGATGTATAGGCCCCCACGCAATAAAAGCCCAACCCGATGAAGGAGCACCAATAGGGATCATTGCTCTGGTAGATCAGATTAGGCATCGTTTGAGGTACTCCTAATGCATCCAGCTGGAACCAATAATAAACACCGGACTTTTCGCTCTTTTTAGTTTCTACATGGGTGGTGTACGCAGAGAGGGAGAGCGCCAGGACAACCACTGCCAGGCCAAGGATTCTAGGTTTCATAAAACTTTATTTTAGATGGTGAGTAAACTAATCCGACGATGGCGATGCCGGTGAAAACCAGGTTGAATACCAGGTGCTGCCGCCAGGTCATCCAGCCAACTACGCCGCCACAGGAGCAAGGCAGGTGTTTTCCGGATCCCAGCATCAGCGAGATATACGAAGTGAAGAGTACCATCAGCGTGAGCGATACATATAAACCTGTTCTTCTCAGGCGTCTCGCCAGCAGTAAGCCTGCCGCCGCCAGCTCCAGGACCGGTACTGCCCAAACCAGGACCGCGGCAACGTGCTGTAACCAGGGAAAACTATCCAGCTGGAACTGAAAGAGGCTGAATTGAAAAAGTTTCGCGGTGGCCGTGTAGACGAATAAGAACACCAGGCTGTATGCACAGGCATCCGCGATCCACATTTGTGACGTACGTTGCATCGGTTTAGAATTTCGAATCAAAAAGTTACGTCATAGCAGAACCGTATTCCAAATCCGGTGGTGTAACTTTCGGCAGCATAAGTGTTACTTTTGACCGCACCCTTCCTGTAGGTGGCCGGGGACAGCTGCCGCCAGCCCTTAAATGCTTTATTGAAGCTGCGGACTTTTTTATAACCGCATTCCACAGCGACAAACTTCACCGGATGGTCTGTTTCGCGGAGGAGGGCCTCCGCTTTTTCCATGCGGCTTTGCAGGAGGAAAGCATGCAGGGGCAGGCCGCTGTATTCGCGGAAACTTTTTTGCAGTGATGTCTTGTTGGTGTTGAATTCCCGGCAGAGGGCGGCTACGGGCAGCTGACGATGGAGATTACTGTCAATGTAGGCTCTTACCTGCAATAGCAGGGAGGCATCCTTGCGGTGCATAAGAGAAGGTTTAATGATTAATAACGTGTCGTTTCTGACAAGGGAACGTCAACGTAGCTTCAGAGAAAGTGATCTTACAGGGGATATATAGACAATACGAATTGCGTATGCAGGGAATCCTTTATAAAAGTTAAGGTTAATATTTTATTTACTACCGGGTAAATGGGATACCATACGTATTTTCATGTATGGGCAGCCTAAAGGGAAGGATTAGATTGGAGACTTACAAAAAATATTTTCCCGAATTGTTGCGGTATCCATCATTTATCGTAATATTGCAATGAAACAATTGACCCATGGGATTAACCAAATCGGAGATCTTCAGCGATAAACAGAACAAACTGGCCGGCATGATGAAGGCGCTGGCGCATCCTGCCCGGGTTGCTATCATCCAGCACCTGATCAAGGCCGATGCCTGCATCTGCGGTGATCTGGTGGACGAGCTTGGTTTGGCGCAACCGACCATATCCCAGCATTTGAAAGAATTGAAGAACGCCGGATTGATCCAGGGTACTATTGAAGGCACCAGCGTTTGTTATTGCATCGACCCGAAGGCCTGGAATTATTATCAAAAAGAGATCGGGGCTCTTTTTGCCGCGTATAAAGGCGGGGACGGCTGCTGCGGGTAATTTTTTTGCATCGATCCATCGCAATATAGCAATATTGAAATTAAGAAAAACTTTAAAATATATACCATGGCAACGAATGAAGAATTGAAGGATCTTGTCCGTCAAAAGTACAGCGATATAGCACTCCAGGACAAAGAGACGAACCAGGCTTCCTGCTGCGGATCCGGCTGCTGCTCAACCGAAGTCTATAATATCATGAGCGAAGACTACAGCACCCAGGAAGGGTACAACCCGGATGCAGACCTGGGGCTGGGCTGCGGCCTTCCGACGCAGTTTGCCCATATCAGGAAAGGAGATGTCGTGATCGACCTTGGCTCCGGAGCAGGCAATGACTGTTTTATCGCCAGGGCAGAGACAGGGGAGACCGGTAAAGTGATCGGGATCGACTTCACTCCTGCAATGATCGATAAAGCCCGCCAAAACGCAGAGAAGCTGGGCTTCCACAATGTGGAATTCCGGCAGGGCGATGTTGAGCAGATGCCTGTGACGTCCGATCTGGCCGATGTCATCGTCTCCAACTGCGTGCTGAACCTGGTACCGGACAAACAGTCCGTTTTCAAGGAGATATACCGTGTCCTTAAACCGGGCGGGCATTTCAGCATCAGCGATATTGTCCTCGTGGGCGCATTGCCGGAGAAGATACAGGCGGCTGCGGAAATGTATGCTGGCTGCGTTGCAGGGGCTATCCAGCGGGAAGACTACCTGGGGCTGATCGCTGCTACCGGCTTTGACAATATTACACTTCAGAAAGAAAAAGCGATCGTCGTTCCGGATGATATACTGGGCCAATATTTAAGCGCTGAGGAGATCACCGCCTTTTCAGGATCGGGCACCGGAATATACAGCGTCACGGTTTTCGCACAGAAGCCCGAAATCACGCAGTCCTGCTGTGGCCCGGACTGCTGCAAATAAACTACAGAAGATCAACATTCATGACCGCAAATAACTGCAACCCGGCACAAAGGAAGAAATTAAGTTTTCTGGATCGCTATCTGACCTTATGGATCTTCCTGGCGATGGCATCAGGCGTGGGCCTGGGCTTTTTCTGGCCGGGTACGGCTAATTTTATTAATACATTCCAATCAGGAACTACCAATGTGCCCATTGCCGCCGGCCTTATCCTGATGATGTATCCGCCATTGGCCAAAGTGAAATATGAGGAGCTTGGGCGTGTCTTCAAAAATACAAAGGTCGTAACGCTCTCGCTCGTTATGAACTGGATCATCGGCCCGGTGCTGATGTTCATTCTTGCGATCACGTTCTTAAGGGATAAGCCGGAATACATGGTGGGATTGATCATGATCGGGCTGGCCCGCTGCATAGCCATGGTCATCGTGTGGAATGAACTGGCAGAAGGCAACCGGGAATATGCAGCCGGGCTGGTAGCGCTAAACAGTATCTTCCAGGTTTTATTTTACAGTGTATTTGCCTGGCTGTTCATTACGGTGCTGCCGCCTTATTTCGGGTTAAAAGGGCTGGCCGTCAATATCAGCATCGGGCAAATCGCACAAAGCGTCATGATCTACCTGGGCGTTCCCTTCTTTGCGGGCTTCATCAGCCGGTATATCCTTATCAGGATCAAAGGAAGGCAATGGTATGAGCAACAATTCATTCCCCGCATCAGCCCTATTACCCTCATCGCCCTGCTCTTCACGATTGTCGTCATGTTCAGCCTGAAAGGACAGCTCATTGTCGCTATACCTTTCGATGTTGTGAGGATCGCCATTCCATTGGTCATTTACTTTGCGCTGATGTTCACAGTCACCTTCTTCTTTGGCAAGTCCCTGGGGGCTGATTATTCAGAAAGCGCTGCCCTGTCTTTTACTGCCGCCGGCAATAACTTTGAATTGGCCATAGCTGTGGCTATCGGTGTCTTTGGCATTAATTCAGGACAGGCTTTTGCCGGCGTCATTGGACCATTGGTCGAAGTCCCCGCCCTGATCGCCCTGGTTAACCTGGCCTTTTGGCTGCGATCCAAATGGTTCGGAAAAACAGTAAGCGCTTAATTAATCAAAAAATCGTTCCAGATAATATTTCGTTTATGAAAATTGCTTTATTCAGCGACATCCACGCCAATCTTCCTGCCCTGGAAGCTTTTTTTTCCGACATTGAAAAACAAAAGCCCGATGCTATTTATTGCCTGGGCGACCTGGTGGGCTACAATATCTGGCCAAATGAGGTGATCAACGAAGTCCGTAAACGGGGCATTCCCACTATTGCCGGAAACTACGATCTCGGCATTGGCCGTTCCAGCGACGACTGTGGCTGCGCCTATAATACAGATAGTGAAAAAGCCAATGGAGCTGTTTCTATTTCCTTTACCAATGAGATCGTAAAGGACGACGAAAGAAAATATCTGCGTACGCTGCCGGCGCATATCAAAGTAGAATTCCAATTAAACCATGACAAGCTGAACCTGCTGCTGGTGCATGGCAGTCCCCGCAAGATCAATGAATATCTTTTTGAGGATCGCGATGAAAAAAGCCTGCAGCGGATCATGGAGCAGGCGGATGCAGATATAATGTGCTTTGGCCACACGCATAAACCCTATCATCGCGTGTTAAACTCAGGGATCGATGGACAGGACCATTTCCGGCATGCGATCAACATCGGGTCTGTCGGCAAACCTAAGGACGGAGATCCCAGAGGCGGCTACGTACTGCTGCATATACAGGAGGATAGCAGTATAACCAATAAAGAGACTATCCGGGTGGAGTTTATCCGTTTTGCATACGATGTGGAGAAGGCTGCCAGGGCAGTGGAAGACAGCCCGCTGCCGAATGCCTATGCAGAAAGTCTGCGGAAAGCTTTTTGATATTCATACTCCGCGACCAACATGAAAGTTGTTCTCGTAGTCAATGGTGGTACGTAAAAGCTTGATCCTTTGAGCGATCTTTGCACCAAATTTTTTTCCCAGATTAAGTTTACGCACCTCCTTCAAGGCATCCTCATAATTCCGCAAAGCCAGGCTGTAGTTACCGTCATTTTCATTTCGCACTCCCTGGCTATAGAGTTCAGTATGGCCATTCCTTTTATAGACAGCAATAAAAATGACCACTGATACAAGTATGATCAAAAAGGAGAGAATCAAAAGAAAAGACATTTATCTGCTATTTTAAGAATTACGATGCCTGTAAGGTAAGCCTATTAATCCAATGGCCCTTAAAAGATGTCAATTTCAGGGCAGTCTGCTGAAAACTACTTCTTTTTTATAGTCAATAGTCCCGCATTGAAGGCTACCACTACTGTGCTTAAACTCATCAATACGGCGCCGGCAGCGGGGCTTAACAATATACCCTGCTTATATAAAACGCCGGCCGCCAATGGCAGGGCAATGACGTTGTAGCCGGTGGCCCAGATGAGATTCTGGATCATTTTGCGATAGGTGGCTTTGCCGAAGAGAATAAGGCTGACGACGTCTTTGGGATTGCTGTTAACCAGCACGATGCCGGCAGTCTCTGCGGCTATATCGCTGCCGCTGCCGACGGCTATGCCGACGTCGGCCTGGGCCAGGGCGGGAGCATCGTTCACACCGTCGCCGGTCATAGCTACGAATTCGCCCCTGGTTTGTAACTCTTTTATTTTTTCCAGCTTTTGGTGGGGTAATACTTCGGCGAAGAAGTTGTCCATCCCCAGCTCTTTGGCTACGCCTTCGGCTACGATCTTGTTGTCGCCGGTGAGCAAGATGGTTTTGATCTGGTTTTGATGGAGGGTCCTGATGGCGTCCCGGGATTCGGGCCGTACCTGGTCGGCCAGGGCTATAAAGCCGGCGACCTGGTCGTTCACTAAAACATATACCAGTGTTTCACCCGTATTGATCTTTTGCGCTGCGTCCTTGCCTGCAGGCAGCTTAGCGACGGATTGCGGGCTGACAACGGCAACTTTTTTCCCATCCGCAGCGCCGGTGATCCCTTCACCGGATAAAGCTTGTACATCCGTTGCATTGGCCGGCACAATAGCCAGGTCTTTTACCTTTTTAAGGATCCCGGTGGCGATGGGATGTTCGGATCCTTTTTCAAGCCCGGCGGCTAATCGCATGATGTCTTCGGAAGTGAACCCTGGAAGGACAGACTGGTAACGGACGACCTCGAATTTCCCGATGGTCAGGGTGCCCGTCTTATCGAATACAAGGGTTGTGATCCGGCGTGCATTTTCAAAGGCCGTCCGGTTCTTGATGAGCAGCCCGCTTTGGGCGGAGAGCGCAGTGGACTTTGCAACGACCAGGGGAACGGCAAGGCCCAGGGCGTGGGGACAACAAATGACGATGACGGTAACCATTCTTTCGATGGCGAAAGCCAGGCCCTTCCCGTCGATAAACCACCAGGTAAAAGTGGCAATGCCTGCCAGGAGCGCAATGATGGTTAGCCAACGGGCTGCAGTATCCGCCAGCAACTGGGTTTTCGATCTTGCTTTCTGCGCATCTTTCACCAGCTGGACCACCCGGGATAGATATGAGTCGGCCGGGCTGTGTGTCACGGATACTTTCAGGACACCATTACCATTGATGGCCGCGGCAATGACCTTATCTCCTTTTGCCTTGTGTACCGGCTTGGATTCTCCGGTCAGCATGGATTCATTCAGAAAGCTTTCCCCTTCGGCAATGACGCCGTCGGCGGCGATCTTTTCACCGGGCTTGACGAGGATCAGATCACCAGCTTTCAGAGAGCCGGCCCTGGCCTCCGTCACCTGCCCGCTTTCCTGTATGATATGTGCCTCGGAAGGCATGAGCCGGACGAGCAATTCAAGTTCCCTGGAAGCGCCGGCTACAGACTTCATTTCTACCCAATGCCCCAGTAACATGATGAGTATCAAGGTATCCAGTTCCCAGAAGAAGTCCATGCCCTTCAATCCGGCAACAGTGGCGGCGCTATAGATGTAAGCCACGGTGATGGCGAAGCCGATAAGGGTCATCATGCCGGGGTTGCGGCCTTTCATTTCATCCCGCCAGCCCGTAAGAAAGGGGCTGCCTCCGTACAGGAAGACGATGGTGGATAGCAGCAGGAGGAGGTAGTTTGATCCCGGGAAAGTAAAGGGAATGTGCAGCCAGTGCAGGATCATCGGGGAAAGGAGCAGCACAGGCGGGGTTAGCACCAATACGGTGTAAAATCGTTTCCGGAAATCCATGATCATCATGGCGTGGTGATCATGGCCTTCAGGTCCCGGATGGTTATGATGAGCGGATTGGTCCATATCATGACGAAGATAACGGTTCACTTCCTCCTGTCCGTTATATAATTCCGTTGAAAATTTATATCATATTGTTGCTGTCGCAACTTATGCGTCTTCGTGAGGGCTGTAGAATGAATTCCACATTTCTTCTCTGCTCTCGTTTGCAAGGTTTTTGCGGGCTTTTCAGGAGAAACCTTGTTTGCCTGAAAAACCTTTATTATGAAAGTCGATAAATTAGATATTGTTCGTTTTGCGCCAAAAGGTGAGGACAGCTTTTATGACGCAGTAGTGGCGAAAGTCACCGCTTATTTTGAAACCTGCCGTATCTCCCCTTATGCCAATACAGAGATGTGGGTCAAAACTATAGTGATGCTGCTCTTATACTTCGTACCCTATATACTGATAGTTTCCGGCCTGGGTGCAGGAAGCCTGTGGTTATTTTTCGGGCTTTGGCTGCTGATGGGAATGGGCATGAGCGGGATAGGGACCGCCATCATGCATGACGCCAACCACGGGACCTATTCCCCTAATAAAAAAGTAAACAATTTTATCAGTCATATCCTGGAGATCATTGGAGGTTATACCGTTACCTGGAGGATCCAGCATAACATGCTGCATCATACCTATACTAATGTGGCAGGGCTCGATGAAGATATAGACAGCATAAAATTGCTTCGTCTCTCGCCACGTCAGCCGCGCTATTGGTTCCACCGGTATCAGTATCTCTATGCCTGGTTCTTTTATATGATAATGACCTTGTTTTGGATGACCGCGAAAGATTATATGCAGGTGGTGCGGTATAAGCAACATGATCTGCTCGTTAAACAAAAAGTTTCACTGCAGCAGGCTGTATTACGTATTACTTTGTATAAGATCTTTTATTATACGTATATATTGGTATTGCCCATCCTTTTTGCAGGCATGCCCTGGTATTTTGTTATTATGGGTTTCCTTATCATGCATTTTTCGGCGGGATTGTTCCTTTCCTGCATTTTTCAACCCTCTCATATTATGGAAGCGTCGTCCTTTGCATCACCTGTGCAGACGGATGGCAAGCGGCAAATGGAAGATACCTGGGCGGTCCATGAGATAGTGAATACCACTGATTTCGCTCCGCGGAGCCGTATCTTATCCTGGTTTATAGGAGGCCTTAACTATCAGATAGAACACCATCTTTTTACAGGTGTTTGCCATGTACATTATCAAAAACTCTCGTCTATCGTGCGATCCACGACTTTGGCTTTTGGGCTTCCCTATCATGTACAGCCCACCTTTTTAAAAGCGCTCCTGGAACATGCGAAGATGCTGAAAAAACTTGGAAGGGAATAAAGCTGGATAAGCAAGGTCATTTATCGTTTTTCATCCAGCCGGAAAGATACTTTGCAGATCAGGCCATATGTGCTGATCTTTCCATCCTTCACGTGCACTTTAATATCTTTCACGAATACGGAATCAATATTATGAATGGTCTTTGATACTTCGGTCACTGCATTTTGCAGCGCATCTTCGATACTTTTTTCGGAGGAGGCGATTACCTCAATTACTTTTACAATAGGCATATAAAGTGTTTTAAATGAACTAACTATTTAAATAAAAAGTACAAAAACCATACCCCCAAATGGCTTAGACAGGTTTCTCTCTCCAGTGGAGGAAGGCGTGGCACAATTTTTTCACGCGCATTCAGAGCAGAAAATTATGAGCAAAATAAAAAAACCTGGTAATCCATCTGAAGTTCCAAAGCCAGACAGGGAGCCGGAAATAAAACCCGATATACCGGAAAAGCCGGTATTGCCGGAAGAAGAACCGGAGATCCAACCCGAAAGGGAGCCCGGGGAGCCCTCTCCTGCGGAGATCCCGGTGCCGAAAACGAAAGTTTAGATCTATTTCTTCATTCGTGGGTGATAAATATAGAGGCCGGTGTCTTGCCCAGGATGGCATTTGCCAGACTTTGCCGGAAAAGCCGGGAGACGGTAGTCCTCCCGTAAGAGCCCATCACCACGATCATGTTGTCGGCATACCGGTTTACAAAGGCCGGTAATTCTTCTGATGCTTTCCCCCGGATCATTTCCACTTCAACATGATCGAAATGCCGTGGCAGCCAGCTCTTCACATGCTGTTCGTAATCGAGTTTATTATCCTCCCTGGCATGGATGGTCACCAGGTAGGCCGGCAGCGAATGCCATACGGGAAAAAGATAGCTGAAAAGCTTAATGGAGTAAATACTGGAATCACTGCCATCATAAGCCAGGATTATCCTTTCCACCTGGCTGATCTCTTCCCGCAGCAGCAACACGGGACAATGTGCATCTGTCAGAAGGTCTTTAAAGGTGATGCGCAGGGGAAAGTAAAGAAGATCCGAAAACATGATCCGGGCATCCGCCAGGATCAGATCTGCAAAAGCGCTGTTCTTCAATATTTCCTCCAGGGTGATATCGCCTTGCTCCACGTCGTAATTCACTTTGGACAAGGAAAATGTATTTTGGATCAGATGCAGATTGTCCTCCAGCAGCCGCCTGTCCTCTTCCTGTTCTGTGTCTACCAATGGAAGGTCGGTGGTCAACGGATAGGATAAATTCGCTAAAATATAGGACCGGTGTAAAAGAATAACATGTACAAAAGAATTATCCGTTTGCACGATGCTGAGAACGGAGGTCAGGATTGGGGAAGGACCATGCAATCCATCCAGTAAAAGAAGGATCCTTTTCATATGCTTGCCGTTTCAATTATGCTTCAATTATCCGGCCAGCACTGTAGTTTTTTCCCCACTGTAGAGAAATATCCCTTACGGAAAGGCGGGAATCCCGGCGGGATCGTGCATTTCGCCCCCCAGACGCATCACATTCCTTATCAAATGTTTTTCAAACCAATCAGTTGTGAGGTGTGCAATCTTATACGCTTTGCCGGCCTGCTCAAGTGAGTTGACGGCGCCTTCAAGCATAACTATCTCTTTTTCACAGTTTAGCAATTCATATGCTTGTTTGTTCCACTCATTTATATATACATTTTCCGAGGCGGTGATCAATAATAAAGGAGGTTTGATCAATGGTAATTCATAATTGATCAGGTCCGGCCGGCCGCAACGACATACAATGGCTTTTATCCTGGCGCCGGCTTTGATCGAAGCCTTCAGGGCAGCAGCGGCGGCTACATTCGCCGCAAAATAACCCGCGGGCAGGCTTTGTAAAGCAGGTTGCTGAAAAGCCCATTTTGTTATTTTTAACAGGCTATCGCTCATTTTACTAATATCGAAGGGATTATCATACTCCTGTTCATCCGCGGAATCCAGTAAGTAAGTGAAAAGGGTGGCAAAACGATGTCTGTTCAACATCCTGAAAAGGTACTCATTCTGGACTTTTAACGTCGGACAATCCTTTCCGGCGGCGACGATAACAAGTCCCCTGGCCTGGTGGGGTATTTTTAAATTTCCCGTTAAGCAAATATCCCGGAAAGTGATATGGATTTCATCCGGCCGCATTTAAAAAAGGGCACAATTCCCATGCCACTATAAGCACCTGGCTATTTAACCAGGGACAGACTATTTCACTAAGGAAAAAAAGACTTCAGCAAAGCTGCCAGGGATGTCTTCAGCTCACTGAAAGAATTCGATTTCTGATAGAAAGCCGTCGCTCCGACATCTTCCGGACTAACGCCTTCCCGGTATAAATTTGCAGTGGAATACATAACAATGGGGATATGCTGCATCCCCGCAATTTTTTTGATCTCCCTAAGGCATTCCCAGCCATTCAAAGCCGGCATATTCAGATCCAAAAAAATAATATCCGGAGCATGGATACTTTCATTGCGGGACAATTTATCCAGCGCCTGTTGGCCGCCGGAGCAATATTCCATAGTCATATCAAGCGCCAAATCCTTTATCGCATCAAAAAAGAATTGGGCATCATCTTCATCGTCATCGATCAAAAGGACTTTTCTTGGCATCGTCAGCTGTAAAATAATTAATTTTTTGAATTAAATCTGCAAAAAAAAGGTCAGGCCGGTATGGCCTGACCTTTTCATTTCAATATAGGGAACTATTCTTCTTCAGCCTCCTCATTGATGGAACCTTCGGCGAGTTGTGTAAGGAGCTGATCGGTCTCTTTTTCTTCTTCCAGCGTTTGTTCCAGCAGGGAAGCGACCTCATCATAGCCGAGCGTTTTGGCTACCTGCGCCAGACCGCCATAAGTCGCGATCTCATAGTGCTCGGCCTTCTGGCCGGCCAGGATCAGGGCTACGTCCCGGGTATGGGTGCCGTCCTCGGTGTCTTCGATGACGCTGGCGCCTTCCTCTGTAATCCCTTCCATGGCGTCGCATTTCTTTGCCTGGGGCTTATGACCCAGGATATCGAATACTTTTTCCAGGCGGGTAACATGTTCCTCGGTCACTTTCAGGTGATCGGTAAAGGCTCCCCTTAATTCTTCGGAAGTAGCGGCGCTGGCCAGCTTTGGCAAGGTCTGGACCAGCTTTTTTTCCGCCCAGTAAATATCCTTGATCTCGTCGTGAAAGAATTCCTGCAGTTTGGAATCATTGGCCCGGCTGCCGGATTTCGTTTTTGACTTTGCGTTTGCGGCTGATGCAGCAGCGGCAGACTTTTTATGGGTGGCTGCTGCACCGCCTTTGTGGGTTGATGTTGACATAATAAAAGTTTATTGTTTTGTAGGTAAGTACTTAAAATAAGCATGCCACGGGTATCACCTTGAAAATGACAAGGGATGGGCAGGGAATTACTCACTTCTTAGCCGAGAATTTCCTCTTCCACTCATGTTTTTGCTGCGCCTCATCTATGGAATGTGATTCCATAAGACTTTGCTCCTTCTTGCTGGCCTCGCTCAGCTGTGCATAGAACTTTTGAATGACCTTAAGTTCATCTTCAGAAATGTTCTCGATATTGACCAGGCGATTGCTGGAAAACTCGTGGGAAGCAATGAGCTCATTCAACTTCAGCTGAATGGCCATGGAATCCTTGTTCTGGGTTTTCTGGATAAGAAAGACCATCAGAAAAGTGATGATGGTGGTGCCGGTGTTAATGACGAGCTGCCAGGTTTCGGAATAATGGAAAAAAGGCCCGGTGACAGCCCAGATAAGCACAATGGCAAAGGCTATAATGAAAGCAGGCGTGCTGCCGGTGGCCCGGGTGACCTTTTGGGAAAAATCCTCAAAAAAGCTGGTCTTCTTTTGTGCTGTTGTAGTAGTCATGATCAAGGGATTAATACTTTTAGTTCAGGAGATCTGTCTTCACATATAGTTAAACAATTATGAGACCATAGATCAATCACCCTAAGAGGTGTTTGTTTCGGCATGCAGCCTGTAGAATATTTGACCCAATAATAAAAAGGACGCGGGGTCGTGAGGACGCGGGGTCGTGGCTGGGCCGGTCACATGGTTTTGAGCCGGATCATGGTCGCAATAGATAACGCCCGCTGCCTCGCCTGTTCGGCGACAGGGCCTTCGAAGCGTTCGTCCAGCGTTTGCCGGAAGATCTGCAGCCACCTGTCGAAATGCACCTGTTCCAACGGGAATTTTTCATGGAGCTGTTTATGCACCCGCATAGGGTTACCGGTATAATTACCCGTATGGAACAGGACCCCTTCCCAGAAATCATACATCACGGGAAGATGATGATCCCAATCCACTTTTGCCACTTCGCTGAAAATGGGCCCTATCAACTCGTCCCGGCGGACTTTTGTATAAAAAGCGTCGATCAGTTGCCGGATATCCTCCTTCCCTTCCAGGTCTCTTTTCATCTGCAAATTTTCCGCAAGTTAGCACATTTTCGTACAACCGCCCCTGGTATTCAAATTGCAATATTGTCCCTTAATAAATGACCCATTCCTATGCCGGATAACGATGGAAAATTCTGGGCTGGCACCAGCGGGCTGGTCCTCAGGGAGCCGAATAAGCAGGCATTCCCCGAAACGCACCGCCAAAGATCACGTCTCTCCTACTATGCCACACTTTTCAACTCCATCGAGATCAACAGCAGCTTCTATAAGGTACCCATGCCAGTCACATTCACCAAATGGACCCACCAGGTCCCGGATGATTTTCAGTTCACCGTCAAACTGTGGCGGGAGATCACCCATACCAGGGGTTTTGCCTTTCATCCGGCGAATATTACGGCGTTCATGAGGGCGGCCGCCAGCATCGGCAGTAAGAAAGGCTGTCTTCTTATCCAGCTCCCGCCCAGCATTACCTGGAGTAAGCTGGATCAATTGCAGCGGCTGCTGGACGAGGTTCGTAAGGCGGATGCCGCCCCCGCGTGGCGCCTGGCCGTGGAGTTCCGGCACCGGTCGTGGTACAGGGAAGAGACTTATCGTTTGCTGGATACTTTCCGGGCCACCCTGGTCCTGCACGATATGCCCGCATCCGTCATCCGGGTCCCTACGGAGAATGCTGATTTTATATACCTGCGCTTCCATGGCGTGAAAGGCGACTACAAAGGTACCTATACGGACGACCACCTCCGGGAATGTGCCGAAAGGATCAGGGGCTGGCTGCAGCAGGGGAAAAATGTCTACTCCTATTTCAACAATACCATCGGAGATGCCGTCGCCAATCTGGAAACGCTGAGCGCGCTGGTCTCAAAATTGCAGCCTGTTCCGTATGCATCGGAATAAAGTATACCGGTCTATCAGGAAACATGGAGCAGGCATCCGGCGCAGTGTGTCGGTCTCTACCTTTTTTGACGAGGACGATGTCCATGCTTTCCGGACGCATGTCAAGAAATTACGCGCCTACCTTCGCTGGCTGGGAAAGGACCTGCGTTCATTGCCGCCGTCCTTTAAAGAGATCTACCGCGTTTCGGGCGAACTCAGAGATGTACAGGTGCTGCTTAAATATATGGAAGAAAAGCAGGTGCATTGCCCTGCATTCGCCGGCTGGTTAAGGGATAATGCAGGCAGGCTGCAGCAGCTCTGGGATAACACTTATGATCCCGCAGTGGTCAGACGGCTGGAGAGAAGGTTACGGGATCCGCCACTGAAGAAACCCACCGCACGCAGGCTGCAGTCATTTTTTAATGACCGAACTGCAAAGATCGAATCCATCGTCCTTCTGCCTGCTCCCGCGGATGAAGATCTGCATGATATCAGGAAGGAGTTGAAGGATATGTATTTCGTGTATGCCTGGGGGCAGAAGAATGATTGTGCAGACGAACGTGATGAAACACCCGGCCTGTTGAAGCAGCTGGGTGAGCAGTGCGGAGAATTCAATGACAGGAGGATCGCCTTAGCTTTGCTGGCTGCCTATCTGCAGGAGGAGCAGGCGCCGGATGCGCAGCAGGAGGCCGCAACATTGCGGGAACAATGGGAAGAGGAACGTTTGTCCCGTAAAAGAGAGCTAATGAAAGATCTGCGTGCGTTTGTTGAAACCAGATAGGCATGTCAGTGCACTTTCTCCAAATTTTCCATGAAGTGCTTAAAGCCCTCGATATCCTTTTCTACCATACTTTTGAACAACGGGGTCAGCAGGCGCGACAATCTTTCACCGAGGACCCCCAGGGGAGCCCGGTATGAGATCATGACGTCGATGCGGGTACCGCCCGCCGGCGTGTCGGAGAAATTGATCTTTCCTGCATTCTCAATACTGGCGCCCGGAGCTGACTGCCAGGATATTTCCGAATCCTCTATATCTTTTAAGATCTCCGCCTCCCACCGTACTTCGCCCAGCCCGCCGGGGATCTTAACTTTCCAGGCGGAGACGGTATCGCTCAGCTCGTCGACGCTATCCAGGTGTTTCATGAATAAAGGGAGGTTCTCCAGCCTGCGCCAGAAAGCGTAGACCTCTGCTCTCGGACTATTCACCGTCACCTGTGTCCGGACGTTGATGCTGCTGGGGCGATGATCACGCCCACTCTCGCGGAGAGCGGTGGAAACGGGACATTTGCCGGAGAGAGCCCTGTACAACAGATACCCTCCTGCAGCCACCAGCAAGGTCTCTTTTTTATGTTTACGGCTGACAAAATAAAGTAATAATGATCCGCCTACGGCAGAGATCGCTCTTTCGGTCTTTCCTAACATAACCAGGTATTTACATGAGGGATGCAAATAGCAAGCCAGGGGCATAAAAATACTAAATAAATTAGTATATTGCGTATGCAATGAAGCATACCAAACAATTATCGACACATTCCAGGGTAGTGAAAGAGCTGCTGACCCGGTATAAGGATACCTTCACCGCTTTCTGCGAGCTGCTGAACAACTCTTTACAGGCGAAAGCAACCCGCATCGACTTGTTGATCGACTTTACACGCAATTCGTTGCAAAAGGCGCCGTTGACCCGTATTGAGCTGACAGACAACGGTATGGGGGTTGCCGCTTCGGAATTTGAAGACAAGATCCTGCTGATAGGCACCAATGTCAAGAAAGACGGCCAGGGTGTCGGACGCTTCGGTGCGCTGCAGATCGGGGAAAAGATGACCATCGATACCGTGGCCTTCGACCCCGCGGGCGCTCACTATACGCGGCTTCATTTTCCGCTGGACTCCTCTACCATCTCCTCTACCCTGTCCAAGGTCAACCTGGAATATGATGTGGAAGTTTTGAAGAAAAAGGCAAACCCCTACTACAAGGTGACGATCGAAAAGCTGCACCATAACAGGCAGGGGAAAATACCGCTGCGGAACAGGATCTCTGAAAAGTTCAACAGCGACACCATACGGCAATCCATCTTCGAAAAATATCCGCTGCAGATCTTTCACCGGGAGGTGCAATTCACCGTCAACGGCGCCGTCCTGGACCCCTCGGATTTCGTTATCGGCAAGCCCACGCTGAAAAAAACAATGTATGTCGACCTGAAGGGTACGGAGCATCCTTTCGATATCCATTTCTACCAGGTGAAAAGCGCGCTGCATAAGGTGAAGGTCTTCTTCTACATCGACAATGCCGGCATCAAATCGGTGGCGCATGAGTTTACGTATTCGTCCGATTGGTATACGCCCGACCTGGGGACCTGGTTCATCTACCTGGACTCTCCTTTTTTCAATTCCGGTCTTTTCCGCAATATCGATCTGGACTCGCTGGGAGATGAAGAGATAAAAAATCTAAAAGAGTTCATAAAGGACACGGTCAACGATTTCTTCAAGGCCAATAATAAACGCTTTGAAAAATTCATCGCCGGCCTGGAGAAGGACAGCGCCTACCCTGCTTCTTTCGACTCTCCTATTGCCCAGTCCAGGGAATTGCTGTTCCAGAAGATCGCCTACATCGTGGAAGACGACTACAAACTGCTGGACCAGAAGAATGAAAAGATCAGGGGGCTTTTTTATTCCCTGATCGATAAGGCGCTGGCCAACGGGCATGTGGAAGAGGTGTTTACAAAAGTGGCGGATCTTTCGGATGCCAATATGCAGAAATTCCATCAGCTGCTGGAACAGACGGAACTGGAGAACATCATCGCCTTTTCCAGCGCCGTCGCGGCCAAGCTGGAGTTCATCGATTTCCTGTACGAGCTGACCTATGGCGATGTTGCCGGGGTCCTGCTGGAGAGAAGCCAGCTGCACAAGATCATCGAAAGAGAGCTCTGGCTCTTTGGCGAAGCGTACAACGGCTGTCCCCACCTTTGGTCCGACAGGAAGATCGGGAATATCCTGGAGGAGCTGAGGAATAAGTACCTCAGGTATCAGCCTTCGAAAGAGGACGAGAACCTTATCGCGGATGTACCGGGACTGGAAAACATAACGGACCTGTTCTTCCTGAACGAGAAAGTGCTGGACAATGAGGACAGGGAGATCATGGTAGTAGAACTGAAGTCTCCCCGATGTGCCATCGGAAAAAAGGAGCTGCAGCAAATAGACGAGTATGCTTTTACGGTGGAAAACTATCCGGGACTTCCAAGGGAAAACACCCGGTATAAATTTATCCTCGTTTCCTCCCGGCTGACGCCGTACACAAAGTCCAAGATGAAGTCCAGCAGAGAGAAATATAAAGTTCCTTTTTTGTATGACCGCAAGGCGGAGAAGCATATCGAGGTCTGGGTAGTCGAGTGGGCGGAGCTGATAGAGCTGAACAAACGGAAGCTGGGCTACTTGTCCTCCAAGCTGGAGGTGAAGAACAGGAGTGTAAAGGAAAAGTTCGAGGCAGAATATAGCGCTATCATCAACGAGAAGGTCGCTGCAAGATTGACGAGGAATAAAGGCTCACTTGCCGTCTAAGATGGTCGTCGGGCTATCAGTCATCGTCATTGGAGTTGTCCAGGCGGGCAAGCTCTCCTTCATCCAGGTCATCGTCCGGCCCACCCATTTGCATGTCCGGATCATCACGGATGTCTTCGTCGGCATCGCGGTGCGCCTGAATGATCTTCTCTTTTTCCGGGGACAGGGGGGCTGGCGCGGCTGGCTGAGGAGGCCTGCTTTGCGGCTTTTTTTTAGTCTTTGCCATAACAAAGTTTTTGGTGAACCTTTTTTACGGACAGCCAAAAAATTGTGCCAGGCCCTACTCTTTTTCCAGCAGTCCCTCAACCAGCGCCTTCCACTGGATCTTCGAGAGACCGATGGCGCCCAGGGTCCCTACGACCGCATTGCGTACTTTATCGGCTGTGCCCGGATGGGCCGTATTGGGCACTTCGTTGCGACCGTAGACGGTTGCGCTGACGCGGCGGTCCGTCCAATCTATTACAAAATTACTGGTGGCGGAATCTTCCAGGAAATGAGCAATGACTGCAGTATCCTTTGACTGCGGGTTGGCACAGGGCCTCACCTGTAATAAAGAGATACCTCCGGAAGGTGAAGGAGGCGGCTGTTCGATCTTTTCTATCCGCACCCAGTCGTAGCCACGCCCTTCATCAGTGGCAGGACCGGGAATATCAATACGTATAAAGTCACCTACGGCGGCCCGGCCTTTTAATGGCTCCCCCTCATCGTCCGTCAGCTGAAAACCAGCCGATAAGGCACCGCAATGGTCCGTCCACTCGTTGACATCCAGCAGCCTTTTGGTCGCCCTTTCAAAGATAAACCGGGCGTCAGCCTCTTTGCCCGCCGTTACCTGGGCCGTGGTCATCGTGGATTTACCCTGTACCTGGGGCGGCAAAAGCTTCTCTATATGGAGAGGGGCCTGCCCGTCAGGGGATGGCGTCTCTTCTTCCGTGCCGGCCCAGCGGACGGCGTCTTCCAGCTGGGCAACGGTGAAGCCCTTATACTCTCCCGGCAGGAGAAAACTGATATTGTCGGTGAAATTCCGGATCCGCTCAACATCGGAGATGATGGCTATCTTACGCCAGCTTGCAAACTGCCTCATACCCAGCCAGATATCACGGATCCAGGCCCCGATGCTGAAATTTTTCAATGGCGTGTCGACGTAGAATACAAAATTGAGCTTGCCTGACAGGGCCGTGTGCCGCTTCACTTCGGGAAAGATAACCTTTTCGAAATCGTCCTTCGTAACCTCCCCGCTGGCCTTAAATCCCGCCACATTTGGAGGGAGACCCGGTAATAGACCGATCATATCCGCTCTTTTTAGTTGAAAAAGCATCAAAAGTCACGCCATTCAAACGAACCATCATTACTTATAGGTCGCTGCCAGTTTGAGCGCTTCGTATGTATTGACCACCCCGCCTGTAACACTGATGTCGGAAAGCTGAACCTGGCGTGGCTTGCCTTCTTCGATGATCGTCACGGTATGGGTTGGTTTCACTACGCTGCGAAGGATAATATCTTTCACCTGCAGTGCCGTCAGTTTCGGATAATATTCCCGGATCAGGGCCGCCAGGCCTGCTACGACAGGAGCAGCCATACTTGTGCCGTCATGGTTGGCATAATGGGATCCGGGTGTCGTGGAATAGATGGCGACGCCGGGAGCAAAGACATCGACCTTTGTCTTTCCATAATTGGAAAAAGGAGCTACCAGCGTAGAATCGTCATCCGGTCCTGATGCGCCGACCTCGATCCAGGTACCGGCGATGCCGCTGCTGTCTTCGTATACCCGTGTAGGGTAGTTGGCGCCCTTTTCAAGGTCCTTCCCTTCATTGCCTGCCGCATGCACCAGCAGTACGTCTTTGGAAACGGCGTATTTCACTGCCGCGTCTACCGCTTTTTTATCCCAGCTATACCCTTTCCCGAAGCTCATATTGACCACCTTTGCGCCATTGTCTGCCGCATAGCGGATGGCATTGGCTACATCCTTGTCCCTTTCATCACCATCGGGTACGGCCCGCACGGCCATGATCCGCACATGATCCGCCACGCCCATAATGCCGATGGCATTATCTCTCACGGCGCCGATGATCCCGGATACATGGGTGCCATGGTCCGCATTCGGGCCCGTGACATCGGTGTTGCCATAGTTTCGCTCCTGGCTGTTGCTATAATCATCCCCTACAATGGAACGGGGATCATACGACATATTGTATTGATATTCTTTTTGCACCTCGAAATGCTTCAGCGCCTCTCCCAGTTCACCGTCCCTGAACCTGGTGTAATCGGGGTCTTTCTCCAACTGGCTGACTACCACCTTACAAATTTGCGTCTCGCCGGGGTCCTTGGGAATATATTTCTTAAAATCGTCGATGGTCGGCGTGTCCTTGCCGATGGCCGCCACCACCCTGTCCAGCACGCTTTTAAATCCCTGGATACCCTGAAGGGTACGCTGGGCGTTGGTATAGGCCTGCTCATATTCGGCCTTCATTTTGCGGTAAGTTTCCCATTTGGGCCTTTCAGCCGGGGTCACTGTTGTCTCCGTCAGGCTGTCATAGCGGGGGGCATCACGGCGAAGGATCCTCACCAGCTCCAGGTTGTCGTAGTTCACATCCCCTTTGGGGCCCCCTATAAAGTTCCACCCATAGATGTCGTCCGTATATCCGTTGCGGTCATCGTCCTTTCCGTTGCCGGCCTTTTCTTTTGGATTATTCCAGATAATGGCCTTCAGATCTTCGTGCGCCGTGTCTACCCCGCCATCGATGACGGCTACCAGGACGGTGGCAGCTTTTTTCTTTGGTAATAGCTCCCGGTAGGCCTTCTCAGTGCTGATACCGAACACGCTATCTGTCTTAAGGTCGAGATTTTGCCAGTTGGCTTTCTGGGCGCCGGCCTCCATACAGAGGATGGACAGGCAAAGAAAAATGACGGTTTTTTGCATGGACGCAAATTTAGCTTTCCCTGTCCGTATCCGGAAATCTGCTTTATAAGGGCATTTTGCGATGCGCCAGGGGACTAATTCTACTGAATTTGCCCGCAATCGTACAATTACTAACGTTAAAGTACGGTCGTTATACCCCCAGCAGGCGAAAATATTACGTAAAATAAATATGCGTCCAGCGTAGTCCCCCCATCGATCCCCGGTGTTTTTACTATAATGGAAACCACTTAAATCTGATCTAGGGTAAATACCTCCCTCCTGATCAATCACCCTTAACTGATCTCTGCCATGTATGATTATCTTAAAGTCGGAGAGGAAGTAACCTTCCAGTGCCTCCGCGACATCCAACTGATCGTCGAAGAAGTAAACGAATTCAAAGGCAACGTCCGTTGCAAGTATTTCGATGAAAACCTGAACAGGTTCATCCGGCTCACGCTTCCCGCGGAATCATTGGTTCCCGTGAGAAAAGTTAAAAGGGTGTCTCATGAATGAGACACCCTTTCAGATTATTTGACAATGAATCTCATCCTTTTGGATTCAGTGCGAGCTTGATCCGCTCCGCAAGATCCTTGAGATGATAGCGGCTGATCTTATCGGTCGTCGCCGGTATGGCGCTAAGCAGCCTTGCCCTCAGTTCTTCCAGCTCACCTTTCCCTATGGAGGTGATGTCGGTGTTTTTCGTATTGACCCCAAATGTGATGGTGAAACCCGGAGCGATGGTAGTGGATTGCGGGGGGGCGGGATTGGCCAGCGCGATCAGGGCTTCCACATAGGCCTTCTGCAGGTTCCTGCGATAGGGGTCTATAGCCCCATGTGTGCTGAGCTCCTTCCAGATCTCTTTCTTCGTGTCGGTCAGCAGCTCCTCCACCGTATAGACTTTTGCATCACCAAAGCGGCCTGCCGCCAGCAGGAGATTGTTCAATCTCGAATTGGAAAGGAGGCTGCCCAGCACGCTTGTCTGCAGGGAGCCTACGGGATCGCCGCCGGTAGGGCTGCTGATCTTATTGAGGATACCCTTATCCAGCAGCCATTGCGGTGTCTGGAATACCTGCCTGTTCAGGAACGCCACTGCCTCCTGCTGCCTTGCCTTTGGCGCCGGCGCATAGACGTCTCCCGGTTCCTCCACACTGTGAAAATTCTCGTAGACACCGCCCACATTCCGCAATACATGTCCTACATAGCGGCTGAACTGGCCGACCACCTGCCGGTACATGTCGGAGAGGTTCTCATATTTATCGGCCTCTTCACGGGTCCATTCCGGTAAGTTGGGCAGGATCCGCTGGAGGTTCTTTATACCGTATTCACCTGCCTTCATATTATTGTCACCCAGGTCTTCCGTCTGCGCCCTGGAGTCGAGACTATATCCTTCTCCGCCGAACCACAGGCGAGGGTTGGTCTTCAGGCTGTCGATGATCCATTTATTGACGATCTTCTCATCGTCCTTTTCGTTCTTCGCACCCGACCAGGAATAGCCCCATTTGATCGCCCAGCGGTCGTATTCGCCGATGCGGGGGAAAAGATCCACTTCGGGGATATTATCCTGCGGCTGCGCCACATAATTAAATCGTGCATAGTCCATGATGGAAGGCGTATGTCCATGCTCGTCCAGCCAGGCTTTATCCCGGAGCTTTTCAACGGGCACGGTGCTGCTGCTGCCCATGTTGTGGCGCAATCCCAGCGTATGTCCCACTTCGTGAGAAGACACAAAACGGATCAGCTCTCCCATCAGGCTATCATCCAGCTTCACCTTCCGGGCCCGGGGGTCTACCGCCGCCGTCTGGATCATGTACCAGTCATGGAGCAGCTCCATAATATTATGGTACCAGCCGATATGGCTTTCGATGATCTCGCCGCTGCGGGGATCATGGACGTTGGGGCCATAGGCATTCTCTATATCGGAGGCGAAATACCTCAGCACGGAGTAGCGGGCGTCCTCCAGGCTCATAGTGCTGTCATGCTCGGGCCATTCCCTCGCCTCGATGGCATGTTTGAACCCGGCTTTTTCGAATGCCTTCTGCCAGTCATTCACCCCGGCTATCAGGTAAGGCGCCCATTTTTTGGGCGTGGCGGGATCGATGTAATAGATGATGGGTTTTTTAGGTTCGACCAGTTCACCCCGTTGCCACTTGTCGAAGTCTTCCGGCTTTGGCTCCAGTCTCCATCGGACGATGAATTCCTGGTTCTCAACCTTTTGCTGATCGTCGGTGAAGACGGTGTAGTCGTCGGCAAAATAGCCTACCCGTCTGTCAAACAGCCTTTTCTTCATCGGCGTGCACGGCAATAAGATAAATGAGGTGTTGAGCTCCAGCGTGGATGCGCCGGCTGCATCGGTTGGCGAATTAAAGCTGAAGCCGAAAGGATTGGAAGGGCCGCCGCCTGCCGTAAATGTCTTTACCGTCCTAACCTCGGTGTTGATGGGAAAAGTGCTGATGTGGTCGATATAGCTGCGGTCACCGGCGAGTCCACCCAGCTTCATCCTGCTCTTCACATTTTGCGGGATACTCACTACGAGATTGTCCCCCTTGAAGAAGTCAGTGACGTCGATGACGGTGCTGGTCGTATCCTTACCAAAAGCCTTTATATCGAAGGATGCGGCAATAGGATTTACATTAGAGTTGGTGACGGCCTTGTAGATCTTATTGGTGGAATCGGCCATATTTACCAGGATCACTACGCGCAGGAATAAGGTATTGTTGGGTCCTTTTTCCCATTGCAGCACCTGCTGATTGGCCAGTTCACCGCCGTATACGCCCCCACCGGCGGTTTTGCTAAACCGGGTGATGGCCATGACCTGTCTTTTCAGCAGGGAATCCGGGATCTCGAAATACCATTTTTCCTCTACTTTATGCACGGTGAATAGCCCGGTGGTAGAAACGGCTTTGTCTGTGATAACGTCTTTGTAAGCTTTTGGGCCCTGTTTTGGGGCCGATACTACCGGAGGCTTTGGTTTGGAGGTGTCCGTCACCGGTGGGGTAGTCTTGCGTTGTGCGAATGCAGAAAATACGGTCACTGCGGCCATTGCAGTCAAAATGATCGGTCGCTTCATGTAATTGATTGAAGGGGTGTTGAATGTTTTAATAGAATTGAATTCAATTGTGCCCGGAAAATACGATTTTGTCGCAACTTTCGTTTACCATCGATAAAATAACCCCGCCCCATGCGATCTGTTCATGCCCTTGCTCTCTTCCTGACCATGTTCACGGTGATTGCCGTCTGCGGCCAGAAAAAGCCCCCGGTCGAGGAGGTGCATGCCAGCCTGGTAGCGGGCAAAAAAAGAGCCGTGATCGCCTACGCAGGAAAAGATCATTCCTTTACGATGGATGCCAGCAAAAATGCAAAAAACTCCGACCTGCCCGGGTTTATTACTGTCGACGGGCAGATCGTACAGGCTACCCTGGTGCCTTCGCAGCCCGCTGTTGATGCACGACAGCTGACGACTGCGCAGGAGAAGGAAGCGTTGACAAAATACATGAATTATGAGCTGGGGTATTACAAGAAAAAGTTAAAACAAAATTATAGTCAGCTGCAGACGGAGTGGATCACCGTGAAGGACAGGCTTTTTCTCGTGTGGTATTTCGATATGCCGAAGGATTACAAACTGGTGAGCAGGCAGCTGTATTTTTCGACATTGTTTGGCGGGGAGGTGCTGGATCTGAATGCGCCTGTGTTTAAGACGGAGCAGTTCTCAAAGGCGAGGGGGGTGTTGACGAGGCTGGTGAATTCGCTGAAGACGTATGAGAAATATCTGGATATGGAGGGGTTGAAGAAGGAGTTGAATAAGGGATAGACAAATCCTTTGTACCTTAAACAAATGAAATTCCCTCCAACTTTCATTTGCCTGATATTTATTTTTTCCTTATCGGCTCACGCCCAATCCAAAAAGCCCGCGCCGGATTATTTCCCTCCACCCAACGAATGGCAGCACCGTTCCCCCGCCTCGCTGGGCCTCGACTCCAACAGCCTTGCGGCAGCGATCCAATTCGCACGTGACAACGAAGCCAAAATGCCCCGCAACCAGGAGCTGGCGCAGGCAATGACCTTCGGCCGGGAGCCCCATGATGAAGGCGTGGGCCCATTCGCCGACCGGGGCGATCCCACGGGTCTCATCATTTATAAAGGATATATCGTCGCCGAATGGGGAGAGCCTCTTCGCGCGGACATGACCAACAGCGTTACCAAAAGTTTTTTGTCCGTCGTCGTGGGCCTTGCCGTTGATCAGGGGCTCATCCGCAGCGTCACCGACACGGTGGGCCGGTATGTCCCTCCCATTGAAATATACAATCCGCTAAACACGGAAAACGCTGTCCTTCTCTATCCCTTCCAATCCCCCCATAACAGAACGCTTACCTGGGATGTGATGCTCCGTCAGACCAGTGATTGGGAAGGTACCCTCTGGGGCAAGCCCGACTGGGGCGACAGGCCGGGGAACAAACCGGAGGAATGGGTGGGACGTCCACGTAATGCGCCGGGCGCTGTCTGGAAATACAACGATGTGCGCGTCAATGCCCTGGCGCTGGCTGCCACCTGCGTCTGGCGCAAGCCATTGCCCCAGGTGCTGAAGACCTGTATCATGGACCCTATCGGCGCATCCTCCACCTGGAGATGGAATGGCTATCGCAATGCGTGGATCGTGCTGGACGGACAGCCAGTGCAATCCGTCAGCGGCGGCGGTCATTGGGGAGGCGGTATGTTCATCAATGCGTATGACATGGGGCGCTTTGGATTGCTGACGCTTCACCGGGGCAGCTGGCATGGCCGCCAACTGATCTCTGAACAATGGGTCAAACAATCGCTGACGCCTACCAGCGCAAATCCTACCTATGGATATATGAACTGGTTTGTCAACACGGACCATAAAATGCTGCCCAGCGCGCCTCTGACTGCCTTTGTCCATATCGGCAACGGCACTAACTTTATCTATGTAGATCCTGTTCATGACCTGGTGGCTGTCGTGCGATGGATCGAGAATGCCTCAATGGATGGAATGGTAAAAAGAATACTGGCGGCTATTCCTTAAATATTTACCTTTAGCAGACCACAGGTCTGCTGGCCGAAGGCCCATCGTCAGCAGTGTACCGGGGATGGGTTAATTTTAGGAATAAGCCATACCCGGTACACAACAAGCAAGGGTTTTCTTAGTAGCGCTTAAAAACTTCAGCCATATGGAAGAATATAGTATCCAGCGTACACTGAGGACTTATTCCGTAAATAATCAATTACTACGGAATATCGAAGAGCATATAATTAACAAAATGCCGGCCCTCCTGCCTTCTTCACCAGGCGATTATCCTTTGGAAGGACACTCGACACTTAGACTTTCCGGTCGCGGGGGCACCGAATATTTCACACCGGCGAGCAAATACACACTGGAGCGGTTTGCTAATAATATTGATAAGGCGGCTCTCGAATTTGACTATTGGGTCGGACAGCATACCAATGAACGCCAGGCCATCATGTTAATCATCAGGTTCAGCAGCGACAGCGGGGATACAGATCTCTCCATCACGCTGAGAGCTCACGCCGCCAAAGAGAAGGTGATAGACCTTGAACGAAGCCTGCTGCAAAAGCTGGAGAAAAATAAGACCATCAACTGGATCGCCTATCCCAATGATTTTATTCCCACACTGGTATTCGTCACTGGTTTCCTGGCATTCCTATTTGCATTAATGGCTGCAAATCCAATATTGAAAACTTTGTGCATCCTCGTGTTCGCAGCAGCAATCTATCTTGTCATGCATCGTTTTATGAAAGGATATTGCAGCTTTGATTCCAATCGTCAAAAACTGCTGGATACAATTTTTAAGTGGATTGTCTTTTCTATCCTTGGATTAATAATAATATCCATGTTCACTCCCCTTAGAAAAATATGGTGGGGTTTTTGAATGGAGCTTGCCAAAACATATCGTATCGAGACAGAAAGGCTGGTCCTGCGATGCTACGAGCCCGGCGATGCCCCCAGACTTCATGAAGCCATCACCCGCAGCCTGGATCATCTGCGTCCCTGGCTGCCCTGGGTACAACACGAGCCCAAGGGCCCTGAAGCGCGGGTTGACCTTATCCGTATGTTCCGGGGACAATTCGACCTGGGAATGGATTATGCTTTCGGGATCTTCGACAAGATGGAACAGGAGGTCATCGGCAGCACAGGTCTGCACACGCGGATCGGAAAAAATGCCCGGGAGATCGGTTATTGGATCGGCGTTGACCACATCGGTAAGGGGTATGCCACAGAAGCCGTCAGCGCATTGGTCAGGACGGGCTTTGCCATCGAAAATCTGGCGCGGATCGAGATCCGCTGTGCGCCGGACAATACGCGGAGTCAGCATGTTCCGGAGAAGCTTGGCTTTCAGATGGAGGGCATCATTAAGAGGACTTTGTCTGACAATATCGTCGACACCATGATCTGGGCAATGTCAAAAAAAGATTACGAGTCGAATCCTGTCCGCCATATGCGGATAAACGCGTTCGATCTAACGGGCAGGTCCCTCTTTCTCCCCTAGCTGCTTATAACGCAGCATGGCTTCCACGAAATAATAGTCTGCATAGGTCAGCGGCACATCCACTTCAGACTTTGCCGGAAGATGGCCTACGCTGTGCTTTAAAATAAATCCGCCATTGGAGCCTACCACAGCCTTGTAATTATTGGAAGACAGGGCGACGATGATCTGTTCCGCCACGTCCAGGTACTCCCTGCCCTTTTCCGGGGCGACATCCCTGCTCAGCTCTATCAGGGCGGAGGCCATGATGGCTCCGGCCGAAGCGTCCCGTAAAGCCCGCTGGCCTTCCGGTGCATTATAGTCCCATACGGGGATCTTGTCTGCCGGCAGGTTGGGGTTGGTCAGAATAAAATGAGCGATATGTTCTGCCTGTTCAAGATAGCGGGGGTCATGTGTGCAGCGATACATCACCGTGTAACCATACAGGCCCCAGGCTTGCCCCCTGCCCCAGGCTGATGAGTCGGAGAATCCTTGCGCTGTCTGGCGGGCCAGCACGGCGCCGGTGGCCGTATCATAATCCACGACATGGACGCTGCTGTAGTCGGGCCTGAAATGGTTCTTCATCGTGGTATTGGCATGTGTCACAGCGATCTTGTAGAAGGAAGAGTCGCCGCTGACGTGCATCGCCCAGAACAGGAGCTCCAGGTTCATCATATTATCGATGATGACAGGATATTTCCATTTCCCGTTATCCCAGCTGCGGATAACCCCTGCTTTGGCATTAAAGCGTGTGGAGAGTGAGCGGGCGCTGTTCAGCAGGATAGTATCATAATCCCTGGAGCCCAGTATGCTTCGGGCGTTCCCAAAGCTGCAATACATCATGAAGCCCAGGTCATGCGTGCCTTTGTTGAACTGTTCTTTTTCCAGGAGGCTGAGCCTGCGCGTGGCTTCGTGCATCAGGGAAGTATCGTGGGTAAACCCGTACAGGTACAGCAGTGTCCCCGGGTAGAACCCGCTGGTCCACCATCCTGAGTTGCTGGTCTCCAGCTTATCCGTATTGGCGTAATAAGTTTTGGGCAGGCGGTCTGCCGGCACTTTCCCCATCAGTACTTTATATTGGTTGGCAGCTTGTCTGAGACTGCCGTCGATGAGTCGGATCAGGGCCTGCTTGGGTTGAAGGCGAACGGGCTTTTGTGCATGGCCGGGAAGGGTACTTAAAACACCCGAGGTCAATAAAATCCAGAAAACGGTTCTCCCTAAAAATATGACCCGTTTTCTGGATATATCTAATGATGGGCCTTCGGCCACCGAACCTACGGTTCGTTCGGTCAGGAAAGAGATTCTAAACATAAGGCTGCCACGATTTATTTATGCTAATCTATGGAATGATCTCCGGAAACATCCTGTCCGCTCCATATTTTCTGTGCCGTCCATTGCTCCGGTGGAGAAGACCAGAACACATCTGTATCCGGCAGCCCCAATGGCAGCAGGATGACGGAACAAAGATAGCCGCTGCCCGTCGTAATGTAAGCATCCGCCTGATCCGGCTGGCTCCCTGCCACGCCTATGTTCAGCCAGCCGTCCTTTGTAAAGGTATTGGGAGCGTCCATGGTCCGGTGTATGACGGCCGTAAGGGCGCATCGCACCTGGGCCGGCTTCAGCTGCGCCGGCAGCTCCCTGCGCCAGGCCATATCTGCCAGGTGCTGGAAGACAGCGCCCCGGTAAACGACGGATCGTCCCATCACGGGGTAGGCCCCATCGGGGCCCACCAGTCTTTCCTGGATAAGGGTATAACGCTCATCCCGTTGTTTAAATTTATCCAGCAATGAGGCATATGCGCCGTTCTTCCGGTGTACAATATCCGTAATGGCGGTGAGAAAAGGATGAATGACAAAACTGTTGTAATAGTCGTTGTGATAAGCCGGTCCATCCGAATAAAGACCATCTCCCATGTACCAATGATCCACCTGGCGGATGGCGTAGTCCATGCGCATCTCATCATAAGGAAGATCATACCTGCAAAAGAAAGCTTCTATCATCCCCGAGAACAGCAGCCAGTTGTTAAAGCCCGGTTTTATTTTCCGTGTGCTGACAAGGGCTGTCACTACATGCCGGCGGACGGCCGTATCCAGGTGCTCCCAGATCCAGGGACAGCGGACAAGGGCGAAGGCAAAAAATGCGGCGTCCACCAGGGCCTGGCCGGGGCTATCCCAGGACATATGATCCGCGGCGGAAGTGTCGGTAGCATGTGCAATGGCTTGCAGGACCCAGGCCCTGTATTGACTACGCATGGCCGTCTCTTTTGCCGGGCCACCTTCCCCGCCGAGCCAGGGCGCGATCCCGCAGAGCGTACGCCCGAAAGCTTCCAGGTAGGACGCCTGGATACGCGACGCGGCATTGTCCGTCCTGACAGAGACAGTCACCGGCATGGTCTTTTTGAGATCGCCCTGTGCAAGATGCGAGATCACGGGCCGCGCCAGCTTGTCCATCTGCCGGAGCCAGTATTCTCTGTCGGATGATGTTTTTTGGCTGTAGACCGTACAAGCCGTCAGCATCGCAAAAAGAAGCAATTTCAACTTGTTCACCAGCTAAATTTTGCTCCAATTTAATCAATTGTCTTCTTAACATTTCCTACAGGCAGCGCGAAGCATCCTTTTTCCCCGATCCCGCGTATAAGAGGTATGCCTGTATTGCATACCAGTCAGACCAATAACATATACATCCCCGGCCTGGGCAGGGCGGAAGATGACCTGGCGGCGTTCGCTCCGGGCGGAAGGGACAGGTATGTACGCGGTTTTACGGATGAAGAGGTGGCTCAGCTGCCGGTCCTGCCGGAAAGTCATGTACAAAGCGGGATCTGGCGTCATCGTAAGGCATCCTGCCGGCGGCTGGTGGAATATCTGGCATTTAAAAAAAAGGCGCTCAGCATCCTGGAGGTCGGCTGTGGAAATGGGTGGCTCTCCTTTCAGCTGTCTTCCATTCCCGGCGACAAGGTCCTGGGGCTCGACCGTGACCTTGGCGTCCTGCAGCAGGCGGCGAGGGTCTTTCGTCATCAACCCAATCTGAAGTTCATGTGCGGGGATTTTTATTCGGACATCATGACCGGACTTACCTTTGATACCATCGTTTTTGCCGCGTCCATCCAATACTTCCCTTCCATAAGGGATATTCTCGGCGCATCCATGCTCCGGCTGAAAGAAGGAGGCGAGATCCATATCCTGGATACGCCGGTACGGGCAAAGGATCTGCGCATTTTCAGACATCGTTATATGTTCAATCCCCGGTCCTTATACAACAGTCTGTTGGGCCGGGGTAAGCAGCTGCCCTGGATACGGGTGACCAATTACCGGCTAAATCGTTAATAGGCCTAAAGTTCTTAAATTTGCGCCCATGAGCGAATCATTGCTGAACCTGGCCCGGCAACTGGAAGGAGAATTCTATTTTGACGATACGATGCGGACCTTATATGCCACGGATGCTTCCGCCTATCGTGAGATGCCGCTGGCCGTAGCCGTCCCAAAGACGGTGGAGGATATTAAAAAGCTCATCGCTTATGCCCGGAAGGAAAAGCTGTCGCTTATCCCACGGACAGCCGGCACCTCCCTGGCAGGGCAGGTTGTTGGCAAAGGCATCGTGGTAGACGTCTCTAAATTTTTCACCAGCATATTGGAGCTCAACAAAGAAGAAAGATGGGTACGGGTACAGCCCGGCGTCATCAGGGATGAGCTGAACCTGTTCTTACGCCCCCATGGCTTGCTTTTTGGTCCTGAAACTTCCACCGCCAACCGCGCCATGATCGGCGGTATGGTAGGCAATAATTCCTGCGGGTCCAATTCCGTCGTATACCGGAGCACCCGTGAGCACCTGCTGGAAGTGAAGGCCTTGCTCGGCGACGGGACAGAAGCCGTTTTTCATTCCCTCTCACCGGACGAATTCCATGTCAAATGTGAGGGAACAGGCACGGAGGCGGCAATTTACAGAACGGTACGCCAGATCCTGGGGAACTATGACAACCAGGTGGAGATCCGTGCACAATTTCCCAAGGCCAGCATCGAAAGGAGGAACACCGGCTATGCTTTGGACCTGATGCTGGAGACGGCCCCTTTCACCGCCGGGATGCCGGATTTTAATTTCTGCACACTGCTGGCGGGCTCCGAAGGGACGCTGGCCTTTATCACGGAGATCAAATTGAATTGCTCTCCCCTGCCTCCGCCGGAATCCGGCCTGCTCTGTGTGCATTTCAATACCATCGACGAATCCCTTCGGGCCAATCTCATCGCCCTGCAGTATGGTCCCAGCGCCAGCGAGCTCATCGACCATTATATACTGGAATGCACGAAGGATAATATCGAACAGCGTAAGAACCGTTTTTTTGTACAGGGCGACCCCGGCGCCATCCTGGTGGTGGAATTTTCCCGGCAAACCAGGGAGGAGATCAAAAAGATCGCTGCCAAAGTGGAAGCTGATATGCGGGCAGCAGGACTGGGTTATCATTTCCCCCTGCTGTTTGGAGAAGACACCAAAAAGATCTGGACCCTGCGTAAGGCGGGACTGGGATTGTTAAGCAATCTGCCGGGTGACGACAAGGCTGTTCCTGTCATTGAGGACACTGCGGTGGATGTGCAGGACCTGCCGGCCTATATCCGCGAGTTCAATGAGATCCTGAAAAAGCATAACCTGTATTCCGTACATTATGCGCATGCGGGCAGCGGAGAGATCCATCTGCGTCCTATCATAAATCTGAAGACCGCCGAAGGCAATCAGCTCTTCCGCACCATCGCCGAAGAGATCGCCACCCTGGTGAAAAAATACAAGGGGTCTCTCAGTGGTGAACATGGAGACGGGAGGCTGCGGGGAGAGTTCATTCCTCAAATGGTGGGCCAGCGGAATTATGAACTGATGCGCGTTATCAAACGCAGCTGGGACCCTGACGGCATTTTCAACCCCGGAAAGATCGTGGATACGCCTTCCATGAACTCCATGCTGCGTTATGAGCCGGGACAGCAGACGCCTGCTTTTCCCACGGTGTTCCGCTTCCACCGCCAGGATATCCTGCAACATGCAGAACAATGCAATGGCTCCGGCGATTGCCGCAAGACGCATTTGTCGGGAGGCACCATGTGCCCTTCCTTTATGGCGACCCGCAATGAAAAGGACACAACGCGGGCAAGGGCCAATATCCTGCGCGAGTTCCTCACCCATAGCGATAAAGCCAACCGGTATGACCATAAGGAAATATACGAGGTAATGGACCTCTGTCTCAGCTGTAAGGGCTGCAAGTCGGAATGTCCCTCGAATGTGGATGTGGCGAAGCTGAAAGCGGAGTTCCTCCAACATTACTATGACGCCAATGGCGTGCCTTTCCGCAGCCGGCTGATAGCCAATTTCGCCGCCTCCTCCCGTCTGGGTTCGCTGGCGCCGGGCCTCTACAACAGAATTGTAAAGGGACGTCTGACAGGCCGGTGGATCAAACAAATATCCGGCTTCGCCATTGACAGGAGCATGCCGCTGCTGCACAGGACCACGTTAAAGGCATGGTTTAAGAAACACGTGCGCGCCGCAGGGGCTGTCAGGGGGCGTGTCTATCTCTTTTGCGACGAGTTCACCAATTACAACGACACAGACATCGGGATCAAGACGATCCTGCTGCTGGAAAAGCTGGGTTATGAAGTAGTTATCCCGGACCATGGGGAGAGCGGCAGGGCCTGGCTTTCGAAAGGGCTGGTCCGGCACGCGAAGAAGATCGCGGCATCCAATGTCCGCCTTTTGAGCCCATTGATAACGGCGGAAACGCCGCTGATCGGCATTGAGCCTTCCGCGATCCTTACTTTCCGGGACGAATATCCCGACCTGGCAGATGATGCCTGGCTGGCTGCGGCGCAAAAACTGGCCGCCAATACTTTCCTGGTGGATGATTTCCTGGCCCGGGAGATCGACAAAGGCAATATCCGGCCAGGGCAGTTCACCGGCGAGACCCGGCAGATCCAGCTCCACGGCCATTGTCAGCAGAAAGCGCTGACCACTGTGGCGGGGTCCGTAAAGCTCCTGTCCCTTCCACAAAATTATTCCGTGAAGGTTATCCCTTCGGGTTGTTGCGGGATGGCGGGGTCCTTCGGCTATGAGAAGGAGCATTACGACCTTTCCCAAAAGATAGGAGAGCTGGTATTGTTGCCGACGGTTCGCCGTCAGCCCGAAGATGTGATCATCGCAGCACCCGGCACCAGCTGCCGTCACCAGATCAAAGACGGGACGGGCAGAAAAGCGCTGCACCCTGTGGAAGTATTATATAACGCCTTGTTGTAATTTAAATCTATCCAGCGACCATGGCCCTGAGTAAAAAGATCGACCCGTATATTAAGACCAATAATGACACGGGCTTCGGCACCAATGCAAACAGCTACGGAGGGAGGTTTATCAACCGGGACGGCACCTTCAATATCCGTAAGGACGGGGTGTCCTTCATGAACAGGTATAGCATCTTCCACGATATGCTGACCCTGCCGAGATGGAAGTTCATCGGCGTCATCGTACTTTTTTACCTTGTCATCAACCTTGTTTTCGCCGTCATCTATCTCCTTATCGGGATCGATCAGTTCCAGGGGGTCATTGGCAGCACGCCCTGGGATAAATTCAAGGAAGCCTATTTTTTCAGCACGGAGACCTTCACGACGGTGGGTTACGGCAGGGTCAACCCGGTGGGCGATGGCGCCAACCTGGTGGCCTCTTTTGAAGCCATGATAGGATTTCTGTCGTTTGCCCTCGCCACCGGCCTCATGTACGGGCGCTTTTCCCGCCCCAGGGCTTACCTGGTATTCAGCGACTTTGCCCTCATCAGTCCTTACAAAGGGGACCAGGCGCTGATGTTCCGGTTTGCCTCGTATAAGGACAAGCATACCCTGACGGATGTAGAGATCCGGGTGAATATAGGACTGAAGGTACAGGAGAACGGGAATGCAGAATACAGGTATTATGAATTGCACCTGGAGCGCAATCGCGTGGAGAACCTGTCGATGAACTGGACAGTAGTGCATCCGCTGGATGATAAAAGCCCTCTCCGCGGTTTCACCTGGGAAGATATGCAGTCATCCGATGTGGAGCTGTATGTCCTTATCCGGGGATTTGATGACGTCTACTCCAACCAGGTGCTGCAACGCACCTCTTATACGTATAACGAGATCCGCTTCAACGGCAAATTCGTTCCCATGTACCGGGAGAGCGATGACGGCAAGACCACGATCCTGGAACTGCACAAATTGAACGAATTCGTGGAGACTAAATGACCAGCCCTATAAAAATAGCCTTATTGCTTCTTTTTTCCCCTCTTCTGACCTCAACGGTAAGATCCCAGGGTGTATCCCGGGAATCAGACCTGGTGGACCTGGGGCGCAGATTGCTGAAAGCCGGAAAGCCCTACCGGCAGGACAGCTCGCTTCAACAGACGGGAAAGCTCCATATTTCCGCCCTGCCTGTAGTAGGATACACTTTACAAACCGGTTTTGCGGGGGTGCTTAGCGCCAATTTCGCCTTTTACACCAGCAACCAGGGCGGGACCAATATCTCCAGTATCCTTACCAGCGTCACCTATTCCCAGTATCGCCAGATCATCTTCCCCATACAGGCCGACATCTGGACAAAGGGGAATACCTATAATATCATCACGGACTGGCGCTACCTCAAATATCCCTCCCTTACCTATGGTTTAGGGGGTAATACCTCTCCGGACAGCGGTTATAACATCGATTATACCTACCTGCGTCTCCACCAGGCCTTCCTGAAAAGGATCGCCAGGGATCTCTACCTGGGGCCTGGTTATGACCTGGATTACTTTTGGAATGTGCGGGAAGTCGACCCACCTGCCGGCGAAGAGACTGATTTTCAACACTATGGCTTGCATAAGACTGCGGTAGCTTCCGGTGTATCGCTCCATTTCCTGTACGATTCCCGCCGCAACCAGATCAACCCCGACGGTGGGGGCTACGCCAGCGTCAGCTACCGGCCCAATTTCACCTTTTTGGGCAGCGATGACAACTGGCAGTCCCTGGTCCTGGATCTCCGCAAATACCTCCGCTGGCCGGGCAGTACGCGCAATGTCCTGGCGATATGGAGCTACAACTGGTTTACCACCGGCGCCGGCAACCCGCCTTACCTGCTGCTCCCCGCCACCGGATGGGATGCATATAGCAATACGGCCAGGGGGTATATCCAGGGACGCTTCCGGAGCAGGAACATGCTGTACTTAGAGACGGAATACCGCTTCCGCATTCTATCCAATGGTCTGCTGGGAGGGGTGATCTTCGGCAATGCCCAATCTTTTTCCGAGGCGGGATCAGGGCGCTACGAGTATGTGACGCCGGGCTATGGCACAGGCTTGCGCATCAGCCTGAACAAATTTTCAAGGACCAACCTTTGTATCGATTATGGCTGGGGGACCCATGGTTCCGGCGGGTTCTTTGTCAACCTGGGTGAGGTATTCTGACCAGTAGCTTATGTTCAAAAAAAAAGTAATGTAACGGGGGTCTGCAGCCGTACATTACCTGTCTTTTCAGGGGTTGATCACAGGAGAATATAATTACGGCTAATCCTTACCGGGATTTTCAGGATCGCCTGAATTATCATAATTGGGTGAATTGCCACAAATTATGTACCACTTTTCCACATCTGGCTGATATTCCCCGCATTAGCTTTAGAAAACCAAAAAAAGGCAGGTTGAGATCAACCCGCCGGCATAGTGAGATTCACATGAGAAAACTAATCTTAAAACACCAGAATGAGGTTCTTGTACTATCATATTAGAGAAATATTTCCTTCAAAAAAAAAGCTGGTTCTCCGGTTACGTTCGGGAGACCAGCTTGTACTAATGGTAAATCGTACCCCTCATGAGCGGCACAGAAATAGGGAAACAAGATACGTTCGAACATTTCGTAGATCTTTACTGCCCCTCAATTTTTGCTGCGATAGCTAAATTGACAGGGTTGAGGGATAATAAAGAGATCGAAGGACTGACGGTAAATGTCTTTATCGACTTATGGAAGACCAACCATGAGTTGTTTACTGACGCGAGGCCGCCTGCCCTGGTGTATAAGATCATCTTATTACACGTATTTACCTATTTGAAGCGGGAGGGATATGAGGACAGGATCCTGCAGCTGCAAAATACCCTACCCATCGATCCCACCAATTATACACCTGTCCTGGAGCCGCAAAGCGAGGAGCTCAGGGTCGCATTGCTGCGTAAACTGATCAATCTGTTAAATCGTTAGGATCACTATTTTGCAATCCCTTTCCTGAAGAATTTCTTCACCAAAAAGCTGGTGACAAGCCCGGCCGCCATGCGGAAAAGATTTGTCTTCGCCTCGGAGCGGCCGCCCAATAAATTGGACAAAGTGCTTTTCAACAGGTTGATCGGTTTGAGCCTGTCGGCAACTTCGGCAACCTTTTGGCGCATATGCTGCTCATTCACGTAATTCTGATGCTCCAGGTCACGTATGGCTTCCCGCAGATCCTCCAGGGTTTTGATCTTCGACATGGATACTATTTTAGTATTTTTCTTATCAGCAAATTACTGAAAGGCTCTTTCAGCCAGCGTTCGCGCCGGATAAAACAAATGAGCCCGAAAATGAAATAAGCGCCTCCGATGATAAAGAACCCATAAAAGCTTTTCCCCAGCCAGTCTCCGATCAGCAAGGCGAACCCTACACTGAAGAGCATCACTACGAAAGCAACCACGCCGATCATAGCCATACCGGCGACCAGCTCCCCTGATACGTCGGCGAGACTTTCAATGGCTTTCAACTTCCACAGGTTGGCCCTGGTCTCCAGGTAATCCCCTGCATCGGATAGCAATGCGTCTATATCGTGCCGTTGATCTTCCATTTTTTTTAGTTACACGGCGCTTTTAGATTTGCCGAGGTTTTCCTTTACACCATCCACCATATCATTGAACTTTCCTTTGATCGTTTCACCCAGGTCCGTGATGGAGTCGCCGAGATCGGAACCTTTCTCTATGATCTTCCTTCTTGTCTCTGTGCCTTTGTCCGGGGCCAGCAATATACCTAATGCGCCACCGACGGCTGCCCCTACCAGGAATCCTACTAAAACTTTTGAAGTGCTCATATGCTTGATTTTTAAAGTTTACAAATAAAAAAGAATCAGTCCAGGTTGTACCGAATGCGTTTTCATAATCATATCTAAAAATCCCTGCCAGATTTGAATGCGCCTGTTTCCCGGCGTTAGCGGTCCTAAAAACATTCTTCATGAGAAATTTTTTCTACACTATGGGTAGATTCACCTATCAGTGTGCCCATTATAGATGGCAAAAAATGCCGAATCAGCCGTAGTGGGAAATGGTATTATTCTGGTTACTCTATCACTAAAAAGGACCCAACATGCAACCTCAAATTGGAATTTCTGCCAAAAACTTAAAAAGCGTTGCTTCGCTATTATCTGTTGTGCTTGCCGACGCCGTCGTATTATATACAAAGACCCGCAAATTTCATTGGAATGTCAAGGGAGAAAGTTTTATGGAGCTGCATCTCCTGTTTGAAAAGCAGTACAACGAACTGGAAGAAGCCATTGACGAGATCGCCGAAAGGATCAACAAGCTGGGAGAGCAGACGATCGGTACGATGAAAGAGTTCCTCGAACTGACACACCTGAAGGAGGCTCCCGGCGCCTATCCGACCCGTAAGGAAATGATAAAAGAATTATTGGCAGACCATGAATCCATCATTGTAGCTTTAAGAAAAGGGGTGGATCAATGCCAGGATGAGTATAAGGACGCCGGAACAGCCGACTTCCTTACAAATCTGATGGAAGATCATGAGACCAATGCCTGGAAGCTGAGAAGATATCTGGATTAGTTCTTATCATTAGTTGTTATCAAGCATAAGCCCCAACCTGTTAAACATGCAAAACGGAACCATCTTTCAATTCTTTCATTGGTATTATCCCAATGACGGCAGCCTGTGGAAAAAAGTAAAAGAAGAGGCGGCCCACCTGGCGGAGCTCGGTTATACGGCCGTCTGGCTTCCCCCCGCCTTCAAAGGCACCAATGGCACTTACTCTATCGGGTATGATGTATATGACATCTATGATCTGGGGGAATTTGACCAGAAGAATTCGGTAAGGACCAAATATGGCACCCGGCAGGAATACTGTGACGCCATCAAGGCATTGCATGATGCCGGCCTGCAGGTGTACGTGGACATTGTTCTGAACCATAAAGCAGGTGGAGACGAACCCGAGCTGATAAAGGTGCGAAAAGTAGATCCGGAAGACAGGAATAAGTTCATCAGCGAGCCTTTCGATATAGAGGCATTTACCAAATTCAATTTTCCGGGACGAAAAGGAAAATATTCTCCTTTTATCTGGGATTTCCGTTGCTTCACAGGAGTGGACTTCGACAATAAAACAAAGGAGACGGCCATCTACAGCATTCTTAATGATTATGGCGAGGGATGGGAAGAGGTTGTGGATGATGAAAAAGGAAATTATGATTACCTGATGTATGATGACATTGAGTTCCGTAACCCGGCCGTACGGGAAGAACTGAAGCGCTGGGGTGAGTGGTATTGGAAACAGACCGGATTTGACGGCGTCCGTCTGGATGCGGTGAAGCATATCTCTCCCGCTTTCGAGAACGAATGGCTGGATCATATGCGTCAGATCACGGGTAAGGAGTTTTTCGCCGTGGGCGAATATTGGGCGCCGGGCAATCTGCCCCTGTTGCTGAGATACATCGATGCCACGGAAGGCAGGATGTCGTTGTTCGACGCCTCCCTGCACCACAATTTCGTGGCGGCATCCAAACAGGGAAAGGATTTTGATCTGACCACTATTTTCAACGATACGCTCGTGTCGGCAAAGCCCGGGCTGTCCGTCACCGTGGTAGGCAATCACGACACCCAGCCTCTTCAAGCGCTGGAAGCCCCGGTGGAACAGTGGTTCAAACCCCTGGCTTACGCGCTGATACTGTTGAGAGAACATGGCTATCCCTGTGTCTTTTACAGCGATATGTACAGCGTTACTTATAAGGACAAAGGACGTGACGGGCAGGATTATGAGATCTTTCTTCCTGCCTGCGAGCACATTGATAAATTATTGCTGGCCCGAAAGCAGTTTGCTTACGGACAGCAGCGCGATTATCTCGACCACGCCAATTGTATCGGCTGGACCCGCGAAGGAGATGCAGACCATGCCGGCTCAGGCTGCGCCGTTCTGCTCAGCAGTGGGGAGGAAGGCTTTAAGACGATGGAGGTTGGCAAGCTGCATGCGGGCCGGAAGTTCACGGACTGGCTGGGCAAATATCCCGGGGAAGTTACTATCGACGGGGAAGGGAAAGGAACATTCCGGGTAAGCCCCGGATCCGTGTCCGTCTGGGTTCCGGCCGACGATTGAGCGGTAGAGGTGTCCGTTAATGGGAGGCAGATTCTATGAGTACTGTCATGAAAAAATTTGCGGTTGATCTGCATATCCGTGTCGGCTATGGAACGGCATTTTTCCTGCTGTTGATATCCTACCTGCTTACGCTTTATGCCAATTCCGAGCTGTTGAAGCAAGCCCGGCTGGTGGACCGGTCCAATAAGATCATCATCCAGATGGAAGGACTGCTCTCTTCCCTGAAGGATGTCGAATCCGGCGCGCGGGGTTATTTACTGTTGCAGGACGAGCGTTTTCTACAACCTTATGAAAGCAGCAAGCGCGTCACCGACTCCTTATACAATGCGCTGCAGATAGAAACATTGGGCGACACCATTATCCGGCAGGACCTGATGACACTGAAGAGCCTGGTGGATAAACACTACCAGCTCGCAGCTTTTGTCATCAGCGATTTCAATCAACATCAATTCCAGCTCAACGACGCACAAAGATCGAAAAGCTTTTTCAGGGAAGAGATCATGGATCACATCCGTACTATCGTGAAAGAGATGCAGGCCGAAGAACGATCCAGGCTAAAAAGCGGCCTGGATGCAATGACTACCCGTTACCGTATCCTGAACGCCATTATCATCCTTTCGCTGACCCTGGCCGTCGCATTGGCCGTATATGGCTTCTTCACTTATGCAAGAGAGAATAAAGCCCGCCGCATTGCCGACGAAAAGGTTGCCGGGTATCAGGAGCAGCTAAAACAACAGATCGCAGAGCTGGACAAGGCGAATAAGGCGCTGATACAAATGCGCAGCATTGAAAAATTCGCTTCCACCGGCCGGATCGCCCGGACGATCGCCCACGAAGTCCGCAATCCGCTGACCAATATCAACCTGGCGGTGGATCAGCTGCAGACGGATTTCGATAGTACTTTGCCGGAAAGCTACGGGATAATGCTGGATATGATCAGCCGCAACAGTGTACGTATCAACCAGCTGATAACGGACCTGCTCAACTCCACCAAGTTCACTGAATTGATCTACAGGAAGATCCCGGTCAACCAGCTGCTGGATGAGACGCTGGAGCTGGCACGGGACAGGATCGCGCTGAAGAATATCACCGTGGTGCGGCAATATTCCGAAGATATCTGTGATATTGCCGTGGATGTGGAGCGCATCAAGATCGCCTTTCTGAATATCATTGTCAATGCGCTCGAGGCCATGGAGCCGGGCAATGGGATCCTTCAGATCCGGACAGCCAGCAAGGAAGATAAATGTGTTGTCTCCATCACCGACAATGGACCCGGCATCGACCCGGACGCACAGTCCAAGATCTTCGAGCCTTATTATACCACCAAGTCCAAAGGCACCGGGCTGGGGCTAACCAATACGCAAAACATTATCCTCAATCACAATGGGCATATAGTGATGGAAAGTGAAAAAGGGAAGGGAACCAGCTTCACGATAACGCTGGATTTTGCATAAAAAAACCGCCTGCGGCGGTTTTTTTATTAATCTGCTCTGCGAATTATCTTCAACAATATGGCAATAACGGCTATCACCAGCAGAAGGTGGATGATCCCCCCTGCATGATAACCCAGAAATCCGATGGCCCAGGCAATAACAAGGATCACCGCAATCAGGTACAATAGATTTCCCATTGTGATGTTATTTAAAGGTTAGAAACTACAACATGAATTGCAGCCGCCCGGTCGAATCCGGCCTGTGCAGTTTGTCGATGGCCTCGAAGATCATCTGTCTGTTGAGCGGCTTTGCAATGAACATATCCACTCCCCCGTTGTAAGCTTTTTTCCGCTCAGCCGCCCCATCATGGGCCGTGATCATCACGATCTTTACTTCCGGATAGTTCTTTTTTACATAAGGTATGAAGTCAAGGCCAAACCCGTCCGGCAGATGATTGTCCAGAAACAACAGGGAGGGGGTATCCTCCTGAAGTGCAGTAACGGCGTCGGACAAGGAATTTACAAAAGCGGCCCGAAAATTTCGTTGTTTCAACATTCCGCTGAGCAAATAACAAATATCCAGTTCATCGTCAACAATTAAAACCTTGGAGTTGTCTGTCATAATATTGCTTTCCTGCCTCAAAAAAATTAAAATCTCATTAAAGCGCTGCGATCTTTGTAGGATTATATTACAATTTTATTGCCATATAAAGTGACAACATCAAACGGGCTGAATCCGTTATTCTCCCGTTAAGGGCTCCCCCGGAGAGCACAGATTGTCCCCCCAATCCACCGGATCATTCCTCAAAGTGTGGAATTTTTTCCCCACTCCAGCTTTAACTTACGGTTTCACAAGAGCTTCAAATTTGGCGTGATGTTCGGTATAAAGAGTATGTAAACTATTAGTTAGTCCCTTTTTATACTTTTTTCCAGTAATTTTAAATAAAGAAATTATCGTTTATGAAGCGAATTCTGATCATTGATGACGATATGGATATGTGTAATTTATTAGGCCGGTTCTTAGGAAAAAAAGGGTTTGAAACAGAGGCGGGTCACAGCGGAAATAAAGGCATTGCAAAATTCAAGGAATCGAAATTCGACGTTGTGCTCTGTGATTTCAGATTGGGCGATAAAGAAGGACGGGAAGTATTAAAGGAGATCAAGCAGATCGACCCTTTTGCCATTGTCATCATCATTACAGGCTATTCCGATATCAAGACGGCAGTGGATGTAATAAAGGCCGGCGCGTTTGACTATATCACCAAGCCGTTGATACCGGAAGAGGTATTGAATGTCATTGGGCGGGCCCTGCAGCAGCAGGCATCCGGCGGTGTAAGCACTACCGATGCTCCCAAACCGGCAACGGCACAGACAACCAGGAAGAAGCCATATAGCGATGATGAATTCCTGATTGGCCAGGCTCCGGCGACCAAGGAGCTCTATCGCCAGATCGAGCTGGTAGCCCCTACCAATTACAGCATTATTCTATATGGAGAAAGCGGCACGGGCAAAGAGGTCATCGCCCGCACCGTACATCAACTCAGTGCCCGCAAGGACAAGCCTTTTATTGCCATGGACTGCGGCACGTTGTCTAAAGAATTGGCGGGGAGTGAACTCTTTGGACATATGAAAGGTGCTTTCACGGGAGCCCTTGCCGATAAGGAAGGTCATTTCGAACTCGCCAACGGCGGCACGCTCTTTTTGGATGAGGTGGCCAACCTTTCCGTCGAGATCCAGGCAGCGCTGCTGCGGGTCATCCAGGAAAGGAAGTTCAAAAGGGTCGGCGGCGTAAAAGAAATGGACGTGGATGTACGGATCATCGTCGCTTCCAATGAGAACCTGCAGGATTCTTACCGGAAAGGAAGGTTCCGGGAAGACCTTTTCCATCGTTTTAATGAATTCTCCATCGTATTGCCGGCCCTCCGTTACAGGAGGGAAGATATCCCGCTGTTTGCCGATTTCTTCCTTGCAAAGGCCAATAAAGAGCTGAACAAGGAGGTGGAAGGCTTTGATCCTGAAGTGATGCAGATCTTCATGAATTATTCCTGGCCGGGCAACCTGCGGGAATTCCGGAATGTCATCCGGCGCGCAGGTCTATTGACGTCGGGAGGGCTTATCAATACCCGGGTATTACCTCCTGAGATCGTTGACAGTAATGCGTTCGGCCCTACCACCAGCGAACCTTATTCTACCACTGTCCAGCACCATCCCGTAGCGCATAAAGAGACAGATCTTAAGAATGCGGCAGCACAGGCAGAGTATGACACGATCATGAATGTGCTCAAACAGGTGAACTATAATAAATCACGTGCTGCGGAGATCCTGAAGATCGATCGTAAGACGCTGTATAATAAGATCAAGAGTTACCAGCCTTAGTACACGGCCAGTTTTGCACGGCCCATCGTATGGGCGCTGAAATATCCCAGGGCTCCTCCTGTGAGATTGGTGATGGGATTATCCGGCGTGGCGGCCTGGAAGCCATTGTTGGCGGTGACCTGCAGAAGGCTGAAAAAATAGTCGTAAATATTCTTATCGATACAATACATTTTTAATTGCAGCGTATCTCCTTTTTTCAGATAAGCGCTGTCATTGAATAAAGGCTGCTCAATATACCTTCCATCCGACAGCCTGTCCTCAAAAACAAAAGTGTTGGGGATCAGTTCACCGTTGAGATATTCGATGAACTGATAATAATTCACAATTCCCGGGGGGTCCTGGAAATTTACTACTGCATTCAGATCCTTTTTGCCATTGAAGTCCGTGTTCAGGGCGAAAGAGACAGAGTCAAGATGGATGACGGCCGGCATGGTGGAGACGGCTGTGTATTGTTGCCCATCCACCTGCACTGCCAGGCTATACCGGTGTCCTGGCTTTCCTGTGAAGTCGGAAGTTTTATACATGCCGGGAGATGCTTCTGTCAATGCGTAGGATTGGCTTCCCGTGCTGTCCGTGATCTGCACTGTGGCGCCCGTAACAGGCGGGAAGGTATTGAGGTCGGAGAAATTCACCGTCCGGGTGATCTTCACCAGGTAAGGCCCTGCCTCGTCGGTGATCTCTCCCTCTATGACGATCCTTGACGGGGCATCGTCCAGCTGTACCGACACTGTCCTTTTACAGCCGGGCCCTCCTGCCGATAGCAGAAGGGTCAGCAAACAGGCGGTATAGCTCCATTTTATTGTCATGCGAACAGCTCCTCCAGGGACGCATCCGTATAATCCTCTATAAAATGGACAATATTCGGATAATCCCTGAACTCCTGCTTTTCATGCATGGTCGTCAACACTACACAGCGCATCCCTGCATTCAGGGCGGCCTCTACACCTTTCGGAGCGTCCTCGAAAACCAGGCAGCCCGGAGGAGCCACCCCCAACAGATCTGCGGCTTTTAAAAAGGTCTCGGGATGCGGCTTGCTGATGGTGACATCATCCGCACTGACAATGGCCTTAAAGTAATGACGGATCGACAGATTATCCAATATAAAATCGATGTTGAAAGTAATGGCGGCCGATCCGATGGCCATCCTGATGTGGTGCTGGTCGGCCCGCCGGAGGAATTCCGGTAATCCGGCTATCAGCTCCAGGTGCGGCCGGAAAGCCTGCTGATACCTGGTCTCTTTCGTCTTCGAGATCTCGGCCACCTGGTCATGGCTAAAATGTCCTTTGCCGAAGATGCGGTCCAGCAGCTCTTCGTTCTTCCCGTACATATGGCCTTTTACTTCTTCACGGCTGAGGCTGGCGTTGAGGTCTTCATTCAGAATATTGTGCCATGCCGTGAGGTGGAATTCCATGTCGTTGATCATCGTTCCATTAAGGTCGAATATAAATGCCTTCGATTGCTCCATCCTGTAAAGATACAAACCCAGGCAATTCCGTATTTTGCGTCCATGAAAAATTATAGGTGGGGTATCATCGGCCCCGGTAAGATCGCTCATAAATTTGCCGTCGCCCTGACGCTTGCAGGTGGCGCGCAGCTGGAGGCCGTTGCCTCCCGGGACGGCAGCCGGGCCCGGGAATTTGCTGAAAAGTTTGGGGTTTTAAAGCATTACGATAGCTATGAGGCGCTGGTGAAGGACCCGGATGTGGATGCCATCTATGTTGCCACGCCCCATGCGTTTCACTGTGACCAGGTGCTGCTGTGCCTGGCCCATGGTAAGCCGGTGCTCTGCGAGAAGCCCATGGCCCTCTCCGCCAGGCAGGTGGAGAAAATGGTACAGGCGGCCCGGGACAACCAGGTATTTCTCATGGAAGCTATGTGGACCCGCTTCCTGCCGCATACGGAAAAGATACTGGAGCTGATCCGGGAAGGGCAGCTGGGGACCATCCAATACGTCCGGGCCGACTTTGGGTTCGCGGGCGATTATAATGTTGAAAATCGTCTTTTCAATATGTCCCTGGGCGGCGGCTCCTTGCTGGACATCGGGGTGTATCCCTTGTTTTTATGTCTGCTCTTACTGGGTAAGCCTGACGGGATCCAGGCCACGGGGAAGCTGGCTCCTACAGGAGCCGACGAAAGCTGCCATGCCCTGCTGCATTACCGGGAGGGTGCTACAGCCGTCATCAACGCTACTTTCTCCTGTCAAACCTCCATTACGGCAGAGATCGCAGGTACGGAGGGGCTGATACAGATACCGTCGGCGTGGTATAAGAACGATCGTTTTACGTTGCGGCGTCCGGGTGTGGATGGTTCGTCCGAGGTATTCCAGCTGGAACCGATGGTCAATGGATTCGAGTACCAGATCCGGGAATTGATGCGGTGTGTGGATGGAGGGCTGATCGAAAGCCCTTTGATGTCCCATGACTTTAGCCTTCTGCTGAGCAGGACGATGGACGAGATCCGCCGGCAGGTGGGGGTCAGGTATCCGGGAGAGTGAGCTGTGAGCTTAGAGCTTCGAGCTGTGAGCGGGGTGGGATCAGGTCTTCTTGATGTCTATGGAGTAGGTGAACTTATCGGCTCTGTAATACCCGATATTGTACTCGATAGGCCGGTTGCCGGGATCGTACACAAAACGCTCCCGGATCAGCATGGGATCATGTGCAGATATCCCAAGCTTTTTGCCCATGGCGCCGGCCAGCGCAGCGCTGATATTCTCATTTGACCGTACTACCAATACGCCGAACTTCTCTTCCAGCATCGTATACAGCGGCTTGGAGAAATTGTCCTCCGGCACTACGCCGATCCGGGGATGAAAATAACTTTCGAAATATACGATGGGGTCACCCGCGCTGCCTTTCAGCTTGGCCAGCTTTACCACAGACTTACCTTCACGGATGTTAAAAAAGCGGAGTATTTTCTCATCGGCCTTTACATATTCGGCCTTTATGGAGATATTTTCTACCTGTATGCCCCTTTCCCGCATCTCCTGCGTAAAGCTATACCAGTGGTCCAGCCCGGTGGACAAAGGCTTTTTTTCCGCTACCTTGGTCCCTACCCCTTTCTTACGCAGCAGCAAACCCTCGTATTCCAGCTTATTGGTGGCTTGCCGGATAGTGTTCCGGGAGACGCCCAGCCGGTTAGCCAGCTCGACTTCCTTCGGCAGGAATTCGCCGTTCCGGAATTCCGGAGATGCGATCAGCTTGCGCATCAGCTCTTCCACCTGGATATGGAGGGGAACTTTCTTTTGGTGGTCTATATGCAGCTTCATTCGTATGTTATGAATGTTCAAACATACTACATTATAATGAATTCCTCAATGTGAGATAAAAAGGAACTTCCTGCTTCCGGCAGGTGTTGTCCAGGACCAGCCGGGCGGCCATGGTCCCCATCTCCTGAAAATCAGTGGATATGGTGGTGATCCCATTGAGAATGATCTTCTTCAGCGGCGTCTCATTATAGGAGATCAGTCCGACCTCGCGGCCTAATTCCAGCTTCAGGGATATGATCCGCTCTATCAGCAGCACCAGGTCCTCCTCCATCAGGTTGATATAAACCTCGCCTTCGCGGATGGGCTCTTCGGCGATATTGTCGACGACTTTGAACGTGAAGGCATATTCCTGGCAGAAGCGCCTGCAGCCGTCGAGGATCTCTACGGGATGGTAGGTATAAGCGGGAAAAATGACTTTGATCGTATGGTATTTGCTGAGGTGCTCCCGTGCCTTGTCCAGGGCGCCGTAGATATCCGCCTCGAAATTCTCATAGACGGCGCAATATTCTCCTTCGATGCCAGGGATCATCTTATCCAGCAGGACCAGCTTGCTGGCGGGGATGGTGTTGATGATCTCGGGGGCACGCTCCTCCCCTTCCCGGAAATGAGGGATAATGACAAAGTGGGAGTAGTCCTCGTCCTTTTTTTCCATCAGGAGCTTTTTGAAGAGGCCAAAGTCGTTGTTGTAGATATAGAAGTCTACTGCGGCATATTCACCCAGGGCCGCCATGAAGGCATCGTAGATGATCTTTTTGTGGGCGCTGAGTTTATTGAAAAGGAGGAATACTTTCAGCGTCTGTTTGAAATCCGCGTTTTGTATGAAGTAGCCTTTACCCGGCACAGAGCCCAGCACACCCATTTTCTTGAGGTATTTGTATCCTTTCTCGGCGGTGTCCCGGGAGATCTCCAGCTCGAAGCTCAGCTCGTTGATGGAGGGCATGATGTCGTTCTTTTTGATCCTGCCCGATTCTATGGCTTTGATGACGGAGTTGGTCAGCTGCAGGTATTTTGGAGTCGCCGAGAACTCATCCACACGGATCCATTCGAATATATTGGTATGCTTCATGTAGTTCAAATATAATCAATAATACCCCGCATCCGACATCTCCTCATCGAGGAGAAACACCGTCATACTCTTCGGCCCATGCGCCCCCAGCACCAGCGATTGCTCGATATCCGCCGTCTTCGACGGCCCCGCTATAAAAGCGCCAAAGCCATATTCAGCGCCGGCAATTCTTTCGTAGGCCTCGTACATGTTGGGGACGATATCCTTTCGGCGGAGCACCAACGCCAGATTTTGTGCAATAAAAGGCAATACCCGCTCGATCATCTTTTCCTCCGTGATCCAGCAGGCGCCATTTTCAGCGACCGCGAAATGCGCCTCGAGTACGGCCAGCTCGACATTTTCCAATGTATGGGGGTCTTCATAGTGTTGAGAGACCTCCGCCAGGCCAGACAATTCCGGGCAGGTGGAAACGATGCGGTGCGTATTCGTATATTGCTCTTTCAGGATCGTTGCAATACGCTGCCAGCCTGATACGATATAAGCGCGGCCGCCAATGCCTTCCAGGACTTCGATAAACTGCCGTGACAGATCGGATAGGCTGCCTGCAGCCGGAGGGGTTATTGCCGGCAGGTCCCGCTGGTCCGGCTGATTATTTTTGATCGTAGCTAATATCTTATCCCTGCTGCTCATATCATTTTCTGTTTTTCTTATACCATTGCCCGAAGGATTCTTTGGGAACTTCCGGCATATCCCTTCCCTTCCACCAGGGGTTGAGCCTATTGTTCACGGTGAAAGGTGCATTGAGCATAAAAAAGCGGCCTGCCTTCCCTGCTGTATGATATACGGAGGGATTGGACAGCACCCAGTTCATCGTCTTCATGGCGAGCTTTTTCCCGGCAGGAGCATAGCCCTCCTGTACGATGACCTGCCTCCATCTGTACAGCTGCTCGTGTATATCGATCTTCACCGGGCAGACATTGGAGCAGGACCCGCACAAAGTACTGGCGAAAGGCAGATCGGAATATTGCTTCATGTCCAGGTTGGGAGAAAGTATGGAACCGATAGGTCCGGCGACAGCCGTATGATAGCTGTGCCCCCCACTGCGCCTGTAGACAGGGCAGGTGTTGAAACAGGCGGCGCAGCGTATGCACTTCAGGGAGTTCCGGAAGTCTTTCCTTCCCAGCTGGATGCTCCTGCCATTGTCCACTATCACGATGTGCATTTCCTGTCCCGGACGCGGCCGTTTGAAATGACTGGAATAGGTAGTGATCGGCTGTCCCGTGGCGCTCCTGGTCAGCAGGCGGAGGAATACGCCCAGGTGCTTACGCTGAGGGATCAGCTTCTCGATCCCCATGCAGGCGATGTGGATCTCTGCAAGATGAGCGCCCATATCCGCATTGCCCTCATTGGTGCATACGACAAACTCACCGGTCTCCGCAATAGCAAAGTTCACTCCCGTGAGCGCGGCCCTGCGGGTGAGGAATTTTTCCCTGAGATGCAGCCTGGCCGCGTGCGTGAGGAACTGAGGATCGGCATTGCCGGCGGGCGTGCCCAGGTGTTCGTGGAAGATCTCTCCTATCTCCTCTTTCTTCTTGTGAATGCAGGGGAGCACGATGTGACTGGGAGGCTCACCTGCCAGCTGGACAACACGTTCGCCCAGATCGGTGTCCACTACATCGAGACCTTTCTCCTTTAAAAATTCGTTGAGATGGCACTCCTCGGTGAGCATCGACTTACTTTTCACCATCATATCTATCTTGTGCCGTTGCAACAGACCGTAGACGATCTCGTTATGCTCTTTCGCATCGGCCGCCCAATGGACAACGATGCCGTTGCGGGTAGCCTGTTCTTCGAAGAGGGTCAGGTATTCGCTGAGATTGGACAGGACATTGTCTTTTATCTTCGAGGCGGTGTCCCGCAGCCATTCCCATTCAGGAACTTTTTGGGCCGCCTTATCCCTTTTTTCCCTGACGAACCAAAGGGTCTTGTCGTGCCAATCCACCCGGGGCTCGTCCTTATTGAATTCATCGGCCAGTGCCGCGTGATCTTGTTTGCTCATTCCTTACTATCTAATATTTCTGCTATATGTTTTACCTGTACAGTGCTTTTCTGCCGCCGGAGAATGCCTTCCATATGCATGAGACAGCTCATGTCGGCGCCCGTAATATATTCCGCGCCATGGTGCAGGTGATCTGCCACCCTGTCCTTTCCCATCTTCACCGACACGGCTTCCTCGGCCACACAAAAAGTGCCGCCAAAACCGCAGCATTCGTCTTTGCGGGCCAGGTCTATCAGCTGAATGCCTTTCACCATCTTCAATAGTTTCTCCGGCTTGGAAAAAGGCGGCGCCATCAGCTCCGACATCTGCGCCAGCTTCAATCCACGCTGCCCGTGACAGCTCTGGTGCAGGCCCACCTTGTGCGGAAAGCTGGCCTCTATATTTTCAACTTTCAATATGTCCGTGAGGAACTCCACCAGCTCGTAGATCTTTTTACGGATGCCCATGGCGGGATCAGCGGCCTCTTGTCCGTGACTGCCGTGCAGGTGATCCTTGATATGCAGCGTACAGCTGCCCGAAGGACATACTATATAATCGTAACCGGCAAAATTCTTTATGAACAGGTCATTGCAGCCCTGCGTAAGATGTTCGAAACCGGAATTCGCCATCGGCTGTCCGCAGCAGGTCTGATCGGCGGGGTAATCCACGTCGCACCCATATTTTTCCAATAAATTAAGGGTGGCTATCGCTACCTGTGGATATAACTGGTCAACATAACAGGGAATGAATAATCCTACACGCATAGTTCCTATGCACCGGGTATGGTTACTCCGAAATTTACCCATCCCCGGTGCATGATCGTCTAATGATGGGCCTCCGGCCAGCGGACCTTTGGTCCGCCAGGGGCTAAGCTACTTATAAAATTTCAATTCAATGATATCTCCCGGCAGCGATAAGTTATTCCAATGAGGATGAATAGCCAGGGCGGCTCCGATGGCGGTGGCCTGTGGTATGCTGGCGGCAAATACTTCTATATGAGGAAAGGCGGCGGCCAGCAAATGCATATAGACCTGGTTCCTGGCAAACCCGCCGTCTACAAAGATCCTTTTGACTTCCGTTCCCTCCAGCACCAGCCGGGTTGAGGCCGCCTGCTGCGTCATGATGTCCATGATCAGGCGATGATAAGCCTGCTCAAAGCTGTCGTCGCTGCCCTTATCCCTGACGTGTAAGGATGACACGATAGAGGGATCATAAGCCACCGTTGCCGCATATTGCGGATCTTTATGGAAATGGGCAGCCAGCTTTTTCACCTGCTGCTCATGCTCGTACCCCGCAAACAGCCTGGAGGCCTTCACGGGACGTCCCTGGTAGCTGATGTAACATAGACAATCCTTTTGCAGCTCAGCCACGGTCAGGGGCTGATCATTGAAGGGATTCATGCTGATGCACCAGGTACCGGTGGAGATCAGCACAAAGGGTTCCTGGAAACTTTCCAGGTAAGGTATCATGGCAGCCGAGCTGTCGTGAAGGCCGATGCCGGATAGTATGTTCCCTAAGGGCAGCACGCTGTCCGACCCCAGGCGCGGCGCCAGCTTATCGATGATCCCCTCCCGGTATACCCACTCATGATAATTGTCCTGTGAGAAATTCCAAAGGTTCGTGTGACATCCGATGCTGGTGATATCCGAAAATTGCTGCCCCGTCAACAGGAAGCTCAGATATTGAGGAAGGTGCAGGCTGCATTGTATCTGCTCATAGAGCGCCGGCTTCTCTTCCTTTATCCTGTAGAGCTGCATACCTGAGTTCAAACTGCCCAGCACAGGGGATGCCGTCAGCATGCTGAAGGTGATCTCCCCTCCATATTTGCCATAAAATTTCTTCTGCAGGTCGCCCGGATAAGGCTTGAGATAGTTGTAGAGCGGGGTAACAGGCTTGCCATCTTCGCCGATGTGGACAAAGCTGGCGCCATAGGCCGAAAAATTCACGGCGCGGACGTCGAAGTCTTTTTGGGCTTTTGCCGCGGCATACGCCTCTTTGACCCAGGCGGAAAGGTTTTCTATATCCTCACACGCCTGGCCATCTTCATCTGTTGTTTCGGGCAGGGCCCGGGATTCCTCCCAAACGATCTTATACTGCTCATCCAGGAGAAAAACCTTCTTATTGGTCTTGCCTACATCGAACAGGGCAATTACGGACTTGGCGGGCATAGCGCGTAGTTTATAGACCCGTAGCCACCGTCACGGCGCCACGTTCTTTGATCAAATGTTCACGGACCTTTTCTCCGCGGTACAAAGCCAGGGGATCCAATGCGCCGCCGGCCCGGAGACGCGCTTCGGCAACCAGGGCACGCACATCGGTGCGGAAACTGTTCTGCAAGGCTTCCTGTGCTGCCACCGTATCATTCGATTGCTGCGCTTCCGTCAATTTCTTCCTGTCCACGATCAGGGCCTGCGCATAGGTCAGCATGATGGCTTCCACCGACTGCAGAAGGTCCTCCAGCGGGTCCTTTACATTATGCGAAGCATCGATCATCCAGCCCAGGTCCTTCGTATGGTCCATGCCGCGGGCATCCATCCCTTCCACCAGCTCGTTGAAGATGAGGAAAAGCTGGTAAGGTTTGATACTGCCTACGGTCAGGTCGTCATCACCATATTTGCTGTCATTGAAATGGAAGCCGCCCAGTTTCCCCTCCATCAGCAGCAATGCCACGATCTGCTCTATATTGGCATTGGGCAGGTGATGTCCCAGATCGACCAATGTGTACGCTTTGGGACCCAGTTTGGAGGCATACAGCAGGGATTGTCCCCAGTCACCGACGGTCGTAGCGTAAAAGTTTGGTTCAAAAGCCTTGTACTCTACGAACATTTTCCAATCAGCAGGCAGTGCCGCATAGATCTGCTGCAGTCCATCCAATGTATTTTGAAAGGCCTTGCGGAAATTCAGCTGACCCGGAAAGCAGGACCCGTCGGACAACCAGACGGTGAGGGAATTGGAGCCCAGCTCGACACCATGCCGGATCACTTCGATATTATGATCGATGGCCTGCTGCCGCACTTCCTTGCGTACATGCTGCAAAGAACCGAATTTGTAACTGTGTTTTTGTCCCGGCTGATCCTGGAAAGTATTCGAATTCATCGCGTCAAAACGGAGACCGTGCTGCGCGGCCAGCGCTTTGATGGCAGCGGTATCCCCGGGAATGTCCCAGGGAATGTGCAGCGAGATGGCGCCACTGCTGCGGTTCAAAGCATGTAATACACCAATGTCCTCCATCTTTTCTTCCAGGCTGCGAGGTTCGCCTCCCCCGGAAAAACGTCCAAAGCGGGTGCCGCCCGTACCCAGTGCCCAGCTGGGAATGGCTACCTGGAAATCGATCAGCTTTTGGAGGATGCTTTCGCTGTCCCTGATGCCCGTAGCGAGGAATTCGAATCTGCGCTGATGCTCTTTTATCAGAGACTGGTTATGTGTGTCTATCTTATATTTTTCAATTTGCATATGGTTACAATTTTTAAGGCATATAAAATATTTCCTGCAAAGGTTTTGTCACTGGCGATGTGTCCGGATACACTTCCATGATATCTTTCATATAGTCCCACCATTTCCACATGATGTCCCGGGTCCTGGTCTCGTCAAGCCTTTGAGGGTCTTCTATCTGAAGGTAGGCGAATAACAGGAGGGTCTCTTCGTCCAGGAATATGGAATAGTCCCGGACGCCAACCGACTTGAGCAAGGCTGCCAGTTCGGGCCATATGGCGGCATGACGCCGCTTGTATTCGGCCTCGAATCCGGGAAAGAGCTTCATTTTAAATGCTATCCGCGACATGGCGATCGTTTTTATCTTACAAAGGCCATCGCTACGCCACCGTCCACATTGAGCACATTCCCGGTGGATTTGTTCATCAGGCCTCCGGTGAGCACAAAACAGGCGTTGGCGATGTCTTCCGGTAAAATTATCTCATTTAACAATGTCCTTTTTGCATAATAAGCGGGGAGCTCCTCTACCTTGACGCCATAAGCTTTCGCACGGCCTTCGGCCCAGGCGCCGGCCCAGATCTTGCTGTCCGAGATGACGGCATCCGGGTTCACGGTATTGACACGGATCTTGTCGGCGCCAAGCTCGGCGGCATTCAGACGGCTGAGATGCAGCTGGGCAGCCTTGGCTGACCCATAGCCCGCATTGTTCGGACCGGACACCAGCGCATTTTTGCTGACGATATTGATAATATCTCCCCCGATGGCCTGTTTACGCATGATCTCCACCCCTGCCTGTGTCACCAGGAACTGTCCTTTCACCAGCACGTCATACAGCAGGTCCCAGTCTTTTTCCGTATGCTCTTCGATGGGCTTGGAAATGGACAGCCCCGCACAATTCACGACAATGTCCACCCCACCGAAGGCCAGTGCCGCCGACTGGTATGCATTGCGGATCGTTGCAGCATCCGTTACGTCCAGCAGCTCCGCGGCGAAGACATCCCGGCCATATTGTTTCTGAAATTCCTGCTTAGCCGCCTCCAGCCGTTGTGTATCATTGTCATTGATGACGATGCAGGCACCTTCATCCGCCATTTTTTTGGCAATGGCTTTTCCAATACCGCCTGCGCTGCCGGTGACCAGGGCGACTCTTCCGGACAAAGCCTTCGGCTTGGGCATCCGCTGCAGCTTGGCTTCTTCCAACAGCCAGTATTCGATGTTAAAAGCCTCTTGCCGGGGCAGCGAAGTATAGGAAGACACGGCTTCCGCGCCTTTCATCACGTTGATGGCGTTGATATAGAACTCGGCAGCCACCCTGGCCGTCTGCTTGTCCTTTGAAAAGGTGAACATCCCTATGCCGGGATACAATATGACGACGGGATTCGCATCACGCATAGCCGGGCTATTGGGATGCTTGCAGGTGTCATAATAATGCGCATACATTTGCCGGTAGCTTGCGAACTGCGGCGCCAGCTTCTCCTTCAACGTCTTAACGTCCGTCAGGTCTTCGCCCGTCGCTATATCCAGGACGAGAGGGCTGATCTTGGTGCGGAGAAAGTGGTCAGGACAGCTGGTGCCCATGGGAGCCAGCCTGGCCAGGTCATTGGAATTTATGAACTCCAGCACCCGGTCGTCATCCGTAAAGTGGCCCACCATCTTCGTTTTCGAAGAGCAGAAACCTCTCAGCACAGGGGCCAGGGCCGCCGCCCTTGTGATACGATCCTGCTTCGGGGCAACCTGCAGCCTTGCACCGCCGAATACAGGCCCTTTTTTCCCGATGTGATCTTCCAGGTATTGCGCACAGGTCTCTATCACCTCCAGCGTATTGATATAGCTTTCGTATGCAGTATTCCCCCAGGTGAACAACCCATGGGAGCCCAGCATGATGCCGCGGATACCGGGATTGTCATCCAGGCATTTTTTCAGCTTTAATCCCAGGTCGAAGCCCGGGCGCTGCCATTCGACCCAACCTATCTTACCGCCGAACAGCTCCTGCGTGATCTTTTTACCATCCTTAGCCGCGGCAATGGCGATGGCCGCATCAGGATGCAGGTGATCGATATGCGCAAAAGGAAGGAACCCATGGAGGGGCGTATCGATGGAAGGCGCTTTGGAGCTAAGGTCATAGATACAATGGTTGAACAGCTCCACCATCTCGTCCTCGAACTCGATGCCCCCGTATACATTCTTCAGGCTGAGCAGCCTGTCAGTATACAATGCTGCCAGTCCGCTGCGCTTCAATGTACCCAGGTCGCCACCGGAGCCCTTTACCCACATAACTTCTGTTAACTTTCCCGTCAGCGGGTCCTTGGCCATGGCCTTACAGGAAGTATTGCCGCCACCATAGTTGGTAAGACGAAGGTCCGCACCCAGGAGGTTGCTGCGGTAAATTAATAATGCCACTTCATCCCCGGCAAGGGCTGCCGCTGCTTTTTCATCCCATAAATAGCTGACATGCTTAAATTGCTTCGTTGTAACAGACATATTGATTCGCTTTGTTATTTATTCAATGAATTGCCATATCCCACCAGCATCACCGACAGGAGAATGGTAATGATCCCCCATGTTATCGTGGTACGCGTTTTTTGGCTAACTCCCTTCCATTCCTTCAAGACTATCCCCCACATGTTGGCCACCAGAATGATGAATGCCATGTGCAGGATCCAGGAGCTGGCGCCATTGCCCAGCCTGCTCTCGCCCATGCCGTAAAAGAAAAATTGCAGGAACCATATCGTGCCGGCGAGCGCGGCAAAGAAGTAATTGTTCTTTAGAGGAGCCTTTTTATTCGTATAATCCCCAAAGGTTTTATTTTTCGCGTTCAGGATCATGCACCAGATGAAATTGGTGGTGAGCCCGCCCCACAGCAGCACGATGTAGGTCACATTATTTTGATACAGGAATTTCGTCGTAACGCCCGGATGAGCTGCTTTCCAGAGGCTATTGGCCATTTCCGACATCGGGCCGCCCGCCTCGATACCGTAATTGAAACAGGCGCTTAAGATCCCGGAGATGGTACATACCACCAGGCCTTTTACTAAATTGAATTCCTTGATGCTTTCTTTCTTTTTTTCTTCGGGAAGCTCTTTTTCCTTGAGGACCCCTGCCCGGCCACAGATGTAAATGCCCAGCAGGCAAAGCACCACGCCGGCCAGCACGATCCTGCCCCATGAGGTGGTGAGCAATTCGGTGAAAGTGGTCTTGCCGGGGGTTTTTGCGAAGTTGTAATAGATGGAAGGGACGAGGGCTCCAAATGCGGAAGTGAATCCCAGCAGCACTGAATTACCCAGGGACATTCCGAGATAGCGCATCCCCAGTCCATACATCAGACCTCCTATCCCCCAGAGTATCCCCCAGAAAAAAGTCCATCCCAGTGTAGCGGCGGAAGTAGCTGAAATGATCTCTGAAAAATGTGGAACGGTGAGCCAGGCTGCCAATGGGGGGATGATCAGCCAGGAGAACAATCCGCCCACGATCCAATAGCTTTCCCAGGACCAGCCTCTCACCTTTTTGTACGGAATATAAAAGCTGCCGGAAGCGAAGCCTCCGATGAAATGAAAAATGATGCCGAAGAATACTTGCATGTGTGAATTTATTTTTCAATATGGTTGCAATATAGATTTTGTAAATGTAAAGCGGAATCGGCTAGGAGCTGTCATGCACTGTCATGTGATCTTAAGGTTTATGGATTAAAAGGTTTTGAATTTATTTGCTAATAATATTAGTAATTTTATTGGATTAAAAACCTGGCTTATGAATAAGGAATATATACGGTTGATCGTCGACCTGAAACAGAGTATCATACAGAGCAGATATGCAGCTGCGAGACTGGCTAATAAGGAGCAGTTGTTATTGTATTTTAAGGCCGGTAAGGTATTGTCGGAGAAGATTGCGGCTGAGAGATGGGGGGCCAAGATCCTGGTGAACATTGCAGAGGACTTGCAGCAACAGCTGCCGGGGTTGAGGGGATTTTCTGCCACTAACCTGAAGAATATGAAACAGTTTTATGCTGAATATCAAATACTTCAAATTGGCCAGTCGGTGACTGGCCAAATACGAAAATTTCGTAGAGTCAATAAGGAAGAATTTCTCGCAAATTTTTTCAGCATAAGCTTTACCCACCATATTCTTATCCTCAACAAATGCAATACTTTCGAAGAAAGGTCTTTTTATATATTCGAGGCAGCCACCCAATGTTGGTCAGTCTCTATGCTGGAACATCGTATTGAATCCAACCTGTTTTCCCAGCGAGGAAAATTGCCCAATAACTTCAACAAAACCCTGCCTGAAGCCTTAAAGCCATCCGCACTGCAAGTCTTCCAGGACGAATATCTTTTCGATTTTATTTCCAGCGAGCAGGAAGACGAAAGAGTAGTGGAAGGAGAGATCATTTCCAATATCCGCAATATGATCATGACCCTGGGCCAGGGCTTCTCCTTCATCGGCAACCAATATCGCCTGGAGCTGGCCGGGGAAGAATTCTTCATAGATCTTCTTTTCTTCAACCGTCATCTGCATTGCTTAGTAGCCTTCGAATTGAAACGAGGAAAGTTCAAACCCGAATATGCGGGTCAGCTCAACTTTTATCTGAATGTCCTGGATGAAAAGGTGAAGCTCGCGGAGGATCTGCCTACGGAGCCGGCGCCACTTTCACAGCCTGTCTCGCCAGCAATTTCCACTCCCCTTTCTGCTTCAGCCACACCAGCAGGATGGATAATTTCACCTGACCCGGCTTCCCTCCATCATTCGTATTGCCCGTCATGATATACCGTACCATCGCCGTCTTATCGATGACCCTGATGCTCTGCTCAGTGATATCGATGCTGACAAAATCGGACTTGCCGCTGGTCAATGCCTCTTCAAACTCTGCCTGGTTCTGGACGACCCCGCTGGAATGCCCGTAGCTCAGCTGCGTCATCGTCAATTTGTCCAGGGTGGCTTTGTCCGGGTCGATCATTGCTTTACGCAGCGCTTCAACAGCCGCAGATACTTCCTTTTCTTCCTTACCTAACTCTACGGGCGTATTATTCTGTGCCATGAGACCGGATTGTAATGTGCTAAACAACATTAAGAATACAAAATGAAGTTTCATAATAATAACAGTTTAAATTTTATGCAATCCCCAATTCTTTCTGAATAGTTTCCAGCGTCTTTCCCTTTGTCTCCGGCAATACCCTCCAAACAAAGATCAACTGGATGAACATCATAATGCTGTAAAATACAAAGGAAAAAAAGCCTCCTTTAGAACTGCCCTCTACGATCACCGGGAAAGTCGAGGAAATGATATACGCCATGATCCAATGGGTCGAGCCGCCCAGCGACCCGCCCTGGCTGCGGACGGAGTTAGGGAATATCTCCGAGATAAATACCCAGATCACCGCCCCTTGTGAGAAAGCGAAAAATGCAATAAAGCCGATGAGATATACCAGCACCATGCTGTTGGCAGACGCCTGATCTTTAAAAGCGTAGGCCGTCAGTCCCAGGAACACCGTCATTCCGACGGAGCCGATCAGCAGTAATTTTTTTCGTCCAAACTTATCGATCACCGTCATTGCCAATAACGTAAAGAACAAGTTGGCGGCGCCAACGTATACGGACTGCAGGAAAGAGTCGTTCTTATCAAACCCTGCCATCTCGAATATGCGGGGTGCATAGTAAAGGATGGCATTGATCCCGGACAGCTGGTTGAACATGGCCAGCAGCATCGCGTATAAAATAGGCTTGGAATACCTTTTCTGGAACAACGGTTCTTTATGCTCACCCGACACGCTGTCCTGCTCATGCAGTGACTGGCGGATGGCGGCAATGGCTCCCTGTACATCCGGCTCACCGATCTTCTGCATCACGGGAATTGCCTGGTCCGCATAACCATTGATGATCAGCCAGCGGGGACTCTCGGGAATGGTGCGCAGCAAGATCCAGAAAAGGACGGCCGGGACGATCATCACCCCCAGCATCCAGCGCCAGGCATCATCACCCAGATCTTTTAAAAGGAAATTCGTAAGAAAAGCCACCATGATGCCCAATACGATATTCACCTGGAATGAACCTGCCAGACGACCACGAAGCTTCGCAGGGGAGATCTCGGAGATATACATGGGCGCCACCACCGATGAAGCCCCTACAGCCAACCCTCCTATAATGCGGAAAAATATGAACAGGATCCAGGCGGAAACAGAAGCGCAGCCCACTGCTGCGATGATAAAGAGGACAGCTATCACCTGCAGCACCTTTTTACGACCATATTTTTTTGCCGGAATGCTGGCGAATATGGAACCCCCGATAGTGCCCAAAAGGCTGGATGCCACCGTGAACCCCTGCCACGAAGAGCTTAAGTGCCAGATAGCCTGCAGCGTTTTCTCCGCCCCTGAGATGACGACTGTCTCAAATCCAAATAAAAAGCCACCCAGGGCGGCGATCAGCGCAATTCGAACGGGGTATGGCAGCATGCTAGACAATTTGTTGATTCACCGAAAATAACATTAATTTTAATTCATCCATGAAGTTTGAAGCAATCACGATAAAAGACATCGCCAAAGCCCTGGGCCTTTCCACTTCCACCGTCTCCAGGGCGCTTCGAGGCAGCTATGAGATCAGCACGGAGACAAAGAAGCTGGTGCTGGAATACGCCGAAAAGCTCAACTATCGTCCCAATCCCATCGCTCAAAGCCTAAAGGAGAAGCGCAGCCGAGCCATCGGCATCGTCGTATGTGAGATCGCCAATAACTTCTTTTCACAGGTGATCAATGGCATCGAATCAGTCGCCTATAAGCAAGGCTATTATGTCATCATCTCCCAAAGTCATGAATCCTACGAACGGGAAGTGTCCAACACCCAGTACCTGGCTTCCCGGTCGGTAGATGGACTGCTGGTCTCTCTATCTACAGAGACCACGGACCTCTCTCACCTGAAAAAGCTGCACGAGAAAGGGCTTCCCATCGTCTTTTTCGACAGGATCACGGAAGAGATGCAGACGCATAAGGTCATCGCCAATAATTTCAATGGGGCTTACCAGGCCACCGAGCACCTGCTACGATCGGGTTTTAGGAGGATCGCCCACGTCACTATTTCACCACACCTTTCCATCACCAAGGAGCGGCTGGCCGGCTATAAGGCGGCCCTGGCTGACAATGGCGTCCTTTTCGACGAGTCCCTGGTGAAATATTGCAAATACGGCGGTCTTATCTTCAGCGAGACGGAGCAGGCTGTAGAAGCCCTGCTAGGCCTGGAAAAAAAGGCCGATGCCATCGTAGCGGCCAGCGATAAGCTGTCCACCGGCTGTCTCACCGCACTGGCTAAAAGGAACATCAGCATACCGGACGAGATGGGCCTGGTGGGCTTCACCAACTCACTGTTGACGGAAGTATTTCATCCCCCGATGACCAGCGTCCGTCAGCCTGCCTTTGAAATGGGACAGGTGGCGATGGAAATGCTGATCCAGATCATTGAAAGCCGGCGTCCGATCACGGAGTTCGAGACAAGGATGCTCAATACCGAGCTGACGATACGGGCTTCCTCGCAGCCTCCGCATCATTGATCGACCGCATCATTGATCGACCAGACAGATGAACATCCTTAGTCCAGCTGCACCCGCGTCATCTTTGGCGCGAAAAAATGCATCACCGTCCAGGCTACCAGGTAAGCCAATCCACAGATAAGGAAAATGATATTATACCCCAGGGTCTTATTGCCCGCGTGGGAGAAATAGTCCAGTATCTTGCCCACCAGCGGCTGAAAGATGATCCCTCCCACGGAGCCGGCCATCCCGCCGATGCCTATCACTGAGCTGACGGCTCTTTTGGGGAACATATCGGAAGCCGTAGTGAAGATGTTGGCGCTCCATGCCTGGTGCGCAGCCGCCGCCAGGCTGATCAGCGCAACGATGACCCACATGTCATTGAAATAACGGGCCGTCATGACGGGTAATACACAGATGGCAAAGAACAGCATGGCTCTTTTGCGGGCCTTATAGACGGGAAAGCCCTTTTTGATCAGATAGCCCGAAAGGTAGCCGCCGCCGATGCTGCCTACTGTCGCACATGAGTAAACGATCACCAGCGGCCATCCCGGCTTCGAAAGGTTCAGATTGAAAGTATCGCTGAAATATCCCGGCAGCCAGAAGAGGAAGAACCACCAGATAGGGTCGGTGAGGAATTTCCCGAATACAAAGGCCCATGTCTGCCGGACTTTGAGCAGCTTGCCCCAGGAGGCCGGCTTTGCACCTGCAACTACCTGGTCTTCCACATCGCTGTGGATATAGTCGTATTCCTCTTTGGAAAGGCCTTTTTTACGGGTAGGTATCTCGTATTTCCATAACCAGAAGATCAGCCATATAAAGCCCAGGGAGCCCGTGATGAGAAAGGCCACGCGCCAGCCGTATGCTGCCAGGATCGGCACCAGGATGGGGGCGACAACGGCCCCGATGTTAGCGCCTGAATTGAAGATCCCTGTAGCAAAGGCCCTTTCTTTTTTTGGGAACCATTCCGCCACCGACTTAATAGCGGAGGGGAAGTTGCCCGCTTCTCCTACCCCGAGGCCTGACCGGGCGACGGTAAAGCCAAAGGTGGATCTTGCCAGGGCATGTGCCATCGCGAACAGGCTCCATATAATGATCGATACCGTATAGCCTATTTTGGTCCCTACCCTGTCGACGATGCGGCCAAAAGCCAGCAGCCCGAAAGCATAGAAGAATTGAAAGATCCCATTGATCGTTCCAAAAGTAGTCTCGTCCCATCCGAACTCTTTCGTGAGCGCAGGTTTTACAAGACCAATGACCTGGCGGTCGATGTAGTTGATACTGGTAGCAAAGAAAAGCAAGGCAACAACCGTCCAGCGAAACCTGCCGATAGAAGATGTAGGCATGTGATACTGTTAATTAGAATTCAAGTTTGGTACAAGATAATCATTTATCGCAGGTCGGCAATGTCCACCAGATCCATATCGGTATAAGTGTAATTTTCACCCGCCATTCCCCAGATGAATGAGTAGTTGGCGGTACCACATCCCGAATGGATGGACCAGGGAGGAGAGACCACGCCCTGGTGATTAGCGATCAGCAAATGCCGTGTCTCCGCAGGCATTCCCATAAAATGGAAGACGCGTTGATTGGCCGGCACATCGAAATAGAAATATGCTTCCATACGACGGGTATGCGTATGTGCAGGCATGGTATTCCATACGCTGCCGGTCTTCAGGATGGTAAGTCCCATGACGAGCTGACAGCTTTGGATGCCTTCCGCATGGATGTATTTGTAGATGGTCCGGGCATTGGATGTCTCCGGCGTGCCCATGTCGGTGGGCAATGCTTTTTCTTTCGGCAGGTACTGTACGGGGTGAGATGCATGAGCGGGCGCCGATAAGAGATAGAACAAGGCCGGGTCCTGGGGATCAGCGCTTTCGAAGCTTACTTCCTTCACGCCTTTGCCAAGGTAATAAGCGTCCAGCTTGTTCAGCTCCTGGGACTGTCCGTCAGCCCATACTTTTCCTTTGCCACCTACGTTGATGATCCCCAGCTCGCGGCGCTGAAGGAAATATTCCGCCTTCAGCTCGGGATGAGCGCCCAGGGCAAGCTTTTTCCCAACGGGCTTTGCGCCTCCCATGATCACCCGGTCGTAATGGGTATACAACAGCTGTATCGTGTCGTCTTTCATAAGATTGTCCGTCAGAAAGGCGCCGCGCAATTCTTCCGTGTTCATGGCGCTGACTTCCTTTGGACTGTGTTCAAACCTGATTTCCATATATAGTTATTTTTATCTGCCCATCCACCCACCATCCACCGTGAGTATCGTGCCGTGTATATAGTCCGCTGCTGATGAAGCTAAAAAAACTGTGGGTCCTTTGAAATCCTCCGGGTTACCCCATCGGCCGGCGGGTATCCTGTCGAGTATGGACTTGCTGCGCACAGGATCATTGCGCAGCGCTTCCGTATTGTCAGTGCTGATATAACCGGGTGCGATACCATTGACATTGACACCCTGTGAAGCCCACTCATTGGCCAATGCCTTTACCAGGCTGCCCAGGGCGCCTTTGCTGGCGGCATAGCCAGGGACATTGATCCCTCCCTGGAACGTCAGGAGACTACAGGTGAAGATAACCTTTCCGCTGCGGCGGGTAAGCATATCACGGCCAAACTCGCGCGCCAGGATAAAGGCGGCATCGAGATTTATGGACAGGACCTTGTCCCAATATTCGTCCGAATGACTGGCAGCCGGCTGACGAAGGATCATGCCTGCATTGTTCACCAGTATGTCTATCCGTGGGTGATCTTCCTTCACTTTCCCGATAAATGCATATAAAGACGTGCGGTCGGTGAGGTCGGCCTGGTAAGCCCGGAATGTCCGTCCCAGGGCCTGAATTTCTTTTTCGACGGGGCTGCCCCGGAGCTCCAGGGAGCCGGAGACACCTATGACATCCGCTCCTGCCTCGGCCAGCCCCAGCGCCATGCTGCGTCCAATACCTTTATTACATCCGGTGACCAGGGCTATTTTTCCTTTTAAATCAAAGAGATCGCTCATAAATGCTAACTTTATCCCCTCCGGGGGGGATGAATCGGGGACAAGTCTACATTGTTATTGAATAAGATAGGGATAAAGAGAAGTTTTTTTTTACGAAAACGATTGCGGGAAGGAATGAAATTCGAAGCTTTAACTATAAAGGATATCGCAAAAGCACTTGATCTGTCTATATCTACTGTTTCCAAGGCGCTTAGAGGCAGCCATGAGATCAGCGAGGAGACGAAGCAGGCGGTGCTCAGGTATGCCCGTGAGCATAATTATAAGCCCAATCCCATCGCACAAAGCCTTAAAAGGGGGCAAAGCAGATCCATCGGCGTGATCGTATGTAACATTGACAATAATTTCTTCTCACAAGTGATCAATGGGATCGAATCCATTGCGCAGAACAGGGGCTATAATGTCATCATCACCCAGAGCCAGGAAAGCTATGAAAAAGAGGTTTCCAACAGCGATCACCTTTCCTCCCGGAGCGTAGACGGGCTGATCATTTCGCTGTCAGCCGAAACACAGCAAGTGGACCACCTGGTAAAATTGCATGAGAAAGGGCTCCCGATCGTATTCTTCGACAGGATCACCGATGAAATACTCACGCACCGGATCGTCGCCAATAACTATAAAGGAGCGTATGAGGCGACGCAGCATCTGTTGCAGCAGGGCTGCAGACGTATTGCGCATGTCACGAGTTCAGGCAGCCTTTCCATCACCCGCGAGCGCCTGGAAGGTTATAAGCAGGCTTTAAAAGACGCCGGTGTGGTACCTGATGACAGGCTGATAAAATTTTGTCCGCATGGAGGCATGATACGCGAAGAGACGCAACAGGCGCTGACCGAGCTGCTGCAGCTGCCTGAAAGGCCCGATGCCATCTTTACGGCGTCCGATAGATTGAGCACGACCACCCTTAGCCTGCTCCAGGCCATGCGCACACCCATCCCCTGCGAAATAGCGCTGGTGGGCTATACCAATTCCATCTCTGCGGAGATCTTCAACCCATCTCTTACCTCTGTAGTACAGCCTGCCCTGGAGATGGGAAAGCTGGCCACTGAAATGCTGTTATCGCTGATCGAAAGCCGGCGGCCTGTCACACAATTTGAAAAGCGCATCCTGGACACACAACTGCAGATCCGGGAATCCAGCCTGAAAAGCAAGTGTTAATACGCTGCGGTAAATCGTTGCCGGATGTGTTTGGGATCTTCCAGCTCATCGACAATGGCTACAGCCTGGTCCTCCACCGAGATGATGCTTTTGCCGTCCTTGTCAAACACAGGCTGGTCGAGACCTGTACGATAGACGCCTCTGCGTTTGCCTGATGTGGCGGCGTTCATGAAGATGGCAGGACTAAAGAAGGTCCATTCCAGTTCCTGCTCTTTTTTCAATATGTTGAGGTAATCCCTTGCGGCGGATGCGCCTTCTTTGAATTCAGCGGGAAAATCCGGCTGATCCACCAGCTGCCGTCCGGGCGCGATCTCCAGGCTGCCGCCCCCGCCGGACACGATGAATCGTTTTACACCGGACATTTTTACGCCTGCCTGGATAGCCTGTGCGCCTTCAAGATAATCTTTGTAAATGTTGGGATCGGACCACCCGGGGTTATAGGCGCTGATCACCGCCTCCTGTCCCTTTACCAGGGCTGCCACAACGTCCTTGTCCATTACATCGCCGGCCTTCATCGAAAGTCCCGGGTGCCGGAAGCCCAGTTTTTCCGGATGACGTGCGATACCAATTACCATATGATCCCGATCCAATAGTTCACGGAGGATGGCTTTGCCAACAAAACCTGTTGCTCCAATTACAGCTACTCTCATAGATATGTAATATAATGTACTGGTAGTGAAAAGTTATTATCGCCTTTACCAATCCCATCTCAATAAAGACACCGCATGGGCGGGCAGTGTAAAAGAAACGGAGGTCTCTCCCTTCTCCGGCACCCGTACCTGCTGCGGATCTTCCAAAGCTGCAAGGCCTCCTGCCTTTTCCAGTCTCCGGTAAGCATCCCCGTCAATGTTTGAAGGAGACCCCATTTGCTTCCACACCTCATAAGCATTGCTATGCGTTTCATCGATGCGAAAATGCCTGAAACGCGCCGTTCCGGGCGGAAGGTGTGTGACAAGCACCTTCAAGCCGGCGCTATCGCCGGGTAAAGCATCATCCGTATAATTCCAGACCATCACCGTCAATTGCCGCGCTCCCGCCACTGCGAGGGCATGCATGTCCGACCGATCTCCATGTACACTGCTCTTCATAATACTGTCGAGGGGGATGCCGGAAGGATTGTCGACGTGGATCCTGCGGCCCTGCATCATGCCGTACATACGGAAAACATTCAAAACCGGCTTATCGACGCCATTGGTGGCCAGGTCACGGAAACCGTCAAACCATTTCTGTTTTTCAAATTCAAATGACCAGCTCATGGCCCCCTGCAGATTGGCATGGTAACGCTCCGCCAGATCATAGATCCGGGCGAAGCTGGCGGCTGTGTAGCTGGAGTACATGGTACCGTTGCGATAAGCGTTCTCCGGGTTGGTGCTCATCCCGCAGGCTGCGCAACCTTCCGGGTCGCATTCGGTAATATAGACAGGCAGATCCTTAAAGGCGCTGCTGCCGACGATGGCAAATCCTTTGGCCACGTCACCCAGCTGGGGGGCCATATTCATACGCACGTGTCCATCCACCAGCCGGGGACTGCCTTTGGCGTGAAAGCTGATGAAATCCAGGGGCGCTCCTTTTTTTCCCGTAGCATAATTCGTTCCTCCGTCACAATGGACCAGGAAATCCTGCAGCCAGCCGGCGGCTTTATCCCAGCCCGGTCCAGTTGTTGCCGGACCGCCGATGCGCGCGGACGGCAAAGCCCTTTTGACGGCGTCGGCCGCAAAATCATACAGTGAAAAATAGTCGTCCTTGCTGCCTTTCCAATACCCGATGTTGGGTTCGTTCCAAACCTCCCACAGCCAGGAGCTCACTTCCTTTTCGCCATAACGTTGTATGGAATGAAGCACCCACTGATATACCAGCTCTCCCCATTTTTTATAATTATCAGGCGGATAGGCCCAGCCTGTATACACGCTGTCATACGGTACGCCGGGCTTCCAGTAATGGCGGTACGGCTGCGGATGCGTGGACAATGCTTCGGGCATAAAACCTATTTCAGCCAGGGGCCGCATGCCTCGCCGGACATACGTGTCGAAAATGCTATCCACGATATGCCAGTCATAGACAGGATGTCCCTGCGCGTCTTCGGTATAGGCATTGGTAGATCCCCATTTCAGGGCCGGCGTGCCATCTCCGGTAGTCAGCAGGTTGTGACACCTTACATACACAGGAACAGGGCCGAGCGCCGCCAGTTCGGACAGCAGCTTTTTTCCGTCGGGCTGATACGTATAATTCGGCTCGTCATAACCAAAATACGCCCAGACTGGAAGGAGCGCGTCACCCTGCCTGCTGTAATCAATGGTCATTTGCCGTGGGGACTGAGCCCGGGCAGGCGACATAGAAAGGAGCATCAGGCTTAACCAGTATAATGAGTTCCTCATGATCACAAGGTAGTAAGGAGTATTGGGATTTTTTGTTAACTTTGGCAGAGTATTATGCTGAAAAAGTGGATCTACATATTCACTGCCATTTGTCTCCTCAACACCATCTTCTGTTTTCACGCAGGCGATCTATGCTCAGGCGGCAATGGAAACCCGGGTTTGGAAGACGGCTGTTCCTACACGGGATCAGGCACCCTGCTGGGTTTCCTCGTCTCGCAAATGCAGGATGACGACCCCGACTCCGGGAACAAAACTCCGCTGAAGCTGAAATGCAGACATGGTCATTTCTTTTCCAGGTTTTTCTCTGTCAGCATACAGGCGCCCATGCAGGCAGCCTATAGCGCATTATTCACTCCGGAGCAGACGGCGGTGCAATATGGCAACTACCAGCCCCGGAAAGCATTCCTCCCCTCTTACTATAATTTCCTCTTCCGGCTCAAGCCATTCTGATACGTTGACACGCACTCATTCCCACTAACGATCACTTCACGATTGCTTTGCCATTTTCTTTTATTTACTCTCATTCAACGTATTGATTATTATGGCAAAACTTTTATGGTTGGGCTGGCTATTGGTCATTGTGGCAGGCCTGACCCAGACAGGATGCAGCTCCTATGGAGCACAGGAAGTAAAGCAGGATACATTACAATTGCCTGTCGTGACCCTTTCCGGCAAAGACACGGTCCTGCAGACCGCCTATGTCGCCGATATACAGGCTGTAAAAAATATAGAAATAAGGGCCAGGGTCAAGGGATTCCTGGAAGCTATCTATATGGACGAAGGCAAGACGGTGAAGAAAGGCCAGCTGCTTTTTAAGATCAACGATGACGAGTATAAGACGGCGCTTTCAAAGGCCCGCGCCGCTTTCCAGAATGCCGAAGCGGCTGCCCGCGCCACCCAGCTGGAGGTGGAGCGGGTGCAATTGCTGGTAGACCGCCACGTAGTCGTCCCTTCCGAGCTGGAAGTGGCAAAAGCCCGCCTGGCCGCCGATAAAGCGAATATTGAAGAAGCGCGCTCCGCCGTCACCAGCGCCGAAAATCATCTTTCCTATACCTCCGTCCGGGCGCCTTTCGATGGGATCATCGACAGGATCCCGCTGAAACCGGGTAGCCTCATCGACGAAGGGACATTGCTCACCAGCCTCAGCGATATCAGCGCCATGTACGCCTATTTCAGCTTTCCCGAGAACGAATACCTTCAATACCAGCGTACCCGCGGGCTGTCGGAACAAAAGAGCAGCGACGAAGTGAAGCTGGTGCTGTCCGATGGCAGCAACTATCCTTACAGCGGCAGGATCGAAACAGTGGAGGGGGAGATCGAGCAGACCACCGGATCCATAGACTTCAGGGCCCGCTTCCCTAACCCCCAGCAGCTGCTGCGGCATGGCGCCACTGCCAAATTGTATATCTCCACACGCGCCGACAGCGTTCTCCTGGTGCCGCAGCGTTCCGTGTTCGACATCCAGGACAAAAGCTATGTCTACCTGGTCGGACCCGACAACAAGCTGCGCATGCAATCCTTCGTGCCGCTTACCCGGTTCTCCCATTATTACATTGTCAAACAAGGGCTCCAGCCTTCGGACAAGATACTCTACGAAGGCGCCCAGAACGTACGGGAAGGCATGATCATCAAGCCCAGGCCCGCTAATGTCAACCTATAACGAAAACTCACATGTTCAATATATTTATTAAGCGACCGGTGCTGTCGCTGGTGATCTCTTTGATCATTGTATTGCTGGGGATATTGGCGCTGGTGACCTTACCGGTGACGCAATTTCCGGATATCGTACCTCCTTCTGTTACCGTGACGGCCAACTATACGGGCGCGAATGCGCAGGTATGCGCCAAAGCCGTCGCTATACCGCTGGAAAGGGCCATCAACGGGGTGCCGGGGATGACCTATATGTCGACAGTGTGCAGCAACGACGGGCTCACCGTCATCAATATTTACTTCAATGTGGACGTGGATCCCGACCGGGCGGCCGTCAGCGTGCAGAACCGTGTCGCCACCGTCATCGACGAGCTGCCGGAAGAAGTGATCCGGGCCGGCGTAACGACGGAGAAGGAGGTCAACAGCATGCTGATGTACCTGAATATCATGAGCACCGACAGTACGCTGGATGAAAAGTTCATTTATAATTTCACCGACATCAATATCCTCCAGGAGCTGAAAAGGATCGAAGGCGTGGGCCTCGTCGAGATCATGGGAGCCAAGGAATATTCCATGCGTGTGTGGCTCAAGCCGGACAGGATGGCATCTTATAAAATATCCACGGACGAGGTGATCGAAGCCATCCGCAGCCAGAACGTGGAAGCCGCGCCCGGCAAGACGGGCCTGAGCTCCGACCGGAGTCCCCAGGCCCTGCAATATGTACTGCGTTATACGGGGAAATTCTACGAGCCGGAGCAATATGAGAACATAGTAGTCAGAGCCGACAACAATGGTTCCGTTCTCCGGCTAAAGGAGATCGCCGATGTCGAGTTCGGCTCGCTCACCTATAGCATGGTGTCCAACACAGACGGGAGGCCTTCCGCGTCCATCATGATCAAACAACGGCCGGGATCCAATGCCCGGGATGTCATCAACAGCATCAAGGAAAAGATGGCCGAGCTTAAGCAGATATCTTTCCCGGCCGGAATGAACTATAATATCAACTATGACGTATCCCGTTTCCTGGACGCCTCTATCCACGAAGTGCTGCGCACCCTGGTGGAAGCATTTCTCCTTGTCTTTATCGTCGTTTACATTTTCCTGCAGGATTTCCGCAGCACGCTGATCCCGGCGCTGGCAGTGCCCGTCGCCCTCATCGGAACCTTGTTCTTTATGCAGATGCTGGGCTTCTCCATCAACCTGCTGACCTTGTTCGCGCTGGTGCTGGCCATCGGGATCGTGGTGGACAATGCCATTGTGGTAGTGGAAGCGGTGCATGTGAAGATGCAGGAGGAACATATGGATGCAATGGATGCCACCGTCAGCGCCATGAAGGAGATCAGCGGCGCCATCGTGGCCATTACGCTGGTGATGTCGGCTGTATTCGTGCCCGTAGCATTCATGTCCGGTCCGGTGGGTGTGTTCTACCGCCAATTTTCCCTGACCCTGGCTTTTGCCATCGTCATCTCGGGCATCAACGCTGTCACATTGACCCCCGCGCTTTGCGCCATCATGTTGAAACACGCGCCCAATACGGGTAAGAAGAGCCTGCAGCAAAAGCTCTTTATGGGTTTCAACCGGCGCTATGATGCCCTGTCGCGGCGCTATGCCGGCCTTATCGGCAAGATCGCCGCCCGGCGGATGGTGACCATCGGTCTCCTGCTGGCCTTCTTCGCCGCCGCGTGGGGTTTCAACGCCATCCTGCCTTCCGGGTTCATTCCCACGGAAGACCAGGGGCAGATACTCGTCAACGTCACGACCCCTCCCGGATCGACAGTGGAAAGAACAGAAGCTGTGCTCGCCGAAGTGCAGCGCCGTACCCGAAGCATGAGATCCATCGAATCCGTCTCTACCCTGTCGGGTTATTCACTGGTGACGGAAGTCGCAGGCGCTTCCTATGGCATGGCCATGATCAACCTGAAGGATTGGAGCGAGCGCAAAGAATCCCTGAAGGAAGTGATACATGAGCTTGAACGCAAGACCCATGACATCGCAGACGCTTCGATCCAATTCTTTCCACCTCCCACTGTACCCGGGTTCGGGAATGCCAGCGGCTTCGAGATCCAGCTGTTGGATCGCACCGGCGGAGAGAACCTGGACAGGACCGCCGAGGTCGGCAATAAATTCATCAATGACCTCAACAGGTCCCGTGAGATCGAAGGCGCCTTTTCCAGCTTCGACCCAACCTTCCCTCAATACATGATCTCTGTGGACCAGGCCGTCGCGGCACAGAAAGGCATCTCTATCTTCCGTGCCATGGAGACCCTCCAGTCCCTGGTGGGCAGCTACTATACTTCCAACTTCATCCGCTTTGGCCAGCTGTATAAAGTGATGATCCAGGCTTCTCCGGAATACCGGTCCAGACCGGAAGACGTTCTGCGTATGCAGATAAAGAATGAGAAGGGAGAGATGGTGCCTTTCGCCACGTTCATCAAAATGGACCGGATCCAGGGGCCCGAACAGATCACCCGCTATAATATGTACACCGCGGCCATGATCACGGGCGATGCAGCCTCGGGGTACAGCAGCGGCGACGCCATCAATTCCATCCGCCGCGTCGGTGAACAGCTGCCCAAGGGCTATAGTTTCGCGTGGTCGGGCATGACACGTGAACAGATCCTGTCCGGCAACCAGGCGATCTTCATCTTCCTCATCTGCCTGCTGTTCGTCTACCTGCTGCTGGCTGCCCAGTATGAGAGCTTTTTGCTGCCAATGCCCGTCATCCTTTCCCTTCCCACCGGCATCTTCGGCGCTTTTTTCTTTTTGAAGATCACGGGCCTGGAGAATAATATCTATGCCCAGGTGGCGCTGGTAATGCTGATCGGGCTATTAGGCAAGAATGCCATCCTTATCGTGGAATTTGCCATCCAACGCCAGAAACAAGGCATATCCATCCTCACGTCAGCAGTGGAAGGGGCCCGGTCCAGGCTGCGTCCGATCCTGATGACCTCCTTCGCCTTCATAGCCGGCCTTATCCCCTTATGTATTGCCAGCGGAGCAGGCGCCATGGGCAACCGCAGCATAGGTACGGCGGCTGCAGGCGGCATGCTGTTCGGAACGATCTTTGGCGTCATCCTCATTCCCGGGCTGTATGTGATCTTCGCGACCATCAGCGTCCGTAAGAAGAAGCCAAAACCTGCACCGGCGGCAGCATTGGCGCTATTGGTGATCATGCTGGTGTCAGGATGTACATCCTACAAATCTGTCACGGTATCCGCAAAGCAGGACCTGCCGGCAACCTATGCAGGCAGCGCGGATTCGACGGATATTGCGGCATTGCCGCCGGCGAAGTTCTTTTCGGACCCTTACCTGCTCGACCTGATCGATACGGCACTGGCAGCCAACCCCGACCTGCAATCGGCGCTGCAAAAGATCGAAGCGGCGGGCGCCAGCCTGCAGAACAGCCGTTCCAGCCTGCTCCCCGCCCTCAATGCCGAGATCGGCGCAGCCGTGAGAAAATACAGTGACTATACCATGGACGGCGTGGGCAACTTCGATACGAATCTATCTCCTGATATAAATAAAGACCAGCGCATCCCCGACCCTACCCCGGATTACTTCCTGGGGTTCAGAAGCGCATGGGAAGTGGACCTTTGGGGCAAGCTGCGCAGCCGCAAAGCAGCAGCCTTATCAAGGTTCCTGGCCAGCAGGGAAGGTTACAGGATGGTGGTCACCGAACTGGTGTCGCAGGTGGCTACTTTATACTACAAGCTCCTGGCGCTGGACAGGCAGCAGAACATTGTACGTAAGAATATCCAGCTGCAGGAAAATGCGTTGGAGATCGTCAAGGCTCAAAAGCTGGGGGGAAGGGCTACCGAGCTTGCCGTACAACAATTCCAGGCGCAGCTGCTGCATACCCGCGGATTATTGTACACTACGTCGCAGGAGATCACGGAGTCGGAGACCGGGCTCAATTTCCTGCTGGGCGGCTATACGCGGAAAATAGCCAGGGACACATCCATTGCCAGCCTGCACTTGCCCGCGACGGTCCGGGCCGGCATCCCTTCCCAGCTGCTGCTCCATCGTCCCGATATCCGTGAGGCAGAGGCGCAGCTCCTGGCGGTGAATGCAGATATCCGCGCGGCCAGGGCTGCTTTCTTTCCCTCTTTGAACCTCTCCGCCTATACAGGCTACAACGCTTTTAAAACAGCCCTGCTGTTCAATCCCGGGTCGATAGCTTATGGGCTGACCGGAGGCCTCACAGCCCCTATATTCAACCGGCGGGCCATCAAGGCTGATTACACGCGCAGCATTGCGGAAGGGCGGCAGGCGCTCTATGCTTATCAGAGAACGGTCCTCACCAGCTTCAGGGAGGTGACCAATAGTTTGAAAGGCATAGAAAATTACAGCCGGCTTTATGAACTAAAGCAGGACGAGGTGGCATCCCTGAACAATGCGGTGTCGGTGGCCAATGATCTTTACCTGGTAGGCAGGGCTTCCTACCTTGAAGTGATCACTGCCCAGCGGAATGTGCTGGATGCGGAGCTGGATCTGACCAATGTCAAAGCCAGCGTATTCCTGAATGCCGTCAATCTGTATCGTAGTGTCGGCGGGGGCTGGCGGTAGCACGGTCACGCAGAAAATAATACAGCGGTATGCCCAGCAATACAATGCCCAGGCCCGGCCAGGTATATTTCGGTTTGTAGATCAGCAACAGCAGGCAAACACAGCTGGCCAGCAGGACATAGAGCATGGGCAGTACGGGATAACCGAATGCCTTGTAGGGTCTGGCCAGGTAGGGCTTGCTTTTCCGCAGCCGGAAAATACCGATGATGGTAAGGATGTAGAAGATCAGCACGACGAAGATGACATAGTCCAGCAATTCCCCATATCTTCCGCTGAGGCATAGCAGGGATGCCCAGCCGCATTGCATCCACAGCGCTTTGCCGGGCACGGCATTCCTATTCAGCACGCCGGCCTGACGGAAGAAAAGGCCATCCTTTGCCATCGTATAATACACACGCGCGCCTGACAGGATCAGTCCGTTGTTACATCCGAATGTGGAGATCATGAGGAGCACGGCGATCACCTTTGTACCGCTGTCGCCGAAAATAAGCTGAGAGGCGGCAACTCCGACACGGTCATTCTCCGCGGAAGCTATAGCCTGCATGGGCATGACATAGACATACATCAGATTTGTCGCTACATAAATAGTAGTGACGATGAGTGTTCCCAGGAACAGACTGAGCCCGATGTTGCGCTCGGGCCTTTTGATCTCTCCCGCGATGAAAGTAACGTTGTTCCAGGAGTCGCTGCTGAACAGACTGCCCACCATGCTGCCCGCAATAGCTCCCAGGGCCGCCAGACCGGTGTATGGCAATATTTGTCCAGCGTCCAGTTTCCCCAGCTGAAAGCCGGTGCTCCAGTTGGCGGCCGCGATGTCACGATGTGCAGCCAGTAAAAAACCGAAGATCACCAGCCCTGCCAGGGCGATGATCTTGGCCAGGGTGAACGTCGTCTGGATCCATTTCCCTTCTTTAACACCCCGGCTATTGATCCAGGTAAGTACGACGATCAGCAGAATGGCCGTCACCTGAGCGGCTGTGACCTTTAACACTCCGAGTTCGAGCAGGACATGCTTTTCACCCAGGCTGGGGAAGATGTAGGCGGTGAACTTTGCAAAGGCCACGCCTACCGCGGCGATGCTGCCTGCCTGGATGACGGTGAAAAAGCTCCACCCATACAGGAAGCCGACGAGCGGATTGAATGCCTCTTTGAGATAGACATACTGCCCGCCGGCCTTAGGGTACATGCCGCTGAGCTCTCCATAGCTGAGGGCCGCCGTCAGGGTGAGCACTCCCGTCAGTATCCAGACGAGAATGAGCCAGCCGGCGGACCCAACGCTACGGGTGATGTCGGCACTGACGATAAAAATGCCGGAGCCGATCATGGAACCCACGACGATCATCGTGGCATCCAGTAATCCAAGTGAACGTTTGAACTCATGTGTAGTAGTAGAAGACATTATGCGAATTTTTTCTCTGGCAGGATGGAAAGATAATCCGGTAGAACTGGCCGGGTAGCAACGGATTCACCGATGATGCTGAGCACCCTCTCCCTTTCCTTACCCACCAGCGTCAGGCGGGGCGCCCGCACGTATTCACTGCCGATGCCGGTCTGCACCTCAGCCAGCTTGATATATTGCACCAGCTTGGGGACGATGTCCAGCTCCAGCACGGGCATGAACCAACGGTAGATGGCCAATGCCTCTTCGATCCTGCCTGCTTTCACCAGCCTGTAGATGGCAACCGTCTCAGCGGGAAAAGCGCATACGAGTCCGGCTACCCAGCCATCGGCTCCCAGCAGCATCTCCTCCATGGCCAGAGTGTCCACCCCGCATAGTATTTTCAGGCGGCCGCCAAACCGGTTGATCATCCTTGTGACATTCGTTACATCCCGGGTAGATTCCTTCACAGCCTGTATGTTGCTGACCTCCAATAATTCCTCCCACATGTCCAGGGTTACCAGTGTCTTATAATCCACGGGGTTATTATAGATCATGATCGGCAGGTCCGTGGAGTCCGCCACCGTTTTAAAGTATGTGACGGTCTCGCGGTCATCGGCGGCATAACGCATAGGAGGCAGCATCATCAGCCCCTCGGCTCCCCAGCTCCTGGCGTCGGCGGCCAGCTGCAGGGCGTCCCGTGTGGCGCTCTCCGCAATATTCAGTACGACAGGCACCGCGCCGTCGATCTTCTCAATAGCGAATTTTACCAGTCTTTCTTTTTCGGCATACGTCAGCACGCTGGCCTCGCCCAGACTGCCGCCTAATATAACCCCGTCGACACCGGACGCTATCTGCAAGCGAAGGTTCTTTTCAAACAATGGGAGGTCCAACTCATCTTTCGCTGTGAACTTCGTAGTAAGTGCGGGAAATACACCCTTCCAAACAATTGACATAATTTAAATTTTATAGGCTTATAATTCATTGCTATTTCGCAGGGGCGGATCGACACCCAGCAGGTGCTTCACAAAAAAGTCCCTTCTTTTCACCCGCCCGTAAGGCCCACCGTCCGTGTGGTCGCTGCCGGGCAAAGGCAGGAATTCAAAGGTCTTGCCCGCTTTTATCAGTGCATCCGCCACCCTGTAAGTGGATTCCGGCGGCACATTAGTATCAGCCTCTCCCACCATGAGGAGCAGATCTCCTCTTAGTTTGGCGGCATTCGTGACATTCGACTGCTCGTCGTAGTGCTTTCCAACAGGATAACCCATCCATTGCTCGTTCCACCACTGTTTATCCACACGATTGTCGTGACATCCGCAGGAGGAAACGGCGGCCTTGTAAAACTCACCATGAAACAACAGGCCCCCCAGGGAGTTCTGCCCGCCTGCGGACGTTCCGTACAGCCCCACGCGACCAGTGTCGACATAGGGATATTTTGCAGCCAGCGCCTTGATCCATAGTATCCTGTCCGGGAAACCCGCATCGGCCAGGTTCTTCCAGCATACATCGTGAAACGCCTTACTCCTGTTGGCCGTACCCATGCCGTCTATCTGGACCACGATAAAACCCAGCTGCGCAATGCTCTGCATCTCTCCATAGCGGCTGGTGAAATCTTTCGGTACGAAGGAGGCCTGGGGGCCTGCATAAATATTTTCCACCACCGGATATTTTTTCGCCGGATCAAAGTCTGCCGGCCTGCAGACGACACCCCAGATATCCGTTACACCATCCCGGCCCTTTGCATGAAAGGGCTCGGGGAAGCGCATGCCGGTGGCCAGGTAAGCCGAAGCATCCGCCGTCTCCAGGTCCATGATCTTTTTAGCATCCGCGGTACGGTGCAAGGTGATGGCCGTAGGTACATTGATCTCCGAAGCCGCATCGATGTAATAATTTTTATCGGGCGAGAAGCTGATGATATGATTGGCTTTGGATGGCGTCAGGCTTACCAGGCGCCGTCCGTCAAAGCCGATGCGGTAATAATGAAGATAATAAGGGTCTTCTTCCGGGTCCATGCCGCTGGCGGAGAACCAGATCTCTCTCTTTTTGACGTCGATGCTGTCGATGTCCCTGACGATCCACGGCCCGCGGGTGACCTGTTGCTTTACCTGGCCCGTCACAGCGTCCAGCAGATAGATATGATGCCAGCCATCCTTTTCCGAGGTCATCAATACCTCGGCCGTTTCCGGGAGATAATGCGTGTAAAGGCGTGACTCATAAATAAAGGTAGGTGTCTGTTCGTCATAGACAGTCCGGGTTGCCGCCGTCTGCGCATCCACTTCCATTATACGGAAACGCTGATGGCCCCTGTCGACTTTTTCATAAGTAAAATAGCGGCTGTCCTTTTGCCGCCAGTGCAGCTGGGGTGATCCGAAAAAATCTATCAGGGGTGTATTGACCTTTTGGGCTTTACCGCCGGCTACAGGAAAAAGATACATTTCGTAGGTGGTAAAAGGATCGCCGGGTTGTTTATAAGGATGCTGGCGCAGCTGTCCCCTTGTGCCGGCTGCAGCAGACAGCACGTAGTATACAGCGGAATCCTTCGCCGGGCTGATATGGTAGCCCACTACATATTTACTGTCGGGCGACCAGGCCAGCTCACCATAAGGTTTCTTTTCATCGCCGTCCGCAGTATACTGGACAGGCTCGCCGCCGGCCGTGGGCCGGATGAACACATTACCGTCCTTTATCGTCGCCACGAACTGTTGGTCGGGCGAGGTACTATCGTTGTTGTAGTCGGCCCACCGGGACCAGCTGCGGTCGTAAAAGGGGCGTCGACGGGCGCTGTCCCTGCCCAGGCTGTCAGTAAATGCGCGGGTAACCTTGGTCCTCGTGCCTTTTTCGGCATCAACGAAGATATATTCCTGTGTGGAGTCCTTTAAGATATTGCGATACCAAAATGATCTGCCTCCTGCCTGCCAATGGGTCTGGACGGATGTCCTGAAGATGGTGCGGGTGGCCAGGCTGTCCAGCACTTTGACCTTGCGGTAGCGATCCATGATCTCAGCCCTGGACGGCTGGTAAGGCTGCTGCGCGTCCGATGCAATAAATAAGGTCAATACCTGAAGATACAACAGGCAGAATTTTCTCATGTTGGCTGTTTTTTATTTGGATCGCTCTATCAATTAAGCGGATCTGTTACCCGAACCGTTCAACCGCAAAGGGCCGCAGGTCGATGCTTGTCGCCTGCCCACCGATCAACTCGCTCACCAGCTTCCCCGTACCGGCGCCCAGGCTCAGTCCCAGCATGGAATGGCCGGTAGCTACCACCACATTATCATATCTTTTTATCCGCCCGATATACGGCAGGCCGTCTGCCGAACAGGGACGATAACCATACCATATTTTCTCCTTCGGCGGCATTGGAACATCGAACTCCGGAAAGAACTGCCGCACCGCATTCAGGATGCCCTGCACGCGGCTATACCTGGGAGGAGTATCCGTAGACGTTACCTCCATCGTCCCCCCGAACCTTATCTTGTTACCATCCATCGGCGTGATGGCGGCCCTGCCTTCCACCAGGATCGCAGGATAGTTGACATGATAGGGCGAATCTTCCAGCGTGACGGAATAACCTCGTCCCGGCATCAGCGGCAGACGCGTATCCAGCTGCGCCGCCAATTCCCTGCTCCAGGAGCCCGTGGCCAGCACTACAGCAGAAGCCGTATATGCATGCCGGCTGGTGATGACCTTTTTCACAGCTCCATCGGCCGTATCGAAACGAATTACTTCTTCATCAGGCACCAGGGTCACACCCCGCTGCCGCAGCACGGCGATCAACGAATGCATCAGCCGGTCGGGATAAAGGTGCGCATCGCACTTAAAGAATATAGCACCCAGTCCATTTATCCTGGTATGCGGCTCCTTTGCCTGTAACTCGCCCTGGTTCAGCAATGTGGCATCCAACCCTATTTCCTGCGCCTTCTCCACCGTGTGGTGCGCATGCTCCGCGGCAGCCCGGGTCTGGAAAATTTCCAGTAAGCCCTTGTGCTCGTAAGCGACGTCGAATGCAGGGGAGGTAAACCAGTTCTTCTCATATTCCTGCTGGCTCAGCAGCGCTATGTCCCGAAGGGGGATAGCGGACCTTTCCACATGCTGTTTCGTGGCGCTTTTCATGAACTTCAGTCCCCAGTCTATCAGCGATCTGCTGAGCCGGGGCTGCACATAAAATGGGCTTTGAGCGTTCAGCATCCATTTCAGTCCCTGGCTCACAATTCCGGGAGCAGCCAATGGGATAAAATGACTGGGACATACATACCCACAATTGCCATATGAGCAGTTATCAAGGAAATCGGATCTTTCCAATACGGTGACACTATATCCTGCCTGTTGTAAATAATATGCGGAGCTTAGTCCAATGATCCCGCCTCCGACGACGATGACATTTTCCATTCTCAAAATTACCACTCCCCGATGTGGTTCGCTGCATAGGATTTGACCTCATGTAGCAGTATTTTAACCACTTTTTTCCTCATTTTGACCCATAGATGATAATATCCGCAAATTTCGTACATTCGGAATATGAAAGTATTGCAATTCACCATTCCTGTTCCACACGATAAGACCGTCATCGTGCAGAAAGATGTATTGCCGCATTTTTATCCTCACCTGCACCGTCACCAGGAGATCCAGCTTACCTGGATCCAGCAGGGTGAGGGCACTTTGGTTGCAGAGAACAACATGCATGCTTTCCGGCCGAACGAGATCTACTGGCTGGGGGCCAATCTCCCCCATATCTTCAAAAGCGACCCCTCTTATTTTGCACCCAAGAGCCGCAAGAAGGTACAGACCCTGAACATCTTCTTCAACACCAAGGGACATCTCGACTCCTTTTTCGATCTTCCCGAAGTGAAGAATGTAAAAAATTTCCTGCAGAACCAGCAGTCCGGATTTAAAGTGCCCCCGGAGCATGTGGCGGAAATATCCAATAAGATGCTGGTGATACAGAACAGCACCGGCGTCGACCAGCTGATCCATTTCATCGAGCTCCTGAAGGCGCTCAGCAGTTTCCATGAGCTGCCGCCACTCTCATCCTGCTCCCAGCCGGCCGCTTACAGCGAACACGAAGGTATCCGCATCGGCGCTATCTATAACTTTATCATGCAGCAGTATGATAAGCCCATCACGCTTGAAGATGCCGCGAAACAGGCCCATATGACACCACAGGCCTTCTGCCGGTATTTCAAAAAGCATACGATGCACACTTTTGTCTCCTTTCTCAATGAGGTGCGCATCAATGAGGCTTGCAAAAAGCTCACGGATGGAAATTATGACAGCATCGCCACCGTGGCCTACAATTGCGGGTTCAACAGCATCACTAACTTCAACCGGGTGTTTAAGAGCGTCACCGCAAAATCACCCAGCCATTATGTGGAGAGCTTCTTTCAGAATGTGGAGTAGTTTCTCCGCCTTTCCGCCAGCCCTTACCGTTCCGTCGCTGTACTTTTCATCTTCGATCAATTGTGGTAAAACATTGATCCAGGACTATTGCCAGGCATCAACATATATCCCCAACCGTAGAAAAGTAAGGCTCCTCCACGGCAGGGCATGGCGTCAACCGCTGATGTGCAACTGGATGGACTTCGGACTCGCCCTTACACGACTGCAGGCGGCTAGCTGCCGTAACAGAACAAAAGCTAATCACTCCCTCACCATACGAATGGTGCCAAACACAGGTCCCACGGCATTACGCGGCGAAGCGGCAGCGAACTTCACAGTCACGGCAGTCTTCCCCTTCACCAGTTCCTGTGGCACAGCATATTTTATCTCATAGAACTTACTTTCTTTAAAACCATTGAGGTCCTGCGTAGCAATGGTCTGCCCGTCCACCTGGATATTGAATATACGGCCCCGGTGGTCGGAACCCCAATACGAGCAGATCAGGGTATTGGCGACGGCGGGATCGACTTTCATGGTAAATGAAAAGCTGCCTCCATTTTCCGCAGAGCGCCATTTCTGTCCATGCTCCTCTCCTGTCTGCAATTCTTCTCCTGTAAAATTGTGATCGCGCTCCGGCTGCATTTCGCCCAGGCGCAGCCTGTCGATGGTCCGGTCCTCCAGTTCCTGCCGCTTCCTTCTCTCCTCCTGGTATTGATCCTGCCGTGCCGTCCAGCCATCCGGCGTAAAGCGATCCCAATAGACACTGTAATATTCATTCTTCGTCCTGTTGAATGGAATGAGCTCCACATCACCGGGCTGTCCCACGTTTGCGGTCCGGAATACCAGCCCCTCTTTTCTTATCCATTTATTAGGGTCCTTTTCGCTTGTGACGAGGACAGGGACTCCCTTCAGCGGATCGGGCTCTGTATTTCCAAAGAGGCCGGCCAGCAGTACGGGACCATAGAACAAGGCGATACGGTCGGCATTGTCCGGCATCGACTCGGTGTAAAAAGACTGCGGCAAATGGATCGTGACCTTGTCGTTATTGCTCCACTTGCGATCGATGGCTATGTACCCGTCCTGCCCGGGATGTATGTTCTTTTCGGGCCTGCCATTGATCGTAACGCTGATGCCCTGTGCCGCCCAGGCCGGCTTGCGGATGCGCAGGGTGAAAGCAGCAGGCCTGGATGAGCCGATGGTAAACACCACGCTGTCCCCGGCGGGCAGGAGCGTCCGCTGTTCGATGGTGACGCCCTTTTCTTTCCAGCTGAGACGCGAGGGAATGAAAAGATTGACATACAAGCTTCCGTCCTTACCCCGGAAATAAATACTCTCTCCGTATTTAACGTGGTTCTCCATGCCGGAGCCCACACAGCAGGTGAAAGTGTTGAAAGAGTCGCTATATTCCTTGCGGGTCCCCATGCGCAGCGGAACAAAATAGCACATCATCCCGGTCTCATGGTTCTGCGAGGAAAGGATATGGTTGTACAATCCTTTTTCATAATAGTCCATCAGGGCTGCATCGGGATGCCAGGTGAACAAATGCCGTGTCAGCTTCAGCATATTGTACGTATTGCAGGTCTCGGTCGTATTGTCCGTCAGATAATCGTTCAGCTTGCGGGCTGCGCCAAGGTATTCATAGTTGCTGTTGCCGCCTGTGGCATAGGAATGATCGTTCACCACCGTCCGCCAGAAAAATGCCGCTATGGTACTGTCCTTCTTATCTCCTGTCAGCTCATAGCGCCGGGCACAGCCGATGGCCTTGGGGATCTGTGTATTGGAATGCTTGCCGGGAAGATCGTTCAGGCCCATGGAAAGCGAATCCAATATGCGGCGGTCATGGAACTTATAGGAAAGAGCAAGATATTTCTTGTCCCCTGTGATGGCGTAGGTGTTGACGAGCACATCATTCATGCCGCCGTACTCGCAGGCCAGCATCTTCTGCACCAGCGAGTCGTTTAAATGACCGACGACCGATGCCGTCCAGTCGGCCATGCTTTTTTCCACCTGCAGGGCCCTGGTATTATCACAATAGAGGTAGGCGTCCAGCAAGCCTGCCATGATCTTATGCACGGTGTACCAGGGAGACCAGGCGCCATTGAGGTCGAAGCCCCTGCTGCGGATCTTTCCCGCGGCCACCTCCATCCAGAGACTGTCTTCCCTGGGAATGGCGCCTACATATCCCGACTTACGCGCCGTCTGGCAAACGGCCAGCTCGTCCACGATATAGTTCACCCGCTGCAGGTACTTTTCGTCGCCGGTGGAAGCATATTCCATCGCGCAGGCCGAGAGATAATGACCGAGCGTATGGCCCGCCAGACCCGAGGACTCCCATCCTCCATATTTCTGTCCCTTTGGCGTCAACCCCGAATGTACCCTAAAGTCCGACAACAACCTGTCCGGCTCTACCTGCAGCAGGTAACGCGCATCGGCTTCCATCGCTTCCTTGAAAGGGCCATCCAGCAAACGTACCTCTCTGATATCGAATGGATAGGCTTCTACGGATGTCACAGGCGTCATCTTCATGGCCTTGCCACCATATTCCGGAACATAGGATTGTGCATAAGCGCCGGAACCAGAGAGGACCGTGAAGAATAAGAGGGGTAAATAATATTTGTGCATGTTACTTAATATCGATGTAATACATTTTTAAAATAGCTGTCTTGTCGAATAATGCAGCCTGTCCTTCTTTGAGGTCGCTGGTCTTCCATGTTTCGGAAGGGAAGATCTTTATACGGACATCCCCGCTGCGAAGGGTTAGGGGCAGATCAAAACCCGGCACGCAGCCGACCCATCTGTAAGTTACTTTTTTTGCATCATCACTGACCTTGAATTCCAGCGAAGGCACCTGTGTGGTACGAAGGTATTGATCGAAGACCTTTCCGTAATCAAAGCCTGCCTGCTGTGAAAGATAGTGTTCTATTTGCTGTGTGGTGACTGTTTGATGATAAAAGGTACGGTTCATGCCCCGCAGGATCTGTCTGAACAGCGAGTCATTGTCCATGCTATGCCGGATGGCGTGGAGCATGTTACCACCTTTGGGGTACATATCTCCGCTGCCCTGGTCGTTGACATCGTAATGGGCGATGATGGGACGGTCGTTACGAATACCCCTGCGGATGCCGGCATTATACTCATTTGCCGCATCTTTGCCCCACATATAGTCGATGAACAGCGTTTCACTGTAATTCGTGTAACCTTCATGCACGTACATGTCGGCCAGATCCTTTGTGGTGATGTTGTTGCCGAACCATTCATGTCCGCTCTCGTGGATGATGATGAAGTCCCATTTCAGCCCCCAGCCCGTACCGGAGCCATCCCTGCCCCTGTAGCCGAAGGCATAATGGTTACCGTATGCCACAGCGCTCTGGTGTTCCATACCCGTGTGCTGAACATCTATCAGCTTATATCCGTCCTCGTAAAAGGGATAGGGTCCAAACCAGTGTTCCATGCTGTGCAGCATATTGTGCACCTGCTCCGGCATGTAAGCTTTTGCCTTTACAAGATTATAGTCCAGCACCCAATAATCCAGGTCAAGGTGTCCTTTCTCACCCCGGAAGTCTTCGTGAAAGCTGACATATTTCCCGATGTATGGGATGATGCAGTAATTGCTGATAGGGTTGCTCACGGCCCATTTCCAGGAAGTAGTACCATCGCCGTTGCTCTTTTTAAACTGAAGCCTGCCGTTGGCGACGGCTACCAGGCTATCCGGTGCTATCATGGTCAGGGAAGCCCCCTTATCCGGCTCGTCGCTCTGGTGATCCTTACAGGGATACCACAGGGAAGCGCCCAGCCCCTGACAGGTCACTGTCATCCAGGGACGGCCCAGTGAATCTTTGGCGAAGGTCCATCCGCCGCTCCATGGCGGACGAGTACTTTCATGCGGCGTCCCTGAAAAAAACACTTCGACAATGGCGGTAGTTCCTTTCTTTTGATGAAGGGTCTGTACATGCCAGGCATTCCCTTCCTTTGTGAAGTTCAATCGCTGCCGGCCGTTGTAGAAGACGCTATCGATATGCAGGGGTTCCTGCAGGTCCAGCTGCATGGCCGGCTGCTGGTCGTCCACCACCTTGTAGGTGATGCAGTTGGTCCCCCTGGTGGACTTTGTGACGAAGTCCGGCCGGACAGTAATATCATATCGCAGCACGTCCCACCAGGTCCGCTCAGCATTGAGCGAACCTCTCAGCGTATCCGCATGTGTGAAGACCTTTGTCTGCGTCAGCCCGGCGAGGGGCAGCATTGTGAAAAGTAACCATATCCCCGTCTTGTTCGTCAAAATGTAATTTCTTTCAAATGTAGAAGGCCCGGCATTCCTGTCCTTCCTGATTATTGATCTCTTCTCACCGAAAATTATCAAAAAAATAAGTAGAAACCTTAGTCCATGGCAGCGGATTTGTTCAAAACGCGGAAACGGATTTGGAATGGCCTGTACGTCATGGTACCTTGCTATTACAATCCGATCCCGATGAAAATAAAAGTACCCCTGGCCGTGTTGGTCCTGCTTGTCTACGGCGGGACAGTGACGGCACAGTATCCCGTCACCGCATTCTCAGCCTCTTATGCCTCCGTCTCCAGCAGCCTTAGCACCTATATCGCGCTGCCGGCCATTCCCGGCACATTCAGCGGCTGCTCTTCCACTAACTATACCTACACTTTCAGCAACGGCAGCTCCAATCAATACAAACTTAACAGCTTTAATGCCAACGGCAGCACCTATTTTGTAGCGCCCGCAGGGACCGCGGCTGTAAAATTGCGGAGGGTGAACAATGCCAGTGTAACAGGTACGCGCAATATTGTGTACATGGAAGCCACCGCATCTTCTGCAACAGCCTGTCCGTCCGGCGCTTTGTTGAATTTCAAAACACCTTACGCCGACATCATGGAAAATGTGCTTGCAGCGGGGGTCCTGAACCAGGGAACGGATAACCTTTTTACCAACGCCTCCAATGGGGATGGCAACAACAACAACATCGAAAGAGTGGACGTGATCTTCTCTTCAGGATTGAGTACGGTAAACCCGGGACAGGCCGGCTTCGCCATCCTGGAGAGAGGCGCTAATAACAATCACGATCCTTTCCGGATCGCGGCCATCACCAGCCTGGATGCCGCCGGCAATCCCGCCAGTTTCGGCGCAGTGAAGATCTGCACCGGAGGAAATGGGTCCGGCAATGGCAGCTGGGGACATCCGTCCACGGCGAATGGCAACAAACAATTTGCCTCATACGTGTTGCGTAAGGATGCCGGAGATACGCATTTGCGCGTTTCTTCCAATGTCAACCAGGAGATAGGCGGCGTCTTTTTTTCCTTTGCATCCCTGGGTATTACATCAGGCCAGGCCCTTTATGGGTATGCACTGCTGGGACCGGATGGGATTGCCTCCCCCTCTTCTACGCAGCTTTTAAACCTCGCCGATGCGACTGTTTATCCCACCACCACTACCGAGTCTGCAGGCGGCGGCCTGGACCTGGTAGCTGTAAACACGGTGTTTGCTACGGGATCGTATGTGGTGCTGTCACTCTCTGTCGATGACTTCACCGGCGCTATTCAGGACAACAAGGGATTACTGCAATGGCGGCTGGGCAATGCCGGCGAACTTTTGCAACTGGTGGTGCAGCGGGGGACGGATGGAGCAAATTTTTATGACCAGCCTGCCGCCCATCCCGGGATAACGGGCAGCGATAATACGATAAAAGGTAGTTACACGGATATCACGCTGCCGGGCGCCGGTGTCTATTACTACCGGCTGAAGATAGTCCTGTCCGCACAGCAGGTGCAATATAGCCGCGTGCTGGCGCTCCGCGGGGAAGGTCCGGCATCCGGAGCCGGCTGGAGCATCTTTCCCACCCTACCTGTACAGGGACAGTCTTTGAAGCTGCGGGGCTTGCATGATGGCAGCTACACGTTGTTCTATTACAGTGCGGCCGGCGTATGCCGGAACATGGCAGTAGAGGTGAAAGGAAGCGAAGCGTCCGTATCGCCGCCATCCGTCGCCGGTGTATACTGGGTGCGGCTCAGCTCCGGCGATAAGTTTGTTGCCGGCAATGCGAGGATCCTGGTGAAATAATTTTATGGTAAGATCTCAAACTCCTTCTTCAGGCGTATGTCCGTCGAGCTGGCGCCTATCCGGACCTCGAATTTTCCCGGCTCCACAGTCCAGTTCATATTCTTATCCAGGATGGAAAGGTCTTCCGGGTGCAGAGTGAAATGCAGGGTCTTTTTCTCACCCGGCGCCAGGGATACACGTTGGAACCCGCGGAGCTGTGACTCGTACGTTGTCACGCTGCTGACCTCATCCTTCAGGTAGAGCTGTACCACTTCGTCACCTTTTCGGGTACCTGTATTCGTGATGTCCACCGACACCCCGATATCGCCTTGCGGCTGCTGCTGCTCCGGCGTGACCAGGAGGTTGCTGTAGCTGAAAGTAGTGTAGCTCAGACCATAACCGAAGGGATAAAGGGGGCCAAAGACACTGGTCTTCCCCACCCCGTCCTTTCCTTCCATCGGTTGTGAGCCGGGTTTATAAGGGAAGTTCAATTCAATCTGCCCGGTGGTCTTCGGGAAAGTGATGGACAGCCTGCCTCCGGGATCATAGTCGCCAAACAATGTTTCTGCAATAGCTTGTCCTCCCTGGGAATTCGGGAACCAGGCTTCCAGGATGGAGGGGATATAGCGGTTGGCCCAATTGATCGTCAGCGGCTGTCCGTTGATCAGCACCAGCACCACGGGCTTACCGGTAGCCCGGAGGGCTTCCAGCAGCTGCTCCTGCCGTCCGGGCAGGTCGAGGCCGGTGCGGGAAAGGCTTTCCCCTACCCTTTTTTCATCCTCACCCAGCACGGCAATGATCAGGTCGGAAGCGCCGGCTTTTGCCGTGGCCTCTTCAATCCCGCTGCTTTCCTCCGCGCTCAGAGGAGTAGGGATGATCTCGCTTTCAGGCCAGGCGCTGTCCACGATCGCGCATCCTTTGGCATAGTCGATCGTGATCCTGTCACCCAGGTAGGAACGCAATCCTTCCAGGACGGAGATGGGAGAAATATGCGAGGGGCCATAACGGCTGATGGCATAGGAAGTCTCCGCAGCCAGCGGGCCAGTGACCAGTATGTGCCGGAGTTTATTTTTATCCAGGGGCAGCAGGCTGCCGTCGTTCTTCAGCAGCACCAGCGATTCACGGGCCATCCGCAGCATGAGGTCATGGGACTCGTTGCTTTTCATCAGTGCATCCGACTGTTTGGGATCTTTCACGTACGGCTGATCGAACAGTCCCAAACGGAATTTCACCCGCAGCACATCAGCCACCCGCTGATCCAGCGTGTGCATGGACACCCTGCCTTCCTTCACCAGCTCACGGAGGGGCTCGATAAAGATATGGGGAGGGGTAAAATTCGTCCTTACATTCAGGCCGGCTTCGATCGCCTGCCGCACAGCTTCCTTATAAGTGCCGGCAACATGGTGTTTGCTGAAGAGGTATTCCACAGCCTCGCTGTCGGAGACCACATATCCGTCGAATCCGAATTGCTGCCGCAGCAGCTGGGTGAGAAAATAATAGCTGCCGGTGACAGGTACGCCGTCCCAATCGTTGTAGCTGCTCATTACGCCCAAGACATGGGCCTCCCGGATCACGCGCCGGAAAGCATACAGGTACATCTGGAAAAGCTCGCGGGGCGCCACGTGCGGGTCCGTGCGGGCTGCTCCGTCACGGCCACCTTTCGGCATGCTGTAAACGGCATAATGTTTCAGGGTGGAAGCGACTCCTGCTCCCTGTATGCCCAACGCCATTTCTTTGCCCATCTCCGCCACCAGGAAAGGGTCTTCGCCATAACACTCCACCGTACGTCCCCAGCGCGGGTCGCGCGCAAGGTCCAGGATGGGTGCATAGACGTTTGTATAACCCAGGGCTTTGGCTTCCTTTCCCACGATCGAGCCGGCCTGGCGGACAAGGTCCTTATCCCAGGTGCTGCCGATGGCGATGGGGGCAGGCAGGGAAGTCGCCCTGTCATGGTTGAGGCCATGAATGCCTTCATTGGTAAAATCGACGGGGATGCCCAAACGGGTCTGCTCTACAAACCAACGCTGCACCGTATTGATCGCGTCGGCATGACGGCTGAAGGGATAGGACAGCGAAGAAGCCGCTTTAGGATTATATGCCAGGCTGTTCAGGTGTTCATCGATATTGGCAATGCCGTCTTTCCATATCTCATTCTTCCATCCGGGTGTAGGAAGGGAATCCTTCAGCACACGGCCATAACCGTATAAGGTAGCCGTTTGGCAGGTCTTTTCTTCCAAATTCATCCGGGACAGCAGATCGTCCACGCGGCGATCCACCGGCTGAGCGGGATCCTCGAAGATATCTTTGATACCATTCTTGTTAAAGTCGATCCACCCGTCATGGTAGATGGACATGCCCTGAGTAGATACCCGCTGGGCAAAAGAGGCGGCAGCGATCAAGGCCAGTCCGGCAAGTAGAGCAGCTTTTTTAAACATGCCGGCAATATACGACCTATCATCTTTCGCTCCTCTGGAAGGCCAGGATTAAAATTATTCCGCTCAATATGCCAGAGAGAAAAATGAATTCCTGGCCGCCCATTTCCAGCACGCTGTTCATAAAGAGCAGCTGTGTCAGGATGAGAAAAATGGAAAAAGCCAGCAATACCATCTTACGGAGGGCCGTCTTTGTTTTGCATTTAAAGAGGCCGAAGATCGAGATAGAGGAAAAGAAGAGTCCTACTAAGGTAGCCATAGGTTTAGTTTTTCATAGAATTGGATTATGAACTGTCTCATTCCCAATATACAGCGCATCCTTTGCTCATCCAATAGGAAAACTACTAGTCCGGATCCAGTGGTTGCATCAGCTGATCGGGGGATATTTTCAATCCTCTCGACAAAGATACGACAGTGGTGAAGAGGATATTTACCTCTCCGGCCTCAATGCGGCGCAGTTGGGCGGGGGTCAGGCCCGAGGCGGCTGCCAATTCAGGGATTGTCAGCATCTTTTCTTCCCGTATGGCAGTCAGGTTGCTGCCGAATTTTTTTAATACTTCGTCCTTCCGCTCCATGCAGATCATAGCTTTTGGGAAATTAAAAATAAAATTTACTCCAATGGATAGTCCAGCAAGGATGAAGGATGTACTTCCAGGGCAACGGCAAGTTGTAAAAGCGTGGTCAGCGTAATATTGATCTGACCCTTTTCGATCTTTGCGATCTTACTGTTATCTATACTGCAAGCATACGACATTTCGCGGAGACTGAAGTCTTTCTCATTCCGGAGCTTTCTCAGGTTTTCACCGAATTTCTTTAACGCTTTTTTGTCGCTGGGGGTAATCATTACATTTTTTTCTAAAGAACCCGTAAGGTGGAAGATTTTTTCAAAATTTTTGAGGTCTAAAAAGGCCGCAAAATTAAATACCCTTTTGCTTGACCGTTTTCCCCTAATTTTATAAAAAAGCTCCATGCCCGCGCCTCCTACTATCAAAGAAATCGCCAGGCGGCTGAATATCTCAGCCTCAACTGTATCGAGGGCGCTTCACGATCATCCCAGCATCGGTCTGCGAACGAAGACCCGGGTGCAGCAGCTGGCGGCAGAGCTGAACTACGAGCCAAACCAGACGGCCATCTTTTTCCAGCAGCGTAAGACCTTTACCATCGGGGTCCTCCTTCCGGAACTGTCCGAAGCCTTCTTTTCCGCCGCCATCAGCGGCATCGAGGACATGGCCGGCGGCAACCAGTATTCCGTGCTGATGGGCCAGTCGCATGACGAAGAAGAAAGGGAAAAACAGATCGTGAACACCATGAAAAAACATCGTGTCGACGGGCTGATCATATCCATTGCCAAGAATACAAAGGATTATTCTCATTTCGTGTCGCTGCAGCAGGCCGGCATACCCGTGGTGTTCTTCGACCGGATACCCAACCTCGCCGATATTCACTATGTCGCCTGCGACATGGTGGCAGGTACGGTCCAGGCCGTGAAATATCTCTTAGGCAAGGGGCATCGCGTCATCGGCATGATCAACGGTCCGGACAAGCTGCTGGCCAGCCGGCAGCGGGAAGAAGGTTATATCAAGGCCATGCAGAAACACCGGCTGAAATACGATCCCACGCTGGTAGTGTCGTCCGACCTCACCCGGGAGGGCACGGACAAAGCTATGAGCAAGCTGCTCTCCCTCAAAAGACACCCCACCGCCATCGTTGCCTTCAACGATTATGTCGCGATGGATGCCGTCCAGTATGCCGTAAAAAAGAAATATAAGATCAATGAGGACCTGACCTTCGTCAGCTATGCCAATCTGCCCATCAGTCATTATACGGCCTTTCCGCCCGTGGCGTCCGTTGAGCAGTTCCCCTATGTACAGGGGCAGCGTGCTACCGAAGCGCTCCTGGAAATTCTTGCCGATCCCTCCTCCGCATGGAAGAAGATCACTTTGGAATCGAAGCTGGTGATCCATACTCCCTAAAATACGCAATCGTTTGACCTCCAAAATCAAAGAATATCTGATTATGTTTGGTCTATGTTCCCCAGCATCCTGGAGGCTTATGGCCTTCCCGAAGATCAATGTTCCGTCCGGCCGTTTGGCACTGGCCTTATCAACCATACGTGGAAAGTCACCTACGGCCCTGATGAATATATCCTTCAGCGTGTCAATGACGCTGTTTTCCATCGCCCGCACCTGATAGCGGAGAATATGGATGCCCTGGCCGGCTACCTCCGGACCCATCATCCGGAATATCTTTTTGTACAGCCTATCCGCACCCGGGATGGCAGGAGCCTCGTCCAGTCGTCCGAAGGCTATTTCCGGCTGGCCCCTTTTATCGCAGGCTCCTATACTTATGATGTGGTGGCTGCCGCCGATCAGGCTTACCAGGCAGCCCTTCAGTTCGGGAAGTTCACCAGGCTGCTGTCAGGCTTTCCCATTGCGCGTCTTCATCTCACATTACCGGATTTTCATAATTTGTCCCTGCGCTACCGGCAATTCGAAGATGCCCTGCAGCAAGGCAATCCCGTCCGCATTGCAGCGGCGGGCGACTATATCGCGGTGATCCGTTCCTTCCGGGACATTCTCCATACTTTCGAAGTCATCAGCCGGCATTCGGGATTCCGGCTGCGCGTGACGCACCACGATACCAAGATCAGCAATGTCCTGTTCGACAAGACAGGCAAGGGTCTCTGCGTAATAGACCTGGACACCGTCATGCCGGGTTATTTCATCAGCGACCTCGGGGATATGATGCGTACCTATCTTTCTCCCGTCAGCGAAGAGGAGAAGGATACCAACCTCATCGTCGTCAGGGAAGAGTACTTCCGCGCCATTGTCCGCGGCTATCTTTCCCAGATGAAAGAGGAGCTCAGCACGGCAGAGATGGAACATATCGTATACGCCGGCAAATTCATGATCTATATGCAGGCCCTCCGCTTTCTGACAGACCATCTTAATGACGACCGGTATTACGGCGCCAAATACGAGGGCCACAACCTTGTCAGGGCTGTCAACCAGCTGACCCTGCTGCAACGTTTGACGGAGAAAGAGAGAACATTGAACGGGATGGTAGCCGAATTTTCGGAGCTGATCTAATAGGTGATCTTAAACACTGCGCTGTTCTTCAATATACCCTGTTGCCGCAGGGACGGTGGTATCTGCGCCGTCAGCCTGCCAGGTGTAAACTGCCATTTCAGACTTTCTTTTACACCCAGCAATTCCACACTGCTAATCCGGCGGATACCCTCCACGGGCAGGTCGATCCGTGCAGGAAGGATCACCTCTTCATTTCCAGACAGCCAGAATGCATATATAACAGGGCGATTGGCCGAGGCCGTGAGATAAATATTGCCAGCAGAATAAGGCGCCACAGGCCTTGAACCATCGATGGCTTCCCGGTTTATTTTCATCCACTCTCCTATTCCTTTCAGCCTTTGGTATACCACTGGGTCCCAGTCCCCATTCCCGTCCGGCCCGACATTCAGCAGAAAATTCCCTCCCCTGGAAACGATCTTAACCAGCAAACCAAGCAGGTCATGCACGGATTTATACGTATCGCCGGGTTTGTAGCTCCAGGAGGTGCCCATGGTCATGCAAGTCTCCCAGGGATATGCCAACGGCTTGTCGGGCACTTCCTGTTCCGGCGTCAAATAGTTCTCGAACCCGCCGCCCACTGTTCTGTCGACTATGATCAGGCCAGGCTGATGCTGACGGGCCATGTCTGCAATCTTATCCATACGGATATCCATTTCATAAGGGTCATTGGCTTTGGAAGAAGGCCGCACCCAGCCCCCGTCCAGCCACAAAATATCCACCTTCCCGTATCCCGTCATCAGTTCCTCGATCTGATGGAATGTGAAATCACGGAATTTTTGCCAGCGATCGGGGTATTTCACCGTGCTGTAATTTACATTATGATCTTTCGGAGGGAAATAGGGCCACCAGAAATATTCGCTGTGCCAGTCGGGTTTGGAAAAATAAGCGCCAATGAAAAAGCTGTCCTTGCGGAAGGCATCGAAGATCTCTTTGGTGATATTGCTCCTTGCATCGGCGGAGAAAGGTACGGCCTGGGATGTGATCTTATAATCGGTCTGGCTGGTGTTGAACATGCAAAATCCATCATGGTGCTTGGTGGTAAACACTACGTATCGCATGCCCGCTTCTTTAGCTGCCGCCGCCCATTTCTCAGGATGGAAGGCCACCGGGTTGAATGTAGCAGGCAGGTGCTCATAAGCCTGCTTGTATTCAAAATAGCTATTACTGAATGGGCCTGACCGTTGCACCCAGTCATCCGGGCAGATGGTCCAGCTTTCTGCTGCGCCCCATTGACTATACGGTCCCCAGTGCATAAAAAGGCCGAATTTTCGATCTTGCCACTGAGCGAGGGAACGCATCACCAGTGTATCTTTCGGGGCCCGATAGCCGTCCTGGGCCTGTACTGTTACATGACCTATAGTCAGGCCGAGTAGAAGAGCGATCAAATACCGTTGCATATATTATTATTTCTCCGGGATAAGCCGGACATATTTAAGGTTCATTACTCCCATACCCGGCCTGGGCGCTCCGTCAACCACCAGCCTGTTCACGCCTTGGGATAACCTCAGCACGCCCGGACTCCAGTCCCTGAATGCATCCCATCCTCCGGTGCTGAGCACAGTTCCTCCTATGGCAGATGTCCGGCCGCTGATAGGACCGGCATTGATATGTATCGTAGATCCGGCAGATTGATCGGTGCAGGCATAGTTCAACACCAGCTTATACTTTCCGTCAGCAGGAACGTTGATCTTCCATTCTGCTGAGTCAGCACCCATCCAGGTATTGATATAGGGTTCTTCCGTCAGCGACAGGACAAGCCGGTCGCCCTTCAATGCGGCATCTCCTGCTACTAACCGGAAGGTCCCATCCTTTTCAGGGAATGTGCCAAGAGCGGCGAGCGACCTGCCTTCAGCCTCCAGAACGATGACGGTGTTGTCGTCGTCTTTGAAAGCCTTATTGCTGATGTCGATATCGATGCCTCTTTCGCTGATCTCCAGCGGCAATTCCTTGCGGGAGCTGTCTGCCAGGAACCAGGCACGGGGGGAGCTCCCGCCAGCCGGCGCCAGGGGCACATGCAGGCGTCCGTCTGCCGGCCAGTTGAAAACATGCAGGTAGGATCGACCAGGCCGGGCGGTGATCCGTCCCCAGGCTACCCTTCCGATGGTATTGGCACGGGTGCCGTAAATGGACTCCCCGTTGACCCTCATCCACTGCCCGATGCTATGCATCAACTCAATGCTCCGGGCAGGTACTGTGCCATCTCCCATCGGTCCTACATTCAGCAGGTAATTGCCTCCTTTCGACACGATATCGGCCATGTTGCGGATCAATTCCCTTGGCGTGCGCCAGTTCTGGTTGTTCCTGCTATATCCCCAGGTGCCGTTCATCGTCATGCAGGATTCCCAGTCCATACCTTTAAAGCCTGTCTCAGGGATATGCTGCTCGGGCGTCACCAGGTCGCCATTAGCGCGCGTATACTGGCTGTTCTTCTCAAAAGCATAGAGACGGTTGTTCATGATAATATTGGGTTGATGGGCCTTTACCATCGCCACGAGCTTGCGGGCGCCCCATTTCTCACCCTGGATCTCCTCCGAGCTGTAATCCCACCAGACCACATCGACAGGACCGTAGTTGGAGAAGAGCTCTTCTGCCTGTTGATACATATATTCCACGTACTTGCTATTGTCCCGGCCTTCATTCTTTACATTACCCGGAGCAGGCAATCCGTGTTCGACATAGGCGTCGGGATGATGCCAGTCCAGCAGGGAAAAATAAATGCCCACGCGCAGCCCCTGTTCATGCAGGGCGTTGATGATCTCCCTGGCCAGGTCCCTGCCTGTGACATCCATTCCGTCGAAGGCAGTCGTCTTGCTGTCATGCAACGCAAAGCCCTCGTGGTGACGGCTGGTAAAAATAACATACCGGCATCCGGCGTCTTTTGCCATGCGGGCCCATTCCCGTGCAAAATCTTTTTTCGGCCTGAACAGGGGGGTGAGGGTTTTAGCATACACATCCGCGGGTACATTGGCGGCATTTTGCAGCCATTCCGCGGCGCCACCATTGGTGGCATAATCTTTCCCATTCCAGATCCCTTCGGCTACGCTGTAAAGTCCCCAATGGACGAACATACCGAAATGAGCGTCCCGGAACCATTCCATCCGCGCATTCCTTAAATATTCCGGTTCCTGTGCATTAAACGCCAGGCCCGCAGTGTCCTGGGCGCAAACAGGGAAAATACCCACCAAAGCCAATCCTATAAATACTCCTAACTTTTTCATCCTTGATTATTTAATGTTACTGATGATCTCAGGTAAAATTTTTATACAATCTTCTCCGGGTTTGCCGGATCCGCCCGTCTCCGCGGGCATGCCACGCCGTTTTGCCCAGGCCTTTTCCAGGCTGAAGAAATCCGGCCAGGCAACGGTCTCGCCTTTCAGGCGCTTTTCCGCATAGTCAAAGAATACAAGCCACCGGGGCAGGTAAAAGTCTTTTAACAGGCCGCTCCATTCCTTATTTGCATAGTCATGCACCAGGGAAGTGGGATTGCTGTCAGGCCCCCAGTAAGTGATCTGCGCTTTGGCATTCCACTCCGCCAGGTCTTTGTCCTTTTCATCCGGCAGCATGCCGCGCGCCTGTCCCAGCCATGTATCCAGTCTGAAAGCGCTATTCGTTGCCGTCCACCTGTCCTGGAGCATTAGCAGGTTTATGAAGCGTTGTTCAGCGACCTTTAATGCAGGCAAGTCATGTGCATTCCACGCCTTCATTACGCCGGCATACAGCTGCCTGGCTTTCAGGGCTATCACCTGCCGTACGATATCCACCAGGTCGTAACGATAAGTTTCGGAGGAGGCAAATCGCCCGGCAGCCCTGCCAAAACGGTCAGCAGCCCTCGAAAAGATCACGGGGTCATAAGGCAGCTTTTTGGATCCCCAGGTGGAGACGCTGGTAATGAAATTGGTATCGGGCCTCGCACAGAAGATAGACTCGTATGCATCTGTCAGATCATTCGTATGCGATATATAAGCCGATTGCAGCAATAGCTGCCAGGCTTCATAAATATCCGCGTCGTATTTCCCATAGCGTGAGATGGTATATTTCTTCAGGAAGCCGTCGATGGCAAGCGGCTCTTTACCCCAGGCGGACTTTAACAGCGAAGCGTACATGATATCATTATTCGCGATGCCTTCAGGTACCACACCGACCCCCTTCAGAGAGGAGCCGGCTGCTGTAGCCTTTGCCCGTCCGGGTTCCAGGAGTATGCGCAACAGCCGGCCTTCCATGCCCACCGTGCCACCTCCGTTCACCATCGAGCACCAGAGCCAGGGATATCCTGAATAGCCGCCTGTGAGCTCCCAGTTATTGTCGGCATCTCCCCGCAGATCCAGGATCAGCGTGTGTTGCTTGTCAAGTCCCTTTAAAAAATCTTTTTTCGGGTTGTCCTGCCATGCCTGCAATACCCAGGTACTTCCCGGATGGTATTGCTGCATATTCGCCTGGATCGAAGCCGCTGTAGCCGGGAGGTCGATATTGCCGGTGGTCCCTCCTTCATGGAACAGGTCGCCCCCGAGAAATTGTACATCCCCGTACAATTTACGGTCGCCATAGAATTCATCCATATAGCGGTAGTAGAGCGCCGCGATCCTCGGGAACAGCGTATCTCCTGGCAGCAGAAAAATGGGACGGGTAAAGCCTTCCCCCCAATTTCCCTGGTCCACCACAGCCGCATGGGGAAAATACTTTTTTATGGTAGAAGGGACCATACCGCAAAAACCCTGTAATACGGGCTGTATGCCCAGCTCATGCATACGTCCCAGCAACTGTTGTTGCAGAAGGGTCCAGCGATGGATCATGGCATCGCTTGCCGGCCCTCCCCATCCCTGTATATTCCCCATGAGCCACCATGCGTTGAAAGCAGGTCCGGGAATGTATCTCCGGATGTCCTCGTCCGAATAGCCTATATCCCGCAATACATGCTGCCATATTTCTTCCGTACCCATCGGCGCCAGCATGAGGTTGACCCCGTTGAAAGCCATCCAGTCCAGCTCATGCTCCCATTCTTTCCAGTCCCAGAAGCTCATGGTATAATTATAAGTGCAATAGTTCAGGGCATACCTGTAGGTGAATTGCGCGGCCACCGGTATCACTCCTTTTGTTGCAGGCAGGGAGGAAGGAGGGGTTGATTGGTCTCCTGTGTGCGAAATGCTGATGCCGCAATAATTCCTTAAATAATCGCCCAGCGCGTAAGTGGCGGATATTGTCGATGATGCGTTGATGTATAACCGTTGGTCGCGGGTAAAATAGGAGGCTGTATCCCCTGCCGTTTGGCTGATCGTATGAATAACGACTTTTTTTCGGAGGAATGGGGCCCTCCTTTCGATGAGCGCCTGTATTGCCTGCACGTTTTGTCCGTATGAAACACCGGCTGCGGACAACAATCCCAGCAGCAGCATAGATAGTCTTTTTGTCATATTTCGTCTGTTCTTATTGTATCGTAACCTTCCTTATATACCCGTTGCCCCGATCCAATACATACATATTCCCGTCCTTGTCAAATACTACGCTGCTCGGCGTAGAGAATTGTGCTTCGGAAGCATCGCCGTCCTTATAGCCGGCTGCTCCGGTGCCGATGAAGGTAGAAGTGGTCCCGGTGACGTCGATCAGCCGGATATTATTGTTAAAATAATCCGATATGTAGACATTGTTATGCTTGTCGATGGTGATGCCTACCGGATTGTTGAAAGCCGCGGTGCCTGCGCCCCCATTGGCCGATCCGGTGGTGCCGGGAATGCCGGCAACAGTCGTCGCCGTCCAGGCGCCTCCTGCGGGGTCGAGCTTTACGATCGTGGACAGACCCTGGTCAACGACCCATACATAGCCGGCAGTATCCACCGCTACATCGGAGGGATAGTTGAAGCTCACAGGCAATGTATTGACGGTGCCGTCGGGCAGCACCTGGTATACTTCGCCTTTGGAAGGGCTGGCGACATAAATATTACCGGTGGCCTTATCCACGCCGATGCCGGCAGGATCTGCTATGGCGGCAAAGCTGGAGGCCGTGCCGTCCGGAGTGACCTTCCGTATAAACCAGTTCCACCTGTCGGCTACATAGAGATTGCCGTCCTTACCCATCTCTACATCGGTGGGCAGATTGAGCATCGCCGTGGAAGGCGGGCCGTCCGCATATCCCTCACCGTTGATATGGCCGGCAAAGGTCGTTACAAACCCGGACGTATCTATTTTACGGACAATATGGTTGCCACAATCGGCTATATATAGATTTCCTGTGCCATCGATGGTCAGGCCCGTCCGGTCGTAAAAGTAAAAAGAAGCCGAGGTCCCGGCGACCTGGTCGATGAATCCCTGGGAGCCATTGCCTGCTACCGTGGTCACTTTCTTCGTATAGATATAGGTGAACGCTGCGTCGCTGGACTTCGTTTTGCCGTCTATTGTAATGGCAAAATTGCCCGTGCCTGCTTTCAGCGGCACTTTTACCAGCACCTGTCCCTGGTTGACCCCTACGACCTCACAGGTCATTCCATTCAATGTAATGGAGATCTTCTCCTTGCTCGTCGTGAAATTATTCCCGTAGATCAGCACCTCTGTACCATAGGCGCCTTTGGAAGGGAGGAAGCTGTCCACTAATATGGGCGCTGAAGGATTGTGTACAAACCCGTCATTCTTTTTACAGGCGGTCAGCGCCATCAGCAGGAGGATGCATCCCCCCAGGTTCTTATTTATCAGGTTCATCATGCTGTTGTTTTTGTTTATGAAACATTTTCTCTCCGGTGATGCTTCGTGGCTATCACCATCCCGGGTTTTGTTCCATGGCCCGGTTTGAAGTCATTTCCGTCAGCGGGATCGGCCAGCGATTGTCCCTGGCGGGGTTAAACACTCTCTGTTCCACCACTATGTTCTTGCCGGTGGCAGGGTCTACAGCGCCCAGTGTGGGGCCGCTCAAAACCTGGCTGCCTATGTTCCACCGGCGGATGTCGTAAAGGCGGGGACCTTCAAAAGACAGCTCCACCGTACGTTCCCGGCGGACCAGCTCCCGTAATTTATCCTGGGTATTATACACCGTCTCATCCACGGAAGGCATGCCTGCCCGGTTACGGATGGCGTTGAGGTATTTGACCACGTCCGGGTCCTGGTATTGGCCCGTCTCGATCAGGGCTTCCACGTAGTCGAGAAGGATCTCCGCATAGCGAATGATCATAAAGTTCATAGAGCCTCCGTAGGTATTGCTCCGGTCCAGCGGGTCCACGTATTTTTTTATCCAGTAGCCCGTGAAAGTGGACTGGGCCACCCCTATCTGGTCAGGGCTATTGACAGTGAAGGGGTCCAGGCGTGTGCCCATCCATACCTCACCCGGGATGGCGATGGAAGCCTTCAGGCGGGGGTCCCGGTTATTATTATACTCCGGGTTGGCATTATAAATGGCAAAACTATCCGGCCCCAGTTCCTGGATGGTCTTTCCCTGGAGTGTTTCATACACGTTCACCAGGGACTGGGTGGGGCTGTTGCATGCCTGACAGCCGAAACTCTTGGGCGCATTGCGAAAAAAGGCTTCCCGCTGTCCCCCTGGCTTATAGAGGATCTCTTCTCCATTGCCGCCCCCTGCATATTGGAACAATTGGGTGTAATAGGGATGAAGGCTGTTGGCTCCCAGGCCGATGACCTTTCTGGCCGCCGCCACGGCGTTGGTATAATCACCGATGAACATATAGAGCTGGGTCTGCATCGAATAGCAGGCGCCCTTGCTGATACGAAAAGTATTGGAGAGATCGTATACAGCGGGCAGACCGGCAGCAGCGGAATCAAATTCGGAGGAAATGAACTGCACTACTTCCTCCTGCGTATTCCGTTTTACGAACTGCTCATTGGCATTCAGCGAATGGGAAACGATGGGTATGGGGCCATATAGCATGAAAAGCTGGAGATGATACCAGGCCCTTAACGCACGGGCCTCGGCGCCATAACGGCTTTTCTTGTCCGCATCCGCCACATAGGCCTTCTGGTAATGCTCTATAAAGCGGCAGGCGTTGCGTATATATCCGTAATATTTCATGTAGGTCTGGTAGGCGGAGTATTCCTGCGTGGTGACAGCCCCTACCGGGTAGTCCTGCCAATCGTCGAAATTGCCCCTGAAGACGCTCTCGTCGGTAGCGCCGCTGCGGTGCATCCAGACATTGTTGAGGAAATTATAATCATACACTGTTCCGGAAGGCAGCCCTTCATACACCGTGGCCAGCGCAGCCGTAAGATCGGTCTCCGTATTCCACCATTTCTCATCCGTGGTGGCGGTGGGATTATCGCGGCTTAAAAATTCTTTTTTACAAGCTGCCAGGCAGAGCAGGGCACCCATCACCGGTAAATATATTAGTCGCTTCATATTCATTTGTATTAGCAGAGATTAAAGGGAAAGATTGACGCCGAATGTATACACCCGCATGATAGGATAAGTACCTTCTGCGCCCCGGCTTTCCGGGTCGATGACTTTTACGCCGGAAAAGGTGAAGGGGTTCTGGGCATTTATATATACACGTAGTTTTTTGAGGGAAGAAGTGGGCTTCAGCTTAAAGGTGTAGCCCAGGGCCAGGTAGCGGATCCTGGCAAAAGCACCATTCTTGATCCAGAAGCTGGAAGTGAGCCCGTTGTTGCCGGGGGTAGGCGTAAGCCTCGGCCGGCTGGCATTCGTATGTTCGGGAGTCCAGTAGTCCAGCTGAAATTGCTGGGGCGTGCCGCCATTGCCTGCCGTATTCAGCGGATTGGCGATGCGGCTGGTATATTGTAAGCCTACGCTGCCGACGCCGTTCACCAGCGTAGAAAGGTCCCATTGGCCGAAGAAGATCGTCAGGTTGGAATAATAGTTCAGGCGGGGAATGCTGTTGCCCAGGGAGACCCTGTCCGAATCGGAGATCCTGGTATCTCCATTCCTGTCTGCATACCCGATGTCGCCTGCTACCTGACCTGCCAGCATGGGCACGCCCGCCGCAATATCTTTTTGCTGCAGCAATCCCGTGCTCCGGTAGCCGTAGAATTCCGCCATTTCACCGCCCTCACGGTAGATATAATCGCCTGAGACAAGGGGATTGGCCGCCAGCTTCAGTATTTTGGTCTTATTATAGGAAACGCCGCCGCTGATGTTGAACATGAGGTGCTTTGTGACCGTCGCGCCATAGGAGACTGCCATTTCCGCACCGCGGTTCTGCATGCTTCCCACGTTGGCCGGGCCCGAGATCAGGGCGGATTCCAGGCTGGGCTGGGGATAGAGGATCATCCGGGTCGTCTTCTTGTCATAATAGTCCAGGGTGATATCCAGCTTACGGAAAAGGGTGATATTGGCGCCAATGTCCAGGATGCCTACACGTTCCCAGGTGATATCCGGGTTGGCATTGGTAGCTTCCCTTCCATCGGCCGTGTTGATCGTGGATTGATAGAGATAAGGACTGATGTTATTATTCCCCAGCATTCCATAGGAGGCCCGCAGCTTCAGCTGGTTCAGAAAGGAAATATCCCTCATAAAGTCCTCTCCGGCGAGGTTCCATCCGATGGCGGCCGAGGGAAAGGTCCCCCATCTTTTCCCGGGAGCGAAGAGGGAAGAGCCGTCCCCGCGTATGCCCAATTCCATGAGGTATTTATTGCGGTAGCTGTAATATACTTTTCCAAAGACCGAACGCAGGGCTATTTCGGTCCAGGCGTCGGAGTTGGTCAGCTCCTGGGAATAGCCGGCCAGGGCATTGATGCGGTGCATGCCAAAGCTCCTGGTATAGTCCATGTTGGCCCCCAGGTAATAATAGCCTGCCCGGTTGGTGGGCCCCGCCGTCTTGACATCCGAATAGGCCCGCCCGGTAGGCTGGTCTGTGAAATAATCGTAAAAAATATAGGCATCCCTGTTCTGCTTGCTGACACCCGAGGTTACCTGGTAGCTGAACTGTCCCTTCAGGTCCAGCCCCGGGATGATCGTCCATTTCGGGCGCAGGTTCAGCGCGGACTGGTCGTTGATGGATTGTGCGGTCCCTCCTCTTTCCAGCTGGGCGACGGGATTCCAGCTCTCCCCGTACGTGCCGTAATAGGTATATCCGGGGCGGGCAGATTTGTTGGGATATTTTTTGATGACGGTGGGAGGAGCCGTATAGATCCACCCAAGCACCTGGCTCACCCCGGAGACGGCGCCGGAAGAGCCGGTGAGACCAGCCGAATAAGGCACTGTCTGCTGGGTACGGGTCACCAGCATGTCCATGAACACGACAATATTTTTCCGCAGGTCGATGCTGGTATTGGCCCTGATAGAGGCCCTGTTAAACTTCGTGTTCGTGAGGATACCGTCCTGGGAGGTGTAATTGGCGGTCAATGCAAAGCGGGCCGCGCTGTTGCCTCCCGACACCGAGAGGGACTGCTGGTGAATGGGCGCTGTGGAGCGGAGAACGTCGCTCCAGCGGGTATCCGGATAGTTGATGGGATCCAGGTGCGAGGCAGTGATGGCAATGGCGCTGGGGCTGTAAAGGGCATCTCCGCCTACGTTCTGCTGCGCTTCATTCAGCAACCGCATATAAGTCGGGGCATTTACAAAATGCGGCCGGTAGGTCGGAACCTGCAGGCCTGCCCAGGAATTGTATTGCACCACCGGCTTGCCGGCCACTCCACGCTTTGTAGTAATTAGGATCACCCCGTTGCCTGCCCGGGCGCCGTATATGGAGGCGGCTGCCGCATCTTTCAGGACAGTGATATTTTCCACGGTGGAATAATCTATGAGGTTCATGTCCATGGGCATCCCATCCACGAGGACCAGCGGGTTGGTGCCCTGGAAGGACCCTATGCCGCGAATAGTGATGGAGGCCACATCGCTGCCCGGCAGGCCCGAACTTTGATTGACATATACGCCCGTAGCGCCCCCCTGCAGCGCCTGGGAGAGCTGGGTCACGGGCTTGTTGTTGGCGTTGTCGGTGCTGATCGTGCTGACCGAGCTTGCAAGGTATTTGGCTTTCTGCTGGGAATAGCCGGTGACAACCACTGTGTTCATGGCATTCGCGCTTTCTTCCAGCGAGATGATCATGCTGGCCTGGTTGGCCGTCACCACATATTCTTTCGTTTTATAGCCCACAGAGGAGAACACCAGCTGATCACCTTCACCCACGTTCATTTCAAAGTAGCCTTCCGCATCCGTGGTAGCGCCCGAAGCAATACCCTTTACCGCTACGGATACACCGGCGATAGGCCCTGAAGGTTCTTTTGTATCCATTACCCTGCCCCTTAAAAGGCGCTTGTCCCGCCCGCTGCTCTTTTGAGGCGCTTTCTCCGGCACGGCGACAAAAGTTTTGAGGTAATAGACACTCACTCCTGTCTTCTGCAGCTGCAGGTTATATTTTTTGAGGAAGGCGGACAGCTTCGCAATATCCCAGTCACGAGTGGGGCCCGCAGAAGAGAGATCCACATATTTATTGTCAATATCGTCGGGGCTATACAGCAGCTTCCAGCCTTTTTCCTTTGACAGCCTGTCGATGAACTTTGACAATTCGATACTGTTCTTCCCGTTGTTGCCTGTCTGGGCTCCTGCATAATGAGCCATTCCCGCGAGAAGCAGTAGCAATAGAAATCCTTTACCCCATCTGGGGATGGAATGCATTGTACACATAAGCAATTGATTTGGTCTATTTATGAATGATCAGCGAATCCCCTGTCTGTCTTACATGCAGTCCCATGACCACCTGTAAGGACCTGATCAGCTCGCCGGAATCTGCGACATCGATGTTACCGGAAATCTTTTTGGATTGCAGCAGGGCATCGGCCCCTACCCTCACTTTCAGATGATAGTAACGTTGGATAAGGTCTACTATATCGGTAAGGCTGGTGTGATCAAAGTGAAACTTCCCTTCCTTCCAGGCGCTGTATAGCTGCACATTCATCTCCTTCTTCGAGATACCTTCGTCGCTCACCCGGAGCACCTGGCCGGGGGATAAGGTCACTTTTTCCTCTTTGCCAATGTGGGCAAGGATCTTACCGGTGTTCAGACTGGCGGTAAAACCGGAGCTATCCGTCATTACATCGAAGGACGTCGCCAGCACCTCGATATCGCCCCGGGAAGTATGCACGATGAAATTCGAAAAGCCATTTCCCGCCGATCGATGCTTCCTGATCTCGAAAAAGGCTTCTCCCTTCAGCCAGACCTCTCTTTTCGTATCGGACCAATTCCGGATATCGGCCTTTATTTCTGAGAACCTGTTCACGAAGATCTCGGAGCTGTCCGGCAGCAGGAACTTCTTTTGCACATTGCCTGTTGTAATCGTCTCCCACTCAACAGTCTTTTTTCCAAAAAATCCTCCTTTCGAAAGAAGGACGACCAGCAGAACAAGCCCTCCCCCAGCCAGCAACACCGGCCAAAACCTCACCCGCAGCCCCCTTTTCACAGGTGGGTCCGAAGGCCTGTTCTTCAACAGGTCATTCCAGCTCTTTTCCTTCAGGCGCTCATCCCTTTCAGGCTTGATGAATTCAAAAGGAACGTCGTCCGGGTGGTGTTCGTTATCTTCACTCATGGTTTAAAGGTTATCCTGTATATACCTTAGACACGCGAAACCCGGTTTCAACTCATTTTTGGGGAAATATTTTTTTCTTTCTATGCAAGATGTGGCAGGAACAGGAAGACGAGCAGGAATTCGGGGTGGTTTCTTAAAGCGACCTTGACCCTGTTGAGGATCCTGTTGGTAGTATTGATCAGAGACTGATAATTCATATCCACAACCTCGCTTATTTCCTTATAGGACAGTCCTTCGTAAAACCGTAGATATATAATATGCTTTTGGGCGGGAGGCAATTCGTTGATCATTTTGGCCAATTGCCGGGCATTCAGTAATTCGGATTCTTCTTTTATCTTTATTTCTTCCGGTGAGAACTCGATATCCGGAACGGAAGATTGCAGAGAGATGTTCAGCTCATATAATTTCAGCGAGCGCAGCTTGTTCAGCATGGTTGTCCGGAGGCTGCGGAGCAGATAGGCTTTGACAAATTGCACTTCAGGAAGCGAACGCCGCCGGATCCATAATTTCATAAAAAGGTCCTGGATGGCGTCATAAGCCAGATCATGGTCCTGCAGCAGGCGCAACGCATAATCATGCAGAAGATGGAAGAATCCATCATGCAGCAGGCGGAACTTCTCCTCATCCCCTTTTCTAAAGGCATTCCAGCAGTCAGACCAATATCGGTTGTCTTCCATACAGATGGGGAAAATAATCAATATCCCGATATAAAATTACGCAATCGTTTGTTGTATTTATATTTACAAAAGAGTATGAAATTCATTCCCGGAACAATATTCACGGATTAATTATTAAATACCATGACTGCTTCAAGGAGAGAATTCGTTAAGAACATGACACTTACCGCCGCAGGGATGGCATTGCTCCGCCCTGACCAGCTGTTTGCCGCCGTCCCCGCCGACCGTAAGGTCCGCCTGGGCTTCATCGGAACGGGATTCAGGGGGACAGGCCACGTAGCCCTGGCATTGAGGCGTCCCGATACGGAAGTGGTTGCCATCTGCGATGTGGATGAACGCATGCTGCAACGGACGGCAAATGTCTTTAAACAGGCTGGCAAGCCCATGCCAAAGGTCTTCACGGGCGACAATTATGCATACCGTAAGCTGCTGGAGCTAAAAGACCTCGACGGGGTCATCATCGCCACCCCCTGGGAATGGCACGCCCCCATGATCCTCGATGCGCTGGCAGCCGGCATCAAATATATAGGCACTGAAGTCATCCTTGGCATCACCCTCCAGGATCACTGGCAGGTGGTAAAAGCAACGGAACAGGCAAAGGCGCATGTCATGATGCTGGAGAATGTATGCTACCGGCGGGATGTGATGGCCGTGCTGAACATGGTCCGGCAAAATGTCTTCGGAGAGATCATCCATGTGCAGGGAGGCTATCAGCATGACCTCCGCGGTATCAAATTCAATGACGGCAAGAATCCTCCCGGCGTAGGCGCAGAGTTCGGGGAAAAAGGTTTTTCCGAAGCCCACTGGCGGACTGAACACTCCGTACATCGCAACGGCGACCTTTATCCCACGCATGGCATCGGTCCTGTAGCCATGATGATCGATATCAACCGCGGCAACCGTTTTGTCTCCCTCTGCTCATTTTCCACCAAGTCCAGAGGGCTGCATGAATATATTGTCGCCAAGGGAGGCGCCGGCCATCCCAATGCAAAGGTCAACTTCAGCCTGGGCGATGTCGTCACCACCAATATTAAATGCGCCAACGGCGAGACCATCCTGCTACAGCATGATACCAACCTTCCCCGTCCCTATTCCCTGGGTTTCCGGGTGCAGGGCACGAAGGGCCTCTGGATGGATGTCAACAGCTCCATCTATGTGGAAGGCGTCAGCAAAGACGATGAATGGGATCAGGCGCAGGCATGGTATGACAAATACGATCATCCGCTGTGGAAGCGCTGGAGCAAGGATACCCAGGGCGCGGGCCATGGAGGCATGGACTTTTTTGTATTACATGGGTTCATAGAGGCGATCAAGCGGAATACGGCTACGCCGATGGATGTGTATGATGCTGCGGCCTGGAGCGCTATTACGCCGTTGAGTGAAAGTTCGGTCGAAATGGGGAATGAAAGGGTGGATTTTCCGGATTTCACCAGCGGGCAGTGGATGTACAGGAAGAATGATTTTGCCCGGGGGGATGAGTTTTAATACGGCCGGGTTTGGGAGGAGAAGTGCAGGAAATTCAAAGTCGGATAGATAAATGCAATTTTCCTCCCAACCCTGTTTCTACGATCTTTTGTAAAGTGGACAGGCGAACGTCCTTCACATCATTTTCCACCCTGGAAATATAAGCTTTGTTCGTTCCACATTTTTCGGCGAGCTCTTCCTGGGTCATACCTTTTTCCAGGCGGGCTTCCTGGATCAGCGCTCCAAGTTTAAATTCTCTGTAGTCCTTCTCCAATTTATCTCTTTTGGGTGTGCCCTTTCTTCCGTACTGTTCGTCGACAAATTGGTCAAGACTTTTTAGATTGCTTTTTTTCTTCATAATATTGTTTTTGATCTTAATTGCTCTGGCCATTTCATTCCCAGGCGTTTTCTGCGTTTTTTTCTGGAATTACTTTTTGCTTCGGCATAAAATTACTAATTTATTTAGTAAACAATTTTACAATTGTTTTATGTACGTCGCTTTTAAGATGGCTGTTTGTTCATGCAGATCCGGCCCGTATCGTTCACGCGTTATCTGAAGGCAATGCTGCGGCTGGAAGGGCGTCCCTGAATAAATTAATTTCTATCTTTAGGCCCCATGTTGCCTTTTCAGACACTCATCATTATCAATCGTACTGCAGCTACTCCCGTCTACCAGCAGATTGCCAACGGACTTATCCGGCTCATCCGGGATGGCATCATCCAGCCGGGAGCTACCCTGCCCGGCAGCCGGCAGCTGGCGTCCTTACTGGATGTCCATCGCAAGACGGTGGAGTCGGCTTATGAGGAACTGCACATACAGGATTGGATAAAAGTGATCCCCCGCAGGGGGCCACAGGTGTCGCAGCATTTGCCGGAGATCAAACCCCAGGATTTTATGGAGCCGGGCGCGGGCGCCGGTTATAGCAATGCCGCATCCTTCCCCTTTTATGATTTTGGGCCGGCAGCTCCTTTGCCGGCCAAGGGGGAAAAGCTGCGACCCGTGATCAATGACGGGTTCCCCGATCCCAGGATCGCCCCTATCGACCCGTTGCTGCGGGAGTACCGGCGCCTCTTCAACCAATCGTCCTATAAACGTTTTATCATGATGGGTGACCAGGCCGGCTCTGTCAACCTGCGCACCGCCATTATACAATTCCTCTCGGAGACGAGAGGGCTTACCCTCACGACCGGCAATATCCTCATCACCCGGGGCGCCCAGATGGCCATTTTCATGGCAGCCAGGATGATCATACGGCCCGGGTCGGCGGTGCTGGTGGGACAACCCAATTATTTTATGGCAGACGCCATATTCCGGCAGTTCGGCGCCAGGCTGGTACGGGTGCCGGTGGATGAAAATGGCATGGACATCGACTTCATCGAAGATTTTTGCAGCAGGCAAAAGCCCGACCTGCTGTATATCATCCCTCACCACCATCATCCCACCACGGTTACCCTCAGTGGTGAGAGAAGGATGCGGCTGCTGCAGCTGATCGAACAACACCGTTTTCCTGTCATAGAGGATGATTACGATTATGATTTCCACTATGCCGGAGGTCCTATCCTTCCGTTGGCCAGCGCCGAACACAGAGGCAATGTCATCTACATCGGCTCGCTGACCAAATCGATAGCTCCGCCCATCCGCGTCGGCTATATGATCGCTCCGGCCAACTTCATCGAACAGGCCGCCCAATTGAGAAGAATGATCGATGTCCGGGGCGACAGCCTGCTGGAGGAAGCGCTTGCGTCTCTTTTTAAAGGAGGTGAGATGCAGAAGCATCTGAAACGTTCCGTCAAATTATATCATCAACGCAGGGATATATTGTGCAGCCTGCTGGAACAGGAGCTGGGCGATATCGTTTCTTTTCAGAAACCACAAGGCGGGCTGGCATTATGGACAAAATTCCGGGAAGACTATCCCCTCCCGGAGATCGCTGCTGCAGCTGCCCGTAACGGTCTGATGATAAACGACGGCCGTATGTATGATGCCGATGACCATCGTTACAATGCGCTTCGTATCGGTTTTGCTTCCATGAATGAAAAAGAATTAGAAGAAGCCGTACTTCTTCTTCGGCAATCAATTCGTATATTGCCTCATAGGAACCTAAAATCATAAAGACCTTAAACCACTACAAACCTTAGCTATGAAGCAGACCTTCCTGGCGGCCCTCTGCGTCGCCTTGTCCTGGCTTACTGTGCAAGCCCAGGCCGATACTGTACATTTCGATGACAATATTCCCGCCAACTGGACCGCCAACGCCACTTCTGTTCTTTCACTCAGCACGGATCACCTGAAAGGCGGCACACATTCCCTGAAGTGGGCAGCCGCCGCGGGAGATACCTTGCAGGCGCTCAGCCTGGGCATCGGCACGGACATCGGCTCATCCTCGCACTTTTATATCTATAGCCCCGCGGCGGGGCAGGATACCCTGATCGTCCAGTTCCTGGACAATAGCAATACGGTGCAAAGAGAAGGACATGTCCTCCTCAATTTCAGCGGATGGAGGGAATATCATCGCAATTTGCTGACCGATTATAATTATGGTGGAACCCTGTCGAGATTCAACCTGCAGGGAGCCAGGATCATCTACCGGCCCGGAACACCCGGCGCTTCCGGCAGTATCTGGCTGGATGAAGTGATGTTTGCCGGCTACGGCGAGGCCCGGACACCCGGTCCGCATATGCTGCTGGACCACCAGCATTTCGCCATCAACCCTGAAGACGGGCCTGCCGGCAATGCATTGGAAAGCTGGCTCATTCAACCGGATATCACTGCCGCATCAGCGACAACGACCGAACTGTCCGGCCTGGATACGGTACGCACCGCCTGGTACCGCAGCCCCGGCACCGCCCTCGGCTTGCTCAGTGCTGCAAAAAGCTATGTCACAGGATGCAATATCACCCGGAATGCCGACAACAGCATCAAGGGCAGGCCGCAGCCCTATGCCACCATCTATCACCTGGATACGCTGAAGCTCCTCTCCCAGTATTGCGGGGTCCTTGCCAATGCCTGGCGGATCAATAGTGACGCCGTTGCCAAATCACAGTTGCTGCTGTTCACGGAATACCTGCTCGACCAGGGCCTGGCGGAAGGAGGAAGAAATGTGATCATGATGAGCGACTACCCGGAGATCGACACTTTCGCCACCGGCTTTCTGCAAGCCCTGCCTGTATATCAGACAGCCATGCGCAGGGATGTGATCCGTATGCTGCGATGGTCGCACGAATACAATAAGATCTATCAACCCACCGTGACGCCAGGTCTTAACGAAGATTATCTTTACAAGAAGACGCCTTATCTCTACGAGCTGGCGGCTGCGGATGACGCCAATGACAGCGCCGTTCGGGACCTGAAATGTCTCAGCCGCTGGCTGGAACAGAATACGCTTGCCGGACAGGGCGGCCGGGACGGTGTAAAACCCGATGGCACCGCCTTCCATCACAATGCCCACCAGGTGACTTATTTGCATGCATTCGCAAGCTGGATCAACTGCGCCTACAATGTGAGGAATACGCCTTTCCACATCAGTCAGACGGCATACACCAACATCAGCAAGGTGGTCAAAACCCTGTATCTCGAGACTTCGAAAGGCGCCATCTTCGGCAACTCAGACTGTGGGCGAACCCCCTTCCCCACTTCCATCCCTCTCGTTGACAGCAATCTTCGCAAGCTGGTTGCTACCGGAGGAGCGCTTTCAGCTGTTCCTGCAGACACAGCCATGGCAGCCTTCTATAACTATATCTACAATAGCAGCAACTACCCCATGCCAGCTGCAGACCTTGATGGCTATTACGCTTTCAACTATGCACAGCTGGGGGTATTCCGGAAGAATGGATGGACCGTCGCCATGCGGGGATTTACCGACAGGCTGTTCGGGGCTGAGATCTTCCCCAACGAGAACCGTTATGGACGCTATCAAAGCTATGGGGCAATAGAGCCGCTCTATCTTGGGCAACTAACAAATACGGGCTATACAAATGACGGAGCGGGCTGGGATTGGAATGCGCCTCCCGGCGCCACCACCGTTCGTCTTCCCTTCCCCGGTCTTCAGGCCATTCCTTCCAAGATGGAAGAGCATCAGCTGGGAACCTTTGCCGGTGCATTATCGCTGGGAAAGAACGGTATTTTCGGTATGGATTTCAGGCAGGATACGGTATCAGGGAACTACGCGACAAACAACCTTCGTTTCCACAAGTCGGTATTTGCTTTCGACACGATCCTCGTCTGCCTGGGCACGGGTATCAATGCCTCATCCGGCGGCAACGAGGTCGTCACCAACCTTTATCAGAGCCTCATAAATGATTCCGTCAATCTTGACAACGCCACCACAAAAACCACCAGCAGCAGCAGGCTAAAAGTCGACAGTCCCGGCCATTGGATCTTCAATACGCCCAAAACAGGTTATTATATACCCAAAGGCAATGACAGCCTTGTCATCGTCCAGGGCTTGCAGACAACGCCCAACCAATCGGACACCAACGGCACCAGCACGACTACTGCCAAAGCCAGCAAAGCATGGCTCACCCACGGCAGCAACCCTGTGGACGCCAAATATCATTTTGTTATCGTACCTGGTACAACGGCGGCAAAAATGAAGGACCTTTCGGCCGTCCTGGCGCAGAATGCCGTATACAAGGTGCTTAGTCAGACCGACACCCTGCATGCAGTACGTCATCTTTCTTCTAACCTGAATGCATATGTTTTTTTTCAAGCTAAAAACAATGTCAATATCGGCTTCGTCAAAAGTATCTCGGGCAAGGCTTTGCTGGGTGCGAAGGAGAATGGTGATACGCTGACACTTACCATCGCCAACCCGGACCTCACCGCAGTCAGCGACAGCATCAGCTACTGGCGGTCTACTGCCAGCACCGTTTCACTGACAGTGAAAGGCAGCTGGAATGTACTGGAGAATGCCAGCAATGCAACGATAACATCCGCCGGAGATAGTCTGGTTGCAACCTTCACATTGCAGGACGGCTTTCCGTCGGCCCTGAGGCTGGTCAACCCCGCAGCCAACCCGTCTGCACCGGGTGTATGGACCAACCAGTACGCTGTGGATTCCAGCTGGGTATATGGCTTCGGCCATGGGGTCCACAGCGTTGACTCCTTTACAACCACAGGCGCCGGCAAGACCTCTGTCTCTCCCGGCAACACCGGCAACAATGGTATCTTACCAGACCCTCCGTCCGGAGTGGTAAGAATGAGCATCGGCACAGGCACCCCTCGTTTCGATCTGGTCGACTCCTCCAGGAAATTACAAATGACTGCGTCCTCCACGTCACTGGGCAATATCGGCCGTTTTTCGGCATATGCTATCGGACATGCCACACCGGTGGCCAGCACTTTCTTTACTTTTACTTTGAATGACAGCACCGCTACCGACTCGGTTGATTGGGCATTTGCGATAGGCAAGAATGGAGCAAACTTCTTTGGCCTCAGCTCAGGTCTTCCTCCCACAGGGAAGTCCTCTACACCTGATGTTTTTGGCGCTCTTAAGTGGACGATCTCCGGATCCAGCCGGTCCGTGGTTAACTTCCGTGTCCGGGAGAAAAAAGACACGGGTACCAATGTCAGCTATGCAGTAGCCAGCGCTGCTTTCTTTCAACGGGGAGGCACTTATTCGATGGAGATCTATGCCAATGCCGGCAGTACATTTCAGACCTATGTCCGCGGCATTACCACGTATACGGTCACACCTCGTACTTATCATGTCTGGGCCAACAATACACAGCTAAGCTACCAGGGCAGCACCAGTTTCCCGGGTAACGAAATGGCGGCAGATTCTTCCTTGTATGCATTCCTGTTTGACGGAAAGTTCAGCGGCAGTGTTTCCGGAGGGGTCTTTACAGGCAATAATGCAGCAAGGATGACCCTCGCGCACACGATCCAGCTGAACTATGCCCAGGCAAATGGTCCCGTCGGGCTGGCGGCCATGGTAAAAACATTGACGGCTACACCGATGACATTGACACCGGCCACCGTCACGCCGGGACTGCGGCTGATGCCCAACCCGGCGCATGACTATATCCAGCTGCTGTATACAGCGCCCGGGGCAGGGAAGACCATGATCACCATCGTCTCTATGAGTGGAAAGGTGGTCCTGCGAAAAGAGGTGACGCTGGCGGCGGGAGAGAATTATATACCTGTGCGGATATCATCGCTGCCGCCGGGTGTGTATTCGGTCAATGGCATATTGCTTTTAAAGAACTAATGAATAGCTTTGCGGCATGCAACTCCAACACCCTCAGCTAATAGACCTGTTAAAAAAAGCATATTCAGCGGAGAAGGCCGCTTCCTTTGCCTACCAGGGGCATGCGGCGTCCGTAAAGGACCCCACAGAAAAAGCCGCTATCCGGCAGATCGAGCTGGATGAATGGAACCATCGGAGGGAAGTCCTGCAGTTGATGAAGCAATATGACATTCAGCCGTCCAGGTATTATGAAATAAGATTTCATATCATAGGAAAGATCATTTCCTTCAGTTGTCATGTGATCGGATGGTTCATGCCCTTTTATTTCGCCGGCCGTTTGGAAAGCGGCAATGTCTGCGAGTATTTCCGGATGAAACAATATTTCAACTCGCTGGGAATAAACGAGCACGACAGGTTACTCTATGACATGGGTATGAAGGAGAAGGAGCATGAAGTGTATTTCCTGAAAGGCATACAGACCAACAAGCTCCTTCCCCTTTTTGAAAAGCTGTTCTCCTGGGGAAAGAATAGCTTTAATAATATTGATCTTGACAAAAAATACCCGGTGGAACAATCCGGCGATTATTGCAAAAAGTAGCCAGGCCACGGAGGGCCTTCTGCATCCTTACTTTACAGCGACGGCGATCTTCGAATCCGCCGTCCCATAATAGAGGAACCATTTGCCCTTGAAGCGCGCCAGCCCTTCCAGGAAGCAAACCTCATTCACCTGGCCGGTGACCTCATAAGGCTTGTCCGGCTTCATGAAATAATTCTCCAGCCGGTGGACGATGCGTGTAGGCTCTTCCTTGTCCAGCAATACCTGCGAAGCTGCATAGGTGCCCTCAGCCAGGGACGTATCCCCGATGGAGGGAATATTCCGGCTATTGAAAATGAGCAATATGCCTTTATCGGTCAGCATGGCGGGAGGACCGGATTCCACCAGGTCGCAGTCAAATTTCTTTTGGCGCGTGGGGACAACGATCTTCAGGTCAGGCATGGCCAGCGCCTGTCCCCGCAAAGCGATGGGGTCAGCTTCACCGGAGGCTTTTTCCACAGGCTTCCAGTTGAGCAGGTCATCGGAAGTGGCGGCCCAGATATTCTGATCGCCCCAGTACATCCAGTATTTGCCTTTTATACGGGTGGCGATGATCTTACCATTATCATCATATTTAGATACGATGGACCCGGATTTGGACCATTTGTCCAGGTACTTGCCATTATAGGCCCTTGCAAAGGCCGGCCCTTGTTTGGTCCAGTGACGCAGATCATGAGAAACCGCAACCAGCAGCCGGGCCTTGTCGCCGTCAAAGGAGGTGTAGGTCATATAATATTGCCCCTGGTCGTCCTCGACTATACGGGGATCTTCGCAGCCTCCTTCCCACTCATATTTTTTGTAAGCGTCATTGTCCGGAAAGAGCACGGGCTCGGGGCTGCGGGTGAAGTGGTATCCATCCCCGCTTTCGGCCAGACCGATGCGGGAAGTGCCACCCGGCTTGCCGATCCTGTCCTGTGCACGGTAGAGCATATATATTTTGCCGTTCTTCACCACGACAGCCGGGTTGAATACGTCTTTTTCTTCCCAGGCTATTTTCTTCTTCCAGATGGGGTCCGTAAAGGTATTGACGCCCGGGGCCAGCACAGGGTTCACGCTGTCCACTTTTACAAAAGGCAGGAGCGCCCAGTCAGTGGGGTCGGATGCCCCAGCCGCTTTCTCCGGAGCAGCGCCCGGCTGTTGCGGGGCAGAATTACAACCCCAGCCCATACAGATCGCCACCGCAAGGAACAATAAATGTCTTTTCATCTAAAGTGTTTTTTCATTGATGTAGATAGAATGTACTTCCGCGTCCGTCAAGGTAGTTTTATAGAACCGTATATCATCCATTGCCCCTATGAAATAACTGGCGCCCCAGAAATAGTTGGGATTGGAATTATCGCCGAGATTATAGTACTGCTTCGGCATCTCGTTGCCGATGGACAGGTCTACAGGTGACGCGAGAGTCAGCGCAGCTCCGGGTGTATTGGTCCAGGTCTTCAGCAGGTCGCCGTTGGAATAGAATTTCATTGTACCGTCCGTATAGGAAACGGCCAGATGCGTCCAGGTATTAGCCGGCACATTTCCCCCGCCGGCATCCCGGTCGTAAATAGTGTTGGCGACGGAGACAGTGAGAAAAGGTACAGCCGTCCCATTCAGGTTGAATTTAAATCCGTTCCAGCGGTCTAAAGAGAACATATAGCTGTTGGCGGTGTTGGCGGTCATATTCACCCACATACTGATGCTGAAGGACGGCGGGTTCAGCTCAGTTGCGTAGGGCACCTGGATCATCGCGCCATTGTTGAAGCTATAAGCCATATTGGCCCTTCCAAACCGGTCAGTCGTCAATTGCGGTAATACGCCTCCGTCCACAGCCGTTGCAGCGCTGCTGCCTACATACCCTGTCTTCAGCATCCCGTCATGTCCATGACCGCTGGAATCCGCAGCATTCCCGTTGAATTTCCAGTACGCCACCAGGTACTCCACCGAGACCTCCTGTATCAGCCGCGTATTGAATTGCTGGGCGGCCAGCAGCAAATTGTTATAGGCATTGTTCACTGATTCCTGGGTGAAGGGTTTCGTCTCCACTTGCGCAGCCAGGTCCAATGCAGCTTTCAACGCTTCTTTGGCGCCTTCGCTGTAATTGCCTGGCTTATTGCCTTCGACGGCGTTGGTGTATACTTGTGTCAGGGAGTCGGAGAGGTGCGTCAGTTTGCTCTTATCTGTATTATAATCAGGCGCCGGGGCATCATTCTTCTTACAGGCAACAGCCAGTATCATCATTAACAGGAAAAATATAGTACGCATGATAGTAAGATTTTTATTTACCTAATTTCTTGTTCGCATCCTTTTCGCTTTGCGGAATGGGGAACCATTTATTTTTCTCGTAATTGAAGTTGGCCGAATTCTTTGACAGGGCGCTGGTGGCATAAGCGCTGCCATAACGGATGACATCGAAGAACCGGTGGAATTCCAATGCCAGCTCCGCCCTTCTTTCATTCCGGATGGCCGTCCGCAGCTGTCCCTGGTCGGTGGTGGTGATCTCCGGCAGCAGGCCGGCGGGAACTGTTCCATAGCCGGGCAGGGACGGATCATTGAGATAGGATTCGCGGGCCCGTCGCCTTACTTTTTCCAGCGGAGCCAATGCAGCAAGGCTATTACCACTCTCATTCAGCGCCTCCGCTTCCACCAGCAGGATGTCCGCCAGCCGGATGGCTTCATAATTTACACTGCCGTCGTTTTTCCGGGAGGTCGGCACTTCAGACAGAGGCTGTACCATTTTCTTCGTGATATAGCCGGTCGTGGTCCAGGAAGGATCGAATGGCTTATCAAAATAGGGATGGCCCTGTCTGGCCACCGTATAGTCCAGCCTGGGATCACCCGGCTCATAATTGTCCACCAGGTCCTGCGTGGGATAGAAAAACCCGTAGCCGCCAAGCGACCGGGGCGCAAACCACGCATTAAGCTCATTACCTAAGATAGGGCTGGCCCCCGTGAGGTGATTGACAGAGAAAATGGCCTCTGAATTGATCTTTGTGCCGGCGCTGAAATTATCCGTATAATTTTTCGTCAGTTCATAATTGGGCATATCCTCCACCTGCCTGGCATATTGGGCTGCCAGCTGATAGTGATTGGCCAGCGTGGAATGAAAAAGACAGGTCTTGGCCAGCAATGCCAGGGCTGCTCCTTTCGTCACTCTTCCAAGGTCGTCGCCGGATACATTGGCAGGGAGGTCCGGGGCTGCAGCCAGGCAGTCCTGTTCCACCTGCCTGTAGATGCTGTCCTGGGCAATGGCGGGACTCTGCAGCTCTTCCGGTGTCTCTACCTTCAGGTGCAGGGGTATGTCGCCGTAACTGGTAGTAAGGTTGAAATAATAATATGCGCGAAGGAAACGCGCCTGGGCGATTACCGACTTTTTAACTGCATCCGAGACAGCCGTATTGGAGGCCGGTAAGCCATCCAGCACCACATTACATTTGAACACTCCATCATAATACCTTTGCCACACCGCTTCTACGGCCGAGTTGGTGGGTAAGATATTGAATTGGTGAATGGCATCGAAATCGGCCTGATCTCCCGCCTGCCCTCCTTTCTCCGCATCGTCCGACGCTACGTCCCCCAATACCCATATGGCATTGGAAGCGCCCGAAGTAAAGGAGAGCGGAGCATAGGCTGCATTAACGGCCAAAACGGCATTCGCATCGGATGTGAAATAATTCGTCGTAGTATAATCGCCCAGCAGCTGCTTATCCAGGAATTTCCTGCACCCGCCGCCGGCCACAGCCGTGAGGATGAATAAGAAGATGAAAAGATTTTTAGATCGCATATAAGTAGTTTGAATATTAGAAGTTAAGGTTGACGCCGGCGGTGAGGGTGCGCGCCGAAGGATACATTCCCCAGTCGATGCCCACGGCCTTATCTCCATCGCCTGACGTTGCCGCATTGGCGCTGGTAGCCATCTCCGGATCAAGTCCTGTGTATTTGGTAATAGTGAATAAATTCTGCACGCTGACAAAGAGCCGTACGGAGGATATCTTCCATCGTGACAACGTCTCCGGCCCGAGGCGGTAACCGAGCTGCAGGTTCTTCAGCCGGAGATAGGAGCCGTCTTCCAGGAACCTGGTTGATGCCTGCTTGTTGTTCTGCGCTCCTGTCCAGCTCAGGCGGGGAAAAGTGTTGGTAGAACCCTCTCCGGTCCAGCTTTTCGTGGCGACCCTTTCCGTAATATTGAAGCTTCTGTAAAACCCTTCGATATCGGTGAGCACCTGGTTGTAGATCTTATTCCCGTTGACGCCCTGGAAGAACAGGGAGAGGTCGAAATTCTTATAACCAATGTTGCCGGTGAACCCATAGGAGAATTTAGGAATGGGGCTGCCTGCATACACCCGGTCATCCTGGTTGATGACGCCGTCGTGATTGAGATCCCTGAATTTAACATCACCGGGTTGGATACCCGCTCCCTGGTAGGCGTGCGTGAACACTTCCAGCGCATTCTGGAATATTCCATCCATCTTTAATAAATAGAATTCACCGATGGGCTGGCCCACGGTAGTAATGGTGCCATTCAGGTTATTGTCGATGCGCCCGGCCGTAACCGGCCTGCCGCCTGCGAGGGAAGTCACTTTGTTATGGACGGTGGCCAGATTTGCGCTGAGCTCATAGCGCCAGTCCCTGTTGATGGACTTCCTGTAGTTGGCTTCGAATTCGAAACCACTGTTGGTGATGTTGGCAGCGTTCTCGGTGGCGCTTGCAGCGCTGCCTGCGCTACTGGGTTGCGGAGGTGACAGCAGCACGTTGGAAGTCTTTTTATCGTAATAGTCGACTGTGAATAACAGGGCATTGTTGAAGAAACCCATGTCCAGACCTATATCGGTCTGGTTGCTCGTTTCCCATCGAACATTCGGGTTGCCTTTTGCCACGATGGAATAGGCGGGCGTTGCAGTCGTTCCGAAAGGATAATAGATGCTGCCGCCCCGAATGATGGTGGTATAGGAGTAATTGCCGATCTCCTGGTTACCCAGCTGTCCCCAGCCCGCCCTCAGCTTCATCAGCGAAACGGCGCGGATGTTCTCCATGATTTTTTCTTTATCCAGGCGCCAGCCTACGGACCCGGAGAAAAAGTTGCCATAGCGGTCATGAGGGTCCAGGCGGCTGCTGCCGTCCCTTCTTACGCTGAAAGTGGCGAGATATTTATCGTTGTAAGCGTAGCTCAGCCTGCTGAAGACGGAGAACAGGGCCCACTGGGATTCAAGGCCGCCATTCAGCGGGTTCTTAGTCCCGTTGTTCAGGTATTGAAAAGAGGAGCCCTGGTCGATGAAGCTCTGTCGTGATGCGGAGAGCTGCCGGATATCATTGGAGATGGCTTCCGCACCGGCCAGCACTTCCAGGGAATGATCGCCGGTCTTCATGTTATAGGTTGCCGTATTGGTCCAGTTGTAGTTGAAATTGTTCATGTAAGATTGCGCCAGCGAGTTGGGAGAATTTTGCAGGCGTGCGGGGCTGCCCCAGGTGGGAAAGAATTGTTTGTATTCCGTCAGGATCAGGTTGGTCCCGATGTCACTCCGGATACGCAGGTTCTTCACCGGTGTGATCTCCAGGTAGACGTCTCCCAAAATGGAATAGTTATAGAAATTCCTGTCCGTATTGGCGGCCAGGCCGACAGGGTTCAGGCCGTCGCCAAAAAACTCCCTGGGATCGGGGATGTCTACAAAATTGCCGGCCTTATCATATACGGGCGTAGCCGGCGTCCGGAACAAAGCATACCGGACAACACTGGGGCCAGGGTTGCCGTTGCCATATCCATCACCTGAGCTGCCTACTTCCCTGTTCTTATTATACCCCAGGTTGAGGTTCATTCCGAACCTGAATACCCTGGACAAGGTAGAGGACAATGAGCTCCTGAGGCTCAGGCGGTCGAACGCCGAATTCTTGATCATGCCCTGTTGTCCGAAATAATTGGCCGACACAAAATATTGTGTATTCTCGCTGCCGCCGCTGACCGACATTTGTACGTTGGTCATATTGGCCGGCCGGAGCACTTCTTTCTGCCAGTCGACATCAGGGAGGGTATCCAGCATGGTGAGCGGGATCAATCCTCTTCCGTCATTCGTTGCGGCAATATTGAATGCATTCACATACTGGCGGGTATTGGCCATCTTAATATAGTGCCCGGGCGTTTGCACACCTGTATAGCCGGAAAAGCCGAACCTCGGCTTGCCCTGCCGCCCCTTTTTGGTCGTCACCAGCACTACGCCACTGGCGGCCCTGGCGCCATAAATAGAGGCAGAGGCTGCATCTTTCAGGATGCTGATATCTTCGATATCATTGGGGGAAATGGAGGCAATGCCTTCCTTGGTAGGGACGCCATCTATGATGTACAGCGGGTTATTATCATTGATCGTGCCGATGCCGCGGATCCGGACATTGATAGGACTTCCCGGCGCACCCGTGCCCTGAGTAACTGTAACACCCGCCGCCTTGCCCTGCATGATCTGATCGATGCCACCTACGGGAAGATTGCTGATATCGGCCGATCTGATGGTAGACACCGCCCCGGTGAGGTTTCTCTTCCGGGTCGTACCATAGCCGATCACCACTACCTCGTTGATATTGCCGGGCACGGTTTGCAGCACGATAGAGAATTGTGTCCGGCCTGAAATGGGGATCTCCTGTTCCTGGAAGCCTATGTAGGACACGACGAGCGTAGCTTCCTCCGGCACTGTCAGCGTGAAGTTGCCGCCGGCGTCCGTGGATGTCCCCGTAGTAGTTCCTTTTACTTTTACGCTGGCCCCTGCCAGCGCATCGCCGGCGGCGGAAGAAACTTTACCAGTGATGCGGACATCGCCCGCTTCTGCCATGCGGGCAGTGACAACCACGAGCTTGCCCGTCAATACCTGGTAAGTCAGCGGCGAATTACGGAGGACATTTTCCAGGATCTCGGGGACAGTGCGATCGACAGCCGAAACATCGATCTTTTCCTGGCGGGGGAGCACTTCGTCCTTGTAAACAAATGTGTAATTGCTCTTTTTCTGCAGCAGCTCGAAGAACTGGGCCCAGCTGATGCCCTTTTCTGTAAGCGTGATCCTGTCCTGGGAATGAACTTTTGCCGAAACCTGAAGAAAGGTCAGCAGCAGCAAAGCAATCGATAGTTTCATACGCAGAAGGATTTCACTAACAATTTTTTTCATACATTTGAAATGTTGAGGTTAAATAATCAGAGACCTGAAATCCGGGCGGAGATTAGGTATCAGTACATGATTATACCCAACGCAGGGAGTGTGACAGCACTTCCTGTTTTTTTGGGCAAGCTTTTTATCGTTAGGAGTATATTACATATCCTTCGTTTTTATTTAGGTTCTTACCAGATG